>Ga0116178_10000005_pt1 | contig 203064 bp, 153 predicted proteins | sample AD_STIC12_MetaG_FD_89880 | JGI IMG/M metagenome (GOLD analysis project Ga0116178, IMG submission 89880) | Active sludge microbial communities of municipal wastewater-treating anaerobic digesters from USA - AD_STIC12_MetaG | ecosystem: Engineered > Bioreactor > Anaerobic > Digestate | place...
CACCTGGCCGTGATGGCGGTCGAGCGTCTCGATCATCGCCGCCGCGAACGCCCGGTCCGCCGGGCGCCGATCCAGCCGCCAGTTCAACGCGGCCGCCTTCGCGGCCATGGCCGTGTTGACGACGTGCTTCGTCCACTTCCAGAGGCCGCGCCGCGGCGTCGGGCGCGCGATGTCGTCTGTCCGGTAGAGCGCCTCGAAATCCACGCCCTGCTCGCGAAGCTTGAGCGCGAGGTCCAGGAGCCACGGCTCCCGCGTGTGCTGGTACGCGTGGAAGGCCGGGACGAGCCCTTCGAACCAGCGGAACCGCCCCCACCCGTAGAGCGGCGTCCTGTCGAGGCCGACGAGCAGGGCGCGCAGGCTCTTCACGATCGCCTCAAGGACGCGCGAGTCGCCCGTGGCCTCGTGGTACTGCGCGAGCGCCTTGTTGGCGAGCAGGATCGCCCACAGGTCGTACCGCTTCGTGACGGCGTCCTCCGGGTACGGTCCGAACCAGCCGTCGCTTCGCTGGTGCGCGACGATGAAATCCACGTAGCCGGTGATCCGGGCCTTCAGGGGACCGTCGTCGAGAATCCAGGCGAGCGGGATGACGCCGTCGAGCCAGTAGGGCGCGCGCTCCCATCCCTCGGCCCTGCCTCCGAACCACTGGCTGTCGGCGACGTCGGGCCAGAACTGGTCCAGATGGCCCGAGAGCCCGTCGGCCTGGATGCGCAGCTGGCGCAGGAGCCAGCCCGAAGGGCGGATTGACCCGAGCGGCAGCGGCGCGAACGCCGGCGGTGACAGCGAGCACACGGCCGAGCGCGCGCGTCCGGGCGCGGCGGTCCTGGGGGCAGCCGACGCGGCTACTCCGGCCGCGACACACGACAGGAACTCGCGCCGGTCACACGTTGCCATCGTGTCCCTCCATACAAAGGGGTCGGGACGATTTTCGCAACCGACAATTCTGTATGACGGAATTGTCGGTTGCGAAAATCGTCCCGACCCCTTTCGCGTTCACGGACGCTCGACGTCGACCCAGGTGCCAGCAGCCTTCGACGCGAGGCACGCCTCGATGAAAGCCATCGAGTGGGCCCCGTCCTCGATGCGCGGGTAGGGAAACGCGGGCCTCGCGTCCCCAAGGGCAATGGCCATGCGCTCCTGCGCCACCTCGCCGTACAGATTGGCGAATGCCTGGAGCAGGCCCTCTGGGTGGCCTCGCGGCGCCCGGCCCAGAGCGAGAATCTCGGGCGGGAGGTCGGCATCGCCGCGGGCGACGACCCGCGCGGCCTCGCCCTGCATCGCCACGCGCAGGTAGCTGCACTCCCGGTGGTTCCAGTCGATCAAGCCCCGCTCGCCGTAGACGCGAAGGCGGATGTCGTTCTCGCTCCCTGCCGCCGCCTGGAACGCGGTGAACGTGCCGTAACAGCCGCCGTCGAACTCCATGAGGGCCGATACGTGGTCGATGAGCCGACGGCCGGGGACCGTCGGCGCGGCTTCGGCCGAGACCCGGGCGACGGCATGCCCGGTCACGAAGCAAGCCAGATGCTGGGCGTGGCAGCCGATGGCGCTCATGACCTGCGCCAGTCCGCTCCGCCGGGGATCGAGGAGCCATCGCAGCCGGTTGGACGGCGGCGCGTCCTCGAGGCGCGCGGCGAGCCCGGCCTGGATGTACTCCACCTGCACGAGGCGCAGTGCACCCAGCGCGCCCTCGCGCACCAGGCGCGAGGCGTAGCGGATCATCGGATAGGCCGAATAGCCGTGCGTGATGGCGAACAGCCGCCCCGACCTGCGCACCTTCGCCGCCAGATCGCGAGCCTGGGCGAGGTCGTGCGTCACGGGCTTGTCGCACAGCACGTCGAGGCCGGCGTCGAGGGCCGCGGCGGCGTATGGATAGTGCGTGTCGTTGGGCGTCATGATCGCGACGGCCTCGATGCCGTCTGGCCGCTCGCGTTCCCGGGCCAGCATCTCGGACACATCGCCGTACGAGCGGGAGGCGTCCACGCCGACCGAGGGGCCCGCGAGGCGCGACCGCTCGGGATCGCCCGACCATACGCCCGCCACCACGCTCCACCATCCGTCCAGAGTGGCGCCGCCCTGGTGCACTCGGCCGATCCAGGAGTCGGGGCCGCCCCCGATCATGCCGAGCCGCAGGGGCCGCCCGAACCGCGTTCTGAGTCCGCTCATGCTCTGCGCCTCCGCCCGCGCCGCGCGCCTCTCCGCCGCGCAGGCGCATTGTACCCGACCCGGCGCGCGCCGCTCCCTCGTTCCGCGCGGCAGCCCGCCCGCGGGTGTATTCTGTTACGTGAATACCGCTTGCCGCTGCGCCCGCGGCAGCGGCGGCGACCACGGGTTCATGAGGCGGCGCCGGCGCAGCCGCCGGGAGCACCCACATGCTGATCGCGCTCGTCGTCGTCATCGTCCTCGTCGTCGCGATTGCCGGGATGTACAACGCCCTGGTCCGTCTGAGGGTGCTGGTGGACAACGCGTGGGCCGACATCGACGTGCAACTCAAGCGGCGGCACGATCTCATTCCGAACCTCGTCGAGACCGTGAAGGGGTACGCGTCGCACGAGAAGAGCACGTTCGAGGAGGTCGTCGCGGCGCGGGCGAAGGCGATGTCGGCGCAGACCCCCGAGGCGCGCGGCCAGGCCGAGCTCGGGCTGAGCGCCGCGCTGGGCAGGCTGTTCGCCCTGGCAGAGGCCTACCCGCAGCTGCGCGCCGTCGAGAGCTTCACCCAGCTCCAGGGCACGCTCGCGCAGATCGAGGACGCCGTGCAGTCCGCGCGCCGGTACTACAACGCCGTCGTGCGCGATTTCAACACGAAGACCGCCCAAGTGCCGTGGAACATCCTGGCGTCGACGTTCGGGTTCGCCTCCCGCGAGTTCTTCCAGCTGACGGACGAGAACGAGCGGGCGGTGCCTTCGGTCACCTTCAGCTAGGTCGGAGGCCATCATGACGGGCTCGAGGCTCGCGATTGCCGCGGCGTGCCTCTGGACGCTCGCTTCACCTGCCGCCGCGCAGCGGACGCTCGTGATTCAGGAGTTCGCCGCCGCCATCGAAGTCGGAACGGACGGCGCGCTCCGGGTCACCGAGACGATCCAGCCGCGCTTCACCGGCACGTGGAACGGCATCTTCCGGACCATTCCCGTCGAGTACCGCACGCCGCAGGGGTTCTCGTACGACCTCGACCTGAACATCGAGTCCGTCACCGGCGGGGACGGCTCCGCGCTGCGCTTCGAATCGAGCCGCGAGCGGCACTACCGGAAGCTCAAGATCTGGGTGCCTGGCGCGCAGGACGCCGTGAAGACCGTCGTCATCACGTACCGCGTGCGTCACGGCCTCAAGTTCTTCGAGGAGCACGACGAGCTGTACTGGAACGTGACGGGCGACGAATGGGAGGTCCCCATCGAGCGCGCCCGCGCCGTCGTCTACCTGCCGGCGGGCGTGACGGGCCTCCGTGCGTACGCGTTCACCGGCGGCTACGGATCGCAGGAGGCCGCCGCGCGGACGACGATCGTCGGCACGAACATCACCGTCGAGACGACCCGCGTCCTGAACTTCCGGGAGGGCGTCACGGTCGCCGTCGCGTGGAACCCAGGCGTGGTTGCGCGGCCGACCAACGCGGAGAAGGCCGCGGGCTTCGCGTTCGCGAATCTCCCACTGCTCATTCCGGTCGGCGTGTTCGGCCTGATGTTCGGTGTGTGGAAGCGCTTCGGCAGGGACCCGAAAACGCTGCCGGTCACGGTGCAGTACGGGCCGCCGGGCGGCATGACGCCCGCCGAGGCGGGGACGCTCGTCGACAACCGCCCCGACATGCGGGACATCACCGCGTCGATTGTCGATCTGGCGGTGCGGGGCTTCCTCCGGATCGAGGAGACAACGGAGCCGCGCTTCCTGGGGTTCGGCAAGCGGACCGGCTACCTGCTCAAGCTGCTCAAGCCGTCAACCGGCTGGAAGGGCCTCCGGCCGCACGAGGAGAAGCTGCTGCACGCGCTTTTCCTCCGGACCGAGAGGCCGGACTCGAGCCAGCCCGATGCCTCCGGCGTCGTCGACGAAGTCGCGATCTCGGATCTCGAGGACAGGTTCTACACGAACCTGCCGGAGATCCGCGAGCGCATCTTCAGCCAGCTCATCGATCGCGGGTACTACCGGAGGCGCCCCGACAAGGCCAGAGTGCCGTTCATCATCGGCGGATTCGCCACCCTGCTGGCGGGCGGCTGGGTCTGCGCGGCCCTCGGCGCCGGCACGGCCGGCTGGCTGGCCACGGTGGCGTCGGCCGTCATCATCTTCGCCTTCGGCCTCGTCATGCCGGCGAGGACCGTCAGGGGCGCCCGGGCCCGCGAGGGCGTGCTGGGATTCGAGGAGTTCCTCAAGCGCGTCGACGCCGACAAGTTCGAGCGTGTGGCGCGCACGCCGGACATGTTCGAGCGGTTCCTGCCGTACGCGATGGCCCTCGGCGTCGAGCGCAACTGGGCCAGGGCGTTCGAGGGCATCTACACGAGCCAGCCGGACTGGTACGTGGGCGGGACGCCCGGCGTGTTCGGCACGCGGATGTTCGCCTCGTCGCTGGCGAATCTGTCGAGCACGGCGGGTTCCGCCATGGCGTCCTCGCCGAGGAGCTCGGGCGGGTCCGGTACTGGAGGGGGCGGCTTCTCGGGCGGCGGCTTCGGCGGCGGAGGAGGGGGAGGCTTCTGATGCGCACGGGGCGGTTGGCGGGCGCGGCGGCCGCCGCGCTGGCGGCGGCAATCAGCCTGCAGGCAGGGCACGGACAGGCGCCAGACCAGTACGGCGCAGCCACGCCGGCCGATCTGTCCTCGCTGGCGCCGGCCTCGGCAGCGCGGAGCCTCGACGAACTCGCGGCCCGCTTCGACCAGCGCGCCGCGATCGACCTGGTCCGGTTCATGGACGGCTACTGGCGCGAGGCGGCCAACGCCGGCTTCAACGCAACCCTCGACCGCATCAAGGCTCGCCTCGAGGCCTCGGGCTTCGCTCCGGCCGACACGGCGCCCGCGGGTGCGCCCACCGTGCGCGTGGAGTCGTTCGGCCGGGCGAACGGCTGGAATCATACGGTCGGCACGCTCGCGCTGGCTGCCGAAGGCGAGCGTCCGGAGGAGATCCTGCTGTCGCGTGAGCGCCACCGCGTCGCGCTCTGCATCAACTCGTTTTCCACTCCGCCAGGCGGCATCGTCGCACCCGTGGTCGATGTCGGCGAGGGGGCGTCCGACGCGGACTACGAGGGTCGGGACGTCCGCGGGGCCGTCGTGCTCGGGGATTCGGGCGCGTTCCGGCTCTGGCAGGCGGCTGTCGTCCGGCGCGGCGCGATCGGCATCGTCTCGACGGCGCTCGACGGCTACATCGAACCGGGCCCCTCAGCCGCCGATCGCGCGAAGCCGCGCCGCGAGTGGGACGTGCTCCAGTGGGGCAGCGTGCCCTACGACGAGACCCGGCGGGGGTTCGGGTTCAAAGCCACGCCGCGGGCGGCCGCCCTCATCCGGGAGCGCCTGAAGGCCGGCCCGGCGCGGGTCCGCGTTGAGGTCGCCTCGACGTTCACGCCGGGGCCAATCCGGACGCTCGTCGCCGAGATCCCCGGCGCCATCGCCCCACAGGAGCGCGTGGTGATGGTGGCGCACGTCCAGGAACCGGGAGCGAACGACAACGCCAGCGGGTGCGCCTCGCTGCAGGAACTCGCCCGGGCCATCGCCGCCGGGATGCGCCAGCGGACGATCGCCGCGCCCGGCCGCACGCTGACGTTCCTCTGGGGCGACGAGATCCGCGCGAGCCGGCAGTGGATCGTCGATCACCCCGTCGAGGCGAAGCAGGTCCGGTACATGATCTCGCTCGACATGACCGGTGAAGACGTGACGAAGACCGGCGGGTCGTTCCTCATCGAGAAGGCGCCGGATCCTGCAGCGGTCTGGGACCGTCCGTCCGATCCGCACACCGACTGGGGAGGCGGCCACGTCAAGGCCGGCTCGCTGCGGGGCACGCTGCTCAACGACCTGTTCCTGGCCATCTGCCAGGTCCGGGCGCAACGCACCGGCTGGGTGGTCCGGACGAATCCCTATGAGGGAGGCAGCGACCACACGCCGTTTGTCGCCTCCGGCGTACCCGCGCTGCTGGCCTGGCACTTCCCCGATCGCTTCTATCACACGAACCTGGATCGGCCCGAGATGACCAGCCCGTCCGAGATGGAGCACGTCGCCGTGAGCGCCGGCGCCGCGGCGTTGCTGCTCGCGGGCGCCTCGGCCACGGAGGCGCGGCAGGTGGTCGCGCTCCTCGAGCATGCGGCGCGCGAGCGGCTGGCGCTCGAGCGGCGGCAGGGCGCGGCGCTGGTTCGGGCCGCACCCGACCGGGCCGCGGCAGAAGCCACGGAAGCCGAGGTGATGGCCGCTTGGCTGACCTGGTACGCCGAGGCGGTGCGCAGCGTCGCGGATCTCCCTCCCGGTGGCGCGGACGCCGCGCTGGCGCGCCGGATAGACGAGGCCGTCACGCGCCTGGGCGGCCGCGGCGCGTCGAAGCCCGGATAGCCCCGAGCGGCGCCCCTCGGCCCGCGGATCCCTGTCCTCCTGCACCGACGACCGCTGCCGACGCGGCGGTTCACCGTCAGGGGCCTCCTCGGCGGCGGTCATCATGCGCCGCCAGACCGCCGCGCGGCTCGATGCCGCCATCAGCGTGCTGATGCTCGCGGTGACGGCGGGCGCCGCCGTCGTGATTGGTGCGGTGTCCGGGTGGCACCCTGCGCGGGCGGCCGCCCGCCTGCCGTCGGCGGACGTGACGCGACGCGAGGAAGGGCGCGGGCAGCGGGCTTCGAGGAGCAGGCGACTGGCGCCGATCGGGCCGCGGCGCCTGTTGCGAGGCAGTCTTGAGGCCGGGCATCGACCGGGGGGCGCCGAGCGAGCCGGCGCCCGGGCCCTACTCGAGGTAGGTGTAGCCCCCCAGCCCGCTTTCGTAGAACCTGAGCAGGCGGCCCGACTCCTCGAACGACATGCGGCCTTCGCGCACCGCCGCCTCGGCGTCCGCGCGCAGCTTGGCCTCGAGCGCGTTGGTGTCGAAATCCACGTACTGCAGGACCTCGCGCACCGTGTCGCCCTTGATGACCGCGTCGAGCACGACGCCGCCCTTCTCGTCCAGGCTGACGTGCACAGCGTGGGTGTCGCCGAAGAGGTTGTGCATGTCGCCGAGGATTTCCTGGTAGGCGCCGATGAGGAAGATCCCGAGGTAGTAGGGCTCGCCGTTGGCGGGATGGAGGGGCAGCGTGCGCTTGACGTCGCGGCGGTCGATGAACTGGTCGATCTTGCCGTCCGAGTCGCACGTGATGTCGCCGAGGATGGCGTGGTTCGTCGGCGGCGTGTCCAGGCGGTGAATCGGCATCACCGGGAAGAGCTGCTTGATGGCCCAGCTGTCCGGCGCCGACTGGAACAGCGAGAAGTTGCAGAAGTACGTGTCCGCCAGCATCTCGTCGAGGCTCTGCAGGTCCTCCGGGATCTCGTCGACCTGCTGGATCAGGCGCTGGAGCCGCGCGCAGATGGCCCAGTACAGCGTCTCGGCCTCGCACCGCTGATCGAGCGGCAGGTAGCCCGCGTTGAACAGGTTGGTCGCCATGTCGAGCGCCTGCTGCGCGTCGTGGTAGCTCTCGAGGGCGTTCCGGATCGACACGCTCTGATAGGTCTCGCGCAGGTCGATGAGCGGCTGCTCCTGCTCGTCATGCGGGCTGACGGCCCGGATCTCCTGCTCGCGGAAGCCGGTGACTCCGAGGACGTTGAAAACGAGGACGCTGTGGTAGGCCGCGATCGCGCGCCCGCTCTCCGACACGATCGTCGGGTGCTTCACGCCGGCATCGTCGCACACCGTCTGCACGTGATAGACGACGTCGGCGGCGTACTCCTCGAGCGTGTAGTTCACGCTCGACTCGAAGTTGGTCCGGGAGCCGTCGTAGTCCACGCCGAGGCCGCCGCCGATGTCGAGGTACTCCAGGCCCGCGCCCGCCTTCGCCAGCTCGACGTAGATCCGGGCGGCCTCGTTGACCGCCGCCTTCACCACGCGGATGTTCGGGATCTGGCTGCCGAGGTGGAAGTGCAGGAGCTTGAAGCAGTCCTGCATGCCCAGGGCCTTCAGCTCCTCGAGCCCCTTGAGCACCTCCGACACCGTCAGGCCGAACTTGGAGCGGTACCCGCCCGAGGACTGCCACTTCCCGCTGCCGCGCGCCGCGAGCTTGACGCGCATCCCGATGGTCGGCCGGACGCCCACCTGCCGCGCGCACTCCAGGATCAGCCCCAGCTCGCTGTACTTCTCGACGACGGGCAGCACCGTGCGGCCCACCTTCTGCGCGAGCATCGCGGTCTCGATGAACTCGGCGTCCTTGAAGCCGTTGCAGACGATGGGCGTCTCGTTCGACGCGAGGGCGACCACCGCCAGCATCTCCGGCTTGGACCCGGCCTCGAGGCCGAACCCGAACGGCCGGCCGAAGTTGACGATCTCCTCGACGACGCGGCGCTGCTGGTTGACCTTGACGGGGTAGACGCAGACGTAGCGGCCCTGGTAGCCGTTCTGCGTGATCGCCGTCTGGAAGGCGTCGTGCAGATCCTGGACGCGGTGCCGGAGGATGTCGCTGAACCGGATCAGCACCGGGATGTCGATGCCGCGCAGCACGAGATTCTCGGTCAGCGCCTTCAAGTCGATGTACTTGTCCGGCTCCTTCGTCGGGTGCACGTGCAGGTTGCCGCTCGGCCCGATCGAGAAGTAGCCCTGGCCCCAGCGGGCGATCTCGTACAACTCGGACGCCTCGGCGATGCTCCACGGGTCGCCGAGGCGCCACCCCCGGGTGATGCGGCTGGCTGCAATGCTCACGCGTTCCATAATACAGAAGTTCAGCCGGGCGCCGCGGAGGTTTTCGGGGCGGGCGTACAATGGCGTCCGCGGGCCGCGGCGCCGGCGCCGACGCCAAGACGGCGTGAGGGCCCAGGGGGCCACGAGACCGAGGGGCGCTTCGGGCGCAGGTGCGGCCAGGCGGAGACCGGCGCGGCAGGCCCGGCGGGCGCGGCCCGAAGGCCCAGGAACCCCAGCGAAATGGAAAGGCCGTGCCGCCGGGTCACGGCACGAGGCGAAAGGCGGACGATGGCGCTGATCGATCTGCGCAGCGACACGTTGTCGAAGCCGACGCCCGACATGCTGCAGAGCATGGCGGCCGCGACGCTCGGAGACGACTCCCGTGACGGCGATCCGACGGTGCGCGAACTCGAAGCCGAGGCGGCGCAGCTGCTCGGCAAAGACGCGGCGCTGCTCACCGTGAGCGGGACGATGTCCAACACCGTCGCACTGCGGACCCACGCCGAACCGGGAGGCGCTGCCGTCGTCGAGGAGTCCGCCCACGTCTACGGGATGGAGCACGGCTCGATCGCGTCGGCGTGCGGGCTGCTCGCCATGCCGATCCGGGGACATCGGGGCGCCCCGGACCTCGATGCCGTTCGGTGGGCGATCCGGAGGGCCAGGACGTTGTTCCCGGCCTCAGGCCTCGTATGCCTCGAGAACACCCACAACGCCGCCGGCGGCGCGGTCCTGACGCCTGCGCAGATCGACGGTGTGGCCGAGGCCGCACACCAGGGCGGCTTCGCCGTTCACCTCGACGGCGCGCGCCTCTTCAACGCGGCGGTTGCGCTCGGCGTGGACGCGCGCGAGCTGACGCGGTCGGTGGATTCGGTCTCGGTCTGCCTGTCGAAGGGGTTATCGGCGCCGATTGGATCCCTGCTGGCCGGGCCGAAGGCGTTCATCGAGCGCGCGAACCGCGTGCGGCGGGCCTTCGGCGGCGCGATGCGGCAGGCGGGCATCCTCGCCGCGCCAGGACTCGTGGCGCTCCGCACGATGATCCCGCGTCTCGCGGAGGATCACGACAACGCCCGGAGGTTCGCTCGGGCGGTGGCCGGCGTTCCAGGGCTCTCGGTGGATCTCTCCGCTGTCCAGAGCAACATCGTCCATGTGGACGTCGGCGGCCTCGGCATCGAGGCGGCGGCGTTTGCGGCGCACCTGCGCGAGTGGGGCGTCCGGGGACTGCCGGGGATGGGCTCCAGCATGCGCTTCGTCACGTACCGCGGCATCACCCGGGCCGATGTCGAGGAGGCGGCCCGCGTCGCGGCCGCCCTTGTCGAGGCGAGGCCGTGGGCGGCTCGCGGGAGCGTCGAGAGAGGATGACGGCCATGTCCACGGCCAGGCCGGCGATGCTTTTCGACCTCGACGACACGCTCTTCGACCACAGCGGCTGCGCGCGCGATGCGCTTGGCGTCCTTCGCGAGCGCTATCCCGCCCTCCCGGCCCCGGCGCCTGCTGTCATGGCGCGGGAGTACCAACGGGTGCTGGAGAAACAGCACCTCCGTGTCCCGGCCGGTGAGCTCGGCATCGACGAAGCGCATGTCCGGCGTTTCGAGCGGCTGTGTGCCCGAGCCGGGATCCCCGTCGCCGCCGACACGGCGCAAGAGGCCGCTGCCGCCTGCAGGACGGCCGACCTCGCAGCCTGCCTCGGGGCGTGCCGGCAGGCGGACGGGGCGAAGGATCGGCTGGCGGCCTTCGAGGAGATCTGCGCCACCGGCGTCGTCACCAACACCCCAGCCACGGAGCAGCGCCGGAAGCTGGCCGTCTGCGGTTTCGACGCGTTCCTCGACGCCGTGGTGATCGCCGAAGAGACGGGCCGCGCGAAGCCGGACCCCGCATCTTCGAGACCGCGCTGGAGCGCCTCGGCTGCTGCATGGAAGAGGCCGTGATGATCGGGAACGCCCGAGGCACGGACATCCCAGGCGCGCACGCCGCTTGTACCCGGCCTGTCTGGGTCAATCCTTCGGGCGCGTCCTCATCTGATGAGACGGTCGCCGAGATTCGGTCGCGCCGCCCGACGGAACTCGTGGTGTCCGTCGTCGTCGAGGAATTGCAGGTGCAGCCTCCGGAGTCCCGAGGCCCGAGTTCCAAACCCCCGAACCCCGAATCCCGGGTTCCAAACCCCGAATCCCGAGTCTGAGCGATGCGCATTTACCTAGCCTGCACCGTTCGCGGCGACCGTGGCGCCATCGATGCCGCCCGCCACATTCACGCCTGTCTCGTCGGTCTCGGCCACGAGGTGCTCACCGGGCACCTGCTGCGAGACGACGTCGCCGCCGCCGAGGACGAGGTTGGCGACGCCGCCGTGTTCGCGCGCGACATGGCCTGGCTCGAGTCGGCGGACGCCGTCGTCGCAGAAGCCTCCGGGTCGAGCTACGGCGTCGGGTTCGAAGTGGGCTACGCGCTGGGGAGGTCCGAACAGACCGGACAGCGTGTGTTGGTGCTGTACGACGCCTCGCGCCGCGGCCGGGTATCGCGGTTGATTGCCGGAATGAACGACCCCCGTGCGCGCGTGCTGGCCTACGAGTCCCCGTCGGACATCGACGCCTTCCTGGCTTCCAGTCTGTCGACGGCGAGCGTCTCCTCTTCAGTCGAATGACCACGGGGGGCAGGCCGCTCGGCCATCTGACCATGCACGGCTGCCGCCCCTGCCCAAGGGGCTGGAGAGGCGCGGCGCCGTGCGCCTAGTAGACGAGTTCGCCCGCCAGAAAGGCCCGGGTGCGGGCGTTGGTCGGCGACTCGAAGAACGCAGCGGTCGGCGCCGCCTCGACCATCTTCCCGTCGAGCAGCAGCAGCGTTTCGTGGGCCAGCCGGCGGGCCTCGTGCGTGTTGTGCGTGACCAGGACGATGGTGGTGCCGCGGGCCTGGACGTCGCGAATGAGCGCCTCGACCAGGGCGACATGCGCAGGGTCGAGATTGGCGGCGGGTTCGTCGAGCAGCAGGACGTCCGGTTCGACGGCCAGCGCTCTCGCGAGCGCCACGCGCTGGGTCTCGCCGCCTGAGAGCTTCCGGGCATCGGCACGGGCCAGAGGAGCCAGGCCGAGCCGCTCGAGCAAGGCATCCACCACGGGTTCCTCGGCCTTCCCGCGCAAGCGGAGACCGAACGTCACATTGTCGCGCACGCTGCGATCGAGCATCGCCGGCCGCTGGAAGACCGTCGTGATCCGGCGTGCGAGCGCGAGCGGCGCGGGATAGGGAAAAAGCTCGCCATCGACGCGGATCTCGCCCTCGGCCGGCCGCTCGAGGCCCTGCAGCAGGCGCAGGAGGGTGCTCTTGCCGGCGCCACTGGGCCCGACAACGCCGAGCGTCCGGCCCGCGGCAATCTCGAGGCGGTCAATCTCCAGCACCGTCCGGTCGCCGTAGCGGTGACGGATGCCTTGCAGGGCGTAGGCCGGTGTTGCGCCGGCCTTCATCGCGCTCTCCCCTGGAGCTGCAGAAGGAAGGCGTTCGCCCCGAGCGCGAGCAGCAGGAGCACGGTCCCCAGCGCCATCGCGAGGCCGAAGTCGCCCTGGCGCGTCGACAGCACGATGGCCGTCGTAAGTACGCGCGTGTGGCCCTCGATGTTGCCGCCGACTAGCATCACCGCGCCGACTTCCGAAATGATGCCGCCAAACGCCGCCACAATGGCGGCCGTCAAGCCGATGCGCGCCTCCCGCAGCACGATCCAGCTCGACTGCCGTCGAGTGGCTCCGAGGGCGCGCACCTGCAGCCGCAGTTCGGGATCGACGCCCTCCACCGCGCTCATGGTGAGCGCCGCGACGAGCGGGAACGCGATGATGGTCTGCGCGAGGACCATGGCTGCCGGCGTGAAGAGCCACGCCAACGAGCCGAGCGCGCCGCTCCGCGAGAGGAGCATGTAGACCCAGAGGCCGACAACGACCGGCGGGAGCCCCATGCCCGTGTAGAGGATCAGGGTGACCAGGCGCTTGCCGGGGAAGCGCGCCAAGCCGACGGCCGCCCCGACGGGCACGCCGATGGCGGTCGCGATGACGAGCGCAAGGCCCGTGACGCGGAACGTCAGAAACACGATATTCAGGAGGGCGGGATCGCCGAGTGCGCGCAGGCTGTCGTCGATCATAGCTCAAGGGGTCGGGTCTCATTACGCACTCGAACCCACGACAGATACAAAAACGTCATTGGTGCTCCTTCTGACGCTTCTGTAATCGTCAACTGCGGCGTTGCCAAATGCGTCCCGACCCCTTCAGTAGCGGACGCGGATCTCCGACACCCAATGCGAGTAGCGCGATGCGAACTCGTCAAACCCCACAACCAGTTGGATAAGGCCGTCGCGGCCCGTCATCGGCCGACCGTCGCGCTCGTACGCCAGCATCGCGATTCGCCGCGGCGGCGGTACGACGAACACATCGTCGGTGCCCGCCTGATTCGGCCGCGCCAGCCAGCCAAGAATCGCCGCCAGATCCGCGTCGGAGAGGCGATCGGCCGTGTAGGCCGTGATGCCCTCGTGCTGTGCGGTGCCGGAGCGGATCATCGCCGTCGTGTCCCCGACGGGGTACGTTTCGCCGAGCAGCTTCGGGGCCGGCCGCTTCCCCTCGGGTCGCGTGCCCTCCGCCTTCAGGCCGTGGCACTCGTTGCAGCCCTTGGCCCGGTACAACCCTTCACCGCGGCTGACCGACCCGAACAGTTCGTGCCACGTGAAGCTCGCCGTCCAGCCGTCGCTGCTGACGACCTCGATCGTTGACGTCGACCTGGACTTCGATGCGATCCCGGGGTCCAGGGCCAAGAGCAGATCCGTCAACGACACGCCGGTCCAGGCGTGCCGTCCCAGCCGCCCCTTCTTCACGCCGATGTACTCCACGCCGGACAACGTGGTGCTCCTGAGCTTCGCAATCTCCCCGAGCGTGAACGTGCGCGATCGACCGCCGGACTCGACGCGGACGCGGTCTGTCGCCTTGTACTCGTCCGAGTCGGCGTAGAACAGCGAACGCCCGGCGCTGTCGCGCCCGAACGCGGCAATCCGAGCCTGCGTGGGCTTCGACAGCAGCCAGTCGGCGAACTGCAGTCCCAGCGCCGCCTTCACGCCCGGGTGCCGCGCCTGGTCGATCACGATCACACTGTACTGATTGCGCAGATCGCGATCCGGATTCTCATCGCCGGATCCGCCGCCGAAGAGGCGCCGCAGGCTGGGCAGCCTCCCTTGCATCGAGGTCCAGGTGGCGCGGTCGGCGAGGGCGTACGCCTGCTTCTCGTTCGCGAAGGCGAGGGTCTCGCCCATGCCTTGTCCTACCGAGAGGTACCAGGACGGCCGCTGCGGACCCTCCTCCGCGGGGTCTATGCCCGCCGACTTCCAGATTGCTCGTTCCTTCGTGTGCGTCCCGGACCTGTCGCCGCGGCTTGCGAATGCCGCTGCCGCCCTGGCAATGGATCTGAAGGCATCTCTGGCGCTCGACGCCTTGGCCACACCGGCGGGATCCCCGGTCGGTCCCACGATGACGAAGTCGTTGTACATCACGTCGTCGCGCCTGATGCCGTGGCCTTCCTTCATGAACGCAGCTTCCTGCTCGGGCGAATGCACGAGCAGCACATCCGCATCTCCGCGCTTGCCAAGCTCGATCGCCTGGCCCGTTCCGACGGCCACCACGTCCACCCGGCATCCGCACCGCGCCTGGAAGTCCGGCAGGATGTCCGCGAGCAGTCCGGTGTCCACCGTGCTCGTTGTCGTGGCGAGCCGCAGGACCTTCTGCTGCGACGAGGCAGCGACCCGGCCCGGTTCGATTGGACCGGCGGCGACAGCGACGAGCACGGCGGCGGCAGAGCAGGCGACGACGGTTCCGGTGCGCATCATGTGATCGGCCTCCGCTAGAATCGTACTCGGAAGACGGGTGTACCCCAACTGCCCGGCTGTGTGCGTCTCGGGGCTCCGCGGCTGACCCGCCCGCCGTACGGCCTCTCGCGTGGCCCTGCACCTGGCCCATGGGCCCGCCCACCGCTGCGCCGGTCTGGGCGCGCGCTACGGGTTCGTCTCCATCCGGCCCAGACGTTCCTCGACCAAGGCAGCCTCGAACTCGGTCGTGTGCTGGACGGCCAGCGCGTAGAACGCGACTCGGTCGACGACCAGGCCGGCTGCGGCGCAGATCGCGGCGGTGCGCGCTGCTCCTGTTGCCAGGAGGAAGACCGGCAGGGCATCCAGCAGGAAGAATCTCGCGCCGAGCGCCTGGGCCCGGCGGCGCCACCACACATCGGTTCCCACGGCCGCAGGCACGCGCATCGCCACGATATCGCGCCACCGTCGCGAAAAAACCAGGGTGTCGACGGCCACGACCAGCAGCGTCTCCGCCGGGATTCCGCCCGCCGCTGAGGAAGCATGAAGCGTGACGGCGCCAAAGGCCAAGCCGCCGGTGAGCGGCGTCGCGACGGTGAATCCCCGCCACGTGCGCTGTCCGCCGACGCGGTAGACGAGGCCGATCGACAGGAGGAATGCCGCGCTGGCCAGGCCGGCGACGGCGGAGACGGCGGCGTTCGGACGGCCGGCCGCTCCGAACAGGGCCGCGGCGGCGGCAGCGAGCGCCGCGACGATCGCCGCCGCCGCCTCGTTGCTGAGCGCGCTGCGGCCAACCCCGCGTGCGGCCAGGCCCGCGCGGCGCTTCTGCCCGAGGTGGACCAGCGACACGGCGATGCCGGCACCCATCAGCACCGCGCCAGCTGCCGCGAACCCGGTGCTCTCTCCGGGGGCGCCGACGGCGGCGTCGGCGGCGACCAGTCCTGCGCCGGCGATGGCGAGGCTCGTGAACGCCACGAGCGGACCATGCCCGTCCTTCATCGCGCCATCGCCTCCTGAAGCGCCCGGAATAGCTGCTCGCGCCGCGCTCCGGCAGGAGCTCTGAAGCGCAGCGAGGGTCCGCAGCCGGCGGGATCGACGAACCCGGGGACGTCGCGCAGCGCTTCCCCGCCGGTGTCTCTGCCGGGCGGCGCCAGCTGCAGCGCGCCTGTGGGACAGGCCGTCACGCAGGCCGGAAGCCGGCCGTCATCCAGCCGAGGCGCGCACAGCGTGCACTTGGAGACGATGCCCCGGTCCCGGTCGTACTGCGGCGCACCGAACGGGCAGGCCATCTCGCAATACCGGCAGCCGAGGCAGCGCTCCGCGTGGTGGAGCACGACTCCGTCGGCCCGTTTCTCGTACGCGCGCGACGGGCAGCCCGCCAGGCAGGCGGGCTTGTCGCAGTGGTGGCACGCGACGGACAGGAAGTAGGTCGGCCCGGCCAGCCGGCGGACGAGGTTGACCGGAACCACCCGGCGCCACGGGGCCGTCCCGGTGCGGCCGTTTTCGATGCGGCACGCCAGCACGCACGCTCCGCAGCCCACGCACCGGTGCAGGTCGAGCGTGAAACCGGCGCCAGGCGAGCGCGCGCCGCGCCCTGCCGCGCTGCCCGCGTGTTCGCCGCTCATACGGGAGCCACCTCGACCAGGCACTCGTAGAACGTTGCGCCGTGGTTCATGTCCGTGACGCCCTCCGCCACGAGCGCGTTCACGTCGGGGTCGCCCTCGTGGCAGCGGCCCTCGAGCACGTGGACGACGCCGGGCCTGATCCCCGGTGTCAGGCGCGCGCGAAGCTCGATTCGCCCGCGTTCGTTCCAGACCGCGACGCGTGCGCCATCCTGCACGCCTCTCGGCCCGGCATCGTCCGGATGAATGTCGAGCGCGTGCGGCCGCTCGACGCCGCGGACCCACGCGAGGCTGCCGAACTGAGAATGAATGCGCTCGCGCGTCTTGCACGAGAGCAGCTGCAGCGGGAAGCGCGATCGCAGCGGAGACTCGGAACCCTCGCCAAGCGCCACGTACCCCGGAATCCGATCGACGCCCCAGCGCTCCGCCGCCTGGTCCGAGGCGAATTCAATCTTGCCCGACGGCGTCGGAAATCGGCGGTCAGCGAAGGCCACGTCCCCGAGGCCGGACAAGTCCATCGGCCGCTTCTTCAGTTCGTCCAGTCGCGCTTCCGACGGCTCCGGCAGGAGGCCTCGCAGGAAAGCTTCGCGATCCCCGGGGAACCAGCTCGTGTCCAGGCCGAGCCGCTGGCTGAGAGCCCTCCAGATCTCGGTCTCCGGCCTGACGGTGCCCGGGGGCTCGACGATTCTGGCGCGCCACTGGAGGTACGGATGCCAGTACGCCGTGACGAGATCCTCCTCCTCGAAGAGCGTCTTCGCCGGCAGCACGAAGTGGGCGAGTTCGGCCGTCGGCGTCATGAACTGGTCGACCACGACGACAAGGTCCAGCGCCTCGAGGGCGCGGCGAAGGCGCGGCGCCGCCGGGTTCTGCGAGCCGGGGTTCGCGCGTTCGATCCATGCGGCGCGGATCGGCGGAGCGTCGAGCGTCTCGAGGCTGGCGGCCAGCCGCGACACCGGGACCGAGCGGCGCGCGGGCGGTTCGGGGGGCAGCGGCAGAGGACGCAGGCAGTGGCTGGCGAGGTTGGCGTACTGCCAGCCTCCCCCCGGCACGCCCACGTTGCCCGTCAGGGCCGGGAGCAGGGCGACGGCTCTCATGGCCTGGCCCGCGTGATGGTGCCGCTGCAGGCCGAACCCCGCGATGAGGAGCGCCGGCTTGACGCGGCCGTACTCGAGGGCCAGTTCGCGCACGGTGCTCGCCCCGACGCCCGTGATCTCCGCCACGCGCTGAACGGGATAATCGGCCAGCCTGGCCCTGTACTGCGCGAAACCGTGCGCGTGCGCCCGGAGCATCGCCGCATCCTCCAGCCCTTCGTCCACGACGATGCGGGCGATGCCCAGCGCGAGCGCAGCGTCCGTGCCCGGCTTTGGCTGCACGTGCAGGTCCGCGGCGTCGGTTGAGTCCGTGCGCCTCGGATCGATTACGACGAGCCTGGCCCCGCGTGACTGGGCGTCGAGAATGAGCCTCCATTGGTGGACGTTCGTCTCGGCGGGGTTGTGCCCCCAGACGACGACGAGGCGGCTTTCAACAGTCAGCCGCGGATGGTTGTGCAGGTTGGCGCCGTAGGTCAGGCGCGTGGCTTCGAGGCCCGCCGGCCAGCAGAGATCGCCGTGCGTGCGGGTGCAGCCGCCGAACTGGCGCCAGAACGCCTCCGCCAGTCCCCCGAGCGCGCCGTGTGAGCCCGAGCCTTCATAGTAGAGCGCCGCAAGCGGTCCCGATTCGTCCCGAAGGCGAACCAGTCGTCGGGCGATTTCCTCGAGCGCCTCGTCCCAGCCCACCGGTTCGAAGCCGCGTCCGTCCCGCCTGCGGCGCAGCGGCGCCAGCAGGCGCGCCGGATCAGACTGCCGCTGGGCGTAGGCGAGTCCTTTGAGGCAGACGCGGCCGCCAGTTGCCGGGTTCTCGGGATCCCCCTCGATGGCGACGATGCGGTCCCGTTCGTCGAGCGAGACGAGCATCCCGCATGTGCAGTAGCAGTTGCGCGGGCAGACGGTCCGGATGGTCCGCGTGGCTGGCACGGCCGGGAGTGTAGCTGAATACCCGCCGGAAACGCGAGTGGGGGTCGGCCTCGTGTCAACGCACGCTGGGCGTGTCCGATTCTTCGCGTGGTGGACACAGCCTCTTGCGTCTGGACAGTCCCGCAGCCGCTACGCCGACTCTTCATCGGCTGCGAGGCCTTGTGCCCTTGGCCGCTGGATGGGCGTTGCCGCCACGGGCGGCCGAATGGCGGGCGGCGGGTTCAGGCGGTGAGTCGGCGCGAGAGCAGGCCGTCGGGTGGAACGCCGGCGACGGCCGACCAGCGGCGGAAGCGCACGTCGCCTGCCAGGAACTGCTCGGCGTCGCGGCGGATTCTCTCGGGGACCGTCGGATCGAGCGCGTCGCAGAGGGCCTGCTTGATGACGGCGCACGCGAGGGTCTTGACCGCCATCTCGGAGACGGAAGCGCATTCGACGTCTGCGGACATGGCCACCTCGATGCCAACCAAGCACGCCGCCGTCTGGAGAGGCGGAGACGGCGGTGCCTGCCTCGGCACTCGTCGTAGCAGCAAGTTCGATGCCTGCCGCCGGGACGTGCAGCCGCGTGCAACATCGAGTGCGGCCGTGACGCCGTCCGTCAACCCCACGACGCTGAACGTCCCGGTTGTCAATGGCTTGGCGTCGAGCGTTCTGCCCGGGCGCAGCGGCGTCCGCACCGGGGGGCCGCCGGCGGACGCACGGGCGATCGAGAAAGCTGCACCGCGCGGTCCGACACAGCGTGCAGCCGCTGCGACACTGGAGGTGGGGTCAGATCCCAAGAAGCGTGCCAGTGGCACGCTTCTTGGGATCTGACCCCGTTGGTCGCTGCTAGAAAACCCGCTCGAGGTTCTCGTATTCAGCGTGCATCTGCTCGATGGCGGCCCGCACCTTCACCTCGTCTCGTCCAGCCACGGCCGCGACAAGATCGTCAACCGCCTTGCTGAGGCGCGCGCGCTGCAGGCTGAAGGCGTCGGCCTTGGCGCTCAGGCGCGCGGGGAGGACGGCCGTGTTCAGCGCATCCATCTTCAGCTTCAGGATGCCGACCGACTCACTGACCTTCGCCATCTGGAAGGGACTCAACTGATGGTGATACAGGACATAGAGGGCGGCGTGGAACTCCTCCATCTCCTTGAGGACAGGGCGGACGATCTTCACGAGCCCCTCGTACTCCGCGTGGACCTTCTCGGCGGCCTTGAACAGCGCCTCGTGGTCGCCGGAGCCGACGGCCGCCTTGTAAGAGGCAACGGCGGCCTTCAGATCGGTGACCTTCGCCAGCCACGCGGCCTGCTTGTCGCGGAGGATGCCGGGCAGCACGGCGTTGGCGACCGCAGCCGCGTGCCGCTCGATGTCAGGAAGCAGCGCAGCCATGGCTTTCGCGTCCTTGGCCGGCCAGGCCTCGTGCCAGAGCGGCCTGATGACATCGTGCATCGCCTCGAGTTCGGGGACTGCCGCTTTCAAGTCCTCGGCTTTCGGCGCCTGAGCGGCGGCTGGGAGCGCCAGGAATGCCGAGAAGGCCACAGCTCCGGCTACGGTCACAGCGCGTGAACGGCGCATCGAGCATCCTCCAGGACAGGGTGTCTGGGAATGGTAACATGCGGCGGGACCGCGCCGGTTCCCGGCGCACGCCGCCGGGGCGCGGAGCGCGGGCCGAGGAGGCGAACCGTGTCCAGCCGCACCTGCCGCTCCGTGGTTCTGCTGCTCGTCACCGGCCTGGTTTCCGCGCTCGCGGCGGCCTGCCGGCCGGCCGCGCCGGCGCCGCCTCGTCCGGAGCCCGCGTCGCTCGTGATTCGAAACGGCCGCATCGTGACGGTGGACCCGGCTCGGCCCGAGGCCCAGGCCATGGCCATCCGCGGCGAGACCATCGCGGCCCTTGGCAGCGAGGCTGAAATCGCGCCGTTCGTGGGTCCGGCCACGACGCTGATCGATCTAAAGGGCGCCCTGGCCGTGCCGGGCTTCATCGACAGCCACGCCCACTTCAACGGGATCGGCCAGTCGAAGCTCGGCCTGGATCTCATGGCCGCGACGAGCTGGGACGAGATCCTCGCCATGGTGGCCGACGCCGCCAAGCACGCGCAGCCCGGCGAGTGGATCCTCGGCCGCGGCTGGCATCAGGAGAAGTGGACGGCGCGCCCGGACCCGAACGTGGAGGGGTTCCCCACGCACGCCTCGCTCGACCGGGTCTCGCCCGACAACCCCGTGTTCCTGACGCATGCGAGCGGGCACGCCAGCATCGCGAACGCCCGGGCGATGGCCCTGGCCGGCGTGACGCGCGCGACGGCGAGCCCGCCGGGCGGGGACATCCTGAAGGACGGTTCCGGCGAGCCTGCCGGGGTCTTTCGCGAAGCAGCCTCCGGGCTCATCAGCCGGGCCCGCGACGCGGCGCGGGCGAAGATGACGCCGGACGAGCTGGAGGCCGAAGCGCTCGAGATCATCCGCCTGGCGGACCGCGAGTGCCTGTCGAAGGGCATCACCACGCTGCACACGGCGGGCGAGTCGTTCGCGACGATCGATCGTTTCAAGCGCGTCATCGACGGCGGCGGACTGGGCATCAGGCTGTATGCGATGGTGGGGGAGCCGAACGCCCGCATGAAGGACGCGCTGGCGGCCTACCGGGTGATTGGCTACGGCCGCGGGCACCTGACGGTGAGGGCCGTGAAGCGGTTCATGGACGGCGCGCTGGGCTCCCGGGGCGCCTGGCTGCTCGAGCCGTACGCGGACCTGCCTGGCGCGACGGGGCTGAACAGCACGCCGCCGGCCGAGTTGCGCGAGTCGGCGGAGCTGGCCATCGCCAACGGCTACCAGCTCTGCATCCACGCCATCGGCGACCGCGCGAACCGCGAGGTGCTGAACCTGTACGAAGAGACGCTCAGGGCCCATCCGGAGGCGAGGGACGTGCGCTGGCGCGTCGAGCACGCGCAGCATCTGCACCCGTCGGACATTCCGCGGTTCGGGACGCTCGGCGTCCTCGCCGCCATGCAGGGCATCCACTGCACGTCGGACGCGCCGTACGTCCTGGCGCGCCTCGGCCCGCAGCGGGCGGAGGAGGGCGCGTACGTCTGGCAGAAGCTGATGCGGTCTGGCGCCACCATTGCGAATGGCACCGACGCTCCCGTGGAGGCCGTCGATCCGCTGCCGAGCTACTTCGCCACGGTCACGCGGCAGCTGAAGGACGGGTCGGTGTTCTTCGGCTCCCAGAAGATGTCCCGGCTGGAGGGCCTGAAGTCCTACACGATCAACGGGGCCTACGCCGGGTTCGAGGAGGGAGTCAAAGGGTCGCTCACCCCCGGCAAGCTTGCCGACGTGACGATCCTGTCGAAGGACATCCTCGCGGTGCCGGACGGCGAGATCCTGTCTGCGAAGGTGCTCTACACCATCGTCGGCGGCCAGGTGCTCTATGCGGCGCAGTAGGCGGCCGCGCGAGGTCAGGCGTTCTCGTCCGGCGCGTAGCCGAGGTTCGGGGCGAGCCACCGCTCGACCTCGGCGGCCGTCATCCGCTTGCGTGCGGCGTAGGCCTCCACCTGGTCGCGCCCGATGCGGCCCACGCCGAAGTACCTGGCGTGCGGGCTGGCGAAGTACAGCCCGCTCACGCTGGCCGCCGGCCACATCGCGAACGACTCGGTCAGCTTCATGCCGATGGCCGGTGCGTCGAGCAGGTCGAACAGCCGTCCTTTTTCCGTGTGGTCCGGGCAGGCCGGATAGCCGAAGGCCGGCCGGATCCCGCGGTAGCGCTCCTCCACGAGGTCGTCGTAACTGAGCTGCTCGCCGGCGCCGTAGCCCCATTCGCGCCGGACGCGCGCATGGAGGTACTCGGCGAACGCCTCGGCCAGGCGGTCCGCCAGCGCCTTCACCATGATGCCGCTGTAGTCGTCGTGCGCGGCGGCATGGCGCGCCGCCATCTCGTCGGCGCCCAGGCCGGCCGTGACGGCGAACCCGCCGACGAAGTCCGGCACGCCGGCGTCGAGCGGCGCGACGAAGTCCGCCAGCGACAGCTGCGGGCGGTCCTCCTCGACGATCTCCTGCTGCCGCAGCATCGGGAACCGGGCCGCCTCGACGCTGCGCTCGCGGTCGCACCAGAGCACGATGTCGTCGCCGTCGCTCGCGGCGGGCCAGAAGCCGTAGACGCCCCTGGCGCGCAGAGATCCCTCTTCGACGAAGGTCCGCAGCATGCGGCGGGCGTTGTCGTACAGATCGCGGGCGGCCTTGCCGTACTCGGCGTGCTCGAGGATGGCGGGGAAGCGCCCCTTGAGGCCCCAGGCCGAGAAGAAGAAGGTCCAGTCGATGTACTCGGCCAGCTTGCCGAGGGACACGTCCGCCACGACGCGCCGCCCCGTGAAGGCGGGCGTCGGGATGTCTTCGCGCGTCCAGTCCAGGCGGAGCCGGCGCGCCTGCGCCTCCGGGAACGGCCTGAGGGGGCGCGCGGCGCGCGCGCGGTGCCGGGTCCGCAGCGCGTCCTGGTCCGCGCGATTCCCGGCCTCGAATGCGGCCCTGCGCCCCGCGCTCAGCAGGTTCGCCACGACCTCGATGACGCGCGACGCGTCCGGCACGTGGACAACGGGGCCGCCGTACGCCGGGGCGATCCTGACCGCCGTGTGCTGGCGGCTCGTCGTCGCGCCGCCGATGAGCAGCGGCAGCGAGAGCCCGCGCCGCTGCATCTCCGCCGCGACGCCCACCATCTCGTCGAGCGACGGCGTGATCAGCCCCGACAGCCCGATGATCCCGGCCTGCTGCCGCTCGGCCTCGGCCAGCAGGCGTGAGGCGGGCACCATCACGCCCAGATCGACCACCTTGTAGTTGTTGCACGCCAGCACGACGCCCACGATGTTCTTGCCGATGTCGTGGACGTCGCCCTTGACCGTTGCGAGGACGACCGTGCCCCGCGGGCGGCCCTCGGCCCCGCTCCGGCGCTGCTCATCTTCCATGAAAGGCTGGAGATACGCCACCGCGCGTTTCATGACCCGCGCGCTCTTCACCACCTGCGGCAGGAACATCTTGCCCGCGCCGAAGAGGTCGCCGACCGTCCGCATACCGCTCATCAGCGGCCCTTCGATGACGAAGAGCGGCCGGCCCAGCGCCACGCGGGCCTCCTCGGCATCCCGCTCGATGTACTCCTCGATGCCGTGGACAAGGGCGTGCGCCAGGCGGGAGTCGACGGGCGACTCCCGCCAGGTGAGGTCGGCGGCCCGGCGCTCCACCCTGCCGGAAATCGTCGCCGCGTACTGCACCAGGCGCTCGGTCGCGTCCGCCCGGCGGTTGAAGATGAGGTCCTCGACGCGCTCGCGAAGGCCGGGCTCGATGTCCTCGTACACCGCCAGCTGCCCGGCGTTGACGATGCCCATGTCCAGGCCTGCCTGGATCGCGTGATACAGGAACGCCGCGTGCATCGCCTCGCGCACGGCATCGTTGCCCCGGAACGCGAACGACAGGTTCGAGATGCCTCCGCTCGTCTTCGCGCCGGGGCACGTGGCCTTGAGGATCCGGACGGCCTCGATGAAGTCCACGGCGTAGTCCGCGTGCTCCTCGAGGCCGGTCCCGATGGCCAGCACGTTCGGATCCAGGACGACATCGAGGGGATCGAAGCCGGCGTCGCGGGTGAGCAGGCCGTAGGCGCGCTGCAGGATCTGGACCCGGCGGTCGACCGTGTCCGCCTGCCCGCGCTCGTCGAAGGCCATGACGACGGCGGCGGCGCCGTAGCGGTGGATGAGGCGCGCCTTCCGGAGGAAGTCGGCTTCGCCCTCCTTCAGGCTGATCGAGTTCACCAGGGCCTTGCCCTGGACCGACTGCAGTCCGGCCTCGATCACCGACCACTTCGAGCTGTCGATCATCACGGGCACGCGGGCGACGGCCGGCTCCGAGGCGATGAAGGCGAGGAACTCCCGCATCGCCCGCTCCGAGTCGAGCAGGCCCTCGTCCATGTTCACGTCGAGGATGTTGGCCCCGCCCCGAACCTGGTCGAGCGCCACCTCGGCCGCGGCGGCGAACTGCCCGTCGCGGATCAGCCGGCGGAACCGGGCTGAGCCCGAAACGTTCGTCCGCTCGCCGATCACCGTGAAGGTGCCGTCCGGCCGGATCGTGTACGCCTCGAGGCCGGCGTACTGGGAGCAGGCCGCGCCGGGCGCGGCGCCCGAGGCGGCCCGGCGCGCGGCGCGCGAGCGCACGCCGGCGACCGCGCCGGCGATGGCGCGGATGTGGTCGGGCGTCGTCCCGCAGCATCCGCCGACGATGTCCACCAGTCCGGCGTCTGCGAACTCGCGGAGGAGCGCGGCCGTCTCGGCGGGCGCCTCGTCGTACTCGCCGAACGCGTTCGGCAGCCCGGCGTTGGGATAGCAGCTGACGCGCGTGTTCCCGGCCACGCGGGCGAGATCCGCCAGGAACGGGCGCATCTCCCTCGCGCCGAGCGCGCAGTTGATGCCGACCGAGTACGGCCGCGCGTGCGCCACCGACACCCAGAACGCCTCGACGTCCTGTCCCGACAGCGTCCGGCCGCTGCGGTCGGCGACGGTCACCGAAATCAGGACCGGCGCCCGCGAGCCGCGCGCCTCGAACAGCTCGTCGATGGCCGCGAGCGCCGCCTTGGCGTTCAGCGTGTCGAAGATCGTCTCCAGCAGCAGCAGGTCGCAGCCGCCGTCGAGCAGGCCGCGCGCCTGTTCCGCGTACGCCGCCTTCACCTGCTCGAAGGTGACCGCCCGGAACGCGGGGTTCGAGACATCCGGCGACAGCGAGAGCGTCTTGCTCGTCGGGCCCATCGATCCGGCGACGAACCGCGGCCGGCCCGGCGTCCGCGCGGTCCACTCGCGGGCGGCCTCGCGGGCGATCCGCGCAGCGGCGGCGTTCATCTCGTACACGAACGGCTCCATCCCGTAGTCGGCCTGCGCGATGGAGGTGCCGTTGAACGTGTCGGTCTCGATGATGTCGGCCCCGGCCTCGAGATAGGCGTCGTGGATGGCGCGGATGACGTCCGGGCGCGTGAGCGCCAGCAGGTCGTTGTCGCCCTTGAGGTCCGTCGGGTGCGCCGCGAAGCGCTCGCCGCGGAAGGCCGCCTCGTCGAGGCCGCGGCGCTGCACCATCGTGCCCATCGCGCCGTCCAGCACGAGGATGCGTTCGCGCAGGATCGCGTCGAGCCCGGCGATGATCGAATCGTATGCGGCCACGCCTGCCTCCGGCGCCGCCGGTCCCGTCGACGGCGAAGAGATCACCCGGAGATCATAGCAGGGGGACGGCAGCGGCGGGGGCGCCACCGGCGCCCGGCGCGGCCCGAACCCGGGCTAGAATACCGCGTCATGGTCAGGATCCTCATCACCGGTGGCACCTTCGACAAGCGCTACGACGAGATCCGCGGGCGCCTTCACTTCACGGAGTCGCAGGTGCCCGACATGCTGAAGCTCGGGCGCTCCCGCGTGGAGGTCACGCTGCGCACGGTCATGCTCGTGGACAGTCTCGAGATGACGCCGGCCGACCGCGCGCTCATCGCCGACAACTGCGCCCAGGCCCCCGAGCCGCGCCTCGTCGTCACCCACGGCACCGACACGATGGTCGAGACCGCGCGGGCGATTGCCGAACGCGTCGCGGACAAGACCGTCGTCCTGACCGGCGCCATGGTGCCCTACGCCTTCGGCAGCTCCGACGGGCTGTTCAACCTCGGCAGCGCGCTGTCGTTCGCGCAGGTGCTGCCGCCCGGCGTCTACATCGCGATGAACGGGCGGTACTTCTCCTGGGACCGCGTGCGCAAGAACAGGGAGACGGGGGTGTTCGAGGAAGTCGAGGGTCCAGGGGCTGGGCGCTAGGCGCTGGTCAGACAGGAGCAAGCAGGGGACGAGGGGAAGGAGGAGGTAAAGGAGGTACAGACGTCAGAATCCGGAATCCAGAATTCAGAATCCAGAACGTGGAGCGCGGGATACGGAGTACGCGGCGCGGAGCAGGGAAGGCAAGGGCTTCGGATGATCACACGACGTCAGTTTCTAGGTGCCGCGTACGCGCTCGGCGGCCTGGCATGGACAGGTGCGGCGCTCGTCGCGTGCGGCGGGCGGACGCCGGCCGCGCCCGCGTTCTCCGCCGAGGCGCTCATGGGGCACGTCAAGGTGCTGGCATCGGACCAGTTCGAGGGCCGGGCGCCCGGCACGCGCGGCGAAGACCTCACCGTCGCCTACATCATCGAGCAGTTCGCCCAGGCGGGCCTTCAGCCCGGCAACCCCGACGGCACCTACACGCAGAACGTGCCGCTGGTCGGCATCACCGCCGAGCCGGGCGCCGCGCTCGTGTTCCGCAAGGGCGCCGCCGCGCTGAGGCTGGCGTTCAAAGACGATGTCGTGGCGTGGACGAAGCGGGTGCGGCCGCGCGTCCAGGTCGACGCCTCGGACGTCGTGTTCGTCGGCTACGGCATCGAGGCGCCCGAGTTCCAATGGGACGACTACAAGGGCGCCGCGCTGTCGGGCAAGACGCTCGTGATGCTGATCAACGACCCGCCGATCCGGAGCACGGACGACCCGGCGGGACTCGACGCGACGCTCTTCGGCGGACGGGCGATGACCTATTACGGACGCTGGACCTACAAGTACGAAATGGGCGCCGCGAAGAACGCCGCCGCCGTGTTGATCGTGCACGAGACCGGGCCGGCCGGGTATCCCTTCTCGGTCGTGCAGGGCAAGGTGACGGAGCAGTTCGACCTGGCGGCGCCGGACGACAACATGCGACGCCCCGCCATCGAGGGCTGGATCACGCTGGAGCGGGCGCGGGAGTTGTTCGCGCTGGCCGGCCAGGATTTCGACGCCCTGAAGGCGCGTGCGGCCACCCGGGCGTTCGCGCCGGTCGACCTGGGCGTGCGGGCGTCGATGACCATCGACAGCCGCATCAGGCGCATCGTCTCGAGAAACGTTGTCGGGCTGCTGCCGGGGAGCGACCCGGCCCTTCGCCACGAGTACGTCGTCTTCACGGCGCACTGGGACCACTACGGGATCGGCCCGGAGGTCGACGGGGACCGGATCTACAACGGCGCCCTCGACAACGCCACCGGCGTGGCCGGGATGATTGAGATGGCGCGGCAGTTCGCTGCCCGCCGGCCCGCGCCGAAGCGGTCTCTGCTGTTCCTGTCGGTCACCGCCGAGGAGCAGGGCCTCCTCGGGTCCGAGTACTACGCCGAGAACCCGCTCTACCCGCTGAACAAGACGCTGGCCGTCATCAACATGGACAGCCTCAACATCCACGGCCGGACGAAGGACTTTACCGTGGTCGGCCTGGGGGCCTCCGACTTGGACGACTACGCGCGCGACGCTGCCGCGGCGCAGGGCCGCACGGTCCGTCCCGACGCGCGGCCGGAGCAGGGGGGCTACTTCCGGTCGGATCACTTCCCGTTCGCCAAGCGGGGGGTGCCGGCAATCAACGCGGGCGGCGGGGAGGACTTCGTCGGCCGCCCCGACGGGTGGGGGCAGCGGATCTCGGCGGAGTACATCGCGAGGCACTACCACAAGCCGTCGGACGAGGTCCGGCCGGAATGGGACCTCGCCGGCGCGCTGGAAGATCTCCAAGTCTATTACGCCATCGCGGAACGCGCCGCGCGAACGGCCCGGTGGCCCGAGTGGAAGGCGGGCAGCGAGTTCAAGGCCAGGCGCGACGCGATGCTGGGGCGCTGAGCGGCGGCTCGCGGGCCGGCTGCCGCCGCGGAAGCCGGCCGGGCCGAACCGCCGCCGGGCCGCCAGCTCGAGACGGAGGGCCTACTTCGCCGCCGCCGGCGGCGGCGAGAACAACTCGACATCGATCGTCACCGACACCTCGTCGCCCACCACCAGGCCGCCGCCGTCGAGCGTGCGGCTCCACGTGAGGCCGAAGTCCTGCCGGTTGATCTTCGTCGTGGCGGTCGTGCCGGTGCGGCTGACGCCCTGCTGGTCCTTGATGATCGGCCGCATGGGTTCGGCGTCCAGCACAACCTCCTTCGTCACGCCCTTCATCGTCAGGTTGCCCGTGATCCGGTAGTGGCCGTTCGCCGCGGCCTCGATCTTCTTCGACGTGAAGACGATCGTCGGGAATCTGGCGACGTCGAAGAAGTCCGGGCTTCTCAGGTGCGAGTCGCGGCTGGGTTCGCGGGTGTTGATGCCGGCGACGTCGATGGCGGCCTCGACCGACGCGGCCGTGGGCTGCTGCGGGTTGTAGGCCGCCGTGCCGGTCACCTTGCCCATGTCGCCGCGAACGGTGGAGACCATCATGTGGCGCACGGCGAAGGACGCCGCCGAGTGGGACGGGTCGATCGTCCAGGTCTGCGCCTGGGCAAGGCCGGCGCCGGCGCCGCCCATCAAGAGCGCAACGAGAACAAGGCGCTTCATGCACACCTCCGGAAGGCCGCGGGGCTGCCGAGCATCGAGCGGGCATTCGCACACCGCGCCGTGTCATAGGATTCGTGCCGCCGCCGGTTGGTTTCGACCCGATCCGAGGTCGGGCGCCGGGGCGAACCCGGGCGCCTCGCTACTCGGCGCAGGCCTGCGCCACGCGCGTCGCCGCGCCGCCATCCCGCTCAGGCGTGTGCTAGGCTCCTCCCATGACACTCGAGGCGCTGGGCTGGGACGGCTTCTTCGCGGGCCACTTCGCCGAGATCGGCGGCAAGGGCCTGGTGCCGGCCCGGGTGACGCTCGAACACCAGCACATCTACAGCGTTCGCACCGCGTCCGCCGAGCTGCTTGCCAGCGTCGCCGGCGGCATGCGCCACCGCGCGTCCGGCCCGCGCGACTTCCCGGCAGTGGGCGACTGGGTTGCGCTGAGGCCAGGCGGCCACGGTCACCGCGCCGTCATCCGGGCCGTCCTGCCGCGGAGGAGCCGCTTCTCGCGTAAGGTCGCCGGCGAGACGACCGTCGAGCAGGTGGTCGCCGCCAACGTGGACACGGTGTTCATCGTGATGGGGCTGGACGGCGATTTCAGCGTCCGCCGTGTCGAGCGGTACCTCGTCACGGCCTGGGACGGCGGCGTATCGCCGGTGGTCGTCCTGAACAAGGCCGACGTGTGCGAGGACGTGGAGGGAGCCGTCCGCGAGGTGGAAGCCGTGGCGCCGGGCGTACCGGTGCATGCGATGAGCACGAAGTTCGATCGCGACCTCGCCCCCATCGCGCCCTATCTGCGTTCCGCCAGCACGATTGCGCTGCTCGGGTCGTCCGGCGTCGGCAAGTCCACCATCGTGAACCGGCTCGCAGGCGCCGACGTCCAGCGCACGGCCGATGTGCGCGCGAGCGATCAGAAGGGGCGGCACACGACGTCGCGGCGCCAGTTGATCGAGCTCCCCGGCGGCGCCCTCCTGATCGACACGCCGGGCATGCGCGAGCTCCAGCTGTGGGAGGGCGCCTCGGGCATCACGGCGGCCTTCGAGGACATCGAAGCCCTGGCGGCTGGATGCCGGTTTGGCGACTGCCGCCACGACACCGAGCCGGGCTGCGCCGTGAAGGCCGCTGCAGACGAGGGCCGCCTCGCTGCCGGCCGGCTGGCGAGCTATCGGGTGCTCCAGCGGGAGCGCGCGGCGCTGAGCGCCCGCCAGGACGAGCGGGGCCTGATCGAGAAGAAGCGCCAGGACAAGATCCTGGGGCGGGCGATCAAGGCGTACCAGTCTCGCAGCAGGACGCGGTGAGCGGCGGGCGGGCGGCCGACGGCGGCCCGGGCGCGCCATCCGCGCTGGAGTGCGCGCCGCAGTTGCAGTAAACTGAACCTTCGCCCGGGCGGGTGCAGGCCGACACGGCCGGATGCGTCGGGACACCGCCGCCGCCTGGAACCGACGGCGCGGCGCCGCGGCTTGCTCCGCCCGCGCCGTCGTCGGATGGAGGAAGCGCCGCATGGGTTCGCTCGCCCACGTCAGCGTCGCCTTGTGGGTCGCCGCCGCCGCGGCGGCCGTGCCCGTCGACGAGCGTGAGGCGAAGCGGATCGAGGCCCTCCTCATCGCCCCGTGCTGCTGGTCGCAGCAGGTGTCCGTGCACCAGGGGCCGGTGGTCGACGAGATCAGGCAGGACATCCGGCGCCTGCTCGGCGAGGGCAAGACGCGCCAGCAAATCCTCGACGTTTACGTCGCGCGCTACGGCGATCGCATCCTTGCCGAGCCCCCGGCCCGCGGCTTCAGCCGCCTGTTTCACGTCGCGCCGTGGGTCTTCCTGGCTGGGAGCGTCGGCTTGGTGTGGGCCGTCCTCCGCCGGCTCCGGCCGGCGGCGGCGGCGGAAGGCGCGGTGGCCGCCGCGACGGCGGCGCCGCCGGACGAAGCGGAATCGGAACGGATCGACGAAGAGCTGCGGAACCTCGACTAGGAACCGGCAGGATCCTCTCAACCCCCAGAGGAGTTTTCTATGCGGACGGCTCTGGCGCTGCTGCTCGCGACGGGCGTCTCGATGACCGCTCCGGCGATGGCCCAAACGCCGGCCGCGTTGCTGCAGGCCGGCGACGCGGCGCCGGCGTTCACGCTGCCGGGTTCGGACGGGGCGACCCATACGCTGGCGGAGTTCGCGGGCAAGCGGGCCGTCGTGCTCGCCTGGTTCCCGAAGGCCTTCACCGGCGGATGAACGGCCGAGTGCCGGTCGCTCCGTGAGAGCGGCGACCTGATCAGGGGCTACGACGTGGCCTTGTTTGCGGCGAGCGTCGACACGCCCGAAGACAACAAACGGTTCGCCGAGTCGCTGGCGCTGGACTACCCGATTCTCAGCGACCCCGGCAGGCAGGTAGCGCAGGCATACGGCGTGGTCACTCCCGAGCGGCAGGTCGCTGCGCGGTGGACGTTCTACATCGGCCTCGACGGGAAGATCCTCGCGGTCGATCGGAACGTCAGCACGGCGACGGCCGGGCAGGACGTCGTGGCCAGGCTTGGAGAACTCGGCATCGCCAAGAAGCAGTGAGGCCGTCGGCGGCGAGGGCCCGGCTGAATCCGGCCGGGCCGAACACCAATCCGCGGCCGCCGGGCTCGCGTCCAGGGACGCTGGCCCGGCGGGCCTGAACCGCCAGTCGCCGGGTCGGGACTCGGTAGTGTCCGGCACGTGCGATGAGGCGCGCGAGACGAGCGTGGCACCAGAAGACGCCATCCAGTCGCCATCCCTCGAACAGCAGGTTGAGATCACCGTGCCCGATCGGACGCCCCCTCCGGCGGGCGTCCTGGCCGACGCGGCCGTGGCCCCAGCGGCGCCTGCCGGGCTCCCCGGGCCGGCCGAGCCGGCCGGGCCTGCCGAGGTTCCCGCGCCAGCCGCGGCGGTCGAGCCGGCATCGGAAGGGGACGCGGACGGCGAGGATCCCGTCCGCGCTGAGGCGCCTCCGCCGCTGGATCTGACGCCGGCCGAGCAGGCCGAGCGCGTGGCGCGCATCGGCCAGCTGCTCGACGGGGCCGAACAGGTGCTCGCCGCCACCGATCTGCCCGACGCGCGCACGCGCTGGAACGCCCTGCGCCGCGACTGGACGGCGCTCGCCGCAGGCGTCGCGCTCGACGACGCCTCGGCGGCGCGCATCGCGGACATCGAGCGGCGCATCGAGGCGAGGGACGCGGCCCTTCGCGAAGCCCGGACGCGCCAGCAGCAGAACAACCTGGCGCGGCTCCAGGCCCTCTGCGACGAGATGGAGCAACTGGCGCGCAGCGAGCGCCTGAGCCTGCGGGACGCCGAGCGCGCGCTCCGCGAGATCCGCGCCGCGCTCGACGCGCCAGGGCCGCTGCCGTCCCGCCAGGAACAGCAGGCGGTCGTTGCGCGCCTGAAGGCCGCGCAGTCCCTGGTCTTCCCTCGCGTGCAGGACCTGCGCGAAGCGGACGGGTGGGAACGCTGGGCCAACGCCGGCGTGCAGGAATCGCTCATCGCCCGCCTCGAGGCGCTGCGCGACCAGGCGGACCCGGCCGTTATCGCAAAGCAGCTGCGCGTCGTGCAGGACGAGTGGCACAAGGTGCGGGCGGTCCCGCGCGAGAAGGGCCGCGAGCTGTGGCAGCGCTACAAGATCATCGAAGGCGAGCTGCGCCTGCGCTGCGAGTCCTTTTTCGCGCAACTCGCCGCCGAGCGCGTCGAGAACCTCCGGAAGAAGGAAGCCCTCTGCGCCCAGGTCGAATCTCTCGCCGACTCGACGGACTGGATCCGCACGGCCGAGGCCATCAAGGCCATCCAGGCGCAGTGGAAAACCATCGGGCCCGTGACGCCGGGGCACGAAAAGGCGGTGTGGGAGCGGTTCCGCGCGGCCTGCGACCGCTTCTTCACGCGCCGCAAGACCGACCTGACAGAGCGGAAGGCCGTCTGGCTCGCGAACCTGAAGAAGAAGGAGGCCATCTGCGCCGAGGCGGAGGCGCTCAGCGAGAGCACCGACTGGGAGCGCGCGCTGGCGGACGTGAAGCGAATCCAGGCCGAGTGGCGCCTGGTCGGGCCCGTCAAGCGCAACCGGTCCGAGGCGCTGCTCGCCCGCTTCCATGCCGCGTGCGAGAAGTTCTTTGACCGCTACGCGCACCGCAACGACCACCAGCTGGCGCAGCAGGCAGCGGCGCGCGAAGGGCTCTGTGCCGAGCTCGAAGGCCTGCTCACGCCGGCCGAGGAAGCCCCGCCCGGCGAGGTCGATCCGGCCGAAGGCCTCGCGAAGAAGGTGCTTGCACTGAAGCGGCAGTGGGACCAGTCCCCCGTCCTGCCCAAGGCCCAGGCCGAGCCGCTCGTCCAGCGGTTCGACACGGCGCTGCACGCGGTCATCCGGTCGAAACCGGAGGCCTTCAGGGGCACGGACCTCGATCCGGAAGCCGCGCGGCGGAAGATGGAGCAGCTCTGCCAGCTCGTCGAGCGGCACGCCGGCGACGAGAAGGCAGGCGACCAGCGGTCTCCCGCCGAGATCCTGGCCGCCCAGCTGCGCGAGGCGCTGGCGGCGAACACCATCGGCGGGCGGGCGGACGAAGAGGCCCGGTGGCGGAACGCCGCCGACGAGGTGCGCCGGGCGCAGGCATCGTGGCGCCGGCTTGCGCCGCTGCCGGACGAGCGCGAGCAGGAGCTCGAGGCGCGGTTCCAGCGTGCGTGCACGCGGTTCTTCCGGCAGCTGGAGCAGCGGCGGCGTCCCGCGTCCCAGGGGCCGCGGCGCTAGCCCGCCAGGACGCCTCGTGAAGCCGCAGACTCGGGAGCGCGCCGAGATTCCCGACCGCTACAAGTGGGATCTGTCCGCCATCTACCCGTCCTGGGACGCCTGGGACGAGGCGTACGCCCGCCTCGGCGCGCTCGTGTCGGCATTTGCGTCGCGGCGGGGCACCCTCGCCTCGGGCCCGGGCGCGCTGCTCGAGGCCCTGCGGGCCGCCGACGAGCTCGGGCGCCTCGCGCACTCGGTCTACTACTTCCCGGCGCTCTTTCACGACCAGGACCAGCGCGACAATGCGGTGGGCGCCCGTCGGCAGATGGCCCAGATCCAGGTGGCGCGGTGGCAGGAGGCCGCCTCCTGGTTCAACCCGGAGCTGCTCGAGATCCCGCTCGCGCGCGTGCGCGAGTGGATGGCGGGCCGGGCCGACCTGGCTGTCTACCGGTTCGCCGTGGAGAACCTGTACCGCCTGCAGACGCATGTGCTGGACGCGAAAGGCGAGCGGCTCATGTCGCTGGTCAGCCGCTTCGACTCCACGGCCGCCGAGGCGTACGAGGCGCTGTCCACCGCCGACGCCGCGTTCCCGACCATCGAACTGACCGACGGCCGCCGCGTCACGGTGTCCTACGGGGAGTACCGATCGATCCTGACCACCTCCCGCCAGCAGGCGGATCGCGAGGCGGCGTTCCGCGCGTACTTGGGCACGTTCGAGGCGTCGCGCAACACGTACGCGGCGCTCTACAACGGCGTCTGCCAGCGGGATTGGGCCGCGGCGCAGGCCAGGGGGTACGGCTCCACCCTCGAGGCCGCTCTTTTCGTCCACGACATCCCTCCAGCCGTCGTGGAGACGCTGATTGCCGTGACGCGCGCCAACGCCGCGTCGCTGCAGCGCTACCACCGGCTGCGGAAGCGGGCGCTCGGCCTGGATCGCTACTGCCTCTTCGACGGCCAGGTGCCCATCGTCGGCCTGGAGCGCGCGTACGACTACGACGAAGCCCGGGCCTGGATCGAGGCTTCGGTGGCGCCGCTCGGCGCCGAATACCAGGCGCTGGTCGAGCGGAGCTTCGAGCGCGCGAGCATCGACGTCTACGAGAACGACGGCAAGCGCAGCGGCGCGTACTCGGCGCCGGTGTACGGCGTGCACCCGTACATCCTGCTCAACCACAACGACACCCTGGACGCCGTCTTCACCCTGGCCCACGAGATGGGCCACAGCATCCATACCGTCCTGGCCCATGCGAACCAGCCGTTCGTGTACTCGGACTACACCATCTTCGTCGCCGAGGTGCCGTCCACGCTGGCCGAGGCGCTGCTGCTCGACCACCTGCTCGAGCGGACCGCCGATTCGCGCGAGCGCGTCGTGCTGCTGGAGCACGCGATCGAGAGCATCGCCGGGACCTTCTTCAGCCAGGTCCTCTACGCCGACTTCGAGCTGCGGGCGCACCGGCTGGTCGAGGCGAACCAGGCCATCACGGCCGATGTCCTGGGCGACATCTGGGAGGGCCTGCTCGCCGACTACTACGGCGGGACGCTCGACGCGGAGCCCCTGGCCCGCCTGACGTGGGCGCGCGTGCCGCACTTCTTTTCGACGCCTTATTACGTCTATCAGTACGCCACCTGCTTCGCCTCGGCGTCCAGGCTCGCCGACCAGATCCTCCGCGGCGCCGAGGCGTCGAGGGCCGACGCGGTCGGCCGCTATCTGGATCTGCTCAAAGCCGGCGGGAGCGGCCACCCGATGGACCTGTTGCGCCGGGCCGGAGTGGACCTGCGCGATGCCGACACCGTCGAATCGGTCGTCGGCAGGTTCGACACGCTCGTGTCGCGCCTGGAAGGGGAGCTGCCCGGGGTGCTGTGACGCCGTGACATGGATTCACGCTTGCGTGCCCGCGCTCTGCCGCGTCCTCGGCGCCGCGCTCGTCTGGATGGCCGCCGCGAGCGTCAGCATCGCCCAGAGCCCTGCCGACGGGATGGGGCCTGGCGCGTTGGGCAGCCTGCGGGTGCCCGGCAGCACGGCGGCGTTGGTTCGCGCCGCGGGACTGGACCCGGACCAGCCTCGTGGCGGCGCCCTGCTCGGCGTCATCCGCATCCTCTACGAGGCGCGCGCCGGCTCGGACCGGGACCGGGACGCTCGAGTCGGGATCCTTCGCAGCTACCTCGCGGCAATCTCCGGTGTCGAGCGCGCCCGGGCAGCGCTGCCCGGCGGTGCCGTCAGTGCGGCGCTGGCCACCGAGAAGGCCTCGCGCCGCGCCGTCCAGGACGCGGCCCGGGCCCTTGGCGGGGAGATCGACGGGAAGGACGGCGTCTGGCGGCTCGTTCTCCGCGACGACGGGGGGGCGCGCCGACTCCGCTCGCTGCTGCGGGACGCGGGTCTGGACGCGGCCGCGGTGGCGCGCGCGTTCGACGGCGGGTCGGAGGCATCCATCGCCCTGCCGGAGGACCACGTGCCGCTGCCGTTCGACGCCGCCGCCTGGGTGCGCCTCGTGTCCCCGGAGCCCGGGATGGACGGCTGTCTGCTGACGGCCCTGCTGAGCGACAGGCGCGCGGCGCTGCTCTACTACGGCCTCGTCAGCCTCGACGCGCCGACCCGCGCCTTCCTGTCGGCGAACCCCGAGCTGCTCAACCGGTTGCTTGGCGGGGGCAGGCCTGACGTTTTCGCGACGCTGGGCCGGAGCATCCGCGTGCGAGACGGCCGGATGGACGTGCCGGGCGGGCACGCGGCAGTCGCGCTGTGGGAGGCGCTCCTGGAACAGCGCGTGAGCGAGCCCGCGTCGTTCATCCTCGAGCTGCTGCGGCGTGACGGCGGGAGGGCCGCGCTCCTCTACGACGCGCTCGACCACCTCGATGCGCCACGCCAGGCGTTCGCGTTGGCGTTGACGGTTCCCGAAGCCGGGGCCCGGATCGAACGCTTCAAGTCGTTGTATGCGGCCTTCGGGAAGTCGCTTGCCGGCCTCGACCTCGCCGCAAGGCCCTTCCGGCGGGTGGCGGCCGACGGGGTCCACCTCCTCGCGATGCTCCGGGTCCTTCCGTCCGGCGGCCTTCCGGAGCCGAACGGGCGGCGTTTCTGGGAGGCGGCCCTGTCGGGCGCCGGCGTTCCGTCGGAGCCGGCCAGCGAACTGGGCGGGGAAGGCAATCGCGGCCCCGTCGACGCCGCGTGGCTGCTCGACCGCCTGTGCGTCGCGGACTCTGCCGACCGGCCGCAGCGGGTGGCGCTTTTCCTGTTCGCCCAGCGCGCGTTCGCGGGGCTGTCTCCGGTCCGGCTGCCTGACGCGCTCGTGGCGCTCCGGGCGTTCCCGAGATACCGTGTCCTCCTGATGACGCTGGAGCGGATCGGCGTCATCGATCCCGGGATCTACGCCGCCGCGATCCGCCAGGCCCAGCGCATCGACGGCATCCGCGACCGCGAGAAGGCCGAACTGGCGCTCCGCCAGTTCCAGGGCGCGCTCGCGCTAGTCGAGCGGGTCCGCTTCAGCCGGGCCCTGACGGCCGAGGGCGCAGGCCGGCTCGTCTCCGCCCTGGCCGCCGTGCCTCTCTCGCAAGGCAACGAGTACCTGGGCGGCATCGGCGCGTGGCTCGACGACCACTTCCTTCCAGCGCTGGCCTCGCTCCCAGGCGCGCACGCCGCGCCCGCCGCCCCGGACCGCCCGCTCGAATCGGCCGTGCTCGAGGCGATGGCGGGGCTGCGCACGCGGGTCGAGGAGGTCCGCGTCGAATGGGAAGGGCTGCTTTACCGGGTGGATGTGGGAGCGGCTGAGTTCGACCGGCTCTCGCGCCTTCGCCGGAAACAGGGCGGCGCCAGCCTCGACGCGGCGCTTGCCCTGTCGAGAGCGTCCCGCGGGCTGGCTGGGCCGCTGCCCGGGCTCTCGGTCATTCCATCTCGGATTGAGGCTCTCGCGGCGGCCGCGGACCAGCTCGCGTCGGTTCGACCGGCAGCTTCGGACGCGGCGGTCCGACTGCGTCAGGCGGTCGCCGGGGCGACGCGCGACCTGCAGAAGATCACGAAGGCCAAGGACCTCGGGAAAGCCGCCAGGATCTCCGTCCCGCTCCGACGCGCCAGCGACGGCTGGCTGGCGGACGTGCTGCTCTCCCTCGCGTACACGCCGCACCTGGGCGATCCGGACGGTCCGGCGCTGCTGGCCGGCGACCCGGCGCTTCGTCACCGCTTCAGCGCGGAGAACCCCGTCGCCGGCCAGCGCGCCACGGCGCGTTGGCGCATCCCCGTCGAGACGCTCGGGGAAGCCGGGGGATGGCGCGCCACGGGTTCCGTCCTGGGCCTCGACGTCGGATTGGCGGCGCTCTCACTGCGCAGGCTGACCACCGACAGCCTGCCGCCGCCGCCGTCGGTCAACGAGATCGACCGGTCCTCGATCGCGGCCACGCTGGTTCTCACGAATGCGTTCGATGTGACCGACGCGGGCCGCGACGCGCTGGCGGGAGCCATCGCGCGCGGCCGGGCGCGCGTGGAGGCGCTCGCGAACGATTCGTCCGGCGTGGCCGAGGTCGCGCAGGCGTCGGGCATCGGCGAGTGGCGGCGCCAGATCCTCCCGTGGGCGCTGCGGCACGAGCCGGCGCGCGCGGCCGAGTACTTCTCGCTGTCGGAATTCGCGCGTCTCGGCTCTGCCCAGCCGGCGCGGCGGCCGGACCTGGACGCATGGGGCACGTCGGCCCTGGCCAGGGAAGGCTGTCTCTGTCTGCGCTACGCGGAGCCGGGGGGATGGGAGACGCTTGCCGGCCGGTTCGGCACGGCGCTTGTGGCCGAGCAGATGCCGGACCTGACGCTTCGCATCGCGGAGTCGCTCGCCGGGCTGGGACTGCCGGCGCGGCTGCTGCCCGCCGTGCTGGCTTTCGTGGCACAGGATGTCCTCGACACCTGCGCCCCGGCCCACCTCGACGACTGGACCGCACTTGCCGCCGCCGTGCGGCGCCTGCCCGACTCCCGCATCGCGGATGACATCGCCGCGCTCACGGCTGGCGGGCCGCTTGTGCCGGCGGACCGGGAGTGGCGCGATGATGCGCGGCGCTGACGTCCTTGCGATCGGGCCGCGCCAGCCGCGGCGCGCGTGGCTGCTCGCGGCGGCGTTCGCGGCCGCGGGGCTCGCGGCGCAGGCCCCGGAGCCGTCGGTCGTGTTCCTGTCTCCCCGCAGCGGTGACTACACCAGCGGCCCCACGCCCATTCGCGTCCAGGTGGACCCGCCTGGCACGGCCGTCTCGAGTCTCAGCCTGTTCGCCGACGGCAGGCTCGTCTGCACGCTGGATCACCCGCCGTTCGAGTGCGCCTTCGACGCCGGTCCGAACGTCGTCGAGCACGCGCTGCGCGCCGTGGCGACGCTGCTGGGCGGCCGGCGCATCGCCCAGTCGGTGCGGACGCGAGGCGTCGCCTACACGGAGAGCGTGGACGTGGACGTCGTGCAGGTCACGGTCACCGTCACCGACGGAGCCGGGCGTTTCGTCCGCGGCCTGACGCGGCAGGACTTCCGCCTGTTCGAAGACAACGTGCGGCAGGACGTGACGACGTTCATCGCCGAGAACGTGCCGACCGAGCTCATCGTGGCCGTGGATGTCAGCGGGAGCATGACGGACGCGATGCCGAACGTGAAGGAGTCCGTCAAGCGGTTCCTGTCGGCGATTCGGCCGACCGACCGGGTCACCGTCCTCGGCTTCAACGACAGCGTGTTCACCCTGGCCCGGCCGACGGTCGATCTCGCAGCGCGGCTGCGCGCCATCGACCGGCTCGCGCCCTGGGGCGGCACCGCGCTGTACGACGTGATCATCCAGGCGTTCGATCTGCTGGGTCGCCAAACCGGGCGGCGGGCGCTCGTCGTCTTCACCGACGGCGAGGACCTCAACAGCCGCGCGCCCATCGAGACGGCCGAGCGGCGGCTGGAAGCGAGCGACGCCGTGATGTACCCCATCGGCCAGGGCCGGGCGCAGAAGCTCCAGAGCCTGCGCGCCGTGCTCGAGCGGCTGTCTCGCAAGAGCGGGGGCCGTGCGTTCTTCGGCGACGACGTCGAGAAGCTGGATGGCGTCTTCGGCGACATCCTCGAGGAGCTGTCGAACCAGTACCTCCTCGGGTACGTGCCGAGGGACCTCAGGCGCGACGGGCGCTGGAGGACCCTGAAGGTCGAAGTGCCCGGGAAGGAGCTTCGCGTCCGGGCGAGACAGGGGTATCGGGCGGAGCCGAAGAAGTAGGCGCCGCGCGCGCGGCGGGCGAGAGGAGCGGCGATGGCGAATCGGGCCGGGGTGGCGTGCGCGGCTGTGGCGCTGGCGGCTCTCCTGCAGGGGCCGCTGGTGCCGGTTACCGCGCTGGCGCAGCAGCCGCCCTCCTTCAAGTCCGGCGTGGACGTCATCGCGGTGGACGTCAGCATCGTGGACAAAGAGGGCCAGCCGGTCGGCGGGCTCGACGCCGATCGGTTCGAGGTTGCCGTCGACGGCAAGCCCCGCAGCGTCGTGTCGGCGACCTTCGTGGACTACGCGTCCGCGGCAGCCGGCGCAGGCTCGGCGCCGCTCACCGGGCGCCCGCTTCAGCTCGGCGCGAGCTTCGCCTCGAACGAGCGCGAGGAGGAGCCGTCGGCCGTGCCCGGGCGCGTCGTCGTGCTGGCCGTGGACCAGTTGAGCTTCGCGCCGGGCGCGGCCCGCGCCGCCATCGAGAGCGCGCAGAGGTTCCTCGATCGCCTGCAGCCGGCCGACCGCGTCGGTGTCGTCGCCTATCCGGCGCCAGGCCCCGTGGTGGCGCCGACGGTCGAGCACGGCGTCGTGCGCGCCGCGCTGGAGCGGGTCGTGGGGCTCGGCGAGACGGGGCAGCCCGTGTCGCCGTACCTCAGCATGTCCGAGGCCATGGCGCTGGACCGCAACGACCCGCAGGTGCGCCAGCAGGTGATCGAGCGCGAGTGCGCCGGCCTGAAGCAGCCCGCCATTCGGGGCGCGTTCTCGGAAATCGAATCCTGCGTCCGCCGCATCGACGGCCTGGTGCCGCAGATGCTCATGCAGCTCCAGACGCAAGGCGCGCGGAGCCTCAACGGGCTCCAGTCCGTCGTCAACGACCTGGACCGGATTTCCGGCGTGAAGACGCTGATCGTGATCAGCGCCGGCATGCTGCCCAGCTCGTCTGCTCGCCTCGATCTTCGGCGCGACATCCAGGCGGTGGCGGCCGCGGCGGCCTCCGCCAACGTCCGCATCTACGTGCTGCACGTCCAGAGGGAGTTCCTCCAGGCGGTTTCCGCCGAGATGGCCCGGCCGTCGCCAACCGTGTTCGACAACGAGATCGTGCTCGCCTCCGGGCTGCAGATGCTGGCGGGCCTGAGTGCCGGCTCGATCTTCACCGTCGCCTCCGGCGCCGACCGGGCGTTCGACCGCGTCGCCCGGGAGTCGTCGGCGGCCTACATCCTCGGCATCGAGCCGGAAGCTGGCGATCGGGACGGGAAGTCGCACCGGATCCAGGTGCGCGTGCGGAACCTGCCGAACGCGGTGCTCCGGAGCCGCTCGTCCTTCGTGGTGCCCGCGCCGTCGGCCGCTCCACTCACGCCGGAGGCGGCCGTCACCGCCGCACTGAAGCCGGGGCGGCTCGCAAAGGACCTTCCGGTGCAGTTCACCGCGCATGCGATGCGCGACCCGGGAACCGGAGAGATCCGCCTCCTCATGTCGGCGAACATCGGCCGTGGCGTAGCCGGCCCGGCCGAGGTCCGCGTGGGCTATGCTGTCAGCGACCAGACCGGCCGGGTCCTGGGATCCGCCGTCGACAAGCTCCGCCTCGATCAGCGGGGGGCTGGGCCGTCGGCGTCTTGGTCGTATCTGAACGCGATTGGCCTCAGGCCCGGCGCCTACACCCTCCGCGTCGCAGCTGCCGACGAAGGGGGGAGGGCCGGCAGCGCCGAGTACAGGATCGATGCGAAGCTGACCGCCGGTGACGGGATGGCCCTGAGCGACCTGTTCGTGTTCGACCCCGCGCGCCCCGCCAGGCAGGACTGGAAGATGGTGGTCGACGGTCGCATCGACGGGGCAGCCATCGAAGTCGGCGTCGAGATGTACCCCCTCAAGGGGAAGGGCAGCGTGACGGCCGTCGCGTTCGACGTCACGGACCGTCCCGACGGGCCGGCGATGGTCGGCGCACGGGCCAAGCCGGTGTCGGGCGACTCGGGCCGGCGTCTCCTGGCGGCGGCGGACGTCGATCTCCGGCTGCTTCCGCCCGGGGACTACCTCGTCGTCGCGACGGCCTACGACAAGGACAAGGTCCTGGGGCGCGTCAGCCGGCCGTTTCGGCGCGACCCGATGGCGACCGATGCCGGCGGAGCGCCGCGGGCGGCGTTGGGCGTCGGGGAGTCCGGCGGACTGATCCGCGCCTTCGATCGGCTGGACGTGCTGACAGCCGGCGCGCTGGAGTTTTTTCTGGCGCGCCTCTCGGAGTCCGACGTCGGTGCCGCGAGCGAGGCGGTGGCCTCGGCGTCGGCGGCGCTTCGCGCGGGGCAGTTCGACGCCGCTCTCGCGGCGCTCTCCGGCGCCGCCCCGGAACGGCTCTCGGTGCCGTTTCTGAAGGGGCTCGCGCTGCTCGGCAAGGGCGACCTGGAGCCGGCGGCCGCCGAGTTCCGGTCTGCGCTCCGTGTGTCATCCGAGTTCCTGCCTGCCGCGTTCTACCTGGGCGCCTGTTACGCGGCGGGCGGGCGGGATCGGGAAGCCGCGGGCGCCTGGCAGACATCGCTCGTCTCGGAAAGCGGGGCCCCCATCGTCTTCGACGTCTTGGCCGACGCCTGGCTGCGGGTGGGAGACGGCGAGCGAGCCGAAGCCATCGCGCGCGAGGCGATGGGCCTCTGGCCGGAGGACGACCGGTTCGTGCCGCGGCTGGCGGCGGCTCAGACGATGCAGAAGCGCGCCGCCGACGCGCTGGCCACGCTCGCGCGGTACCTCGAGGCGCACCCGGATGACGCCTCGGCGATCTTCCTCGCCATGCGCATCCTCTTCGACGCGCGGACGGCGGGCGTGCCGGTAGCCGGCGCCGCCGAGGACGCGGAGCGCGCCGCGGCGCTCGCGGCAGCCTACCGGGCCGCCGGCGGCAGACAGGCGGCTCTCGTCGATCGGTGGGCGCTCTACGTCCAGCAGCCGCGCAGACGGTGACACGGTCCAGCTCGGGCCGGTGACGCGCTCCGGTCTCCCGGCTGCGGCGGCACGCCCGGGCCTTCGCGCCAGGGAGCCGGGACGAGCCGCTTGTTCCGGGGAATCCGTATGTCCGAAGCGCCGCTCTCCCGCGGCAGCCGCCTCCAGGGACTGGGGAGGGCCTCCGCCGTTCAGGGTACAATGAGAGGTTGAGGTGGTCCGGGCGGCCGGGCGCGGCGCCGCCGGCGGAACGCCGCAGCGCGGGGGTGGAGAGCGAGTCATGAGCGTGGCAGTGGCGCGAACGCATGCATTCGAGGCCGCGGCGAAGGCCGGACGGCTTCCCTACAAAGTGGCGGACCTGAGCCTGGCGGAGTGGGGCCGCAAGGAGATCAGGCTGGCCGAAGAGGAGATGCCCGGCCTGATGGCGGTGCGCCAGCGGTACGCAGGGAAGCGGCCTCTCGAACACGTGAGGATCACGGGCAGCCTGCACATGACGGTCCAGACGGCGGTGCTCATCGAGACCCTGGCGGAGCTGGGCGCCGACGTGCGCTGGGCGTCCTGCAACATCTTCTCGACCCAGGACCACGCGGCGGCCGCTGTCGTCGTGGGCCGTCCCGAGACGGGCGGAACCCCGGCGCAGCCGAAGGGCGTGCCCGTGTTCGCTTGGAAGGGAGAGACGCTGCCCGAGTACTGGTGGTGCACGAGCGAGGCGCTGGTCTGGCCCGACGCCGGCGGCCCGGCCCAAATCGTGGACGACGGAGGCGACGCGACGCTGCTGGTGCACAAGGCGGCCGAGTTCGAGCGGGCCGGCGCGGTTCCCGCATTCGACCCGCACGTTGACTCCGAGGAGTGGGGCGTCATCCTCGATCTCATCCGCCGGCAGCTCGCCGAGCACAAGGGCCGGTGGACGAGAGTGGCGGCAGGCATCCGGGGCGTCAGCGAGGAGACGACCACCGGCGTGCACCGGCTCTATCAGATGGTCGAGGCGGGGACGCTCCTGTTCCCGGCCATCAACGTCAACGACTCGGTGACGAAGAGCAAGTTCGACAATATCTACGGCTGCCGCCACTCGGTCGTCGATGGGCTGAACCGGGCCAGCGACGTGATGCTGGGCGGCAAAGTCGCGGTCGTGTGCGGGTACGGCGAAGTGGGGAAGGGCTGCGCCCAGGCGCTTCGCGGCCAGGGCGCGCGCGTGGTGGTGACTGAGATCGATCCGATTTGCGCCCTGCAGGCGGCGATGGAAGGCTACCAGGTGGCGACTGTCGACGACGTCGTGTCGACGGCGGACATCTTCATCACGGCGACCGGGAGCTACAACGTCATCACCGCCGAGCACATGTCGATGATGAAGGACAAGGCCATCGTCGGGAACATCGGCCACTTCGACAACGAGATCGACATGGCCGGCCTGAAGAAGGTGCCGGGCATCCAGCGCATCAACATCAAGCCGCAGTACGACGAGTGGCGGTTCCCGGACGGGCACAGCGTGATGATCCTGGCCGAGGGGCGCCTCTTGAATCTCGGGTGCGCCACCGGGCATCCCAGCTTCGTGATGTCGGCGTCGTTCTCGAACCAGGTGCTCGCCCAGCTCGAGCTGCACCTGCACAACGAGCAGTACGAGAGGAAGGTATACATGCTGCCGAAGCGCCTCGACGAAGAGGTGGCGAGGCTGCACCTGCCGCACCTCGGGGTGAAGCTGACCACGCTGACCAAGGAGCAGGCGGACTACCTGGGCATTCCGGTCGAGGGCCCGTACAAGGCGGAGCATTATCGATACTAGCAAGGGGGTCAGATCCCAAGAACCGTGCCAATGGCACGGTTCTTGGGATCTGACCCCGCGACGCTGGGCATGCGCTTGATCGGAGCACTCTCGCCGTTCGCGCCGGTTCTGCTGGCGCTCTCCGCCACGGCCGTGGCGGTGCCCGAGCCGGCGTTCGCCGAAGAGGCGAAGTCGAGAACGGCGGTCGAGCAGCTCATCCGCGGAAGCGGGGCCGACGTGGCCGTGGCATTCCGGACCCTTGACGCTCCCGCCGGGTCCCCGGCCCGCCTCGAACTCCTGATCCAGCCCGACGCCGAGTTCCACGCCGCCAGCACCATGAAGGTGCCGGTGATGATCGAACTGTTCCGCCAGGCGCGCGAAGGCCTGGTGCACCTCGACGAACCGCTCGAGATTCGCAACGCCTTCACGAGCATCGTGGACGGCAGCCCGTATGCCCTCAGCGCGGACGACGACTCCGACGCGGCCATCTACGCGCGGGCGGGGCAGTCCATGACGCTTGCTGATTTGTGCGAGCCCATGATCACGGTCAGCTCGAACTTCGCGACCAATCTGCTCATCCAGCGGCTGGATCCGGCACGCGTGCAGCGCACGGTGCGGGACCTCGGGGCGGACGGCATGATCGTGCGGCGCGGGGTCGAGGACCAGAAGGCGTTCGACGCGGGGCTGAACAACTCGACGACGGCGCGGGCGCTGATGGTCCTCATGGAGCGGATCGCGCGCCTCGAGGCGGTGGACGCGGATGCCAGCCGGCGGATGCTCGACATCCTGACCAGGCAGCGGTTCAACGAGGGCATCCCGGCGCTCCTGCCGCCGGGGACGCCGGTCGCGCACAAGACGGGCAGCATCACCCGGATCAACCACGATGCGGCCGTCGTCCTAGCGCCGAGGCCGTTCGTGCTGGCCGTGCTGGTGCGCGGCGTCGACGACCATGCGCGCAGCGCCGCGCTCATCGCGCAGATCGCCCGCGTCCTCTACGACGAGTCGCAGGCGAGGTAGCGGAGCGGCGGCCGGGAGAGGAGAGCGGAGGATGCGCCGCAGGGCCCGCGGCGGATGGTGGCTGGCGGGGATTGCTGCCATCGTGGCGCTCGGGGCCGCTGCGGTCGGCGCGCAGCGCGGCCAGGCGCCGGCTACGGTCCAGGCCGCCTACACCAAGCACGAGTACCGCATCCCGATGCGGGACGGCGTGAGGCTGTTCACCGCCGTCTACGTGCCCAAGGACCGCAGCGCCGTCTGGCCGATCCTGCTCACCCGCACGCCGTACGGCGTGGCGCCCTACGGGCCCGATGCGTACAAGAGCAGCCTCGGCCCCTCGTCGCCCGAGTTCCTGCGGAGCGGGTACATCTTCGTGTACCAGGACGTGCGGGGCCGCATGATGTCGGAGGGCGAGTTCGTCAACATGCGGCCGCATCTGGCGAAGAAGGCTGGCCCGGCGGACATCGACGAGAGCACCGACGCCTACGACACCATCGAGTGGCTGCTGAAGAACGTGCCCGGGCACAACGGCCGCGTGGGCATGTGGGGGATCTCGTACCCCGGCTTCTACGCGTCCGCCGGCATGATCGACGCCCACCCGGCGCTCAAGGCCGTGTCGCCGCAGGCGCCCATCACCGACTGGTTCATCGGCGACGACTTCCATCACAACGGCGCCCTCTATCTGCCGCACGCCTTCGGCTTCCTGTCGGGCTTCGGACGGCCCAGGCCCGCACCCACCACGCAGTCCGGTTCCCGGTTCGACTTCGGCACCGAGGACGGCTACCGGTTCTACCTGACGCTCGTCCCGCTCTCGAACGCGAACGCCCTGTACCTGAAGGACACCGTCGCGTTCTGGAACGAGATGATGGCCCACGAGACCTACGACGCGTTCTGGCAGGCGCGCAACCTCCGGCCGCACCTGAGGCGCATCAAGCCGGCCGTGCTGACCGTCGGCGGCTGGTTCGATGCGGAGGACCTGTTCGGCGCGCTCGAGACGTACGCGCATGTCGAACGGAACAGCCCCGGCGCGACGAACACGCTCGTCATGGGGCCGTGGGCCCACGGCGGCTGGACCGGCGACGGCGACTTCCTGGGAGACCTGCGGTTCGGCTCCAAGACGGGCCGCTTCTTTCAGGAGCACATCGAGTTCCCGTTTTTCGAGCACCGCCTCAAGGACGCCCCCGACCCCGGGCTGCCGGAGGCCTGCGTCTTCGAGACCGGGCGGAACCAGTGGCGGAGGCTCGACGCCTGGCCGCCCGCGGAGGCCGCCGCGAAGGCGCTGTACCTCCGGCCCGGCGGCAGGCTGTCCTGGCAGCCGCCCTCCGAGGCGTCGGCCTTCGACGAATACGTCAGCGATCCGGCCCGGCCGGTGCCCTACATCAACCATCTCGCCATCGGCATGACGCGCGAGCACATGGTGGACGACCAGCGCTTCGCCTCGCGCCGGCCGGACGTGCTGACGTACGCGACCGACGTGCTCGACTCGGACGTCACGGTGGCCGGCCCGATCAGGCCGAGCCTGCAGGTGTCCACGACCGGCACCGACTCGGACTGGGTCGTCAAGCTCATCGACCTCCATCCCGAGAGCGCCGCCGGGCCATCGTCGTCCGGGGATCGCGCGCTGGGGCTGCGACCCGCATCACGCATGGCCGGCTACCAGCAGCTGGTCCGCGGCGAGGTCATGCGGGGCAAGTTCCGCGACAGCTACGAGGCGCCTCAGCCGTTTGTGCCGGGCGAGGTGACGCGGGTCGAGTACGTAATGCCCGATGTCTTCCACACGTTCCGCGCCGGCCACCGGATCATGGTGCAGATCCAGAGCACGTGGTTTCCGCTGGTGGACCTGAACCCGCAGACGTTCACGAACATCCCGGCCGCGGCGAAGGGCGACTTCAGGAAGGCGACCCAGCGCGTGTACCGCGGGCAGCGCGCCGCATCGCACATCGTCCTGAGCGTCCTGGAGGGGCCCTGACGCCCGGCGGACCGCGGCCGCCTGGCTGGCGGCAGGGCCCGCCCCGGCGGGCCGCGGTCCGCGCGGCCAAGGACGGCGATTGGTCCCGGGAGGGACCGTGGACCCGCTACCGCCGGCTGCCGACTGCGAGTCTGAGCGTGCGGAGGCGGAGGTCGAGCTCCTCCGGGGTCATCGACGCGTACTTCGGGGGGAGCAGCCGCCGGCTCGACGCCTCGAACACCGCCAGCAGCTCCATGTACTCGAGGAGTTCGGCGTCCCGGCTGGGGAAGTAGTCCGCGGCCGCCCGCTCGAAGTGCCGTCCCTCGACCGTCGCCTCTCCCCCCGCCTCCCGCGCCGCGTCATCGTTCGCCATCAGCACGACGGCCTCGACGTCCGCGTTGCTGTAGCCGACCAGCCTGGCGGAGAACGTCCCGCGGATGGAGGCGATGTCCACGTCGGTCGCGATGCGGTTCTTGCGAATGACCGCGCGCGCCACCTGCTCGACTTCCTCCGCCGACTGGGAGTACAGGAACGGGATCTTCCGGTCGAGCCGGCCCGCGCGCTTCAGGTCCACGTCGAGCTTGTCCGGGCGGTTCGTCATGACGAGGAACAGGATGCGGCCCCGGTTCGAGGTGTCCGACATGAACTCCTTGATGCGCGCGATCACGCGCGACGACGTGCCCCCGTCGCCCTCGCTCTCCGTCGACCCGAAGGCCCGATCGCCCTCGTCCACGATTACGACGACCTGGCCGATGGCCTTGATCACCGAAAGGATCTTCTCGAGGTTGCCCTCGGTGGCGCCCACCCATTTCGACCGGAAGTTCTTCAGCTTGATCGTCGTCAGGCCGCACTCTCTCGCGAAGGCTTCGGCGACGAACGTCTTGCCCGTGCCCATCGGCCCGGTGAAGAGGATGCCCATGGGGACGCGGCTGGCGCGGCCGTCGCGGATGTTCTCGGCGACGACGCGAAGATCCTTCTTCACCTCCTCCATCCCGCCGACGACGTCGAATCCGTGCTCGGGCTCGACGAACTCGACGAGGCCGAAGCACTCGCGCTCGAGGATCTCGCGCTTGCGCCGCGCGATCAGGCGATCCACGTCCTGCCGCGCCCGGTCCGCCGCCGCCGTGTCGGGACCGGACGCCGGGGCGCCTGGCGCGATAAGGCGCCGGATGTCCTCCTGCGACATGCCCGCCGTCATCGCGGCGAGCGTCTTCGCCCGCGGCGGCACGTCCGGACCGGGGCCCAGGATGCCGGCGATGAACGCCTCGCGCTGGGCGGCTTCGGCCTCCGACGCCGGCGGCGGCGAGAGGATCGAGGCGATCTGCACCGCTTTCAGGCCGGCGGTCACCTCCGCGTACCGATCGGCGTCCTGCTCGGTGAGCCCGGGGTTGGCGATCCTCGCCACGGCCCGCCGCGCCGCCCGGTCGGGCATGGGAACCTCCACGACGGCCACCTTCGGGTTCGACACGATCTTCGCCGCCAGGTCGCTCAGGTTCTCCGCGACGAGCAGGACGATGTTGTCGCCCTTCTCGATGGCCGGGAGCGACGACCAGCGGTGGAGCATGATGATGGCCGCCCGGTCCGCGTCCGCCTGGAAGGCCGGATCGCCGGCCGGCGCCAGCGCTTCCGCGTACTCGAAGATGACTGCCGTGCGCATCGATCCGACGAGCAGGCGCTCGAAGGCCGGCAGCACCTTGTCCTTGTGCGTGTCGCCGAGCACCTCGTCGGCGCCGCGCGCGTCCTTCGCCCGCTTCGAGAAGCGCGGGCCGGTCGCCATGTTGTAGACGGCAATCGTCTCGCGGGTGTCCCGGAGGAGGACGTCCGTCAGGAAGTCCACGAGGCTCGAGGTGTCGCGGCCGTGCACGACCGCGTCGTACACGTTGCCGTGGAGGACGAACATCGAGGCCTCGCCGCGCCGGTAGCGCCGGCGGAGGTCCTCGGCCCAGGGCGGGAGGCTTCGCGCGTCGTTCATGGTGCTTCAGGCGTTGCTGGCCAGGCCGAGGCTGCTGAGCATGCGCTCGGTGTCGGCGGCGCTGTCCTTGATGGTCTGCACGCCGTCCAGGAGCTCGTCGAGCTGGCCCGACAGCTCCTGCGGCGACTGCATCGTGACGATTTGATCGGCGAGCAGCCGGAACGAGTTCTCGATGAGATCGAGCTGCCCGCGCGCGACGCCGAGGTACTTGCGGATCTCCTGAACCTTCTCGAATCGCTTCATGATGATCGCGAGGTTCTTCTTCGCGATCTCCGTCTGCGCTTCGCCGTCCTTGCCCGCCCGGATTGCCCGATCCCAGCGATCGCGGTCCTTGTCGAGCGCCGCGACGTCGATCGAGCCGAGGTACTGCTCGTAGCGGGCGCAGGTGACCGCCATGTCCAGGAACGCCTCGACGAGCCGATCGGTCTTGACGAGCTCGTTCTGGAGCAGCTCGGCCGTGAAGGACGGGTTCTGCGACGCGAGGCGGTTGATGTCGCGCTTCTGCGTCACGAGGCGATCCACGCGGGCGCGGTCCCCCTGCGAAAGCCACGTCATCCGCTCGGCCCGCGCCTCTCGCTCGAGCGCCTCCTTCACCTTCTCGAACCGCGGATCCCACAGGAGGTGCCGCAGGCGCGCCGACTCCGGCGCGTACAGCAGCCACAGCGCCTCGGCGCCGGCGGCCACGACGGCCAGGAGGGGGTTCAGCGTCAGCCCTGCTGCCGCGAGGGCCCCGAGGAAGAGCGAGAGGTTGTAGGGATTGGTGAAGGCGTACTTGAGATAGGGGCGCTTCTCGATGAGGGCGTCGCGGGCAGACGCCGCGACGGCCTCGACGACCGGCGGCAGCTCCCGGTCCCTGGCGGCGGCTGGGCGGGAGGGCGGGGCTGGGTCGGCGGCGCGCGGGCCTGGCCTCTCGGGTGCAGCCATGCGCGTATTCTACGCGGTCGCGGCGCCCGGCGCGTACAGCATGTCGAGCAGGCGCTTCTCGACCGCCCGGAATTCCGGCGCCGACTTGAGCGCCATGTCCCGGTTCTGAAAGAAGGGCGTCTCCACCTGATGCAGGATGCGCGCCGGCCGTGCCGACAGCACGTAGATCGTGTCGGCGAGGTACACGGCTTCCGACACGTCGTGGGTCACGAACAGGATCGTGTTGTCCATCGTCCGCGACACGTCCAGCAGCAGGCCCTGCATGCCCCACCGCGTCTGCGGGTCGAGGGCGCCGAAGGGTTCGTCCATCAGGATCACGCGGGGCTGGTTGATGAGCGTGCGCGCGATCGCCACGCGCTGTTTCATCCCGCCGGACAGGTCCTTCGGGAAGCGGTTGGCGAACTCGGTCAGCCCGACCGAGGCGAGGTACTGGTCGGACAGGGCCCGGCGCTCTGACGCCGGCATGCCCTGCAGGCGGAGCCCGTACTCGACGTTGTCGCGGACCGTCAGCCATCCAAACGACGTGTACGCCTGGAAGACCATGCCCCGGTCGCGCCCGGGGCCGGTCACAGGATGGCCGTCCACGAGGATGTCGCCGGCCGTCGGGGGGATCAACCCGGCGACCGCCTTCAGGATGGTGGACTTGCCGCAGCCGGACGGCCCGAGGAACACCACGATCTCGCCGGCGCCGGGCTTGTCCTCGATGTCAAAGGACACGTCCCGGACGGCCTCGGTCTCGTGGCCGTCGCGGCCGATGTAAGTGACGCTGAGGCCCTTCACGCGGAGCTTCGGCGGCTTCGCGGCGAGGTCCGCCCGGTAGGTCGGCGGCGCGCCGGCGGTTCGGCCGTCAACCGCCGGGGCGGCCGAGCCGGGCTCGCCTGGCTCCGCGCCGCGCGTCTGCCCGCTCATGCCGTCTGCTCCCGCCACCGGAACAGGATGCTCGACGCCGTCCGGATCAGCCCGTCGGTCAGCAGCCCGATACCGCCGATGACCAGCAGGCCCGCGAACGACCACGACGCCTTCTGGTGCGTGCGCGCCAGTTCGACCATGTAGCCGAGGCCGTGCTCCGGGTTGACCGCCTCGGCCAGGATCACGTAGGTCCACGAGATGGCGTTCATCACGCGGAACGAGTCGAAGATCTCGGGCAGGGCCGCCGGCACGAGGATCGTGCGGACGACCTGCCACCGGCCCGCTCCGAGCGTCAACCCCGTCTGGACCAGCTCCTCCGCCACCGCGCGGATGGCCGTGACGACGACCGGCAGCAGGTAGACGAAGACGCCCAGGAAGAGGAACGCGATCTTCTGCTTCTCGTAGATCCCGAACCACAGGATGAGGAGCGGGATGAACGCCGAGATGGGCATGTAGCGCAGCGGTGCCATGATCGGCTCGAAAAGCCGGTTCACGGGCTCGAAGGCGCCCATGAGGACCCCCAGCGGCAGCGCGATGGCCGACGCGAGCAGGAACGCGAAGACGATGCGCTTAGTGGAGATCAGGATGGCGCTCGCCAGGTTGTGCTGCAGGAACAGCTGCAGGGTGCCGCGCACGACCTCGCTCGGCGACGGCAGGAAATCCGGCGGGGCCAGCCCGCCGTACGAGGCGGCCGACCAGGCGCCCAGGACGACCGCCGGCATGACGAGCCCGAGGATCAGGCTCGTCGCGCGCGGCAGCGGGGTGCGAAGGGCGAAGAGCGGAGACGTCCGTCTGGCCATCGCGCTACTGGGTGGCCAGGATGACCTTGATGTCGGTGCGTCGGTTGAGCTGCCGCCCGGCCTCGGTCTCGTTGGAGGCGACGGGGTTCTCTTCCCCGCGTCCGATAGTCTGGAAGCGCGCCGGCTGGATGTTCGGGAAGTGCTTCAGCACGTAGTTCTTCACGGCCAGCGCCCTCCGCTCCGACAGCGTGAGGTTGGCCGCGGCCGACCCGACCGAGTCCGTGTTGCCCTCGATGCGCAGGTACGTGTTGCCGAACGACGTCATCGTCTCGCCCAAGGCGTCCAGGACGAAGTACGAGCCCTCCATGATCACGTCTGAACCCGGCGTGAAGTGGATCTGGATCTGCTTGTTGATGATGGCCCGGTCCGAGGTCGACGCCTTGCGGGCGGCAATCGCGGGCTCCTGGACCGTCTGGCCGGGATACGCCTCGGCCAGCGCGGAGATGAAGCGCGTGTCGGCCCAGTCCCTGGCGTCCACAGGGCGCGTGACCAGGCCCTTCTTGCGCCAGATCACGAAGGCCGTGTCGAACAGCGTCTCGTAATGCGCCTTGCCGCCGGTGAGCCCGTAGAACTGCGCGTTGTCGGCGTACGGCGTGAGCTTCAGGCCGGAGAGCATGCCGGACACGGTCTCGTTGTCGAGCTTCAGCGCCCGGCCGACGACCGCGTAGGAGGAGGCGGGGTCCGCCTTCATCAGCTCGATCCCCTCGAACCAGCCGTGCACGAAGTCGCGCAGCGTCTCGGGCGCGCGGTCGATGAGATCCTGCCGCGCGCACAGCGTGTCGGCGATGATGTTCGTCGCGGCCGTCGTGGACACGAGCACGTGGGCCTCTCCCTCCCGCGCCGCGACCGCGCCTGAAAGGTCCGGCTCCCACGTGACGGCGGCGTCCACCTGCTTGGCCTTGAACATCGCGGCTGCCGCCGGGGCATCCTGCGTGAAGATGATGCGCTTCTCGACGGCCGCGCGATCCTCGGCCGACAGGCCCGACTGCGCCAGCAGGTAGAGCAGCAGGAAGTGCGACGGCGTGAACTGCGTGCAGGCGATCTTCCGGCCCTTCAGCCCCTCGATGGACGTGATCGACGCGAGCGACACGATTCCGTCGCCGCCGCGCGACCAGTCCTGCATGATGATCGACTTGGCCTGCTGGTTCTGCTCCGCCAGGATCGACGCCTCGCGCGCCCAATTGTCCACGGTGTTCCACATGACGTCGATGTCGCCGTTGCGGAACGCCGCGAGCTTCGCGGCCGGGTCCTCCAGCAGCACGAACTTCACGTCGAAGCCGAAGCGCTTGCGGTAGTTGGAGGCGGGGTTCGCGTCCAGTCCGGCGTTGAAGACGACGCCGGGCGCGTGGCCGGCCCAGGTGTTGATGCCGACGACGAGCGGCCGGCCCAGCCTGCCCGACCTGGCGAGCGCCGTGCGCGTCACGCCCGTCGAGCCCGCCGTGCGGGCCGGGTCCGCCTGCACGCCGCCCAGAGCGCTGAAGTCGTCGCGCTCGACCTGCTGCGCGGGCTGCAGGCCCGCGCCCTTCCCGCCCTCGGCCCACTGCCTGATCTGCTCGCCCTTGTAGTGGTACGCCGCGTAGCCGACGACGGCGAGGATGACGATCGTGATGAACAGCTTGGCGAACGGTGTCAGCTTCATGGTGCACTCCAGCGGGTTCGCGGCGCGTTCTCAGGCGCACGCCGGCCGCGGCCCCGGTCCACTACAGCGTCTTCTGGCCCTGGGCGGCCTGCTGGGCCGCACGCTTCGCTTTGAGCTCGGCCAGCCGGGCCCGGGCCTGCACCTCGCCCGCCTGGTTCCGCAGCGCGTCCAGCCGCGCGTCGAGCGACGACTCGGACAGCTCGCGCCCGAGGTTCGCCTCCGCGATCGTCGTCCTGATGTGCTCGCGCACGTTGTCGAGGGCCTTGACCTCGGCGTCCACCGACAGCCCGTCGAGCTGCTCCTGGATCTTGAGGCGCGCCTGGGCCGAGTGCATCTTGGCCAGCATCGAGTCGCGCTCCGCCTTCAGCTTCTTGATCTCGGCCTGGACCGTCAGCAGGGAGTTCTTGGCCGAGTCCGCGTCCTTCTGCGCCAGCTGCACGTCGGCCTGCAGCTCCGCCAGCTCCTTCTCCAGCTCGTTCTTCTTCTGGAGCAGCACGACGGCCAGGTCGTCCTGGTTCGTGTCGAGGGCGGCCGCCAGCTGGCCGTCCACCTCGGCCAGCTCGGCCTTCGCCTTCTGGTTGCGCTGGTCGATGTCCTCGCGCCGCCGGATGATGGCCGCCGTGGCCGTCTTCAGCTTCGTGTACTTCGCGATCATCGAGTTGATCGCGTTCTCGTAGGCTATCTCCGGGTGCTGCTTTTCGACGTCCGAGATCCACAGCGACAGGAAGCCCCGCCACAGGTTGCCCAGGCGCGCGAAGAACCCTCCAGCCATGCCGTCACCTCTCCTTGGGAGAACCGGGCTCGGCCGTTCCGCCGCCGGAGCCCTGCGCGGACGCGGCGTGCACCACGCGCGCCACCTCTTCCTGACCGAAGAACTCCAGGATCTGCTGGATGCCCAGCTTCTTCTCGTTGCAGGCCTTCGTCACCGCCTGCTGCTCCTGCACCCGCTGGTCCATCACCGTCCGGATCCGCCGGATCTCGTCCTCGAACTTCGCGATGCGCTCGGCCGACTCCGCCAGCAGCGCCTGGGTCTCGGCCGCCCCAGTCCGGATGTAGCCTTCGAGCGCGCGGATCTCGGCCACGCCGCTCTCGATGATCTTGTCGATGTCCACGCCGAACGCGGTGAGCGCCGCCTCGACGATCTGCCTCTTGACCGCCGCCGGCGTCTCGGCCGGCAGGCTGGACACAAGTTCCTGCGCTTTCGACACGCGGCCGATCTGATCCGCGTCCAGGCCCGCGGCTTCGAAGACCGCGCCGAAGTCCACCTGGCCGCCCAGGGCGGCCGGCGGGTCCTTGACGAACACCGGCGGCATAGGCGCCGCCCCGCTGCCGGAGGCCGCGGCATCCTCTCGCCGCTCTCCGTCCTCCGACACGACGAACCATCCGAGGACCGTCGCGGCCCAGCTCTTCTTGTCGCTCATCTCGGCTCGCTCCGGCGCCTCATGCGCCGACCCGGTGATGCGGGGGAGACGCTCCCACGCTATTGGGACGGAATTGTACGACTGCGGCGCTCCGGCGGCAAATGGGGGCTCTCTCCAGGGGCCAGGGGTTGGGCGCTAGGTGCTCGTGGGACTGGGCGAGGACAAGAGCGGTTCGCGGCACGCCGTGCCGCCGCCCACACTCAGGAACCCCGCCGGGTAGCGGGTGACACCGGTCGGGGGCCCCCCGGCCGGCCGCAGCGCGACTCCCGTGACAAGTGCTGTGCGCGCGAGCACGGGCGGGGGTGACCGGTGGCAGGGCCCGCGAGCCGGCGGCCCCGTCAGGCGGGCGGCTTGGCAAGGTGGAGCCGCACCTCGAGGCGATTGCCCGCCACCGAGGCCACGCCGTACTTCTTGTCGTAGTCCACGAACACCAGCCTGGTGTCGGTCGAGCTGGACGGCTTCAGGTAGGGGTCGAGGTTCGACGTCAGGTGCTTGAACGCCGAGGAGGCCGCTGCCGGCGTCGGGTACTCCGCGACCACCAGCGAGTACGCGCCGCCCGCGTCCTTGTAGTCGCCCGCCGCGGCGGTGAGCTTTCCGCCGAGGCGCAGGATGTCGCCGTCGCCGAGCGTGTAGACCGCCTGCAGGCCGACCGGCCCGCGGAACAGCCGCGCCGAGCCTGCCACGAGGCCCGATTTCGGGAGCAGCGCGAGGGCGGCGATCGGCGCGTCGGCCGGCAGTCTGGCGGCGACGGCCTGCGCGGCCTTCACGAGGTTCGGCGCGTTGGCCGCGCCGCCGGCCGAGTTGTTGACCTGCACGTAGTAGCGGTGTTTCTGCAGCAGGATCTGATGACGGCTCGCCGTGTGCCGGGCCTTCACGGCCGGGTCCGGTGTCTCCTTCCCGCACCGGGCGATGTAGATGCCGTGCGCGGCCGTCGGGTCGGACATCCGGTAGAGGTCGATGGTGATCTCGTGCGCCCCGTCCTTGTACCTCTGCACGGTCAGCTGCTCGAACCCGATCTCCAGGAAGGCCTCCGCGCCGCCGTCGATGTGGCCGTAGAGATCCGCGCTCGTGAACACCCTGAGCGGGCCGACGGCCTTGAAGCCGCCCGCGAACGCGTCGGCCGGCATGAGCCCCGCGTCTCCGGCCGGCCGCTGCGCGACAGCCGCCCCCGACGCCGCCACGATGAGCGCGGCTGCCGTCAACGCCGTCCGAACCCACTTGCGTCGTGACCTCATCGCTCCCTGTCCCTCTGCTCGTTGCGTCCCGGCTCGTCCCGGCGCGTCCCGGCTCGTCCCGGCTCGTCGGGGCCCGGGCGCGGCACACCAGCGCCTAGCGCCCGGCCCAGCTCCCAGTCTCCGGCCCCTGAACCCTGACGTAGTCGATCTTCTCCGGATTCGCGACGCCGAGGCCCAGCCGCTCCGCGTAGTGCAGGTACTCGGTGAACCGGGGGTGCTCGTTCACCGCGATGCCCATCTCCTTGCGCTTCGCCATCAGCTGCCGGTGGCAGCACATGTCGAGGGCAAACGGATCCGTCGCGAAGTACAGCGAGTGGTTGGGGTAGACGAACTGCGCGTTCTTGTCGGGCCCGCCGTCGTACTGTCCCCGCAGGCCGTCGATCACGTTCAGGACCAGCTTCTCGCGGATGGTGGGCGCCGCCAGCACTTCCGCGCAGACGGTGAAGAAGAGCGGCGCGTGCAGCCGCCCCGTGTTGCACACGGCCCCGTATCCCAGGTTCTTCGTCGCCATCGAGATGCCGGCGCCGGTGTTCTTGTAGGCCGCGAGGTTGACCAGGCGCGTGACGTCCTTCGTCAGCAGCTTGCCGAAGTACGAGTACTCTCCGTTGAACACGTGCTGGTTCAGGTAGAACTCGTCGTCCTTGTAGCCCCGCACGTTCCTGCCGACGATGCCCTTCGCGAAGTAGTAAGCATCCTTGTCGAACCGGTCGGTGCTGACGTGGTTCCCCGCGGCGTCCCTCCAGCCGTTGCCGGTTTCGTCCATCGTCTGCAGGCCCTCGATGCGGACGCCCTTCGGGAAACGGTCCGGCGTGTAGCCCGCCTCCTTCAGCATGTAGTCGAAGCGGTCCCAGATGACGATCCGGCCGGCGGGGACCTTGTTGTCCATCAGCCACTGCACCACCGCCTGAGCCAGTTCGACTTTCGTGTGGATGAGCGGCGGCCCCACCGGGTTGACCTTGATGCCGACGACGTCGCCGGGTTCGAAGAGCAAGGCGAAGCTCTGCGACATGTCCTTGCCGGTGAGCGTCCGCACGCCCCGCTCGAACATCTCGGCGACGACCTTGCCGTCGACCGCATCGTCGGCAAGCGACCGGGCGTCCTTCACCTCGACCACACGGCCCGGGAACGGCCCCGGCAGCGCGTGCTTGCCCTTCGGGACCTTCATGAAGTCATTGATGTTCGTTTCCGGTGCGGATGGCGGCGTGCGGTCCTGGCCGCCGTCGGCGAAGGACGGCACGCCGAGGACGATGCCCCCGACGACGGCGGAGGCGGCGCCGGCCCTCACGAACTCGCGGCGCGTGACCTCGGAGGACGTCGGCATCGGCTGGTAGCGGCGGGGCTTCTGCATCACGACCTCGAGGGCTGCCGGTTCTCCGGGAGCAGGAACTGGTTCGCGCGCGAGCGCGTCTCGCCGGCGCTGGTGACGTAGACGGCCGGGCTGCCCTTGATGGGGCAGGCGTACTCGCACGCGCCGCAGCCCGTGCAGAGCGTCGGATCGATATACGGCTGCCTCACGCTCTTCGTTCCGCCGTCGCGTCCGGGGACGTCCGCCGGGACGAGGTGGATGGCCTTGGGCGAGGTCGGGCACCACTCCTCGCAGACGATGCACTCGGTCGCCATCGCCCACGGGAGGCAGCGCCCGCGATCGTAGAAGGCCGTGCCGATGCGGATCGGGTGTCCGCCGGCCGCGGGTCCGGACGACGCCTGCGCATTGGTCTCGGGCGCGTCTGCGGATCGGGAGTCGGCGTGCGGCGACGCTGCGTTCTCCGTGCCGGCATCCGGCGTCGGTGCGGTGGCCGCCGCGTTGGCTTGACCCCGTGCTCCCCGAGTCCCGAGTCCCGAATCCCGAGTCCCGGTCTTCTCCGCCACCGTGATCTCCCAGATCGCGCCGGTGGGGCAGACCTGCGAGCAGAGGACGCAGTTCGGCTCGCAGTAGCCGATGCGCGGCACGAGGATCGGCGTCCAGAGGCCCTCGACGCCGCCCTCGAAGGCGGCGGGATGCAGCGCGTTCGTGGGGCACACCTTCATGCAGTCGCCGCAGCGGATGCACCGATCGAGGAAGTGGGGCTCGTCGAGGGAGCCCGGAGGGCGGATGAGGAAGGCGCCGGCGGGCGTCCTGACGCCCGGGCCGGAGCGCACGAGCGGCACCATCGCGGCCCCCGCGGCGGCCGCCGTGATCAGCGCGCGGCGCCTGAGGTCGGGCGTCTCGCGCGTGTGCCGGGCCGGCGAGGCCGACGTGGACCAGGCGAAGCGGATGCCGCCGGTCGGGCAATCGTGCGCGCAGTTCAGGCAGAGGTGGCATTCCGCCTTGCGCCAGGGCGCGCCCGGAATCGGGTCGTCGCCGCCCTGGCAGTGGAGCAGGCAGCGCCGGCAGTTGTCGCACTTCTCGTCGTCCTTGCGCATCTGCACCAGCGACCAGCGCGAGCAGACGCCCAGCAGGGCGCCGAGCGGGCAGATCGCGCGGCACCAGAAGCGCGTCACGCGCGAGTTGAGCGCGACGACGAACACGAAGAGCGCGCCGACGAGGAACGCCTGGTGGAAGTGCGGCTGCCGGAAGCTCAGGACCGTCGCATTCAGGACCGCGGCCGCGCCGTTCACGACAGCCTTGGCGCCGCCGAGCGGCCACCCGTACGCCGTGTCGATGAGGGCGCGGAGGGCCGCGTTGAAGGCCGGCAGCACGGCCACGGACATCGAGCGCACGAGGAACGAGATCGGATCCAGCAGCAGGCTCGCCACCGAGCCGAGAACCGCCATGGCGAGCACCGCCGCGAGCAGGTAGTACTTCGCCGCCTGCCACCGCTTGTAGCGGTTCGACTCGATGAGTTTCGGCCCTCGTTTCGCCTCCGACTTCAGGCTGCTGACGAAGTGGTGCAGCGATCCGAGCGGGCAGATCCAGCCGCAGAAGGCCCGGCCGACCAGGATCGCGAGCAGCAGGAAGGGCAGCGCCCACAGGAGGCTCCGGTAGAGCGTCCCCGTCGAGAGCGCCGTCGCGATGGCGACGAGGGGATCCGCCTCCAGGAACCAGCCGACGGGCCACGGGATGCGCACGTCGAGCGACGCCGACCTGATGGAGCCGGGGAACTCCGTGCGGAGCAGCAGAAAGAGGAAGAGGCCGAAGAAGAAGAGCTGCGAGGCCAGGCGGAGGCGCCGCAGCGTCGCGTGTCGCATGTCGGCGCCCATGATACCGCATGAGGCCCCCGTCCCCGGGCGGCGGCGTATCAATCGCGCCACAGGCCGTGGCAGCCGGTGGTGCCGCCGGGCGCCGTGGTGAGGTACGCTAGAAGCCGGGAGGCCCGGCTTGCGAGCACGCGGCGGGCTGGTGGTGCGACCCATGAGCCTGATCGCCGTTAGGGCGAGCATACCGGTGGCGGACGAGGATCTGGTTCCGCCTCCTGACTTGTTCACGTATCACAGCGTGCTGCACGGCCAGCCGCACGTGGCCCGCGTGCTGGTCCACGCGTTCCGCCTGATCGCGGCGACCGGGTTCGTCGACGAGACCCCTCGCCTGTGGGCGGCGGTGTACCTGCACGACCTCGCGCGAACCAGCGACGGGCTGTGCCCGGGCCATGGCGCGGACGCCTGGGCCAGGCTCGCGACGCTGCCCGCCGTGCAGGAGTTGTTCGCGCAGGGCGGCGTCCGGCCGGAGGACTATCCGGCCATCGAGGCCGCGGTCAGCTTGCACAGCCGAGGCGAGGCCAGGGCGGGAACGCCCGAGGCCCGCCTGACGAAGCTCCTGAAGGACGCCGACGGGCTCGACCGCGTTCGATTCGGGGATCTCGACCCGGATTACCTGCGCCACCCCGAAGCCCGCGGCATGATCCGCTACGCCCAGCGGCTCTGGGGCGAGACGGTCCACAAGCTGCCCGTCGGCCCGGGTTACTTCGCCCGCCTCTGGCCGGAGGCGCGGCGGCTCGCGGCGCTCGTGCCCGACCTCAAGAAGCCTGCTTCGAGCAAGGGGCGCGAATAGCCGCTCGCCAGTCGCCGGGTGCGATCAGGTGTCCGTCCGTTCGGGAGCCCCAGTCGCAGTTGGCGGGCCGGCCGGCTCGTCCTCGCCGCTCCTGCCCGCCATCACGCGGACCGTGTTCAGGTGCAGCCGCTCGGACACGCCGGCGCTGTAGCCGCCGGCGAGGTTGACGACGAGCGGAATGCCGCGCCGCCGCACGTGTCCGATCACGAAGGCGTCCCGCCACGTGAGGAACGCCTCGCTCACCCCGTCGAGGCCGCCGATCGGATCGTGTTCGAAGGGATCCATGCCCGCCTGGTACTGCACCAGGTCCGGGTGGAGGCGGTCGAGAAACGCGGGCAGGCGCTGGAGCGCCTCACGGTAGCTTTCCGCGTCGCCGACGATGAGGTACTCGATGCGGTCGCCGCTCGAGACGTCCGCCCACCGGCTTCCCGCGATGTCGAAGAGCGCCACGCCCGGATTGCCGGCCTCGAGTTCGTATGTGCCATCGCCCTGATGCACGTCCAGATCGACGATCGCCACGAGCCGGAGCCCCTCCCGCAGCACCGCCCGCGCGGCGCCAGACAGGAAGTTGAACGTGCAGAAGCCCGAGCCCTCGGCGGGGCCGGCGTGGTGCGCGCCGGACACCGGATGCAGGACGAGGCCCGCGGCCCCGGCGAGGCGGCAGGCGGCGGTGTGGCCGTTCCAGATTCGCGCGACCGCGTCGGCCTGCGCCATGGACCAGCGAAAGCCCTGCGATTCCGCGAGGCGCCTCGGAGAACCCGTCCGGACCGCTTCCACGTAGGCCCGGTCGTGGACCGTGGCGATGTTCGCCCACGTGGCGTCGGCATCGAACGGGGCATGCCGGACCTCGACCAGGCCCTCCGCCCGCGCCAGGCGCATCACGGCGGCCTGCTTGCTCGTCGAGTTCGTGGGCGCGGCGTCCGTGCAGTACCGGTCGTCCCAGATCGTCACGACTTGTGTGTGGCTCGCGGCGGACCTCCCGGTTTCGAGCGGGGGCCCTCGCCCCCGTCAGGTCCATTATCCGATGCCGCTGCGACAGGGCGGGTCAAAGGCCGTGTCCTCGTGCCGCCGGGCGCAGCTCCGCTAGCGGCCGCCCGTCATCCCGCGGAGCAGCGTGAAGAACCCGCGCTTGCGGGCCGACGAGATCCCCCAGCTCACCGGGACGCTCTGGTAGCCCTCGTCCGGGCCCTCGCCCCTCCTGCGGTAGTCGAAGTAGCCCCACGACGCGTGCTCGCTCGTGGCCGCCACGAAATTGTTCCACGGTTCGTCGAAGCCGTAGTGATCGTCCTCGTTGAAGACGATGGGCTTGGGCGTGTAGCGGGGGAGCTGGCGCGTCTGACGCACCATCGCCGCGATGCGATCGGGCTTCGTGACGCCGTTCCCGTGGAGCAGGACGAAGTCCGAGACCGCCAGCACCGCGCTTCCCGGCAGCGTGCGGCCGCCGTAGCTGGTGCTGACCAGGAGCCGCCCTCCGCCCGGCGCGGCCCGCTTCGCCCGCACGATCAGCTCGTGGACCCGATCCGGCTGCAGGATCCCGTGGTCGTAGCGGATGTCGCACTCGTTGTTGATCTCGACGAGGACGTTCCGGTAGCCCCTGGCGTGCACCCATGCCACCGCCTCGTCCACCGCCCGGGTCACCGCCGCCTCGTCGCGCAGTCGCTCGTCCTGTCCGAAGTAGAAGAGGCCGAGGATCACCGCCATGCCCAGGCGGTCCGCCTCGTCCAGAATCAACGCGGCGCGGGCCATGTAGTCGGGCCGCAGCGATCCGTCTTCGGCGAACGCTGAGTTGTGCCAGGGCTGTTCCCCCGAGTAGCCCTCGGGACTGCCGCCCTGCAGGTTGAGCGTGATCGCGAGCAGCCCGTGCCGGCGCCACTCGGGCATCGCCGCCACGAACTCGCGGGTGTTGCGATCCGGATCCCAGGCGTTCGTGTCCGGGTAGGCCCAGCGCGCCCGCGTGTCCGGGTTTAGGTCGTCGAAGACGCCCTGCACCATGCGCGAGTTCGGCAGCAGGCCCTCGAGGCGGTAGCCCCGCCAGCGGACGCCCCGTAGCGTCGGCCTGCCGTTGATCCGGAAGTCGTCGCCCGAGATCGAGACGGCGGTGCGGGCGGGGGCGTCGGCGGCCGCCCCGGGCGGCAGGGGGGCGGCTGCAGCCGCGATGGCCGCGGCGACGAGGGCCGCGTGCACAAGGCGCCGAGCGCGCAGCAGGGGCGCTCGAGTCATGGTGGTTCTCCGCCCTTCCCGCCGCGGCCGCGGCTAGGCGAGCGTGGCCGCCTCGGGTCTGTCCGGCGCCTACTTGCGCCCTTCCACGAGGTCGCGGAACGGCTCGACGTCCGGCACCACCTTCACGCCCGTCGTGAACGTGAACGGCGCGCCGGGGAGGCCGCTCGGGAACGTCAGCTCGACGAGGTAGGCCGTGAAGCCTCGGAAGGGCCGGGACACCCTCGCCACGTACTCGCCGTCCGCCTGGGCCTCGAGCGGCGAACGCGTCCATTTCCGGCCGATGGAGCTCAGGCGGAAGTCGCGCGCCCCCGGGTTCGTCGCCTGCCAGAGCGTCACCGCGATCGGCGTGTCCGCCGCGCGCACGCGGATCGCGCCGTCCTGGTCGATCTGCCACGTGAAGCGCGGCAGCGGCGCGCCCGTCAGGACGGCGTTGTAGAACGCCGTGAGGCTGAGCCACGCGTCCGACCCGCGCAGCGAGTGGTCCGTGTTGGGAACGTACCGCACGTACTTCGCGCCGGGCAGCTCGTCCAGGTAGAACCTCCACGAGTCCGGCAGGAAGAACTGATCGCCCGTCGCGTTCATCATGAACTTCGGCATCGTCAGGCGGGAGCGGTACTCGAAGGGCTCTTCGATCTTCATCAGGTCGGCGAACCGGGGCTCGTTGAGCCGGTCCATGACGCCCCACTCCTCGTAGTCGACGACCGACGGCGCGTAGTAGCCGTAGACCGCGTAGTGGTGCTGGAAGGAGGGAACCAGATTGAGCAGGTCGATGACGAGCGGAATGACCGCGACGACGCGGCGGTCGACGGCGGCGGCCGACCAGGCCGTCCAGCCGCGCTTGGACGCGCCCGATGCGACGAAGCCGTCGATGGTCGTCTTCGAGCGCGCGCAGAACGACGTCACCGCGTCCATCGCGCGCACCGCGGCCTTCGTCATCGGCAGGCGGAGCGGCCACTGCTCGCCGCCGCCGCGCAGGAACTTGTCCCAGGTGTAGCCGATGATGCCGTCCTCCGTGAGCGGCCCCTTCGCGTCCGCGAACTGGAGCGGCTGGCTCGGGACCATGCGCAGCTCCGCGACGACCGATCCCGTGGCCACGGCGACGCGCGCGAGGTTCTCGTCGGCCGCCTTCGGCGCGTCGTTCGTGTTGTTGCCGCCCGTGATGAAGAGCAGGGCCTTCTGGTGCCGGACCTTCGCGGGCTTGATGACCGTCAGCCAGTGCTTCCAGACCGGCTTGTCCACTTCGGCCGCCGTGCGCCACGTCTGCGAGGTCATGTCGAGCACGAAGGCCGTGTAGCCCTTGCCGGGGATCGTGGCGGCCAGGGTGTACTTGTAGCTCGGGTCGGGCGCCTCGACGTAGCGGTCGAGCGCCGTCTTCTCGGCGCCGGGCGCGGGAGCGAGGGCGGGCGCGGGCGCCTGCGCGAAGGCCGTGTTCGCTGGCGCCAGCCAGGGCGCGAACGGCGGGGCGAGCAGGAGGAACAGAGTGGCGGCGAGGGTGGCGGCGAGTCGTGGCGCGCGTATCAGTCGGGAGGTCGTCATGGTCGTGGTCGTCTCCAGGGATGTGCGTGGCCGGGGAGCGGCTGGAGCGTGACCCGCCCTGTCTCGGCTCTGGCGTATGCTACCACTTGGAGGACGAGGGCCGTGAGGAACGCATGGTCGGAGCAGGTGCACGAGGCGCTCGCATTGGCGACGGCGGCGCATCACGAGGACGTGCGGAAGGGCACGCTGGTACCCTACGTGATGCATCCCTTCCAGGTCGGACTCATCCTCGACCGTCACGGGTACGGAGAACATGTGATGATTGCCGGCTTCCTGCACGACGTGCTCGAGGACCCGAAGTACGGCGCGCCGTTGGTGCAGGGGCGCCTGCGTGCGGTCGTTCCCCGGCTGGCCTCGGCCCCTGATGGCGGTGCCGGGTTCAGGGCGGCGGTAGAGGAGTACATCGGGCACGCCTTCGGACGGCGTGTGTTGGAGTTGGTGCGGCACGTGACAGAACAGAAGCTGGACGATCGGGGCGAGAAACGGCCGTGGCAGGACAGGAAGCTGGACCAACTGGGGATCCTCCAGGACGCGGACACCGAGCACTGCGCGCTGAAGGCGGCCGACTGCCTAGACAGCCTCCGGTCGCTGTCGCGCGATCTGCGCGCGCACGGGAGGAGCGTCATGGATCGCTTCAACGCCTCTCCCGGGGCTCAGCTGTGGTACTACGGGAGGGTGACGGACCTCGTCTCGCGGCGGCTCGGCGACACGGCGGGCCTCGCAGGCGAGCTGATCGCCGCGCTCCGCGAGTTCGGCGACGTGCTGGTATCGACCGGCGCGCTGGCAGACGGCTCCCATCCGAGCCCTCGCGCCGAGCCGTTCGTCCCTCCGGTGCGTCTCGACGGTCCTTGAGATACGGGGTTCGAGTCCTTCGGTCCTGGCGGACTCCGCATCCACGGGCTTTGCCACTGGTTCTGCGCCGCCCCTCCCAAGGGCGGGCAAGACCAGTGGAAGGACCACAGAAGCGCCAAGGCATTCGCCCGTGCGTGGTCGCGGGGCGGACGCCCGGCCGTCCCGGAGGAAGTGCGCACGTTGTTCCGGAGTCACCCGCTGACATCGGAACTCGTTGTCGCCGCTGCGCGAGCCGAGCACGTGACGCCGCTTCCAGTGGCCCCGGAGCGCGCAGGCCGCAACCACGATCTCCTCGCGCTGGGTATGGCTCGCGGGAGGAGGGTCGTCATCGGAATCGAGGGCAAAGCAGCCGAGCCGTTCGGCCCCGAAGTGGGGCCGTATCGCCGGGAGGCCAAGGCGCGCAACGAACGCCTCCCCGTCGATCACGATACCCTCGTCACTGACACCCGGCGGTCGATGATCCCTGAGCGGATCGACACTCGCGCCGCATTGATCTTCGGTACGGAGGTTCCGGTCGAGCTCGACTCGGCACCCTACCAGTTGCTGCACGGCGTTGCCGCTACGCTTCTCGAGGGCGCGAGTCGTGACGCCGACCTTGCTGTCTTCTTGGTGCATCAGTTCGCTGGGGAAAGCATCGACCAGGCGCGTGTCGTCGCCAACACGAACGCGCTCGAGGGTTTCGTCAGAATGTTGCTACCGTCGCTGAAGGAGAGCTTCCGGCCTGGGCGTCTGTACGGCCCCATTCCCAGCGCTGTCCAGATCAGAGGCGGGCACGGGATCAGGTTGCTGGTCGGCGAGGTGCTCACGGTCCTTGCGTAGGCCACTGGGGTCCGTGTTGCAGCCAGGTGCCCTCAGCGCCGGAGGTCAGAGTGAAAGCCGCGTTATGCGCAGTCGTCAGCCGGGTCGCCCCGATGTTCTGCCGCGGCGGGAGCAGCGCTGCCCGTCGTGACGTCGATACAGCGCCGCCGCAACCGTTCTGCCACCTCCGTAACCGGACACAGCGACACGTCCTGGGTGGATCCCTTCTCAGAGAACCCGAAAGGGTCATCGAGGTCCTTGATCAGCAGGATCATGTAGACGAGGAGGAGCGTGATCACGCCGACGAAGAAGAGGGACTCGTGAACGGGCTCGATCTTCATCAGGATGAGACCGAGCAGCACGAGGGCGCTCGTCACCTAGGCGACGAGGTAGCCGCCGGAAACAGACTCCGTTGCACGAATCGTGCGGATGCGTGCGACCACGCGGCGCATGCTCGCGACTTCCTGTTTCACACGGCTCACGGAGTTGTCGGGAAGGGCGGCCCTCGACGCAACGCAGAACTCGACGACGCGCTCGAGCTGCCTCATGAGTTCATCCGTTTCCTTTTTCTTGTAGAACCAGAGATGCAGGGTATTGCCGAGTTCTGACAGGAGTACGAAAAGCCTGGTTCGAGTCGCCCCATGTTCTCCCGCGGGAACGCTGAGAGCGTCATCAGCCACCGCTTCGAGACTCGACGCCAGCTCCCCGGGCAGCTTCTCGCTCTCCTTGTAGTCCGCCCATACCCCGCTAAGGAGGAAACTCAACAGGAAGATGCCCGCCGCGACGATCCCCGCCAGCAGGGGGTTCACGGGGACGAACTCCCAGCCGAGTACATGCATGGCGAACTTGAGGACGAGGGCGATGCACGATGCCAGAGTCGCTTGAAGCAGCAGGGCATTCCGCTTCAAGAAGGGCTGCTTTTCATGTTCGTCTACCATGAGTCAGAACCTTCGCATTTCACTGGCGAGTCCAAACAGGGCGACTCTCGCAGCCAGCGCGCCGGATTCGAGTCCGGCGCCTCTTCCTTGCCGCTGACTGGTCCCGAGCACAACTGACCCCTCATGGGATGGCCGACGTCATGGTTGAGGATCTGAATCCTCAGCCCGGTTGCCTGCCTTCCTCGCGACTCCCCGGTTCGAGTTGGCGGGGTACCGCCTTTCGTTCGACGCGATCTTCTTCGCGATGGCACCGGCGAGATCGATGTTGAGGTCGTGCGCCAGCAACAGCGCGTAGATCGCGACATCCGCAACCTCGTCGCGGATCTGGCCGAGCCGCGCTGCATCTTCGCGCACCTCCTGAGCCGTTTCCTCGGGCTTCCACAGGAACTGCTCCTGCAGTTCGCCCGCCTCGATGGCGAGCGCCGCCGCCAGTTCCTTGGGACGGTGGAACTGCTCCCAGTCCCGGGCCTTTCGGAACGCCAGGAGCCGGTCGACGCAGGCGCCCAAGGCCCACCGATCGTCACTCATCGCGCCTCCTTCAGCAGCGCCGCGATGTGGGCGGTCGTCTCGGCGTCCAGGCACAGGAGCTTCGCTTCCTGAAGCCCGCGCGTCAGGAGCACGCGGTACGCGTTGCGGACGAGGCGCTGCATGTGCAACGAAGCCTTCACCGGCCTATCGAACGACTTGTCCTTCTGGGCGACCCACCCGTGGTTCCTCCAGACCAGGTCCGGCGGCCAGATGACGCCGACGCAATCGAACTCGAAACCCTGCGCGCTGTAGATGCATCCCACCTGTTCTCGCCCCGAGTCGGTGGTCGCCCAGATGGTGTACGGGTCGTTCTCAGGGTTGTAGTTCCTCTTCGGATCGCGCTTGGGGTTCCACGGCCGGCTCCAGGAGCCGATTCGGATGTCATCGACGAGTCCTCCGTCCCTCAGAGGGTCACTCCACTTCCAGCCGAACCCCGCAAGCAGCCGGGCGCTTCGCCTGCCGCTTTCGGCCTGTTCGAGCAGTTCGTCCAGCTCCTCAGGATCCCGAAGAATGGAGAACGTGAAGCGACTCCTCCATCCTCGCTCGGGAGGCGTCGGCCGGAACCCCAGCAGGTGGTCCACCCACTGCACGTACTCGACGCAGCCACCGCAGCGGAACTGTGTCGCCAAGTCGTACTCTCGCAACGGGATGCGCATGGCACTCGAGGCGTCTCGGATGAGGTCCGACCGGCCCACTTCGTCAGGCCGGACATACTGGTGTTCGTCGAGCAGGAACACGACCACCTTCGCCGCATCGAGCAGTTCATCGACCTGGGACTTCCGGTTGCGGTCGCGGGCCCGCGTGAACCGCGTGTCGCTGTTCTCCCTGATTCGATGCGCCTCGTCGACAAGCAGCAGGTCGAGTCCCTGGAATGGCGCGTTCCGCGTGTTCAGATTCCAGATGAACAGCTTGTCGGCGCCCTTGAATGTCGCCCGCATGGCGGTCGTAAAGGCTCTGCCACCAGTGCTGTGAGCCGCAGTGAACCTCCGCCGCAGGACGTCCGCCAGCAACTGAACCGCGATCACCGTCTTGCCCGTTCCCGGTCCGCCGCGAACGAGCACTGCCGCCCGTTTCTGAAGATCGACGGCCCGCTGCACCTGTGCCAGGATGGCGTTGTAGGCCAGTTGCTGCCGCTCGAGGAGGTGCCAACGCTCGTCGCGCTGGATGACGTCGGCGAGACAGTCGATGACCTTTCTGCTTGGCTTGAACCGTCCCTTGCGGAACGCGTCGAGGACATCCATCCCGTCGCCCCGGCCGACACGCGCGTGCAGGTAGTCGGCGAGGGCGTCCTCCTCCCCCTTCTGGAAGAGCGGGCTCAGCTTGAGCAACTCCGAAAACCTGCGGTCCCGGAGGACCTCGCCGCCCGAGGCGTCCAGTTCGTGGCAGAACGCGCAAGGGTATCCCCTCAGCCGCTCATCCGCGAAGGCCCCGTGGATGTCTCCCAGGAAGTCCACGTACCCCGCGGCCTGCTGCGACGGGTGCAGGTGCTCCGCGTCGCCGACGATGACGTTCTGGGTGTACTTGTCTTCCAGGGAGACACCGTCCCAGTGCTTCAACTCGACGACGAGGGCATTCGCGTGCCCACCAGCGTCGTACCCCGTGAAGACCACATCGATCCGCTGGCCCGACAGCGGCAGATGGTACTCGACCGACACGCCGACATCGTCTCCCTGACCTTCAGCGACGTTCGACATCGCCGCCAGTGACAGATCCCAGCTTCTCGCCTCCGCCGGCGATGGCGTCGAGCTGTGGATGCGCGCGAAACTCCTCGTCATCTGCGGGACGAGGCTGCCGTCTTGGGAGGACTCCACGAACTCCGGCAGGTTGCCGTGCCACAACTCCATCTCGTTGAACTCCCGTGGTTGTCCGTCTAGCCGACGCTCTCAGGTCCGCGCGCTTCCACCACCTGATCCCGCTCGACCAGCGCGCCCCAGAACACGGTGTTCTGGTGATGGCCGCGCCCGGACACATCCGGGCGGCCCACGGCCTGTTCCGCAGCGGGCATGTGGGAGTCGAGGGTTTCGGGAAGGTGATTCCTGGTCACCACGACGAGCGCAATCTCGTGGCGCGATGCCATGACGCACAATCGGCCCGTTTCCAGATCGAATGCGCTCGGCTGGACGACGCCGGACAGCGGATGCACGATGATCATGACCTTCCGTTGCAGGCCCTGCCACCGCTCCGGTGTGTCGATGTTGATGCCATCGAGGCGCCGGTCCAGGTGAAGCGCCATTTCCGCGTTCATGACGTGGTGGGTCGCGCAGAGCCCGATGTCGGGAGGCCGCAGCCGCCGCCGGGCTTGGCCCATCACCCAGTCGGGTTGCGACTCGAGGATTCCACGGGCGATGCCGACCGCCGTGGCAGCAACCTCACTATCGCACTCGAGCGGGGGGCCGCCCTCGGGCGTGGGCAGCGTCACCCCGACCACCGAGCTTCGCCCGAGCCGCTCGATCACGGCACCGCGGACGCCTGCGACCCGCCGTAACGGCACGAGCAGCCTCTCGCCAGGTTCCGCCCAAGCGTCGAACGGGAAGTCGTAGAACGGCCGAATGAGACCGGCGGTGCAGGCGGGAAGGCGCCGCGTCGCGGGCAGCGACAGGTCGAGCGCGCTCTTCCGATGCTCGCTCAGAACCAGTTCCGGGGCGGGTCGATGAGGTGCGCGCGGAGCGGTTTCCCAGCGCGACGCATCGATCGAGACTACTGGCGCGATCTGGCCAGGATCGCCGATGAGGACGAAGCGGCCAGCTACCTGACCCAACAGCATGAAGTCGGCCCACGCCATCTGCCAAGCCTCTTCGACGAACAGGACGTCGAACGGGTCCGCCAGCTCGATCAGCCCCCACTTGGCCGTCGTCCCAACCGCGATGCAGGGCCCGTGGGGGAGGTCCTGGTGCCTGGCGATGGCGTCTATGCCGGGTGGCTGCTCCGCCCCGGTGTCGCCGTGCGCGACGAACCTGATCGCGGGCACGCCGGCCTCGGAGAACCGCCGGCAAATGTCGTCCGCCTGGGACCTGGTCTGCGTGGCGACCGAGACGCGCTGCCTCGCGCGGTACGCCTCCTTCGCCGCGCGCAGCAGCAGATGCGTCTTTCCGGACCCAGGCGGTGCCTGAACGACGGCCAGCCGTTCCTCGTCGACGACGTGGCGGATCAGCCGATCGGTGACGGTGGCGACCTTGACGTCGATCTGGCGCCGGAACGTCCCCCGGGGTCTCATGCGCGCCTCACCGTGATCGCTGTGAGATCTTCGCCGATCTCCTTGGGCAAGTCGACCTCGGGTACCTTCGGCACCCGGTGCGTCAGCCAGGCCCCAGGCACGTCTCGCTTCCACACGAGAAACGAACGTCGCCGCCCGATCTGGTGCATCGAGGGCTTCACCAGCACGACCGTCCGCCGCTTCAGCCTCGGGCTGGCGGCAGGAAGGACGCTGCCATCGTTGTCGTGAGGACCATGCAGCAGCTTCGTGACCTGGAGTTCGAAGCGGTAGCGGAGGTCCGGCGTCCGCTCGATGTTCCGGATGCGAAGCTCGCGGCCCGGGAGTCCGACCACGCACAGCGCGCTGTCCTCCCGAAGCCGCAGCGGCAGCGCGCCGTTGCTCTCGACTACCCAGACGGGGATGGTCTTCCTGCCCTCGCCTTCGTCGCGGACCTCCACGATCCTGCCGGCGATCGCCTCGCCGGCTGCGACGAGCTCCGCCTGCAGTTCCCGATCGTCATGAACCAAGAGATGATCCCGCAACTCCTCCGAGGCTTCGCTGACGTAGTACCGCGATGCGGCAGCCGAAGGATGGCGGTCGGTCTCGGGCGACGGCCGGAACGCTGGGCCATCCTCCGCGTCGTCGACCTGCCGCTCGATCCTCCGGAACTGCCGGCGATGCTCGTCAAGGGAGGCCTCCATCAGGTCGTCGAGATACCGGTTCTCGCGACGCTTGTCGGCGTGGAGGACCGCGATCGCCCGCTCCGTGAGATCGAACCTCCGGCCGAGCTCTTCAACCAGGACGCGCCGGATCATCCGGGCGGCCTTCTCCATGCCGGGCATATTCTTCGCCGCCCTGGCGGTGTTGTACGTCTCGAGACCCGGGACCAGTTCATCGCGCTCTTCGGTCGGGTCGATCGTCGTCGCGATGGACTGCTCCTCAGCGGCTGCCGCGGCCGCCATCCTCGCCTCGCGGCTTCCGCGTGTCTGAAGCCACGCCAGCAGGAATCCGAGGTGTCCCTGGCGGGTCGTCTCGGCGGGGAACGTGTAGGCCTCGGTGAGCACGTCGGTAGCCGCCATCGTGATCGTCTGGCCGGGGCGCTGTGCCTCGCGGAACAGCCAGCCGCAGGCGTGCCCGAGCTGGTTGAGGCGGACGTGCCTCGACCGTTCTCCGAACTTCGTGAACGTGTAGGCGTAGGCGAGGTGGTGCAGCATCTCCAGGTGGGACCGATTGGGCAGCCACACCTGGAACGGCGGCAACTTGGTGTCCGGGTCCGGTCCCCAGTGCGAGTACTTCGGATGGTTGAGGTGCGTGAGCAGCGTCGGTGCCAGCTGGGCCACCATCTCCGCCACAGCGTCCCGCGTCCGCGGCTCTGGTGTGGTTAGGATGTCGGGTTTGCGTCCCGGGCGCCCGTACGCGATGCCCCACGGGGCCGATTCACCCCCCATCCGGACGAAGACGAGGATGAGGATCTGCTCGTCGGGCAGACGCTGGACGCGCAGCGTCTCGCCGGACGGCAGCGGCTTGCCCTGCTCGAACGCCCTCAGGCGACGGACGACCTGGTCCGCGGTCAGCGCCATGAGCGCAGGCCCTCGATGTCCTGCATCCGACGTTTCAGATCCTGTTCGGCGGCGTTGGCCGGCGTGCTCCCGGCGAGAAGATCCAGCGCCCGCTGGAGCGTGGTCGCCCCAAGGAACCTCGCGACATCGTCCCCAAGCACGCTGCCGCACCCGGCCTCGAGAGCCTTCGCGCGGCACGTGTCCGCCCTGTCGCAGAACGACACGCACGCCTCGCTGTAGCTGATGGGAGCCGCGATGACCGAGTCGGGCGTCGCCGTCCCGCTTGGACCTGGCATCGATGCCGCCGCTCGCTCGAGCAGCACGAACCCTCGCTTGGCCCGTTCCGCCTGGTAGCGCAGGTCCTCGCCCACACGGATCGAGGGCCTGTTGAAGCCGGGCCGCGTCAACACCAGGAAGCCCTGGCGAGCCACGCGGTACTCGTCTGTGAGATCCAGTTCGGCCAGCACCAGATCCAGGCCGTGCACGTACACGCCGGCCTGTGCCCGGGCGGTCGCCAGTTCCTGCCGGTCGGTGTACCCGCCCCTGTCGGGATATGTCTTGATCTCGCCCACGATCAGGGTGGGCGGCGACTCGTCGTGGCGGATGCCTAGGGCGTCGATGACCAGGAGCGCTTCCGGCAGCATCGTGTTGCCAGGGATCCGGACGGTCGCGCCGGCAACCAGCCATGGCCGACCTGGTCTTCCCGGCTTTGCGGCCAGGCGACGCAGCAGGTCCGCGGTCCCCGCCAGCGCCTCATCCAGGTTACGGCACGTCCCGCCGTGCATCCGCATCCGGAAGTCCGCCAGGCCCGCCGCTTCGTCCGGCAGCACCCGCGACCTCTTGAGGGCCTCGAGCAGCAGCCGTCCGCCGTTGCGGAACAGCGACTTCTCGAAGGCCTGCCCCCGCGCGATCGCGAAGGGAGACTGGCCCATCGTGGAACGGCCCGTTTCCTGCTCGGCGACGCGCGCCATCGGGATGTTGTGGACCGCGGAGATGACGTTCGCCTGGCATTGCGGATTGCGGGCCCACTGCTCGAACCGCCGTCGCGTGTCGCGATGGGAATCGTCACGTGTGGACTTCGGCATGGGGCTACCGCGCAACACGCGTCAGGCTGAGTGACAACAGGGGGCATCCAGGAGACGCCAGCCGCGCCATAGATAGCACACTTTCCCTCGGACGGCGCGTGCCAACCGCTGTGCCGTGCCCGTTATCGTGTTGCGGAACTGATACAGAGCCAGCGCAGGATGTGATCACTCGCGGAGAGAAGTCGCCCTATCATGGCTCCGACGCCGATGGCGCCGGGCGCCACACGACGGTCGTTCTCAAATCCCTCAACCCCGGCTGTGAGCCCATTGGCCTGACTACCAGGGATGAAGGGGAGGTGAGGGCAATGGCAGAGGCGGCTCAGGCATTGGCGGTGTCGCAGCCAGTGGTGTGACGGAGAGCGGGAAGTGACCGACGATCGCACGCGCTGCGGCTGGGGATCTGACTTCCCCGAGTTCTCGTCGACGGCACCGGACGAAATCCGGATGCGACTCCAATCGTTCATCCGGGCCGCGTCGCGCCGGCAATTCCATCCCTGAGCCATCGGCATCCTAGGCGTCGGCAGGCCCCCACCACCAGTGCGGCGGCCCTTCCGAGCCGGCGCCTCAGACGGCGCTCCTGACGTTCTCGTGCCCAGATTCCGCGGCGTTTCGCGCCCCTCTTGCCTAGCTCGGCCCTGACACGTTCGGCGAGCCACTGGGCGAGCGCCTGATGATCGTGGGCGCAGGCGCCAGATTCGGGCATCGCTACTGGGTGAGGCAGGCTTTCCGATTGCGCGTGCTGCAGTGACAGTCGTAGTCGTTCCAGAACCTGGTTGCGGGAGACTGAGCGTGCCGGCGGGAGAAGCCAGCGAAAAACGGGACTACGAGCGGCACGCCGGCGCCCAGACGGCTCGTCGGCGGTCTGCCCTTCATCAGGCCGCGAGCAACTCGCGGAACCGCCGTAAGTGCTCGTCCCGCTGGTTGGGACTCCGGAATCCAAATGGCAGGGCGGCAAGGATCAACCTGACCCGGCGCCTGCCGGAAGAGACGGTCGCCAGCGTCGAGACCGGCCGAGCGGCCGGAGAGAAGAGGGGATAGACCAGGAGCGTATCCACCGAGCCGACGTCCGCCAGTGTCGCGTACGCCAGTGCCTGATGCAGGTCCGCGCGGTGCTCGGCACGCATCTGATCCGAAAGGCCAGCCCATCCCTGGTGCGCCAGGTGATACAGATGCGTCTTGTACTTGGCATCGATCCAAATCGTGCGATCTGAACCTCGAAGCTGGACATCCGGCGCGAGGGAGCCCATCGACTGCGCGTTGCCTTCCCAGTGCAGGGTTCGGCGAGTCGAATCGAACGGCCTGGCCACCATTCCCAGGAGACCAGCCAGGTCAGCGGCGAATCCGGCTATCCATGCCTCCCACACCCTGTCGATGGGAAGATCCCAAGCAAGGCCGTCCAGCACGCGCGCCCCGCCGAGGCCCCGTTCTTCCGCGACCCACGTCATGGCCTCGGTCGCCTGGCGAATCCAGTCAGAGGCGTCTGAGCGCAGCGACCAGGCAGCGGGGCGCAGTTCAGCTCCCGGCCCAATCGCTGCCATCAACTCGCCGGCTCTCCGAATCAGGATACGCCCCGGCTGCGTAGCCGCCACGGTCTGCAGCTCGCTCGCGAGACGAGACAGCGTCCAGCGGACATTCGCGACGAGCACGGGGTCGTCATCGGGCTCAGAGAATCTGCAGGGGAAGGTGGTCAGCTGCGCGCTCGAACACATGCGAGTGGCCCACTTCGTCCATTCCACGCCACCTCTCGGACTCGATCGATGCTCGCGACGCTCGACGAACCCTCTACGCCGGTGAAGCAGGAGGCCCGCGATTCTCTCGAGCACCGGTCCGGCTATGACCCATGGGGGCACCTCGCGCGCCGAGCCCGGGACGAGTGGATGACCGCCGAGCGTGGGTGGAACCGAGAAGCGGATCGCGCTGAACACCGCCCCGAGACCGCTCCACTCGAACCGCGGCTCGATCAGGATCCCCGCGGAGACTCGACGGGTGCTTGGGCTGACGAGCGGAACTGCGCCAATCCGAGCCCCGGGCGTGACAGACAGTCGGAGCGACGGATAGGCGCGGATCTCCTCCTTCAGGTCGAGGCGTCTGAATGCCTGCCGATTCGCCGCCAGGAAGGGCTCCACCCAGCGGTCGCCGAGCCCACCCACGTCCGCGCCAAGGATAGTGAAGGGTTCTCCATGGTCCTTTCCCCTCAAGAGCCTCGGAGCATGGGGCGCTGCGTCTGGCAGCGAAGACCGCAGCCGTCCTTTGGCCGTTCGTCCTCTGGGAATCATAGAGCCATCAGTCTCGCTTCGATGCGATCCGCCAGCCCGGCGATTTGCTCGCTAGCGGCGCCGCAGAGCTTCTCATCCAGATAGTGGCGAAGCAGCGGGACGAGCTCGTACCTGACACGCCTGGCGACACGCGGGAGTCGTCCCTCTGTCCCGAGTTCGGGCCGTGGATCCAAGACGTACGCGTGGCCGGGCACCAGCCTCAATGCGTCATCATCCGCATACTCGGTAAACGTGTGCACGACGTCGGCGAAGACCTCGGATGCGAAGTCAACGCCCTCCGCCGCAACCGCCCTCAGGTCCGGCCATACCTCGATGAAGGCGAACCTTCTCCGAATGGCGATATCGAGCCTGGCGATCGTCCGGTCAGCCGTGTTTCTCGTGCCCAATACCATCAACGTCGGTGACAGCCGCAGTTCGTGTTGATCACCGTCAATGGGGTGCGGAAGGCGCACGCTTCTATCCGGTTCCCCGACCTCGAACAGCGAGATCGCCTCGCCGAGCACTCGCGCGAGGTCCGCCCGGTTGATCTCGTCGATGACCAGGACGTGGTCTCGGGTCTGCGCCTTCTTGTTCGCCGCAATCAAGTCGCCAGCCCTGACTTCGAATGCTAGTCCCTGCTCGGTGGGCCGCGGGAACAAGCCAAGCACGAAGTCCTCGTAGGTGCGCGCCGCGTGGAACTGGACCTTGGTCGCAGAGCCGACTCGCTCTGCGAGCCGATTCGCCAAGCGGGTCTTGCCTGTGCCAGGCGGTCCGTCGAGAATCACGAAGCGCCGTTCTCGGAGCGTCGCGAGAGTGTCGTCCTCGTCGATGGCAGGAAACACCGCACCGGCGATGGCGCTCATTCGATCGGCCCAGCGGCTCTTGAACCGCTCGGTGAGAGGAGTCTGGTGTTCGTGAAAGAACAGGTCCAGCAAGTCAGCAACCGCTTCGCCATCGTCTTCAGTTCTCACGGCGGTACCGGCGTAGATGACTCTCGAGTAGGCCTTCAAGGCCGAGGGGATCTCAGGCCAATGGCTGGAAGTCGCTGGAGGGATCTCAGTTGAAATATCGAGCAAGTCGGGTTTGACCCAGAGCCGCCCGTTGTGCAGGCGTGACAGGGCTCTCAACCGGCGGGCGTGGCCGGGCCGACCGAGGATTCCTGAGTCGTTTCCGAATCCCTCCGTGCCGATCACAAGGACCGCGACACTCCCCTTGAGCCCAGGAAACCAGACGAATGACGTGCCTTGGTAGGGGCCTGATTTCTCGTTGTCTGCCGTGATCCACCCCGCATACGAGGCAGCTTCGTCGGCCTTCTGGAGATTGACTCGGACCTGATACGCGTCCTTGTGGTGCTTCCCCCTGTGACAGCGCTCGTCATAGACGCGCGAAAGAAGCTCCCTGACCTTGTCAGAATCCCCCATCAGCTCCCAGTCTCGCCCTTTCTTCAACCCGGCGAGGAGACTCTCGAATGCGCTCATGGTTCTCAACTCCTGCGCTTCATCTCTGGTGTCCGACCGGGACCAATGCCCGCCTGAAGCGGGTGTGGTCGACTGAGTCGAGGGTGTCCGGCCCGCGCCACATGCGGGCGCCCGCGGACAGGCGGAGGCAGACCGCCCGAGCCACCGCAGTGCTGCGGCCTCGGTCGCGCGGCCAGCCACACTCGCGAGCGACGGCGGCCAGGTCCGCGTCAAGCCTGCGGCTGAGCTCCGTCCAGCGCTCCACGTGCTCGGCCGACGCGAGGAAGTCGCCCTTGCTGTTGTTGCATTTGCCATGCGCTGGCACGAGGTTGTCCAGGCCGTTGTCGCCATGCCGGGGACCGGTGAATGAAATGGCCACGTCGGCTCCGCCGATGAAGCGGCCGCCGCAGTAGGAGCAGCGGTCATCCTGCCCGTCGCGCAGCGGCTTCCGGCCTACGCTCGGCGACGCGCGGTCGACATCGAAAAGGAAGTTCTCGAGGCCGGCTTCAGGAAGAGCGTTCAGCTTCGCGACCCTGACCGCCCATTCGCGACAGGAGATCGGGCGCGGGAGTCCGTTCAGCCGGACGAGCTCATCGGCGACGCCGGGCTTCAGCGCCAGCAAGTTGGCGAACGTCTCAGGCGCTTTCTCCTGGTAGGCAGTGACAACCGACCTCCGCACCGGCGCCGGCCAGTTGCACTCGCAGAGGAACCTTTCCTCGTCGCCCCTGCCGAGTCTCTGCAGCCGGGGAAAAGGCATCTCGATGAGCTTCCAGTCGACGAAGTCGAGGAGCCGCTCGTACGGCTCGGGGTAGACGGTCTGGAAGCGGAATACGGTATCGCCGCGATCATCAGTCCACCGCGCGCGCACGCTCTCGATTCGCCGCAGGATCTCCGCCTGTCCGCCGTGTCCGACGGCGAACCGGAACGTGCCGTGCGCGCGGTACGGCGCGAGGCGGTTCCAACGCAACTCCACGGCCTTGATTGCCGGCTCACGCGTCGTCAGCGACGATGGGGCGGCGCCGCTGGCCTCGGTTGTGTTGGTGCAGAGACCCAGGATCGCTATGAACAGGGCGTACTTGCAGGTTGACGAGAAGCTCCCTTCCGCAGCGCTGCAAAGCGGGCTAGGCTCGTCCATCGGCGGAGATGGTAACACCGTAGCAGCGACGTCCGCCGCCCCATCACTGGTTGCCGCCCGCCCGCGCGTCCTCCTCGCCATCGCCGCCACCGAGAATGCGATGGAGAGTGCGGCCAGGGCAATGCCGCGGAGCTGCACGCTCCGCTACAGCTTCCGCCAGAACTGCGTTTCGGACGCGAAAGCGAAGAGAGTGGCGGACGGGCGCGGGCTCAAGAACGCGCTCGCATGTCCCGTGCCATGCTCGCGAAGACACGCAGGCGGAGTATCGCCGGTTCGCTGAACGAGGCGGTCTCGATGGCGCGAATGTTCCCGGCGCGAGATTCGCCATCGACGCGGTCCGGGCGCGGCGGCGGTGGACGCCCGAGGCGTGCTGACTGAGGCGCTAGCGGAGCACGGCGAGGACGGGGCTCGACTTCCCGGCAACCCGGCGACCACGCGCGCCATCGCTCGCAGACCCTCCATGTGCCTCTCGAGGATTCCGTGGAGGCGCGCCGGATCCACCCGGGCGTACGGGAGTCCGCGTTCGTCGCCTCGTGCCGCCCCTCACTTCCTGCGCGGATCGAGCGCCCCGCGGAGCTTGTCGGCCAGCGATCCGCCGAACGCCTGCGGCCCGGCGGCGTCCGTGCGCTCCGTGTAGTCGCGCAGCTCGTCGCGACCCTGCGCATCGAGGACGGCCTGGCGGCTGAGCCGGATGCGCCGTCCCGCCGGGTCCACCTCGAGCACCTCGACCTCGACGTCGCTCCCGACAGGGAAGGCCTTCACCACGTCGGCTTCCTTCTCGAGGCCGGTCTCGCTCATGGGCATGAGGCCGGTGCGGCCCGGCGCGAGGAACACGAACACCCCGAAGGCCTCGTGCCGCTCCACCTTCCCGATGAGGCGCGCGCCCGCGGCGATCTCGCGCTCCCGTGGGACCGTCCCGCCCTCCGGCACCAGGCCTGCCATTGCGAGCGCCACACCGATGCGCTTCCTCTCGAAGTCGAGGCTCAGGATCTCGAACACCCCCGTCGTGCCCGGCGGGACGGTGGCCGCCCAGCCGCCGGCCCGGCCCGTCGGTTCGAACGTGGAGACGTGCGCCAGCGCCTCCACGCCTGGCTCAAGCTCGACGAACGCGCCGAAGTCGGTGACGCGCGTCACCCGTCCTGGTCTGAGCTGGCCCACGTCGTACCGGTCCGGCACGGTGGCCCACGGGTCGGGGCTCAGCTGCTTCAGCCCGAGCGCGATCTTCTGCCCGTCGGCCTCGACGCGCAGCACCTTGACGGTTACCTCCTGGCCCGGCCCGACCACCTGCGCGGCGTTCGCCACGCGGGACCAGCCCATCTCCGAAACGTGCAGCAGCCCCTGAATGCCGCCGCCGAGATCGACGAACGCGCCGAAATCGCGCACCGACGCGACGCGCCCGGTCAGCACCGCGCCGGGCACGATCGATTGCCGGATCTCGGCCGCGCGCGCCTGCTGCTCCTCTTCCTGCAGCACTCGCCTCGACACGATGAGGTTCCGGCCGCCTTCCTCGTACTCAATGATGCGGAAGGTGTAGACGCGGCTCTCGTGATCGGCCGGTGTTGTGTTCCGGACGATGTCGATCTGGGAGAAGGGGCAGAAGGCGCGCTGCCGGCCGATGAGCACCTCGTATCCGCCCTTCACCGCCCGCTCGACCCTCCCTTCGACCGGCAGTCCGGCACGGAACGCGTCTTCGAGCTGCTGGTCCGACGCCGCCCTGCGCGCGAGCTTCCGCGAAAGCGTTAGGGTCCCCGCCGTGGACACGACGATAGCCTGGATGCGCTCGCCCACGGCGACCTCGATCCGGCCGTTGGCGTCCTTCAGCTCGTCGACCGCGATCTCGGCCTCGCCCTTGCCGCCGACGTTGACGAACGCCACCTCGGAACCGATGGCGACGATGGTGCCTTCGATCGTCTCTCCCCGCTCGAAGCGCCGCGCCTGAAGCGAAGCCGCGAACAGCGTGGCGAAGTCTTCCTCGGGCTCGGTCACAGTCAGCTCCTCGCGCAGTCTCCATCTTGTCCGACCAGCCGGCGCCCTGGCAATCGGGGCGCGCAGCCGGACGCCGGGCTCGCGGAGCTCTCCCGGCGCCGCGTCCGGACCGGCATGTGACCTAGCCTGTCGCACCCGCCCCGTAGCCTGAGTTCCAGCAGCCGGGGGCGCCCTGCAACCGCCCGGCAGGAGGACTCATTGAGCTACGCCATCCGCATCGACCGCCACCTCATCCGGCCCGCCGGGGGCAGCGTCCGCTACGCCCTCGTGTCCATCACCGCCCCGGAAGCCCCGCCGAAGACAGGCCGTGAGCCGCTCCACCTGGCCCTCGTCCTCGATCGCTCGGGCTCGATGGGCGGTCCCAAGATCGTCCTCGCCCGCGAGGCCGTGCGGCAGGCCCTCCAGGCCCTCGAGCCCACCGACCGCTTCTCGCTCGTCGCCTACGACGACCGGATTGACGTGGTAGTCGAGTCGGTCAAGGCGTCGGCCGAGGCGCGCCGGAGCGCGCTGGCGAAGCTCGCGCAGATCGACTCGCGCGGCTCAACCGACCTCCACGGCGGCTGGGCGGCGGGCTGCAGCCAGCTGGCCGCGCACCTGGGCGCGGCGGACGTCGGCCGGTGCCTCCTCTTGACCGACGGCCTGGCCAACGTCGGCATCGACGAGCCGGAGCAGCTCGTGAGCCTGGCTGGCGCGGCGCGCCGCGAGGGGCGCATCGCCACGAGCACGTTCGGCGTCGGCGCCGACTTCGACGAGCGCCTGCTCCGCGGCATGGCCGACGCGGCGGGCGGGCGCTTCTACTTCATCGAGCAGCCGGCCCAGATCCCGGACCTGCTCACGAGCGAACTAGGCGAACTGCTCCAGGTGGTCGCACGCGACGCCAGCCTCATACTGCAGCTGCCTCAGGGGGTCGAGGCGTCGCCGCTCAACGCCCTCGAAACGGCGGACATCACCGGAGGCATCCAGGTTCGCCTGGGCGACCTGGTGTCGGGCCAGCAGTTCGACGTGGTGGTGGCCCTGAAGTTCCCGGCCGGCCACGCGGGCGACACGATTGCCGTCCAGTTCACCCTCGCGGACCGCGACGGCGCGCTCTCGGCGCCCCCGCAGGTCATCGGCTGGAGCTACGGCGCCGCCAGCTCTCTGCAGGGACAGCCCCGCGACCGAATCGTCGACCGCGCGGTGGCCCGCCTGTACACCGCGCGCGCTCGCGCCGAGGCGCTGGAACTGAACCGCGAGGGCCGGTTCCGCGAGGCCCGGGCCCGCCTCGAGAAGACGGCCCGGCGCATCCTCGGCTACGCCGGCGACGATGAGGAGTTGAGGCAGATGGCGGGGGAGCTACGCGCCGAGGCGGCCGACTACTCGCGGGGAATGGACGAGATGGCGCGGAAGCAGCGCTACTTCCGGTCCTACAGCAGCCAGAAAGACCGCCTGCCGGACGGAAAGGCGAGGCGGTGAGCGGGCGCCGGCCGGACGGTTCGAGACACCGGCGCGCGGCTCAGCGCCTGCTGCGCTCAGCCGCCTTCGCGTCCTCCCGCTCATCATCGTCCACGTCGATCGAGAGCGGCGCGAAGACCGCACGCCTGACGCCGGGATACGGCACGTCCCAGCCCTTAACGGCGTGCCACAGGGTCCGGTTGAGCCGGTCGGTCGGCGCTGCGTCCGGCACGTCGAAACGCATGCGCGCCGACGCCAGCGCTGCCGCGCGCGCCGCGCCCTGCAACGCGCCCGCCGGCGGGTTCACCTCGTGCAGCGACTGCTTCGGCACGACGGCGGTATAGGGCGTCAGGTCGGGCTCGTCGGTGAAGCTCGCACGCATGTCGTTGGCGATGCGGTCGAAGATCGACAGCGGCGGCAGGCCGAGCATCAGCTCGATGGTCTTCAGGATGCTCGGGTGCGAGTAGAACGTCGAGTCCACCTGGCGGCGCCGCACGTACGGACTCACCGCCAGCGCCACGGTCCGGTGCCCGTCCACGTGGTCCACGCCGTCCTGCGCATCGTCCTCGACGACGAAAATCGCCATGCGCGGCCAGAAACGGCTTCGCGTCAGCGCCTCGACGACCCGGCCCAGCGCAAGATCGTTGTCGGCGACCATCGCCTGCGGCGTCGAGAGGCCCGGCGACGTTCCGTAGGTGTGGTTGCTCGGCAACTGCAGCAGTACCAGGTTCGGCATCGTGCCGGATGCCTCCCACCCGCGGAGATCGCGCAGGAAGAGGCCGGCGCGGATGCCGTCGGGAATGGCCGTCGTGTAGGCGGGGAAGTCGGGGGCCACGAACTCGGCCATGCCCTGAACGCGCGGCGTCGGCTTCCAGCGGCCGCTGAAGTCCGCACCGCGCTCCCACTCGCGGAGCAGCGCCGCGCGCTCCTTCGAGGCCACGCCGCGCTCCGCCGGCATGAACTCGCCGTAGATGCGGACCGACTTCCCGCGCGATCGCGCGCCGTCCCAGATGAACCCGCCCGGCGCGTAGGCCAGCGCGTCCGTCCCGTCGAACGGATAGCTCCGGCCGGTGTAGCCGGGCCACATCGCGTAGTCGGCCTCGTTGGCCTGCGTCACCCACTGATGGCCGTCGCCGCTGTTGCCCCCGGTCGCGTAGAAGTTGTCGAGCAGCACGAACTGGCGCGCCAGGCGGCGGTGATTCGGCGCCACGTCTTCGCCGAAGAGCACGAACGACGGCTCGCCGTTGCCCTGCGGCAGATCGCCGAACAGCTGATCGTAGGTGCGGTTCTCCTTGATGATGTAGACGACGTGCTCGACGAGCGAAGGATCGCCCGGGGCGAGAGGCACCGCCGCTGGCTCGGGTTTGTGCCGGGCCGGCTGTGAGGCGGCGGCCCAGGCGCCGCGTTGGCCGGCGCCGAGCAGGCCGGCCGCGCCGGGCGCCACGAGCGGCAGGCGGTTGTTCTCGGCGACCGCCAGGGTGTAGTTGACGAGATCGCGGTCGGCCGGCACGGGCATGACGCCGACGGACCCGCGGTGCGCGTGCACGTAGCGCCGCGACGTGCCCGGCAGGCCCAGCGAGAACGAAGGCGTGGCTGGACGCCGCCAGCCGGAGCCGGCGCCGAGCAGCGCGCCGACGGCCAGCATTGCTCCGTCCGGGCTGAGCGCGAGCGAGTCCGGATACCAGGCTGTGGGAATGAGTCCGGCCAGCGAACGCCCTGCCGTCTCGATCACGGCGATTGCGTTGATGCCCCCGCAGGCCGCGTACAAGCGGCCGCCGTCTGCGCTGAGCGCAAGCGCGGTCGGCGCGATGCCCCTGACGTCCCGCCCGAACGGCCGAACCTCGATCCGGCCGGCGAGCACACGCTGTTCGGTGTCGACTACCGCCACCGCATCGTCGTTGCCCAGCGCGACGTAGAGCCTCGCGCGCGCCTCGTCCCAGGCGAGCGCCGTCGGGTGGAGGCCCACTTCGAGCGTGCCGGTGACGCGCATGGCGTCGAGGTCGATTCGCGCGACGGTGCCTGAAGCCGCGACGCCGCGCGCGTCCACCACCACGCGGTCAGCGCCGGCGTTCTCGCCGGTCGTCGCGGCCAGCTCGCCTTCGAGCGGCACCCGGCCGCCCCAGCACGATACCCATGCCGTGGTACCGTCGTCGTTCACCACGGCGGCGAACGGGGCGATGTCGGTCTTGACGGCGCCGAGGACGGCGCCGCTCCCGACGTCCACGACGGACACCTGGTTGCTCGCGACAAGCGGAACCAGGGCGACACGGCGGCCGTCGGCGCGGGGGCGCGGCGCCACCGCGAGGGCCCCGGCGATGTGTGACCCAAGCCCACCGGCGACCAGTTCCAGCGAGAGGGGAGAGGCCAACTCGACGCGGCCCATCGGCGTGACTGGCGTGATCGGCGCCGTGGCGCCGGGTGCCGGAGCGGTTGCTGGAGCGACTGGCGGGGCGGGCGCTGCCGCGCCATCCGAAACCGCCGGCACGCGATCAAGGGAAGCTGCGGCCGCCTCGAGCCGCACCTCCGGCGGCTTGCCGGCCGCCCTCGCACGGCTGGCCCCCGCCACGAGCGCACGCGCCGCCGCGCGATCGAAGCGCAGACCCTGCAGGCCGGCGTTCAAGCCGGTGTCGACGCGCTGCCGGACGGTATTCGTGGCCCAATCGAGTTCGTACACATCGCTCGCGGTCAAAACCCAGAGTCTATTGGAGCTGGCGCCGAAGGCGACGCCGTAAACGCGCCCTTCGAACACGCTCTGCACGCCGGCAGGAGTGATCGCCTGACGCGTGGTGATGACGCCCGGGTCCGGCGGCACCCGCATCGGGCGGTCGCGGTCCTGCGCCGCGAGCGAAACCGCCAGGAGCACCAGCGCGGCTGGCAGGGCCAGCGCGAAGGTGAGGACTGCGTGACGGAGCGTGCTGGCTGTCATCTCACGTTCTCCGGGGCCGGTCAGGGCGGAACCGATCGCGGCTCGTGCCGGGCAGAAGGCCTGGCTCATCTCCCGATCAAAGGCCCACAGGGCCTGGCCGCCTTCAGGGCGTCGCAGGGACCCGCCCCTCAGCGGCGGTCGCGGTCGTCCGGCCTGGCGTCCTGGCGCTCATCGTCATCCAGGTCCACCGACAGCGGCGCGAACACCGCCCGCCTGACACCCGGATACGGCACGTCCCATCCCTTGATGGCGTGCCAGATGCAGCGGTTCAGTCTGTCGGTCGGCGCCGCGTCCGGCTCATCGAAGCGCATGCGCGCCGATGCGAGCGCCGCCTCCCGCGCCGCGCCCGTCAACGCGCTCGCCGGCGGGTTCACCTCGTGCAGCGGCTGCTTGGGCACGACCGCCGTGTACGGCGTGGTGTCGGCCTGGTCAGTGAAGCTCGCCCGCATGTCGTTGGCGATGCGATCGAAGATCGACAGCGGCTGGAGCCCGAGGATGAGCTCGATGGTCTTCAGGATGCTCGGCTGCGCGTAGAAGGTCGAGTCCACGTGGCCGCGGCGCGAATACGGGCTGATGACCTGCGCGACGGTCCGGTGCCCGTCCACGTGATCCACCCCGTCCTGGGCATCGTCCTCGACCACGAAAATCGCCATGCGCGGCCAGAAGCGGCTGCGCGTCAGCCCTTCGACCACGCGGCCGAGGGCGAGGTCGTTGTCGGCGACCATGGCCTGCGGCGTGGAGAGGCCGGGAGATGTGCCGTACGTGTGATTGGAGGGCAGGAGCATGATCACGAGGTTCGGCATCCTGCCGCTGCGTTCCCACGCGCGGAGGTCGCGCAGGAAGAGATCGGCGCGGATCACGTCGGGGATCGCGAGCGTGTAGGACGGGAAGTCCGAAGCCGTGATGCCCTTCAGGCCCTGCACGTGCGGGGTCGGTTTCCAGCGGTTCGTGAAGTCGGCCCCTTTGGCCCACTCCCGCAGCAGGTCAGCGCGCGCGGACGCCGCCACACGCCGCTCGGCCGGCAGGTACTCGCCGAAGACGCGGACCGACTTCCGCATCTTCCGGGCGGCGTCCCAGATGAACCCGCCCTGCGCGGGAGCCAGCGCGTCGGAACCGTCCTTGGGGTAGCTCCGGCCGAGGTAGCCGGGCCAGATGACGTAGTCGGATTCATCCGCCTGGGTCACCCACTGGTGGCCGTCGCCGCTGTTGCCGCCCGTGGCGAAGAAGTTGTCGAGGAGCACGAACTGGCGGGCCAGCCGGCGCTGGTTCGGAGCGATGTCCTCGCCGAAGAGAACCAGCGCCGGATCGCCGTTGCCATTCGGCAGGTCTCCGAACATCTGGTCGTAGGTGCGGTTCTCCTTGATGATGTAGACGACGTGCTCGATCAGGGAGGGATCCCCGGCGGCGAGAGGGACGGCCGTCGGCGCCGGGCGCGGCTGGCGGCCCCGCGCGTCGCGGGCCGTCCGCGCAGGTGGCGCGGACTCGCGGGCGGCGAGCGGCAGGCGGTTGTTCTCGGCGACGGCGGCGGTGTAGTCCACGAGCTCGCCGTCGGTCGGCACCGGCAACACGCTGACCGAGCCGCGGGTCGCATGGACGTACCGACGCGTGGGGGCCGGCATGCCCAGCGTCAGTGACGGCGTCGCCGGGCGCCGCCAGCCCGACCCGACGCCGAGCAGCGCGCCGACGGCCAGCATCCTGCCATCCGGACTGAGCGCAAGCGAGTCCGGGTACCAGGCGGTGGGAATCAGGCCGAGGACGGACAGCGCGGCGGTGTCGATCACGGCCACGGCGTTGATGCCGCCGCAGGCCACGTACAGGCGGCTGCCGTCGGCCGCGAGCGCGACGGCGGTCGGCGCCGTGCCGCGAATCCCGCGCCCGAACGGGCTGATCTCGACGCGGCCCGCCTTGCGCCGGCGCGACGTGTCGATCACCTCCACGGCATCGTCGTTGCCGAGCGCCACGTAGAGCCGCTCCCGCGCCTGGTCCCATGCCAGCGCCGTCGGATGCGGGCCCACTTCAATCGTGTCGGTGACCTGCAGCGACGGCACGTCGATGCGGACGATTGTCCCCAGGGCGGCGACTCCCCGCTCATCCACCAGGATGCGGTCGGCGCCCTCGTAGTCGCCGACCGGGGCCGAGCGCTCGCCCGCCTCGGGAACCCTCCCGCCCCAGTTCGAGGCCCACGCCACCGTTCCCGTGTCGTCGACGACCGCCCCAAACGGCGCGACCTCGGTCCTGACGGAGCCGAGGATCGCGCTGCCTTCGACGTCGATCACAGCGACGGCGTTGTCGTAGATCAAGGGCACGAGCGCGAGCCGCCGGCCGTCAGGGCGCGCCCGCGGCGCGACGGACACGGCTCCCGCGATGTGCCAGCCCAGGCCGTCAGCGATCGGCGCCAGCGCGGGCAGCGCCGCCTCGCTGCGGCGGTCGGCCGGCGGAGCCGGCGGTTGCGAGGCCGGCGTCACGTCGCGCTGACCCTGCTCGGGCCGCGCGGCAGGCAGCGCCGCGCCGAGGACGACGGCGGGAGGCTTGCCCGTCGTCCGGACGCCGCTCGCGCCCGCGACGAGGGCGCGAGCGGCGCCACGGTCGAAGCAGAGGCTCTGCGGGCCCGGCGTGAGCCCGGTGTCGATGCGCTGCCTGACGGCGTTGGCGGCCCAGTCAAGCTCGTGCAGGTCGTCGCTTGTCAGCACCCAGATCGTGTCCGACGTGGTGCCGAAGGCGACGCCGTAGACGCGGCCCTCGAAAATGCTCTGCGCGCCCGCCGGCGTGATCGCCTGGCGAGTCGTCACGACGCCTGGATCCGAGACCCGGCGCTCGGGCTGGCCGCGCGTCTGCGCAGCTGATGTTCCCGGCAGCAGGGCCACCAGACAAGCCACCACGGTCAGCGGGCCGCCACACGCGCCGCGGCTAGACATCGCCATTGCTCCCGAGCCTCCAGGGTGAAGGGGCGGGCCGATTATCACCCGGCCGGCCTCGAAATGACAGGGGCGCCGGCCCGATCGCCATCCCGAGCAGACGGCCAACAACCCGGATGCGGTAGAGTGAGCCTGCGGAGGCGGTGCGTATGAGGACCATCGGGCTGATCGGCGGAATGAGCTGGGAGTCAACGGTGCCGTACTACCAGATCATCAACCGCGTGGTGGGCGCGCGTCTCGGCGGGCTGCATTCGGCGAAGATCGTCCTCTACAGCGTCGAATTCGCCGAGATCGAGGCCATGCAGCGAGAAGGGCGCTGGGAGGACTCCGGCCAGGTCCTGGCCGGGGCCGCCCGAGCGGTCTGGCGCGCCGGTGCGGACTTCATCGTGCTGTGCACCAATACGATGCACAAGGTGGCGCCGCAGATCGAGGCCGCAGTGGACGTGCCGCTGCTCCACATCGCCGATGCGACCGCCGCGCGGGTGAAGGCGGCCGGCGTGCGCCGGGTCGGGCTGCTCGGCACCAGGTTCACCATGGAGCAGGACTTCTACCGCGGGCGCCTGGAGGCCCGGCACGCGCTTACCGTCCTGACGCCGCCGGACGAGGCGCGCGCCCTCGTGCACGGCGTCATCTACGGTGAGCTCTGCATCGGCCGCCTCCGACCGGAATCCCGCGAGGGGTTCAGACAGGTCGTCGACGAGCTCGTGGGCCGCGGAGCCGAGGGCGTCATCCTCGGCTGCACCGAGATCGGGCTGCTGCTGCGGCCGGAGGACGCGGCGGTGCCGCTCTGGGACACCGCGTCGATTCACGCCGAGGCAGCGGCCGACTACGCCCTCGGCGGGGAACTCCCGTCCTAGTTCCGCCGGAGGGAGCCGGATCGAGGGCGCGCGTGTTTCGAATTCGCGCGCCACTCCCATGGCGCGACGGGACTCCGGTCCTGCCACAGCCCCCGCCGCGCTGCGCGCGCCTCCCGCTCGGCGGCCGCATAGGCCTCGTCGCGCAGATAGCGCGCGTAGTGCCAGGCAAACCCCGCGCGCACCATCTCGAGGCCGACATCCGCGCCTTCGGCCGTGACCCGGGACACGAGGCGTTTGTACCGATCGACGTCGCGCACCGCGACCTCGACCGTCTTGCCGAACGCTAGGTTGGCGAGCGCTCGTCGCGCGACGTTGCCGTAGGCCTGGCCGCTCTCGGGCGCGTCGACGCCGCGCAGGCGCACGGTGACCTGCCTCCCGTCCCGGAGCACGACCAGCGAATCGCCGTCGAGGACGCCGACGACGCGGCCAGAGAAGGCTTCCTGCGCGCGGACGGGCCCGCAGCCCGCGGCGGAGCCGGCAACCACGGCCGGCGCTGACGCCGCCGGCAGGAGCGTGAGCGCGGCCCCAACGGCGGCTGCGGCCCGGCGGGCCCGGTCGCAGAAGGGCACGCCTACTCCTGGGCCGGCATGCCGTACGCCGTCCATTCCTCGCGCGCAGGGCCGTACACGCCCGGCACGCGGAGCCCGGCTTGCCTCATCAGCACGGTCATCTGGGCGCGGTGGTGGATCTCGTGCACCAGCAGCACGTGCAGGGTCTTGGCGCGCGTCCACTTCTCCCCGTACAACTCGATTTCGCCGGCGAGGTCGGCGTCGGACCACGCCGCGGGCAGCGCTCTCTCGAGCGCCGACGCTCCCGCCCGGTAAGCATCGGCGATGGCCGCTGCCGTCGCGGGCTGCGGCGTCTTCTCGTCCGCGCCTTCGACGGCGAGGCCGGCGCGGCCGCCCATCTCGCCGAGCGTCTGGACGATGTGCCAGGCGATGCGGCCGAGCGTCCGCCCCTCCGGTGAGACCCGCTGTGCGAGCGACGCGTCGGTGAGCTCGCACATGATCTTGTGCGTGTTCTCGCTCTCGCTCCGCCACACGTCCACGAATTCCGCGATGGTCTGGTACACGGAGGCCTCCTGTTGGCGTCTCCGGCACTCTACAACTCCGCTGTGAGACCGCGCAAGGCGCTTCGGCCAGGCAGGCCGCCCGTCTCGGGTCGTCGGCGCCCGCCGGGCCGCCCGCAGGGGCCCGGCGCTGTGACCCGACCTGTCATGGGTCAACGCAACAATGGCGGTGGCGAAGGGAGGCAAAGACGTGGCAACTCAGAAGAGAGGGACAAGCGAGAGCCTCGACGCGCTCGCCGCGCGCTGCTGTCCGCGGCAGTCGGTCGAAGAAGCGCGGTGCAATCTGGTTCCGCCGACTCGCGGCCGCCGGCGGTCGGCCGACGCCGCTCGGGCGCTCGCGGAGGATCGGGTGGCGGCCGTGGTCTCGCGGACGTGCGAGTGGGGCTCCCTGGGGAGCGGCTGGAAGGTCGGCGACTACCGTTCCCTGGTGCTGTCGTTCGTGCTGAAAGGCGATGTCGAGTTCTACGTCCAACTCTGGACGGAGCCCGAGGAGCCCGTTCTCGTCGAGGCCTGCTCGGGCGCCTGGAATTCCGCCAGCCGTCCGTACATCGGTCCGCCGCAGCGGGCCGCCCTCCGGCGGCTCGGCTACAGAGTCGGAGGCCGGGCCCGGAATTTCGGGAAACGGTGGCCGCTTTCGCTGCTCGCGGACGCGCGTGCGCTGGCGGCGGAACTCGTCACGATCCTCGTCGACGTCTTCGGCTATCGAGCGACGAGCGCCCTCGAACTGGCCTACCGCGCCGGGCGCCGCACCGTGGATGCCCCGGTCTTCCCGGCGCTCGGGCGCGATGACGTCGAGCGGATGCTCCGGATGGGCGGCGTCCGTCTCATCGATGCCAGGCCGGCGGGACGGGTGAGTCCCGGCGTGAGGCGTCGGCTGATTCAGGCGGACGAGCCGTTTCGCCTGACGATCGAGCTGAAGGGCGAGGTGGGCAAGGAGCCCTTCCTCTACGAGGCGATGCAGTTCATCACGCCCATCCCAGGCGGTCTGGGCGTGTCGGATGCGCAACTGGCGGCGATCGCCCGCGCTTGCCCGTTCCTCCGGCTGCTCCGCGACGACAAGGGTGAGGTGCTCGCCATGTACGACGTGGCGGTGGCGGGCACGACGGTGCGGTGGTTCCTGCTGACGCTCCATGTCGTCGGTGTGATGCGGGCGCGCGCGGTCTCGATGGTCCAGGAAGCGCTGGCGGCGAGGCACGGGCTGCCCCGTGGCAGGGCGGGAGGCGGCGGCGCACTCGGCGATGGCGTCGGAGGCATCGGGCAGGACTCTCCGGATCCTGAGGAGGCTGCCGGGCTTGATGAGTACACCGACGAGACGGAGGCAGGCTCGAGCACCGGACCGGGCCGCTCTAGGCGGTTCGTCGTGCACTGAGTTCGGTCGGCGAGCGCCGAATGTGAGAAAGTAGGCGGGTGCCGAACCCGGGCTGGCTGTGGCGAGCGCAGCTTGTCTCGAGCCACGCGGCAGGAACGCGGGCGCTGAAGGGCCCCTTCTCCGGCGTCGTGGCCGTGAGCCGCCGCTGCAACCTCCACTGCTTCGGCTGCGCCGCCCACTCATGGGGAAGCGCCTGGAAGCCGGCCGGGCAGCGCGACGGCCTGGCGAGGGGCGGCTTCGCATGGATTTGCCGCGAGCGTCGTGCGAGGGGGACGAGCAAGATCAGCCTTATCGGCGAGGGCGAATCCCCGCTGCACCTGCGTATCCTCGACATGATCTCGGTGGTCATGCGCGCCGGGTGCCGGCTCGCGCTGCTGACTAACGCCGCGCGGCTCGACGGCCGCCCCGCCACCGCCATCGCGGCCTCGGGGCTGCACGAACTGCGCGGCAGCCTCTGGGCGCCCGGCGAGCGAGAGTGCGGCCAGAACCACGGCGGAACGGAGCCGGCCCTGTTCGGCCGAGCCGTGGCCGGCGTTCGCGCCGTGTCGGACGCGCGGCCGGATGGCCGTCCGAGGCGGCCTCGGCTCTTGCTGCATCGGACGATCGACCGCGAGGGCCTCCGCGCGCTCGACCGCATGGTCGGGGTCGCGAGGGAGGCCGGATGCGACGCGCTGCCGTGCTCGTCGATGAAGCCGATGAGCCGGTCCGCCGGTGAACGCGCCCGGCGCCCGGACGAGGTGCCCGAACTTGGGACCGGCCTCCGCCGAGTCGGGCAGCCTCCGCTGCGCGCTGTGCCCGGTGAGCGTCGGCTTCACGCGCCCGCGGGGCGTGACGGGCGCGGCCCCGTTCCGCAAGGTCCTGGACGATTCGGGGCCCTGCGCGCTCACGCTGCGGCTGTAGGATTGAGGGGAGCCGTTTCTGAACCCGGCCGTGTACGACATGATCGCGCACGCGAAGGCGAAGTCCGTCAAGGCCAGCTTAAGCACGAACGGCCTCCTGTTCGCGCGGGCCGGCCACGCCGAGGCGCTCGTTCGTTCGGGGCTCGACACAATCATCTTCGCGCCTCACGGGACGACGCTCCGAACCTATGAGTAGTACCGGCAGGGTGGCAGCCTGGCTGCGGCGGACGAGTACTCGCTGGGAAGCGTCCGCGACAGCACCCTCTGGGCCGTCTGGCGCGGCGCGGCCTACCGGCGGATTCGCCGCGAGTTCAAGCGGGGGTGGTCCTCCATGGGCCTCTGCGGCGAGTGCAGCTACGCGTGTGAAGACGGCAGCCTGGCGTGCGAGACGATCGCGGAGACCCTGTTCCTCGACCGGCCTCCCGGGATTCGGTCGAGCCTCGGAGAGACTTCAGGATGACCGTGCGGAATCCGGACCTGGCCGTCGTCATCACCACCTACCGCGCGAGGCAGGTCGTCGGCGCCTGCCTGGACTCGCTCCGCGGGCAGCGAACCTCGCGGACGTTCGAGACGCTGCTCGTAGACAGCTCTGACGACGGCACGGCGGCCTACGTCCGGGGAGCCTATCCGGAGGTCGCCGTCCTCACGTCGCCCACGCGGCTGCACGCCGGGGCAGCCCGCAATCTGGCCATCCCGCACGCACGCGCGCCCCTCATTGCATTTCTCGACGCCGACTGCACGGTCGGACCCGCGTGGGTCGATCTCGTGTGTGCCGCGCACGAGCGGCCTGACCTGCTGGTGGGCGGGGCCGTCGAGAACGCCCCGACGCGGAGCCTCGTGTCTTGGGCGTATTACTTCTGCGAGTTCAACCTCTGGGTGCCATCGCCCCGCGGCCGCTACGTGGACGAGGTGCCCGGCTGCTCGCTGTCGATGAAGCGCGAGGCTTTCGAGCGCTACGGCCCCTTCGTGGAAGGATCCTACTCATCGGACACGGCGTTCCAGTGGAAGATCCGGGCCGACGGGCACCGAGCCTGGTTCACGCCGGCCATTCGTGTCGTGCATCACAGCCCGACGGGACTCGGCCGGTTCCTCGGCCACATCGTTGAGCACCGGCGCGGGTACGCGCGAGTGCTGTGTCGGGAGAAGCAGCTGTCTGCCGCAGTCCGGCTCGGGCGCGCGCTGGCATCGCCCGTGACGCCGGTTCTGATGCTCGGCGTGACGCTGTGGCGCCTGCGTCGATGCCCGCGGTACCTTCTTTGGGCCGTCGCCGCGTCGCCGCTGGTGCTACTGGGGTACGCGGCGCGCAGCTGGGGCGAGTTCCGCGGCTACCTGAGGGGTCGGGACTAATTACGCAACGAGTCTTCGACGATGACAGTTTTGTTCGGCGGGCGAGTCACTGACGGAAATGTCGCCCAGTGTGGGGGGCGCACGTAATTCGTCCCGACCCCTCGGTCTTGGTCAGAGGTTGGAGACCACAGTCCGGAGAGACTCGAAGGCGGGCCGGCCCACCCCCCGCGCTTCGGCGATGCGCAGATAGCGCAGCCTCGGGACGTCGAGATCCCACCAGGCCTTGGCGGCGTAGGCGTCCAGGGCGACCGGGTCCGTGCTCGCCAGCACGGTGCCCTTCGCCTCGACGTCGTCCACGTTGCCGCCGGTCGGGCCGTTGCGCATGAGCACCCGGTAGGCGTCCATGACCGTCAGCGAGGGCTTGGCGAAGTCCGTGAGGTCGACGAGGCTCTCGTGGATGCGCTGGTGGAGGCGGTTGCGGTCACCGCCGATGAGCCCGTACCAGTTCTTCATGCCCAGCGTGACGCCCGTCAGGCTGTGGTGCTTGGCGATGGGCACGTTGATGAGCGTGTCGGCCTCGAGGAAGGGCTCCAGCACCGGCCACTCGCGGAGCACCTGTCCGCCGAGATCGATCGTCTTGAAGAACCGCGTCTGCGGCAGCACGACCTCGGCGCCGGCGGCGCGGGCGGCAGCGCCGATGCCGCTGCGCTCGAAGCAGGCCTCGGGTTCGTTGCAGCTGACGTCGGTGACGATGACGGCCCCGGCGCCGGCCTCGCGGCAGAGGCGGACGAGCTGGGCCACGATCTCAGGGTTCGTCGTGGCGGCGTACTCCGGCAAGCGGTCCCAGGCGACGTTCGGCTTGATGACGACCGTCGCGCCGCGGGCCACGAAGCGGCCCATCCCGCCCATGTCGGCGATGGCGCGCCGGACGAGGGCTGCGGGCTCAGCCGACTCGCCGCGGGCGACGGCGAGCTCCGGCAGGTCCGGACGGTCCGCGACGCGGTGGTCCAGGGCGACCTGCGACGCCGCGCGCTCCTCCGGGCGCCTGCTGCGCCCCGACAGGTAGGCGCCGAGTCCGACGGCCGCCGCGCTGGCGCCTCCAAGGCGCAGCACGCGAAGCAGGAACGTCCTGCGATCGGAGGCGGGAGCCGGGGAGGACATGACGATATGATAGTGCAGGTCGCCGGTCTGCCAGCTCGTCGGCAGGGGCGCGGCTGAGCGGCGGCTGTGCCCCTAGTATGCGGCCGGCCTCGTCAGGGTGCCGGTCTTCGATCGCGACGCGGTGTCGCAGATCGCGCCGGCCGCGGTAATCGCCGCAGTCTGCGGGTGCCCGTGACTGGACTCAACCGGAAAGGTGGAGCCGTGATCGAGAAGGGCGCAGGCGCCATCGCCCGCGCAGAGCCGAGGACGACGGCGCAGGTCAGGCTGCCGGACGGGCGGATCTTCGAGGCGCCGATCGACACGCGCGTCGGGGACGTGCTGAAGGCCGCGTGGCCGTCGCCGGCGCGGCCGTTCATGGCGGCGCTCGTCGGCGGCCGGCTGCGCGAGCTCACCTTTCCCCTCGCGGGCGACGCTGAGGTGACGCCGCTCGACGCGTCGACCTCCGACGGCGTGCGGATCTACCGGCGCTCCCTGTCGTTCCTCATGCTGGTGGCGATTGAGGAACTCCACCCGGATGCGGAGATCTTCATCGAGCACTCGGCGGCCACCGCTGCGGGCTACTACTGCGAGGTGCGCGGCCGCCGCCCCTTCGCGCAGGACGAGCTTCGCCGGATCGAGGCCCGCATGCGGGAGATCGTCGCCGAGGATGCGCCGATCCTCCGGGAGCGCGTGTCGCGCGAGGAGGCGATGGCCGTCTACCGTTCGCGGGGCGAAACGGACAAGGCGCAGCTCCTCGCGCACCGGGGGCGCGAAAGGCTGGTGCTCTACCGCCTGCACGACCGGCGCGACTACTTCCAGGGCTACATGGCGCCGTCGTCGGGCTGCCTGACGCACTTCGCGCTCCACGCGCTGCCGGCGGGCTTCATGCTGCAGTTCCCGCACCAGGGCCGCCCGCACGACATCGCGCCGGTCAAGCCCTATCCGAAGCTCTTCGCCGTGTTCGAGCAGGCGAGCGACTGGCTGGACCGCCTCGGGTTCCGCTGCGCCGGGGCCCTGAACGACGCGACGGCCGGCGGCCGCCTGTCGGAGATCTCGCTGGTGGCCGAGGCCCTGCACGAGGCGGGGCTGGCGGAGATCGCCGGGCGGATCGCGCGGAGCCGCGGGCGCGTGCGCGTCGTGTTCATCGCCGGCCCGAGCGCGTCGGGCAAGACGATTTTCTCCAAGCGGCTGGCGGTGCAGCTGCTCGCGAACGGCATCCGCCCGATGCCCCTCGCCCTCGACGACTACTTCGTCGATCGCGACCGCACGCCGCGCGATGCGAAGGGCGAGTACGACTACGAGTCGCTCGGCGCCCTCGATCTCGATCTGTTCGAAGCGCAGCTGCGGTCGCTCATCGACGGCCGCCGGACGGACCTGCCGCGCTACGACTTCCTGACGGGCCTGCGCGAGGCGGGCCAGACGGTGACGCTCGGGCCGGAGCACGTTGTCATCGTCGAGGGGATCCATGGGCTGAACCCGGTGCTGGCGCAGGGGCTGGCGCCGGAGTCCGTGTTCCGCGTGTACGTGTCGGCGCTGACGCAGCTGAACCTGGATCGGCACAACCGCGTGTCCACGTCCGACTGCCGGCTCCTTCGCCGGATTGTCCGCGACTCGGCGACGCGCGGCTACTCCGCCTCGGACACGCTGCATCGGTGGGAGTCGGTCCTGCGGGGCGAGAAGCGGCACATCTTCCCGTTCCAGGAGAACGCCGACGCGATCTTCAATTCGGCGCTGGTGCACGAACTGGCCGTGCTGCGGCCGTTCGCCGAGCCGCTGCTGCTGCAGGTGAGGCCCGAGGAGCCCGAGTACGTCGAGTCGAACCGCCTCCTGTCGTTCCTGATGTGGTTCCGGTCGGCGCCGCCGGACCACGTGCCCGACAACTCGATCCTGCGCGAGTTCATCGGGGGATCCATTCTGTCGACGCTGCGCCTCTGGCCCGACGCGCCGGCGTGAGAGGGGGCCGGATGATCCGCAGGTTCGCACTCGCCGTGTTCGTGGCCTCCGCGGTTGCGGCCGCGGCGGCGAGTTGGTCCGAGCCGCACCGCGCGACGCGCGGCATGGTCGTGTCAGAGCACGCGATCGCCTCCGAGATCGGCGTCGCGGTGCTGAAGGCCGGCGGCAACGCCGTCGATGCCGCCGTGGCGACGGCGTTCGCCCTGGCGGTGGTCCACCCGGCGGCCGGGAACATCGGCGGCGGCGGCTTCCTCCTCTACCGACCGGCATCGGGCGAGCCGGCGGCGTACGACTTCCGGGAAACGGCGCCGGCTGCGGCGTCGGCGGCGATGTTTCTCACCGACGGGAAGTACGACGCCGCGAAGCACCACGAGAGCTACTTGTCGGTGGGCGTGCCGGGAACGGTCGCCGGGCTGCACCTGGCGTGGCAGGAGCGGGGCACGATGCCCTGGCGGCGGCTGGTCGAGCCGGCGATCACGCTCGCGCGCGACGGTTTCCCGCTCAGCGAATCGCTCGCCGCCTCGCTCGCCCGCGTGCTCCCGTCGATGCGGCGGCACCCGGCCTCGATGGCGCAGTTCTCGAAGTCCGGCTCGCCCTACGCGCCGGGCGACACGCTCGTGCAGGCCGATCTGGCCCGGACGCTCGAGCGGATCGCGGCCGACGGCCCCGCCGGGTTCTACGAGGGCGAGACGGCGCGGCTCATCGAGCAGGACATGGCCGCCCACGGGGGCCTCATCAGCCGGGCCGATCTGAAGGCCTACCGGCCCGAGCGGCGCGTGCCCCTTCGAGGGACCTATCGCGGGTACGACATCATCGCGATGCCGCCCGTCAGCTCCGGCGGGACGGCGCTCATCGAGATGCTCAACGTGCTCGAGGGGTTCGACCTCGCGTCCTACGGCTGGGGCTCCTCCCGGCACGTTCACGTGGCGGTCGAGGCGATGCGGCGGGCGTACGCCGATCGGGCGCGCCACCTCGGCGACCCGGCATTCAATCCGTCGATGCCGATTGCCACGCTGATCTCGAAAGAGTACGCGGCGTCGCTGCGCGCGACGATCGACCTGGAGCGGGCCTCGGTGTCCTCGCCGTCGTCGTTCGACTGGCCCCCCGAGTCCGGCGAGACCACCACCTTCTGCGTGGTGGACGCGGCCCGCAACGCCGTGTCGCTCACGTACACGCTGGAGGCGGGGTACGGGTCGAAGATCGTCGTCGCCGGCGCGGGGTTCCTGCTGAACAACGAAATGGGCGACTTCAACGCCGGCCCCGGGCTGACCGATGCGACGGGCCTTGTCGGCACGGCGCCGAACCTCGCGGCGCCGGGCAAGCGCATGCTGTCGAGCATGACGCCGACGATCGTCGCGAAGGACGGGAGGCTGTTCGCCGCGGCGGGCGCACTGGGCGGGCGGACGATCATCAACACGGTCCTGCAGGCGCTGCTCAACGTGATCGACTTCGGGATGAACGCCCAGGAGGCGATCGACGCCGGGCGGTTCCACCACCAGTGGCTGCCGGATGCCGTCGTGGTCGAGCGCCACGCCCTGTCCCCTGACACACTGGCCATCCTGACGTCACGCGGCCACGCGTTCAGGGAGACCGGCGCGCTGAGCGTCGCCGAGATGATCGTCGTGGCGCCGAAAGACGGCAAGCTGACGGCCGGCGTGGACGCGAGATCGGTGGACGGCGCGGCAGCCGGGTACTGAGGGGCCGGCCTCGATTCCCGTCCCGGACTCGCGGCCTGGCCCCGCCGCGCGACGGGCAGGGCGACGGACATCGGAGCCCGATTCCCGCAGGAGGCGACATGGGGTTCGACGTTGTCGGCGTCGGGGCGAGCTGCGTGGACCACGTCTGCCGGCTGCCGGTCTTCCCCGCGGCGGGCGGCGCGCATGCCAAGCTGCGCATGCTGGCCCAGTCCCGGTCATCCGGCGGGCAGACGGCCACAGCGCTCGCCACCTGCGCGAGCCTCGGCCTCCGGCCGGCGTACCTGGGCGCCATCGGCGACGACGACGACGGGCGGAGGGTCCGCCGCGAACTGCTGGAGCGCGGCGTCAATGTCGAGCACGTCACCGTCAGCGCGTCGCCGACGGCGACTGCCACGATCCTCCTCGACGCGACCGGGGACCGCATCGTGCTCTGGTACCGGGAGCCGGGGCTGTGCTACCCGCCCGACCGCCTCCCGGTCGAGGTCATCACGTCGGCCCGCGTCGTGCACGTGGACGACGTGGACGAGCCGGCGGCCATTGCGGCGGCCAGGATCGCCAGCCAGGCAGGCATCCCGGTCACCTGCGACATCGACCATGTGACGCCGGCCACCGCCGAGCTGCTGCCCCTCATCAGCCACCCCGTGTTCGCCGAGAGCGTGCCGACGGCATTGACCGGCGAGTCGGACCCCGAGCGCGCGCTGCGCCGGCTCAGGCGGGTTCATCCAGGCCGGCTGGTGGTGACGCTTGGCGAGCGGGGCGCCATGGCCCTCGAGGGCGACATGCTGGCGCACATGCCGGCCTTCTCGGTGTCGGTCGTCGACTCGACGGGCGCAGGCGACGTGTTCCGGGGCGCCTACATCCGCGCGCTCGTCGAGGCCTGGCCGCTGGCCGATTCGCTGCGGTACGCGAACGCCGCCGCGGCGGTCAGCTGCACGAAGGCTGGCGCGATGGGCGGAGTGCCGACGGCCGCTGAAGTCGAGGCGCTCCTGGCCAGCCGGGTGTGAGGAGGAGAGCGGCGGGGAGGCTGCGCCGGGAGGCGCGCCGGGTCCGCGGGGGACCCGCGCGCGGGCTGCCGGGCCGGCCTGCCGCGCATCGACGTTCGCGGCTACAATGGCCAACCTGGGACGCGGCCTGGGCGCCCGGGCGGCCTGTCAGCAGGAGGATCCATGAACATCGGAGTTCCTCGAGAGCGGCAACCGGATGAGCACCGCGTCGGCCTGACGCCATCCGCCGTCGAGCGGCTCGTCGCCGCCGGCCATCACTGCTCCATCGAGAAACACGCCGGGCTGGGAGCGGGATTCGAGGACGTCGAATACGAAAAGGCCGGCGGCCGAATCGTGTATTCCGGGGAGGAGGCGTGCCGGCGCGCCGAGCTGGTCGTGAAGTGCTCGAAAGCCACCGAAGAAGAAATCGGCTGGCTGAACGAGGGGTCCGTGCTGATGGGCTACCTGCACCTGGCCGGGGGCCGCAGGGACCGGGTGGACGCGCTCCTGGCCAAGGGCATCACGGCCGTTGCCTACGAGACCATCCAGAACGAGGACGGGTCGCTGCCGGTGCAGTCGCCGATGAGCCGGCTGGCGGGCATGATGCTGCCGCAAGTGGCGGGCACCCTGCTGCAGAACGACCGCGGCGGCAAGGGGATCCTCCTGTCCGGCCTAGCGGGTCTGCCCCCAGCGGAGATCGCCATCCTCGGGGCGGGCACCGCGGGCACGGCCGCCGCCGACCTGTTCCTCGGCCTCGGGTCGAGCGTCACGGTGCTCGACCACGATCTCGGGCGGCTCCGCGCGCTCGAGGAGCGGCTCCGGTACGGGCCCCGCCCGGTCCTGATGGTCGCCTACGAGTCGAACATCCGCAAGGCCGTGAGCTTCGCCGACGTGCTCATCGGCGCGGTGCACGTGCCGGGGGCGAAGGCGCCGATCGTGGTGACGAAGGACATGGTGGCCTCGATGAAGCCGCGCAGCGTCATCATGGACATCGCCATCGACCAGGGCGGCTGCGTGGAGACTAGCCGTCCGACCACGCACCGCAACCCGACGTTCCTCGCGGAGAACGTCATCCACTACTGCGTGCCGAACATGGCGTCGGTCGTGGCGCGGTCCGCGTCGCAGATGCTGAACAACGCGGCCCTGCCGTTCGTGTCTGCCGTGGCCGACGGCGGGCTCGAGAGCGCGCTCGCTGCGCACCCGGCGCTGAGGCGGGGCGTCGCGACGCACCGGGGGCGGGTCGTGAACGCCAGGCTGGCGTTTCACCTGGGCGTGCCGGAGGTGACGTTGTGAGCTGGATGGACGTCTATCGCCAGCGGGTGACGACCGCCGAGGACGCCGTCGGGCGCATCGAGTCGGGGCACCGCGTCTTCATGACCGGGAACTGCTCGGTGCCGTACGTGCTGATGGACGCGCTCGTCGAGCGCGCCAGGGGCCTGCAGGACGTGGAGCTGTGCTGCATCCTCACCTTCGGCAAGGCGCCGTACTCCGCGCCGGACATGGCGGGGCACATCCGCGTCAACACGATGTTCATCAGCGACGAGAACCGCCCGGCTGTCAGCGAGGGGCGCGCGGACTTCACCCCGTGCTTCCTGTCGGAGGTGCCGCTCCTGTTCAAGCACGGGCACCTGCCGCTCGACGCGACGCTGGTGCACGTCAGCCCGCCGGACGAGCACGGCTTCTGCTCCTACGGCATCGAGGTGAGCTCGACGAAGGCGGCCGCGCAGTCGTCTCGGACCGTGATTGCGGAGGTCAACCCGAGGATGCCGAGGACCCTGGGCGACGCCTTCATCCACGTCTCCAAGCTGGACTGCATCGTCGAGGTGGACTACCCGCTGCCGACGGTCCAGATGGCCGGCACCTCGGAGCTGGCGCAGCGGATCGCCGCGAACGTGGCGAGCCTCATTCCGGACGGCGCGACGCTCCAGACGGGCATCGGCGCCGTGCCCGACTCGGTGCTGCGGCTGCTGTCGGATCGCAAGCATCTGGGGATCCATACGGAGCTCTTCTCGGACGGCGTCATCGACCTGGTCGAGAAGGGCGTGATCGACGGCGAGATGAAGTCGATCCACCCCGGCAAGATCATCGCGGGGTTCATGTTCGGCACGCAGCAGCTCTACGACTTCGTGCACGACAACCCGATCATCGAGATGCATCCGACCGAGTACGTGAACGATCCGTTCGTGGTCGCCCAGAACGACCGGATGGTGGCGATCAACTCCGCGATCGAGGTGGACCTGACCGGGCAGGTGTGCAGCGACAGCATCGGCCCGCGCATCTACAGCGGCGTCGGCGGGCAGGTGGACATGATCTACGGCGCGTCCCGAAGCAAGGGCGGCGTGCCCATCATCGCCATGCCGTCCACGGCGGTCGTGCAGGGGCAGACGGTCAGCAAGATCGTCCCGATGCTGAAGCCGGGCGCCGGCGTCGTCACCAGCCGCTACCTGGTGCACTACGTCATCACCGAGCACGGGATCGCGTCCCTGTACGCGAAGACCATCAGGCAGCGCGCGCGGGCCCTCATCGACATCGCGGCGCCGGAGTTCCGCGCCGGGCTGGAGCAGAAGGCCATCGAGCTCAGATACCTGTAGGGGCACGCGGGCGGGGACGCCCGGGGCGGCGGAGGGCGCGCCGGCGCTTCTGCCGCCGGAGCGGCCGTCGCGCGCGCCGTGGCGACGCAGCGAACAGCGCGCCTACGTGCGCGATCGGCCCACGAGCAGGCCGCCCGCGCCCAGGGCCAGGAAGATGATCGCCTGCACGAGCGTCCGGTACTGCACGGGGGACGCCGAGAACGCCACGTAGCAGAACGCCAGCCCGACGAGCAGGATGACGGCGTACACGCCGCCCATGACGACGCGCGCCTTCCGCCGCGTCTCCGGCGTGTCCGCCGAGAACGCGCGCGCGAACAGGATCAGGCCGATGGCGGCGAGGACGTCCAGCGCGGCGAACATCAGCCAGAACGTCCGGCTCGCCGCGAACGCCCCGGGCGCGCCGGCCGCGGGCTTCAGCATCCGCGTGTAGAGGAACGCCCCGAGGTTCGATCCCAGCAGCGATCCGAACACGCCGTAGAGGAACGCGTAGCCCATGTAAACGGCCTTGCGGTCGGCTGGCGCCACCAGGCCGACGAAGCTGTAGTACTTGGGGTGGGCGGTCATCTCGCCGATCGAGAACACGGCGATGCCCGCGACGAACACCCAGGGGCTGTGGGACGAGGCGAGCAGGAGGAAACCGACGCCGCCAATCAGCATGCCCGCGACCATCGTCGGCACGGCGGGCAGGCGCTTGACAATGCGGCTGACCAGCACCTGCAGCAGGATGATGGTGCCGGCGTTGATGACGGTGACGTGCTCGGCGTCGAACCGGAACGCGACGGGCAGCCCGATGGCCGCGAGCGCGCCTGACACGACCCGGCTGACGGGCGCCCCGTCGATGAAGTCGCGCAGGTACCACAGCACCGATCCGAAGTTCTGGAAGTACAGGATCCAGAACCCCGAGTAGACGACGATCATCAGCATGAAGCGCGAGTCGCCGAGGACCTCGGCCGCGCCCACGAGGACCTGCTTGAGCGTCTTCGTGCTGGCGGGCCTCGGCGGGTCGGTGTAGGCGAAGACCGTCGGGACGAGCATCAGCGCGCAGTACAGCGACGAGGCGAGGAAGACGTACTGCCAGGAGAAGCCCTTCAGGTAGCTGACGACCAGCGGGGCGAGGAACGCCCCGAGGTTGATCATCCAGTAGTAGATCCCGAAGCCGAAGGCGGAGTTGCTGTCGTCGGTGGATCTCGCGATCGTGCCCGAGATGATCGGCTTGAAGAGCCCCGATCCGGTGGCCATGACGAGCAGCCCGAGGAAGACCGTCGCGTAGGCGGAGGTGTAGCCGGTGGCGAAGTAGCCGGCCGCCAGGAGCGAGAAGGCGACCATCAGCATGCGCCGGTAGCCGTAGCGGTCCGCGAGCGCGCCGCCGAGGATCGGCAGCACGTAGGTCATCGCGTACACGATGCTCTGGAGGAAGCCGACGGACTGCTCGGCGAAGCCGAGGCCGCCCCGGGCGGCGGGGCCCGTCAGGTAGACGGCCAGCACGGAGTTCATGCCGTAGTAGGCCGCCCGCTCGAAGAGCTCCATGACGTTGGCGACCCAGAAGGTGCGCGGGAACCTGCTGCGTGGCGTCGTCTCGGGCATGCGCCTCCCCTCACGCGCGGCGCGGCGCCGCGTCAGGACGTGGATTCTACCGCAGGACCGATCCTACTTGAGCATCGCGAGCAGCGCGCCCGCGGCGATGGCGGTGCCGATCACGCCGGCGACGTTCGGGCCCATGGCGTGCATCAGGAGATAGTTGTTCGGGTCTTCTTCCTGGCCCACCACGTGGGCGACCCGGGCCGCCATGGGGACCGCCGACACGCCCGCCGCGCCGATGAGGGGGTTGACCGGGCTGCCGGGCAGTTTCGCCATGAGCTTGCCGAGGAGCACGCCGCCCGCCGTCGAGAGGGCGAACGCCACGCAGCCGAGCAGGAGGATCTTGATGGTCGCCCAGCGCAGGAACGAGTCGCCGGCCATGGTCACGCCGACCGAGAGGCCGAGGAGAATCGTGATGATGTTGATCAGCTCGTTCTGGGCCGACTTCGTCAGCCGCTCCGTCACGCCGCACTCGCGCAGCAGGTTGCCGAACATCAGGAGGCCGATGAGCGAGGTCGCCGCCGGAACGAGCATCGCGCCGACGACGGTGACGGCAATGGGGAAGATGATGCGCACCCACGTCGGCACGTCGAACTTCGCCTCCATCCGGATCAGCCGCTCCTCGCGCGTCGTGAGGAGCTTCATGATCGGCGGCTGGATGAGGGGGACGAGCGCCATGTAGGAGTAGGCCGAGACGGCGATCGGCCCGAGCAGGTGCGGCGCGAGCTTCATGGTCAGGAAGATCGACGTCGGGCCGTCGGCGCCGCCGATGATGCCGATCGAGCCGGCCTCCTCGGGCGTGAAGCCCAGGCCCAGCGCCGCGAGGTACGCGCCGAAGACGCCGAACTGCGCCGCTCCGCCGAGGAGCAGCGTCTTCGGGTTCGCGAGCAGAGGCCCGAAGTCGGTGAGCGCCCCCAGGCCGAGGAAGATGAGCGGCGGGAAGATCTCGAGGCGGACGCCGTACGACAGGTAGTGGAACAGCCCGCCGATCTCCTCGCCGTGCGGCGGCGTCATCAGCCCGTTGAGGGGCAGGTTCGCGATGAGCGCCCCGAAGCCGATGGGCACCAGCAGCAGCGGCTCGAAGCCCTTCTTGATGGCCAGCCAGAGCAGCAGGCCGGCGACCGCGATCATGACCGCCTCGCGGATCGTCAGGCTCGCGAACCCGGTGGACTGGAGGAACTCGTACACGTCAGTCTTCCCGCGTGTACCGGATGAGGCAGTCGCCCACCTGCACGCCGTCGCCGGGATTCACGCATACCTCCGACACGTCGCCGGCGCGCGGCGCGTAGATGTACGTGTCCATCTTCATCGCGTCGAGCAGCACGACGGGCGCCTTGGCGTCGACGCGGCTGCCGGCCTGGACGTACAGTTTCTGCACCGTGCCGGACACCGGCGCCAGGATGGCGTTCGGGTCGCCCTTGAGCCCCGCGCCGGCCGACGGCGGCGCCGGAGGGGCGGGCGGCATGCTGGACGGCGACCGCGGCGGCGCCGTCACCGGCGGGAGCGGCGACAGGAACCCGGTCGAGCCGGTGACCACCTGCTCGTCGTCCTCGAGGACCTGGACCGTGACGTCGTAGTCGCGGCCGTTGACGGTGATGCGCAGCTTCTTCATCTCTTGGGCTCCACACGGCGGGACACCATGATGTCCATCCGGCCGGCGCGCGACCAGCGCTCGATCACGGGGCCGCGGTGCACGTGCACGCGGTGCAGGCGCACGGGGGCCTGCAGCGCTTCGCTTGCCGCGGCCGCGACAACGGCCAGCAGCTCGGGGTTCACGCCGGACACGGGCTCCGCCGGCGCGCCGCCGATCCTGGCGCCAGCCGCCCGCAGGGCGTAGAAGAGCCCCATCAGGAAGGCCATCCCGGCCATGACCACCAGGAAGGCCACGAGCGCGACGAAGTACGGGTTCATCGGCGGCCCTTCTACAGCGGCAGGTTGCCGTGCTTCTTCTGCGGCCGGATGTCGCGCTTCGCGCGCAGGATGCCGAGCCGCTCGATGAGCAGCCGCCGCGTCCACGACGGCCGGATGATGTCGTCCAGGTGGAAGGCCTCGGCCGCCCTGAACGGGTTCGCGTGCTGGCGCCGGTACTCCTCGACCCGCCGGGCGATCGCCGCGGCCTTGTCCGCCGCCTGCTCGATCTCCTTCTTGTAGAGCACCCGCGCCGCGCCTTCCGGCCCCATCACCGCGATCTCCGCCGTGGGCCAGGCCAGCACCGAGTCCGCGCCCATGTCGCGCGAGCACATCGCCAGGTACGCGCCGCCGTACGCCTTGCGGAGGATGACCGTCAGCTTCGGCACCGTGGACGCCGAGTAGGTGAACAGCATCTTGGCGCCGTGCCGGATGATGCCCCCGTGCTCCTGCGCCACGCCGGGCAGGAAGCCGGGCACGTCCACCAGCGTCACGATCGGCACGTTGAACACGTTGCACGTCCGGATGAAGCGCGACGACTTGTCGGCGGCGTTGATGTCGATGGCGCCGGCCAGGAAGGCCGGGTTGTTCGCCACCACGCCGACGACCACGCCGCCGAGCCGCGCGAAGCCGATGACCATGTTCGGTGCGAAATCCCGCTGCACCTCGAAGAACGAGTCGGCGTCCACGAGCCGGACGATGACCTCGCGCACGTCGTAGGCCTGGCGCGAGTCTCCGGGCAGGAGATCGTCCAGTTCGGCGTTGTCCACGACCGGCTCGGCGAACGGCGTGTCCGGCGGCGACTCGAGGTTGTTCAGCGGCAGGTACGAGAGCAGCGCCTTCACGAGGCCCACCGCTTCCTGCTCGTCGCGCGCGATGAAGTGGATGTTGCCCGCCGTCGCGGCGTGCGCGAGGGCGCCGCCGAGGGCCTCCTCGGTGATCGACTCGCCCGTGGCCGCCTTGATCACTTCGGGCCCCGCGATGAACATGTGGGCGGTGCCCTCGAGCATGATGATGAAGTCGGTCAGGGCGGGGGAGTAGGCCGCGCCGCCGGCGCACGGACCGGCGATGATCGAGACCTGCGGCACCACGCCCGAGAGGAGCGTGTTGTGGTAGAAGACCTGCCCGTAGCCCGACAGCGCCTCGACGCCTTCCTGGATGCGCGCCCCGCCGCCGTCGTTGAACCCGACGACGGGGATGCCGCACTTGAGCGCCGTCCGCAGGCACTCGACGATCTTCGCCGCGTGCAGCGAGCCCAGCGCCCCGCCGCCGACGGTGAAGTCCTGCGAGAACGCGAACGCCGGCCGCCCGTTGATTTCGCCCTTCCCCGTCACGACGCCGTCGCCGGGGAGCTCCCGGCCTTCCAGCTCCCGGCACCGGTGGCGCACCCACAAGCCGAACTCCACGAAGCTGTCGGCGTCGAACAGCAGCGCCAGGCGCTCCCGCGCGCTCAGCTTGCCGAGCTGGTGCTGCCGGGCGATCTTGTCCGCGCCGCCCCCGGCCTGCAGTGCGGCGCGGCGAGCGTCCAGTTCGTGGAGGTCGGTTTTCACGTCAGGTTCTCCCGCGCGGCCAGCCCCGGCCGGAGGGTCCGGCGGGCCGATGACGCGCGAACGCAGTTGCTGCCGGGATGACGGCGAGAAAGGACCGCGTAAGGGCGCTCCGGGACGGGGGACTCGGACCCCGCATATTAGCCCAAACCCGCACGCACCGCAAACCGGCGGGGCGGCTCCGCCGGCGGCCGCATCAGAGACCCCGGTCCTCGCGCCGGCGGCCTGTCAGCGCGAAGCAGCGCATCGAGAGAGACCCGAAGCGGAATCCCTCGTGGATGTCGTACACGACGTCGCCGGGCAGCGCCGTTCCCAGCGTGAACAGGAGCGGATCGAAGTGCTCCGACGTCGGCGCCGCCTCGCCCGCACGCGGCCCGAGGTGGCGGTAGGCGCCGAGCGACTCCACGTCCAGCTCGCCGACGCGCTCGCGAACCCAGGCGTCGAACTCCGAGGCCCACGGCTGGGCGTCCGCGCCGTCCTCGTCCGGCAGGACCCGCGACGGGTTGTGCGTAATGCCGCCCGAACCGACGAGCAGCACGTGCTCCGACCGGAGCGGCCCGAGCGCGCGGCCCATCGCGATCATGGTGGCCGGCGCCGGATCCACCGGCATCGACAGCTGCACGACGGGCACCGACGCCTCGGGAAACGCCACGCTGAGCGGCACCCACGCGCCGTGATCGAGGCCCCGGCCCGGATCGAGCCTGACTTCGAATCCGCCCCGCTCGAGCAGGACCGCCACCATCTGCGCCACGGCGCGATCGCCCGGACACGGGTACGCGATCTCGTAGAGCCAGCCGGGAAGCCCGGTGAAGTCGTAGATCAAGCTCGGCTTCGGATGGCTCGTGACGCGCAAGGGGCCGGCCGCCCGCCAGTGCGCCGACACGACCACGATGGCCCTCAGCCGCGTCTGCTTCGACGCGAAGGCCCGCAGCGACCGCGCGTACTCCCGGTCGAGGACCGACATCGGAGAGCCGTGCGCCAGGAACAGGCTCGGAACGCGGCGGACCAGCGACGCGCGGCGCTCGACGGGCCGCGCCACGGCGGCGGGCTCCCGCCCCGTCATTGGTTCGCGAGCTCCACCACCGACAGGAACACGATCCGCGCGAGATCCTCCATGATCTCAGGCGTCAGGATGTCCCACCGGTCTCTCGTCGTGTGGTAGGTCGGATAGGGGAGCGGCGGCGCGCCGGACGTGCCGATCGAGACGCTCGGCACGCCCGCCCACAGAAAGTGCGCGGCGTCCTGGCGCGGCCGCGCCACGTTGGCGTTCGTGCTCGCGCTCAATTTCCGGTGGACGAAGCGCTCGTTGACGCGCTCCATCACGGCGCAGATCTGCGGGTAGTCCCGGCCGGAGCCGACCTCGATGCGCTCCCCGCGCCCGACGCTCTCGAGGTTGACGAAGGCCTTGATCGCCTTCAGCGGCATGAACGGGTGCGCCACGTAGTACTCGGATCCCTTCACACCCTGCTCCTCGGCCCCGAACAAGATGACGATCACGGACCGCTTGAGCGGAACGCCCGCCCGCGCGAGCGCCTGCGCCACCGCCAGCGCGACACCCACGCCAGACGCGTTGTCGTGCGCGCCCGGCATCAGGACGGGGTTGAGCCCCAGGTGGTCGAGATGGGCGCCCACGACGATGGCTTCGCGCTTCAGCTCGGAGTCGGCCCCCTCCTTCCACGCGACGACGTTCGAGCCGACACCTTCGGCATGGTGCTCGGTCACGTTCTTCATCGTCAGCGTCTTGCCCAGCGGGAACGACGACGGGGCGAGCGTCCGCCGGATCTGAGCGACGACGTCGGCATGGCGCCTGCCCGTCCCGGCGAACAGGTCGTCGATGACGGCCCGGCCGGCTGCGACCCACTGCAGCCCCCTGACGAACGCCGCGTTCGGGTTGACGATGAAGTAGTCATACACGATGCCCGCGGCGCCGTGGGCCGCGGCGTTCCGCATCTTGTAGTCGTGAAAGGAGTACGGCCGCCAGCGCAAGAACGTGTCCACGTCGGGCCCGGGCGGCACGGGCACCTCGGGCTCGATGACAACGAACTTGCCCTGCACGTCCAGGCCCGCGTAGTCGTCGTAGCCCAGCTCGGGCGCCGTAATCCCGTAACCGGCGTACACGGCCTCGGCGGTGGCCGACAAGGCGTCGGAGGTCGAGCCGGGATAGTACTCCTGCTCGAAGACGTAACGCTTCTGGATCTCGCCGCCGCCGGCAAGCGGCACGTGCAACACGAGATCGGAGCCGGGCAGCACGAGCGTGTAGGGATTCGGAAACCGCTGGTAGTAGGTGCCGGCGTCTCCCGCAGGCAGATAGCCCCACGACGCCAGCAGATCGGCCGACCACGCCGCAGCAGCCTCGTACGACCGGGTGCCGGTGAGGCGGCCCTCGAATCGGTCTGACGCCAGCTCCTTGACCCAGTCGAGGATCGTGTGGCTCGAGACGGCGTGCATCGCCACGAGCAGGCGCTCGTCCGCCGCCGGCGGCGCGGCGTCTCCGCCCCCAGCCCGCGACTGGGCTGAGAGCATCGCGGGCAGCGCGAACGAGACCGCGAATGCGGCCAGGCGGCGGCGTGCGAGCATGGAGCGACTCCTCCGGGGCCACAGGGTATCACGGGGAGGACTCGAACGGTCGTGCAACGTCCTCCCGCGGCTCCCTCTTGGTGCCCTGCCTGACGACTGCCGGAGCGGGCCGCCGAAAGGCAACCCCGGCGCAAGACGCTCACGCCCCGGCATATCAGCATCATGAAGGCGGCCAGGCAACCGGGTGCCCCGCCGCCGGCGACATCGCGCCTTTCCCGAGCCCGGCTTCTCCATCGGGGCGCGTACTGTTCTGGGGGCTGTCTCCCATGACCGACTGGGGCCCAGGCACACTCTTCATGACGCTGAGCCTGTGCATCGAGCTGCATGAGGGGCGCGGAGCCCGGGGCGAGGGGTTCGGGGCTCGCGTTGGAGATCTGGGGTTAGGATTCCAGGGTTGGGGGCCTGAGACGCTACCGTCGATTCGCAGGCTGGCGCAGGACCTCCAGATCAGCGTGATCACGACGAAGCGGGCCTACGACGAGCTCGAAGCCGAGGGCTTCATCGACACCGTCGCGGGCAAGGGCACGTTCGTGGCGGCGCAAAACGCGGAATTCCTTCGCGAGAAGCGGATGAAGGCAGTTGAAGAGCAGCTCGCAGCCGCAGTCGCCGACGCGCGCCTGATGGGCATGACTTCAGCGCAACTGGCGGAGATGCTCCGGCTGCTGTGGGAAGAGGGCGCATGAGCTCGGACAACGCGCTCGAACTGCTGGGCGTCTCGAAGTCTTACCGGGGGGTCGCGCTGAAGGACGTGTTCACGCTGCCGCGCGGCGCCATCGGCGGCCTGATTGGCCCGAATGGCGCGGGCAAGACGACGATCGTGAAGCTCGTCATGAACCTCGTCCGCCGCGACGCCCGCGAGATCCGGGTGTTCGGCCTCGACAACCGCGCGTCGGAAATCGAGGTGAAGTCCCGCGTCGGCTTCGTGTACGACGTGCCGGGCTTCTGGGACTACCGGACGCTCGACGCGCACCGTCGGGCCCTCGGTGCGTCCTACCCCCGCTGGAGCGATGCGACCTTCCGCCGTCTGGCCGGGGAGTTCGGCCTGGCGCTCGATGCGAAGTTCAAGTCGCTGTCGCACGGCGCCAAGACGAGGTTCGCGCTGGCCGTGGCGTTGTCGCACGAGGCGGGTCTCCTGATCATGGACGAGCCGACCGCCGGGCTCGACCCGGTGTTCAGGCGCGACTTGCTCAAGCGGTTCTCGGCCCTCCTGCAGGACGAGGGCAAGTCGGTGCTCTTTTCGACGCACATCACAAGCGACCTGGAGCGCATCGCGGACACGATCACCTTCGTTCGGGCCGGCCAGATCGTCTTCTCGCTCACGCGGGACGCCCTGCTCGACGGCTGGGCGGTGGTCCGCGCCGATGCGAAGGTCGTCGGGGACATCGAGTCGCGGATCCTGAAGGGAAAGCGGGAGCGGGCGTTCGGGGTCGAGGCGCTGGTGTCCGACGGCGACGCAGCGCGGCGCGCGGTCGGCTCCTGCGGCGTTGTCGGCAAGGTCACCCTCGACGATGTGATGGTGCTGATGGCAGGGGAGGGACGCCATGCTGCGTAGCGTCCTCCGCAAGGACCTGGTGCTGAACGCGCCGCAGCTCTGGGACCTGCTCCTCTGGTTCGGCTACGTGGCGTACGTCCTGTTCCGCGAGCCGGACTCCGTGCGACTGGCAGCCGGCGGCTCCGCGCTCGTGGGTGCGCTGATTGCGTGCACGATCGGGGCGCGCGAGGACAGACTGCGCGTGTCGGCCACGCTGGCCAGCCTGCCGGTGCGGCGGCGTGCGATCGTGCAGGGGCGTTACGCCGTTGCGTTCGCCGTCGGCGCCGCCTTCCTGCTCGAGTCGCGCGGAGCGCCGTGGCCGCGATGGGCGGCCGCCGACGTGGGGCTCTCGTTCGCCGCCGCCTGTGGCGGCCTCGTGGCCGTCTACCTCCCGTGCCATTCTCGGTGGGGATTCGGGCGGGGCAACCTCGTGGCGGCGCTTGTGCTGGCCCTCGGCATCGTCCGTGCCGACGCGGCCGGGCCGATCGTTCTCTCTGGGGCCTTCTGGCCCGGGGGCGGGGCTGGGGCGCCCGGTCTGCCTGCGAGCCAGATCCCGGCCGGCGTTGGGTGGGCCGCTGGCTGCCTTGGGCTGGCCTCGGCATCGGTCCTGGTGTTTGCGGTGACCGCCGTCCTGCTGCGGCTGTCCTCCGAGATCGCCGTGCGGGCGGCGCGGGGAAGGGAGTTCTGATGCGCGCTCGAGACGCGGCGGCGCCAGCGGCGGCGGGCCTGGCGCTGTGGCTGACGGCGTGCGCCGCCGTTCCTCCTGCCGTCCAGCTGACGCCGGACCAGCGCCGCATGCACCTCGCGGCCTTCGACCAGGTGTGGGCCACGGTGCGTGAGCGGCACTTCGATCCGGACCTCGGGGGCCTCGACTGGGTCGCGGTGCGGGACGAACTGCGCCCGCGTGTCGCGCGCGCGTCCAGCGCGGGCGAGGTGCGACGCGCCATCGAGGCCATGATCGGCCGGCTCGGCCAAAGCCACTTCCAGCTGCTTCCGGCCGAGATCTACCGTTCGGCGGAAGGCCAGCAGCCGCCGACAGCCGGAGGGGCCGTGGGCCTCGAGGTTCGCATGGTCGGCGAGCGCGTCCTCGTCACGCGGGTCGTGCCAGGCTCACCCGCAGCGGACGCCGGCGTTCGCGCGGGGTGGGAGATCGCGGCCGTCGGCGGCCGGGACATCCGGCCGGAGTTGAGAGCCATCGCGCGCCAGCGCGCCGGAAGGCCGGACCGGGGTGCGTACCTGGCTGCAGCGGTGCGAGGGCTGCTGGCCGGGCCCGTGGGCAGCCGCGTGACAGTGATGATGCGCGACGGAGGAAACCGGGCGCGCAGGCTCGATCTGAGGCGCACGCCGCCGGAAGGCTGGGCGTCCCGCCCCTTCGGCCACTTCCCGTCGGTGGCGGTGTCGTTCCGGCGCGACCGGCTCGGCGCGCGCATAGGCTATGTCGCCTTCAACGCCTTCTTGGACCCCGCGCGCCTGATGCCCCTCTTCAACGATGCCGTCGAGTCGTTCCTCGACGCTGAGGGGGTCGTCATCGACCTGCGCGGCAACATGGGCGGGCTCGGCGACATGCTCCCGGGCATGGCCGGGTGGTTCATCGGCGCCAAGGGCACATCCCTCGGCACCATCGTCACCCGAGCCGGCTCGCTCAAACTCGCGGTCACGCCGCGGCCGTCGCCGTTCACGGGGCGGGTCGCGGTGATCGTCGACGACTTGTCGATGTCAGCCGCCGAGGTAATGGCGCAGGGCCTGAAGGACGCCGGCCGGGCCCGGGTGTTCGGCGGCCGGACGGCGGGCGCCGTGCTGGCGTCGACGGTCGAGCGGCTGCCCAATGGAGATGGGTTCCAATACCCGATCGCGCGCTTCGAGTTCCCCTCCGGCGCGGTCGTGGAGGGCGTCGGGGTGACGCCGGACGTCGAAGTCCGGCCAACGCGCGAGACCCTGCTCGAAGGCCGCGACGTGGCGCTGGAGGCGGCCGTCGCGTGGCTCGGACAGCAGAACCCGAGAGGACAGAGGCCATGACGAAGCGGATTGCGATCGTATGTGTTGCGGGCTTCTTGCTGGGATCAGCGCTCTGGCGCCCGGCCCTAGCCCAGGCGCCCGTCGTGATGCCGCCGGCAGCCCCGGCCGTCGCGCCCGCGCAGGCGCCTTCGGCCGGCGCGCTCCCGTCGGGCGGCGACGTCCTGGCGAGGTACGTCGACGCGACAGGAGGGACGGCCGCCTACGATGCCGTCCGAAACCGCGTGGTTCGCGCGCGCATGGAGATCCAGGGCGCCGGCATCGTCTTTCACGTGACCGTGTACGCCGCGCGGCCCGCGAGCGTCCTCACCCTCATCGACTCCGACGCGACGGGCCACATGGAGAGCGGGGTGTGGAACGGCGTGGTCTGGGAGAACTCCGCGCTGCGCGGCCCGATTGTCAAGGACGGCGCCGAGCGCGATGACACCCTGCGCGACGCGGCGTTCGACCACATGGCACGCTGGAAGGAGCACTTCACGAGCGTCGAGTGCACCGGCGTGGCCGACGTCAACGGGAATCCGGCCTACCGCGTCGTCGTGACGCCGAAGATCGGATCGAGGCAGACGCTTTACTTCGACCGGGAGACAGCGCTCCTGGTGCGCTCCGAGAGCATGATCGATTCGGCCGCGGGGCAGATCGCGGTGACGGCCGAGCCGGACGACTACCGAAAGGTGGGCGGCATCCTGACGCCATTCACGAGCCGCGTGAGCCTCCTCGGCCAGCAGCGCACGCTGACTGTGGAGACGATCGAGCAGAACGTCGACCTCGCGGCGGACCGCTTCGACCCGCCGGCCGAGATCAAGGCCCTGCTCAGGAAGTAGAGAGGAGCGAGGCTGCCCGGCAGCGCGCCGGGCCCGCTGGTGGCTCTGGCGCCGGCGCCTGTGCCGCCATCACCGTCTGTCTGCGAGGTCGCGACATGGGCAAGTGCTTCATCGGCATCGACAGCGGGACGCAGTCCACGAAAGCCGTGCTCGTCGACGGCGGCACCGGCCGGGTCATCGCGGCGGCGTCGAACGCGTACGACATCCTCCCGTCCGCCGTGCCGGGGGCGAAGGAGCAGGACCCGGCCGACTGGGTCCGCGCGGCATCGGCCGCGATCGAGAGCGTGCTGCGGGAGGCGGCTCCGGAGGCCCGCTCGGTGGCGGCCATCGGCATCTCGGGACAGCAGCACGGATTTGTTCCGCTGGATGCCGAGGGCCAAGTCATCCGGCCGGCGAAGCTGTGGTGCGACACCTCGACGGCGCCGCAGTGCGAAACGCTCCTCGCGCGGCTGGGCGGGCCGGCCGGGGCGATCGAGAAGCTGGGGAACACCATCGCGGCCGGGTTCACGGCATCGAAGATCCTCTGGCTAAAGGAGCACGAGCCTGAGAACTTCTCGCGCCTCGCGACGGTGCTCCTCCCGCACGACTACCTGGCGTACTGGCTGACCGGACGCGCGCACATGGAGTGGGGCGACGCCTCGGGGACGGCGTTGATGGACGTTCGGACGCGCGCGTGGCGCGCCGAGGCGCTTGAGGCCATCGACGCCGATCTCGCGTCGAAACTGCCGCGGCTCGCGCCGTCGATCGAGCCGGTTGGCACCGTGCAGCCGTCGGTGGCGGCGCGGTTCGGCCTCGGCCCCAGCGTGTTCGTGTCGGGGAGCGGCGACAACATGATGGGGGCCGTCGGCACCGGCAACGTTTCGGATGGCATCGTGACGGCCAGCTTGGGCACTTCGGGGACCGTCTACGCCTGCTCCGACGCGCCGATCGTGGATCCAAACGGGGAGGTCGCGGCCTTCTGCGACGCCACCGGGCGGTGGCTGCCGCTGGCGTGCACGATGAACGTGACGGTGGCCACCGAGATGGTTCGGACGATGTTCGGCCTCGATCACGCAGGCCTTTCTGCGGCGGCGGCGGCGGCTCCGCCGGGCTCGGAGGGCCTGCTGCTCGTGCCGTTCTTCGAAGGCGAGCGAACGCCCAACGTGCCCGATGGCACGGGCGTCTGGATCGGCGTCCGGCCGCGGACCTCCGGACCGGCGCACATGGCGCGCGCCGCCATGGAAGGCGTGACCCTCGGGCTGAACTACGGCCTCAACCGGCTGCGGGAGCTGGGACTCGCGCCGCGCGAGATCCGGCTCACGGGCGGCGGATCGAAAAGCGCGGTGTGGCGCCAGATCGCCGCCGACGTGTTCGGCTGCTCGGTCGTGTGCCCGGCGAGCGAAGAGGGCGCGGCCTACGGTGCGGCGCTGCACGCCATGTGGGTCTGGCACCACGCGACTGGGTCGCCGCGGCCCATCGCGGACATCGCGCAGCAGTTCGTGGCGCTCGACGAGACGACGCGCGCGATGCCGGACGCGCGAACCGCCGCCGTGTACCTCGAGATGCAGGCGTTGTTCGACCGGTCGGCGAGGGATCTCGGCGGCGTCTTCGCGGCACACCGCCGCCTCCTGACAAGGGGTCGGGTCTAATTATGCAAGCGCCCCCGGTGGGATTGCAGTTTCGCAATTCCACCGAAGCGTGCCGGCGGTACTAACGGTTCTGAAATCGGCACCAGTGGACTTGCGAAATTCGTCCCGACCCCTTAGGCGCCGCATTCGCGGCTCGCCATGCGTTCCATGAACCCGGCGTCGATGAACGGGTCGTCGCCGGCGTGGCGTTCCATCAACACCACGCGGCGCGCCAGCAGCGCCTTGAGATTGCGCCCGTGCACGAGCGGCGACTCACCCAGCGCGGTCGTCGCCATGAACTCGATCCCGGAATCGACGACGTCGGCGAGGTCGCGGCTGTTGGCGATCTCGCTGGCGATCATCTCGTCCAGCACCGCGCGCCACCGCGCCTTGTCGTGCGTCGACCCGGCCCGCATCCAGCCGTGAACGCCGGCGACCCAGGCCGACACGTTCCGGAGCGTCATCATCCAGCACCGGAGGGCCCGCAGCCGCACCCACTGGTCCTCGACGACGTTGAGCGGGCCGAGGGCCCTCCGCGCCTCTTCCCGTGCCGCGCCGAGCAGCGCGATGGCGCGATCGAGCGGCGGCCGCACGCGGGCGTCGATGCGCGCCATGTCGATGGCGCTCTGCTCGGGCGTCAGGAGCGTGAACAGCACGTCGCGGCTCAAGTCGACGTTGTTCGGGTTGTGCGGCGTCGTGCACATGAAGCGCTCGTAGTAGGCACGCTCTCCGGCCGGAATGGCCTCGATGTCGGGGACGAGGGGCCTGGCCCAGAGGCGGTACCACGTGAATCCGATGGTCGAGTAGAGGGGCGCCGGATTGGGAAACGCGAGGATGGCCTCTTCGGCGAGGTCCCAGGCCCGCTGCAGGATCGGCCCGCGCTCCTGTCCGGCCCACGCGCGCGCCAGTCCGGAGACGGCGGCGTCGATGTCGAGGTCCGAGTCGAACTGGAAACGGCGGAGGATCTCGTGGTTCACGTTGAACGGCACCAGTTCGGGCGGACACGTGCCGCCGACGTTCGCGAGCGCGCCGGCGCCGTTTTCGCGGAGCAGCGCCAGGCGCCGGTGGGTCAGCCGCGGGTACGGCACGCCGAGGAGCGGCGCGAACACCTGGTGCGGGCCGGCGGAGAAGTAGAAGTGCGGTTCGGCGCCGCGGTCGCGCAGTTCGGCGGCGAGTTCCCGCTCCTGATCCGCGAACTCGAGCTGGTAGACGGTTCCGCTGTTGACGGCGTGCGAGTCGGGGTAGCTCGGATGGCGGTAGGGCATCTCCCATCCGCGGGCGACGAGCGAGGTGGTCTCGACGTCGAGGCCCTCCCCGAGGCCGGCCCACACCGTGTCGTGCTCGCCGTAGAACGACTCGAGCCGCGTGATGACGCGGAACGCCGGGTTGACCGCGCGGGCCGCGTCCTTCAGCACGCCGAAGAACCGCAGCGCGCACGCTCCCGCCTGCCGCGCGATCTCTTCGTCGTCGTTCCATTCGCGGATGAGATAGGGGCCGCCGTTGCGGCCGACGTACAGCGACTTCGTGTGCTCGAAGCCCGAGCCGCTGTCGTTCGACCAGACGTCGAGGAAGCCCAGGTCCGGGACCTCGCGCATGAGCGCGGCCATCATCTCGGCGTAGTGCTCGCGCACCCGCGGGTGCGCGAGCGTCATCGTGTACCGCGGGCGAAACGACCGGAACGGGTGGTCCACGCGCGGGCCCCGCAGCATCGGGTACCGGGCGAAGAACTCCTCGGGCACCGAGCGCGGCTCGAAGGAGAGCAGCCCGGGCACCAGCCCGTACTTGCGCGCGAGCTCGGCGTTCCGCTTGAGGACCGCGAGGTTGGCCGAGAGATAGTAGGCCGGGTAGAGGCCCCGGTTGAGCGAAGACGCCACGAATTGATCGAGCGCGGGGCAATACGTGTAGAACATGGGATAGGCCTCGCCGGCCGGACCCGTCTCGAGGCCCATCGGATAGGCGAGGGCGTTGACCTCCACGTGCGTGTAGCCCCACGCGGCGAGCTGGCGCACATACGACTCCGGATCGAGGCGGTGCTGGATTCGCGCCTCCTGCGCCAGGAAAATGTCATAGCACGAGCGGTTCCAGGCAAAGGCCGGCGAGACGGAGACGCCGGTGGCCAGCGATCCGAGGTCGCGGCTTGCCGCGACGTCGACGAGCCAGGACGCCGCGGCGTAGAGGAACCGGCCGCCGGCGCTTGCAAGGCGTCCAGACCCGTCGGCCGCCAGCCGGAGATCGACCCGCGCCGTGGGCAGGCCTCCGGCCGGCGCCGGCTCGCCGGCTGCGGCTGGCGGGGCGGCGATGACGAACACGCCCGGCCCAGGCTCGGCGCCAGGCGCCGAAGCGGCGACTGGCGCGCCGGTTGCGCGCGCGAGCAGGCCCGCCGCGCTGTTGGCGGCGTGCGCGGAATCCGGCGTCACCCGGATCTCGCGAATGCGTTGAAGCGCCTCGCTGACCGTCATGCCTCGCCCCCGAGCTTCAGTTCCACGTGCGTTTCGCCGTTCAGGCGGCTCGCGAAGGCGGCGTAGAGGCTGGCCTCCACCTGGAGCGTCGCGACCGGCAGGGACCGGCCGTCGCACCGAGCGGCAACGTTGCGGCAGCCGTGCGGAAGCAGCACGCGCCAGTCGACGTCCGCCGAGTCGCCATCCGGCTTCCGGACGTCGATCGTGATGAGCCCCGGGCGACGCCGGTACTGGTACTCGAGTCCCGCTCCCGACGCCGCGTAGCCGACCCCCACTTCCGCGTCGTTCACGCCGGCCGCTTCCCACCTGGGCGACAGGCGGACGGCATCGAACAGGCGTCCGCCGTCCACGACGCCGGCCAGCCCTTCGACAAGCGCCCACGCCATCGCGCTCGAGCCCCAGCCGTCGGCCGGCGTCGCCTCAGGGCTCGTGCTGGCCTCAACCGTGCTCGGGCGGCCGTCGGGGAAGTACCAGAGGAACGATTCGCCCCGCTCGGACGCGAGGGCGTAGTAGCGGCGGAGGATGTCGATCCCGTACTGCTCGAACCCGTGTTCGAAGGCGGCCCGGGCCAGTTCGCCGCCCACCAGGGGCATGATGCCGCCGTTCACGTACGCGCCCTTCACGAGGCGCGGGTCGCCGAACACGCCGTCGGGAAACGGCGGGTCGATCGAGAACCACTCGGCGAAGGCCCGGCCCTCGGCGCGCCGGCGCTGGTACTCCCGGAGGATCGCCGCCGCCTGGCTGTGGTCGGCCGCGCCGCGGTTGATGGCCATCGGGTTGCTCAGGCTGAGCTGCTCGCCTTCGTCGACGCCCGGGACCTCGACGGGCGTGATCTTCACGAAGTGGGTGTAGAACCGGCCGTTCCAGCAGGCGCGGTTCATCGCCGCGCGCAGCGTGGCGGCTTCGGCGTCCCAGCGCGCCGCGATGCGCGCGTCGCCCAGCCGGCGGTGCAGGCGCGCCATGAGGCCGAACGCCTCGACGTAGCCGGACGAGTCGCCGTGCATGCAGCCCCAGTACGTGTCGTCGGTCACCTGGAACTGCAGCCAGCCGTGCCGGCCAGCCGTGTAGGCGAAGTCCCAGGTGTCGATGGTGTACGGCCGCTTCACGAGGCCACGCTGGCGGTCCCAGTACCACGGATGGCCCGTCACATACCGCATCGCCCGCTCGAGCGACGGCAGCAGGCGCCGGGCCCACTCGTCGTCGCCGGTCGCCTGCCACGCCAGGTAGGCGGCCTTCACGAAGCGGTACTCGACGTCGGCCTCGACCGGCACGCGCACGTATTTTGTCCAGTTCTCGCGCTCGGACGGCGGCCTCTCGGGGAACGTCGTCACGGAGTCGAAGATGCGGCCGCTGGCGGCCTGCGTGTCCGCGAAGTGCTGGACGGCGCTCGTCACGTCCGGCTCGACATGGCGGAGCGCCCGGAGCATGTCGCTGAAGTCGCGGATCCAGATCGACCGCGCGTCGCCGGTCCGGCAGCCCCGGATGTGCTGGGCGTCGATCACCAGCTCGAGGGCCGCCCGATCGAGGATCGAGCGCACGAGCGGGAACAGCCCGTCGAACTCCGGGCGGCCGGTTCGGATGCGCGTCTCAACGCCCACCGGTCTGCACCTTCACCGTGTCGCGCCAGTACCGGACCTTGTCGATGCCGGCCGGGTCCGCCGCCGCGTCGAACGGCAGGCCGTGGAACGACTGGCCGTTCTGGAACAGCACCTGTTCGCCGAACTGCGCCCGGGTCATGTTGACGATGGCATAGGCGATCTCGCCCCTCTCCTCGCTGGCGAAGACGAAGTCGCCGTCGGTCACGAGCGGGCCGTACGCCACCCGGCCCTTCTCGAAGAGGTACCGCGGCCGCCGGTAGTCGCGGGCGATGTCCAGCCGGAGGTCCTGCTTGACGCCCACGGTGATGCGGCGGCTGCCCGTCTCGATGGCCACGCCGAGGCCCGCGCCCGCCGGCGCCGCTTCGACGAGCCGGATCCGGGCGGCCAGGGCCTGCGGATCGGCCTCCCTGGCGTGCGGCACCAGCACGGTGATGAAGCCCTCCGTGTGCGTCGGCTCGAAGTGGCGGCCCGTCGCCTGATGGATCGTCAGCTCGTCCTGGTAGTGGCGCTTCTGCGGCGTCACGCCCTCGATCCGGAAGTGCGTCGCCGGAAACACCACGAGGAGCCGGTCCGTGTCGGCGAGCGCGATCTGGCCCACGGCGTCGTAGCCGGTGTCGTACCAGTGCTCGCCCTGCGCGTAGATCTTCCGCGTGTGCCACAGGTTCGCGAGCGTGAAGAACTCGTCGGTGCGCGACTTGAAGATGTCGAACACCACGAACAGCCCGGGGTCCTTCACGTAGGCGATCACGCGGTCGTAGTCGTAGCCCCACCCGTCGTCGATGAGGCGGGTCCGGCTGTAGTCCACTTCGGGCAGCGAGAGGAAGTCCACCTTGCGCGTGCGGACCGGCCGGTAGGAGCCGGCGTTCCGGAGGAACTCGAGGATCGGCTGGCCGGGGACCGGGTCCTTCGAGCTGTAGCGCGTGTCGCCCTTCTCCTGGCCCATGAAGAACTTCTCGGGCCGGACGACCAGGCGGTTGTGGAAGTAGTCCTGGCGGTAGGCGCCGAACGGCCCGCTCGGCATGTAGTCGCGGTAGCCGCCGTCGCGCAGCAGCACGGAGCCGTTGGACATGAGCAGCACGATGCTGTTCTCGTCGGCGTGGCCGTGCGTCATCTTCTCCTCCTCGACGGGGATGGTATCGCGCAGGTAGTCGCGGAAGTTCATGCCGCCGTCGCCCTCGTCGCGGTAGTTCAGCAGCAGGTAGGTGGACGAGGGCGTCCAGCCGTCGCGAAACACGATCTTCTTGCCCTGCACGTCCTCCATCACCTCGCCGCTCAGGTGCGTCGGCGCCGCGGGCCGGATGCCCGGCCGGCCCCACCGGCTGGCGTCGATGAGGAAGCAGCCGAGCGCCACGTTCCTCGGCGCGGAGAAGTCGACGAACCTCGACGCGATCTCCTGCGCGGCCCACGCCATCGCCGGATCGTTCAGCCGGGCGGCCGCGGCTTCGAAGAAGACGAAGAAGTGCTGCCAGCTCTGCGTCCACGCGGCGTCGCCGAAGTCCGGCACCATGCCGGCCGGCGACATCAGGTTCAGGAAATAGTGCGCGTAGTAGTACATCTCAGGCGTCCGGAACAGCTCGTCGAGCTTGCCGATCGCGTCCGCGTAGCCCAACAGCGAGTAAAGCCAGACGCCGTGGTAGATGGTCGCGTCCTCGATTTCCCAGTTGCCCCAGTTGTCGTCGCCGAGGGCGCGGCGCTGCTGCTCCCAGGCGGCCGCGCGGGGGTGTTTCGGGAACGCGCGCACCGCCCACGCCAGCGACTCCGCGCGCAGCATGGCCCGGTTCATGGCGCCCCACTCGGAGGTCTGGAGCAGGTACTCGATCGAGTGCGCCGCCACTTCCTCGATCGTCGCCGCGTCGGCGGCCGTCAGCCTGCCCAGCCGGTTCAGCGTGTCGAAGGCCCGCAGGTAGCGCATCACGGTGAAGAAGTCGGAGAGCGCCGGGACGCCGTGGTCGTAGTCCGGCCGCTTCCTGATCGCCCACTCCGGGAAGGCGGACCGGTACTCCCCGTAGGTCACGAGGATCTCCCGGGCGCGATCGGCGTGCTCCGGCCGGCCTTCTCTCTCGAACAGGTACGAGTAGATCAGCGCCGTCTCGAGCAGGTTGCCCGGCGCGCGGTAGCCGAAGGGGCTCTCCGGGTCGAACTGCGCCCGCCACCGCGCGAGGTTCTCCTCGCGGTGGTCCCAGGCCCAGTCGGCGGCGGCGCGAGCGTAGGCCAGATACCGCTCGGTGGCGGCCGCCGGCGCCGCCGCACGCTGCGCGCGCGCGGCCGCCTGCGGGAGCTCCGCCGCAGGAGGGCCGCCGGAGAACAGGAGGCCTGCGCTCGAAGCCGCGACCAGGCCCGCCGACAGGGCCTTCAGCAGGGACGTCATGGCGATACCCTCCCGATGTCAGGCGCCTTCATCGATCCGGCGCCAGGTCTCGAACACGTGCAGCACGTTCTCGGGCTGCGCGCCCGGCCCGAACTCGCACTCCGCGATCACGCCGCCGTCGGCGTAAAGGTGCGCCCGCATCTCGCGCACGGCCCGGGCCACCTCGTCTTTCGTCCCGCGCGACAGCAGAATCTGGCGATCCACCTCGCCCCAGAACGTGAGTCGGCCGGCGAAGCGCCGGCCCAGCTCCTCGACGCCCATGACCGCCACCTGACTGTTGAGCGCGTCCACGCCGAGCGCGATGAGGTCCTCCACGATGTCGAGGATGTGCCCGTCCGAGTGCATGAAGACGAACTTGCCGTAGCGCCGGGCGATCTCCGCGTACTCCTCGTACATCGGGCGGAAGTGCCGGCGGAACGTCCCGGGCGACGCCAGCATCCGGCGCTGACCGCCCCAGTCGTCCATGATCACGATGGCGTCCACGTCGGTCCGCGCCCATGCTTCGGTTTCGCGCACGTAGTGCTCGTGGATGCGCCGCAGCAGCTCCAGCAGCTCCGGCGGCTCTTCCGCCAGGTCCACCATCGCCTGCTCCACGGTCCGGATGAACTGGAGGCGCTCGAAGGGGCGGATGAGGGTGCCGGCCAGTGTGAACTGCTGGGTGCCGCGGCAGAACGCCCGGACCGCGTCCGCGTCCACCGCCAGCGGCGCCTCAGGCGCGCGGAACCCCTCGAGCTGCGACCAGTCGGAGATGAGCGGTCCGTGCGTGACGCCGATGACCCCGCCGTGGACGTTGCGGAAGCGGCAGCCCCACTCGTCGACGTAGTCGCCCTTCGCGTAGCGGCTCCCGACGACCGGCAGCGGGGCGCGGTACAGCTGGGGAACGGTCGCGATGTCGTCGGGGAACTCGCGGCGGAGCCGGGCGAGCGGTCCAGGCGAGTGCTCCTCGGCCCACGGGAGCACCCAGGCGTGGCGCGGCGTGCGGTCGGGCTTCTGAAACCGCAGGGTCCGCCGGACGAGCTCCCGCGACGTCATGGCCATCGCGCTCCGGGGATCGGCGTCAGCGCGGAGCCGCCGGCGGCGATGCCCGCGGGCACCGCCGGCACGACCGGACGGCCGCGCCGCGCCCAGGCGCAGCCGAGTTCGCTCGGGAGGCATCGCGCGGCGTAGCAGCGCTCCAGCTCGTCTGCCAGGCGGTGGACGAACGGGCGGCCGCCCGGGCCTGTGCGGCGGCGCGCGGCGGGGAAGGGCGCGATCTCGGGGACGGACGCGTGCATCGCTTCCACGCAGACCGTCTGCGCGGCCGCCGCCTCGATCCCGCAGACCACGGGACCAGGGCTGACGGCGCGGTCGAGGGCCGTGAAGAGCTTCTGGAACTGGGGCGTGGCGTCGGGGTCGCCGTAGTCGATCGGCGCCTCGCCCTCCGGCGTGCCGACAATGCGCTTCCGGGTCTCTCCGAAGACGATGCTCCCGCGCTCGCACTCCACGCGAAAGCGCGGCTCGATGGCCCGCTCGGTGGCGTGCGAGGCGAGGAAGAGCACCTCGCAGCCGTCTGCGGTCTCGGCGCGGCAGGCGGTCGTGTCGGCGCTCTCGATGGAGAAGACGCGCCCCATCTCGGCGGCGACGAGCGCAGGCATCGCGCTGCGGTGTATCTCGGGCCCGACGAGGAAGAAGGCGTTGTGGAGGAAGTGGGCCATCGCGTTGTTTGCCGGACTGTCGAGGACCAGCGCGCCGGTCGAGGCATCGCGCAGCCGGCCGGCCCAGCCGTTGCGCGCGTAGTAGGCAGGGTCCCGCGGCCAGGCGCACAGCGTCGTGACCCGCCTGGGCCGCCCGTAGCGGCCGGCGAGCAGGTCGCGCTTGAGCGCCTGAACGGCCGCCGAGTACGACCACTGGTAGCCGACGAGGACGAAGCGGCCGGCCCGGTCTCGTGCAGCGGCCAGGGCGTCAGCGGCGGCCGCCGACGCGCCGAGCGGCTTGTCGCAGAGCACGTGGCTCCCGCGTTCGAGGGCCTCCGCGCTCTGCGGGACGTGGAGGTGGATCGGCGAGACCACGACCGCGAGATCGGCCCTGTGGCCCGCATCGAAGAACGCGCCGACCGCGTCCACAACCGGCACGCCGAGGGCGGCGACCCGCGGCCACGCCGCCGACGCGCGCGCCTCGGGGTCCACGACGCCGGCAAGGCGCGCCGCGTGGGGTGGCGTCTCGTCCAGCAGCGCCTGGAGGTAGTGGAATCCGTATCCGCCGATGGCGGCCATCAGCACCCTGACGGGTTCCGGCCGTTCGTGCTTCCTGTCTGCCACGTCCGCTACCGCGCCTCCATGGCCGCGTCCAGCAGATCGGTCTCGCATACCCGCCTTGTCTCGAGATCGATCGCCAGCGTCTTGATCTCGAACGGTCCCAGGCGCGTGTCGAGGGACAGGCCCAGCGCGGGCACCGTCAACGTGGTGGTCCGCGCGCGCCCCGTCGGCTCGAACAGCCGGACGATCAGCCGGCGCCCGTCCTCGATGACGCGCAGGCTCGGCATCTGGACCGCTTCGTCGGACAGGACGGCGCCGGCAAGGGCCGGCAGCCCGCCGGTTCCGGGCGGGAAAGCCACGAGGGCCATCGGGGCCTCGTGCCGCGCCGTGGCCTCCCGATCCACCACGCTCAGGCGCTCGGCGGCCGGCCCGCCGGCGAGCCAGAAGCGGAACACGTGCTCGCCGCGATCGACCCTGGGCTCGGCCCGGTCCTGCCTGACGACGGGCGTCCGGTCATCCACCGGGTGGCCGGCGTACGCGGGCGAGCGGAGACACGACAGGCGCAGTTCGGACCCGGAGAAGTCGAACCCGTAGATCGCGTCGTTGATGACCGTCAGGGCATGCGCGCCGTCCGGCGAGACGCACGCCACCCACTGCTGACAGACGAGTTCCTCGGCCTCGCGACGGTGTTCCTCGACCCCGAAAGCCACCTGGCCGAGCACCCGCCCGGGCCCGAGGGCCGTCGGGATCGCCAGCTTCAGCATTGCGTCCGTTTCTGCCCAGGTGGCGCGCGCTTCGACCTCGACTTCCGCGCCCTGCCAGGGCAGCGCGTAGCGCAGGCGCAGGACGGAACGGCCGTACCCGAACAGCGCTTCGACGATTGTGCGGACCGGGCCGTCTTCGATGACGCGGACCGGCGGCAGTTCGTGCGCCGCGACGCCGGCGAACGCCGCGGCGTCGCGCGGCGCGAGGAGCAGGAACTCGCCGGCGCGGTCGCGGAAGCTCCTCGCCTGCATGCCCCATGGGTCCGCCGAGTCGCGCATGACGAGGGGACGGAAGGCGCCGCGATCGACGTACGTGACGCCGTCCACGCAGTAGCGCGCGAGCAGTCCCGTTCGGCCGTCGATGTCCGCGGCGCAGCCGGCGCCGCGATGCCGGTACACGCCGTCAACCGGGCGCAGGGGCGGCGCAGGCGGCCTCGGGATCTTGCGCAGCCGGCAGGCGAATCGGCTCACCGCCGAGGGCTCGAGCGTCGGGCGGAAGACGATCCGCTTGCGCTGGTCCACCTGGATGTTGCCGCTCTCTTTCTCGACCTGCGCCGGCACGGCGCGCCCGTCGCGGCCGGCGACCTCCGGCGCGAGGCACACGGACGAATCGGGGTTGGGTTCGGGCGGCTGCATTTCGCAGACGACCGTGGCGGTCACCGGGAACGGGTGGGGGTTGTGGACCAACAGCGGGTACTCGCCCTCCTGCGCCTGCGGCTCACTCGAGATCAGCGCGAAGAACGCCCGCGCCCGCAGCCGGGCACCGAGGTCCAGGCCGAGTCCCAGCCGCCGCAGCGCTTGTGCCTCGGCCTCCTCGACGCTCGTTCCTGCCAGCACGTCGTGGAACTGCGTGAACAGCAGAGCCTGGAGCACCTCGTCCAGGCCGGCGGCGGGGTAGGGCAGCAGGCCCTGGACGGCGGCGCACGCGCACGTTTTCTCCGTGGCGAACAGGAGCGCCTCGAGGCGCCGGTGCGCGCGCTTGACCGTCGCCATCGACGTGTAGCACCCGGGCGCCCAGGGGTTGAGGTCCCGCTCGACGCGCGGGAGCGAGGGACGTCTTGCCTCGAGGCCGTCGAAGTAGTCCTCGGGCCGCCCGTGCACGATCTGCCGGCCGTGCGCGCCGCCCGCGAGCGCCGCCAGGGCGCGGAGATCGCCGCGCGACGGCCCGCCGCCGTGATTCCCCACGCCCCACAGCACGAGCCCGTCCTGGTCGGCGCCGTGCGTGCGGAGCCACCCCTCGACTTTCGCGCGGGCCCGCCCCAGTTCCGAGTTGTAGTGCCCGGCGGAGCGGTGAGCGAGCAGGGTGGACCCGTCGTAGCCCACCCAGACGAAGTCGTCCGCGGGCAGGTCCAGGTGCCGCGCGTCCGGGCGGCAGAAGAGATACCCGGTGTAGCCCGCCTTCGTCAGGATCTGGACCAGGCCGCGGCTGTGGCCGAACGCGTCGACGTTGAACGCCGCGCGCGGCCGCACGCCAAACCGGTCGCCGAAGTACCGAAGGCCTTCGCCGATTTGGCGCACGAACGATTCGCCCGACGGCAGGTTGCAGTCCGGCTGGAGGAACCAGCCGCCCGACACGTGCCACCGTCCCAGGCGCACCAGGCGCTGGATGCGGCCGAACAGGCGCGGCTCGTGCTCCTCGACCCACTGGTACAGGAGCGCTTCGTTGTGGCAGAACACGAAGCCGTCGAACTCGTCGCACAGATCGGCCGCCGACCGGAAAGTGGCCAGCGTCGCTGCCAGCCCTTCTTCCCACGGCCACAGCCACACCGGGTCGATGTGCGAATTGCAGACGAGGATCAGGCGGCGCCCTAGCGTCATGGCATCGGCCTCACTCGCGCCTCGAGCGGGGTCTCGCCGGCGCCGCAGGGCACGCGGAACGTCGCGACGTCCGGCGCGTCTGGGTCGGCGCGGAGCCGGAGCCGCAGCCAGCCCTCGCGGACGGGCAGGCGCGCCTCGACGCCGGCCAGCCCCGGCAGGAGCCTCGGCGTCACCGTGACCGCGTCCGGGCCCGGCCTCACGCCGAGCAGGTGCTGCACGACGAGGACGACGAGTTCGGCCCACGTCCACGGCGTGATGCCGACCTGCGGAAACGGCGGCGACGCGCGAGGTCCGTTGTTCTCGAACCACGCGCCCGAGGCGGCGCCGTCCGTCGCGGCGAGCCAGCGCAGGATGCGCCAGGCGCGCGCGGCGTCGCCGGCCTCGACGGCCGCCCGCGCGACGAAGATCGACGCGAACGGCCACGCGCCGGGGGAATCGGGTTCGGACGAGACGTGGTATCGGCCGTAGCCGCCCCGGTGCCACGCCTGGTTCCACAGCGTTTCGATGTGATTCAGCGTCGCGCGCGCCACCGCCGAGCGCGGCGCGACGGTGCCGAAGGCAATCGGCAGGACGCAACTCGTGTCGGGGTTCAGCCGGTGCGGCGGGTCGCCGGCGAGCGGAACGCCCTCGGGCAGTCCCGCGCGGGGGCTAGGCAGAATCGTCTCCTGCACCTGGCCCGTCACCAGCCGCCGCTTCACGAAGCCGCGGGCGTCGGACAGGGCGAACACCGGGTCGGAGAGCATCGCGTCGCGCAGCGACTCCGACTCGTGCTGCCAGCGTGCAGCCGGCTGTGGGCGGCCGAGCTGCCGAGCCAGCGAGGCGGCGGCGGCGAGGCCGAGCGACACGAACAGCTGGTGGGCCAGTTCCAGGCCGGGCTTGATGCCGTGCGCGGCGTGCCGCTCCCAGTACTCCCGCGTCCCGCAAAGCAAGCCGCTCGCCGGGTGGCGGAGCTCCGCGCGCAGCGGGTACTCCGCGGCGGCCGCGACATGGTCCCAGACCTCCTCGGCGAGCCCGAGGTCGCCCGTCCAGGCGGTGTACTCGCCCAGCACGTGGAGCAGGATGCCGTTCTGATCGAGTTCCACGTCGCCGCGCCCTCGGGCCTGGCTCGAATCGAGCGTCGCGCCCTCCTCGGTCACGAACTCGATGGCCAGGCGGCGCAGCATCGTCCGCGCCAGCGGCTGGTGCCCGAGCATCGTGAGGGCGAGCGCCGCGAACGCCTGGTCGCGGACCCATTCGCGGTTGTACTGCCAGATGCTGCCGTCCATGCGGCCCGCAGCCGACACGGCGGCTGGCAGCTGCGCGGCGCTGGCGCGAAACAGGCGGTCGAGGACGGGGTCGCCGAACTCGACGGTGGTCCTCTCCGGCCGCGGGCCGGGCGGGCGAGCCCCGCCGCCGGGGGCGGCGATGCGCACGTCCACCGAGCCGGCTGCCCGGTCGAGATCGTAGACGAGGGCCGCCCGGAGGCGATCGCCGGGGGCCAGCGAGAAGGCGATGCTAGCCTCCGTGCCTGGCGTTCCCGTGCGCAGCGTCCCTGCGATGGTCTCGTGCCCGGCGTTCGCCAGCGTGACGTCCCGGGACAGGCTCGGCCGCTCGCCGTCGGGACACGAGAAGCGTTCTTCGACGTCGATCGGCCCCGCCTTCCACGAGGCCACGACCGCCGGGATCGCCGCTCCAGCCTGCCATGCCACCGCGACCGCCCCAGCCTCCGGCGCACGCGCGCCGGTTCCCGCGGCGATGCGCAGGGCCGTCGGCTCGAGGCCGTGCTCCGGGTGCATGGTCAACGCGCCGCGCTTCGGCCGCAGCCGGTCCGGGTCCATGACGAGCAGGCCGAGCGGCGTGCCCTCGCCGGCGGGCGCGTGCTGCACGGCGGCCTGGATGCGGCCGTTGCCCAGGAAGAAATAGGACGTCCCTGACAGGCGCGTGCGCACGTCCGGGTGGCCCCGCGCGGGGTCGTCTCGATACGCGTGCTCGGCGACATCCACCATCGCGCTACGCCTCCGGCGCGCCTGCGGGGGCGCGCGCCGGCCTCGGCCCGGCCATCGCCCGAAGCGCGGCGAGGTCCTCGGCGAGCCTCGACTCGCACAACGCCGGCCACGCGTCTCGATCGACCGGGCGGCAGTCCGCCTTGGCTTCGGACCGCCGGGCCAGCTCGAGCACGGCGTTCAGTTCGGCGCGATCGACGTCGGGGAACCGCGAGAGGAACTCCTCGTCCCTGATCGGCACCTCGAAGCTCCCTCCGTGATCTTCCACGGACAAGTGGACCGCGCGCGGCAGGTCGTCCAGGAGCCGGATGATGGCCCGGAGGTCGATGACGCCCTCGCCGATTGGCGCCGGAAACGTGACGATGCCGCCGGGCGACGGCAGCACGCCGCCGTCCTTGACGTGCGTGCTGACCACCCACGGGAGCAGGCGAGCCGACGCTCGGACCGGGTCCTCGATCATCGTCAGGAGGTTCATCGTGTCGAGGCAGACGCCGATCCAGTCGCCCGGTTCCGCGCCGCACATGTCGAACAGCCGGAGGAGCTCGAAGGAGGTGAACTCGAAGTGCGTCTCGACGGCCAGCGTCACGCCGTAGTCGCGCAGCATGGGCGCCTGCGGGCGGAGGGCGGACGCCGTTTCGCGCAGCAGCAGCTCGGTGCACGGGTTGGCCGCGTTCCAGCGCATCAGGCCGCCCGAGCAGGACCGCACGACCGACGCCCCAACGGCCGCCGCGCCGCGCGCCGCCCATTCGTTGACGCCGAACAGGTCCCTGCGCGCCCACGTCGTCATGTCGCGGGGGATGTGCTGGGCGCCGCCCCACTCGAGGTACATGCCGCAGGCGCCGGCGAACGCGCGGAGGTCCTTCAGCGCGTCTTCGCCCGTGCGCGCCTGCCACTCCGGAGTCAGGCCCGAGAAGGCGACGCCGTCGGCGCCACGCGCCGCGGCCCATTCGAGCGTCGCCATCGGGGACAGATCGAGCGGAAACAGCCCGTAGTTGTCGAGGCCCACCCTGCGGCGGCCGGGCGCCGTGTCGCCCGTCATCGGATCGTCACCATCGCCCACAGGAGCAGGATGATCAGGCCGACGAGCACCCAGGTGCCGAAGAACCCGAGATAGTCGCTGCGGGCCGGCCGGAGGATCTCCCAGTTCCGGCCGCCGAACCACTTGTCACCGTCGTACTTGCGCGGGTTCGCGCACGCATCGGCGACGGCGGCCGCGTCTGCCTCCGGCGTCGGCTGCACCGGCGTGTGGATCCGGGCGAAGAAGCGGTCCAGCGCGTCGCTGGGCTCGGGCCGCGTGACGAGCGAGAGCAGGACGAGCGCGAGGAACGGGAACAAGGCGTCGAAGTAGAAGCGCGCGGCCACGAGCTGCGGCTTCGACCACGTCTTCAAATCGACGCCGAACCAGCTCATGACCCACAACTCCGCATGGAACCGGCCGAGCCCCTCTTTTGGCGACCGCGGGTCCTCGGGGTCCTGACGGACGACCTTCTCGAAGAACACGCCGACCGGCGGCATCGTCCTCGTCCGCGTAACGGGTTCGCCCGGCCGGGCCGCGCGGCCCGAGGCAACGTCTTCGTTCGTCGCCGGGGACGTGGACACCACGGTGCGCGGCGCGGTCTCGACGAGCCACGGCCCGTAGCGCCGCGCCGCGTCGATGCGCTCGAAGGCCGTCGGGATCGCCGCGTAGAGCAGGATGCAGAGCGCCACCTGCAGGATGACCGCCCACTTCGTCAGGCGGCGCCAGACGAACCCCAGCCAGATGGACGCGCCGAAGATCGCCGGGATCGAGATGATGTACTGGAACAGGCCGAGCAGGTTCTCCGCCGTCATGGCCACCAGGATCGCCCCGGCCAGCGTCACGGCGATCACGGCCCGCCCGACGACGAGGTAGTGCCGGTCGCTCCTGCCCGGCACGATGGGCCGGTAGAGGTTCCTGATGAACAGCGCCGCGTGCGAGACGGCCGATGCGTCCAGCGTGGACATGTTCGCGGCCAGCACGCCGATGAGCATGAGGCCGATCGCGCCCGGCCACAGCAGGTCCCGGGTCATCACGCCCCAGATGAGATCCGGGTCGTGCAGCCGGCCCGCGTAGAGGCCGATGGCGATGAGGCCGGCCAGCGCCCAGAAGAGCATCAGGACGCGCTTGGCGAACATGCCGCCGATCATGCCCACGCGCGCGGTGAACTCGTTCCTCGCCGATCCGGCCGTCTGCATGCCCGACACGACGGCGACGATGGACACCAGGTTCGCCAGCACCATCGCGAGCACGGTGTACCAGGCGTAGTCGCTGAGCGACGCCGATCCGAACAGCTGGAACATGTGGGCCGGCACGGCGGCGTGCAGCCCCGCGAAGCCTCCCAGCCTGGCGAGGCCGACCGGCACGAGCATGACGGAGAAGACGACGATCAGCACCCCCTGGATGCCATCCGTGATCGCGGCGGCCCTGAAGCCGCCCATCATCGTGTACGCGCCGACGACGACGGCGTAGATGAGGAAGAACCACGTCTGGTTGACGTGGGACACGAAGGAGCGGAGCTCGCCGCGCTGATGCTTCTGCCGGAGGACCTCCCAGCGCGCGTGCTGATCCGGCGTGAGCCCGCCCGCCCGCGCCGCCTCGAGCTCGCGGAACTCCTGGAACTCCGCGACGCTCGCCCGCTCGGCGGCGGTGCACTCCGCGACGGCCTTCGGCGTCATGGCCACCATCGTCTTGCCGGCGACGAGCATGCCGATGCCGCCGCCGATGAAGGCCGAGATCGCGAGGGTGAAGACCGCGTAGGCGGCGGCAAGGAAGGGGCTGCCGAAGCGCTCCTCGTAGTAGTCGCCGATGGTGGTCAGGCGCACCCTGCGGAACAGCATCGTGCTGAACCAGTAGAACGGCGTGAGGAACAGCACGAGCGACTGGATCCACATCCCGCCGACGCCCTGGCGGTAGACCTCCCGCGAGACCGCCACCGCCTGGTCGGCGTTGGTGGAGCACCCGAAGTTCAGGAAGAACTGGTAGACCCTTCCCAGCGTGCGGCCGGCCAGGAAGAAGTCGTCCATGCCCTCGGACGAGGCCCCGACCTTCCGTCCGATCCAGAGCACCGCGGCCAGGTAGGCGGCGATGATGGCCACATCGACGACGTGGAGGCCCCACAGGTGCATGGCGGACGCGCCTCGATGGGTCGAAGCCGGGAGCTCCGGCAAGCGGGCTTCCGGCGCACGGCCGACGACCGAACGCCGCGGCGGAGGCCGGCCGCGGAGCCGGCCCCGCCCGTCACGGCGCGCCGGCTAGACGAGTTCCGTCAAGCCGGGGATGGCCACCGGGTCCACGGGATTCGGCCCGAACTCGTACGCCTTGGGCGACAGGTCGAGCGTCGAGGTGTTCATCGCCCAGTCCCAGGAGATCGCCCGGCCCGTGTAGGCGCTCATCCTGCCGATGATGGCGCACATCGTGCTCTCGGCGACCTGGCGCCCCTCGTTGAGCGGCGCGCCCTTCCGGATCGACGCGATAAGGTCGATGTGCTCCTGGACGTAGGGATTGACTTCCTCGGCCTCGAAGGTCCACGGGGACGCGCCGGTGATGCGCGTGGCGCTCGCGGTGCTCCACGCCACGCCCTTCGTGCCCACGATTCGCTCTTCGACCCGGTCGTTGCAGCCCTTCGTCTGCCGGCACATGCTCAGCACCCGCACCCCGTTCGGGTACTCGAACTCCGTGGCGAAGTGGTCGAAGATGTTGCCGAACTGGGGCGCCACGCGCACCTGCCGCCCGCCCATCGCCATCACGTTCTTCGGCATCGCGCCCATGGCCCAGTTGACGACGTCGATGTTGTGCACGTGCTGCTCGACGATGTGGTCGCCGGAGGTCCAGGTGAAGTAGAGCCAGTTGCGGCACTGCCACTCCATCTCCGTCATGTTCGGCGTGCGCTCCTTCACCCACAGGTCGCCCTGGTTCCAGTAGCACTGCGCCGCGACGATGTCGCCGATCTGGCCGTCGTGGATGCGCTTCATCAGCTCCAGGTAGCGCCGCTGGTGCCGCCGCTGCGTGCCGGCGACGATCGCGAGGCCCTTCTGCTTCGCGAGGTCGGACGTGGCGATGATCGAGCGGACGCCCACCGGATCCACGGCCACCGGCTTCTCGGCGAAGATGTGCTTGCCGGCCTCGATGGCGGCCTTCAGATGGATCGGACGGAACCCGGGAGGCGCCGCGGTGACGATGAGATTGACCTCCGGCACCGAGCAGACGCCCTTGTAGTTGTCGAACCCGACGAACTGGCGGGAGGCCGGCACCCTGACCCGCGACGCGTATTCCTTGGTCAGGCGAGCCAGCGCGGACTCGACGCGGTCGGGCACGAGGTCGCCGAGGGCGACGATTTCCACCGCCGGGTCGGCCTTGAGGCAGTCGATGGCCGCCCCCGTGCCGCGCCCGCCGCACCCGATGACGCCCACCCTGATCGCATCGGATCCCTGGGCGAACACGCCCACCCCCCCGGGGATGGCCGCGGCCATCGAGGCCGCCGCCGCCGTCTTCACGAAATCGCGGCGCGTGACTGTCGTGTGCTGATCCTGGCTCATGTCGTCTCTCTCCTCAGAAGGCGTCGCACGAGCGGTACGCGTCGATGACGGCGCGCTCCCCCTCGAGGCCCGGCTTGCTCTGGCCGTGCTCCATGCAGATCGGGCCCTGGTAGCCCCGGCCGTGGAGGTACTTGAACACGTTGCGGAAGTTGATCTCGCCGCTCGTCGGCTCCTTGCGGCCCGGATTGTCGCCGACGTGGAAGGCCGCGATCTCGTCCCACGCGGCCTCGATGTTCGGCAGGATGTTCCCCTCGCTGATCTGCTGGTGGTAGATGTCGTTCACGATCTTGCAGTGCGGACTGGCGACCGCCCGGCAGATCTGGTACGCCTGCGGGATCTTCGAGAGGAACAGCCCGGGGTGGTCCCTCGGGTTGAGCGGCTCCAGTACGATCGTCAGCCCGGCCGGCGCGCAGACGTCCATGCACGCGCGGAGATTGTCGACGAGGTTGGCCGTCTGGTACTCCCAGGCCAGGCTCTCATCGTAGCGCCCGGGCACGACGAGGGCCGTCCTCGCCCCCGTCCGCTTCATCGTCTCGACGCCGTCGCGCATCTTCTGGAGCAGGGCGGCGCGCACGTCCTTGTCGCGCAGGACGAAGTTCCTGTTCTTGAAGTCGGCCAGCAGGACGAAGGGGCCCAGCGTCATGCCGCGCTTCTCGAGTTCGCGGACGATGGTCTCCTGATCGGCCAGCGGCCGGCTCATGAGGCCGTTGTCGAACATCGCCGTGAACCCCTCGTTCGAGGCGAACTCGACCTGGGCGGCGAGGCCGGCGCCGGCATGGCTGGTGAACTGGCCGAAGCTCGGCGCGTAGCGCAGCCGGAACTTCGGCTTGGGCGGCCCGGGCGGCGCCTGCGGGCCGGCTTGCTGCCGGGCGAGAGCGGGGAGGGGGGCCGCCGCCAGCGCGGCGGCGGATGCCAGGCCCCGCGCGATGAAGTCCCTGCGTTTCATGGAACGCTGCCTCCTGGGATCGAACGAGCGGATGGACGCCGGGCGAGGCGCCGCCGGCGGGGGCGCCTTGCTGCGGGCAGCAGTCTACCAGAGAAGGGCAGGCAACCGTCCGGCGATCGATCTCAGCGCGGCCCGCTTCGGCCAGGCGCTATCATTCCGGAAACCTGGGAGGGACATCCGGTGGCGCGCGACTCGTACCGAGACCTGGCGGCCTACTACGACCTGATGGCGTCCGACCCGGGGATACAGGCGCTGTATCGCGAGTGGAGGGGGCTGCTGCTCGCGGCGATCCGGAAGCGGGGGCTCCGGCCGCGCGTGCTCGTCGACCTGGCCTGCGGCACGGGGAACTCGACGATCCCCTGGACCCGGCGCCGCGGGTGGACCGTGGTCGGCGTCGATCGGTCCGCGGCCATGCTGCGCGCGGCGCGCCGCAAGTCGCGCGCCGTCCGGTGGGTGCGGCAGGACCTGACGGCGCTGCGCCTCGGCGAGCGCGCGGACCTGGTCACCTGCCACTTCGACGCACTCAACCACGTGCTCCGGGACGCGGACCTGCAGCGCGTCTTCGACGGCGTCGGCCGCCTCCTGCGCGAGGGCGGCCTTTTCCAGTTCGACCTGAACACCGCCCACTGGCTGCGCCGGCTCTCGGCCAGTCAGAGGCTCTTCAGGCTCGGGCCGCACGCCTTCACGGCCTACAACGCGTTCGATCCCCGGACCGGCGTCGCCCTGCTGCGCCAGCTCTGGTTCGTGAAACGCGGCCGGCACTATCGGAAGCTCGAAGTCGCCGTGCGCGAGCGCGCGTACGATCGCGCCGCGGTCCGGCGCATGCTGCGGCAATCGGGCCTGCGGCTGGTGACGGTCCGCGCGCAGCGGGCGCTGGGCGCCGCGCCCATCCGCGACTACTTCCTCGCGGTGCGCCTGCCGGCGCGCCCCGCCCGCTGAGGCCGGGTCTCCGAGGCCCGCGCCGGCTGTCTGACCGCCGCCGGCGCCTTCGCCGCGACGGGCTTCGCCGCCGTCTCGAGTCGGGCCGTCGAGGCGCCCATCTCGCCCGGCAGCCGGCTGGCCCTGTCCACGTCCGCCATGTTCCGCGGCATGTGCGGTGACCGGCGTGGATCGACCGCGTCGTCGCGCCGTCGAGCAGGCAGTCCAGCGACACCGGCTCGCAGGTGCCGTCGAAGGGCAGCCCCGCCCGGTTCGCCTTTCGCGTTCAGCGCCGGCGATCCGGAGTTGCCGCCGGCCGTGTCCACGGCGGACAGACAGTCCACCGGCGCGTCACCGACTCGGGTGTCGAGGAACGGCGCCGCCGCGGCGGTCCGCAGCGCCGCGGCCTACCAGCGCGACTCGAACGCGTAGCGGCCGGACTCGATTCGGTACACCGCCCGGCCGCCGGCGAACGACACGAACGACACGCCCTGGCTGGCAGCGGCGGGCGTTCCGCTCTCCGTCACGCCGTCGGGGCCTCGCGCGGGCAGATGAACCGTCGCCGTCGTGTTGGCCGGAATGGCCACGCGCAGCGTGAACGCGCCCGGCGCCTGCTCCCAGCGGACGGCGATCGGCCCGCGGATCGACTCGTACGACGCCTCGACCCAGTCGAGGCCCGGCACCGGCTGCGGTCGGACGACGATGTGCTTGAATCCCGGGGCGCGTTCATCGGCCGTGATGCCGGCCAGGTCCTGGTAGAGCCACTCGGTGACGTGGCCCATCATGAAGTGGTTGTGCGACGACTCGCGGTCCGCGTCCCACGCCTCGGTGAGCGCCGTCGCGCCCTTCCTCAGCTGGAACGCGTAGCCGGGTTTCGTGTCCTGGGTGACGAGCCTGTAGACGACGTCCGAGCGGCCGCGCTGCGCGAGCGCCTGCAGCAGCGAGCGGAAGCCTACGTCGCCGGCCGTCGCATACCCGCGGGCCTCGACGTCGCGGACGAGGGCGGCGAGCACGCCGGCCTCGGTGGACGAGTCGGCCAGGCCCAGCGCGAGGGGGATGGCGAGCGCCGCCTGCGACCCGGTGGCGTAGCCCGGCTCCGCCGGGCGGTGGAACTCGTCGAGGTAGCGTGCGCGGATTGCGGCGGCCTTCTCCCGGAACATCCGCTCGTCATCCGGCTTCCCGAGCACGCCCGCGATGCGGGCCAGGGTGACGACGTCGAGCCAGTAGTACGCCGTGGCGGTGATCGGCGCCGGGGTCAGGTTGGCGGCCCCGCCGGGCTTGTCCAGATCGAGGTCGTACCAGTCGCCGAGCCCGTCCGAGAGGATGCCGTTCCTCGCGCGCGACTCGAGGAAGGCCGCGTAGCGCTTCATGGCGTCGTAGTGCGTCCGCATCAGCGCGACGTCGCCGTTGAACAGATACTGCTGCCAGGGCACCAGGATGAACGCCGCGCCCCACTCGGCCGCGTTCCGGAACGCGCCCTCGAACACTGTGTACTCGGGGGCGATGTCCGGCACCAGGCCGTCGGCGGTCTGGGAATCAGCCATGTCGTTCATGCCCTTGGTGAAGATGCGCGACGTGTCGAACTCGTAGCGGATCGCCGGCCCGTTCAGGTGGTACTGTTCGAGCCACCCGAGCTTCTCGCGGTGCGGGCAGTCGGTGAGCACCGACACCATGTTCGACCGCTGCGCCCAGCGCACCAGGTCGCGAATCCGGTTCAGCAGCGGGTCCGACGCCTCGAAGCGGCCGGCTGGCTGAGCCGACGAGTGGACGATGACCGCGTCGAGCGACACGATCGTCGGCGCCAGCGGCGAATCCGGGGCCACGCGCCGCTGCCGCGCCTGCTCGTCCTCAGTCGTCGCCAGAACCGGCGCGCCGCCGGGGCCGAAGAACTCGGCGCGCACGTAGCGGCTGCCGACGTAATAGAAGCTCGGGACCCAGGTCTCCTCGCCGTCGGTGGCCTTCGTGTACTGCCACCACGACACCCCGCGGGCCTCGGACCCCATCGTGCGTCGGTCGATCGTGCCGTCGGGGAAAAGGATCTCGGACGGCGTCAGGCGCACCGTGCTTCCCGCGGGGCCCGCGACGCGCAGGCGGGGAACGAAGGCCGCGTTCTGGCCGAAGTCGTACACGACCGTCTTGTCGGGGAAGGCGCGCGACGAGACGCAGGGGCGCTCGGCGATCGGCCGGATCGGATCGGCGGCGGCGCTCAGGCCGCGCATCGCGTGCTCCAGGCCGATGACGGGAACGACGGGGCTCCACCCGCGGTCGTCGAAGGCGGCCGTGCTCCACCCGCGCGGCTCCAGGCGGGCGTCGTAATCCTCGCCGCCATAGACGCTCGAATACGTAATCGGGCCCGGATGCGACCGCCAGCCGGCGTTCGTGCCGGCGTACTCCACCGACCCGTCGGCGTATTCGAGGCGCAGGTGCAAGATGGCGCGCAGCGGCCCGAACGACCCGGTGAACTTGGCGAAGCGGTTCCTGCGGACGACGTGGTACATCCCGTTGCCGAGGAGGAAGCCCGCGGCATTGCGCCCGGTGGTCAGGAGCGCGGTCACGTCGTGCGTGTCGTAGAGCACCGTCCGGGCGTAGTTCGTCCAGCCCGGGGCGAACAGATCCTCGCCGACGCGCCGGCCGTTGAGCGTGAGTTCGTAGTGGCCGAGTCCGCTCGCATGCGCCACTGCCCGGACGAGGCCCGGCCGCACGTCGAACGTTCCGCGGAGCAGGAGGGTCTCCGTCTCGCCCGGCGCCGCGATCCACGCGCCCTTCCAGTCCTCCGCCCTGAGCAGGCCCATCGTCCAGGTGGCGGGCAGGCTCCACGCCGACGGCCGGCCGGCCTGGTCCCACGCGCGCACCTTCCAATAGACGCGCTGCGACGAGGCGAGCGGGGAGCCGGCGTAGGGGATGTGCGCGGACTCGTCCGACGCGACGCGCCCGCTGTCCCAGAGGTCGCCGCGATCGGCGGCGAGGAACTCCGGAGACGACGAGACCAGCACGCGCCACGCCGTCTGCCGCGCCCCGCGCTCCGGGCTCTGGACGCGCCAGTAGAGGCGCGGCCTGGGCACGTCAATGCCCATCGGGCTCACCGCGTACTCGCAGCGAAGGCCCGTCACGGCGATGGCCGCGGCGGCGGGAGGCGGCCCGGCGTGCGAGGGCGGCGCGGTCCGCACGGGCGGCACGGTCCCGAGCGCGGCGCCGGAGACGAGGGAGGCGAAGAGGATGCGGCGGATGAAGGGGTTCATGGCATTCGGGCGCGGGGGCGTCGCATGCGCGCCCCGGATTGTACAACGCGCTCGCAGGCGGCGCGGGTGCGCGCCGGGCCGCGATCGTGTAGCATCGAGGCGACCTCCGGGAGACGCCTATGACCACCACGCGCCTCTTCCGTGCCCGTCTCGGAGCCCCCCGGCAGCACCTGGGTTTCCCGGCCGCCATTCTCCTGCTGGGCGGACCCGCGCTCTTCGCGCTGGCTTGCGGCCCGGGCGCGTCCGCGCCCGCCGAGCGGCCGCCGCTGAAGATCTACGTCAACACCGACCTCGAGGGCGTCAGCGGCGTCTTCAAGTTCGCCCAGACGCGCGAGAAGGACTCGCCGCTGAACATCCAGGCGTGCGAGTACTTCATGGGCGACGTGGCCGCGGTGGTCCGCGGCCTGCGCGACGCGGGGGCCACGGAGGTCGTCGTGCTCGACGGCCACGGCACGCAGGCGGTGCTGCCGCACCTGATGGCGCCGGGCGCCGTGTACGTCACCGGCACGCCGAGGCCGGGCGCCGGGAACCTCTCGGGGCTCGACGAGTCGTTCGCCGGCATGGTCATGCTCGGCTTCCACGCCATGATGGGCACGCCCGACGGCGTCCTCAACCACACGCAGTCCTCCAGGTCCGAGAACCGCTACTGGTACAACGGCGTGGAGTCGGGCGAGCTCGTGCAGAACGCGGCGATCGCCGGCCACTACGGCGTGCCCCTCGTCATGGTGACGGGCGACGAGGCCACGTGCCGCGAGGCCAGGCAGTTCTTCGGCGACGGCGTGGTCACCGTGGCCACCAAGCGGGGCCTGTCGCGGGAAGCGGCCGTGCTCTATCCCTTCGAGGAGACGCGGAAGGCCCTCTACGACGGCGCAAGACGGGCCGTGGAGGCGACGCGCGTGTGCAAGCCATACGTCCTGAAGGCGCCGATCGCCGTCAGGGAGGAATACCTGAACCTCGATCCGTCGCTGCCGGCGCCGGTCAAGGTCGTCCGCGAGGGCGTGGCGGAGAACGCGCTGCAGCTGTTCACGTGGGCCAACAAGTGATGGGGGCGGCGATGCAGCAGGACCAGACGGCGTGGACCCGGCGCGAGTTCTGCCGTGTCGGGGCGATGGGCATTGTCGGCGCGGCGCTGGCCGACCCGCGCGCCGCCCTGGCGGCGCCCGCGAAGACGAGGGTGGCGATTGTCGGCACCGGCATCCGCGGCAGCACGACCTGGGGCATGAACCTCGTTCGCGACGCGGGCGAGTTCGTCGACATCGTCGGCTTGTGCGACGTCAATCCCGACCGCGTGGAGGTCGCCCGGCGCTGGCTGGGCGGCGCCGTGCCCGCCTTCACCGGCTTCGACGAGATGGTCCGCGCGGTGAGGCCGGACCGCGTCATCGTCACCACCGTGGACGCCACCCACGCGGACTACGTGTGCCGGACGATGGACTTCGGGCTGGACCCGATTTCGGAGAAACCCCTGTGCACGCAGGCCGAGCAGGCTCAGCGGATCGTGGACACGGAGAAGCGGACCGGCCGCAGGCTGGACGTCACCTTCAACGCCCGGCACGAAGCGTCCGCCATGAAGGTGAAGGAGCTGCTGCTCGCCGGGGAGATTGGCGATCTGTACTCGGTGAACTACGAGGAGTTCCTCGACCTCGATCACGGCGCGAGCTACTTCCGGCGCTGGCACGGCCTGAAGCAGGCCAGCGGGACGCTGCTCTGCCACAAGGCCAGCCACCACTTCGACCAGCTGAACTGGTGGATCGACTCGGATCCCGTCGAAGTGACGGCCCGCGGCCGCTTGAACAGGTACGGCGTCAACGGCCCGCAGCGGCACGCCAACTGCCGCCTGTGTCCGCACAAGAAGGCCTGCGATCTGTACTGGGACATCACGTCCAGCAAACAGATGATGGAGCTGTACGTGGACTGCGAGGACCAGGACGGGTACTTCCGCGACGGGTGCCTCTACCGGCGAGAGATCAACATCCCCGACACCTACAGCGTGCAGGTGACCTACGCGAATCACGTGCTGGTGACCTACAGCCTGAACGCCGCCGCGCCCTACGAGGGGCAGGCCATCGTCTTCAACGGGTCGAAGGGGCGGATCGACGTCCGCAACTACAACCGGCAGCCATGGCAGGTGCCGCACGAGAGCGAGATCAGGCTTACCCGGAGCTTCAAGGACAGCGTCGTGATGGCCGCCGACCCGCAGCGGGGCGAGTCGTTCGAGCACGGCGGCGCCGACCAGCGGATCAAGCGGATGATCTTCGACCCGGGCGTGGCGGACCCGCTGGCGCAGCGGGCCGGACTGAAGGCCGGCATCATGAGTTCGGCGATCGGCATTGCCGGCTACACGAGCATCGACACCGGGCGCACCGTGCGCATCGAGGAGGTGGTCAGGCTGTAGGGCGGGCCGGGCCGTCCGCAGGCCCTGGCAACCGCTGACCACGCGGCGGAGACGGGCACATGGTATCGCCAGCAGGCGCTCCGTGATGGCCTCGTGATGGCCCCGGGGCGGCCGGGCAGCAAGGAGCAGCAACATGCCGCAGCACGCACGCAGGCCGGCGCCGCGGCGCCTGACGCGCCGCGAGTTCGTCGGCGGCGCCCTGACGGCGGCTGGCGCCGTCGCCGGCGCTCCCGCGATCCTCAGGGGCCGGAACCTGAACGACAAGCTGGACATCGCATTCATCGCCTGCGGGGGCCGCGCCGTGGCCAGCCTCAGGGAGCTCACCCTGGCCTACGGCCCCGGCGGCGACAGCCGCGGCGCGGCTTCGCCGCCGCTGGCGCCGCACCCGGACGAGAACGTCGTGGCGCTGTGCGACGTGGACCAGAACGCCCTCGATGAAGCCTCGCAGCGCTTTCCCAAGGCGAGGACGTTCACCGACCTGCGCCGCGTGTTCGACCACCCGGGCGCCTTCGACGCGGTCGTGGTCTCGACGGCCGAGCACACGCACGCCTTCGCCACGTACCTGGCGCTCACGCACGGCAAGCACGTCTTCTGCGAGAAGCCGCTCACGTACAACATCTGGGAGGCGCGGCTCATCCGCGAAACGGCCGCGAAGCACCCGAGGCTCTCGACGCAGATGGGCAACCAGGGCCACGCGTCCCCGTCCCGCCGCAAGATCAAGGAGATCCTGATGACCGGCGTGATCGGGCCGGTGCGAGAGGTGCACGTCTGGGCCGACCGGGCGTGGGGACTGCAGGACGCGGCGTCGGCGGACAAGTTCGACAGGCCGCACGGCTTCTACAACGGCGTCCAGATCGTGGACCGATTCGCGGAGGAGATGCCCGTCCCGGCGACGCTGCACTTCGACCTGTGGCTGGGGCCCGCCCCGGCGCGGCCTTACCACGCGACCTACTTCCCGGGCCCGCGGTGGTACCGCTGGTGGGACTTCGGCAACGGCACGATGAGCGACCTCGGGAGCCACGACAACGACGTGCCGTACACCGTGCTCGACATCAGGCAGCCGCTGACGGTCGAAGCGGAGTCGCCGAACGTGCCGGTGGCCCACAGGGAGCTCGCGCCCGCGACGATGAAGGTGACGTACGAGTTCCCGGCATCGCCGTCGGGCGCGCCGCCGGTGAAGCTGGTGTGGTATCAGGGCGACTGCAAGCCGCCCGGGTGGACGCCCGAGTGGGGCGGCCGCTCGCAGATCTTCATCGGCGACCACGGCATGCTGCTCGGCAGCGGGAAGCTCCTGCCGGAAGAGAAGTTCAAGGATTTCCAGGCGCCGCCGGAGACGCTGCCGCGCTCGCCGGGGCACTGGGTCGAGTGGGTCAATTTCGCGAAGGGGCTCGGTCCGGTGCCCGGCTCGAACTTCCAGTACTCTGGATGGACGACCGAGGCGAACCACCTCGGGAACGTCGCCTACCGGGTCGGCAAGAAGATCGAATGGGACCACGGGAGCCTGCGCGCCCGCAATGCGCCCGAAGCGGCGCCGTTCATCGCGCGGCCCGAGTACCGGAAGGGATGGGACGACATCCTGAAGCCATAGGGTAGGATGGCCGGGTGACGGACCCGCCCCCGGGGGAGGGGTGTCTTGACGGACCGCCATACGCCGATCAACGCCGACGTCGTCACGCGCGCCCTCGAGGGAGCCGGCCTGCTGAGCCTCTCGACGGCGTCGATCCGCGAAGTCAAGAGGCTCATCGACACCATCGAAGGGGAGACGGGGCAGCGGTTCATCCGGATGGAGATGGGCGTCCCCGGCCTGCCGCCCAACCAGGCCGCGGTCCGCGCCCAGATCGAGGCGCTCGAGCGCGGCGTGGCGGCCAGGTATCCCGACATCCAGGGCATCCCGCCGCTCAAGCTCCAGATCTCCCGCTTCGTGAAGAACTTCCTCGACGTCAGCGTGGACCCCGAGCACTGTCTCCCGACGGTGGGGACGATGATGGGCGCCATGGCGTGTTTCCTCACGCTCAACCGCATGCACGCCGATCGCGAGGGCACGCTGTTCATCGATCCGGGCTTCCCGGTGCAGAAGCAGCAGTGCCGGGTGCTGGGCCACGGCTTCATGAGCTTCGACGTGTACGACTTCCGCGGCCCGCGGCTGGAGGACAAGCTTCGGAGCTACTTCGACACCGGCAAAGTCTCGTCGGTCCTGTACTCCAACCCGAACAACCCCGCGTGGATCTGCCTCACGGACGCCGAACTCGAGATCGTGGGGCGGCTCGCGACCGAGTACGACGCGGTGGTCATCGAGGACCTGGCCTACATCGGCATGGACTTCCGGCGCGACTACTCGCACCCGGGCGCGCCGCCGTTCCAGCCTTCCGTCGCGCGCTACACGGACAATTTCGTGCTGCTCATCTCCAGCTCCAAGGTGTTCAGCTACGCCGGGGAGCGTATCGGGATGCTGGCCGTGTCAGACGCGATCTGGGACCTTCGCGCCCCCGATCTGAAGCGGTACTACGCCTCCGAATCCCTGGGGCACGCGCTCGTGTTCGGCGCGATCTACGCTTTGTCGGCCGGCACGTCGCACTCCGCCCAGTACGCCCTGGCGGCGGCGCTGAAGGCGGTGAACGACGGCGAAGCCAACCTGCTGGAGGACGTGCGGGAGTACGGCGAGAAGGCGAGGGTCATGAAGCGGATGTTCACCGACAGCGGCTTCCGCATCGTCTACGACACCGATCTGGACGCGCCCATCGCCGACGGTTTCTACTTCACGGTGTCGTACCCTGGCCTGAGCGGCGAGGAGCTCTTGCGGGAGCTCATGTACTACGGGATCAGCGCGATCGCGCTGAGCACGACGGGAAGCGCGCGGACCGAGGGGCTGCGCGCGTGCACGTCGCTCATTCAGCGATCGGAGTTCCCGCTGCTGGCCGAGCGACTCGCGTGGTTCCGCCGGGACCACCCGGTGGAGCCCGGCGCGGCCGCCCGCTGACCGCGGCGGACGTTCCTCGGCGGCCAGGAAGGCGAGTGACGCCGCCGGTCGTTCGTCGCGAGTGCACCAGGACGCCGGCAGGCATCGCGGAGGGGCCCGGCCCCGGTGGGCCGGCTGCCGCCCAGGCACTCGCTTCGGGGGAGGCGCGCAGCTCCCGGAGGCGCCAGCGCCGCTCCCCTTCGCGACGAGGCTGGAGAAGTCCCTCATTCTCCGTCCGGCCGACGCCCTGAGGCGGCTGAAGGACGCCGGTTTCGACGGAGTCGAGGGGCCGCGCGAGGCAACGCCGAAAGACGCCGCGAAGACGCGCACGATAGTCCGCGCCCCGAGGGTCGATGAGGTGACACGCGCCCGAGTCGGATTCGCCGCGCTCCCGCTCCTTGCGCTGGCCGCGATGCCGCCGCCTGCCGCGGCTCAGCCTGTGCCCGACCGCCCCGTCCGCCCGACGATCGTCATCCCGAGGGTGGACCAGGCGCCCGCCCTCGAGGACTTCCTCGACATGCAGCCCGGTCCGAGGATGGCGGGCCGCATGCTGAAGCTGACCGGTTTCACGCAGACGCTGCCCAGGGACGGCGAGCCCGTCAGCCAGGCCACCGACGCCTACCTGGCGTACGACAGCGAGCGCATCTACGTCGTCATCGTGGCCTTCGACGCCCAGCCCGAGCTCATCCGGGCCCGGATGACCCCGAGGGAGAAGTTCAGCGGCGACGACAAGATCGACGTCTTCCTCGACACCTTCCACGACGAGCGGCGCGCGTACGGCTTCACCTGCAACCCCCTCGGCGTGCAGATGGACGGCCGGTGGACGGAGGGCAGCAACTTCGACTCGTCGTTCAACGCGATCTGGCAGTCGAAGGGGCGGATCACCGATCGCGGGTTCATCATCTGGATGGCCATCCCGTTCAGGAGCCTCCGCTTTCCTGCGGTGGCGCAGCAGAAGTGGGGGCTCGTCATCATCCGCTGGATTCCGCGCAACAACGAGAACTCCGCGTGGCCCTGGGTGAAGGGCACCATCGACGGGCGCCTCAACCAGGGCGCGACCATGGTGGGCATCGAGGGCATCGCGCCGGGGCGGGACGTCCAGCTCGTGCCGTACGGCTTCGTCCGCTCCTTCCGGGCGCTGGACACGCAGGACCCCGAGCGCGTCGCCTTTGCCGGCAGGTCGGTCGATCCGGACGTGGGGCTCGACGCCAAGTTCGTCCTTGCCAACCGCTTCGCCCTCGACGCGGCGGTGAACCCCGACTTCAGCCAGATCGAATCCGACGAGCCGCAGATCACCGTGAACCGCCGCTTCGAGGTGTTCTTCAGGGAGCGGCGGCCGTTCTTCCTAGAGAACACGGACTTCTTCTCGACGCCGATCAACCTGTTCTTCAGCCGACGCATCACCGAGCCGCGCCTCGGGCTGCGGCTCACCGGCAAGGAAGGGCCCTACACCATCGGGGCCATCGTCGCCGACGACGAGGCCCCGGGGAAGGCCGTGCCGCCCGGCGATCGGCTTCGCGGGTCCCGGGCGAAGCTCGGCGTCGTGCGGGTCAACCGGGACCTCTTCCGGAACACGACCGCCGGGTTCCTCGTCACCGACCGCGAACTGGCGGGGGGCCGCAACCGTGTGGGCAGCGTGGACTCCCGGTTCAAGCTGACGCCGAACTGGGTGGGCACGCTGCAGGCGGCCACGAGTTCGACCCGCTCAATCGACGGAGCGGAGGTCGCGGGGCAGGCGTATGCGGCGGCGCTCCGGCGGGAAGGGCGCCATTTCACCCAGAGCACCGAGTACCTCGACTTCAGCCCGGGCTTCCAGACCCAGACCGGGTTCGTCAGCAGGACCGGCATCCGCAGCGCCGCTCAGCAGGTCAACTATCTCTTCCGGCCCCAGGGCCGGTCGCTGCTCTCCTGGGGGCCTTCGTTCGGGGCCAGCGGCGTCTGGGCCCACGACGGCGGGGCGCCGCTCGACTGGGAGTTGCAGGCCCGGCTGAACGTCGAGTTCACGCGGCAGACCAAGCTTGGCGTGTTCTACAGGCCCGGCCGGGAACGGCTTCGGCCGAAGGATTTCGCCGGTCTGGCAGCGAGCGCGGACTTCTCGACCGGCCTCCGCGGCTTCTCGCTCAGCTCGCAGCACATCTCGGCGCTGACCTTCAGCAGCACCTACACCGCGGGGCGCGTCATCAACCTCGTCCCCCCGAGAGGCGCCGGGCCTGCGCCGGCCGATTCCGCCGAAGTCACCGTGGCCGTCACCGCCCGGCCGAACCGGCACCTGCTGAGCGAAAACACGTACATCATGTCGAGGCTCACCAGCGTTGGCGCCGGCGAGCGCATCTTCAGCAATCACATCGTGCGATCCAGATGGAACTGGCAGTTCAGCCCCGAGCTGTCCCTGCGCGTGATCCTGCAGTACGACGCCGTGTTCGCGAGCCCGCCGCGCACCAGGCTGGAGACCAGGAGGAACCTGAACGCCGACGTGCTCTTCACCTACCTGCTGAACCCGTGGACCGCGCTCCACGTCGGCTACAACGGCAATCGGCAGAACATCGCGCTCCAGCCGACCGAGGCGGGGCGGCGGGTCGTTCGCGCAGGCGGCATGTTCGAGGACGCCCGCCAGGTTTTCGTGAAGGTCTCCTACCTCGTGCCGCTGTGAAGCGGCGCACCCGTCTTCTTCAGCGCCTGGGAGAGCCCCGCGGGATCTCCCGTCCCGTCAGCCATCCGTCAGCCAAGGGCCTCTGGGGTCAGCAGCCGCTGGAATTGCGCGGGCCGTAACTTGTTGACAAGGTGGTGCCGGAGGTGGGAATCGAACCCACACTGGGGGTGAACCCAACGGGATTTTGAGTCCCGCGCGTCTGCCAGTTCCGCCACTCCGGCACGTTCGAAGGCAAGGGGCGCGGGCGGACCCCCGAGTATAGCATCCGCAGCCGCCCCCTGCCGTCCGACGCTCCCCGGCGCCTGAACCCTCGCACCAGCCGCGAACGTCCAAACCATCAGCACGTTGGCACGATCCGGAGGCGCGAGTCCGGTGCGAATCCGGGCGACGCGCCAGTGGCGAAAACAAGTCGAATCAGCGAAAGACAGGCGAAACCTCGCCGAAACACGAAGGTTTTCGGTTGATCCGAGGCAGTCCCGGGCGTATACTGCAAGGGTTGCAGGTGCCTCCGGCCCTCCGACCTTTCGACTCATTCCTGCAGAAAGAGAGGGGACCTCAGTGACATTCCAGGTCGGCGACAAGGTTATCTACCCGAACCACGGACTTGGCGTCGTCGAACGCATCGAAGAGAAGACCATCCTGGGCACCACCTGCGGGTTCTATCACCTCCGGATCGCCGCCAACGACACCACGGTCCTTGTTCCGCTCGCGAACGTGGATGGCGTCGGCCTGCGCCGCGCGATCGATGAAGACGAGGTGGATCGGCTCTTCAAGCTGCTCGGGGATGGAAAGATCGACAGCCAGCAGAACTGGAAGGGACGTTTCAAGGACAACTCCGAGAAGATGCGAACGGGCTCGATCTACGACGTGGCCGACGTGCTCAAGAGCCTGACGCTGCTGAGCAAGTCGAAGAGCCTGTCCTTCCGCGAGAAGCGGATGCTCGACAGGGCCCGGTTTCTCATCATCAGCGAGATCGCCGAAGTGACGAGCCGCGTCAGTTCGGCGGTCGAAGGGACGCTCGACCAGGCGCTGGCGAAGTGCATCGCCGCGCGCGCGCGGAGCATCGAGCGGGCCAAGACGGCCAAGGCGCCGGGGAAGGCGGCTTCCGCCAAGCGCGCCAAAGCGTCCTAGTCCGGCGACTCGGTTCGCGTCTCACGGGCCCGTCCCGGCCAAGCCGGGGCGGGCCCGTTCGATTATGATGCGGACGTGGATGCGCCCGCCAGCTCCGGCCGCCCGTCTGGCTGCTCGTTCGCGGCAGCCGCCGGCCTTTGTCTGACAGCGGTCCTGGCTGGCCTCGGCGGCCTGGACGCCCGCGGGGCCCAGGGGCCGCCCCCGGGGGGCGCAGGGGCCCGGGCGGCAGACGCGGCAGGCCGGGAGCAGCGCCCGGTGTTCCGCGCCGGCGCGAACTTCGTCCGCGTGGACGTGTTCGCCTCGAAGGACGGCGCGCCGGTCGAGGACCTGGAGGCCTCGGACTTCGAGGTGCTCGAGGACGGCGTGACGCAGGCGATAGAGACCTTCGAGCACGTCCGGATCGGCCGCGGCGGCGGTGCGCTCACGCGCGTCGAGCCCCGCACGGCGCGCGAGGCCAGGGATATGGCCGCCGATCCGCGCGCGCGCCTGTTCGTGCTGTTCCTCGATACCTACCACGTCGGTCAGGCCTCGGCGATCAACGTGCGGCGCCCGCTCGTCAACATGCTGAACCGCGTCGTCGGGCCGGAGGACCTGCTCGCGGTCATGACGCCGATCATGGCGGCGAGCGACATCACCTTCACGCGCCGCACCGACCTGGTGGCGGAGATGCTCGACAGCGCGGGCATGTGGGGCCAGCGGGACGAGCGGATGAAGAAAGACCCGGTGGATCAGCTGTACGAGCAGTGCTACCCGCCGGCGCCGGGCACGGGCCGCGCGACGTCGGAGGTGGCCGAGGCCATGATCCAGCGCCGGCGCGAGAAGGTCACCCTCGACGCCATCGAGGAGCTGGTCCGCTACCTTGGCGGCCTGCGCGAAGAGCGAAAAGCCATCCTCCTCGTGAGCGAGGGGTGGATGCTGTACCGGCCGGCCAGGCCGCTGGCCGAGAGCGGCACGCCGCGGATGCCGGGCGTCTTCGTGGGGCCCGACGGCAAGCTCAGGAACACGGACGCGCGGAACATGGCGGGCGCGAACACCGCCCAGTGCGATCAGGACCGCGTGGCGCTGTCGATGATCGACAACCGCCAGCGGTACCTGAACATCCTCAACCTGGCGAACCGCGCGAACGCGAGCTTCTACCCGATCGAGCCGAGGGGCCTCGCCGTCTTCGACAACGACATCGGGCCGAACCCGCCCCCTCTTCCGGCGACGGACGTGGCGATGCTTCGGACGCGCCACGAGGCGCTGCGCACGGCGGCGCTCAACACGGACGGCATCGCCGTGATGGATTCGAACGACATCGACAGCGGGCTGAAGCGGGTGGCGGCGGACCTGTCGTCGTACTACCTGCTTGGCTACACCTCCACGAACTCGAAGTTCGACGGGAAGTACCGGGCGATCCGCGTCCGCGTCACCCGTCCCGGAATCGAGGTGCGCGCGAGGCGGGGCTACCTGGCCCTGACCGAGGCGGAAGCCGCGACGATGACGGCGGCGGCGGCTCCGGCGCCGAGCGCCGAGACGGTCGCGCTGAGATCAGCCCTGGCGTCGCTGGACGCGATCCGTCCGGACCGGGCCTTCACGCTTTCCGCGAGTTGGGGCTGGTGGATGCCGGCCGGAGAACCGCTGAAGGGCCAGCCCCGGGGCGCCGAACCAGCAGTCTGGATTGTCGGCGCGATCGACCCGAAGGCGCGAGGCGCCGAGGCGTGGACCCGCGGCGGCGAAGCCGAGGTCACGGTGGCGTCCGGCGGGGGCGCGGTGCTCGCCTCCTACGCCGTGCCAATCCCGGCCGAGTCGGCTCGCTTCGAGAGCCGGTTCCCGAGGTCCGCTGAGGACGTCTGGCTCGATCCCGGCGCCTACACGATCCGCGTACGGGCGCAGCCGGCGGGCGGCGGCCTGCCGACCACCGACACGGTGCGGCTCACCGTCCCGGAGGCGCCGGGGGCCGGACGCTTCGCGTTCGGTCAGCCGGTCTGCGTCCGGCGCGGCGCCGGGGTGTCCGCGGCGGAATCGCCCGTCCCAGACCGCCGGCTCCGTCGCACAGAGCGCCTCATCGTCCTCGCATCGGCGTCGTCGGCGCCCGACGAGCTAAGCGCGGAGCTCCTCGATCGCCGCGGCGCGCCGATGACGCTGCCCGTCGAGACGTCGACGATGAGCCGCGACTTCGTGCAGTGGATCCGCGCGGAGCTGGCGCTCGCGCCTCTGGCGCCAGGCAACTACATCGTCCGCCTGTCGGCGAAGAAGGGCGGCGAACAGGCCGTCACGCTGGCGGCGTTCAGGGTGGTTCCCTGACGAGGGACAAGAGGCAAGGGACAAGGGGCAGGAGGCCGGGCGCCGGGCGCTCGTCGGCGTGCGCGGTCAGCGTGACGCGCCTCCCACGCGGCAACAGCCGCGCCCCTCGAGCGCCTGGCCCCTGCCCTCCAGCCGTGCTACATCACCGCCGTCGGCGGGGCGGGTTCATCGGCGTCGCCCGCTTTCCTGAGCGGCACCGCGATCAGGTACCACACCAGCACGGCCGCGGCGACGATCGACATCCAGGGCACGAGTGACTCCAGCGCGCGGCTCTGGAAGAGGTCCCGCCACGTCCAGAACGCGTGCGATGCCCTCGCATAGACGACGCCGGCGATGAGCAGACCGACGAGGGCTTCGCCGGCGATCAGGCCCGAGGCTGCCAGCACGCCGGCGTTCTCGACTCTGGCCTTCTGCGCCGCGTTGTACCCGCGATGGTCGCGGATCTTGTCCACGACGCCGCGGATGACGCCGCCGCAGAAGATGGCGAAGGTCGTGCCGAGCGGCAGGTACATCCCGACGGAGAAGAGCATGGGGCTTCGGACCCTGATCAGGATGAGCGAGATGCCCATGGCGATGCCGACGAACACCAGCGGCCACGCCATTTCGCCGCCGACGATGCCCTGCGACAGCGCCGCCATCAGGCCCGCCTGCGGGGCGCTGTAGGTCCTGCCGCCGAAGCCGCCGGAGGCGCCGAACTGGGCGAGGTCGGAGTTGTGCATCATGTAGAGCGGGAAGAACATCACCAGGCCGGCCACGACGACGCCGAAGATGTCGCCGATCTGCATCTTCCACGGCGTGCCGCCGAGGATGTGGCCCACCTTGAGGTCCTGCAGCATCTCGCCGGCGACGGCGGCGGACACGCAACCGACGGCCGCGACGCCGAGCACCGCCACGACGCCCTGCGCGCCGGTCGCCCCGATGATCACCATCGTCAGCGCCGCGATGATCGTCGTCGCGAGCGTGAGCCCCGACAGGGGGTTGTTGGAGGAGCCGATCAGGCCGACCAGGTTGCCCGACACCGCCGCGAAGAAGAAGCCCGTGACGATCATCACGACGGCGGCGGTCACGGCCGTGCCGATCGCGCCCGTGAAGTAGGAGTACAGGGCGATCATCAGCACGAAGATGGCCAGGATGCCGAGGCCCACCACCTTCAGCGACAGATCGCGCTCGGTCCGCTTCGTCGCCGCCTGCGCCGTCGCGGATTTCTTCACGTCGGCGACGCCGCGCTTGAAGCCGCCGATGAGGTTCTTGCGCATCTTGTAGAGCGTGAAGGTGGCGCCGACGAGCATGCCGCCCACCGCAATTGGCCGGACGATGTACTTCCAGAGCGCGACGACCATCGCCCCCCACGCGGCTTCCTCGTTGCCGCCGCTCGCCGCCAGGTACTGATCGATCAAGCCGGGCCCGAGGAAGAAGACCAGGAGCGGGACGAACAGGCCCCAGGCCAGCAGGCCGCCCGCGAAGTTCAGCGCGCCCAGTTCCGGGCCGATGATGTAGCCGACGCCCAGGTAGGCCGGCGTCACGTCCGGGGCGGAGAAGGTCGTCACGCCGCCGGCGGTGATCTTGGCGGACTCGTCGGTCAGGCCCAGCCGCACGAAGCTCTCGCGCAACCGCCCGACCGGGAGCGTGAACTCGTTCTGGTCCCGGAACAGCCCGAATCCCGCGCTCGACACGATGCGGACGAGCGCGCCGACGCCCATGGCGCGGAAGAGCTGCAGGGCCGCCTCGCTCCCTTTCTGACCGGCCTTGTGGATCTCGCTGGCGGCGACCGACTCGGGGAACTGCAGCGACGGATCCTCCACCATCACGCGGCGAAGAATCGTGACGAACATGATCCCGAGCAGGCCGCCGAGGATCATGAGCGCCGACGAGACCAGGTACTCCTGCCACAGGTGCGCGGCGTCGAACTTCCAGAGGCTGAGAATCACGAACGCCGGGATGGTGAAGATGGCGCCGGCCGCCACCGACTCGCCGATGGACCCGACGGTCCTGGCGAAGTTCTCCTCGAGGATCGTGCTGTTCCTGAACAGCCTGAGGACCGCCATGCCGATGACGGCGGCCGGGTAGGTTGCCGCGATGGTCATCCCCGCGCGAAGGCCCAGGTACGCGTTGGCCGCGCCGAGGATGACGCACATCACCAGGCCGAGGACGAGCGCCCGCAGCGTGAACTCGCGCTGTTCGGCGGCGTCGGGCACGAAGGGCACGTGGCCGCCTGACGGCGGGGTGGAGGAAGCTGGGTGACTCATAGCGGCGAATCTTAGCACGAGCCCGGCGCCGCCCGCGGTCCGCGCCATGGCGGCCGCGCCACGGCAGGCCGCCCGGCGCGGGCCCCGCGCCTTCGGGATAGAATGCGGCGCGTTGATGGAGATGGGAGCCGCGACCGCCCCCGCCGCACCCGGCCCCGGGGCCGCCAGCGACCGAGACCGGACCCTGCGCAACGTCGGGGAAGTCGTCGCCCAGCGCGGCCTGCACATCCTGGCCGCCGCGCTGTTTGCGGCCTTCGTCCCGCGCCTGATGGGGCCGGACCGGTTCGGTCGCTTCGCCCTCCTCCTGTCGGTATCGCTGTGGTTCGCGCTGCTCAGCGGCTTCGGCGCCGTGTCGGTCATGTCGCGCGCCGTCCCGCGCCTGCTCGCCGAGGGCCAGACCCATGCCGTCCGGCGCCTCACGACGAGCCTCATGGCGCTGCGGGCGCTGACCGGGCCGTTGGCGGCGGCGGGGTGCTTCGCCGTTCTGGCATTCGTCCTGCGGGAGCCGGATCGCGTCGCGAGCGCCCTCGTTGCCCTGGCCGTCGTGGGCCGGACGATCAACAACGTCGCGTTCTCCCTGTTCCTGGGCCTCAACGACGCCGGGCGGTGGGGGAGGGGCGAACTGCTGCGCCGCTGGCTTACCCTCGCGCTCGCACCGGCAGGATTCGTCGCGGGAGGCCTGCGGGGCGCGTGCGCGGGCGTCGCCGCCGCCGAGGCCGTGGTGCTGGGCCTCGGTCTCTGGTGGGTCCGGGCGTACATCGGGCGGGACGCCCTCGACCTGAGCCGCCGCTACCTGTCGCCGTTCCTGCGGGCGGGCAGCGGCTTCGGCGTGGCCGCCGTCCTGGCGGCGATCACGCAGCGCAGCGGCGAGGTCATCGTGCGGCTGGCCACCGGCCGCTACGAGGAAGTCGGCTACCTGGGCGCGGCGTATTCGATCTACCTGACCGTGGCGTTCGTGCTCTGGCACGCCACGTTCGCCTGCCTGCCGTTCATCGTGGGGCTGCTCGGACAAGGCCGCCGCGCCGAGGTGTCGGCGTGGCTGGAGCGGCTGCTCACCTACGGGGCCATCGCCGCCGCGATCTGCGTCGCGGGCGCTGTCGTCGCCGGCCCGGTCGCCGTGCCGTGGGTGCTGGGCCGGTCGTACGCGCCGGTCGCGGCGAGCCTCGTGCCGTTGATGGTGGCGATGCTGTTCCACGCGGCGGGAGACGTGGGGCGCCTGCTGGCGCTGGCCGTCGACCCGCCGCGCATCGTCACGGCGGCCGCGGCGCTGGAACTGGCGGCATTCTGGGGGATCGGACTGCCGCTCGCCGCGCGCGCGGGCAGCGTCGGCGCGGCGATGGCCGCGGTGGCGGCGGCCGCGCTGTACGCCGCCTTCCTGACGCGGCACGCCAGACGCAGCGTGCGATACTCGCTGGCCGCGGCAGGGCGGGCCGTCGCCCTGGCGGTGGTGTTCGTGCCGCCGGCGCTCGCGCGAGGTGCCTGGCCGCTGAACGCGGTCCTGCTCGCCGCCGCGCTCGTCGCGTACGCGGTCCTGTTGGTCAGCTGCCGCGTGGTGACCGCGGGCGAGCTGGCCGAAGTCCGGCGGCTCCTGCTCGGGCGCGCCGCCGCCAGGAGGTGACATGCCGCGCGGAATCGACGCGCAGGAGCCGCCCACGGGCGCCCGGCTCACACACGCCGACGCGAAGGGCCGCGCGCGGATGGTGGACGTGAGCGCCAAGCCGGCCACGGTTCGCGAAGCGGTGGCGCGAGGCTTCGTCAGGCTTGCGCCCTCGACGCTCCGGCTCGTGAGGAGCGGGCGCAGCGCCAAGGGTCATCCGCTCGAAGCCGCACGCCTCGCCGGCATCCTGGCCGCGAAGAAGACGGCGGACCTCATCCCGTTGTGCCACCCGATCGCCCTGACGCACTGCGACGTCACGCTGAAGCTCGGGCGCCGCGGCTGCGAGATCGAGGCGCGGACCCGGACGACCGGGCCGACCGGCGTCGAGATGGAGGCCCTGACCGCCGTCGCCGTGGCGGCCCTGACGATCTACGACATGGTCAAGGCGGTCGACCGCGGCGCCGTCATCGGCGAGATCCGGCTGATGGAGAAGCGGGGAGGGCGATCGGGCGCCTGGACGCGGAGGGCGTGAGCGTGGACGTGCTCGTCGCGATCTTCAGCGAGCAACCCGCCTGGAACATCCCGGCCGAGGCGGTCGAGTCCCTGCGCCGGCGGTTCCCGGAGCACGCCTTCCTGCAGGCCGGCGACGAAGCCGCGATGATCGACCTCATCCGGACGGCCGAGGCCGCCTTCACGTCGCGGCTGACGCCGGCGGCCTTCGCCGCCGCACCGAGGCTCCGCTGGGTGCACAGTCCGGCCGCCGGAGTCGGCGGGATGCTGTTCCCCGCGATGCGGGCGAGCCGGGTCGTCCTGACGAACTCGCGCGGCATGAGCGCCGCGGCCGTGGCAGAGCACGCCCTCCTGCTGATGCTGGCCTCGGCGCGACGATTCCCCGAGGCCGTGCTGGCCCAGGCCGAGCGGAAGTGGATCGGCGACGACCTCGCCGGCCTGCCGACGCTCCGAGGCCGGACGCTGGCGATTGTCGGACTGGGAGCGATCGGGCGCGCGCTGGCGCGCGCGGCCGCCGCCCTCGGCATGACGGTCGTCGGGACGCGCAAGACCACGGCCGGGGCACCGCCGGAGGGCGTCACGGACGCGTTCGGCCCCGAGGGCCTTCCCACCGTGCTGGCGCGCGCCGACTTCGTGGTGCTCGCCGCGCCGCTGACCGACGAGACGCGCGGCATGATCGACGCCCCCCAGCTTCGCCTGATGAGGCCCTCCGCCTGGCTCATCAACGTGGCCCGGGGCAAGCTGGTGAACGAAACCGCGCTCGTCGACGCGCTGAGGCGTGGAGGCATTGCCGGGGCGGCGCTCGACGTCTTCGATCGCGAGCCGCTGGACGCGGCGAGCCCGCTCTGGAGCCTGCCGAACGTGCTCGTCACTCCGCACGTTGGCGGGTTCCGGTCCGGCTACTGGGAGGCGGCCGTCGACCTGTTCGCCGAGAACCTCGGCCGGTTCGCAAAGAACGAACGCCTGAGGAACACTGTCGACAAGGCGGCGGGGTACTAGCTGAACCGGATCTCCGGGCGGTCGGCCTGGCAGGCGGAGGGTCTTTTCCGTTGACCTCGAGCGCGGAGTCGCCTAGCGTAGAGACTCCCAGCCATGCTCCAGCCGAAGCCCGGACACGCGGCGGTCAGGACGTTCGCCGAACTGCCGTTCTATCTGGCCGAGCGCTACGACCGGCCGGTGCTCGTGCGGCGCTGCCTCGCCGACGGCTTCCACGAGTTCTCCACGCGGGCCTTTGTGTCGCAGACGAGGGCGCTGAGCCTCAGCCTGCAGGAGATGGGCATCGGGCGCGGGGATCGCGTGGGGTTGATCTGCGAGAGCCGGCCCGAGTGGTCCATGGCCGACCTCGCGATCCTCGCCTCGGGCGCCGTCAACGTCCCCGTCTACCCGACGCTCGCCGCGTCGCAAACACAGTACATCCTGGCAGACGCAGGCGTGAAGGCCGTCGTGGTGTCCGACGACGTGCAGCTGGCCAAGCTCCTCGGGGTGTCGGCAAGCCTGCCCGCGCTGGCGGCGATCATCGTGATCGCGCCGTCGCAGCCGCTTCCCGATGCCGGTCCGGGACGGCCCGCCGTCCACGCCATGCCCGACGCCGTCAGGCGGGGCGAGGCCCTCCTGGCCGCCGATCCCGGCCTCGCCGCGCAGCACGAGGCCCGGGCCCGGTCGGTCGAGCCGGGTGATGTCGCGACGATCATCTACACCTCCGGGACGACCGGGCCGCCGAAGGGCGTCGTGCTGACGCACGCCAACATGCTCTCGAACCTGTGGGCGGCCAACACCGCCTTCGGGATCGACGAGCGCGACGTGCCGCTGTCCTTCCTGCCGCTCAGCCACGTCTTCGAGCGGGTGGTGCTGTACCTGTTCTTGCTGGTCGGCGCGACGGTGACCTTCGCGGAGAACCTGCAGACCATCGCGCGCGACCTGCAGCGCGTCAGGCCGACGGTGATGACCGGCGTCCCGCGGGTGTTCGAGAAGTTCCACCACGCCGTGCTCGACGCCGTCGCGGCGGGGCCGCCGCTCAATCGCGCCCTGTTTCGGTGGGCGATGCGCGTGTCGACGGCGATCGTGAGGTCCCGCTTCGAGGGCCGCCCCGCGCCGCTCCGGGCCGTCGTCCAGCGGCCCGCGGCGGATGCGCTGGTGCTGCGGAAGATCCGCCGGCGGCTCGGCGGACGCTTGCGCACCGCCGTGTCCGGGAGCGCGCAGCTCGCCAGGACGACCGAGGAGTTCCTGTTCGCCGTCGGCGTGCCGATCTACAACTGCTACGGCCTCACCGAATGCTCTCCGGGCGTCACCGTGAATCCCCGCCACGCCCCGCGCCCGGGCACCGTCGGCGTCGCCATCCCGGATGTCGACGTCCGGATCGCGGACGACGGCGAGATCCTCGTCCGCGGGCCGAACATCATGCAGGGGTACTACAACCGGCCGGGGGAGACCGCGGATGCCATCAGGGGCGGCTGGCTCCACACCGGCGACATCGGCCGCCTAGATGCCGACGGCTACCTGACGATCACGGATCGCAAGAAGGACATCATCGTGACGTCCGGCGGCAAGAACATCGCCCCGGCGCCCATCGAGCAGCGCCTGACGAGCAGCCCGCTCGTGGCCGAGGCCGTCCTGGTCGGCGAAGCGCGGAGCTATCCGGCGGCGCTGATCGTCCCGAACTTCGCGCTGCTGGAAGAGCGCCTGCGCGCGCAGGGCGCGGCTTCAGGGACGAAGGCGCAGCTGATCGAGAGGCCGGACGTGCTGGCGCTCTACGCGGATCTGCTGGACGCGGTCAACGTCGATCTCGCCCAGTTCGAGAAGATCAAGCGCTTCGCCCTCCTCCCCAGGGAGCTGTCGATTGAAGGCGGCGAGCTGACGCCGACGATGAAGGTCCGGCGAAAGGTCGTGGAGCAGGAATGGGCGGACGTCGTCGAGCGGCTGTACGCGCACCAGCCGTCCCCGGCTCGCGCGTAGCCCCGGAACGCGTCAGAACAGCCGCGCCTCGGGAATCGGCCACCAGCGGGCCTGCACCCGCCCGATGATGTACCGCTTGGGCACCATGCCCCAGTGCCGGCTGTCGGAACTGTTGTTGCGGTGATCGCCCATCACGAAGTAGTAGCCGTCGGGGATGACCTGCGGCCCCCAGTCGTCGTGGCTCCGGTACTCGGGCGGCACGTAGTCGTCGGCCACCGGGAGGTCGTTGACGAACACCCGTCCGTCGGTGATCCGCACCGTGTCACCCTCCTCCGCGATCACCCGCTTCACGAACGACTTGTCGGGATTCACCGGGTAGTACAGCATCACGATGTCGCCGCGGCGCGGCGACGTCAGCCGGTAGACGGCCTTGTTGACGATGAGCCGGTCCTGATCCTCGAGCGTCGGGGCCATGCTCAGCCCCTCGACGCGGGCGACTTGGAACCCGAAGGTCACGATGAGCGTCGCGTAGACGGCGGCGGAGCCCAGCGTCTTGATCCACGCCACCAGCTCCGCGCGCACCACGGCCCAGTGACTGGGGCGGGGCCTGGCGGCGGCAGGCGGCTCGGCCTCGGCCCGGAGGGGTGACGGCGGCATCGTCGGGCGGGCGGACTCCGCCTCTGGCGGCGCCGCGGCCGCGTCCTCGGTGCCGACCTGATCGGAAACGGCCGGCGCTTCGAGCAAGAGCGGAGCCGCTTCGTCTGCGGCCCCCCGAGCTGGCTCACCGTGAGCCTCGAGTCCTTCATCCTGAGCGTGTCGTTCCTGCTGAACCAAGGCGCGATCTCCTTACACTGGCCCGATGCTGGCCGGGTGCGGCCGGCAGGCGCGCCAGACGGCGTCGGACTCCGGCCGGGCCTGGGTCTCGTCCAGTGTACGACAGTTCGACGTCGCGGAGATCCGCCCGGTCGTCAACCCTCCAGCCTCCCACCGGGGCGTCGAGGCGTTGCAGCCGAGGGGCTCGCCCGGATCGGCGGCGAGGGCGAGGATGGGCGTCATGGCCGGGCTGCCCTGCTCGCGGATCCGGGAGCCGCGGCAACAGTGACAGGACGCCGGCATGACAGCCGGCCGGAAGGGACATCCGCAGGATGCTGAACCCGGATGCGGCCGACACGCGCGCGCCCGGTGGAGCGGGCCGCGCCGCCGCGCTCCGGGTTCGACGGTGGTGGCCGTCTCGGAGGGCTGTCAAACCGCTGAAGATGAGCGTGTTATGATGGAGCGGCGGGGAGGCGCGGCGGATGATTCGTCCCTTGGTCACGGGCTTTGCGACGACGCTGAGGCATTTTTTCAGGAAGCCCATCACCGTCAACTACCCCGATCAGAAGATCCCCGTCTTCCCGAAGTACCGCGGCAAGCAGGTGCTGATGCGGGACGAGCACGGCCTGGAGAAGTGCGTGGCCTGCGGCCTGTGCGCCGTGGCCTGCCCGTCTGACGCCATCTACCTCGAGGCTGCGGAGAACGACGGGTCCGTGCAGGCCGGGCCGCGCTACGCGAGGGTGTACCAGATCAACAAGACGCGGTGCATCTTCTGCGGGTACTGCGAGGAAGCCTGCCCGGTCGCGGCCATCTTCATGGGCAAGGACTACGAACTGGCCGTCTACAGCAAGGCGGACTTCATTTGGGACAAGCAGGATCTGCTCGTTCCGGCGGCCGCCGCGGCCGCCCCCCGACGGTGAGCCCCGCCCCGCTCCCTCCTTTTCTTGACGCCCTGGACGAGCGCGTGCTGGTCTGCGACGGCGCTATGGGGACGCTCCTGTACTCGAAGGGCGTCTTCATCAACCGCTGCTTCGACGGCCTGAATCTGACCCAGCCCGCCATCGTGGCCGAGGTCCACACCGAGTACGTGCGGGCCGGCGCGGACGTCATCGAGACGAACACGTTCGGCGCGAACCGGATCAAGCTGGCGAGCTTCGGGCTCGGCGGCCAGGTACGCGCCGTCAACACCGAGGGCGCGAAGATCGCCCGCGGCGCAGCAAAGGGCCGGGCGTATGTGGCTGGGGCGATCGGACCGCTCGGCATCCGCATCGAGCCCTGGGGCCGGCTGGGCGTGGACGAGGCGCAGGAATACTTCCGCGAGCAGGCTCAGGCCCTGGCGGACGCGGGCGTGGACCTGTTCATCGTCGAGACCTTCCGGGACCTGAACGAGATCCGCGCGGCGGTCGCGGCGGTGAAGAGCGTGTGCGGGCTGCCGGTGGTCGCGCAGATGACGACCGAGGAGGACGGCAACAGCCTCGACGGCACGCCGCCGGAGGAGTTCGCGCCGGCGCTCGAGGCCACCGGGGCCGACGTCATCGGCCTCAACTGCAGCGTCGGCCCGGCGCCGCTGCTCGAGTCGATCGAGCGGATGGCGCGAGTGACGCGTGCGCGGCTGTCGGCGCAGCCCAACGCCGGCAAGCCCCGCGACATCGAGGGCCGCACGATCTACCTGAGCTCGCCGGAATACATGGCCTCGTACGCCCGGCGGTTCGTCCAACGGGGCGTGCGCCTGGTCGGCGGCTGCTGCGGCACGACGCCCCCGCACATCCGCCAGGTGAAAGCCGCCGTGCGGGCGCTCTCGCCGGGCCACGGGCGGGTGTCGGCGGCGGCGATCGCGCCGGCGCCTGCGGGGGTGCGCCCCGCCACGGCTGCCGCGCCGGTGCCACGCGAGCACAAGTCGCGCCTCGCGCATGCGATCGCGCGGGGGGCCTTCGTGAGGATCGTGGAGCAGGAGCCGCCGAGGGGGCACGACTGCGGGCCGCTCCTCGAGCGTGCGCGCGTGCTCCGGATCAGGGGCATCGACGCGATCAGCGTGCCGGATTCGCCGCGCGTGCGCGCCTCGACGAGCGCGCTGGCCACGGCCGTCCTCGTCGAGCAGCGGGCAGGCATCGAGACGCTCCTGCACTACACCTGCCGGGACCGCAACCTGCTCGGCATGCAGTCCGACCTGCTCGGCGCCCACGCCATGGGACTCCGGAACCTGCTCGTCACGACGGGCGACCCCCCGATGGAAGGGGACTACCCCCACGCAACCGGCGTTTTCGACGTCGACTCGATCGGGCTGGCCAACGTCGTGAGCCGGCTGAACCACGGGCTCGACGTCGGCGGCGCGTCGCTCGGTGAGCCCACGAGCTTCCACCTGGGCGTTGCCGTGAACCCGACGGCGATTGACCTCGACCTGGAGGCGCGGCGCTTCGCGTTCAAGGCCGAGGCAGGGGCCGAACTCGCGGTCACCCAGTTCGTGTTCGACGTGGACGCGCTGCGCGCGTTCCTCTCGAGGATGGGGCCCTCCCGTGTGCCCGTCATCGCCGGCATCTGGGTGTTCGACTCGCTGCGGAACGCCGAGTACATGGCCAACGAAGTGCCGGGCATCCGGGTGCCGCCGTCATTGATCGACCGGATGAAGCGGGCGGAGCGCAAGGGGCGGGCCGCGGCAGAAGGGGCGGCCATCGCGCGGGAACTCGTCGCCGCCGTGCAGCCGGTGGTGAGCGGCGTGCTGATTGGAACCGCCGGACACGATTTCGCGTCTCTACTCAGCGTGCTCGAGGCCACTGCGTGAGCCCCCTCTTCGATCCTCAGTCCCCGCTCTTCGATCACCTCGTCTTCCTCGGGGCGCTCGTCCGCAATCCCAGGTCGGTCGGGGCGATCGTGCCAAGCTCCGAGCGCGTGGCGGCGGACATGGTGACGAGCGTGCAGCCGGCGTCGCGGGTGGTGGAGCTCGGTCCGGGCACGGGCGTCATCACAAAGGCGGTGCTCGCGAGGCTCGGGCCCTCCGGCGCGCTGCTGGCCGTCGAAACCAACCACGTCTTCGTCGAGCGGCTGCAGCGGAGCTGGCCCAAGGCCGATGTCGTCTGCGCGTCGGCGGAGGCGCTGCCGGACCTGACCGCATCGCGCGGATGGGAGGGCGTCGATCACATCGTGTCGGGGCTGCCCTTCGCCACGCTGCCCCGGCCGGTGACGCTGCACATCCTCGACGCCATCCGCGACGTGCTGAAGGTCGGCGGGACGTTCACCACGTTCCAGTACGCTCACGCGTACCGGCTGCCGCCGGCCGTCAGGTTCCGCCGCGAGCTGAGCGATCGGCTCGGTTCGCCTCCGCGCTCGCATCTCGTCCTCTGGAACGTGCCTCCTGCGCACATCCTTACCTGGGTCCGCCGCTAGCCCGGCGCCAGGGCCTTCCGCCCGTTGAGGACGGGGCCGGCCCCTGCACCGTCTGACTGGGTCATCAGGAGAGGGCGAACCGGCGGGATCCTTGGACCGCCCGAGGGCGCGAGCGCAGCCAACGCCGGCCCGCCCGCTCGTCAGGCGAGGCCGAGGAGGAACGTGGCGGCGAGGACGGCGCCGTCGGTGCGAGGCTTCTCGGGCGGGGCGGCCTGCGCCAGCACGGCATCGAGGTGCGCCTGCCACCGGCCGCCGAACAGATCGCCGTGGCCGATGAACCGGCTGCGCAGGACGGCCGGCAGGCCGGCGACCAGGACGTCGTACTCGGCGAAGCGGCCGCGCGACGTGTAGAGCATGGCGGCGCCGTTGGCTAGGCACTCTGCGATGATGCCGTATCCCGGTTTCGTCACCACCACATCGGACGCGCGCACGAGGTCCTCGTAGCGCAGGCCCCGCTCGTAGAGGCCGCGATCGTCCAGCAGGCGGACGTTCGGAGGCACGGGGGCCTGCGGCCCGAGGCCGTAGCCCGTGGCGATCACGGTGTAGCCGTCGAGGCGGCCCAGCGTGGCGAGCGAGAGGCCCGCGATGCCGAGCCCGCCAAACGAGGTCAGCACCACGCGCGTGCCGTCGGGAAGCCCCAGGATCTGCCGGACGTCGGCGGCCTCGCGCCGCGAGTGGCGGGCGATGAACGGCAGGTCGGTGATGGGCGACTCCCAGTCCTCGAAGCCGCCCCACAGCGGCAGCCGCAGCGTCGCGGTGGCGCCCCGGTAGGCCCGCCGGATGGCCGGCAGAAGCTCGGACGCCGCGGCGATCTCGTCGGTGTACGCGCCGTAGATCCAGTCCCAGGTGAAGTTGCCAAGGGCCACCGCGGGCAGGCCGGCCTCGCGCGCGGCGGCGAATGCAAGCGGGGGAATGTCGCCAACGACGAGCGTCGCGCCGGCCGCCCGGAGAAACGCTCCCTCGGCGCGAGCCAGGCCGTCCAGGCCCGACATGAACGCCCGCGCGCGCGCAATCGTCGCGGGGATGTCCAGGTGCAGGCTGTCGCGCTGGACGACGCCGGTGTCGCACGGGCAGGCGTGGAACTCGAACGGCCCCCTGACGGTGACATCGAACAGCCACCTGGCCGCGCCGGTGCGCACGACGATCCGCGCCCCGGGATCGAGCGCGAGCACCTCGTTGATGACCTCGATGACGCGCGAGGCGTGGCCGAAGGCGTGGCCCGAGATGTAGAACGCCAGCACGGGACCGGCGCGACGCGGCAAGGGGAGGGCGCTCACGGCAGGCCGGATCGAGGGGCGCAGCTGACGCCGGGGCCAGGCAGCTCCGGCGCCGGCTCGGGAGCCGGGAGCGCGGCGCCGTCGCCGGACCGATCGGCGGCCGCTTCGGGCGTCGGAAGCGCGAGCGCGAGAACCTCTTCGATCGTCGTCACCGGCACGAACGTCATCTCCGACCGGACCTCCTCTGGCAGGTCGGGCAGATCAACCGTGTTCGCGTCGGGCAGCACGAACGTGGTGACGCCGTAGCGGCGGGCCGCGAGCACCTTCTCGCGGATGCCCCCGACCGGCAACACCGCGCCGCTCAGCGTGATCTCGCCGGTCATCGCGAGATCGGGCCGGACGGCCTGGCGGCGGATGGCCGACAGGATGGCTGTGGCCATGGTCACGCCCGCGGAGGGGCCGTCCTTGGGGATGGCGCCGGCCGGGACGTGCACGTGCAGGTCGTGCCGCTTGAACAGATCCGGCGGCAGGCCGAGACTGGCCGCGGTGGCCCGGAGGTGGCTCACCGCCGCGCGGGCCGACTCCTGCATGACGCTGCCGAGATGCCCCGTCAGCGTGATCTGGCCGTGACCCGCCGGCAGCAGCATGGCCTCGATGAACAGCACGTCGCCGCCGCTCTCGGTCCACGCGACGCCCGTGGCCACACCGAACCGCGATGTCCGGAACTGCACGTCGCGCCGGAACCGCGGAGGGCCGACCAGGGCCTGCAGGTCCTCGGCTGCGACGGCGGCCACGACCGTCCCCGGCGGGGGCGCGCCGCCCTCGCCCCCGCTCGTGGCGACGCGGGCCGCCACCTTCCGCGCAATCGCGCCGATCTCACGCTCGAGTCCGCGCACGCCGGCTTCCCGCGTGTACTCGCGGACGAGCCGGCCGAGGGCCTCGTCCGACAGCTCGACGGAGCCGGCCGGCAGCCCGTGCTCGGCCAACTGGCGCGGGATGAGGAAGCGCCTCGCGATATGCCGCTTCTCGAGATCGGTGTAGCCCGCCAGCCCGATGATCTCCATCCGATCGAGCAGTGCGCGGTGCACCGTTCCGAGCTGGTTGGCGTTGGCGATGAACAACACGCGCGACAAGTCGCACGCCACTTCGAGGTAGTGGTCGCGGAAGGCGTGGTTCTGGGCGGGATCCAGCACCTCCAGCAGGGCCGCTGCCGGATCGCCCTGGTAACCGGCGGTCAGCTTGTCGATTTCGTCCAGCATCACCACCGGGTTCATCGACCCCGCCTGCTTGAGGCCCTGGACGATGCGGCCGGGAAGGGCGCCGATGTAGGTGCGGCGGTGCCCGCGGATCTCGGCCTCGTCGCGCACCCCGCCGAGGGCGATCCGCACGAACCGGCGGTTCATCGATCGCGCGATGGACTGCCCGAGCGAGGTCTTGCCCACGCCCGGCGGCCCCGCGAAGCACAGGACCGGGCCCTTCATGTCGCCCTTGAGCTTCCGCACCGCCAGGTATTCCACGATGCGGTCCTTCACGCGGTCGAGATCGTAGTGGTCCTCGTCGAGCACGCGGCGCGCCTCGGCAGGATCGAGGCGGTCTTCGGTCGAGACGCTCCAGGGCACCTCGAGCAGCCAGTCGAGGTACGTGCGGATCATCTGGTGTTCGGGCGAGGCCTGCGGCGCGCGCTCGAGGCGCCTGGCCTCGCGCTCGGCCGCCTTGCGAACGTGCTCGGGCAGGTCCGCCTGCTCGATTCGCTCCTGCAGGTCGCGCCATCCGGCCCCGTCGCTCTCGCCAAGCTCCTCGCGGATCGCCTTCAGCTGCTGGCGCAGGAAGGACTCCCGCTGCGCGGCGTTCATCTCCTGGCGAGCGTCCGATTCGATCTTGCCCTTCAACTCGATCAGGTGCAGGTTGCGCGCGAGGGCCGCCGCCACCGCCCGCAGCTTGTCGACGAGGCGGCCCTCTTCGAGGAGCCGCTGCTTCTCCTCGCCGCCGAGATCGAGCAGGCTTGCCACGAGGTAGCACAGCCGCAGGGGACGGTCGATGCCCGCGAGCAGGGCCTTCATGTCCTGGGCCGGCGCCGGCGAGAACGCCAGGGCCCGCTCGCCCAAATCGCGCAGCGTCCTGACGTACGCGTCGATTTCGTCGTCGCGGGGCTCATCGTCCGGGATGGCCTCGACGGCCGCGTCGAGGGCCGCACCCGCCCGGGCGGCATCCGAGACACGCACGCGGACGAGGCCCTCGACGGCGACCTGGAGGGCGGCGGGCGTCCTGGCCATCTGGCGGATGAGGCCCGCCGTGCCGGTTCCGCGCAGGTCCTGCGAGCCGGGCTCGTCGGCGGCGGTGTGCTGCTGCACCAGGACGACGAGCCGGTCGCCGCCGAGCGCGCGGTGGATGGAGTCGATCGACACGGCGCGGTTCACGGCGAGCGGCTGCAGCGTCAGCGGGAACACCACGGTGTCGAGCAGCGGCACGACGGGCAGCCGGGGCGGCAGGGGCGGAAGCGGCGTCAGCAAGGGGTCCGACATGGTCGTGGGCGCGGCGGCGTCCTCATCCTCTCACGCGGGCGCACCGGGGCGGGGGCGCCGCCCCGGCTACTTCACGGGCGGCGGCTGGCGCCTGAACACGGCGGTGATCGTCAGCAGCTCGCCGCGGCGGTCGACGGTGAGCGTCACCGCATCGGCCCAGCGTTTGTCCGCCAGGAGCCGGTTCAGCGTCTCCCGGTCCTTCACGGGCGTGCCGTCCATCGTCTGGAGGACGTCGCCCGCCTGCAGGCCCGCGTCGCGGGCCACCGAGTCGTCCTGCACGTCGATGATCGAGAGCGGCGACTCGCCGTCGCCCTCGCGCACCGAGATGCCGAGCGACGGGTAGAGCGGCGCCTCCTCCGGGGGCAGCCCCCAGACGTAGTCGGCGTATGACGCCTGCACCCGCTCTGTCCGTCGGCCCTTCGCGTCGGCGACGGCGACCGGCACGATCGACGCCATCCGGCCGTCGAACCACAGGCTCGCCTGGCGCTGGGCCCCGAGGTTGTAGGCGACGTGGCCCGAGCCGATGAGGACCACCATGATGGCGTCAGGGCCGCCATGCTTCTGCAGGCTCTGCACGGCGTTGAACCCCATCGAGGCGTCCCACGTGCACTGCGCGGCGAACATGCCGTCGAACATCTGGCCGGTCATGGCGTGCATCAGGGTGTCTTCGCCGGCGAAGAACGCGCGGAACAGCGTCTTGTGATCTTCACTGGCCGTGTCGATCTTCGGCGGGATGCGCGCGGATTCCTCGGGCGAGAGGTTCTGGAAGCCCTTGCGCCGGACGGCCGACACGACCTCCCGCGGCGTGTTGACCGCATAGATGCGGATGCCGTGCTGACGGGCGAACAGGAAGATGTCGCGGTAGTAGTGCCAGTGGTAGCCCCAGTTCTTGTACCACTGCGACTGCTCGACGAATTCGTCTTCGCCGACGCGGCCGGCGTTCCACAGGTCGAGCGCCGCCTGTTCGGTATAGGGGTACATCTCGAGGCCGATGAGCACCTCGCGCCCGCGCCTCTGGAGCTCGCGGATGACCTGCAGCTGCACCCGGTGAAACGCCATGTCGGTATGGCTCTCGCCGATGAACAGCACGCGCACGCCTTTCAGCCTCGCGCCCAACTCGCCGGCCGGGATCGTGGCGTTGGCGGCGGTGTCCACGATCCCGTCGACGACGACCGGCACCGTGCGGTCCTTGCGGGCCGGGTCGCCGATCGCGAGCGTCCGCGACGCGTCCTGAGCGGCCGCGCCAGCCGGTGCCACCAGCGCCGCGGCCAGCACGCTCGCGCCGACGATCAGTCTGGGCATGTCCGTCATCCTCCGTCGTTCGATTCTAGCCCGTCAGCGGACGGCGAGCGCGACCGACAGCCGTAGCTCGCTGGTTCCGCGCAGGATTGTCACAGTGATGCGCTGCCCCGGCGGGACCGCCCGTAGCGCCGCGGCGTACTCCTGGAGGCTCCCGATTCGGCGCTCGCCGACCTGGAGAACGATGTCGCCTTCCCGCACGCCAGCCGTCGCGGCGGGGGAGCCCGGGACGACGCCGGCGACGCGCACACCCGTCCCCTGGAACGAGAAGTCCGGCACCGTCCCGAACGAGGCCCGGCTCGCAGGCTTCTCCGTGCTTCCCGCCGGAGGCGCTCCTCCCAGTCCGGCCGCAGACGGCGTTGCGGCTGGTGCGGCAGGCGCATGGCCGGCGGAGGCGGAGATCGTGCTGGTGAGCGGCTCCGCGCGTTCGGCCAGGTAGACGATGGCCTCCTTGACGAACGAGGCGACCTTGACGAGGCCGGCCGCGTCGATCTTGTCCGCGGTGTCGGACGGCCGATGGTAATCCGCGTGCGGCGCAGTGAAGATCTGGACCGCCGGCACGCCGCGCTCGACGAAGCTGACCTGATCCGACGACTCGAGCGAATCCGGCACGCTGCGGCTCTCGACGCCGGTCACGAAGGAAGCGCCGCGGAAGATGTGCGGCCACTCGGCGGCGGTGCCGGTGCCGAGCACGGTGACGTGCTGCGTTCCCAGGCGCCCGACGGTGTCGAGGTTGATCATGCCCTCGACCCCTGCCATCGTGTTCGCGCTGGCGCCGACGAAGTGCCTCGAGCCGAGCCGGCCGGCCTCTTCGCCGGTGAAGGCGACGAAGACCACCGACCTCGGGAGCGGCCCGCCGGCAGCCATCACGCGGGCCAGTTCCAGCATGACGGCGACGCCGCTGGCGTTGTCGTCAGCGCCCGGGTGCACCTTGCCTTCGTCGCCCGCGTGCACGTCCGGCCACCCCAGGCCGAGATGATCCACGTGCGCGCCGATCACGGCGCTCTGGCCCGCGAACGCCGGGTTCGCGCCGGGCAGGATCGCGACGACGTTCGCGGCGCCGCACGCGCGGCCGTCCGGTCCGGCGGCAACCGTGAAGCGCTGGAAGTAGGACCCGTCGTCGCCGCCCGGGCGCAAGCCGTACTCCTGGAACCGGCCGGCCACATAGTCCATCGCCTGCGCGAGGCCGGGGCTGCACAGGCCGCGCCCCTGCAGCGCCGGCGACGCCAGCCGCTCGACGTGTTCCAGCATCGCCTGGCTGGAGAAGACCGGGGGCAGTTCCGCAAGGGCCTTCCGGTGATCCGGGCGGAGCGGCGGCAGCGGCGCCGCGCGCGACCCGTCCGGCCGAAGATCGATGCGCAGCGGGGAGTCCGAGACCTGCCACCCGCCCTTGATGGTGTTCACGGGCTCGCCGCCCTCGAAGCCGAGGTACGAGTACTTGCCGTAGTGGGGCAGCTTGCGGCCGAGGCCGGGCAGGGCGGCCAGCGGGTCCGCGGCGATCCAGCCCGCGGCCTTCTCGGGATTCTCCGGGTGGCGGAACACCGCGACGAACGTGTGGCCTGCGGTGCTCATCCGCTCGCCGCCGATCTCCACCGTCTCCGCGGCGACGCGAAGACCCGGCTGGCCGCCGAGGGCCTGCGCCGCCAGCCGGTTGCCGCGGCCGAGCATCCACACGCTCCGGTCCCGCGGCAGCGACGCGACCGACGAGTCAAGGGCGACGTCGATCTGGTGCGCGTCGCTCTGCCAGCCCCGCACCAGGTCGTAGTACGCGGCTTGCTCCGCCTGGCTCGCCTCCGACGGCAGCACGGCCAGGATCGCCGGCTCGCCGAAGATCTGGCCGATCGACGGCGGCGTCTCTCGGGGATCAAGGCGACGGAACACATCGAAGCGCGGGTCCACCGCGAGACCGACGGGCTGCGCATCCGTCTCGATCGAGAACGGCTGCTGGACGGCCGCCGACCTGATGATTGCCGCAACCTCGCCTCCGCCCTCGGTCTGAACGACGATCGGGACGTCCAGGCTGTAGGGAGGGCCCTCCTGCGTCTGCATCAACAGGCCGTCCACGACGAAGCGGCCGCCTTGCCGCCGCACGCTGCCGGCGCCCGCCTTCACCTCGAGCGCCGCGGCGCCGGTCCGGGTGATCAGGTCGTCGAAGATCCAGCCCAGCGTCTTGCCGCTCACCGCCTCGGCCACGCGCTGAATGTCCCGGAAGCCCGCGCGCGTTCCGCGGTACTCGCGGTAGAAGCGGGCGGCCGTCTCGCGAAACGCCTCGTCTCCGATGTGCAGGCGGAGCGCGTGATAGCCCATGAGCGCCTTGCCGTAGCCGACGGCCTCGGTCGCCGCGCTCTCGCGCTCCCGGAACTCCGCGAGGGGGAAGTCGCGGCCGGTGCGGACGTAGTCCCTGTATTTCTGAAGCACCGCTCGCCGGTATTCGTCCGCGGTGCCGCGCTGCTCCTGGATCAGGTGGTCGGCCATGTAGGCGGTGAGCCCTTCGCACCAGTTCCCGGTCGCATGGTCCACGAAGACGGAATTGCCCCACCAGTTGTGCAGGATCTCGTGGGGGTACGAGGAATTGATGATGAACGGGAACCGGATGACCTGCGGGCCGAGAAGGGTGAAGCTGGGCATGCCGTACCCGGTCTCCCAGTAGTTCTCCACCAGCGCGAACTTGCCGTAGGGATACGGGCCGACGAGGGTGCGGTACATCTCGAGGTACTGGGCGGTCGCAGCCAGGTACTTGCCGGCAAGCGACGCATCGGGCTCGTGCAGGTAGACCAGCGTCTCGACGGCGCCGGCGCGATCCGCGAACCGGTGCAGGGGCCCGCCGACCAGGTAGATCTCGTCCATGGGCCCGCCCGAGTCCCACCGGGCCTTGCCGTCCGGGCCGCGTGACGCGCCCTGTCCCTGGCTGATGAGGTGCCAGCCTTCAGGCGCCTCGGCAACGAGCGAGAAGGTCATCAGGTCCGGGCCGAACCGCGGGTACCAGTGGCTGGCTCCCGCCAGGTACACGCCCTCGGCCCCGACGAACCCCGACGTCTCGCGGAACCCCCGCGTGTACTGTTCCTGTGGGTCTGAAAGCGGCGCGGCCACGACGCCCTCGTACTCGAGGCGCAGCGTCTCGACGGCCTCCTCACCCTGGACGCGGTAGGCCTTGAGCGGCAGGGGCGCGCCACCCGCCGGCCGCACGGCATCGGACAGGCCGGCGGCGGACACCTCGCGGACGGGAGGATCGGATCGCGTAATCGCGAGCGCCGCATTCAGCACGAATGTCCGCAGGCCATCCGTCGGCTGGCCGGGCCAGTTCACCCGGCTTCTCACAGTCAGCCGGTGGGTGGCGGGGTCGAGGCGGGCCTCGATCTCGTAGCGCGGCCCCGAAGCCGGGGGAGCGGCAGGCGGGGCCTGGCTCGACGAGCCGACAGACGACGCCAGAACGGCCGCAAGCGCACAGGCGGTCACGCGGAAGGTCATGATGGGTTCCGTTGGAAGACGCCGGACTCCTACCATCGTAGCGGAAAGCGGCCGTCGGGGGCGCGCCGGACCGCGTGCTATACTCGCGCGGAGTCCTGACGCATGCGCCGGCTACCGGAACAAGCGGCCCCGCTCCCGCGCTGGGTGCGTCTCGCGGATGCCGTTGCCATCGCGGCTCTGGCGCTCAGCGCACAGGCGGCCGCCTCCGGCGGGTTTCGCTTCGACATCGCGGGCATCGGCTTGTCGGTGACGAGCTGGTTCCGCCCCCTGGCGTTCGCCGCGGCCATCCTCGCGCTGCGGCACGCCGTCTGCCGCCGTTCGCCGCTCCACGAGAGGCTGCGGCGCGGCGTGCGGCGGTTGGGGCAGGATGCCAGCGTCCGGGCCGTGTTCTCGATCTGGGCCGCCACGCGCTTCGGCGTGCTGCTTGTCGGCCTCCTGGCGATGGGCGCCTTCGGCTTCCGCGAGAACACGGCCCCGTTCAGGATTTACGAGACCGAGGCCCTGAACCTGCCGGCCCGGTTCGACGCCGGCTGGTACCTCGACGTGGCGGCCAACGGCTACAAATGGGACCCGGGCTCGGCCGGACAGCAGAACATCGCGTTCATGCCGGCGCTGCCGCTGCTGATGCGCGTCGGCGGGCGCCTGCTCGGGGGCCATCCGCTCTGGGCGGGCCAGATTATCGTGCTGGCCGCAGGCCTTTGGGGATTCGTCTACGTGCATCGGCTCGCACGGGCCCAGCTTGGCGACGAGGCCCGGGCGGCGACGGCCGTCGCGCTTCAGGCTTCATACCCGTTCGCCGTTTTCTACAGCGCGGTGTACACGGAGGCGCTCTACCTGCTGGGCGCGGCCGGAGCGTTCTACCACGTTGCGCGGCGGCAGTACTGGCGGACCGCAGCATTCGCCTTCCTGTGTGGGCTTGCGCGCCCTCACGGGTTCCTCCTCGCGCTTCCTCTGTGGCTCGCGGTCTTCTGGCCGGCGCTGGTCGAGAGCCGGTCGGCGGGCGTCTCCGTCCTCGGCCGCCGGCTCGTCGGCGCGCTGCGGGCCTCGGCGCCGGCCGCGCTGGCATCGGGAGCCGCAGTGGCAGGGGTGCTGCTGTTTTCGGGGTACGTCGCGGCGCTCACCGGACGTCCGTTCACCTGGCTCGAGGCGCACCAGGCCTGGGGCCGCGTCTTCGGCGCCTGGCTCTCGGAGGGCCCGATCCAGGAGATTTCGTACCGCGGCGTCTGCGGATACGTGCTCGCGCAGCCAATCGACGCGCTGAATCTCTCGGCGGCGGTGGGCTGCCTGGCCGCGATCTGGCCGGTGACGAAGCGCCTCGGCCCAGCCTGCGGCGCGCTGGTGGCGGTCCTGCTGCTCCCGCCGCTCGCGGCGGGAGGAGTCATCTCGATCGGCCGCATCACGTCGGTGGGCTTTCCGGTCTTCATCTGGCTCGCTGGCGCGATCCCGGTCAGGAGCCGGGCGCCGTGGATCGCCGTCTTTGCGATGCTTCAGGGCTGGGGCGCGTCGCTGTTCTTCACGCTGCGCGGGTTCATCTAGGGCAGGGACTCGGGACTCGGGGGCGAGGGGCCAGGCACGCAACGAGCGTGGTGAGTCAGGGCCGCTTCGATGGGGTGTCCCACCATTCGACGCTGAGGCGTTCGGGACGGCGGAGCAGGAGCCACCCGATCACCCCTGCGGCGGCGCCTGCTGCGATCGCGCCTGCCAGCGCCGCTGCCTGCGGCCGGCCTGCGAAGGCGGCGCGGGCCCACAGGTCCGCGGCGTGGATGAGGGCCCACAGGCCCGCGATGACCCACGCCGGGACGTCCACGAGTTCCACGCCGACGAGGACCGGGACGAGCGTGAGGATCTTCGATCGCGGGAACAGCAGGAAATAGGCGGCCATCACGCCGGCTGCCGCGCCGGCGGCCGCGAGGCCCGGTGCAGGCGCCTCCCCGAGGCGCCACGCCGCCGCGAGGGCGGCCGCCGCGCCGGCGGCTACGAGCAGCGCGAAGCGGCCGTGGCCGAGTCGATCCTCGACGGTCCGCCCGAAGATCCAGCAGGCCAGCACCGTCGCGCACCAGGGGAGCCATCCCCGGCGGACCGCCGGCCACGCCAGCGCCGCCGCCATGGTGGCCGCGAGCGCGCGCGTCGCGGCCGGCCGCGTGCGCGTCGGCACGACATCGCGGATCGGGATCATGCGCGCAGTATATAATCGTCGCTTCCGAGGGCCATGGCGTGATTTGCCGGCAGTGCGGCGCCGAGATCTCCGACAAGGCCATCGTCTGCTACCGCTGCGGGCAGGCGACGGCCGACACTGCGGCTTCCCGCGCGCCGGCCCGCCGTGCGGCGCGGCTCGGATGGGCCGAGGCGCTGACGGGGCTGCTGGTGCTCATCGCGGCAGCCCTGCTCATGTCACGCGCGGCGGCCGGCCAGCTGCCCGCGCCCGTGTCCTACGCAGTGGCCGCGCTGGCGGCCATCGTGCTCATCTGGCGCATTGCCAGGCGCCGGCGGACATGACCGCGGCCCGCCTCAGGCTGGAGGCCAGGCCCGGAGGCGCGCATCGCGACCGCGATTCGGCCGAGAAGGCGCGTCCGAAGCAGGAGCGCGCGATCCCCGCGCCCATCCGGCAGGCGCTAATGCCTGGGGAGGAGCGCGAGGGCGCGTTCTTCAGCGCGGCCGGCGCACGCATCCCGCGTCGCGCCATCGGGTGCGGCTGCTTCGATGTTGTCGATCTCGGGGACGGGCGTTTCGGCGGGGCGCCGGCGTCGGGGCGGGACACGGCGGATGCGGCGCGGAACGGCGCCATGACCGAGCCCGTCCTGCGGCATGGGCGCGCCTAGCCCCGGCGCGGGCGACGAGGCGCAGTGGCGGTCGCGCCGCCGCGCGGCGGCGGCCGCGTGGGCGGCGTTCGCGTTCGTCGTCTGGAACGTCGTCTTCGACGCCGCGGTCCTCGAGTCCGGGCGAGACTACCTGACACGGCAGGCGCGGCATCAGCAGGGGCAGGGGCCCGCGGTGACCATCCCCCAGGTCATGGGCCGGGGCATCGCCCGCGGGGCCGCCCGGGCGACGGCGGCGGGCGGTGCGGTTGCCGCATGCGGGACGCTCGGCGTGTGGCTGGCCGGCCGACGGCGCCGGGCCCGCTCAGCGGGCGCGGCCGAGTAGCCGCGCTTCGATCTTCGGCAGGGCGGCCGCGAGCACCCGGCCCACAACCTCCATGCTCCTCGCGCTGACCTTGTCCAGCGTGTCGTCGGGCGTATGCCAGGCCGGGAAGTCCATGTCGATCAGGTTGACCGCCGGGACGCCCGCCTGAAGGAAAGCAATGTGATCGTCTTCGACGGAGATGGCGTCGGGGGCGAAGTGCGCGCCGAACCCCAGCGCCTTCGCCGACGACCAGATGATGTCGGTGAGCCACGCGGTCGAGTTCGACTCGCGCTTGATGAGCAGATCGCGGTCGCCGATCATGTCCACGAGGATCATCGCCTTGATGCGCGCGAGGTCGCCGATGCGCGAGGCTTCCTGCACGTAATGGCGGCTGCCGTAGGTGTGGTCGTCGCCGAGGTACCAGTCGACGAAGGCCTCCTCTCCGTCGAAGAACACGAGTTCGATGGTGAGCGGGTTCCTGCGGGCCTTCAGCACGCGGGCCATCTCGATGAGGAACGCCGTGCTCGATCCGGCGTCGTTCGCGCCGACGAACCGGAACGTCTTGAACAGCTTGGTGTCGTAGTGGCCGCCGATGACGATGCGGTCGGCGCTCGCGCCGGCGACGGTGGCGCGGAGGTTCACCATTTTCACCGGCCCGATGGGCGTCTTCGCTTCGAACGCCTGCGCCGCGACCGGCACGCCGATGGCGGCCATCTGGGCCTCGATGTAGCGCCTGGTCTCGGCCGCCGCGGGCGAGCCCGGCGTCCTGGGGCCGATGCCGACGATGGCGCGGAGGTGCTCGAACGCCCTGCCCCCGTCGAAGGCAGGCGGGTCCGGCGCGGGCGCCGGCGCCGCGCACACGGAGGAGACGACCAGCGCGGACGCAAGCAGCGAGAGCCGTACAGCGGCGGTGAGGGAGCGCGTACGCATAGCGTGTCTTCAGTATACCTCCGACGCGCAGTCCTCCTTCCGCTCGGCTGGCGGTTGCGCGGGCTTGCGCGGCAATCCCCGCGGCTCGGCCCTCACGCGCCTCGTCGGTCCGAGCCGGAAGATCGATGTCATGATGCAGTTGCTCGCCAGGGACGCCGTGGGGGGACCGCCGCGGCCGCGGGATTGCTGCAGGCCAGCGTCGAGCGCAAGCGGGCCCGGGCGCGCCGCGCGCGGCCGCGACGCCCGCTGGAGGAGTGACATGACCGATTGCTCGTTGTACCTGGTGCGCCACGGCGCGGCGGCGGAACACGGGCCGTCGTATCCCAACGACGATCTCCGGCCCCTGACCGGGGAAGGCATCGAGCGGCTTCGGCTCGAGGCCGCCGGGCTGGCGGCACTCGACGTCCGCCTCGACCGCATCCTGACGAGCCCCCTCGTGCGGGCCGTGCAGACCGCCGAAGTCCTGGCGGCCGGCGTCCGGTGCGCGGCGCCGCTTGTGACAGCCGAGGCGCTCAGGCCCGGCGGCCGCTTCGAGGCGCTCGTCGCGGAGCTGGCGCACACGCGCAGCGCCCGCTCGGTGGCGCTGGTCGGCCACCTGCCGTCGATCGGGCAGTTCGCTGCGGCGCTCATCGGCGCGACCCGAGCGCTGCCCTTCGACACAGGCGGCGTCTGCCGGATTGACGTGGCCTCGCTGCCGCCAGCGGCCGGCGCGGGGCGGCTGGTCTGGCACGCCCCTCCGCGGGCGCTGCGCGCGCTTGGGCGCTGAGGCCGGCGCCGGGCTCTCCGCCTAGACGACGGTGCCGTCGGGCACCACGGCGCCCTTGGGCACGATGATGATGCCGCCGCGGATGAAGTAGTTGTCGCCGTCGGCGTCGACGAGCCCCCGCTCGTTCACCAGCCGCACGCCGCGGCCGATCCGGGCGTTCTTGTCCACGATGACCCGATCCAGCACGGAGTCCGCGCCGATGCCGAGGGGCACCGACCGGTCGCCGGTCTCCTCCTCGTCGGTGCCGTAGAAATCGGCGCCCAGCAGCACGGACCGGCGGACGAGCGCGCCTTCGCCGATGCTGGTCCGGATCCCGACAATCGACGTCTCGATCCGGCAGCGGTTGATGTAGCAGCCCTCGGCGACCATCGAGTGGCTGACGCAGCTGTCGATGAAGCGCGAGGCGGTGAGGAAGCGGGGCCGCGTGAAGATCGGCCGCTTCGGGTCGTGGAACCGGAAGGGCGGGTGGTCCCGCGTGAGGAGCATGTTGGCTTCGTAGAAGGACTCGACCGTGCCGACGTCCGCCCAGTAGCCGTCGTAAAGGTACGCGTTCACCCGGTGCGTGCCGATGGCCGCGGGAATGATCTCGCGGCCGAAGTCCGTGGCGTTCGCCCGCTGCAGGAGGTCGAGCAGCACGCGCCGCGAGAAGACGTAGATGCCCATCGACGCCACGAAGGGCTTGTCGTCGGAGTGCCCTGCGAATGACGAGCCCTCCGGGATGCTGCGTGCGATCTGGCCCAGCCGCGCGGCGTTCGGCTTTTCCTCGAACCCTGCGATCTGGCCGCCCTTGTCGAAGAGGAAGATCCCCATCTCCGAGGCCTCGCCCGGCACGACCGGCTGCGCGGCGATGGTGATGTCGGCGCTGCGGGCGACGTGCGAGTCGATGAGATCGGCGAAGTCCATCCGGTAGAGATGGTCGCCCGCGAGCACGAGGTAGTAGTCGGCGCGGTAGTCCTGGAAGTGCCGCGAGGCTTTGCGCACGGCGTCGGCCGTGCCCTGGAACCAGTGCGGGTTGTCGGGGGTCTGCTCGGCCGCGAGGATGTCCACGAAGCCGTTGGAGAACAGATCCATCCGGTACGTCTGGGAGATGTGCCGGTTGAGCGAGGCCGAGTTGAACTGCGTGAGGACGAACATCCTCCGCACCTCGGCATGCAGGCAGTTGCTGATGGGGATGTCGATGAGGCGGTACTTGCCGCCGATCGGCACCGCGGGCTTCGAGCGGACGAGCGTCAGCGGGAACAGGCGGTTCCCGCGGCCGCCCCCGAGGATGATGGCGAGGACGTCGTGCATGGGCACTAGGGTAGGCGAACGCGGCGTGCGCGGCAAGAGCCCCGGTCGCCCGCCGGGAACTCGCCTTTCGTGGGGGCGGGCTGGCGGTCAGGCCGACGGCAGCCGGCTTGGGCCCTCAGCGCCTCGGGCCGGCGGGGTGGCGGAGCCGGCACGGCCGCCCGGGATGCCCACGAGGCGCCTGCCGATCGAGGGGCGCAGCCTCTTCCTGCTCGGCCGCGCGCCCGACGAAGCCCCGGGGCACGCCGGGCAGTCCGACAGCGTCGGTTCTCAGGAGCGCGGCGGCCGGCTCGACAGGGCGCGGGCGGGTGGCGCAGCGGCGCGGCATCTGGCCCCAGGGCCGGGCCGGGACGGCCTTATCTGGTACAATCGCCGGGTTTGCGGTCGCAAGGGAGGCCCGCGTGGCGCGATTTCGACTGATCCCGCGTGAGGAGAAGTTCTACGACGACTTCCTGAACATGGCCGAGCACATCTGCTCGGCGGCCCGCCTGCTCGACCGGATGGTGGCGTCCAACCCGTCGGTGTCGCCGCTCAAGGACGAGATCCGGGACCTCGAGCACCGGTGCGACTTCCTGACGCACGAGATCATCCAGCGCTTGCACCGCACGTTTGTGACGCCCATCGACCGCGAGGACATCCACGCTCTGGCCAAGGCGCTGGACGACGTCATGGACGCGATCGACGAGTCAGCGCAGCTGCTCGTCCAGTACAAGATCGTCGAGGTCGACGACGGCGCGCGCCAGTTCTGCCGCATCACGGTGGGCGCCACCGAGCAGATCCGCCTCGCGCTGCAGCACATGGAGAAACGCGAGAACGTGACCCCGTGCGTCGTCGAGATCAACAGGCTCGAGAACGAGGCCGATCGCCTGTACGAGGAGGTGATCACGCGCCTCTTCGAGAGCGCGCAGGACCCGATCGCCATCCTGAAGTGGAAAGAGATCTTCGACTACCTCGAGGCAACGGTCGACTCCATCGAGGACGTCTCGGACGTCATCCAGGGAGTGGTCCTGAAGCACGCCTGAGACCGCCATGGAGTTCGCCGTCGTCGCGCTCCTCATCGCGCTCGCCTTGGTCTTCGACTACATCAACGGCTTCCACGACGCCGCCAACTCCATCGCGACGGTCGTGTCCACGCGCGTGCTGTCGCCGGGAAAGGCCGTCATCTGGGCGGCGGCCTTCAACTTCATCGCGTTCTTCATCTTCGGCACGGCGGTGGCGAAGACGGTGGGCGCCGGCCTGATCGACCTCCGGGTCGTCACCTTCGGCGTGATCTTCGCGGGGCTGGCGGGCGCCATCACCTGGGACCTCATCACGTGGCACTTCGGCCTGCCCACGAGTTCCTCCCACGCGCTGATCGGCGGCTACGCCGGCGCCGCGATCGCCAAGGCCGGGTGGGGCGCGATCATCGCGTCGGGCTGGGCCAAGACGCTCCTGTTCATCGTGCTGTCGCCGGCGATCGGCCTCGCGGCGGGCCTCGCGCTGATGGTCGCGGTCTACTGGGTGTGCCAGGGCTTGACGCCCTCACGGATCGACCACTGGTTCCGGAAGCTCCAACTGGTGTCGGCGGCGCTCCTCTCCGTCAACCACGGCGCCAACGACGCGCAGAAGACGATGGGGATCATGGCCGGCGTGCTGGCGGCGGCGGGCTACCTCGACAAGGCCCAGTTCGCGATCCCCACCTGGGTCGTCCTGTCCGCCTACACCGCGATCAGCCTCGGCACGCTGTCGGGAGGCTGGCGGATCATCCACACGACGGGGTCGCGCATCACGAAACTGGAGCCGGTTCACGGCTTCGCCGCCCAGACGGGCGCAGCCGGCGCCGTCTTCCTGGCGACGGCGCTGGGCGTGCCCGTGAGTACGACGCATGCCATCACCGGGGCCATCGTGGGCGTCGGCTCGACGCGGCGCCTGTCGGCCGTGCGCTGGGGCGTCGCCGGCCGGATCGTCTGGGCCTGGGTTTTCACCATTCCGGCCGCGGCAGCGGTTGCGGCGGGCGTGAGCCTGCTCCTGCGCGTCTTCGGGATCTGGTAGCCCGGCGGCCGAGACGCCGCGCCGGCGTCGCACGGCATACCGGAGGCCCCTGGTACACTCGACCCGTCGCGGCTCCGCCGCTTCGGCCCTTTCGGCTGCCGGGATCTGCCCATGGAACTCCCCGTCATCGTCGGAATCGTCCTCGTCGCGCTGATCTTCGACTACATCAACGGCTTCCACGACGCCGCCAACTCGATCGCGACCGTCGTCTCGACGCGGGTGCTGTCGCCGGGGCAGGCGGTCGTCTGGGCCGCGTTCTTCAACTTCATCGCCGCATTCGGGTTCGGTACCGCCGTCGCCAAGACGATCGGGTCGGGCATGATCGATATCAGCCTGGTGACACCGGCCGTCATCTTCTCCGGCCTCTGCGGCGCCATCGCGTGGGACCTCATCACCTGGGTCCTCGGCCTCCCGACCAGCTCCTCGCACGCGCTGATCGGCGGGTACGCCGGGGCGGCGATTGCGACGGCGGGCTGGGCGGCTATTGTCCCGTCGGGCTGGACCAAGACGCTGGCGTTCATCGTCGTGTCGCCCCTCATCGGCCTGACCGCCGGTCTCGCGCTGATGGTCGGCGTCTACTGGATCTTCCGCGGCGCGACGCCGAGCCGCGTGGATCACTGGTTCCGGAAGCTTCAGCTCGTGTCGGCGGCGCTCTTCAGCCTCAACCACGGCGCCAACGACGCGCAGAAGACCATGGGGATCATCGCCGGGCTGCTCTTCTCGGTCCCGGCGCTCCGCCACCTGGTGAGCGATGCGGCGGGGAACATGTTCATCCCCTTCTGGATCGTGCTGCTGGCCCATACCGCCATCGGGCTGGGGACCCTCTCGGGCGGCTGGCGCATCATCCATACGATGGGAGCGCGGATCACCAAGCTCGAGCCTGTCCACGGCTTCGCGGCGGAAACGGGCGCCGCGGGGGCCGTGTTCCTGGCCACGACGCTCGGGATTCCCGTGAGCACGACGCACGCCATCACCGGGGCCATCGTGGGCGTCGGCTCGACGCGGCGCCTCTCGGCCGTGCGCTGGGGCGTGGCCGGCCGGATCGTCTGGGCCTGGCTCCTCACGATCCCTGCGGCCGCCATGCTCGGGATGGCCACGCAGCGGGCCCTCGGGGTCTTCGGCGTCCGGTAGCACGCTCGAGGCGTGCTCTGGCCGCCGGCCGCCGCGCCGGCGGGTCACCCGACGATCGGGCCGCTCCCGCGTGATACCCTCGGACTGGTCATTCCGAGATGCCTCAGCACACCGCGCCGGCGGTTGTCCGCAGGGCAGGCGGCGGATCCACGCGGGAGTTCGCGGCTGCCGCAGTCCTCGTGGTGTCGGTGGCCGTGCTGCGCGGCGTGGCGTTCCTGGTGTGGGAACACGCCTCGTTCGACTCGGACCAGGCCGTGACAGGGCTGATGGCCAAGCATCTGATCGAAGGCCGGGCGTTCCCGCTCTTCTACTACGGGCAGAACTACCTGCTGGCGGTGCAGGCCTGGCTGGCCGCCCCGGTGTTCCTGGCGACCGGGCCCACGGTGGCCGCCCTCAAGCTGCCGCTCGTGCTGCTCAACGCCACGACGGCGCTCGTGCTGCTGCGCGTGCTGAGCCACGATCTGGGTCTGCGGCCGTGGCTCGCGGTGATGGCCTCGGCCTTCTTCGTCGCGGCGCCGCCGGGAACGGCCGCCCAACTCGTCAGCGCGCTCGGAGCGTCGGTGGAGCCCTTCCTCTACGTGTTGCTGATCTGGCTGCTGCGCGACAGGCCCCTGTGGCAGGGGGCCGTGTTGGGAGTCGGGTTCCTGCAGCGCGAGTTCACCGCCTACGGGTTCATCGCGTTCGTCGCCGTGCTGGCCCTCGACGGAACGCTCTTCAGGCGCGCGCGCGCGGCCAAGATCGCGGCCGCGCTGGGCGCCGCGATTGCGGTGTGGCTGGCCGTCGCGGCGCTGCGTCCCTTCTCGAGCGGCGCAGGCCCGGGGACGACGCCGCTCGACGTCGCGGGCGCCGCGAACAACCTGCGCGGGCTTCTCGATCGTGTGTGCACGGACCCGTCGCGGATCGCGAGCGGCTTCGGCACTCTCCTCGGCTCGTATCTCGGCCTGCCGCTGGGCCTGACGCCGGCGCGCTTGTCCGGGTTCCTCGTCAACAGCCGGCTCTACCAGGGCTTGACCTGGGCATGGCCCGTGTTCGCCGCCGGGTGCCTGGCGGGCCTCGTTCGCGCCGCGGTGCTCGCGCGGCGTCGAGGGGTCCGTGCGACCGTGCGCGACGCTGGCGCCGCCATCTACCTCGTCGTCGTCGGAGCGCTTGCCGCGGCCGGGTACACGGTCGGACGCTGCGGGGACCTCCAGATCGAGACGGTGAGGTACGTGCTGCTCGCCCTCCTGATGCCCGTCGGCCTCGCCGGCGCGTGGCTGCGGCTCGAGCCCCGCCCGGCCATCCGCGCGGCCATCGTCGGCGTCATCGCCGCCTGGTCGGCCGTCAGCGTCGCCGGGCACGCACGGCTGTTGAACGAGTACGTGCGCGACAGGCCGCCCGCCTATCGCCGGGCGCTGACCGACTACCTCGTGCAGCGCCGCATCCGGCTCGTTCGGACCGACTACTGGACCGGATACCAGGTGGCGTTCCTGTCGCAGGAGCGGGTCGTGGCCGACACGGACGGCGTGTGGCGCGTGCTGCAGTACCACAGGTGGGCCGAGCAACGTCCGCACGCGGTCTGGTACGTCGGGCGAGGGCCGTGCGCCAATCGCGGCGAGGAGGCCGTGCCCGGCGTCTACTGGGTCTGCGATCCACCCGACTGACCGTCGCCGTCGGGAACGGGCGGCGCCGGCTCCCAGTGCGACGCCGAACGCCACGCGAAGGCGCCGACGATCAACGTCAGCAGCGCCCCGGTCGCTGCGAGGGCGGCCGGTGCGGAGGTGCGGGCCGCGAGGGCGCCGGCGGCGATGGACCCGAGGGGCGCGCCGCCCCGGAAGGCCATCGTGTAGATGCTCATGACGCGGCCGCGCATCTGATCAGGGGCCTCGAGCTGCACGAGCGAGGTGAGCAGCGAGAAGACCATCATCATCGCGAGGCTGCCCAGGAAGAGCAGCCCGTAGCTCAGCGCCAGGACGCGCGACGCGGCGAAAGCCACGAGCAGGACGCCGAGGAAGGCCTGCAGCCGGACCGCCGTGCGAGCCATGGCGGAGAAGCGTCCCAGCCACGCGACGACGATCGCCCCCACCACCGAGCCCGCACCGGAGAAGGCCATCATCCGGCTGAAGCCCGCCGCATCCTGCTGGAACACGCGCTGCACCACCACCGGGAGGAGAGTGAGCACCGGAGAACCGAGGAGCGCCGTGCAAAACGCCAGGAACATGAACGCGCGGATGGCGGCGTGGCGCCGCACGAAGGCCAGGCCGCCCCGGAGTTCCTCGCCGACGGATCGCACGGCCGCCGCCGGCGCGATCCGGACGCGGAGCATGAGCAGCGACGCGACGACCACGAGGAAGGAGAGGCCGTTGATCGCGAAGCACGCGGCGGAGCCGAACGCCGCCAGGGCGACGCCGGCGGCCAGCGGGCCGACGATGCGCGCCAGGTTGAACTGGATCGAGTTGAGCGCGATGGCGTTGGGGACGTCGTGGCGGCGCACCAGCATCGGCATGAGCGACTGGTACGCCGGGCTCCCGAAGGCCTGGGCCGTGCCCGTGATGCACGAGAGCGCCAGCACGTGCCAGATGCGGACGACGTCCGTGTGCACGAGGATCGCCAGGGCGAACGCCGTGCTCATCTGCACGTACTGGGACACGAGCAGGACCCGGCGCCGATCGCGGCGGTCGGCGACGACGCCGCCGACGAGGACGAGCAGCAGGATCGGCATCTCGCCCAGGAACGCGTCGAGCCCGAGGTAGAACGGCGACCCGGTGAGGGTCAGGACCAGCCAGCTCTGGGCGACCTTCTGCATCCACGTGCCGATGCTCGAGATGCAGGCGCCCGTCCACAGGACGCGGAAGTCGCGGTAAGCGAGGGCGGCAGCCGCGCGTCGGGCGGCGGAGTGGGGAGACACGCTCTGCCCATCTTAGCCGGGACCAGCGGACCGTGCGCCGGCCTTCGCGCGGACCGGCGCCCGCAGCCTCGTGGCTGCCGCTCGCCCCCGTCCGGCGCGAATCGTCGCGGGCTACGCGAGGCGCGCCCCGCGCTCGATGAGCAGCTCCCTGAGGACGGAGCGGTGACAGCGGTCCTCGTTCTCGCAGTAGCAGCCGACCGAGAAGTCCGCGCGCCTGGAGAACGCCGCCAGCAGGTCCAGCAGGCGAGCGGCTGACGGGCTGCTCATCTCGGCCCGGTACCGCTTCGCGAAGCGCCGCCACTCGGCGTCGGTCGAAGCAGACTGCGCCGTCTTCACGAGCGCCTCGGACGGGGCCAGTTCGGGCAGCCAGAGGTCGTAATAGTTCCGCGAGGCGAACTCCGCCTTCGGCACGCCGCGCGGCGGCCGCCGGACGGTGCCCAGGCGCAGCCCTTCTCCCGGGACTCTCGGTGTGCCAAGCCGAACGACGCGGATCGCCATGATGCTGCTCTCCATTCCGCCCGCTTCCCGTCAGCGCGAGGCTGGCGCGACGCACTCGCGACCGACGGAAGGCCGGCTTCGATCGTCTCCCGGGCCACATTCCTGCCAGCGCGCCGTCGCCAGCCCGCGTGGCGACCAAGACCCCGCACCGCCCGCAGGCGAGCCCGCAGCCGCGAGTCGCGGAGCCTCCGTCCGGGCGGCTTCCCGGCCTCGCGGCATGCGGCGATCAGCCGCCTGTCTTCGACGACGAGTGGTCGTGGACGATGCGCCAGCCTTCCGGCAGCCTCCGGAACACAACCGACGTCATGCCGTCGGCTTCTTTCCCGCCGGACATCTTCAACCGCCACCGGCCGCGAACCAGCGCCGCGTCCGATCCGAGCACGACGACTTCCAGCTCCGGGAAATCGAGGATGCCCATCCGCCGATCGCCGCTCTGGTAGGTGGCCCGGTAGCGATCGAGCGTGGCCTGCCATCCGCGGAAGGCAGTCCCGTTCGAGAAGAACGCCAGGTCCGGCGACTTCCAGTAAGCGCTCATGTAACCCGGCAGGTCGCCCCGGTTCCAGGCTGCGACCTGCGCGTCCCACACGGCGCGCACGCCGGCCTCCACATCACCCGGCGGCTCTGATGCGGCCGCGCCGGCGAACACGGCGGCGAGGGCGGCCGCGAGCACGAATGGCGCCATCCCCGCGCGCGTCACCGGCCCCTCCGCCTCGGCTTCGCGGCGCCGTCCTTCCAGTTCCACCACTTGAGTTTCTCAGGATCATGCCTCGTCCGGCTGGCGAAGTACACCGCCGAGCGGAGGACGTACAGAGCGCAGCGATCGATTGGCTCGCAGAGCGTGCGCTCGAGCTTCCGGTACAGGCGTTCCGGGTCCGCGCGCTTCAGATCGGCGACCTCGCGGATGCCGATCAGGCGAAGGTTTCCGGCAATGGCCGGGCCGACGCCGGGGATCGAGGTGAGGGCGTCCGTCCGCTTCTTCATCTCGGGCCTCTGCCTCCGATCACGTCAGGGAATGCAGGCCGGTGACGCTGCTCTCGGTGTCGCCCGCGAGCGCGACGAATCCGTGCTCGCCGATCGAGCACTCCTCCTTGACGATCGCGCTTCCGGCCCCGGGCAGTCTCGCGCCTCGGCGACGCAGCCCTCACAGCCGAAGCAGACCAGCATGCTGGCGCCGCCAGGCCGAATCTCAGGGGTGCTCACCAGTGCGCCCGTCGCGCCGTCACAGCGACGGCCGAGCGAGGCCGATTCGCCCGGCCGACCGACTCACACGACCGCATTCATCATACTCCCGCGGTGCGCGCAGGTTTCCAGCGCCCTGACGACGGCCGTCATCGCATTCCAGGTGCGCGCGGTCGGCGGCACCTCGTGGAGCCAATCCACCGCGCCAGGGCGGAGGCGCGCCTGATTGGGGAAGCCGGGGTGCCGAACGTCGCCCAGAGGCCCCGCGCCCTTACGCCCTGGCCTGTTCGCGCGACGCTGCGCGCCCTGCCACGAAGAAGTAGAGGGAACCCACCGCCAGCGCTGCCTCGATCGCGGCGGTGATCCATCCTCCGGGCCGGATGGTCCTCGTCAGCACGGCGCCGGCGCTCACGAGAGCGATCAGGCCCGTGACGAAGGCCCCGCCGGCGAGAACGGCGGTGCGTGCCGCCGGAGGACCAGACCCCCTGCCCAGGCCGAGGATCTCCTCATTCCCCAGAGGCACGATGCAGGAATCGTCGCAAGCGGCTGGGCCGACGGGCGGGCCGACGACTGGGCCGACGGGTGCGCAAGAGAGTTGCGGGCCACACGCGCGGCGAACTGGCGCGCGGGGCATCCGTCGCTGCTCCCGGCGGGAGGAATGTCCCGCTGTTGGCGATAGCAGTGGAGACGTCAACCGGCGCGACAGGGGACTATAACCCCTTGTATTTCGTTTTTTGTTCGCTTATAGTCTGATTAGCGAAGATAAAGCGAAATCATGGATTCTGGATTCTGAAATCTTATGGAGGCCTATGTCCGCCACCTGCCGTGCCGATGTCGAAGCGCTGCTCCGGGCGAAAAAGCTCGACCGCACCCTGGTGCCCGTCAGCGGCACCAGCGGCGTCAGCGTTTCTCCTGAAATGCTTCCAACCGGGTTGCCTCTTCTGGATCAACAACTTGGAGGCGGGATCCCGATGGGGCAGTTTTCGGAGGTGGTCGGTCCGCGCTCCTCGGGGCGGACGAGCCTCCTGATGGCCATGCTGGCGGTGACGACAGCCAAGGGTGGATTGGCGGCTCTTGTCGACACCTTCGATATGGCCGACGTGGCGTCGATGGCGGCTGCCGGCGTGCGGCTGGATCGTCTGCTGTGGGTGCGCGGTGAATCCTCGACCTCGGCATTCCCGCCCCTGACGAATGGCCGCCGCCAGCCCGGCGCCGATCGCGCCCTCGCGCGCGCGCTGAAAGCCGCGAATCTCATCCTGCAGTCGGGCGCCATGTCGCTTGTGGCCCTCGACGTGGCCGATGCGCCGCTCCAGGCCCTGCGGCGGGTTCCCATCACGACCTGGCTTCGGTTGCAGAAGGTCGTCGAAGGACAGTCCACGGCCGCGGTCATCGTCGGATCCGTACCCATGAGCCGGAGCGCGGGGGGCGTGACGCTGGGGCTGCGCCAGCTGGGCGCGAGGGGCTTGGCGCCGGGCGCTGGCGGGATTGAGAGCGAGGCGAGGATCCAGCGCGCGAGACTGGTGCCGGGCATGGGCGCGCCGGTGCGCCTGACGGCGGCGGCGCTGGTGGCCTGACGGGCAGGCGCGCCATGTTCGCGTGTCTCTACCTGCCGCCTTCACCCATGCGCCGGGCCGTGCCGGCGATCGGCCCGGCTCGCGATCGTACGAGCCTCGCCGAGATTGCCAGGAAGGTGTCGCCGCGCGTGGACGTGCGGCGCGAGAACCTGGTGGTGCTCGACGCCGAGGGCCTCGAGCGCCTGGTCGGCGACGCGCGGGCCGTCGGCGAACGCCTGCGCCGGGAAGCGGCGGATCGCGGCTTTGCGCCGGTGCACGTGGCGATCGCGGGCACCCGGACGGCAGCCATGCTGCTCGCCGCCGCGCGAGCGGGAGTGACGGTGGTGGCGCCGGGAGGGGAAGCGGGCGCGCTCGCGCCGCAGCCGCTCCGGACACTCGGCGAACTCGCGGTGAGCGCCCAGCCCCTAGCCCCTCGCTCACTAGCCCCGGGTCTCCAGCCCTGCGCCGGAACGGCGCACCCCGAGCGAGCCGCGGAAGCGGCGAGGCGAAGGGCGAGTCCCGAGTTCCGAGCCCCGAGTCCCGGCTGCCTATCCACTCTGTCCCGCTGGGGCCTGCGCACGCTGGGCGAACTGGCCGCGTTGCCGTCCGCCGAACTGTCGGAGCGGCTGGGGCAGGACGGCGTCCGCTGGCAGCGCCTGGCGCGCGGCGAAGACACGGAGCCGCTGGTTCCCGCCAGGGAAGACGAGCCCTTCGAGTCCTCGCTCGATCTGGAATGGCCCATTGCCGATCTCGAGCCGCTGTCGTTCGTCCTCGGGCGGCTGCTCGATCCCCTGTGCGCGCGCCTCGAGTCCCGCGATCGCGGCGCCGCGGCCCTGCACCTGCGCCTGCGCCTCGTCACGCGGGCCTTGCACCTGCGCAGCCTGCAGCTGCCCGCGCCCATGCGCGATCCGAAAGTGCTGCGCACGCTGCTGCTGCTGGATCTCGAAGCGCATCCGGCGCCGGCGGGCATCGACGCGGTCGCCATCGTCATCGACCCCACGCCGGGCCGCATCGTCCAGGAGTCGCTGCTGACGCGCGCGCTGCCGGCGCCCGAGCTCGTCTCGACGCTCGTCGCGCGCCTGCAGGCGCTCATGGGCGAGGGGCGGTGCGGGTCGCCGGCGACGGTGGATTCGTACAGGCCCGGGGCGTTCGCGATGACGCCCTTCGCGGTGGAGCAGAAGCAGGAATCCAGAAGCCGGCATGCAGAAGCCGGCATGCAGGAGCCGAGCCTCGAGCCCCTGGCCCCGAATCCCGAATCCCGAATCCCGAGCGCGGCCCTGCGCCGTTTCCGCATTCCCATTCCCGCGCGTGTGCTCATCGACGGCCATCGCCCGACCAGCGTGCGGACCGATCGGCAGGGGCTCTCCGGCGGGCAGGTGCGCGGTTGGGCCGGGCCGTGGCGCACGTCGGGCGGGTGGTGGAAGAGCGGGGACTCGCGCCGCGCGGGCTGGAACCGGGACGAGTGGGACGTGGCGCTCAGCGACGGCGGCTTGTACCGCATCTTCGAGGACCGCGACACGGGACGCTGGTTCGTGGAGGCGGTAGAGGATTAGCGCCCCATGTTCGTCGAACTGCACGCCGCATCCGCCTTCAGCTTTCTCGAAGGAGCGTCGCTGCCCGAGGCGCTCGTCGAGCGCGCGGCGTCGCTCGGCTACCCCGCCCTGGCGCTGGTCGATCGCGACGGGGTCTATGGCGCGCCGCGGTTCCACAAGGCGGCGAAGGCGGCGGGGCTGAAAGCCATCATCGGGTGCGAGTTGACGATGATGGGGGCAGACGCCGGACTGCAGACGACGAGGCAGGAATCTCGATCTCCGACCCCCGATCCCCGACTCCAGAATTCCGAAGCCCGAACCTGGCGTTTGCCCGTTCTCATCGAAACGCGCGCCGGCTACCAGAGCCTCTGCCGCCTGCTCACGCGCGCGAAGCTGCGCGCGCCGAAAGGGGAGGGCGCGCTGGCGCTCGGCGAGCTCGAGGGCTGCACCGACGGCCTCATCGCCGTGATCGGCCGCGAAGCCCTGGCGGCGGGCCGCCACGGCGTGGGGGGCCTGGTCGATCGGCTGGTGGGCGTGTTCGGCCGCGCGAACGTGCGTCTCGAGCTGCAGCGCCACTTTCAGCGCGACGAGGAGCTGGCAGGCGGCATGCTGCGCGATCTCGCGGCCGCGTTCCACGTGCCGCTCATCGCGTCGAACGGCGTCCGTTTCGCGGAGCCGTCGGATCGCCCGCTCTTCGACGTGCTCACCTGCATCCGCCACAAGACGACGATCGAGCGGGCCGGCCGGCGGCTGACGCCGAACGCCGAGCGGTACCTGAAGCCGCCGGCGGAGATGGCGAGCCTCTTCGCGGATCACCCCGGCGCGCTGGCGGAGACGCGCGCGCTCGCGGATCGCATCCAGTACTCGATGGCGGACCTCGGCTACCGCTTTCCCGACTACCCCGTGCCGGCCGGCGAGACCGCCGGCTCGTTCCTGCGCGCGATCACGCTCGTCGGCGCGCGCGAGCGCTACCGGCCGTTCCACGCCCGCGCGCGCGCCCAGATCGAGCGCGAGCTGGCCATCATCGAGAAGCTCGATCTGCCCGGCTACTTCCTCATCGTCTGGGACATCGTGAACTTCTGCCGGGAGCAGGGGATTCTCGTGCAGGGCCGCGGGTCGGCGGCCAACAGCGCCGTGTGCTACAGCCTCGGGATCACGGCGGTGGACCCGGTCGGCATGGAGCTGCTCTTCGAGCGGTTCCTGTCGGAGGAGCGCGGCGAGTGGCCCGACATCGACCTGGATCTGCCGAGCGGCGACCGCCGCGAGCGCGTCATCCAGCATGTCTACGGGAAGTACGGCGCGTACGGCGCGGCGATGACGGCCAACGTGATCACGTACCGCGGCCGCAGCGCGTCGCGCGAGGTGGGGAAGGTGATGGGCCTGGAGCCGGCGCAGATCGACCGGCTCGCGGGGCTCCTGGGCCGCTATGGCCACGGCCACTTCGATGGCCGCGACGCGAGCGGCGGCTCCGGGGACGGCAGCGGCGGGGAGGCCGAGGGCGGGGACGCGCAGGCGATGGCGCGCGATCTGCGCACGGCCGGCCTCGATCCCGACGAGCCGCGCGTCCGTCTGTTCGTGGATTTGTGGCGGCGCATCCAGGACGTGCCGCGCCACCTCGGGCAGCACTCGGGCGGCATGGTGCTGTGCCGCGGGCGCTTGGACGAGGTGGTGCCGCTGGAGAACGCGAGCATGCCGGGCCGCGTGGTGGTGCAGTGGGACAAGGAGGACTGCGCCGACATGGGGATCGTGAAGATCGACCTGCTCGGCCTCGGCATGCTGGCCGCGCTGCAGGACGCCTTCACGACGATCAACGCGCGGCGCCTCCCCGGCACGGCGCCGATCGAGATGTGGAGCATCCCGCCGGACGACCCGCAGGTGTACGACCTGCTGCAGCGCGCCGACACGGTGGGCGTGTTCCAGGTGGAGTCGCGCGCCCAGATGGCGACATTGCCCCGGCTCCGGCCCGTCCGCTTCTACGATCTGGTCGTGGAAGTGGCGCTCATCCGGCCCGGCCCCATCACCGGCCAGATGGTGCACCCGTACCTCGACCGGCGGGCCGGCCGCGCGGAGGTGGTCTATCCCCACCCGTCGCTCGAGCCGATCCTGAAGCGCACGCTCGGCGTGCCGCTCTTCCAGGAGCAGCTGCTGCGCATGGCCATGACGGCGGCGGGCTTCACCGGCGGCCAGGCGGAGGAGCTGCGCCGCGCCATGGGCTTCAAGCGATCGGAGCGGCGCATGCGCGCCATCGAGGAGCAGCTGCGCGAGGGGATGGCGCGCAACGGGATCACCGGCGAAGCGGCCGACTCGGTGGTCCGGGCGATCACCTCGTTCGCGCTCTACGGCTTTCCCGAGTCGCACTCGGCGAGCTTCGCGCTCATCGTCTATGCCAGCGCGTACCTCAAGGCGCACTACCCGGCCGCCTTCTATGCGGCGCTGCTGAACAACCAGCCGATGGGGTTCTACCACCCGGCCACGCTGGTGAAGGACGCGCAGCGGCACGGCGTGCGTTTCGCCCCCATCGACGTGCAGCAATCCCGCTGGGCGTGCGACGTCGAGGCGGACGGCGCGGTGCGCCTGGGGCTGAAGTACGTGAATGGGCTGCGGCGGCAGACGGGGGCGGCGATCGAGGCGTTCGGAATCCCGAGCCCCGAGCCCCGAGTCCGGTTCCGTTCCCTCGAGGACTTCATCGCCCGCACGGGCGTGAATCGCGAGGAGCTGGCTACGCTGGCCGAGATCGGCGCGCTCAACGCCTTCGGCCACCACCGCCGGGAAGCCCTGTGGCAGATCGAGAGGGCCGTGAGGCCGGCGGGGGAGCTCTTCGAAGACGGGATCAGGGACTGGGCGCTAGGCGCCAGTGAGGCCGAAGCTCGTCGCACTGCGGATCAGCCCGCCGCGCCTGACGTCGCGCCACCAGCCCCTGGCGCACAGCGCCCGGGCCCTGACGTGCCGGCGCCTGGCGCCGAGTCCCTGGCGCCCGGTCCTTGCCCCTTGCCGCCGATGTCCCTGACCGAGCGCCTCGTGGCCGACTACGAGGGCACGCGCCTCACCATCGGCCCGCACCCGATGGCGCTGCGGCGGCGCGAGCTGTCGCTGCGCGGCGTTCTGCGCGCCTCGGATCTCCCGCTCGAGCGCCAGGGCCGCCGCGTCCGCGTGGCCGGCACGGTCATCACGCGGCAGCGCCCGGGCACGGCCAAGGGGTTCGTGTTCCTCACCCTCGAGGACGAAACCGGCATCAGCAACGTCATCGTGCGCCCGGATGTCTTCGCCCGCGAGCGCCTGGCCATCCTGGATGAGCCGTTCCTGCTCGTCGAAGGCGTCCTGCAGAACCAGGACCGCGTCGTGTCCGTGCGCGCCGAGCGCGTCGAGGGCATCGCGGGCGTGCCGGTCGAAATCGGCTCGCACGACTTCTACTAGCCCCGGAGCTCATCCCGGTCGGTCACGTTCGCTCCGGCTCACGCATGCTGAAGCCTGCGGGCTCCATTCCGGCGCATCCTCGACTGAAGTGAGCGCCGGTCCACGGGAGATTCTGACTTCTGACTTCTGAATTCCGGATTCTGACTATGATCTCCCCGATGACCGCCGACGAACTGCTCCGCCACGTGTCCGCCTTCAGGTGGCACCATCATGCCACCCGCGAGACGATGACCACCGCGCCGCTGGCCGACGGGCGCGTGGCGGCGGTGCCGACCTTCGTGAACGAGTTCTGGACGAGCAAGCAGCGCGCCGCGCACAGCCTGCACGAGATCTCCTACCGCGCGTGCTTCAAGCCGCAGCTGCCGCGGTTCTTCATCGACCGGCTCACCGAGCCCGGCGCCGTCGTGTACGACCCGTTCGCCGGACGGGGCACCACGCCGCTCGAGGCGGCACTCGCGGGCCGCACGCCGGTCGCGTGCGACATCAACCCGCTCAGCGCCATCCTGCTGGAACCGCGGCTCTCGCCGCCGGCCGTGGAGGACGTGCGCCGGCGGCTGGACACCATCGACCTGGGAGCGCAGGCCCGGGTCCGGCACGATCTCGAGGCCTTCTACCACCCGGCGACGCTGCGCGAGATCACGTCCCTGCGTGCCTACCTGCTGGAGCGCGAGCGGGCGGGCTTGCTCGACGCGGCGGATCGGTGGATCCGCATGGTGACGGTCAACCGGCTGACGGGGCACTCGGCGGGCTTCCTGTCGGTCTATACCCTGCCGCCCAATCAGGCGACGTCGGTCGCCTCGCAGCTGAAGATCAATGCCGCGCGCGGCCAGGTTCCGCCGCGGCGCGACCTCCGGGCCGTCGTCCTGAAGAAGACGCGCGCCCTGCTGAGAGACTTCGGCGAGGCCGATGCGCGGGCCCTCGCGAGGGCGGCGGAGCGGGCCCGGATCTTCACCCGGGCCGCCCACGACACGCCGGCCCTCCGCGGCGGCTCCGTTGATCTGGTCGTCACCTCGCCGCCGTTTCTGACGATCGTCAACTACAGGCTCGACAACTGGCTGCGGTGCTGGTTCTGCGGCATCGACCCGGGCGACGTCCATCTGACCAGCGCACACAGCCTCGCCGAGTGGCAGCAGGAGATGACCCGCGTTTTCGGCGAGCTGCGCCGGGTGCTCAGGCCTGGGGCGTGCGCCGCCTTCGAAGTCGGCGAAGTGAGAGGGGGCGCGGTGCGGCTAGAGGAGGCCGCGATCCCGGCGGCCATGGACGCGGGCCTCGAACCGGTGTTCGTGCTGATCAACGCGCAGACGTTCACGAAGACGGCGAACATCTGGGGCGTGGCGAACAACCGCTTCGGCACGAACACGAACCGGGTGGTGCTCCTGCGCAGGCCCTGACTCCGCGCGCCGGCTCAGCCGTCTGCCCCGGCGGGTCCGCCGGCGGGACGGCCGCCGGCCTCGAGCGCCTGCAGGTACGCCGCCTCGGCTGCCGGGTCCGGCCGCACGCCATCGATGGCCGCCCGGCGCCGGAGGAACGCAAGTTCGCTCGCGGCGCGGTGATAGGCGCGCCGCCTTCGCCAGTCCGCGACGCCGCCTCGCTGCAGGGCGGTCGTGAGCGCATGCAGCCGGCCGCGCACCGAGCACAGCAGCGCGTAGTCGCCCGCGCCGATGAGGCCCGCGGCCGCCTCCGGCGCCAGGTGCGCCTGGAGGATCCGCCCCTCGAATCTGAGGGCGAACCCCACCGAGGCGAAGAGCGCGGCCAGGGCGGGCAGCATCACGAGGGCATAGACGCCGAAGAAGACGAGGCCCGCCGAGGCGCCCGCGTTCCAGACGGCATGGAGCAGGACCGCGCCCGCGAAGCCCGCTGCAGGCGCCGCGATGGACACCGCGCGCGACCTGGACTGGCGCGCGACGCCCAGCCCGAGGCCGGTGAGGCTGGTGAAGAGCGGATGGGAGAACGGCGCCAGCACGCCGCGCAGGGTGAAGAGGACGGCCAGGCCGCCGGCGCCGCCCTTCTGGAAGGCCCGGCCGTAGTAGTCCACGTTCTCGGCGAAGGCGAACCCGAGGCCGACCATGGCGGCGTAGATCACGCCGTCCACCGCGCCGTCGAACTCGTCGCGCCTGCGCAGGAACAGCCACGCGAGCACGGCGCCCTTCAGGGCCTCTTCCACCAGCGGCGCCGTCAGGATCGACGTGAGCACGGCGCCGATGGCGTCCTCCATCACGCCGTTGGCCAGACCGGCCCCGACGACGGCAGCGGACGCGCCCCAGAGGAATGCGACGGCGAGCAGGGCGCGGGGCTCCGGTTCGAAACGGTCGAGCCACAGCGCGACGGCGAGATAAAGCGGCAGCGGGAGCAGCGCAACGGCGGCTGCCGCGACGAACGCCGCACCACCCACGCTGGCGGCCGTCAGCGCCAGCATCCCCGCGGCGAGCACGCCGAGCCCGACGAGGGGGCGCGCGCAGGGCATGCGGCGCCGCCTTATCTCCCCGCCGTGAGCATGATTTCCACGCGCGCCGGCGGGCTCACGAGCCCGGCGACCACGAGGCTGCCCACGGGCAGCCGGCCGCCTGCCCGCTGGCGGAAGATCTCGATCACGGCTTCGGCAGAGGCCGCGTCGGTCACGTACACCACCGAGTCCACGACGTCCGCCCAGCCGTAGCCCGCCGCCTTCATCGTCCGTTCGAGGCGGTCGAGCGCTTCCTTCGCCTGGGCCGCCGCATCAGCGTCGGCGCCCGCGGCCACGCCGAGCATGCCGGAGAGAAACAGGGTGGGGCCGGCTTCGATGGCCGAACTCAGGACGGGACTCGGCCGGCCCGGCGAGCCGTCCGCGTTCGGCGTCGCGTGCGCGGATCTCGGCCGGCGCGCGGAGGCGACCAGCGTGATCTCGATGGCGTAGTCCGGAGAGGTCAGTTGCGCCACGACTGTCGCCCTGGCGGGAGGCGCGGACGGGAAGTACGTCCGGTAGACCGCGTTCATGCGTTCGAAGTCGCCGACATCGGTCAGGAAGACCCTGGCGGCCGTGACGTCCGAGAGCGAGAGCCCTGCGGCCTGCAGCACTGCGCTCGCGTGGTCGAGGACGGTCCGCGTCTGCGTTTCGATGTCGCCGGTCACGACGGCGTTGTCCGCGCCCCGCCGAGACACGATGCCCGAGAGGAACAGCGTGTCGCCCGCGCGGATGGCCGGGCTGTAAGGCAGGGCCGATGCCTGCCATCCCGGCGGAACGACGATCTCCCTGGATGTGCCGGCGGAGGCCGCAATGGCGGACACCTGAAGCCGCGCGCTCGCGACCGGCAGGCGGCCGACGATAGTGGTCCGCGTCGGCCGGCCCGCGGGCCAGACCGCGTTCCACGCGGCGTTCAATGCCGGAAAGTCCCCGGCGTCCGCCAGCACCACCGTCGCCGACACGACGCGGTCGATCGTCGTGCCGGCGCCGTCGAGGCGGGCCTTCAGCTCCTCGAACACGCCAGCCGCCTGCGTCTCGAACGCGGCAGACGAGTCGGGCGGCAGGATCGCGGAAACGTACACGAGGCCGCCGCGGGAGGCGGCGGGGGCGAACGCAGCCTGGGCCGGCGGCCGAGCGGAGGCCTGGGCGATGGGCGCCGGAGGGCCGGCGCCCGCGCACGTGGGCATCGAGGCCGCGGCAGCCGCGGCGAGGGCGGCCAGCTTCAGGGTCATCGGCGATCCTCCACATACGGCGGCATGCGCGTGCCGGCGACCGGTGTATCTTAGACCGGATGGCGACAAGGCCGCGCGTCTTCTACCTCCATGGGCTCGCCTCCTCCGCCCGCTCTGCCAAGGCGCAGTACTTCGCCGAGCGCCTGGCGGCCCGCGGCCTCGAACTGCACTGCCCGGACTTCAACGAGCCGGAGTTCGAGACGCTCACGTGCTCGCGCATGATCCGGCAGGTCGAGGCTGCGATGGCGGCGCTGCCGCCGGGTCCCGTGGCGATCATCGGCTCGAGCCTTGGCGGGTTCGTGGCCTGGCACGTGGCGGCCCGCCAGTCCGCCCTGCGGCGGAGCCGCGCGGGCACGGCGCACCCGATCGATCGGCTGATCCTGCTCGCGCCCGCCTTCGATTTCGGGCGGACGCCCCTCGGCGGGATGGACGCCGCGGGCCTTGAGGCGTGGCGGCGCACCGACCGCTTCGAGGTCTTCCACCATGCCGAGAACCGGACGCGGTTCCTTCGCTACGCGCTCTACGAGGACGCCCGGCAGTACGACAGCGCGGCCTGCGCAGTGGAGGTCCCGACGCTCGTCTTCCAGGGCCTGCGCGACGCCATCGTCGACCCGGGGATGGTGCGGCGGTTCGCAGCAGGCAGGCCTTCGCTCACGACTCGGTTCGTGGACGACGACCACCAGCTCTCGGCCAGCACCGGCATCATCTGGCGAGAGTCGGCCGCCTTCCTCGGGCTGATCACCTGATCGCCATGCGCGCCGGAACGCGGTCGCGGCGGGTGCTGACGGCGGCGGCGGTCGCGTGCGCGGCGGTGATGATCCGGGCCGCACCCGCTTCGCCGCAGGCACCGGCGGCTGGCGGCCGCGGGCCCGCCTACCGTCTGATCGAGCTGCCGTCGGGCCGCGTGCTCGCCGAGTCCCGCCCGGACCTTCTGGCGGCGCCGACGGCGCCCGGATCGATCGTGAAGCTGGCGACGCTGCTCGCGGCGGTGGAATCGGGCATCGTCGACGAGCAGACCCGCATCTCGTGCCGGCGCCAGGTCCTCGTCGACGGGAAGCGCCTGACGTGCGTGCACCCGGACCTGCACCGCCCGCTGTCGGCCGCGGAGGCGCTGGGGCACTCCTGCAACGTCTTCTTCGCGACTGTCGCCCAGCGGCTCCCGCGCCAGTCGCTGGACGCGGCGCTGGTCCGGCTGGGCCTGCCGCCGGCCGATCCCGACGCGCCGACCGCGAGCGCGGCCCTCGGGCTTCGCGGCGTACGGGCAAGGCCGCCGCAACTGCTGGAGGCGTTCCTGCGCCTGGTCGGACTGTCACCGCGCGAGGTCGCGATGCCGGCCGCCGCCGCGCGGATCCTGCGTGCTGGCGCCGAGCTGGCGGCCCGCTCGGGGACCGCGTCGGCGTTGGCGGCGTCGGGGTTGAGGGGGCTCGCCAAGACCGGGACGGCGCCGATGCCGGGCGGCGGCGCGGCCGGTCTCGTGACGGCGGCAGTCGACACCGAGCTGCCGACGCACGCGATCGTGGTCCTCGTGCCGGGAGGGGCAGGAGCGGACGCCGCAATCGAGGCCGCCCGGATCCTCGTCCGCCACGGGGCGCCCCAGAGGCACGGCGAACCCACGGTCCGCGTCGGCGTCGCTCGCCGGGACGGCCGCGGCTACGACATCGTGACGACGCGGCTCGAGGACTACGTCGCGCAGGTGGTGGCGGGAGAGATGGGGGGGGGCGCGCCAAGTGCCGCCCTCGAGGCGATGGCGATCACGGCCCGCACGTTCGCCCTCGCGAACATGGGGCGGCACCGGAACGACGGCTTCGACCTGTGCGACCTGACGCACTGCCAGGTGCTCGCGCGTCCGACCGCTGCCGCCGATGCCGCCGCTCGCGCGACCGCCGGCCTCGTCCTGACCGCCGGGACGGCGCCAGCCGACGTCTACTACTCGAGCTCGTGCGGCGGCCACACCGAGACGCCATCGCGCGTCTGGACGGGCGCGCGCGACTGGCTGCACCTGCCGGCCCGCCCCGACCCGGCCTGTGCCGGCGAGCCCGCGTGGACGACGGAGATCCCCGAGCCCCAGCTTCGGCGGGTGCTCGCGGCGGCAGGACTGAAGGGAGACGCCGTCACGAGGTTCGCCGTCGCGTCACGCCATCCGTCCGGGCGCGCGAACCTGCTCGCCGCCGAAGGCCTGGTGCCGGATCGCATCGCCGCCGAAGCGTTTCGGGCTGCAGCCGGCCGGGTCCTAGGGTGGCAGCGCGTGAAGAGCACCCTGTTCGAGGTGACGCGGTCCGGGGCGGGCTACGTGCTGGCTGGACGGGGGTCGGGCCACGGCGTCGGGCTGTGCGTCAGGGGCGCCATCGCGCGCGGACGCGCAGGCGGGACTCGCGACGAGATCCTCTCCGCGTATTTCCCCGGCCTTCGCCTCCGCAAGGCGACCGGCCAGACGGAGGCTGCGGCGCTCCGGCCCGCCCGCGAATCTCGCATGCGCATTGTGGTTCCCGAAACCGATCGCGCGCGCGAGCCGGACATCAGGGCCGCAGCCAGGCGTGCGCTCAACCGGGCGGCCGGTGCGCTCGGCGTCGAGCCGCCCGCGGAGCTGGACCTGGTGTTCCATCCCACCGTCGAATCGTTCGCGCGGGCCACGGGCCAGCCGTGGTGGACCGCCGCGCGCACGAGCGGATCCCGCATCGATCTGCTGCCGCCTCGCGTCCTGGAAGGGCGCCGCACGCTCGAATCGACACTGCGGCACGAGTTCGTGCACCTGCTGACCGAGCCCGTCCTCGCGGGCCGCGCGCTGTGGATTCGTGAAGGGCTGGCGGTGGTCGTGGCGGGGGAGTTGCCGTCGGCCGGCGCCGACGCGCAGGGGCTCGGCGGCGCCAGGGCCGCCGCGTGCCCGTCGGACGAGGACCTGCGCGCGCCGCGGGATCCTGACGCGTGGCGCCGCGCGTACGAAGCCGCCGGGCGCTGCGTGTCAGAGGCGCTCGCCGGCGGCCGCCGCTGGCAGGATCTCCGCTGAGGGCTTCGCGCGCTCGCGCGGCGCCCTGCGCAGGATGAACGCCCATCCCGCATTCGCGATGATGAAGATCGCGAGCAGCTTGGCCGCCGCAAATGCCGGCTGCACCCACGTGGGCGGCAGCCACGCGGGCCTCCAGTAGGCCGCATGCCACGGCAGCCAGAACCCCGCCACGAGCGCTGCGCTGACGGCAATCAGCCGCGGTCCCGACAAGCCGGACCGCACCCAATCCGTGCCCAGCCCCCGCAAGCCCCGCACGGCGAGCGCCCTCAGCAGCGCGGCGGCCAGCGACACGCCGATGCCGTATCGCACGAACGCCACGATCCGGCCGGCTGCCGAGTGCAGGCCGGTCGTGCGGGTCCATCCCGTGCGGGCGATCACCCAGGCGTCGATGCGTCCCGCGTTCTGCTCGAGCCACCCGGTGGCATCAGCCGTGACGAGCCAGAAGCAGCCGAAGACGGCCAGCGGAAACACGATGAGCCAGGCGCGCCGCGCGCCGAGGCGGGCGGCCTCGCGCATCGGCATGACCGCGTTGAAGCCGAGCGCAGCGGCCATCTCCACCCATCCCAGCAGCAGGACCGCCGCGATGGCGACGAGGGCGGAGGCGAGGAGCATCCACGCGTTGGATTCCGGAACTTGCAGCAGCAGCCAATAGAGGCCCCCGACAGCGGCGTGGCCCGCCGAGAGCCACGCCAGCACGATGCGCGTCCGGGTCGTCACTGCCGGCCTCCCTTCGACGCCGCCGGCTCGGCCGGCGGAGTGCCCGAGCGGACAACCACCTCGGCGGCGGCGCTCGACGCGAAGCCGTCGGGTACGTACATCGCCGAGATCCGGGCGGGCGAGGCCCGGAACGTTCCCGGCGCGATCACCTTCAACAGGTACGAGTACTCGTACCGGCCCTGGTCGAAGCGCTCTTGGAAGAACACGGCCCGGCTGTCACGGAACTCGCGCCGGCTGCCCCACCAGTCGGTGCGCCCCCGCTCGAGCTGGTACAGGTCGTCGCGCTGGATCGGCTCGGTGCCCGCGGGGATCGGATCCTCGAGCACGAGGTAGCGCCAATCGCGGGCGCCGGCGGCCGTGAGGCGCACGAGCAGCAGGTCGCCGGGCTGCGCCGGGCCCCGGAGCGCCGTCGCCCGGTACACGACGCGGCCCTTGACGGTCACCGGCGCGAGGCTGAAGTACTCGCGCTGCAGCGCCAGGGCGTGCGATCCCGTGCGCTCGCGCGCCGCGCCGGTGTCGTAGTACGCGGCTTGCACGGACCAGTAGATCGCGCCCTCCCCGCGTGTCACGAGCCTGACCGTGTTCCGGCCGGCCTGGGCCGGCGCTGAGAATGCCACCGGGTCCGGCGCCGCGAGGCTGCCGGCGGCGAACCGGTGCGTCCCGATGCTGGCGCCGTTGACGACGACCTCCACCTCGGACGGCGCGCCGGTCTCCCGGCGCGCTTTCATGAGGTCGAGCAGGCCGAGGAGGACGATGGCGGTCTGCTTCGTGCTGGCCCAGTACGTGCCGAAGGTGCGGTTCAGCAGGAGCCATCTGACAGCAGGCTCGATCAGCGGATGCTTCGGGTCCCTGGCGGCGAGGGCCTGCGCGGCCAGCGCGGTGGCTTCGACGCTCGTGTCGACGAAATCGAAGAGCAGCGGGTCGTTGGCGCTCGTCCACCACGCCAGGTCGCCCTTCCGCTCCGCCCGCGATGCCACGTCGCGCGCCAGCGCGTCGCCGCGCGCGTCCTTCGCGGCGTCGAGCGCGAGCAGCAGCAGGCTCCGCCCGTACGCGCTCATGCGGTCGCGTGCGGACCACAAGTCGTCGAGGGCGGCCGTCCGGCTCCATCCCTTGCCCTCGCCTCGCGCAGGCGCCTCGAACCCGGCTGCTGCCGCGGCGAGCAGCACATAGGTTTCGTAGGCCTTCAAGTCGGGGAGTGCGGCGGGGTACTCGGCATAGAGCGCGCCGAGCGCCCGCACGCCGCGGCGGATCGGCCACTCTTCCACCTTGTAGCCGGCCGCGCGGGCTTCCAGCAGGCCGGCGATCGCGTAAGCCGTCATGAACGGATGGTTCTGGTCCGTCTTCCACCACCCCCATCCGCCGTCTTCGTGCTGGGAGTCGAGCAGGCGCGCCAGGCCCTCTGTGACCTGGCGGTCGAGCGACTTCAGCCCTTCGGTGAGCGGCAGCTGCAGGTCGGTCAGCGTCCGCCGGGCCACCAGGTTCGGCAGGAGGCTGGAGACCGTCTGCTCGGTGCACCCGTACGGGTAGCTGGTCAGGAAGTCGAGGGCGGCGAGGATCGGCCCTCCGAGCGACGGCGCGACCTGGATCCGGATGGCGCGCGCGGACGGATTCGAGGACGCCGGCACGTCCACCTCAACCGCCTGCTCGCCGGCGCCTCGCATGGACCCGGCTCGCCCCTCTTCGCGCTGCAGGCCGAAGGGGAGCACCGGGAAGGAGAGCTGGATCGCGTCTGCGTCGGCGGCGGCAGCCGCCGTGCCGGAGACGACTGCCGCGCCGGCGCGCGGGGCGTCGATCGTCCAGGCCAGCGCGCGCTCGGCGCCGGCCGGCACCTCCACGGTCTGCGGCCTGGCCCGGCTCGGATCGCCGCCGGCGAAGGTGAGGCCCTCAACCTCTCCGGTGACCTTCACCGCCTGGGTATCCGGCAGGTAGTTGTGGACGATGACCGGCATGTCGATCCGGTCCGCCTCGGTGAGGAAGCGGGGCGTCACCACGCGCAGGATGAGGTCCTTCGTGGTCGTCGTCCTGGCCAGGCCGGCGCCGACGAGCGTGTCGGCGGTGACGGCGCGCGCCGTCAGGCGCCACGTCGTCAGCGCGTCGGGATACGGCACGCGGACCGTCGCCCGCCCCTGCGCGTCGGTCGTGACGTCGGCGGCCCAGAAGATCGCGTCGGGGAAGTCCTTGCGCACCTGCGGGCGCGGCGGTCCCTCCCGCTTGAAGTCGGCGAGGGTGTACGGCCTTCGCCGCTGCGCCAGCTGCAGCTCGTGCGATCCGGCGTATCCGACGAACGAGTAGTCCCGGGAGTAATCGGTGGACACGCGGCTGTAACTCAGCCGGTGGAAGAAACGGAGCGCGTCCGGCGTGTCGTCGGGCTTCACGCCGTACACGGCTTCGTCGATCACGCCGACGCTCAACTGGGCCCTTACGGGCGCGCCGCTTGCGTCGGTGACGGTCAGCGTGAAGACCCCGGCCTCGCGCGGCTTCGCCGTGGCGGATTCCGCGGCGACCGCGACGTTCAGGCGGCGCGAGACGGCGGGCACTTTCAGCCGCTTCTCCGCGCGGTACAGGCGATCGTCCTTCACGTACGCGATGTTCACGTACGTGTCCCCGAGATCCGCGTCCGACACTGGCACCTCGATGGCGTGCTCGCCGCCGGTCCTGACGACGCGGTGAAAGGAGATCTGCCGGGCCTCTTTCGTGACGAGTACGGGCGCCGAGACGGCGCCGCCCCGCACGACCAGCCTGGCGGTGTCGCCGGGGGCGTACGAGGCGCGGTCCGCGACGAGTTCCAGATAGGTGTCGCCGCCGCCGAACTCGTCGGCCGAACCGGTCACCCAGACGCCGCTCGTGTCCTCGACGCGCCGGCCGGCGCTCTCGGCCGACACGCGGAAGCGGTACGAGCCAGGCTCCTGCGGGAGCGCCGCGGACCACGAGGCCCGGCCCTGCTCATCCGTCGTCGCGGTCCCGGAGGCGATGATTGTCACCTGAGGCTCGTTCCACCGTCCCTGCACGTACTTGAGGCGCTCGAGAGCCAGGCGGAGCGCCACGCCCGCCTGCAGCACGCCCTCGTAATCGACGGCGCGGATGTTCACCTGGGCCGTCGAGCCGGGCTTCTGGACGTACCGATCGACGTCCGAGACGACGAGGAAGCGGCCCCAGGTGGCGTGCACGAAGGCATGCCCCGCCACTTCCCGGTTGCTGGCGTCGGTGACCCGCGCCTCGATGCGAGCGGTGTAGTCGCGCCCGTCGTCGTCAACCGGCAGCGGAATCGACACGGCCGCCGTGCCGGCGTCGTCGAGGCGGACGGTGATCGACTCGGACTCCTCGCCGCCGCCCCACCAGCCGCCCGTGTCGTCGTCGTCGTCGCTCCACCGCAGCGGCGAGTAGTACGGCTGGCGGTGCACGACGTAGGTCACCGCGCCTCCAGCCACGGGCTGGCCGAAGTAGTAGCGCGCCTTGAAGACCGCCTCGACCGCGCCGCCCTGCACGACGAATCGATCGGCGGCGGTCACCGTGACCTCGAACTCCGGCTTCCGGTACTCCTGGACCTCGAAGCTGCCGCTCGCGCGTTCGTCGCCGCTTGCCGCCGTGACGACGTACCCGCCGAGCGCGGCGCCCGCGGGCAGCGCGAACGAGCTGCTGACCGAGCCGAACGCGTCCACCGGGCGCCTCTCGCGCAGGACGACCTTGTCGTTGGAGTCCGTGACGGACAGCTCGACATCGCTGCCGCCGAAGGGCTCGAGCCCGGCGGCGGTGCGCCACCGCAAGACCCCCTTCATGCGCACGGTGTGCCCGGGGCGGTAGACCGGTTTGTCGGTGTAGAGGTAGCCGACGAGTTCGCGGGCCGGCACCTGCAGCGCCCAGCTGCCGGGATCGGTGACCGCCACCTGGCCCCCGCACGTCGCGAGCGCGATGACGGTGTCCGGCTTCGGCTGCGCAATCGCCACGAGGGCGGTGCCGTCGGCGCCCGTTGTCGCGGCTTCGAGGGGACGGCCGTCCACGATGGTCCGCAGGCCGCACCCGGCCTGCGGCTCGCCGGTCCGCCGGTCCACGGCGTAGACGAGCGCCTGGCCCGGGGCCGTCTTCGTGACGAGCGCGACGTCGGAGACAATGACGATCGTGTAGGCCTTGAGCGGCGGGCCCACGGCCTCGACGACGTAGACGCCCGGTGCGCTGACGTCGAGGGGGATTCGCCTCGATTCGGGCTCGCGCACCGGCGGCAGGAGCTCGCGCCACGAGGCGACCAGGCGCGAGGGGTTCAACAGCGGGACCTGCGCGAAGCTGTTGTAGTCCAGCGGCACCCGCCGGCGCACGTCTCGCGTGGCCCGCGCCTCGCGCCGCTTGGCTCGGTAGTCGCGGCTGACCTGTCGGCGAACAAACGATCGCAGCGCTTTCCGCTGTCCGGCCTTCCACGCGGCGATGCGCTCGATCGGGCTCCGCTCCTGCGGCACAATCGGGGCTTCGCTGCCGAGCTGATGGGGATCGGGCAGCGACGCGAAGAAGGCGAAAGGTTCGGCGACGCGGTAGACCCTGAAGTCGAGGTGATCGACCTCGCGGTACGTCAGCGAGAACGACGGCCGGTCGGTCGTCGTGAACACCTGGCTGCTCCAGAGATGGAAGGCCGGACCCGCGTCGCCGGCGGGCTGGGCGGACGCCGGAGCGACGGCGAGGAACACCAAACCCGCGGCGCACGGAAGCAGATGTCGTGTCATAGCCAGTCCAGGCGGAAGATGCCCACGAACGCGGGGTTATGGGGCACCGGGCGCCAGCGCGGCGCCGGGTGGCGGACGAGGTCGGCGAGCCGGGTTTTCCGCACTTCGCCGGCCCCGCCATCGGCGGGACCGGTGTGGTAGACGATCCAGTCGGCCGCGGCGCGCTCGAGGCGCGAGCGGCCGACGAACACCATCAGGTGATCGGGCGACGCCCCCGAGGCCTGCCTGAAGTAGACCAGGTCGCCGGGCTGGAGCGCGCGCGGGTCGCGGCCGATCAAGCGCGCGTTGAGCGTCACGATCGTCCTCGCGTCCGCGAACTCGGCGTAGCGGCCGGGAGCGACGCGGAACAGCGGGAGGCCGCCGGGGCCGCCAGCCGGCCGATCGCGCACGTCGGGAAACGGCGCGAGCGCGGGCAGGGCGGCCAGCCGATGCCACTCGGGCGTGTGGGCGCGCAGCGCCTCGCGCGCGGCGTGGCGCACGAGGCCCGCGCAATCGGCCACGTCGGGCGTGGGTCGGTAGAACTCGGCGTCGGCCAGGAAGGTGAACCAGGCCCGAAAGGCCTCGCGGTCCGCCTCGTCGGCGAGGCGGACCTGCGCCGAGCCCGGGAGAGCCCGGAGAAGAAGCAGGATCCCGGCCGCGATCAGCGCGCGGCGTCCGTCCATGGCCGCCCCAGCTCGCCGGACCGCAGAGCCGCAAGGAGCGGCTCGTTCAGAAACGCCGTGAGCGGCGCCAGCGCCTTGAACGCCGCGAGCACCGTCCGATAGAAGGCCGGGCTGGCGGCGAACTCGGCCGGGCGCTCGCAGCCGGCAAGGAACTGGCGGTGCTTCAGGAAGTCGCCCGCCGGGTGATCGGCCGGGAAGCCCCGGGGCACGCGCTGCAGCCGGTTGCCCTCCAGCACGCCGTACGTCCGGCGGAACGCCGGCGCGGACACGATGCGCGCGAGGCGCCGGTGGTGGGCGGCGACGTGCTCTCGCACCTGCTGCAGGGCGGTCGTCGACGGCATGTACATCCCGCCGCCGTACCAGACGCGATGCGGCGCGACCTCGACATAGAAGCCCGCGCCTTCGTGCCTGGGCAGGAGGCGGTGCGGGAACAGCGCGCCGATGTGCGTCTTGATGGGGGCCTTGTCGGCGGAGAACCGCGTGTCGCGGTACGGGCGGTACAGGGACACGCGGGGATCGGCCACAAGATCCGGGGCGAAGGCGGGCAGGTCGGCCGCGAACCGCTGCACGAGTGCCAGCATCGGCCCGCGCACCACTTCGTCGTAGCGAGCCTTTCGCGCGCGAAACCAGTCGCGGCGGTTGTGGCGCTCGAGGGCGCGCAGAAAGGCGACGGACCGCGCGGTGAAGCGCGCTTCGGAGTCGGGGTGCGCGGGCCGGGACGCGGCCATCCGATCGATCACGAGCGTCGGCTCCTTCGATCCGCGTGCAGTGTACTGCTCGTCCCGCCGGAATCCAAGCCCGCCGGGCAAGGCCCGCCGCACACGGCTCCGGGCGCCGCCGTCGTGCGGGGCCGCGGACGAACAGGCGGCCCGAGCGCCGCGCCTGGCCCGGGTCGGCCGCGCGCGTGTGCTAGGCTCGATCGGGGCGGTATGCTGGTCACGCGCGTGCTTGACATCCGGGCATCGGACATCACCGACGAGCGGCTCTACCTGGGGCGCCGCGAGTTCCTCGCCGCCGCCGCCGCCCCGGCCGCGGCGCTCGTGGCCGGGGCGGCCCCCCTGCGGGCGGCCGACGGGCAGGATGCCCCGCCGCCCCCTCGGAAGGGCTTCGTCACGACCGGCGAGGCGGTGACGCCGTGGGCCGACGCCACCGGGTACACCAACTACTACGAGTTCGGGATGGCCAAGGCCGACCCGTCGCGCAACGCGGCGAGCTTCGTGCCGCGGCCCTGGACCGTGACGATCGACGGCCTCGTCAGCGCGCCCCGCCGGTACGACCTCGACGACCTGCTGGCGCCGCATCCGCTGGAGGAACGCATCTACCGGATGCGCTGCGTCGAAGGCTGGTCGATGGTGATCCCCTGGACAGGATTTCCGCTCAAGGATCTCATCCAGCGCGCCGGGCCCCTCGGGTCGGCGAGGTTCGTCGAGTTCACGGCGCTCGACGACCCGCGCCGGATGCCGGGGCAGCGGGTGAACGTGCTGGACTGGCCGTACGTCGAGGGGCTCCGCCTCGACGAGGCGCTCCACCCGCTGACGATCCTCGCGACGGGGATGTACGGGCGGGCCCTGCCCAACCAGAAC
>Ga0116178_10000007_pt1 | contig 187952 bp, 193 predicted proteins | sample AD_STIC12_MetaG_FD_89880 | JGI IMG/M metagenome (GOLD analysis project Ga0116178, IMG submission 89880) | Active sludge microbial communities of municipal wastewater-treating anaerobic digesters from USA - AD_STIC12_MetaG | ecosystem: Engineered > Bioreactor > Anaerobic > Digestate | place...
AAAGAATCGCAACCCTCCACTGTTGCATTAAAATACATGTCTACTGTGCCATGACCCCCTCCATTATAATTACTTATATAGTTTTTTTCGTACATTATTCCTGGATGGCTTATTGTGTCATCAAAATAGTTACCATCAGGATCCCAGTTTACCCAATTATTAGGATAATGTGCCTCTATCTTATTCTCATCAACATGATAGATTGCAAAACCTCCTCTTGTAGATGATGAATTACTAAACATACAGTTATCTAGATTGTTTGGGTCGCTTGCATTTCTGTGTCTGTTTTCGATTATGAAAAATTCTCTTGCCGTCATGTTGTTGTTTTTTAGAATTACTGCATCTGGGTAATCATTTACACTTCTTAGACTTATTTCTTTTTGGCTATCCGTTGTCAGAACAATAGGGTCTATCCAGCCAAGGAAATATCTTGACCAAACATCAAGATTGATTGGCTTATTAAGACAATAATCATCATCAAAAATCATCATGGTAAAATTTTTTATTGGGCCACTTCCTGAACCGTTTGGACCTATGCTATAAAGATCCATTAAGCCAAGAACATGTGCAAACTCGTGTGTTGTTACAGGAATCTCAAATTGATTACCAAAATGACCAAGCTCAGGAACTACAGCAATATTACCAAGGTATTTGCCATCTACTGGATTGCCAGTATAGTTTCGCACGATTCTTGCATGTGGCCAAACGGCATTTGGTGCAACGCCTGCTTTTCCAGCATAAATTATTACAAAGCCATCTATTCTTCCACTGCCATCATTATCATATTGACTATAATCTATAGTGGAATTAAAAAGATTAATTGTATCTAATTCCATTTGAAAATTTGTGTTGTTGTTTTGACTATAATATGAATAGGTATGAGGAGCTGTCTGCCAGCCAAAAACATCAAAAGTAACATTTAATGCTCCATAAGATTGCTTAGCGTAGTATTTGCTTACACTTATTCCTTGGCCATTTAAATAATTAGGACTGTTAAATGCAGCATTGATGTCTGTTAAAGATAAAGTGTGTGGCTTATCTGTAAACTCAACAAGTAAAACAGGAATGTGGATGTTACCTGTTAATGGCGATGTGCCATCAATGTTATTAACACTTGAGTTTCGGTTTTTTGGTGCATTGTCTATCAATGATTGCTTGTAACTTTCAAGAGTCATTCCTTGCTTTAGAAGATATTCTTCTGGTGGAAAGAAAACATCTTCTTGATATTTTTCTTGAATATTTTCTTCTAGTTTTATTTCTTTATCATTAATTTCTAAACTTGTTTTTTTTGCAAAAATTTCTTCAGAGTAAACACTACTAGATATGAATAATAATAGAATTATAGATATAACAAAATATTCTCTTGCTCTCATAAATATATTAAGGTAGAATAAGTTTTTAAAGGTTTTGAAAACTATTAACTAAATAGAATTACGAAGTTATGTGCGCTAATGTGGTTGGTTAATTTTTGTATAAAAATATAATTTTCTACTAACAAAGCACTCAACAATAATAATTTCTGTGATTTTTGGATTAGTGGGTCTTGGAATATTGCTTGTATTATGTTTTAGAGATAGTGTTTAATAAAGCTCTTGTACTCTCGTAAATTAATAAGTCTTTAAAATAAACACTATAAGATTCTATCTCGATAGTAGGTAATTTAGGTAACTCTTTTAATTCAACATAATATATATTCATTTTTGATCCTTTGTTTGATACTTTAATTTGTAATTTGATTGGCTTTGAGTATTCAAAAGAGCAAATTTTTTCTTTAATAATTATTTGATCTGAAGTTAATCCCAACTCTTCAAAAATTTCCCTTTCTAAAGCTTTTTTATCAGTTTCATTTTTTTCAATACCTCCGTGCATTATATCAAAAAAAGGGACGTTATTTTTTTTAAATAAAATTTGTTTTCCATTATAATAACACAGACAACCAACAACTGGTCTATGTTTAAAAGAACAGATGCCATTTTTAATAAATGCTAAACGATATTTAGTTGCAACATACTCTGAATTGAATATATTACAAAAAGAACGTTGCTTATTAAAATCATATTCCATTAATGTTTTTCTAATATTAGATATATACCCATATAATGTGTCCCAATTATTATACATCAATATAAAATCTAAATACAATAAATTAAAATGCTCTTTTGCAATAACAGGTAGCCCATAATAAACATAATCAGTTATTGTTGCACTTTCGGTTAATGTACAATGAGTAGAAAATCCGACATCTATTTCATTAAAAAAAGAACAATACGCATCTAAATTTTCATCAATAATTTGAATGCTTATATGACTATCATTAAATCCTTCTATAAATTTTTTATATTCTAATCTGTCAGGTGTTTTTCTATCTCCTCTCATAAAAAATAGAGCTTTAATTAATATATTTTGATTTACAAATAAATCTTTGTATTTTTTAGCAAATTTAAATAAATCTTCATATCCTTTTGCTTTATGTAAAAATCCCACAATGCCTATAATTATTTTTTCTTTATTTTTAAAATCTAAATCTCTAACCTGGTAAAAATTTTCTTTCACAGGCAATAAAGGTGCAAAATGCCCTAAAAATAGTGGGTTGTGAACTATTTTTCGTATATCTGGCTCTTTATTTAAATAATCAATAACTTCACTAAATTTTTTCACATCTTTATTTAAAACCTTCATAGATTGTATAAATGTTTCTGGTGGGTTGTGTATCGATAATGTGTACTCTATATTGTTTTGTTTAAACAAGTTAATTAAATCTACAAAAGGAACACAACCAAAATCAAATCCATAATATCCAAAGTCAAATTCTATGTGTGCTAAATCTATTTTGTTATTTATTATAAAATCAATTAAAGATTTATTCTCAAAATTATAATCATCAATATTTGTAAATTCTTTATATTCCCATTTTGTAAGAATCATATCTGTGTAGTGTTTATTTATAGCAGACATCACATTCTTTGAATGAACATTCATTCCCGCAGGCATGTAGGGGTAAATAAATAATATTCTCATATTATAACCTCCTCCTTGTTGGCTTAATTATTTTTTTAACTAACTTTTTGGGTGCTTTTTTTGAATTGTTTTTATGAACTATATCATATTTTATATTTGTCATTCCCATTTTTGATCTAATGGCATTTACTAATAATGTGCGAATTAAAGCACACCGCCTATCTTTTATATTCTCTCTACGCATTAATCTATTTATTCTTTTATTTAAATCGGCAGTTAAATAAACGGCTTTAAATTCAACAGAACCTTTCTTCCCAAAATATTTTTTTATTGCATCAATTTCTATTTGATTATATGCACTCTCAATACATATAAGATTATTTTTTGCAACAATTGGTTTTAAATTATTTATAATACACGCCAATTTTTTTTCTATTGATCCCTTAAGGTTTTTTTCAACAAAATCTGCAGCTGTTTTTGCACCAACTTTTTTGCCTTCCTCTCGTAAAATGGTACTTATGCTTACCATTGTCGCCCCGTGTTGTTCTTTTAAAATTCTAGAAACGGTGGTTTTACCAACAGCAGTTGGTCCATTTATAAAAACAATCATTTTTTCTGACATCTTGATTCTCCTAAATTTCGTTGCAATATTTCAAAATAGATTTTTTTTGATAGGTCATATAATTTTTTAAACTGTGCATTAGATATTTCTTGTTTGTTAATTTTTAATTTCCAAAACAACTCTAGTTGTTTTGAATCTTGCAAGGATTCTTTTTTAATTATGTTTATTACATCTTCATATTCTTCAACATACAAATTACATTTTAACAAAATATACCTTCGCACCAAATTAAATAATGTAGACACAGATATTTTGGTTTTTTCATATCCAACTACCTTTTTTTGTACATCTCTAATAAAAAAAGATTCATTCAATAATATGAACCGTAATTTATTAAAATAATATCTGCTATCTAAAATTATAGATTCAAGAGGGGGTTTATTACAAATGTGTTTTTCTGACAAATTATTTACCAAAACAGTATATTTGTTTTGGTTGAAATTTGTTATTACAAAATTATTTAGTTCGCCCATTGGGTAATTAATATTTAATTCTCTAATATTATTTATCATAAAATCAATTGATACTTTGTATGCTTGTTTTAATTTGGTTCTCATTGTTTTTAATTTAATAATTGTATCTAATTTTTCTTCATCTAATATAATTATTATGTCCAAATCGCTACATATAGAAAAATATTTTTTGTTATAGGAACCTATTACAAATGCTAATTTTATATCTTTTATTTTTTTTAAATCCCGTTTTAAAACATCTATAATTTTTAAACACTGAGATTTGTGTTTATTTATTAAATTCACTACCATCGCCAATTTCTTTAACAACATCTATAATTCTTTGAGAATACCCATATTCGTTATCATACCACATTAAAAATGCACAATTATTTTCATGAACTTTAAAAAACCTTAAATCAATTACTGCAGAAAATGAAACTTTTACGAAATCGCTAGATATTTTCAAATCTTTATTAAAACACAAGTATTTATTTTTTTTTATTTTTGATTTAACAGTATTAATATTTATTTTTTTCTTTGTAGATAATGTTATAAATGCAGATGTGACTTCAGTAGTTGGTATCCTCAATTGATACGAAAAAACCTTCCCTTTTAAATTCGGACAAACAATTTCAATAATGTTAGCTATTGATGTATCTCTTGGGATTGCACAATTTACAAAACCTCTTATTTTAGCTAAATCTATTGATTTATTAACAAAATACAAATTATCTAGCGGTTTTTGATAAGACAAGACCGGATGAATTGATGCAATGGATAAAAAAAGAATATCAAACTCTAAAAATGTTTTCAACACTGGCAAAATAGCAATTGTATCGCAAGTCAATCCCGAAATAATTTGCGCGTCTTTTTTTATGTTATTGTAACCTAATGCTACTTTTACATCAGAGTCTTTATAAAAATAAGTTGTAATTATTTTTAATTTAGAATTATAATGTAATATTTTTTTCAGATCTATTTTTTCCGAGCACTCGATTAATATATTTATATCCCTTATCTGATTATAAAATTTATTTTCTATGCTTATTATTTTTACTTTGTTGATTTTAAATTTAAATTTATTATAATCTTGACCCAACTCAGATTGTAATAAATAATCGTAGTTAGATTTAGACAATTGGGGGTCATATATAAATATGGTATCGATACATTTTTCTTTTAACAGTGCTTCAAATATTTGCCTACCTATTCTTCCAAATCCACACATCCCAATTTTCATTATTACACCTACTAAATTATATATATATTTAAAAAACCATTTATAAATGCATGAGTTTTTTACTGCACACATTATTATGAAAACCCCGCATCGATAAAATTACCATGATGTAAATGCATATTATCAAAAATCGCAGAGAAATGGACTAATTAATGAAATTGCGAGAAATTTTTGATTTGCTAGATTAATTTACTAAAAAAGGATTTCTACAAAACCAATAACTATTCACTTACTAAATATTTAGTAAATAAATATATGATTAAAAAATCAGAAATAGATGATCTCAATAATTAAGATAATAAAAAAGAAAGAGATTAATAAACTAGTTATTAATCAAATCAGGATCTATTGTTTCTCCATCTTCTGAAATATAAATATATGGGAAAGAAGCAATAATATCCTCTGAATCAGGGATTAAATCCCTGCCTCTTTCCAGACCTACAATATTTAACTTAAGATACGGATAGCCATCATTTGTTTTTTTCATATCGTTTATCCAAATATTTTTAAAATCCCAACCTTCATAGGTTTCTGGGTATTCTGGATAAGTCATATCTTCTGTTGTTCTGCCTAAACCACCGTAGCTTGTAGATTGGCCAGAAGTTTGAGTATCCCAATAACTTGAAGTTGTATTTGCGTCATTATTACCACCAATTAATCCGCCTACTAAGCTATTTTCTCCTGAAATTGCTATATTTCCTGTACTATAACAATTAAGAATTTGAGGCTTTAACGATCCCATTGGATGACCTATTAACCCCCCAATCTCTTCTGCTACTCCATTTATTGTTATATTGCCTCTGGCATAAGAATTACTAACACTTAGTGGAGTTGTAGAAAAACCAGAAGTTGCACCAATTAATCCTCCAATACGGAATGCATTGTTATTTGGTTGTGAAATTAGATTTATATTTCCTGTAGCATAACTATTTTTTACATCTCCTGAAACTTCACCTGCTAAACCACCTATATAATTAGGTAAATGTCCACTCGCATAAATACCACTTGTTATTTCTAACGAATTTATATCTCCTGTAGCATAACTGTTTATTATTGATACACAAGAACCACACAAACCACCTATACTTAAATAGCCTTTTGATATATCAACATCAGAATGACTATTTACAATAACACTTGCACAAGAACCACACAAACCACCTATACACCCTATACTCCCTGATCCATAACTAATAATTCCAGAACTAGATGATTCTTTAATCAAAGATAGATTATCAAAATCTCTAATCACACCAACTAGCCCACCAATCATATATTTGCCAATTATGTTGGCGTTTGCTGTAGACTTATTTATTATAATATTTTTTGCTTCTCCTATTAATCCGCCACCCATACCTTTTATATTTAAATTACCATCAAATGAACAACCACTAAAATTAGAATCTTGCGCATATGATACTATTCCGCCACCAAAATAATAACTTACTACATCTCCATTAACATGTATGTCTTTAAAATTAGAATTGGTTGAATAATAAGCTAATGATCCTGATTGCCAACCATTTAAATCTACACCAGATAAATTTAAATTATTAAAGTTAGCATCACTTACATTTAAAAATAAAGAATTGTAAATATCTCCTGTAAATAATATAGGAGTTATTACCCCATTAACTGGGTCTACATTGTTTCTTCTGGTATATAAATTTCGTATTGTATAGCCTGCACCATCAAATGAACCAGTAAATGGCGCATCCATTGTGCCTATCGGATTCCAACCATATATATCATCATACCAATAATACTCTGAATTGTCAGATAAAAGTTCGTGATTTAAATCTATATCTGCCCCTAATCTAAAATATTTACTTAGATTGTATCTTATACAATCTAAATCACCAGGAGTAGAAATTATATATGGATTTGATTTTGTTCCTTCTCCTGCATTTCTTAAATATAAACAACGATCTTTTATACTTTTAAAAATTGTAGCATTATAATCATAATCTGTGTTTTCATCATTATCATGTAAAGTAAATATAAACTTATATTCGCCTGGTTGATAACAAGCAAAATTATTAGTAAATAAATAATTATAATTATTATTTCTTTTATCAAGTAATAAATCTACACTTTTACCAGAAATAGGTATTCTCTCTTTTTTATAAGAACAAACGTTATTAAGTAAATTGCCTAGCGCATCTGCTACAAATATATTTGTAATACTTATGTTACTACCTGAATTATAACCAAATACGTCTACATTAACTCCAAAATTTTCATCTTGATAATTTCCCCCATCAGGATATAAGCTTAATCTTGCAGATAAACCTTTTATATCAACAACTGTTGAACCAATTGTATCTAATCCCTCACAACCAGGAACTTCAACTAAAACTTCAAATGGATAGCTTCCAGAACGGGTACTTGAAAGATTAGAAATTGTATAATTAAAATAATTTTCTGCGCTTATATTCATTTCGCTATCAATTTCAACACCATCTAATGGTAAATTGTTGTTATTGTAATAAATCGCATTAGTGGCCATTGTATTTTTTATTCTTAATTTTTTAACAATTATTTCTTTATCATCATATCCTGGTTGTCTAATAGCACTTACTTTTAAATCAAAAGTATTATGACCAGGAGCACCTGCTGGTACACCTTCATTTGGTATCATTTTAACAGATATGTTTAATGGGGTTGTTGGACAAAGTGAATTTGGATAACCACAATCATCAGGACAATTTGCGCTGTTTTCTCCTGGACCACAACGACCATTACCACAAATTTCTATTGGCTGTTGTGGATCTTCGCTTAGTAAATTTTTTTCAATATCTGAATAGCTACCCTGAACATTTGAAGAAATGTCTACTTTGCTTCTAATATTAGTTGAATAAAACAATGCAAAAATAACAGCACCGATAACAAGAATTCCAAAAATAACCAATATTTCTAAAGCAACCTGAGCTTTCTTTTTTTTAACCATCATTCAATCACCAAAATAATTAAAATATAATATTAAAGAAATGTTTAAAAACAGAGAAGATTACTTGTCTTTGCTTGTTATTGGTAATTTTCTTGAAATTGAAAAGATATTCTTTACTTTTGTTACTTTTTATTCATGTTATTTTTCTTATAGATGATGCTTCAGAAACAACATCTTCTTGGTTTGTCCCTGTAAAAGTAAGCTTATATTCTCCTGCTTTATTACAATTAAAACTATAACTGCGGTTTATTGGAATTTTAAATCCGCCTAAATCAAATGTATCGTTATATTCACCTGTTGAAACATACTTGCAATTTATTGTTGGCTCATATTCTCCTGTAGTTGTGTTTTTCAAATAAATGGAAGCAACCAAACCAAATTCATCATCATTTTTCCCAGTTACAGAAACAGTTGTTGAAAAGTCTTTGTTTCTTCTTGTTGTTCCTGACGCAGGAGCGACTGTTAATTTTATTTTGGATTTACAATTTCTGGTGTCAATATAACAATATTTTTCATGACATTTTAATTCTCCATCATAATATGAAGAATCATAATCACTACAGGTTTGTGCACCATATTCTCCTAATTCAGTGCCATCACATTGCTCGCTTCCTTCAATTTTGTTATTTCCACATTTTTGATCAGAATATACTATTGAACAAGCATTATCAGAAGAGTATCTCTCTTCTTCTAGTTGTGTCATTGTGCTAAAATAACGCCAGCCAGAAGTTAAAATTGTATTTAAGATAACTTCGTCAGTATCTGATTCTCTAACAGATAGAATAGCACCTGTTGCTACTTGTTTTGTGTCGTAAATTAATTGAACTATTGCATGTTCAGTTCCACTTTCACTGCCTTCTAACATTATTGATCCAGAAGTCCAACCATTTGTCCAAACATGCTTTGGAATAACTACTTCTTCTCGTGAGATATTTCTATCAGGCCACACCCATACTTTTGTCTCATCATCACCAAGAGCAGATATTGTTACATTTGTGTCTTTAAAAAGCTTAAAAGAATTATACAAAAAATAATAATCAGTTATATGAGTACAATCATCTTTTGGGCAAAGCCAAAGTGCATTTTTATCTGGCCAAGTAGACATTCGCCCACTTACATACCAGGTAGGATTATTGGTATCGTATGGTCTCCAGCCCTTGCTACTAAATACTGAACAATTACTATCACCCTCATAACCACAATTTGAATAATCAAACTCACATTCTCGAGAACAAGACAATGTACCAAATTGATAACCTTTGCTTTCACATGTTTCTTTGTTTAAATCATCCCTATCACATTCCTCTGTGCCTTCTCTAATACCGTTGCCACACTCAGATGGCGGTAGATTATAACAAGCACTAGTATTAAAATCACAATTAGAAGTACAAGATAAATTACCACCATCAAAACCTTGAGTAATACATGTTTGGCCATTTAAATCTAGGCCATCACATTCTTCTCCAGAATCTATGGTTTCATTTCCACAATTAGTTTGATTTCCTGAAGATGGTTGACAATCTTGTGGGCAATTGGCAGGGGTTTCTCCTGATTCGCAAATTTGATTTCCACAAACTATCCTAGATGGAGTTGTTACATCAGAATAATTAATAACAGACCTTGCCATACCAGCTTCTGTTACTTCATCTATTTCAGAAATTTGATCAGGGTGTTTGCCTATATAAAATAATCCAAAAATAACCATTCCAATAACTATTATGCCAACTAACACCAACACTTCTATTGCAACTTGCCCTTTCTTACTCATAGCTACACTCACCCTATTTTAAAACTACAAATATATTTAGGCAATACTTTTTTATATGCTTCTTTTTTTAAAAAAACAGTAAAGAAAAAAAGAGAAAATCATCTCTTTCTAAAAATTAAAAATAAAACAATAAGTGCAACAACACCTAAAAGAATAAAGCTTGTGTTTCTTAAAGAAAAGAAAGCACTTAATGGAGCTCTGCCTGAATCTAAGGTTATCTTTTCATTTGCTAGCTCTTTGCCTGTTGCCTTATTTTTTATCTTTATGTCTATTTCCTTGTCTTCTCTTAATCTTGTTGGAGAAACAATCTTGTAGGTTTTTGTAACCTCTTCGTTTGGAAGAAGAGAGATGTTTTTCTCACCATCAATCACATAAGTGTCAGGCAAGCCAAAATCAACTACTCCTTCTTGAATATTATTTGTGTTGTTCTTTATTGTTAAAGTAATTGTGTATGTTCTATCTTGAGATGCTGATTGCTTGGAACTAGAAACTATTGTTATCTCCGATATTGCAGGAGATAGGCTAATTGTTATTGGATATTTATTAACTAAAAGATTGCCAGAATATAACTCAATATATGCTTGATAATCAATTTTTTGAGCATTCTTTGGAATTGATAGTTCCAAATCTACTTGCTTGGTCTCATGTGATGAAATAGTAACTGACTTGGGAGAGGAACTAAAAGTGCTTGGAAGACCTGCAAACTTTATAGTTACTTCTTTAGGAACAGTAAAGCTGTTATTCACATTTACTGAAATCTTTGCATTGCCAGATAATGGACTAATAAAAGTTGGATAGGAAACCAAAGTTATCCTGTCAGATTCAGAAATTTTATTAATGATGTTAGTAAAGGTAGATTTTGAAGAACAGCCATTTAGATAAGCAACATATGTAATGCTTGTTGGGTTATTGAAATTTGAAAGAGCAATGTTTTGTGAGAAATCATCATAACCGCTTAGGAAAATAACACTTGGGTTTGTTGTTAAGCCATTAGAGATTATTTCAACTCTTCCGTTCCTACTTGTATAGTTCTTGAAATAAACATTTATTGATTCTTGTCTGTTGTTTACTGAAACAGTAGATGGAGCAACAATATCAAGATTACAGCTTGTTCCAGAAAAGTTTGAGGTGTTGTTTGTAGGGGTTGTTTGGGTTGTTCCTGTTGAATCGTTTACAACTATATCAAAATATTTTACACCTATCTTTGAAGAACTGCAGGTTGTGCCATCAGAAAATTTACCTGCAACAGATAATGTGCCTCTTGCATATTCTGTTGTGTTTACATTTTTTGTTTTTAAAGTAAAATTTAAGGAGCTGGTGTTTCCTGAAGATATTGTTTTGGAATATTTAAGATTGCTTATATCTACAAAGCTAGAATTATCATTTAAACTTAGGCTTGTTATTGTAAAGGTCCTATTTGAATTATTTAAAATATAGAAACCATTATTTTCAGAAAAATAATTTGTGCTGTTCTCTGCTTGGCTAATGTCTCTTGTGTAAAGAGAAATATCATTACAGCTTGTTTCATTGTTACCAGAATCGTTATCGCCATCATCTTCAATCTTTACAGTTATTGTTGCTTTTCTTGTACATTCTTTTACCTCGTGTGAGCCATCAACAAAAGCACCTTTTACATTTAAAGTCAAGTATTTTGTAATATCGTAATCAAAGTCATCAGCATCAAATTCTATTTCCACATATTCATAATCTCTATAATCAATAACTCTTGGTGCATCTTCTATATATGCATCTAAGCCATCTCTATTGTTTATTGTTATATCATCAATTTCAAAATCATAATCATATGAGTTGTTCTTTAGTTTTACTTTTCTTGTGCTTGTCTCGTCATCATTAATTGTAAAGCTTGTGTTGGAGAAATCTAGGTCTGAACAACTAACATCCTCATAATCCTCATCTTCTTCACTTATGTTATAGTTTACTTTGTAAGTTTTTGTACATATTGAAGAACCTGGATATCTTGCTTTAACAGTAACAGTAAAAGAAGAATCATAATCTCCATTTACTGAGTCAGCTTCTAGATAGATTCTTACTGTTCTTACTGAAAGGTCAGGAACAGTATCAGGATAATCAATATCATCAACATCTAGTTTTGTTGGATTGCTTGTATATACATCAACAACCTCTAAATCTTCGTTTGCTCCGTTTTCAATATAAAGGCTATAAGTCATCTTTTCTCCTTCATCTAGATAGATATTTTGAGAACCAGAAAGGACAATGTCTGAACAACTTGGAGTTGTGCTTTGTGGAAAATCAAAATCATTGTGTGCAGGAGTATCTTCTATAAAGTAATAATAAGGAGCATTATTTATTGGATAAACATAAGCATAGCTGTAAGTGTTATAGTAAAAGCCTGTTGCCTCTGCATAAACCTTAACCACATAGCCATAATAGTCAGGAGTTAGATAGAAGACATTTGGATAGACATACTCATAAGGTGTTGAATAAGCATAATATGTTTGAGTAGGGACAGAATAGAGGTAAGTAAGGTTGCCATAAGAATCAAGACCATAAATCTTTGGAGAAACATAAACTGGCACATTAGAATAGCCATCTGTTGCTTGTAGCCATAATCTTAAACTAACATTATCATAATAGTTTCCATATTGAAGATTAAGATACTCTTGGGAACTATCAGTATTTACATAATAATTAATTGCAAAAGGGTCGGCAGAAACTCCAGAAATAACTATTGCAACTAAAAATAACAAACTAACCAAATATTCTTTTCTCATAATATTTTCTCCATAATTTAGAAATTATAATAGAAAAAAGGAAAGGTGTTCCTTTTTTCAGGTTGGGGGATTAACTCTTTCTAATTAATAAATATCTATTGAGGCAAAAGTTTTAAAAAGCTTATGAATTAAGAAAAACATTGCTTTTTAAATATTTCAAGTATCTAATAAATATATTTAAGCTATAATTTTAAGGTAACTATCATGGTTGAAGAAAGCTCTAAGACTTCTCAGGATATTAAGGCATTACAATCAAGCATATTGGTATTGTCTGAGAAGATAAAATATCTTGTGCATAATGAAAAGATACTTAGTAGAAACATACTTGTTTTAAATAAAAAAGTAGCAGCCAAAGGCGGAGGCCATACTGGAATAAATGCGGCTACAAATGAACAGTTTAAGGAACTACAAGCAGACATTAAAGAACTTAAGACAAAGATTAAGGCAATAGAATCAACTCTTGAGATGATCTCTAGAAGATATGCTAAGGCTGAAGACTTAAAGGAAATGAAATATATTGTAGACAATATTAATCCATTAGAATACACGACAGTTGAGCAAGTAAAGAAACTAATCAAAGAAAATAAATAGCTTAGTCAAAAAACAATTTTTTAAAAATCAGTTTATTTATTATGTCAATTTCTTTTTTAGATAATTCATTTAATATTTCATTAATTGGTTTGTTCCTTGCTTTAATGTAGTCAATAAGCACATCTGCAATTTCTAAATCTAACTTGTTAGTTCTTGCAAGAGCTCTTTGATTTCTGGGGTCTGTTCTTAATTCTTCAAACAACAAATATATTTTCATTTTGTGTTTTTTTTCAATCTTGCCTATATTTAGCCCACGAGAATTTCTGTTTATGCCTTGCTGAATATAATCCGTTATAAAAGAAACATCTTTTTGTTTAAGCAAAGGAATTTTTTGAACATCTAATTTTTTCTTTTCGAGCTTTTCTGTAATTTGTTCTTGTGGCTTCTTCTTTCTAATAACTGTTTTTCTATTATTTTTTCTGCTACCCATATTGTATCACTTAAAAATTATTCTTGGAAAACCCATCTCTGCTAGATATTTAGAAATTGTTCTATTAAGTTCTGCTGATTGTTTGGCAGTCAAGTAAGGTTTGTTGGTTATTAATGATAAGTTATAGTTTATTATTTCGTTTATTTTGTCTCTGTCTTTTTTCTTTAGATCCTCATAGTATTTGATTTTTGAAATTATTTCTTTTTTTACCATTGATTTTTCTTTATGATTTTTAATCGCAGAAATTAATCCACTTGCTTCTTGTTGAATAATCATTTTTTTATAATTTGTTATGCCTTCAAAATATGTTGCAGAAAGTTTAGACTCTATAAACTCAAAAACTTGCTTCTTAACTTTTGGAGTTAGACCATCAAGCACACATTTCCCATCAGATGTTTTCCTTGCCATTAGATTGTTATAGATCTCTTTTGCATGACCTTTAATTTCTGATTTTGCAGAATTTAATTTCAAATATTTTTCTTTGGTTTCAATCTTGCTTTTTGACCTTTGTAATTCTTTTAATTTTGGGATTAGGTCTGTAAAGATATAGCGGTTCTTTTCAGGCAAAGGAGTTATTGGATTTCCTTTTGTGTGTGTTTTTATTCTTCTTGATTTTGGCATTTCTCTTCACTCAGTGTTAGTTCTAAACCAAACATAATAGGTTCCAATAACAATAATTATAAGGAAAAGCCTAAAAAGGAAACCATGTACAAAATTTGCAAAAGAAAGATTGCTATTTATTATTATTAGAGAAGTAACAACTATCCTTGTGAGATTAAAGAAAAATATGATTGGAATTGCAAGAAGAGCGCCAACTATCCTTTTATTTAGAGAAACACCTACTGAAGAAAGAATAGCAGAAATTAAAAGGCAAAATTCTAGGATGCCTGAACAAAGAAAAGAAATCACTATTGGTTCTTTAAGATTGGACACAACAATTGTGGAGGTCTTTGTCAATGAATCAAAAACAAAATTATTGCTTACGCCAAAAACAGACAATACTACACTAGATGAAAAACCAAAAAAATAATTTATATATCCCGAAATTGGAGACTTGGCAAACAACAAATAAGAAAGCGAAAATACAAAAATAAACAAGAACAAGAAAAGAAGAGCTTTTTTGTGCTCATTCTTATTTTTTAAATCTTTTTTAAATCTCTTAACAAAAGAATTGGATTTCATTTAACAAAAACACCAGTTACTTGGCCTGATTGACCAGGTCTTGATGTTACTTTTACTTTTGCATCTTTGCCATCTACATCTACTTTAAGGATTGCACCTTTTGTGATTATCTTTTGTCTTACAAAGTGCTTGTTTGCTGGATTCTCTGTAACATCTATAACTTTTGCTTTTATTGTCTTGTTACCTTCAGAAACCAAGACATACTGAGCATGAGAAATCTTTGTTTTTTTATTGCCACCAACAGCTCTGGTCTTGAATCTCTTATCTGCTTTTGCAATTGTTGTCTTTGAGAATTTACCGCCCTTATCACTTAAGGATTTTGTTTTAGCATTAACAGCATTATTTACTCCGCCTGTTGCTTTTCTTCTTGATACTCTTTTCCATTCAACCATATTTTATTCACATTTTTAATAATTAGAAATATATTATAAATATATGTCTTATATATTAATGATATAGAAAACTATTTAAAAAGAACATACTAACAAGAAATATATGCCTAAATATAATGTAAAAAGAAGAATTGGTAAAAGCGGAATTGCAAGAAAACAGACAAAAGATGTAACCAAAAGGCTAATAAGAAAACAAACTAATATAGATAGAATACTTAACATTGAAAGACAATTTGAACTTGTAAAAAAACTAGAAAAATTAGAAAACAAATATCAAATCACTACAAAAGAAATGAGCAAAGCAAAAAAACATCTTAGAGATCTTATTTTAGAGTATAACATCATGGCAGCAAGAGGAAAAGTTCAAATAAAAGGAACACCATTACAAAGGACAGGAAAACAAAAAAAAACATATAAGCCAGAAATAACCTTTTTAAAGATTAAAAATTGCATTTAAAAAAACTAAGTAAAATCTCTTAAGAAAAGATAAAATCTTATTTGCTTATTGACGACATAAAACCTTTTTATATTTTTTAAGACAAACTCCCATTATTAAGATTATTATAATTGCAATCACAACAAACATATAGAATTTATTGTAATTTGTAGATTTGGTATCACACACTAACACATCATCTAACCATTTATATTCTAAACTTATTGGACAATTTTTATATTCAGTAGATGCTACTGGCAACCAATTTTTTGGCAATTTCTCACAACTATTAATGTCCAAAACAAATGCACATTCTTTTGTAATATTGTTTATAACAAGATTTGTACAATTGCCACTTGCCCCAGAATGATATTCCTCACAGCAAAACTGATTTTGAATAGGCGTACAAATAGAAGGTGCTTGCATATCTTTAATTTCTCTGTATCCTTCTGGGCAAGGTTCTCCGTGTTTTCGTTCAATCCAGGGATCTGATAACGCACAGTCCATGCATTCATCACCTTGAAAATAAGTGGCACACTCTTTAGTTTGATTATTTATTGCTTCACCACGCATTGCTGATGCATAAACAGGAGCGATAATAAATAATATAAAACAAGATATTAACATTATTGATTTCATTTTATTCATGTATGAAAACCTCAAAAATCATATAATTGCAATTATTTAAATAAGTATAGCAAAAACTAAATAAAATCTCTTAAGAAAAGATAATGCATCTTTTCTGCTTTCTTTGGACCCATCTGCTCCACTTCTTGAAGCTCCTTAACTGTAGCATTGGCGATGTTTCTGATATTTTTAAATTTTTTAAGAAGAGCTTTAGCAAGTGTTGGGCCAATATCTGGAAAAGACTCCAAGATAAATAATTGCTGATCAGAAAAGGACATCCTGCTCTTGCTGAAGCGATGTTTGATTTCTGTCTTGACACCAAACTGCTCACGCTTTGCAATCACATAAAGAAAAAGAGCGGTTTCTTTTTGGTTCCTTGTAAAAAAGATCGGGACACGATAGTTAAGACCAATTGCAGTGATAAGGCCAATCAAGGACTTGTTGTTGATTCGAGTGTTACTTTCTGAAAAATTAATAACCCCTTCAATAATTAGGCCTGGCTTATTTACCTTGCTTGAAAGATTATCAAGCTGTGAGAAAATCCTGCCATCAATAATTGAACTTTCAAGATCAGCTATTGTTTTTCTTTCAATCAAGACCTGATCGCTTAGCTGGTAGTCGCCAAGAGATAACTGTTCTACAACAACCTCTACTTCAAAGGAATCGTTTGTTAGAGCTTTTAGCTCTTGATAAATTTGACTAACTCTTTCACGAGTGTCACAAATAATTTTTATTTTTTGAGTCATTAATAATCACTTATAAATTTTATCGTGATGATCAAATTTTACAAAATAGACTGTATTATTCTGCACATCTACTGAAAATAAAAGAACAATAGATTTTCCAACATGCACTCTTTTGTAATCTGAAAGACCGTATCTTAAATTTTTATAATGATTGATAGTTTCTTTATCACAAGAGATAATTAGATTTATCTTTTTTTGTAATTCTAAAAAAAGTTTTTTGTCTTTAGAATACAATTTCTTAATTGTTTCTTTTAATTCATTAGATAGATTAGAAGCAAATGTCATTTTACCACATTACTTTTTAGCATTTTCAAAAAACTTATTTAATTCACTTTTAGACATTGGCTTTTGTTTTTGCATTTTCATTTTTTCAACTTCTGCAATCACTTCTAAAATAACATCTTCTCTAACCTCTTTTTCTACAAACTCTTCCCCATACATATCCATTATTTTATCGAGAGCCTGAGATTTGTCCTTAAAGCCATATTTCTCTTTTACTACTCCTAACACTCTATTAGAATAGTCAGATATTTTGAGATTTACATTTACTGTTTTTTCTAACATTTCCTCACCTTATTTAAACTTATGTTAAATAATACCAGATAAGTTAAGCTTATAAATGGATTTAATAATCACTTAGCTTTTTTTGCACCCTTTTTTTCCTTTCTGGCTTATAGAAATTTTTAAGAATTGATTTCATTTTCTTTTCTTTGTTTTGGGAAACAAAATAATATTTTTCGTCAATGGTGTCTTTGTTAAGAAGCAATATAACTTTGCCAACATTAAAACGGCCGGTTCTTCCACGCCTCTGGATATTTCTTATCTCAGAGGCAACAGCGTCGTAAAATACTACTAAATCAACTGATGGGATATCAAGACCCTCTTCGCCAACAGAAGTACACACCAAAACATTATAGATGCCTTCACGAAAATCAGAAATGATTTTTGATTGATCTTTTTGAGATAATCCTTTATCGGAGAGGCTTTTGGTTGCCTGTCCAACAAATCGTGAGCTTTTTATACCACTTGTTTGATTAAGCACCTCTACAAGATGGTTTGCATTATCCCTATAGTTGTTAAAAACAAGAATTCGCGAGTTTGGGTTTTCCTTCAGAAAGCTTGAAACCATTTCTAGAAGAGCCGTTTCTTTAGCACATCTCTTTGTCTTTGCTTTTTCAAGAAGCTTAAGTACCTCTAAAAACTCAGATGAATTAATAATTGCAGATAGTGCTTTTGATTTCTTTTCAAGATTATCTGTTTTTAATTTTAAAAGATAAGTTTCTGTTGCAAAAAAACCCTGAGTTTCAATTAGTTCTTTGGCATGAAGAAACTTAAGAACAGAGGCGATTGTTGAAATTGCAATAAAACCAGTATTATTCTTTACCTTCTTTACTCTCTCAAAAAGACCAGCTTGAATAGCAATTATTTGTTTTTTGGAATAATTGGTTGGTATTGGACAGCCAAGCTTACGCAAAAGATTTATCTTTTGCAAAATATAAGAATCAATGGTTTTAGATATTTCTTTTGAGATAGGGTCAAGCTCCAAAAACTTTATATCAACTTCAATATCGTTAACATAATCTTTAACATCAAGGTCTTGCTCTGTTCTTATCTCTATATGTGAAATGCCAAGGTTGTCTGCAACCTCTTGAATCTTTGCTTTGCTAGCCCCAGGAGAGGCAGTTAATCCTAATCTTTTAACATCATCTGAAAAATACTGAGAAATAAAAGTATATGAGTAATTGCCAACTGCTCTATGTGCCTCATCAAATATAATAAGATTAAAGTTTTTGGGGTCAAGAAGTTTTTTTTCCAAGTCATGTTGTATAGTTTGGGGTGTTGCACAAATAATTAGGCCTTGTCCATCATAGAAATCTTTTCTTTTCTCTTGGGAAGTTTCGCCAGTCAAAAGAATAATTTTATCTTCTGGAATCTCCAAGAATTTTATAATGCTTTTTTTATGTTGAGATATTAATGGCTTAGTAGGTGATAAGAGAATTACTGATTTCTTTGGGTTGTAGGTATAAGCAATCAACAGAACAGCAATGATTGTTTTACCTAAACCAGTTGGGGCAACAACAAGAGTGCTTTGCTTAATTGCTTGTGCTGTTAAAAGCTCTTGATAAAGTCTTTTTTGAATTGTTTCTTTCTTAACAAATCTGTGTTCTACAAAATCTGACATAAACTATAATATAAATTAAAAAAATAGTTTATAAATGGTTTTGTTAATCAAAAAGTATAAAATGTGTTTTTCTTGAAATTTAAAAAAAGAAAAAGAAAATATTTGGTTAAAATTAACCAAATAATGCACTAAGGCCTTCTGCTGCTGCTTCTTCAGTAACAACATGCTCTTCTTTGACTTCTTTCTTTGTCTCGCTAGTTGCTGTTGCTGCTGGAGCTGCTGCTACAACTGATGCCTTTGCAATTGCATCTTCAATGTTTATGTCCTTTAATGTTGCAACAAGACCTTTTATCTTTGCATCATCAGCTGAAACTCCTGCTGAAGTTAATACTGATTTTATGTTAGCCTCATTTATTTCTTTGTTAGCTTTGTGTAATAACAAAACTGCATATATATAATCCATATTTCACACCTCATTTAATTATGCTTTATTGACTAAAGCATCAAGTGCTTTAGCCTCTCTTTCTGCTTTTGCTATCATTGGCTCAACTGTATCTTTACAGATGTAACCAATCTCAACACCAAGACCTACTGCTTGACGAGCAGCTGTTGCAATCTGCAAGATAATAGTATCCGCATCAATATCAAGCACATCCTTGGAATAAATCATTCCGTCTTCCTTAACTAGAACAACATCTAGAATAAGTTCAACAGGCTTAATATCAAGCTTAGACAAAGTGCTAACAACATCGCCATTAATAACACCACCAGCCTTAACTATGACGGTATCATCAGGAACAAAAATTGTTGCACCTCTTACTTGGGCCTTGATACCTACCTTTTTCAAATCAGATAATGCTGGACCTGGTGGAAGACCTGTGTCTCCTGCTGGAACAACAATATCAATTGGAGATATCATTCCAATCTTTGCTTTTGAACGAGCTTTACTTTTCTTTATTGCACCATACAATTCAAAAGCATTTTTATTTGTTAAGATTAATATTGGTTGATTTGGTAATTTTTCAACAATATCTTTATGGCCTTTGCTTTCCAAAACTTTCTTTAAAACATTCTTTGATGTTACTTTAAAAGTTGCATCATCAATATTTTTCTTAACCTTTTGTAAAAGATTAGATGGAAAGTCTTTAAGATCTGCAATGCCAATAATTTTAAATTGTGAAATTAACTTACTAATCTCATCATATTGTGCAAGTCTCCAAGTTTTTGTGTGATTCATTCGTCATCACCCATTTTTATGCTTTTACTCATTGTTGACTTGATATAGATGTGATTTAGGTTTTGTAAACCTGCAGGCAATCTATCAATCAATGATTTAATTACAACTAAAAAATTATCTGTTAAATCTTTAACACCTTGGCTCTTTTTCCCGATTTTTATTTGCAAAGCCACAGATGATTTACTTTTTTTATTAGAAATTTTTTGTTGTGAAATTGTCGTAGTAATTAAAGTTTTTATTGCATTGACATTTGGTGGAGCAACTAAAGGCATCTTTCCTCTAGGACTAAGAACCTGTCCTAAGTGCTTACCAACGGTTAGCATAACTGGTCCTTCAGCCAAGAAAACCTTATATTCCTCTGCCATTTTCTTTGCATCTTTCTTAGAAATCTTTGCAATTTCATCATCCATAATAACTTTATCAACAACATCTTTTAGTTCTAGAGCAAGGTTTTTATCCTTTACAAAAACTAAAGATTTGACATTATCTAAATAAGGATGAGGCAGATTGACTGAATATTCTATTCTTTGATCTTTGTTTTTAACATTTATGTTCTTTAATGTTACAATCATTTCTATTGCTTCATCAAAGTTTCTTTGTTTTGAAATAGACATTAATTCGTTTAATGCCTTTTCAATTACATGTTTTTCTGTTATACTTTTATCCAAAATCTTAGCACCTCCTGCCTTAAAGCAGTATTAACGGGAAAATATAATATATAATTTATGAATAATACAATTTATAAATGTATTTTAAAAATAAAAAAAGAAAAGTTAAGTTATTTTACTTAACTCATATATTGTATTGTTTTAATTACGATTGCTTTGCTTATTGCTGGATTGAAATTGAAATAAATAACTTTGCCCATTAATAATGGCTCTTCAACAATTCCGGTATAGGTCTTCTTTGTTCTAGAATCCTCTAAATAAGCAATCTCTGTTCCATCTATTGAAACATCAAATGTTTGGGTTCTTATACTTCCTGATGTCTCAACAGCTGGAACTTGTGTTATTCCTTTAACAACTGGATGATCTTCTTTTATTACATATAAAGTTCCTTGAAGATCTCTTTGACTTAAACATGATGGTGTCCCACCAGAATTATAACAATTTACTGGGACAATTCCACCAAAGTTTGCTTGCCAGCCAAGAACTGAAGGATCATCAGGTCTTTTAATTCCTGAATTTAAAACAACAATAAGCCTTCCACCTTTTCTAACATAATTAGTTATTGCTTCGCCAGTCCTTCTGGTTACTGTCTTATCAGCTTGCATTGATTGATCTAGAATAATTATATCATAATTTTTTATTCTTTCTTCAGGATTGTGAGAAATACTATCCAAAGTCATAAATCTAGCTTCTTTGATAATATCTTTATTTTCTTGATCTGTTAATATTGCCCTAAACTCTGGAGATGGCGCTCCAAGTATCAAAATCTTAGCACCTTGCTTGGCACCAAAGATATTTAACCCTGTAGCCAATATATTAGTTCTAAAAACAATTAACAAAATAACTACAATGATTATAATTATTGGTAACAAAGTCTCCCATTTGATCTTTGATCCACCAAATACTTTTTTAGATCCTCCCATATCAAAATCAGAACCGAAATCGTCTCCTAAATCTTTTGCCATAAATAAATCACTTTTTAATTTAATATATATATTATAAATAAGTTTATATAATAATTGTTTTTAAAGGTTTCGTAAATTCTTAACTTTAACAAATTACATGATATTCCCTTCAATTTCTAATAACCTGTTATATTTTGCTGTTCTCTCACTTCTTACTGGAGAACCAAACTTAATAAAGTCCGAACCAAGTCCATAAGACAAGTCAGCAATAAAACTATCTTCTGTCTCTCCTGACCTGTGTGAAACAACAACTTTCCAATTAGCTTTTTTTGCCAAATTAAAGGCCTCAACACTTTCTGTTAATGTTCCAATCTGGTTTACCTTTAAAAGAAGAGAGTTACATTGTTTCTTTTTTATTGCTTCTTTTATCAATTTTGGGTTTGTTACTAAAAGATCATCTCCAATTACTGCAATCTTATTTCCAAACTTTTTTGTAAAGATTGGCCAAGATAATTTATCATCTTCTGACAACGGGTCTTCTATTGATGTAATGTTATAAGATTTAAGAAGAGAAGAATAATAATCCATCATTTCTTCTGAAGAATATTTTTTAGAATTTACAAGATATTTTTTATTATTATAGATTTCACTAGCAGCAACATCAAGGCCAATAGTTATTTCTTTTTTATTGCCTGCTTTTATAATTGCATCTTCCATAAGATCTAAGGCATCTTTAGGATCATTGATATTTGGTGCAAACCCCCCTTCTAAACCTACATTTGTTGAACCAGCACCATATTTTCTTGAAATTATGTCTTTTAGTGTATGGTAGATTTCGCAAGAAACTCTTATATTCTCAGAAAAAGTTTTTTTATGTGGAACTATTTGGAACTCTTGAAAAGCTAGCTCAGTTCCAGCATGTGCACCGCCATTTATTATGTTTAAAAAAGGAATTGGCATTTTGTTTTTTCCTTTTTTGTAATTTAGTTTAGAAATGTAATTGTGTAATGGAACATCAAGCTCTAAAGATGCAGCCTTTGCACAAGCAAGACTTACAGAAAGAATAGCATTTGCCCCAAGATTTGATTTATTTTCTGTATTGTCAAGTTCTAACATTAATTCATCTATTCTTTTCTGGTCAAGAATAAACTCGCCAATTAATTTTTTTGAAATCTTTGAATTAACATTATTGATGGCTTTTGTTACGTCTTTTCCACCAAAAGCCTTGCCACCATCTCTTAACTCTAAGGCTTCTCTTTTGCCACTGCTGGTTCCTGACGGAACACTTGCAACGCCAACAGCATTATCAGTAAACACAAAAGTTCTAATTGTTGGCACACCCCTAGAATCAATTATTCTTATCGCCTTAATTTTTTTAATATTCATTTAATCTTCCCCTCTTACAAACGATTTCTTGTCTTTTTGTCTGTTCCAAAAACTACCGACCTTTTGTTTTGTATTAAATAAACTGCCTCCAACCATTTCCTTATATAGTAATTTTTCTGCATATTTATGGAGTGGTTCATAATTAAATTGTTTTTCTTCCTCAAGATAGCTTTTTATTATTTCAAAATTAGAACCAACAATATGCACATCCTTGATTTCTATTATATTTGGCGCAGAATTATTTGTTAATGTGTCTTTTAACAATATAGTGTCTATTCCTGCATATTTAGATAAATAATATGCATCTGTCCAAATATCGTGTCCAATGAATAACGTTTCTTCTTTTTTGTGTTTGTAAATTGCATTAAAAAAATAGACCTTGTAATATTCATCACAATAATTTAGATCGTTTTGCTTTGCCTGCTCTTTTAATTCCTTATCTATTTCTGACAATGTATCATAATATTTTTCAGAAATATGACAAATGTTTTCTTTTGAAAAATAAGCATCTATTCCATTTTTTTTAATTATTTCTTCGCCTTTGTCTGCATCAAGGCCAGTAATTAAAAAAAGTTTTTTTTTGTTTTCTTTCGAATAATCTACTAGCTCACTCATAAAAGAAGTATCTGGTTTTTTATTTAATTTGCCTTTCACTAAAACATCTAAAAGCCCAAAGCATATTTTTGTTTTCATTATTAATCAGATTATAGTATATATATTTAAAAACAAACTAATATATATTTATTGTATTTATAATAATTAAATTGGTGATAATATGAGTCAAAGTCTTGTAGGCGGTATATTAATAGGTATTGGAATAGGACTATATGTTCCTTCACTTCCTGGTTTTCTTGCTGGTTTTAATTTGTATCTAGGATTAATATTAATAGTTATTGGACTAATACTTTTAATGAAATCAAAATAATAAAACATTATCTTAATTTCTTTTCAATATTTTCAAAAATATCATTAATCTCAGAAACGGAATGATATTTTCTTTTAGGTTTAAAGATATTTTTTATAGACTTAAATAGCCCCTTTTTAGTTGCGGGCTTACTACTCTCCTCTGGATATTTAGAAACAGTTGTTATTTTTTCAAACATTGGTTTTTGGGATTCTTTCTTTATCAAATCTTTTAATGATATAGTTGTTGGCTCAGAAACTTTTATAGAATCTGTAGTTGATTCAAAAAAATCGTCTCGGATTTCTATCTGTGGCTCAAAATTCTCTATCTTAGAAACTTCATTTGGTTTTTCTGGTTCTACTGGTTTAACAATTTTCTCTTTCTCTTGTTTCTCTTTCTCTTGTGCAGCTTTTCTAGATAAATATATTGATTTATCTATTACATCTGGCATCGTGTATTTCTTTGGTTTTTCTTGTTCTTTTTGTCTAATTTTATCTTGCTTATCTAATAATAATTTGTCAACCAGCTCAATACCCTTACGATTCTCAGATATCTCTTTACTATTAAATTTAACACCAATTTTTTCTAATCCTTTTATTATTCCTTCAGCTATGACTTTAGAAAATTTTTCATCTAATATCGCTTGATAAACCTCATTCTTTCTATAGTAAGGGGCAACTGGACCTAAAACTCTTATAAAATAATTAATAATTTCTGCATTCTTTTTTTCTTCTTCTGATAAATTTTTGTCTGGTTGTTCTTGTGTTCTTAAATAGTTTAATTTATATGACTTTAATTTATCTTTGTACTCAGGGAATTGAGAAAGATATTCAATCAAGTGTTCGTACTCTTTAGCATAATGAAATTGAGTAAACGCATAGTTTTCAAAAGAAAGTTTTCGTCTTGCATATAATTCATCTATCTTATCTAATTCTTTTCTTACTATTAAATATCTTTGATAATATTTTTTTGGAGTTTTGTTTATTTTTGGAATAATTAAAAATACCAATAAGGATATAATCAATATAACAAGCATAACAATTAACATAATAATTAGATTGTTATAAGTAAAAATACTAGAGAGTTTAGAATCAGACGCAACGTTCTCTGCTAAATTACTACCAAAATATAAAGCTAAAATTATCTTGTTCATATTTTTTACATCTAATGTTAAAAAAGAAAAAAGGAATTAAGAAGAAATTTATACTGTTACTAATATAACATTATCTCCTCTTAAGAAAACTTCAATATATTTTGCTTTTGGTTTTCCATTTTCTATTTCTTCTGCATCTTCTAACACTATGTTTAGATGCACATCAAATGCTTTTAATTTTCCTCTGACAGTCACATTTCCTTTTAAATTTATTAAAACTTGTTTATTCAAGGAATTGTTTAGCATGTCAAATGGTCGTGATATTTTTGTTTCGCTCATTTTTTTCTCCTTTATATATTAAAACAATTTTCTTTTTGTCCTTTTTTCTTTTTTATTTTTTCTTTTTAAACATGTTTCCTAAAGATTTGAAAAGTCCAGAAAACAGCCCTTTCTTTTTTTCTGTTTTTACAACATCTGTTTCTTTACCTGTTATCTTTCTTGCAATTGCTCTAAATGAATTTGCAGCAGAACAATTAGGGTTGTGTACTAGAAGTGGCTTTATCTTCTTTAACAAGAAGGATTGTCTAATTTCATCAGAATGTGGTATTTTGCCATATGATGGCAACTCTAGCATTTTCATGATTTCGTTTTCTGAAATTTCTCCTTTAGTATTACTATATTTATTTATAATTACTCCAAAAACTCTTTGATTAAGTCTTTGAGCAACAATCTTTGCTTTAAATGCATCTGCAACAGATGGAGCTGTTGGCTCAGTGATTAAAATAATTTGAGTAGATGCAGACATAGCAGCAATAACATTCTTTTCTATCCCTGCTGGAGAATCAATCAATATATAATCGAATTTGGATTTTAATTCATTTGTTACTGCAACTAACCTTTCAATATCTACTCTTGTATAAAAAGAAAGAGAAAGACCTGCTGGCAATATTTTCGTGCCTTTTGGGCCATCATAAATTGCATCTGTGGCTGGCGCAGAACCTAACAACACGTCATGTATTGTTATTGGTGGTGTTTTAAGCCCCATTAACAAACTTAAATTTGCCATCGCTAGATCTGCATCAATTAACAATACAGAATATCCTAACTCTGCTAATGCAATTCCTAAATTTCCAGTCAGGGTGGTTTTACCAACCCCCCCTTTGCCAGAAACTATTGCAAAAACTTCTCCCATTCTTTTCACTCTCTTAATATATTAAAAAACACAATATAATCTTAAACAATACATTTTATAAAATTCTCTATTTCTTTAACTATTGTTAAAACCTCTAGTCTAGACAATTCATCATTTGCTTTTATGAAATAAACCTTTTCTTCATTTTTAAAAATTATCTGCCAGCCATTTGCTTCTATTAAAATGATTGAGAGGTCTTTTATTTCCGAGTTAATATAATTGTATAATGCTGCGCTTTTAAATCCCTCTTTAATATCTTTGTTTGTACTACCTATGACAATTCCATCAGTATCTGTGATAATAATGTCATTGATAAGGTGTTTTAATCTTAACTTTTGTAAAAAATCAGTCAAATCAGAAGAATGTATAAATATTGGCTTGTATACTAATAATGTAGCTATTGGATTTTCTCCTTGCTTATCTTCTAGATTTAGTATTTTTGTTGAAAACTTTGCAAATAATTTTGATAATGAACCCATATTTCTCATTTTTATTCTTTTAATAAATCATCTAAATTAAAATCACTTAATACATCTTTTGATGTTTTGTTTTTTACTATTTTTTCTTTTAATAAATTATAGATTAATGCTTCGTTATATTTTATGTTTCTAAATATTAAAAGGTCTTTGCTTTTTTTGATTGGCCAAGCATATTTTATCTTGTCGTTAAATAACAATATTAATTTTATTTGATCAGAAGTTAATGCAAAAATATTTAATCTTCCGTTTGTTGCGCCATAACAATTTAAACAATAGTCAATTGCCTCTTTGCCAAACATTTCAGTATCATATCCATCTATTATATATATCGCACCTTCTATTTTGCCAGCATTTAAGATTAATATTGATTCTTCAAAACTATATTTACCCTCAATTATTAAATAAACATAGCCAGTAAATTTTTTATCCAACAAATCTAAGAATAGCTTATCAGGAATAATCTTATCTAATGGAGCATTCTTTACAATTGGATTTGTTACTGGCAAATTCATTTTTTAACCTACTTTATAAAAACTACCCTATCAACAGTGTTTTTTAATGCAACTGCAGAGCCTTCCTCTACAAGATATACTACAGTCTTTTTACCTTGTCTTTTTGCTTTTAAAATTGCTGGCAAATAATCAGAATCTCTAGTAATAAAAACAATTGTGTCAATCTCATGATTGAATGCAGCTTCTGTGGCATCCACAGACATTGCAACATCAACATCTCCAACTGTGATTATGCTTTCAAAACCAAGATTTACTACTGCTTCAATCAATTTATCTGTTGCATACTGATCAAGATAAACCCTTGCAATCTTTAATGACCCTTCTTTTAGTAACTGAGATTTAATTTTTGATAAATCTATATTAAACTCTTTTCTTAGCATATTTGGGCCATCAACAAAAACAGCAAGATTGTTTCTGGTATTCTCTTTTGGTACTTTTTTAAACATTTTTTTAAATATCTTAAGCATTATAATCATCTTTTTAGAAAATACATAGTTATGATATAGTATTTGTTAAACAAAACATATTTAAAATATATTTATACTTAATTATATAGTTTAATATATAAAAACACTTTTTTTAAAATAGAAAAATGGTGAAATCAATGGCAAGAGATTATGATATTAAATTTATGGGACTTGGACAAGTTAAAGAAAAGCAGTTCATCTTAATTGACAATGTGATTTGTAAAGTTGACACAATCACTAAATCAAAGCCAGGAAAGCACGGAGCTGCAAAGGTTAGACTAACAGCAACTGCTGTTTTTACTGGACAAAAAATGAACCTATTAAAGCCAAGCTCTGATGATATTGAGGTGCCAATACTTGATAAAGGGAATGCACAAGTTATAGCAGACCTTGGAAACAAATATCAAGTAATGGATACAGCAAACTATCAAACTTATGAAGTGGATAAGGACGAGTTTACTGATCTTGTTGCAGGTAATGAGATAGAATACTTAAAAGCAGGATCTATGATAAAAATATCAAGAAAAAAATAAGGGTTTCTTTCTAAATGGTTTTGATTAATGCCTACTGTTCTTACACATATCGGGTTTGTTGAAAAAATTGCGAAAAAAAAGAAAGCTTTTTTTAAAAACCTAGATATGAGATATCTTCTCTCTGGTTCTTTGTTTCCTGATTATTATGGCTTTTACAGAATACAAACAAAATTTAAACCAGAACTTTTTCATGAGATCAGGAATCAAAAAGGCATAACCTTTGGAAAAAGAATGTATGCTTTAGCAAAGACAAAAGAGGAAAAATCCTTTGCCATTGGCTTTATTAGCCACAATGTCCTAGACAAGCACTTTCATAATTATTTTTATAAACACAAATTATCTGCAGAAAAACATTTAATTCTTGAATTTTATTATGATTGTAAATTTAAAAATATAAGAGTTTCTCCTGTTCTTTATCCTGATGGTATAATAGAAAAGACTCTTAAAAAATATTACAAAAATATAAAATCCAAAAAGTCACATGTTACTAAAATCAAATTACTGGCATATTATCTATTTTTAAAAGAGATACAAAAAAGAATTATTCACAAAAAATATTTGAAAAAAGAAAAATCCTATTTAGATTTTTTAGCAATCTTATTTTATAAAAAACCAGTCGATCTTAAGAAACTACTTAACCCAGATAAAAATCTAAGGAACAAACATATGAAAAATCTAGAAAAAAGATATGCGACTGCAGAAAAAGAAATGTTAAAGATCATTTCTTCTATAAATCATTAACATCTATCTCAAAAGCCACAACTGGAACATTATAATCAAAGCTCTTTAAAACTTCTGGATTAATTTCTCCAATATGTCCAACATCTTTATTGTTTATAATTACTGTTGCTGATCTTCCAGAAATGTAAAATGGATAATCCTTTTTTTCTAATTCTAAACTATAACCAAGAGTATTGCATAAAGTTACAAGAATACTTGCACTCTCTGTAAAACTAACTTTTGAATTTGCTATAGCAATTGCAGTATGAAGAACTGTTTTTGATTTGACATCTTTTTGCTTGTCAGGAATAACAACTTTTTCACAACTAAATATCTTTTGAGGATAACTCATGTGCTGGTTATTCGTTAAAATCTTTAATAGCTTTGGCAAAAGCCAAGGACTAACAATGTCTAAAGACTTGTCTTTGGAATAACCCAGCTCTATCGCCTTGTCTTTGGAATAAGGGATATTAAAGTTTTCAAAAGATTCTTTTTTACTTGAAAGGGACAATGGGCTCACTTCTATTAAACCACATTGCACCAATATCTGTATGATGTTGTCTTGCTTTATTGAATCCTTTAATCTTTCACCAACAGTAAATACTTTAGGCATCTTTAATGGAATGTTGTTAAAGCCATATGCCCTAGCTACGTCATCAATAATATCAACTTCATGTAATATGTCTGTTCTGTAAGGGGGAATGGAAACTTCTATTTTGTCCTTACCATACTTCTTTGTTTTGTAGCACATCTTTTCAAGAAGATGGCAAACCTCATCAATATCAAGATTTAAACCAATCAAAGAATTAACATTTGATAATGTCACTAATCTTTTTTCCTCATTTAGGTTTGGAGTAATCATGTGCTTTTCTAAGTAGGCATTACCAAGATTTATTTCAATTGAATGAAGCTCTCCACCAAAATCACTAAACATACAACACATGATATTTAGAACTTGGTTTAGTCTTACTAAATTAAAACCAGAACACTCAATAAAAATGTCCTTTGTGTTCTCAGTAACTTTTCCAGTAACATCTGAATTAATGATTGGTGGCATGGAAAGTATCTTGCCAGAATTATCTACAAATATTGGATATTTGTCTTTGCCTATTAAAAGATGCGCAAATTCTTTGCCAGTTTCTGTATTTTTTAAAATTTCTTCTCCACTCATTTCTTTGTCTTCGCCAAGAGGCACAAACTTAATATCCTTAGGCGACCTTGCACAAAAAGTTATTGGAAATTCTATCTTGTCAAGTGGATAAACTCCAAGAGCCCCAAGAGTTCTTTTTCTAAAAATTGTAAGGTGGAGCTTTTCTTGAACAGCAATAATTTGTTTTAATCTGTCTTCTGTAAGATTTAGATTTTTGATTATTGCACAAACACTATAAGGCCTAACGGCCTTAACTGAATTGTCAATAAAAAGAGAGTGTGTGGGCTTTTTTGCAGAATAGTTCAAAGGTTTGCCATAGCCACCAAACACCTTTAAAACTCTTAATAACCCTTCTTTTGAAAGAACATCTGTTCTTTCAGCAGTCACTTCTATTCTTAGTTCTTCTGTGGCTTTGTTATAACTATCAATTTCAAAACCATAGTTAAATAGCAGTTCTTCAAAATCTTCAACAGAGATATCTTTATTAAATTCTTTTTTTATGTCAGAAAAATTTAATTCAATTGTTGCCATATTTATAGTTCTCTTTTTGGTATTATGTATGTTTTTAGCCAATCAATGTTTTCTTCATCACCATGAATTTCTTTTATTGGCTTTTGATACAATAACATTGCTAGTCTTTCAACGCCAAGACCCCAAGCAATAACTGTTTTTTCTATGCCATATGGTGCTAAAGACTCTGGTCTAAATACACCCGCATTAATTAACTCAATCCATTTGCCAGTGCTTTCTTGATAACCACTTGCCTCAACACTTGGCTCTGTATATGGATTATAAGTTGGCTTAAATTTCACTTTTTGTATGCCTAGCCTTGAAAAGAACTCCTTAATAAATGCTAAAAGATCAGATAAAGAAAGATCATCTCCTATAATAAATCCCTCTGCTTGATGGAACTCTGGAAGGTGAGTAAAATCAATTGTTTCATTTCTAAAAACCTTATCAATACAGAAATATTTTGAGTTGTCTTTTTCTTCTGGAGTTAAATTAAAGAAAGTTCTATAGGTTGTTGCTGTAGTGTGTGTTCTTAATATTAGTTTTTTAGATTCCTCACTATCCCATTCATATTGATAGCCCTTAGAGCCGGTTTTCCAGCCATTATTGTGGATCTCTGCAATCTGCGAGGTTAGGTTTCCTGTAGGCAAATCCCCAGATATATCCAGATAGAAAGTATCTTGAATATCTCTTGCAGGGTGATTTTGAGAAATAAACATAGAATCCATATTCCAAAAACAGCTTTCAACATATGGCCCTTGCATTTCTTTAAAGCCCATTTGTAAAAAAAGTTCTCTTATCTGATAGATTACTTGTCTTAATGGATTTATTCTGCCCTGCTCTTTTGGTAAAGGCAAAGTAGCAACATCAAACTCTTTGAAAGTGATGTTTTTATATTCTCCAGATTTTAAATGTTCTGATGTCAAATAAAGTTGTTGGTCAGAAATTATATCGTAGCCTATAATCTGTAATAACCTATACTCTTTGTTCTGTTTTTCTTTTTTAAGAATAAAGTTCTTTCGTTTTAAAAGTTCTTGAAAAACAGGAGTTTCTGAGATTGGTTTTTTTAAAGAAATATCTAATAGCATTTCTTTTTGTTTAGAAATAATGTTTTGATTTTCTTTTTTATATTTTATGATATCATTTACAATTTCGATTAGTTCTTTTCTTTTTGCAATGCCAAATGCTAAACTTACATCTTCTTTATTTAAGCCAGGTATTTCTAGATTATTTATTTCTGTAATTTTTATGTTTTTGTTTTTTATAAAATTACAAAATATCTCTTCTATAAATCCATTTTCTAAAGCCAATTTGCCATTAGTGTCCAGCTCATAGATATATGTTATTGTTGTACTTTCATCGATAATTCCGTTTAGTTTAAGGGTTTCGATAGAGCGCCTTATAGAATCTTGATTGTAGTTGGTATTTTTTAATATCTCCTCAAGCTTAGCGGATTTATTTTCTTTTAAATACTCGTAGACTATTGCATCAGATTCTTGAAATTTTAAATTCATAAGGATTCATTATTTCTTTTTACTAACAAAATCAAAATCAACAATATCATTTATCTGTTTTCTTGGTTTTATTACTGAGTGTTTAGTAACAAACTTCTTTATTCCAGAACTTACTTTGTTCTTAAAAACCAATAATATTAAAACAATAATTAATAAAATAAATAAAACTGTAAAATAGGACTTATTAAGGTAATCTTTAGAAAATAAGTTTGAAAAAACAAAAGTCGGCTTTGGAGGTTTTTTTTCTATTGCAAGAAGTCTTATTTCATTTGATGAAGAGCCACCCCACAATATTGTTCGACCTGTAATATTGGCGGTTGGCACAACATCTCCTATCAATAGCGGATCATAAAGAGCAATAGATATTTGCGAACCTGTTGGAATATTAAACACACCTGTTATAATAAATTGATTAAATAAATGATCGTTTAATTCCCAAATTATTTGATCTTGATAATCTAAAAAACTAATTAGGCATTTATCAGTAATAGTATATTCTAATCTTATTTTTTTGGCAAAATCATCAAAAGAAATTGCAAAATTTCTAATATTACTCTCTTCTATAAAAATGTGTGGGTTTAGATCTGGATTTATTTTTCTTAATTCTTCTAGATTTGAACTATTTTTTAAAATCGAATTTTTAAAATTTGATAAGTCTTTTTCAGAACTTACCTCTACATCCCAGAGCTCAATTATTGTTGCTTTTTCTGGTGATGAAATATTAATAGAAATATCAAAATTTTTTAGAGAAACAGCATATACAGGCATTAGCAAAAATAAAAATAACAACCCAACTAATATGTGTTTTTTAGTCATTTTTTTTCTCCAAAAAAATTAATATATTATATTGTAATATATAGTATAAAAATGTTTATAAAAATGCCATTTTATTAACTTTAGACCACCACTTTAAATATATTACCTACTTTAATTTATGTATGGGGATTAAGATTAGATATTTGGGACATTCATCATTCACTATTAACATGAATGGTAAAAATATACTTACTGATCCTTATTTTGATAACAACGATAAATGCAGTTATAAACGACTAATAAATTGTGCAATGCCTATTTCAAGCTTGCCAGAAATTGACACAATTTTAATCAGTCACGAACATTTTGATGCTTTTGATATTGCAAACACAAATCTACTTGTTAAAAAAAATAGCCCAAAAATAATTGCACATCGTAGCGTACTAAATAAAATTGATTGTGGCGAGAACTATAAATATCCTATGCTTGAATACATGACAAAAACAATAAACGATATTTCTTTTACTGCATATCCTGCACATCATCCAACTTCTTTTTATCCATTAAGTTATCTTATTGCAGATAAAAAAAATAGCATTTATTTTTCAGGAGATACATTCATGACAAAAGAGCATGATAAGATAAAGGCAGATATTGCAATCTTACCAATAGGCGGAAAAATAACTTTAGATCTTATAAGTGCAGTTAGTGTTGCAAAAAAAATTAGACCAAAATATTTAATACCTATGAGCTACAACACTTTTTCTCATATTAAGCAAGACCCCTATATTCTAAAAAACAAATTCGAAAATACAAGATACGATATTAAACCAGTAGTTATAGAACCAGGAAAAGAATGGAAATATAAATAACTATATTCTTTTATACATCCATTCAAGCTCAACTGATCTGTTCGGCTTGTCTATAGTGCCTGCTATTGCACTCATATTCAATTCAAAGTTCTTTACAGCCCTATCAAAGTTCTTTAAATTTGCTTCTTTCATGAAAGATAATAAAGCTTTTCCAGTAACCCTTGAATGAAGATCAAAATATTCTGTACCTTTTGTGCGTGCTAAAGTTCTATGTTGAGCAAGAGTTCCCCTAACTGAAGAATCTAAAACAGACATAAACTTTTTTAGATATTCACTACTAATTTGCCCTCGTTCATATCTCTGTGCTAAAACATTTATTGCTTTTGTATGAGCTTCTTTAAAATCACCAACATTTCTGCCAGATAACCATCTTTCTTGTCTTTTAAGAGAGTACAAAAATTCAGCTCTATTTAATTCATTTACTGCAGTTTTGTGTGCTAATCTGTTTCTTCTTAAGAGATCTTTATATTCTTTAAATGAAACTATGTGCCCTTCTTGATAATTTCTTTTTGCCCATTGTTCAGGAGTTTTTGCTTCAGTTAAAAATTTAATAAACACCCCTTTTTCTGGATTAACATTATCTGGATTATATCTTTGATTTTCTAAATGCTTATAAGCATTATCAATTGTTTTTATTCTGTTTCTTAAAGCTTCAATCTTATCTAGAGTTATACTTCTCATAGTTCTTGATCTTTCAGCTTCTGATAAACTAATCTTTGGAGTAAATCTTTCTTTATCTGCAATTTTTGCGAGCTTTTTCTTTTTTAAATTACTTAATTTACTAGATTTTGGTTCTTTAGGTACAACTGGTTTTGCTTGTTTTTTTGTGCTTGGCTTGATAGTTGTTTTTTCTATCTTTGGTTGCCCTGGTTTTTTAATTTTTCTTAAAGGGTTTATTTTCCTTAAAAGGTTTAAATTTCTTAATGGTTTTGCCATATTTAATCACCAATTAATGTTATATTGTATTTAAGTTATCTTTAGTTAAATTTAAAAACATACCTAATAGTCATCAAGTTCTATTTCTTTTATACCATGAACTATATTAATTTTTTGGCCTTTATTTTTCTTTTGTAGCTCTTTTTCTCTTTTTTCTAAGTCATTGTATTTGCTAGAGATGTGCGTTAAATATAGATGCTTTACTTTTGCTTTCTTAGAAAAAATAGGAATTTCTTCAGCTACTGAATGCTTAACTAGTTTTGCTTTTTCTTTATCTTCTTCAAAAAAAGTGCTTTCATGCACAAGTACGTCTGTGCCTACAAGCTCTTTTGGAACATTCTTTAAAACTTGAGTATCACAAAGATAAGCTATTTTTTTACCTGTTTTTTTAAACTTGTAATCCATAACCATCTCTGGCTTGATTGTTTTGCCATTTAATTTAATGGATTTGCCTTTTTGAAGCTGAGAAAAAAGAGGGCCTTCAGGGATCTTTAGCTTTAAGGCTTTTGCTTTATTAAATTTGCCTATCTTGTCTTTTATCTTAAAAATATAACCATTTGTTCTGGTTGTGTGATCAAGAGAAATTGCCTCTACTTGTGTGTCTTTATCTTGGTAGGCAATTTTTCTTTCAACTTCGTTAATATTTATTTTATACTCTGGTGGATATTTATCATATATTGTTAATCTGATTAATTGCTCAAGATTTTTCTTTTCGTTTTTTGGAACATAAATATTCAATGGTGTTGTTCTATTGTTCAATTTAAAAGTTGAAAGCATTCCAAAAAGGCCAAAGAAATGGTCGCCATGCATGTGGGACAAGAAAATATTGTTTATTTTCATAACACTTTGCTTAACTTTCATAATCTGTTGCTGGCAGTTCTCTGGACAATCAAAAAGATAGTTTTGACCATTATAATTTATTAGCATTGCAGAAAGATTTCTATCTGCTGTTGGTAAAGATGCAGAATTACCTAAGAAAAACACTTTAATTTTATTTGACATAATAATATATAGGCATAAATATGTTTTTAAGCAATTTGGAACATATATTATATATTTAAATCAAATATTTGACTAATTTTTACAATAGAAGATTATGGTGAAATAAATGTCAACAAAAACCAAAGATAAAAAAACTAAAACAAAAATAAAAGCAAAAAGCGATGTTAAAGAACTTATTTTTAATGACACAAGCGAGATTGAAGTTCCAACAAAAATGATTGATCAAGTGATTGGACAAGACGCTTCAATCAATCTTATTAAAAAAGTTGCTGGACAGAAAAGGCACATTATGCTTATTGGTGCGCCAGGAACAGGTAAGTCCATGATTGCTTCTGCTCTTGCTGAGATGCTTCCAACCAACAAACTAACAGATATCTTAGTATATCCAAATCTAGAAGATTCTCACACACCTAAAATTACTGAAGTTCCTGCAGGAGAAGGAAAGAAAATTGTCGAAGCAACAAAAATAGAAGCAGCAAAACAAATGGGGGCTGGAAGAATTGTTGGCTTTTTCCTACCAACAATCTGGTTAATCATTTCAATTGTGTTTTGGAGACTTGGTTGGGTTCCAGATGTTGTGTTTGCAGCCATGCTTCTTTTGTCTGGATTTTTAATGGTTTCAACTTCTTTAAGCATGCAGATGATGCAAAAAGAAAGAGCACTTATCCCAAAAATCATTATTGATAATCGCAATAAAAAAGAAGTGCCATTTATTGATGCAACAGGTGCTAAAGCAGGGGCTCTTCTTGGAGATGTTTTGCACGATCCCTTACAATCAGGGGGTCTTGGAACACCAGCACACATGAGAGTTGTTCCTGGAATGATACACAAGGCAAATGGGGGAGTTTTATTTATTGATGAGATTTCCGCACTTTCACCAAAATCACAACAGGACTTACTAACAATATTGCAAGAGAAAAAATTCAGTATTACTGGACAATCAGAAATGTCAAGTGGAGCAATGGTAAGAACAACCCCTGCTCCTTGTGATTTTATACTTGTAGCTGCTGGTAACTATATTGATTTAGAAAAAGTACATCCTGCTATTAGATCAAGAATAAGAGGTTCTGGCTATGAGTGCCACATGAATATTGATATGCCAGACACTGCAGAGAACAGAAACAAGATTGTGCAATTTGTTGCTCAAGAAATAGCAAAAGACAAAAAGATACCACACTTCTCTAAAGAAGCAGTTGATGAGATTATCTTTGAAGCAAGAAAAAGAGCAACAAGAAAAAATAGCTTAACATTAAAACTAAGAGAACTTGGAGGGCTTATAAGAGCTTCAGGAGACATTGCACTTGAAGAAAATAAAAAGCTTGTGACAAGAGAAATAGTGCTTAAGGCCAAAGACACAGCTAGAACTCTTGAAGAACAAATGGTTAGCAAGATGATGGTCATTAAGAAGGATTATGATATCTTTAAGACAACAGGATATTCTATTGGAAGAGTTAATGGCCTTGCTGTAATGAACGAAAGTGATGCTGGGCTTCTTTTACCAATAGAATGTGAGATAACACCAGCATCTTCTAAAAATGAAGGCAAAATCATAGCAACCGGACAACTAGGTAACATTGCTAAAGAATCAGTAGATAATGTTTCTGCAATTATTAAAAAATTAACAGGCAAAGATATTGCAAATTACGACATACATGTTCAGTTTTTACAAACCTATAATGTTGAAGGAGATTCTGCTTCTATATCTATTGCTACAGCAATAATTTCTGTGCTTGAAGATATACCTATTAAGCAAGAGATTGCAATGACTGGTTCTCTATCAATCAGGGGAGATGTTTTACCAATTGGAGGGGTTACTGCAAAAGTCAATGCTGCAAAAAATGCAAAGATAAAAAAAGTTATAATCCCAGAATCAAATAAAGAAGACTTGGTTCTTTCACCAGAGGTTGCAAAAAGCCTAGAGATAATTCCTGTTAAAACAATCTGGGAAGTAATACTTCATGCATTCAAAGACACAAGTAAAAAAGAAACATTAATACAAAGAATAAATAAGACCTATGCTATTAAGTTAGCATAAATTTATTCTAGTAGCTTTGAAATAAAATTCTTCATTCTGGATAACTCAATACCTGCATTATAATGCTCTTGTATTATATTTTTAAATTTTGCTTTAGATTGGAGTGGCCTTATAGAGCTACCATCTGGCTCTTTTATGTGGGTTGGTATTCCCCTGTCTCTTGGTGATTTTACTGCTAAATAGTTTACTTCTTTATTATAAATTTTATTCAAGATTTGCATAATATTTATTTGAACACTGCCTTTCTGAATATAATCAAAGCAAACAAAATATTTATCATGAATATTAAGAGACCTTCTTAAATGGTTCTCTAAATTATTTATAGCTTTTCTTCTAAATTTAGGATCTGCCTCAACTAATGTACTTTTTGGAGTAACTAAAAAAGTAACTCTTGCTTTTGGAAGGGTTTGTTCAAAAAAAGCCTTTAACAAATAACCTTGTGGAGACATGCCTGTCATTGGCAAGAAAACATGGAGTTTTTCACCTTTTGTTTTAAAGATATTAAAACCATATTTATTTTCAAATGCATGTTTAAATTTTATAAGTCTTGTATCGTAATCTGAAAGATATGGCTTATTATATATTACAGGTTTTACTGGTTTTATTTTCTTTCTAGGCATCTTTTTGGTTAGGCTTTTGGAATACTTGCCTTCAAATAATGGTTCTTTTGGTTTGCTTAAAAGTGTTTTACTAAAATTAGAAACTTGTGATTTGTTGATTATTATTGGTTTTGCTGGTTTTATTTTTCTTCTAGATAATTTTGGTTTTAAGATGGCCATAATAAAACATCATATTAGCATAGAACTTAAATAGAACTTTATTATACAATCTTTACTTAGAGTATACTCGATATAGATTGGAACATCTTCTGCAAGTTTGATTAATAGCACTTTGTCATTGTCCATAGACTTAACTATGTTTTTTAAAAAAGATAGAGAAAACTTAGCAGAGAAATTTTTCTTAGTTTTTAATTTTATCTCTGGAAGCGTGGTCTTTATGTTTCCTTTCTCTCCTTTTGCCTCAATAATTAGCTTTCCATCATTTATCTTAAAAAGAATTGTTGATGCCACAAGATTAATGTCTGTTATTATTTCTTTTAGAAGTCCTGCTGTGATATTAAATTCTGCCTCATATTTTATCTCTGGAAGATTAATGTCTTGTTCTGAAAGATCAAGAAAAGACATATAGAATTTTCTTTCTATTTTGCCAAGCAAATGAATATCTAGCCCTTGTTCTTTAAGGTTTAGTTGTAGCTTGTCTTCAGCAAATGAACGAGAAAGCATGTTTTTTAGTTCTTGGATATTAAGACCTATAAGGCTTGGTTCTACAGCATAGGTATCAAATGCCTTTTTTGACATAAAAAAGTCAACTAGAAGAATCTGGGTCTTATCTATTGCTTTGATATAGATTCCTTCATCTTTAAACCTAACATTTGTTTCCTGAATTAACGGAGTAATAGTTTCCAAGCTTTTAGTAAGCATATTTGTGTTTTTTGTAGATATCATAATTATTCACTATATTAGAATAAACAACAATTATTTTAAAAAGGTAATTATAACAATTAAAAAATACAGAGAAAAAAATTATTGACTATATCTTCTAATCCGCTCAGGAAATATTCTTGATAATTCTGATGCTGTGTATGCCTTTGATAATTCAGGGCCATATTCTCTATATAATGCGTTTTTTTGGTTAAGACTTAATCCAGAAAATATATCTTTAAGCTGATATTTTTTTATAACTGCTTTTATTCCTCCTTCTGCTTTAATTACATTATGCCCATAATTCCTTAAGGCTTCATTAAACCCAAATACTTTAACTAAGCCTTTATAGCCATTAAAATAACGAGCAACTTCTGTATGGGAGCCACCTGCAAATCTTATAACAGATTCTAATGAACCTGGTGCAATGCCTCTTGAACCTACTTTGTTAATTTCCATACTTTTTCTAAATCCTTTTAATCCGCCTTTGTTTTTAACTAAATAATCTAACAATGGTTTTGCGCCAAAAACACCAGCGATCTCTTTAGGTGTTCTTTTTTTGATTATTTCTGTCATATTTCCATAAGCATTGATAACTTCTTGTTTGCCATAAACACTCGCCAACTCATTTAAAGGATAATGATCACGCACATCCTTTATTTTTACTACACTCTCTTTGTTTTTATTTTTTATTTTTTTTTAAATCTTTTAAAGTCATTCCTTCTTCTAAAAAATAACCTCTTGGATTATCCACCCATTTTAATATGTTAATTAATTCAGATTTTGTGTAATTTGGTTTTGTTACCTTTTGTGAGGATTTTCTTAATCTTATGCGCCCATCTGGTGTTTTCTCCACCATGCTAGATGCAAATAGTCTTCCTTTATTACTAGCGGTAAATTTCGCATTTTGTGTTTTTACTGTTGGCCTTTTTGGTTTTGGCTTAATTATTCCCATTATAATCATCTCTTTTAATTTTTAATTATTTTTGTTATTTAATATCAAAATATGTGTATAATTATTTATAAATATAACATTAATTAAAATAAATAGATATTTAAAAAAGAAAACACAACAAGTATTTATAATATCTTTTGTTTATCATATTAATAGAAATTGGGAGTTGGATAAATATGGCTTACATTAGCTTGCTTGATCTTGTTACTTCTGAGATTGTTGGTCCTTCTAGTTCTCATACTGCTGGTGTAATGAAAATCGGCCTTAAAGTGCATAGTAAAGTAAAAGATATCAAAGCAATAAAAATTGTTTTATATAACTCACTTGCTGATACAGGGGATGCACACATGACAAAAAGTGCGCTAGTTGCTGGATTATTGGGATTTGAAGAAACAGACCCAAAAATACCTTTTTCTTTTGAATTTGCTTATAAAAAAGGAATAAAGATTGAATGGCATCATCATATTAATGAAAATTATCACCCAAACACTGTGTTTCTTGCTGTAACAAACAAGGAAAACACAACAAGATATTTTAGAGGTAGCTCTGTTGGTGGCGGGAGAATTAAATTTAATGAGGTTGCATCATTATGACAGAGTACATACTTAGAAATATTGTAAAACTCGCAAAAGAAAGAAAAACAACAATTGCAGAAATCGTAAAAGAAGATGAAAGAACTAGCTTTAAAAGAAGCGATAAAGAAATCTCAAATAAGCTAAATAATTCTATAAATACCTTTAAAAGAGGAATAAACTCTGGACTTAAAGGCCATTATAAATTCAAGAACCTGATGTTCTCATCTGATTCCATTAAGATGGCCAACAAGAAAACAAGGATCTTAGGAAACACTCTTCACAAAGCTTGTGTTTTTGCATTAGCAATTACTGAAAATAACCTTAATATGGGAACTGTTATTGCTTGCCCAACAGCAGGCTCTTCGGGAATAGTGCCTGGCTGTATCATTGCTGTTGCTCAGGACTATAATTGTTCTGAGAAAGATATTCAAAATGCACTTCTAACAGCTGCAGCAATAGAGCTATCAATTATTAAAAATGCCTCAATCTCTGGGGCAGTACATGGTTGCCAAGCAGAATGTGGTTCTGCAGTTGCAATGGCAGCAGGAGCAATCATTCATCTTCTTTACAAAGACAACACTAACCCAGAGATGGTTGAAAACGCAGCAGCACTTGCATTAAAAAACATGCTTGGCCTTGTTTGTGATCCTGTAGCAGGTATTGTTTCAGTTCCTTGCAGAAAAAGAAACGCGACAAGTGTAGGTGTTGCTTTTATTGCTGCACAGATGGCATTGTCTGGAATCAAATCTTATATCCCATTTGATGAAGTTGCAAGCGCCATGGATGAGATAGGAAAAAGAATGGATGAAGAACTAAAAGAAACAGCAAGAGGAGGACTTGCAAACACAAGAACAGGAAAGAAATGGGAAACAAAGAAAAATAAATTTCTTGAAATTGCCTCCAAAAATAAACAAAGCTTTGCAGATGTTTTGAAAAACACAAAAAACGAAGATAAAAAAATCTAAGGCTATTTTAATACTTTCTTTAGTTATATTATATTATGAAGAGCTTTTTTGATAAATACACTCCAAAAAGCCTTGATGAAGTTGTTGGAAATAGGCCTGCAATAGAAGCTATAAGACGATGGAGTGAAAATTATGATAAACCTTTATTTATCTATGGGGCTCCGGGTGTTGGAAAAACGCTTGTTGCTAATCTCTTGGCTAAAGAAAAAAAATGGACAACACTGACAACAGATGCTTCTGACTTGAGAGATAAGGAAAGCACAAAAAACTTACTTAATGCTGCTTGCACAACAAATACTCTTTTTGGAACTACAAGGCTTGTGTTAATTGACGAGATTGATTCTGTTTCTGACAAGAGAGGCGGAGAAGACTATGGTTTTTTTACAGAGCTAGACAAAATACTTGATAAATCCAAACAGCCAATCATCATTATTGCTAATGACCCTTATGAAAATAAAAAATTACGACCTATTTTTGAAAAATGTGAAAAAATAAAGTTTGACTTGCCACCAAAACCATCAATTCTAAAATTTGCTAAGGGCATTTGTGATAAAGAAGATATTGATTATGATCTTGTAGCATTAAACAGAATTGTTGAAAATGCAAGTAATGATGTTAGAGCAACAATGATTGATATTTTTACTCTTTCTTTTGATAAGAAGATAACCCTTGAAGATACAGAATCGCTTGGTGATAGGAAGAAAGACGAAGATGTTTTTAAGGTGTTACAGAAAATTTTCTATCCTAAGGACTTTTATGAAACAAGAAATGTTATTGATACCCTAAATATCAACTGGGACTTGTTAATGCTTTGGGTAGAAGAAAACATTCCTAGACAATACAAGAACACAAATAATCTTAATCGCGCATTTGATAATCTAAGCAAAGCAGACATTAATTATGCAAGGATCAGAGGAAGTAACTGGGTTCTTTTAAAGTATGTTTTTGACTACTTGACAGTAGGGGTCGCATATTCCAAGAAAGACAGAGAAATAAGTGGAGGGTATACTCCATTTCAGTTCCCAAGAGTTATGAGGATGTATACTACAAAAAACAAGACATTGCAAAAGTCGGTTGTAGAAAAAATGAAAGAAAAAATACATTGCTCTAAGAGAATTATCTTAAGAGACTATCTGCCATTTTTGTTAATAATTGCAAAAACAAACAAATGCACTACAGACCTTATAAAACACTTTGGTTTCACTCTTGAAGAAATGAAATATCTTGGAGCAAAGATTACTGAAAAACAATATAAGAAAATAATGGAGTAAACATGCCACCAAAACCTAGAACTGTGCGACCTAGGGCCAGAATAAGACCAATTAAGGTTGTAGAAAAAGCAATTAGTGAAAACCCTCATCTAGAACATGCTTTTATAAAAAGAAGCAGATGCCAAATGAAAAATGTTACTCAAAATAAAGGAAATAAATCTGTATATCTTGATATAGAAAAAACTATAAATTATATAAAGAAAACAGAAAGTAAAGGTGGCACAATCTATTTTGCACACACACATCCAAAAACAAACCCTATTTCTTTGATGCCAAGTATTACAGATCTGGTTTTGTCAAAAAACTCAAATGTAATTTATATAAATGAAGGCAAAAAGATTAGTGGGCAAGTGCAATATCATGTACGCCCTAAATATGAAACATCTTTTAAAAATTTTCAAAAAAAGGCAGGTAAAACTTTTAATCAGTTATCAAAAATCTTTGAACAACAAAATTTGACTTATGAACAACAATTTACTTTTCAAGCAAGTATTTCAAAAATTGTTTTTATAAATGAATTATTAAGTAAAGCAGAAGGTAGAAAATATTTAGAAAAAGAAAAACCAATTCTTAATCACACAAAATATAATGTTGAACTTATGGTATTTTGTTTAGAAAATGGCTTGTTCAATCCAATTGAAATATTAAATTTTTTAAAATATAAACATTTATTTAATAGCAATAAAAGCAGAATAGAGATGTATGAGTTATTAGGGATTCAACTTAAATTTGTAGCAAACAAATATAACGGTTACAGATTTGATCCTAACACTATAGAATTTATAAGAAAATGATTAAACATGGCAAAAAACATAAGAATCGCAATTCTGGATAAAGACAAATGTCAACCAAAAAACTGCAATTATCTTTGTAAGAGGCTTTGTCCAGGTGTGCGAATGAACGAAGAAACAATAATTGTTGAGCCACAAAATATCTTTCCAATTATTGATGAGACATTATGTACTGGTTGTGGTATTTGCCAGAACAGGTGCCCAGAAAAAGCAATATCAATAATTAATATTGGAATGGAACTAGACAACCCGCTTCATCAATATGGGAAAAACATGTTTAGGCTTTTTTCTTTACCAACAATAGAGAAAGGGTTTATTACTGGTGTTATTGGAAGAAATGGTGCTGGAAAAACAACAGCCATTAATATTTTGTCAGGAAATCTAGTTCCTAATTTTGGGGATTACTCTAAACAGGGTGATAAAGAAAAAGTGCTTGAGTATTTCAGAGGCAAGGCAATACAACAGCATTTTGAGGATCTAAGAGACAACAAGACAACAATTGCTTACAAGATACAAAAGGTAGAAGACATCCCAAAAGTCTATAACAAAAAAATAGGCGAACTTATAAATGGCATCTCAAAAGATAAAGATTATAAAGCACAAGTAATAAAAGAACTAGAGCTTGAAAAGCTACTTGAAAAAACACCAAAAGAAATTTCTGGTGGGGAACTGCAAAGAGTCGCAATCGCCTCTACTCTGTTAAAAAATGCCAATCTTTATTTTTTTGATGAGTATTCTACGTTTTTAGATATCAAGCAAAGGTTTAGAATTGCAAAAATCCTAAGAGAAAAGATAAATGAAAAAAACTCTATGCTTATGATAGAACACGATCTTGCAATCTTAGATTACCTGAGCGACTTTGTGCATGTGTTCTTTGGACAGAAACAAGCATATGGTATTTCTTCTAACAAAAAAACCACAAAGAAAGGAATAAACGAGTTTTTAGATGGCTTTTTAAAAGAAGAAAATATCAGAATCAGGACTAATGCCATAACCTTTGTCTCCACACAAGACAAAAGCATAACAAAAAGACTTTTGTTTTTTGAATATCCATCATTTACTAAAAAATTAGGAAACTTCAAGCTTGAAGCAACAGGAGCAAGAGTAAACAAAGGCGAAGTAATCGGAATACTTGGTGCAAATGCAATTGGCAAAACCACATTTATCAAAACTCTTGCTGGCCTAGAAAAATCAGAAGAGAATAATATTGATCTAAATCTAAAAATATCATACAAGCCACAATATATTGACTTAGACCAAGAGATGATTGTTAGAGATTTATTTAGCGGAAAAGAAATAGATCAAGAAATCTTTGCTATGGAACTAAAAAGACAATTTGATTTAGAAAGTTTATTTAATCAAAAAATTGGAGAGCTTAGTGGTGGAGAATTACAAAAAGTTGCAATAGCTTATTGTCTATCAAAGAATGCAGACATCTACTTGATAGATGAGCCAAGTGCTTTCTTGGATGTTGAGCTAAGGCTTGTTGTTTCTACAGCCATAAAAAATATTATCACAAAGACAGAAAAATGTGCATTTGTTGTTGATCACGATCTTCTTCTATTAGATTATATCTCTGATAGAATGCTTTTGTTTGATGGTGTTGCAGGGGAGAAGGGCTTTGTAAAAGGCATTACTGACATACAAGATGCTTTTAATAGTTTTTTAAAAAATGAAAACATGACCTTTAGACAAGATCCTGAGACTAAAAGACCAAGAGCAAACAAGCCAGGCTCACAAAAAGACCAAGAACAAAAAAAAGAAAATAAATATTACTTTACTACCTAACGGTAACTTAGATTATAATCTACTTGTGTCTCAGAATGGCTATAAAGGTTATCAGAAACGGTTACATGACAAATACTACCACTAGGCGCAACACTAACTGTTTTATTAAAAGCCATTCTTTTCTTAACATATGTTGTGGTGTTGCCATTGTTCTTAAGGCAAGTAACTTCTGCAGTTCCAGAATATGGATTTAAACCGCCAATACCAGAAACATCAACATTACAATCATTTCCTATTGCTCGATAATCGTTTTGAAGATTATTGACATAATTTTGAACCTGTGAGTTACTTGCTGAACAACTACTGTGAGAGCCATCAGCTAGAGCATCAGCAATCGCTTGATCTGTCAATAACAAAAGATCATTTGCCTGAGCTTGAGCACTATAGGTAACAATAGCTGAATGATGCGTTGTTGCAGGAAGCATCAAAGTAAGCATCACTAAAATAAAAACCAATTCAAATAAACCTTTGCGCGCCATAATCCTCACAATATATTTTTATTTCTCTTGGTGATTGACTTTTATCAGGTTTGTTAGCATCATAAACTATTCTTCTTACACACCATTTATTAGAAACTTCAGGGTTAACATTTATATCTCCTGAAACATATTTTGTTGCCATCTTATCAATCACAGAGGTTGTCTGCTTATAGACTGGACGATGAAAAGTATAATTAATAAGGCCCATAAATAAAACAAACAACATAACAAAATAAAGAGCAGTAACACTAAATATAAATGCTTTTGATTTCATTAACTTGCCCTCCATACATTTAATGTTATTATTGATGATGATGGGTCAGAAGTATTTGTTACATAATCAACATAAGTGTTTTTGTTTAAATCATCTGTACAGGTAACAACAGGAAATTGGATTGTGTAAGATGGGCCGTCAAATCCTGCTGTTTGACAACCAGTAACTGATACCCCTATAACTTGGCAATTATAATCTAAGGGTATTCCAAGATCTGCTTTTGTTATCGTGGTTGTGGTATTAATGGTTCCGGGAATATAAAAAGAATTTTGTGTATCTTTGACTTTACAATTAATTTTTGGATTATTCAAAAACTTTTGATATGCTAAAGATCCGACACTTGTTAACTCTTCTGTCCTACTATCAACATTTGTTTTATAGATGTCAGTTTCTACAAACTTTATTAACAAGAAAAACATAAGTATAATTATAACTACTGCAAATAGCACATCTAATAACATTACTTGTCCTTTTCTTGTATCCATCATATTTGCTTACACTCTATTTTTGTTGAAGGCTTATTGCATATGATTGTCTCCCCACAACTTATTATTCCAGAAATATTAAAATCATCTTTTGGAAGATTAACATCCATATCTGTGTGGATATTTGAATAGTCAGTTTGAACAATCAACATTTGAGTATCTAGGTTTATATCTACAAAACAAGAGGTTATTTTCTTGCTAGCAATTGTAATTGTTGGTAAACGATAGGTTGCATTATAATCTACTATGTTAGTATCTGCCAAAATGTTCTTTTGCGCCTCTAAAAATTCATTAACAGAAAGAGCAATTGTTAGCTCTTGCTCTTTTATCTTGTTTATCTCTAAAGAATAAACTGCTTGTTCTGCTAAATTATTATAAACATAGATAAAGGTAATCAAAAAAATAATAATTATTAGAACCTCTATTGAGAGTTGGCCTTTTTTAGTAAACATATACTAAAAAGAAAGAAAGGAATAGTTTTAAAACCATTCTTTTTTATTAAAAAACTAGATAAGGGTTGTTGCAATAACCTCTATTTCGTTTACTCCAGAAATTCCTTTTAAAAAACTCTCTAGCTTTTCTAAAAGGCCACCTATTTTGTCAGAAAAAACATAAGAAACCTTGACTACTGATAAGCCAAAACCAATAGGTTCTAGGTCAACAGTATTAAGCTTAAACTCTGTTCCAGGAGAGTTGTTTTTAATAAATTCCTGAATTTTTTCTGTGTCTTCTATTTCCTCAGGAAATAGTTTATAGACTGTTAATATATCTCCCATATATTTCACCTTTATGGCCCAATAAACCCACATTCTTTACATCTATAGGTCTTTGATGTAGTTTTACATCTTGTACATCTTATGATTTTGCTTTTATTACAAGATGGGCATTTAAAATGCGTAAAGTTTAATGTAACTTCTTTGTTACAGCATGTACATTTATCCATTTGTTAAACACTCCTTTTTCTATAATTTGTTTAAAATTATTATTTTAAAAAACGAATAATTTAAAGTATTACTTATACTATAAATATTATAGAAAGAATATTTTTATAAATGGGTTTGTAGCATAGTCTGGATAGTGCAGCTGGCTTCGGACCTGCAGACGGGGGTTCAAATCCTCCCAAACCCGCTAAATTACAAAAAGTTCTCTCTTGGATAAAAGAAGTCTGTAAAGTATGGCATAATTTCTGTGTTCTTTGTGTATAACTTTATAATATTCTGTTCTACAAAGACTTCGTATTTTATATCAAAATGAAGATGAGCAAAATCATCAATAACATCTTTTATCTCAATAAATCTTCTTGACTTTATGCAATACCATCTTTCATCTTTTATAAAAGGACCATAGATTGCTTTTGAGTTTTCTATAAATTTCTCTGAGTTAGTTATGTCGCTAACATAAGGCCCTATCGCTTTTTCAAATTTAGGAAGAGTGAGCATATCTGTCATAAGAATAATATAGGCATATTTTGATTTTTCTTCAAAGTAGATATTTGATTTTAAAATAGAAAATTTTTGATTTTCAAGATGAGCAGAAAGCTTTGTTAAATATTTTCTTAGCTTTGACCAAACAATATCCTTGACCAGCCCATCAACATCAAACTCAATTGTTGTTAATGGAGCATTATTAACCCAAGTAACCAACTGATGATAGGTTTGAGCCTTATTCTTGTTAGAGAAAAACTCAGTTGTTGGATTTGTTAAAAATGCTCTAGATGCAGCAATAAACCTTGATAACGTAGTCATGCTTACAGCACTTGCCACATTCCTTTTTTTATCAACAGGGTCAATCATAACAAACGCATCATCAAATGACCCTAGACAATCTATGTCCTCAGAAGCAAGAACTAACCTTACTGGTGTTTGCCAATTAGCCACACGCTCTAAGGTTTTTATGAAATCGCCATAATAAAGAATCAAAAGCTCACAAAGATAGCCGGAAAAACCTTGATATTGAGGATCTGCGCCATAACAACCAATATATCTTAAAAAATACTTTAAAAGTCTAACTTCATCTTTCTTTGTCTCTTTCATGTTTTTAAGAATATACGCTTGATGGAAAGGAGTCCTATCAACTGAAGAAATCATCTCATCTGTTGAGTCAATCTTATATGCAGGAACTAAATCTATCTTGTAGCCATCAATAACTCCTCTAACATATGGGTGCTCAGAATAGACCTTCTCTGAGAAATAGCCTTTAAAGAAATTTTGGCCAATCTCTAATGCCTCTTTTGTGAATTCTTCTTTAGATATATCTTTTGGATATAAGACAAAAATATCAAAATCCTTTGTTTCTTTTAGATTAGTATTTCTTGCTGCAGAACCTGCAAGAATAACATCTAGGTGTTTGCCTGGCAGGCCTTTTGCTCTCTTTATTAATTTGTCTGTAAATGTCTTTTCTTTAAGTATTTGTGTGTCTGTTGGCTTTATTAGGCTTAATATTTTTTTCTTTGTGTCTTTATAAGTGCTTATCTTTGACTTGTCTATCCCTACATACATAAAAATCAGTTTTTTTCCTTTTTTATTAACATATAAATTAACAACAAAGATATTATAAATCTAATCTAGGCCTTGTGTTTTTAAGTATTATGTAGTATAGTATATTTATGTCACTTAAAGAAATAATTATTAGAGAAATAAGAAAAATAAAAACAGAAATTGTCTCGCCATTGGCTATACAGATACCTGAAGGACTAAAACAATTCTCTACTCTTATACTTGAAGAACTAAAAGACTACTCCCCTGCTCTTTTTGTTGATCCTTGCTATGGTGCTTGCGATATCAAGTTTAAAGAAGCAAAAGAATTAGGATATAAAACACTTATTCATTTTGGGCACAGACAATTGCCAGGCCTAAAAACAACAAGGGCATTAAAGATTATTTATGTGCCATTAGACTTTGAATATTCTAAGGAACAAATAGATTTTATTGTTTCAGAAATAAAAAAACAAGAACTTAAGAAAATCTCGCTTGTTACAACTGTGCAATATCTTTCAAATATCCCTTTAATCAAAGAAAAACTAAAAAAAGAAAACATAGATGTACTGGAATCTAAGAAAACAAAAAGACTGCAAGAGCATCAGATACTTGGTTGCGATTGTTCTAATCTTTGTGATTTTGTAAATCCTATTGTTTTTGTTGGAGATGGAAGGTTTCATATAAACAACGTCTCTTACAATCACAGAAAACAAGATGTATACCTAATCAACCCACTTATTGGGCAATCTGAAAAAATAATATATGATGAGTTGTTTTTAAGACAAAGATATGCTGCAATTGCTAGGGCTCTTGAATGCAGGTCTTTTGGAATACTTGTAAGTAGCAAACCTGGACAAAACAGACTAAAGCTTGCAAAGAAAATAAAAGCACAACTAGAAAAACAAGGAAAAATCGCAAACATACTAGTAAGCGACTATATTTCAGAGAATTATCTTCTTGGCATAGATGTTGATTGTTACGTTAATACTGCTTGTCCTAGAATAGCATATGATGACTTTAATAGCTTTAAAAAGCCGATCCTTTCTGCTACAGAAATTGAACAAATATTTAATATAAAAAAAGAAATAAAAATAGACCAAATAAACTAGTTATTTGAATCTTCTAAATTGCTATCAGAGTAATTAGAGTCAGGTGAGTTTGGGTCTTTTTCAGAATTGCTAATCAAGAAATCAGCTAATTTGCTTTTTAGGTTTTCAACCTTTGATAGCACATTTTCTAGATCCGGATAATTTGCACTTAATAAAAGATAGGTTGAAACTAATAAATCGTTTTCAGATCTAGAATTGATTATTATTTTCTTTTCTAAAGGATAAATGTCAACTCTTGATTCCTTAAGATTAGAGTTTGGAGTGTTGATTACTAGCTTTGATTCTATTTGTGAAAATAGAGCCTCACACTCTGAAGCATTTAGATCAACACTTGTAAGGTTATCCCCGTAATTTGTTGAGCATTTTATTATTGAAGAATCGTTATCAATACGGTTGTTAATGTTGATTGTATTTTTATCTTTAAAAACAAAGACTGTGGTTGCTAGAATTGATGACTCTAGAACAGGGTTTGTCTCACCTTGATAGGTATCAATTAAATTTGTGGATATTGCAACTTGATTAGAATCTAAAATAACTTGCAAGGCCTCTTTAATTGGCATATCTTTAGAATAAAAATTAATGCCATTCTCTGTTTCTTTGAAATCAAATTTTGTGTTTTGGTAATATGCGTAGGCTTTAAAAGCTATAAACCCAACAATAAGGGCAATGAAAAAAGCCACTACAAAAACAGATAATTTCTTGTTTGCTTTTTTTATATTTGCTTTTTTTTGAATCTCTCTAACACTTTGTGTTCTGGCTTCAGATAACGCTCTTACCATATTTTTTCACTTATTTTTTTTATATTGTCTTTTAAATTATCGTTTATTTTTACTTTTGTATATTTGATGTTTTTAGAATCAAAGATTTCAGAGATATAGCCATGTTCTTGACAAAAGATGTTTTCTTCTATCTTAACAGGACCATAGCCCCTTTTCTTTAGTCTTTCATAGATCAGCTTTTTATTTGCTGTTAGTAATATTATTTTATCAAAACATTTTAGATTGCTTTTAGAAAGCTCACACCATAAGTGACCTTCAAAGATAAGATTGTCTTTTGATTTTAGATAATTTGAAATTGATTTATTTAGGTCACCAATACTTACTACATATTCCTTGTTGCCTTCTATTACTTCAAAATTACCAAGATTGTTTTTTTTACAATAATCTTTATCATTTATTACTTTGTATTTTTTTTGTTTGCCAAGTTCTTTGGAAATCTCTGACTTGCCAACACCAGGAATTCCAGAAATTAAAATTTTCATAATAATCTATCTTAATCTTATGCTTTCTAAATCTTGAATTGCCTTTGCATCAACATTGTGTTTTCTGCCAATATAATTTGCAAACTCTTGACAAGAATCTCCATGATTAACCAAAATGGTTTTTGGCATAGGCTTTAACATATTTAAGAAATTTAATAGCTCTGCTCTATAAGAGTGACCACTAAAAGAATCAACAGTTTCTATTCTCATATTGATTTCTAGATTTTTATTTTTTCCATCTTCAACAACAGGCATAGATTTTAGGCCTTTTTGTATCTTGTAACCAAGGGTGTTTCTTGCTTGATAACCTACAAACACCAAGGTGTTGTTAGGGTCACTTGCAAACCTCTGGAAATATTTCAGAGATGGCCCGCCTGTTAGCATTCCAGAAGATGCCAAAATAACTGTGCCAGGAGTTATCAACTCTTCGCCTTCCTTTGCGTCATCAACAGTTACAAAAATATCTGAAAGGAATGGAGAATTGTTTTGTAGAACTCTTGTCTTAATATTTTTCTTTAAATATTCTGGGTAAACTGTGTGAATTGCAGAAGCTTGTCTTGTCATTCCATCTACTAGAATCTTTGAGGCCTTTAGTTTACCTTGTCTGTAGTATTCTTCAAGAATAATCATTGCCTCTTGTGCTCTACCAACAGAGAAGACAGGAATCAAAGTTATTCCTCCTTTTTCTGTAGTCTCATTAATCACATCGATAAGGTTTGCCTCAGAATGCATTCTCGATGGTGTAACGTCCTTGCCACCATATGTGCTTTCCATAATCATAGATTCTAGTCTTGGGTAGTTAATGTCCATATTGTTGAATAACCTTGTAAAGCCAAACTTGAAATCACCTGTATAAACTAGATTTTGTTTGCCTTCACCAATATGTAAATGAACAGAAGCAGAACCTAATATGTGTGCTGCATCATGGAAAGTTAATCTAATTCCAGGAGCAATATCTGTTACTTCTCTATAGTCTCTAGTTATTGTGTGCTTGATTACTTCTTTAACATGCTCTTCCAAGTAAGGAGGTTCTCTTCCACTTTTAACAGCAACATCAATCAAATCAAATTGAAGTAATGCCATCAAGTCCCTTGTTGGCTCTGTACAATAGACTGGGCCACTATAGCCTGCTTTAAAAAGATATGGTAGAAAACCACAATGATCAATATGAGCATGACCTATAATTACAGCATCAAGCTCATCTAAAGGAAATCTTAAAACGTCAAGGTATGGTGCTTCTTCATTTTTATCAGAAGCATTAACCCCGCAATCTAAAAGGATCTTTGTGTCTGGAGTTTCTAAAAGAATACAGCTTCTTCCAACCTCTCTAAAACCACCAAGAGCAGTTACTCTTATCCAATCATTATTGCTTACAGGTGGGCTATAGATGGTGTTTGCCACAGACTTTAAGAAGGCCTTTCTTTCTGAGCTACTTTTTAACAAAGTTAATCTTACTCTTTTTAGAATTTCAGAAGGCTCTGTTGGTGCTCTTATTATTCTTGGTATCCAGCCTGTTTTTTTAATGATTTCTCTTGATATTGCACCTTGCTTACCAATAACAACACCTGGTTTTATTGCCTCAATTACTACTTCGCTAAAATATGAATCAAAAAATGTGCTTTTAACATCAGCATCGTCAGGAACAATCTCTTTAATTATTTTTAGTGCTTCTGCGGGATCCAGCAATATGCTTTTCTCAGACCTGATATTTATTCTTTTTTTTAAGCTTTCAGCAAGCTCTCCAATTATTGATTTCTCTTCAAAAAAAATAAGTGGAGTATCTGTGTAGATACCTATTTCTGGGCCTTCGGCTTCTATCTTAGATACATTTATTTTTTTCTTGGCTAGAAATTTTTCTATATAGTCTTTGATAGTTTTGAATTCGTCTTCCATAATATTTTCCTGTTTTTAAAACTAGTTTTTAAATTAAAAAAAAGAAATTAATTGTATTTGACAATTGGTAATTCTTCTATATGGTCTTTTTTTACAACAACAATCTTTATTCCTTGCCCGCCTGTGTAAATATCCCTTTTCTTTGCTGAAGAGATTGCTTCTTTTGCAAGCTTTATTGCTTCATCGGTTGTTAATCCTTTTTTAAAGTTTCTATCAAGAGCACTTAATGCCAGTTCTGAGCCAGAGCCAGAATATGAGAAATCCTTTTCTTCAACTATTCCTCCTGCTATATCTATGTTGTAAAGCGCCAAGCCACCAACAGAACCAGCAAGAATAAACTGAGTAACATATGGAACCATCTTATTAGCATTTAGGATGTTTGAAAGAAGAGTTGCACAAGCCTTTGTTGTCATAGGCGTCTTGCGTTCTAACTCAAAAAGATTTGCTTGAACTTTTAGAAACCTTACTAAGACTAATGCATCACCAACAGAACCTGCAATCGTTACTGCAAGTTGATCATTAATGTTGTAGATTTTTGTCATCTCAGTATTTGATTGCAGATTACCCATAGTTGCTTGCATGTCAGCAGCAAGAACTATTGAATCCTTTGCAACAATAGCTACTGTTGTTGTACCGGTCTTATATGTTTCCAAAATCTCTCTGCCCCCTTTATTGTTTTTTCTTCTCATAGTTTTCTATAAAATGCACATTTTCAAAATTACAGGTGTCAAAAACAGACTGTATAAAAATGTATTTTATGTATTCAATTTCCTTAGGCATTGCGCCAGGAATTATTAACTCTAAAATTTTATCTTTTACTTGGACTTTTGTTTTGTCTTTAGGCATAAAGAAAAAATACTTATCAAATAATGCCTTTGATTTCTCTGAATCGTTTACACAAACTTTCTTTAAAGTAATCTTATAATCAAGATCTCTGCCAGCAAACTCGTGGTTAAGATCAATTTGCACTCTTCCTCCAGAAACATTTAAGACCTTTGCTTGGCGATTACCAAGATTGATAAACATTCCAGGCTTTGGGTCTATATTTTCTTTTTTGAAATCTGCTAATGGTAATAATTGTATAAGTTTAGGGTCTCTTTCGCCAAATGCTTTTTCTTTAGTTACGGAAAATTCTTTTGTTTTGCCAATCTCTAAATCCTTGATGTTTTCTTCAACAGCTTTAAGTAGCTCGCCCTTGCCAAAAACCACAACTAATGGTTTATATTGTATTTTTGGATCATAGATGTTTGCTTCTTTTGCTATGTCCTCGTGTGTTGTGTCAAGAACAGAATTAGTGTTTTTATCTTTGATTATTAAATCTAACTCAATTATGTCGTTGTTGTTTATCATTTTTATCTCCTCTTATAAATGCCTTAATAAATTATTATTGCTTTTTTGTTTTTTAAAAGATGCCATTCGCATAATCATTTTTTTAGAAATTCGTGATTTTATTTAAATAGTATATAATATAGGAAACAATTATATTATAAAGCTTATCTTTGCAGGAAATGAAATTATTATTTCTCTCAATGCCAAAGTTAAAAATTCAGGATTTCTCTCACTGACAATGAGAAAAAATAGAGACCCAGTTGTAAGCCATTTACTCTAATAACCATTTCACTCTAAAAAAATCAAAAAAAGTATTCGGAATACATTACGAATTATTATGGAAAGATAGATAAAGGAAAGGAATAATCAAAATGAGACATTGATCATCTTTAAATTTCAAATTTTGTTTCAGCTTCTATAAATAAAAAACCATTGCATTATATTTATTTAATGACAAAGGAACTAATTTCTGAGATTTTAGAAACAAACGGATACCTATCACTAAATCCTGTTCAAAAAAAAGCAAGCGAGCATATTGGAAAAAACCTACTTGTTTGTGCTCCAACAGCTTCAGGAAAAACCACTATCTTTGAAATGTATCTTTTGTATTTTGCAGTAAGTAAAAAACAGAAAGTAATCTACATATCTCCACTTAAAGCATTAACCTTTGAACATTATCAAGATTTTAAAAAGAAATATTCTAAAAAACATGACTTGAGTTTTGGAATATCAACTGGAGACCTTGACAGCTCTTCTAAAAATCTCTCGAGCTATGATGTTTTGTTTTTGACATTTGAGAAGTTTGACTCTGTTTTAAGGCACGAGCCTGAATGGCTAAAAGATATTGGGTGTGTTTGTATTGATGAGATACATGAGCTTGGACAAGACAATCGTGGAACAACCTTAGAAGTTTTAATAACACAAATAAAGGTTAATTTTCCTAAAGTGGTTTTTCTAGGACTATCAGCAACAATCGGCAATTCCCAAAGCCTTGCTAAATGGCTTGATGCAGAACTTGTCACTAGCAGTTACAGGCCAATACCACTAGATATTGGGATTAGCTATGCAAACAATATCTATTTTGATCAAAGAAAAATAGAACTTGCAGAAGTTTGTAAAGAAAATCTTGGTAACATCATCAACGACACACTTAAAATGAATAAACAACTTATTGTGTTTTGCAACTCACGAAGTAACACAATATCTTTTGCTACAAAATATAGAGAACTGGTTAAGAAATATCTTAATGAAAAAGAGACCCTAGAACTAAGAAAGGTTGCCAAGGTTGCAGGAGATACCTTAGAGACACCAACAAAGCAATGCCTTTCTCTATATTCTGATATCTTGTGTGGAACTGCATTCCATAATGCTGGACTTGTTTATAAGCAAAGACAAATAATTGAAGAAGAATTTAGAAACGGAAAAATAAAAGTGATTTTTGCAACCCCAACGTTAGCTGCAGGAATTAATCTTCCTGCTTTTAGAGTTGTTATCACTACAGTTTATCGCTTCTCAAACGGCTCAATGGTTTTAATACCAGTTAATGAGTTTCATCAGATGACTGGAAGAGCAGGAAGGCCAAAATATGACAGTAAAGGCGAAGCAATAGTAATGGTTAATAAAGAAGGAGATATCCAGAGAGTTTATAACTCTTATGTGATTGCTCAACCAACAGACATAGAATCGCAATTATCAAAAATTAATAATCTTAGAACACAGCTTTTGTCTATCATATTAATCAATAACCTAAAATCTATAACAGAAATAAATGCCTATATAGAAAAAACATTCTACCATTTTGTGTTTGGTGGAGATCAAGAGATAAAAGAAAATGTTCTGGAGATTGTTGATGAATTTTCTGACTTTGGGTTTATTGAAAAAAAAAGGGAGGATATCAAGCTAACAGAAATTGGAAAGAGAGTTTGCCTTTTGTATATTGACCCTCTTTCAGCTAACAATATCTTAAAAGACTTAGAGATTAAAGAAAAGCAAAAAGACATTGAAGAACTTGAAAGAGTTTTTGTTATTGCCAATACTAGTGAATGTTATCCTTACTTGAGAGTCAAGAGAGAAAAGGAAGAAGAAGTTTTTGATGTTCTTGAAGAGCTAAAACCTAAGATTTACTTTGATTACGAAGATATTAATCTTTTAGAAAAAATAACATTAGCACAAATGCTGAAGGATTGGTTAAACGAAGTTACAGAAAATGACATTATCGAAAGATATGGCACCACTCCTGGGCAACTACAGGAATTTATAAATAAAGCAATCTGGATAAACCATTGCACACAAGAACTGATAAAAACCACAAAGAAAAGCCTAAAGCTCTATAAGGAATATTCAGATCTTGAACTAAGGCTAAAATATGGAATTAAAAAAGAACTTTTGCCTTTAGTTGAACTTAGAAATATTGGAAGAGTAAGAGCAAGAAAGCTTTTTAATTCTGGAATAACAGGAATTGGAGATATCAAAAAGAACCCAGAAAAGTTTTTACAAATAATTGGAAGGGTTGGTCTTGAGGCTTTAAAAGAATTAAAGATTGAAATTCCAGAAAATTATCGCGACAAAAAAGAAGATAGCAAAATTTCAGATTTTTAAAACTAGCACCATCTTTTATCATCTGCTTCTGGCTTGATTAGCTCTCGTGCAAGGTTTGTTGCGTAGTTGCCCTTGTCAAGAGTAAAAGAAAGAGTCAAAGATAAAGATCCATCTTGGTTTTTAGAATCATCTTCTATTGAAATTAATCTTAAATCATGAACAGGAACCCTTATTGAACGAAAGTCGCCCTTGCTTGAGAGAACCGAATGGTCTTTGTTATAAAAGTCGTTAAGGGTGATTCCTTCTTTGTCCAAGATATAATGAGAAATCTCGCCAGCAAGGCCTTCTTGTAATTTTGAAGAAAAGCCAAAAAGAGGTATCATTATCTCGCCGTTAACAACAACATCGCCATCTATCTTTTCTAGGCCATATCCTCTTTTTATTCTCTCATTTATTATTTCATTAAAAAGATATGATTGATATGCATGAATAAAAAGATACTGAATTGCTTTTGGTAATGCCTTGAATGCGCCAAGATAATTGTCCGGATTGTTTGCTAAAAAATTAAGCATTACTCTTTCATAGCCGGTGCCTGTTGGAAAATCATAAGCATGTTTCTTAAAATTTCTATCCTTATTTAGTTGTGCTCTGGCTTCTTGTAATTCTTTTGACTCAAGCTCTTGAGGTTCTGTTAAATACATCATTACTGCTTCTTCATATTTGTGCTGTAAAAGAAGCTTGCCAACCTTGTGAGTTATGTTTCTTGTTCCGCCAAATCTTTGCTCACCAAAATAATTGATTAAGCCCTGTTGGTTTATTTGCTTTTCAAAATCAAGGTATAGCTCTTTTAACTCATCTTTTGTTAGCCCTTGAATTTTCCTAAAAGTTAAAGTAAAACGATTTTGCTTTAAGTCACCAATATCTACTCTGTTCTTTGACCAAGAGGGGTTGTAAATCTTAATATTTTTAAAATAAAACTTTGATAGCCTTTCCTCACTTGGTTCATAAATTGAGATCCTCTGAACAGTCATTGCTCTTTTGTCTTTAAGGCCGGCATAGCCAAATCTTTTTTTACTAGTTCTTAAAAATCTTGACATCTCATTAATTGCAGTTGTTGTTGACAGATTGAACTTTTCCATATCCACAAGAAGCTGGTCATTATCTTTTTTCTTTTCAAAGACTTCTTTCCAGTTGATTTCTGAAACCTTCTTGTCTGGGAGATATGTTAGGTTTGTAGAATAAGTATAACCAATTTCTTCAACAATGAAATCCTCACAAAATTGTTTGATTCTTCCGCCAATACCTTTTGTTGTTGTTATATGTTTGAAATCCATAAACTATACTTATTTATATCTTAAAAATGCACCAAGACCACCAAAGGTATTAAGAAATTGATTACCTTCTGGAGTTTCAATAGAAACAAGAACTACTTTTGTGCCATAATTGTGTGATATTTCCACTAAATATTCATAAAGATCTGCAATCTCTACCTCTTCTTCGTTTGTAGAAGATTCACAATATTGGCAAAGCACAGGAGAGGTTATTTGTTTGTTCTTGTCTCTAATAACTTTTGGGGTAAATTGATTACAAGAAGTACATTGATATTTATACACACTCCATTCTAGGCCTTCTGAAACAATAACAACTTCTGCTTTTCCCTGCATAATGCTTTCAATAACTTCATTATACCCATATGTTGCAAGACCGTTTGTTGCAACCTTTTCTATAAACTTATTTACCAATTGTCTTTCTTTAATAATACTTGCATCTTTTAGAATTTCTCCTGACTTATCAAGCATCTCTTTGATTCCTGATTCGTCTGTATAGCTTGTATCAAGAGTTCCCAAAATCATGTTTTTTAGTCTGTAATCCAATTCACTTTCTTCTAAAAACTCATGTTTAGTCATTCCTGGCCCACCGACAATTATGCCTTTTAGTTTTGGGATATCAACCATACTCACATTCATTCTTTCTCCAACTCGCCTATAGAAATCCTGTGCTGCCTTTTCTCTTAATCTTTCAAACCTTACAGAAGACTGACCACCGGCTCTTGTCTTTCCAGGAACACCGCTAGTCTCATGAAGAATTATCCTGTATGACTTGCCAGTTAAAATTGCAACTGTTGCTTCTCTCTTATCAATAGTCACCAACCCATAAACCTCATCTGTTAAAGCCATATCCTCTAGAGGAGCTGTGTGAAACTCAGAATCGCACCAATAGAGTTTTGTTGTCAATGGCTTTGGCGGGGTTATTGTTAAAAGAACAACATCATTTTTTGCAGGGTTTTCAGAAACATTACCTGAGAACAGGACAAGGCCAGTTTCTGGAAGTTTAAAATCTATTTGTCTTAAATAATTAGTTAATCTTCTTAAAGCGGCTTGAACATTTTTTCGGGTTTGTTGGGACTTGATATTTGAGCTTTGTGAGATTTCATCAGTCAGTTGTTTAGTAACTGAGGATCTATCTGCGTTTGGAGGAATATATAGGCTAATTAATTGTGTTCCATCTCCTTTATAGGTCTTAATCTCTTTAAGTTTTTTCTTTAATAATAGAATTTGTGATTCGTCCATATTTGATTCCTATTAATATTATATAGAAAGAAAATAAATATAAACTAAGAAGATTTATTTATCTTTATTGTAAGTAAAAATTGCAATATTCATATTAGCGACTGTGTTCTTTTAAACTCTCGCTTTGGTATGGGAATGAAATCCATATTTCGTTAATTATCTCATTTATTGCAAAATCAGGAACAAATTCTTGTTTTTTCTTTCTGTAAAATAAACAAGCTAGTTCTATTGAAGTTACTGCCTTATTTTGTTTTATTACTTTTATAATATCTTGAACTATTGGTTCCATAACATCATCAACCAATAACACCCTGCCTTTTATTGGGTAGATTGTTGAAATTGTGCCAACAGTGTATTTGTGACCAAGGTATTTTGCAGAAATTACAGCTAATGGTTTATTAAGCATTTCAGAAAGAATCTTGCCAAGGAACAACCCGCCACGACTAACACAAATAATCAAATCAATTTGTTTATCCTTGTTCTTTTCTTTGATTTTTTTAATAAGCTCAAAACACAAGCCCTCAAGCTCGTTCCATGACATCAAATACATAATAATAATGAAAACCAAATACTTAATAAATATATTTTATTAGATTAATTCATCAAGCTCTTTGTTGTTCTTTTCTTTTCTTGCCTCAAAGGACTTGGCAAGACCAGATAACGAGACATCAAGATGTGATTCTTGTGATTTCCTTTTTCTAACCTTGAAAAAAACAGGATAAGAACTAGCTTCGCCAACAATCAATGCTTCGCCAACCCTTAGAGATGTTATCATATTAATGGAATTTTGATCAAGGCCTTCGCTTGATTCACCAATATGCTTAAGATCATAAGGATTTGTTATTCTTAAGATAATGTGAGTGTTTGCTTGAGACAAGATGGTGGTAGACAACTTTACTGGCCTTTGAGAGATTAACCAAACGCTTGCTCCAAACTTTCTTCCTTCTCTTGCAATTGTTTCCAGAATGTTTTTTGCAAGAGCATTCTCTCTACTTGCCATCTCCGGAGCATATTGATGTGCTTCTTCAACTACAAGAGTAAATGGCGGAACAGAATTGTGTTCCATTCTTGCTCTAAAAAGTTTGTTTGCAAAATAATACAAAATAATTTGCTTTTTCTTTTTATCTATTTCTCTTGATAGATCAATGATTGTTAGTTTTCCTGGAGACACAACATCATTAATTGATGGATAATCAATCTTATCAAAAAGGCGATAACGCTCCAAGTCCAAAAGACGATCTCTTAGGTTCTTTGCAGTTTTATCGTCTTCTTCTAGATTGTCTATTTCTTTAATTATTGTTTGTAAAGAATAAGGGCCCGCGCCATGTTTCTTGTCTTCATTTAGTTTTGTTATGACTTTTGAAAGCCTTATCTTTTGAGGAGCTGTTAGCTCTGGAATCAATGTAGAGTAAAAGCCAGCAGATAGGCCTGTACAACCAATCTTAACATCTTTTGAATCTATTAATGTGACCTTAGAAGAATAATCAGTTTTGGTTTTGTCTGTTGTGCTTTGGGCAAAAGAAGAATATTCTCCATGAGTATCAAATAACACTACGGCTATTCTTCCTTGTTCTTTTGTTCTCTCAAGTAATTCCTCAATAATTACAGAAGTTAGATAACTTTTTCCTGCACCTGATTGTGCAAGAATTGCCAAGTGCTTTTGTAAAAGCCTATCAACATTAAGAGCAACATCAAGATTTGGATGCTCAATAGCACCTAGAAAAACCCCTGACTTATCAAAATGCAAAAATTTAGAAAGCACGACTGGATCTGCTAAATAAACCTTTTGGCCAGGAGAGACTGGAAGATTTGTTCTTGTAAAGCCTTTCAAAACAGAATAAACTCCAAGAGGCTTAACAACAGCTTCAAGAAACTCCCACTCATCACTTGGAAATAATTTTTTAATATCAACATTATTATTTTCAAAGTCCTTAACAGAATCAGAGTTTTCAAAATATCTGTTTCTTTTTATAACATCAGTAACTAAACCAATAAGAGAGCCTTGAGAATAATCGATCTGGATATATTCTCCTTTAAAGACGTCATTTTTTGTACATACAAAAGAAAGCTTAGTGGTTGATGGGCCATCAATTGTAGAAATTACAATTCCTTTTTCTTCTTTTGTAGTCATATTAAAAAAATCACCTGATATAACTTACTGGCTCTTCTTTTTTCTTTGCTATTTCTTTTATCTCTTTTTGAATTTCTTTAAATGATTCTTCAATTTTTTTTGCTTTAATATCTATTTTTTTCATATCAACTTTAAAATCAAAGAGAGCACAAATTGCTCCAACAACACTTCTTGCAGAACCCTGATCTCCAAAAATTAGTTTTTGATCTGTTTCGCCCATAAAACAACAACCAGATATCTTGTGGTTATAATAAGCAACACCAACAAGAAGGCCAGCAACACCAGAAATCAATGTGTTTCCTTGAGTATCATCAAAAATAATGTTTTTTATCTTTTTCTTTCTTAGTCTTTCTTTGGTATCCTTATCACTTGAAACTGCTAGAACTCTTGGCTTTTGGTTAAGTCTTTTCTCGCCAATATTTAGGCCTGCAAAAGTATAGATCTCTTTTACTCCTTGCTTTTTTGCAAACTCAGCAAGCTTGGCAGAGAACTCATAGTGTTCTTGGCTATTAGAAAGGTTTGTCAGGTTTGGCTGAACTGGCCCTGCTACAAAAAGAAAATCTCTTGATTTTCCTTTATAAAGATAAATCTTATCAGAAATTAATTCTAATAATGATGATTTAGCATGAACTGCTGGAGGAAAAGTATCAGAAACAATAGTTGCATAAACATTTGATTTTGGTTGTAATTCAAAGACCAGATAATCAATTGCAATCTTGCCAACAAGACCAATGCCAGGAAGACCAACAAGCATTACTGGATTTTTTAGTTTTTGCTGTTTAATAACATCAATTTTTGTTACCATATTTTAAACACCCTTAATTAGATTTAGATTTTTCTTGAGGAATAACTTTAAAGTTTGAGCCCTTTAAAGATTTTTCAAGCTTTGTTGTAATTTCATTAAACAACTTTGAAGCAGTCTTATAGTCTTTTGCAGTAACTGTCAACTCATATCTTCCAGCAGAAATGTAAGTTATGCAAGCAGACTTGTAATCATCGGTTATTTTCTTTAATGCCTTTTTTATAATCTCAATTCCTGTTTCTGATGGATTAGAAATTTCTAAAACCCCATTGATTTTCTTGTCTTTAATGGTTATGCTTTTACTTAAAATCTCAACAAGCTTGGCTGCATATTTTTTATCAATCTCCGGAAATGTTTCAATTCCGTTTTTTAGAATATGAATAAACCCGCTATAAAGTCTTGTTTCTCTTTCTAAAATTGGTTCAGCAACACAAGACCAAACCTCTTCATCACTAACTTTTAGTTCCTTGGCAATTGCAGACAATAGGCTTTGTGCTCTTTTAAATAAACGATAATCTGAAATTTTTCTTTTCTCTTCTGCTGGTGTTACTCTATTAAAAGAAAGATCAATTTGATTTTTATAATTGTCAATATGAAGAACCTTTGCTGCTCTTATTTGGTTAGTTTTTGCATGATTATGTATGTTTTTTACCCATGTTGAAGAAACTTGAGAAACATGAATAAACCCTTCAAGATTATCATACTCTAATAATTCTACAAACACTCCATAGTCTGTTACTTTTGTGACTTTACAAATCACTATATCTGAAACTTTTGGATATTCTGTCATCTTATATTCACAACCTATTCTATTTTTTGAACAATATTTTTTGAAGAAAGTATCAAAAAGATATTTTCTGGAATCTCACATATCGCATCTTTATCAAATGGCCCATATTCGCGCATATCTGAACCAATAAAAGAAGGAATGCTAGAAAGAGCAGTAACCTTTACCAAAGGCACACGCTTTTCTTCTTTCTTGGTTTTTGTTCCAAACAAGCTTTCTGTATATTCTGCTTGCTTATCAAGAAGCTTTTTAATATCTTTAACAAAATCAATTTCAAAATCAATCAAGTTATCTTCAGAAAGATTATTTGTTCTGCTATATGTTAAACAAAGATTAAGGCATTTCTTCAATCTTATTTCTCTGATTTTATTTACTGTTTGTTTTAACATTTCAAATTTTTTCAAATCAGCTGGTGATAGGCTTTCAAGAGCAGAAAGATATTTTGTTTTTTCTAAAGTTAGATATTTCTTAAGCTCTTTATAAAATTCAGGATCAAGTTTTGTTAGTTTTGGTGACTTTGTCTCAAGCCTATATATCCTTGATAATTCATCAAAATCAACTTTATAATCCATCATTTTAATACACCTTTTAATAATAAATAAACACTTACGTATTCTGGGAGTTCTAGTTTCTCGCCTAGACTATAAGGACCAAACTCTTGCTCAAGCAACCTAAACCTTGGAACAGGCCTAGTCACTTCTCCATTTCTATCTTTATCAGGCCTAAAAAGAACAGGATCCAAAAAAGGATCAAACTTTTCTAGTGCTTCTCTGTCTTTTAGTTTAGTTGATAAAAGCCCGGTTCCGCCATGAATGGTATCTGGCATTCTCATGATTTTATAGATATCACTTGAAGATGCTGGATCTATTCTAAAACCAAGCCTAGAAATTGCAATAGCTAATAAATCCTCCCAAAATTTAGCATCCTTTACAGATTCGCTTGTAAAATTATGCCATAATATATTATTATACATCTTATTTAAAATAACTTCTTTATGCTCTAGCAGTTTATTAATCTTTACTTTTGAATAAGAAAAGTCTTTTTTCAGGGTTTTTTCGTCCATTTCTTGTATGTAGTTTCTTAGATATGTGATTAGTTTGCCTGCCCAGCCATTCTTTGTGTCAGGACTTGGGCAAAACCATTGTTTTCCCTTATATTCAAAGCCAAGTTTACTAAGATCTAAATCTTTGCCTTGGATATAGTTCATCATCTGAAGACGAGAAGACTTAGATAACGGTATTATGCTTTTATCTGTTACTCTCAAATGATAGCCCTTAGAACCAGAAAAAGAAATCACAAAACTTGAAGAATCAAGCTTAAACTCAGTTTCTAGAAAATCTATCAAACGAAGAGTTTCTGATTTTGCATGACCTAGGCATTTGTCGCAAATCCATTCAATAACTTCAAGTTTGCCTTGGCATTCTGGGCAGATATCTTTATGGCCCTTGCCACTTGCCTCACAGCTTTTGCAAAACCAAATATCGTGTTCTTCTTTACAAGGAAGATTAAAATCATCAGCATCAAACTCGTAGACAATATCTGAGCCTTCTAAAATCTTATTCTCCATTGGTCGCCTTTCTGGATATTTATAATAGGCAGTAGAATAAGATATAAAAAAAGGAGTTTTTTCTGTTAAAAATCTGTTTAGTCCTGCGTTGTTAGAAAAGGCAAGATGCCTTGCACTAATCTTTTTACCAAAATCCCCTATACCGACCTCTCTTTTTTCAATCGCAATAGCACTAGTAACAGGATTATGCTGATAATAATTTCTGAAAAGATCTCTTAAGTAAGAAATAGTAAATTCAGAAATTTCATTACTTGCCATATATAATATATGTTAAACAAGTATTTTAAAGTATTAACTTGAAAAATCAATAAAATGTTCCTCTTTTATAGTCAAAGGCATGGCCTGGATGAGAATATGCTCTTATCTTTATTCCCCATTTCCTTTCTATATCTGTGAAAATCTCTCTTAAATCCTTTGTTTTAGAAACTTTTAATCTTTTTCCAAAATCAAAATCTTTTTCTATCATATCATTAAGATATCTGCTTACTTTTCCATTTTCTTGATAAAAGAATAAATCAGCATTGAATTTTTCGAAAGGTGTTATTTGTCTTCTATTCTTTTTTGCAAATTCTAAATAACAATTATAAATGTGACTTCTTAATTGCTTATTTAGTGCATCTTTTTTAAAAACAACATGGACTCTTCCAAGTTCTTTTCCATTCTCAAAATGAATTGATGAAACAACAGCTCTATTTTTTTTGCCACTTGTTGTTATATAATCATCAACCCAACCTAGAAAATCAAAGGGGCCTGGTGTTGATTCTGTTGCTAGTTTTGGATTACAAAGGTGAGTGTGTATTTCTGTATGTTCCCCAGTAAGATATTTGCGTTTTTCATCATATCTTACTTCTTTTTCATTTATTTTAATTGTTTTATCAATAAATTTTCTTCTTGGCTTTTTATAACCAAATATTTCATGTTTGGTTCTTCCAGGAATTGATTCAATCTGTTCTTTAAAAGTTGGCCTTTTTAATATTGATTTTTGTAATTTAATCTGAGGCTTAAACCTTTGTCTTTTTACTGACAGTTTCAATGATGGTCTTTTCAGTGGTGGCATATCACTCCTCTTTTATAAATGAAACTCCGTCGTTTTCTTTATCTCTTTCAATTATGTACTTGCTTGAGTTTGTAGTTTCTAATAACTTTTGGTCATGAGTTATTATAAATATTTGTTCTACTAGCTCAGGAAGCTCTTTATCAAGAATTGAGGATAACATAGAAATGGTTTTTGAATCCATATTGTGGGTTGGCTCATCAAGTATTAACAAGCCAAGATTTTTTGTCAAAGACAAAGCAATAGCAACCCTGATGCTTAGTGCTGCACAGGTTCTTTCACCACCTGATAAAAGCCCTTCAACTCTTATCCATTCTTTTCCTAAGGTCAAAACTTCCAAGACATAATCATTTTCTGCTTTTAGCCTTGCTGAAAGATAATCGCCATAAGGATAGACCTTTGGCCAAATCACTTCTAATGTCTTGTTAATATTATCAACAAGCACTTTACGAAGATGTTCTTGGCTATTTTCAAGAGCCTGAGAAAAGAAAACCATATCTTTTTGTTTTGTTTCTAGTTTTGTTATTGTGTTTTGATTTTCTTTAAGATTCAAAGATAATTTTTCATATTGTGCTTTTGTGTTTTCTAGATTTTTTATTATTCCTTGTATCAAAGATATTTGAACATTATTGTTATTTAGTTTCTCTTCTTGGTTTCTCAGATCTGCTAATAACGAGAGATAATTATTATCATCATAATTCATGCTTAAAAGCTTCTTAGAGAAAAATTCTTGTTTTTTTATAATTTCAGACAATTGTTCTTTTTTAGTTTGGTAGTCTATTGCTTGAATTATAGCATCTATCTCTTTTTCAAGAGCAGAAATGTCTTTTGGCTTGCCAAGAGCCTTTTCTTGCTCATCAAGCTTTTTCTTTTCTTCAATTATTCTTTGCTTTCTATCAACTAACAAATGTTGCTCACTTGCTTTTCTTTCTTTTTTCTGTAGCAAACTAAATTCTTCTCTTAATGATAACAAAGATTTATCAAGAGCCAAAATATCATTTGTTATTTTTGCATTTGTTTCTTTTTTTGATTTTAGTTTTTCAAAAATCTGAATTTCTGACAATTGCGAATCACATACAGGACATTTAGAAAAGCCCTTTTCAAGCTCAGCTACTGCTTTTAGATTCTCTTGTTTTTGGGAATTAAGAATTGCTTGTTTTTGGATAGCACTATTGATTTCTTGCGAAATCTTTTCTTTTTCTAGATTTATTTTGGATAAATCTAAAGAAACATCAAGAGAACTATTGATCTGCTCAAGCTGGTTAGTCAAGATAAAATTCTGGGAAGCAATTGATTTAAGTTTTGTTTCTAGCTCTTGGCTTTCTTTTAACTGCTTTTGTAAATCTTGCTTTTTCTCTAAAAGCACATCTCTTGTAAGCGAAAAGAAATTGGTTTTTTGTGTTTCTAAAACACTAAGCTCTTTTGAGAGCTCTTGTTTTCTATAATCTATTGCTCTTATCTCTTGATTAAGAGTATCAAATTCTGTTTTTTGCTTTTTTAAAATTTCAACTTTGGATTTCAGGTCTTGTTCTCTGGACTTGAGATTGTTTGTAGATTCTAATAAGTGCTTTATTTTTTCTTGGTTTTCTTGAATATTCTTTTCTGTATCAGAAATATTAAAAGACAAAAGCTGGTTTTCTAGCTGAGCAATCAATTTTTGAATTGCACCATACTCTGCATCAAGATATGCCTTTAGAGAACGAGAATTTATTTTTATCTTTTCTAAATTGTTAATACCAAAAAGAGCATCAAACTGTTCTTTTCTTTTGCTTGGAGGTATCTTTAGAAAATAATCAATTTCGTTTTGTTCGCTATATACTATTTTTACAAAAAGATCATAGTCAATTCCAAGAATGTTTGAAACCCTCTCATTAACATCTGTTTGCTTTGGGCCAACAAGCAACTTGTCTTCGCAAAAAAGCTTAGCAGTATTAACTTTTCCAATAAAAATTTCTCTTTCAACCCTGTAGTTTTTAGAATCATGCTCAAACTCAAGCTTTAGCTTTGCTTCTTTTCTTTTTACTGGCTTAAACATTATTGTTTCAGCCAAAGTTATCTTTCTGTTTTGCAGGCTTGGAAATGTGCCAAAAAGAGAATAACATATAGCATCAACAATACTGGACTTACCAGCACCAATCTTTCCAACAATTATGTTTGTGCCTTTCTCAAAAGAAACTTTTGTGTTCTGGTGTGTCTTCCAGTTTTCTAAAATTATTGATTTTAACATATGTTCCAATATATTTGTGTATATTCTGTTTTAAATAACTATTTTTTCAAATTCACAAAAAATATGAAGGACTGGTTTTATAAACAAGAAAAACACAAAAATATCTATGAAACTACTAAAAGACCAAAAGGCACAAATCTCTGCAGAGATGATAATACTTTTAGCAGCTATTGTTGCTATTGTTCTTGTGATTATCACTCAATTGCAAAAGACCACTACAAAAGCAAATCATACTGTTGAAAAAACCTCAAACAAGATATTTGATAAGATTTCAGATATTGAGTAGGAATGAAAGGATTTGTAACTTTAGAGTATATTTTGTTGATTGCAGGGATTATCTCTGTGCTTGGTGCAAGCATTATTGGAGTTATTAGCCTCTATAACAAGAATATTATTGTTAATGACAATTACAGATTAACAGGCTTTTGTAAAGAGCTAAGGGCAGAGGTTGAGTTATTTGAGATTATGCCTGAAGGAAAGAGCGAGATTGAGCCAGGAGCGCTTAGCACTTGGCAAATAGAAAAAAGCAATAACAAGATAATAATTAAGAACAAACAAAAGACTTGTAAAATTAAAACTTTTCTTTCTATTAAAATTGGTTTTTCAGAAATCACAGAAAAGCAAAAAATAACCCTAACAAGACATAATAATATTTTAAATATAGATTGAAATAATTATTATTTATGGAACTTAATGAAATAATGCATATTCTTTTCTTTCCAGGAATTATTCTGCACGAAACAGCACATGCTTTGGCTTGCTTGATCTTTGGAGTAAAAATAAAAAAAATAAAGTTTATTGATAAGTCAGGTGGCTATGTTGTGCATGAGGATTCAAAAGACTATAAGATAATTATAATCTCATTATTTCCATTTTTGTTTAATATCTTTATTGCAATTATTTGTGCAAGCATCATAGAATTTACAAAAGAGCCGTTCTATATATTTTTGCTTGTCTGGATAGGAATTAGTGCATTGTTCTTTTGTGTGCCAAGCGACCAGGACACAAACAACTCTTTTGAGGCAATCAAAAGAACCTATTATAAGAAACAGAGTTTCTGGTTATTGCTATTAAAAGTGCTATTTTTGCCGTTCTTTCTTTTGCTTACAATAATTTTGGCATTATTTAAGATATTTGATAAAGTCATAGCTGTAAGGCTATTATTAATAGGATTTTGGATATATCTTTTGGTTATCTAAGGCACTAGAGAAATCCTTTTTAAAAACAACAAAAATGAAATTGAAATTTTCATTAATTCTACTAGGCAAATCTATCTAACAGTGGTTTTTTAAAGATTTGTTTCTATTGTATCTAGATATATATTTAATTAAATAAGGAGGATGATGTTAAATGTTAAAGCCAACAAGAAATTTAAGAAGAGGCAGTTTTCCTAATGCAGAAAAAGTAAAATCAATAACAATGGGTAAGCGTAAATTTGTTGCTGAAAAGAAATCAAAAGTAAAGAAGGAATCAACTAAAAAAGCAGAAATTAAAAATAAATCTATTGACCCTAAGACTTTATCAAAAATTAAAAAAATATCATCAGAGAAAAATAAATTAATTAATAAAGTAATAAGAGAAGCAGAAATAGAAAAGAGAGTAGCTGAACTTAAAAGGATAACTAATAGCGCTAAGCTTATTTCAAAAAAAAGGTCAATAAGAGATAAACTATTAAAAGGCGATAATATTAACTTTGGTATCGCCACAGATGCAGCAATCAAACTAACTGCACAAACCAGCGCCGATCCTAACTTGTTTATTAAATATTTGACGGAAATTACAAGGCAAGCATCACAACTAGAGGACAATTGGGGTAGATTTCCTAATGTTGCTTATAGAAGTGATTATTTTAAGAAAGTCATTCCTAAAATAATTAATGCAAACCCAACCCCTGAAGATTTGCGGACAATTACTAATTTTGTACAGAAATTATATGATAGATACTACATGTCCCTTGGTAGTGATAATCCGTTTAAATGCGGAGATCATTTTTTGTTAAATGCACTTTACGAGTTTAGTTCAAAACCAGTACAAATGAAAAAAAGACTTAATTTATCCCAAGAAATATTTGAAGAATGTCTTAACCAAGAATTAAGGGTTTATCGTAGTGTCTATGATTACTTGGGCCGCTTTTTTCCAATAATATTTGAATCTATTAAACCTATGCAAAATCTTAAAAATATGCAGAAGGTTACTAAAATGTTTGCTGACATGAATCATAAAGAAAAAGTGCAATTTTTTCAGCAAGATAAAAAATTGATTCTCAAAGAAATATCTCGCATACTTAAATAATTCAGAATTGCAACCACAAAGAGAGATTGTAATTGCCAAATTCATGAGATTTGTGATTTTCTTAATTAGTAGCAGTGTTGCTATCTAAAAAGAATAATATTTAAACCTTATCTCTACTATATATTATATAGACAAAATGACCTTATTTTAGTTCTATAATAATTAAATAAAAGATTAATATGGTTTCAAAACTTACAAAATATGAAATAACTAGACTAATATCTGCTAGAGCACAGCAAATTTCCTGTGGAGCACCTGCTTTAGTAAAGGTAAAAAAAGACAGTACTGCTTATTCTATAGCAAAAGAGGAATTTGATACTAAGACTATGCCACTTGCAGTTATTAGAAACATAAACAATAGTAAGGTTGTAATCACAGTAAATTAAGGAGAAATCAATCATGGGTAAAGCGATGTCAAATAAGATAAAAGCAAAAGCAAAGATAATATATAACGAATTTAAAGAAGACTTTGGTGTTGATTTTAAAGCAAATAAAGAATTTATAAAAAGTATGAACCTTCCATTGTCTAAATTAACAATAAACTTAATGTCTGCTTATATCACTAGAACAGTAAAGAAAGAAAAGAAGGAACAAGAAGCATTAAAGATTAAAGTAGATCCTAATGCTATCCCTACAAAAAAACCAGTTAACAAAAACATAACACATTAATTGTGTTATTGTCTTTTTCTTATTTTCTTAAAAAGTCAAAGGATATCTTAAAGTGGAGATTATTCCACCAAAAGATTTTAAAGCTTTAGAAACATCGTGTTCTTCATCAACAATATGCACTTTTGTCTTAACAATATCTGCTTTTTTAATAAGCTCTTGGACTTTATCAAGCTCTCTCTTCCAAAGCCTTTCAGAAATCATTATGTTTTCACAAGCACCTAGGTCAAGGGCAATAGACACCTCTTGTAAGCCATAGGCTACCTTGTTATTGTTCTTGCCTAAATTTTCAAGAAAGGCGTCTAGAATCTTTTGTTCTTTATAGATTATTGAGTTTTTAAAAAATCTAGCAACTTCTTTTTTAGAGAATAACTCATTTATTGATGACTTGTTAGTATTTTGAATTGCTAGCTCTAGGATCTTAAAAGAACTTTTTTTTTGTTTAATGAATTCAGAAAGCTTAGATTTTGTAGCACCAGGGCCTGCAATAATAATCTGGCAATCATACCTTGAAACTATTGAAAAGATTTCAGAAAAGAAATTTGAAAAATCAAAATCAGAAGAATATCTTTTGCCTGGCTTTCCTGAATCAATTACTGCAAGCTCTTTTATTCCAATATTTGTAAGCTCAAAAAGATTTGCTCTCTCATCATCAAGAGCAATCAAAAGAATTGAACAAGAAATTGCAGAATTGTTGTTTTGAAGCAAATCCAATTGATGAGAAAAGAACTGTGGTTTTTTTAAAGTATAAGATTTAGAAAGAGAGATTTCAAGAGTGTGGTATTCACCAAGAGGCGCTAGATCTTCAGGCTTGCTCTCAACAATCTTTCCTGTAAATCTTAAAGAATTAAGTTCTTTAGAAAAATCAAACTTCTCAATAGATATTGAAACAAAGACTGGCTTTCTTGTTGAGTCGTTATCTGCCTCGTTACCTCTTATCCTTCTATAGGAAGAACCAGAGATAACATCTCCAACATCAGTAATTGATTTAATGACCCAGAGATCCTCAAGAGTCTGAGGAATAAAAACAAGTTTCCCATCCTTTTGTAAAGAAAGAATATTCATAATTGTTCATTAAATTTTAAGATAATAGGTTGGATACCTACTACTTTGTGGATTATTCAATAATTTTTCTTCAGTAATTTTTCTTTTAGAAACAAACTCAGAAAATTTAGCTTCAGAACCTGGTTTTATTTCTACAAAGCCAAATTTTTTTAATTCAGGATACATTGCAAAAACCCATGATTTTATGACCACCATCTCACAGCCTAATTCTCTTGAATTTTTAATGGTTTTCTCAAGCAAGGTTCTGTATTCTTTTGGGTTAATTGTTCCTTTTTCAGATAATCTTAAATCAAATAAACGAATAGTTTTGCCTTTTTGTCTGTAAGTTATACGATAATTGCCATTTACTTGAGATATCCAATCTCCTCCTAACTTGTTATAATTACCAAAGTTTGGTTTTTGCTTTTTTAATTGTTTTATAGATTTTTTAATAATTTTTTCTGGTTTTTGTTGTTTTAGTTTTGCAGATGTTGATGCTTTAGATTCCACAGGTTTTAGTTTTTTAGGTTTAAATAATCTGCGCACAATTTTCATAACCATTCACCAATTTAATAATCCAATAAATCTTCTGACATATATTTTGGAACTTTTTCTCCTAGTAATTTTAAAATGGTTGGGGCAACATTAGCAATTGATGCCTCGTGATTGTCTGTTCTTAATTTGTGCTCTTTATTAGATATTAATATGAATGGAACTTTATTAAGGCTATGGCTTGTTACCTTTTGATCATTTACTAACATCTCATCACAGTTTCCATGGTCAGCAGTTACTATTACTGTGGTATCTTCTAGATTAACACGCTTTAATATCTGCTCAAGGCAACGATCAACAACCTCTAGGCCTTTTACAGTTGCAGGAATATCTCCTGAATGGCCAACCATGTCGCCATTTGCAAAATTAACAACAGTTAATTTATAATTGGAGTTTAGTTTATCTATAAGCTTTTGAGTAATAATCTTTGCAGACATCTCTGGCTTTAAATCATATGTTGCAACACTTGGAGAAGGCACAAGTATCCTGTCTTCTTTCTTAAGCGGGTGTTCCTTTCCTAGATTGAAAAAATAAGTAACATGAGCATATTTTTCTGTTTCTGCAATTCTCAATTGTTTATAGCCAAGTTTAGAAATAATTTCGCCAAGACCTGGTGCCTGTGTTTCTGGAGGAAACAGCACTTTTACATTTTTAAATTTTGAATCATATTCTGTAAAGCTTATAAAATTTAAAGACATCTTCTTTGTCTCAAACTTATCAAAAGACTTGTCCATCAGCATGTTTGTAAACTCTCTAGCCCTGTCACTCCTGAAATTAAAAAAAACAATCGTATCATTGTTCTTAATCAAACCATTTTCATTAAATAAAACAGGTGGTAAAAACTCGTCAGTAATCTCATTTGAATGGCAATTTTCAATAAAATTTAATGGATCATAAGATCTTTCGCCAATACCATAAACTATCAGATTGTATAGTTTCTTTTGTCTATCCCAGCGATTGTCTCTATCCATTCCATAATATCTACCACAAATGCTTGCAATCTGTATTTTTTTATTTCCAGATATTCTTTTCAAAAGTTCAGAAACAAAATATTTTGATGATTTAGGATCAACATCTCTGCCATCTGTAAAAAGGTGCAGATATACTTGAGAAAGATTATTGTGCCTACCAATAACTTCAAGCAAAGCAAAAAGATGATTGATAGAAGAATGAACACCACCATCACTTAATAGGCCAACTACATGAAGTGCCTGATAGCCTTTTATGTTTTGTAGCTCTGTGTTAAGAACATCATTTTTATAGAAGTCGCCATTTTTAATTGCTTTATCAATTCTTACAATTTCAGAATCAACAATTCTTCCAGCACCAAGAGTAAAATGACCAACTTCAGATGAACCCATTTGCTTTTTTGGAAGCCCAACATATTCTTCGCTTGCACCAAGTAACATGTTTGGGTAGTCTTTTCTTAAAGAATTAAAGGTTGGCATATTTGCTAATGTTACTGCATTGCCAGGATATGGCTTGTTGATGCCAACACCATCTAAAATTATCAATAATAGTTTGTTGTTATTAGTTTTCCTTTTTTTAAATATAAACATAATTAATCATTTTTTTGTTTTTTTAATAATTGTAATGGGTGCTTGACTTTGCAGTCTTTTACACATAAATCGTTTGATTTTAATGTTTCACAATTACCTATAGAATATTTCTTTTCAATAATCTTTTTAACTTGATAGCCTGCTACCCTTTCATCAAAGTTTGGTGCATGTTTATATACATTTATAATATCATCATAACTGTAACCAACGCCTGCTAGAAAAACAGCCAAGTGGTAGTTGGCAATATGCGATAACTTTTTTCCAGACAAAAGGTCATTATACAGCTTATCAAAGCATGGTGGAAACGAACTATTTGAAAGCTTTCCTGAAAACCTGTTATCAAAATCACCTCTTGCTTTCTGAGTAGACAGGAAGTGCTTTCTTACAATTTCAGAAACTTCAAGAAAAGATTTTGGAACTTCTTTTTTATTTACCTCTGTTGTTCTTAATATTCTTTTCTTCAGGGCAACTGAAAGAAACTCTAAAAGTGCATCTTTATTTGGAAAGAAGATATTGCCTTCTTTAAGGTTTGTATATTGTAACTTGTAGTCTTCACCTAAATCCAAAGTCAACAAATCAATCAAAGAAATAAAATATTGCTCTTTTTCTTGATTGTAAGATAATTGAGGGCATATATCTTTGATAATTTCTTTTAGATTTTCTATATCTTCTTTTTTAGAAAAATAAAGAAATCTTTTTTGATAATAGTTTGCAAAGCTTTGAGTTAATGGAGTGTTGTCAATTATTGAAAGAATAATCTTAGATAAAGGATAAATCACAACATAGCTATAAGCAATAATTTCATCATCATTCTTAGAAATATTAAACCAGTATTTCTCTAGGGTTTTATAATCTTGATTAATCTCAGTAATTAAAAACTTTTTAACTTTTTCTAAAATCTTATAATCTACTGATAGCAGATCAATTCTCTTGTTTGAGATGTATTCTTTTGCTTGGTTAGAGAAAGGAAATTTTAGAAGATAGTTATAATCTTGCATAAATATATTTGTTATAGAAAAAATATATAAAGATAGGAGAAAGCTAGATAAAATAACTTGCTTCTATTAATGCACCAACCAATAATAAGGCAATTGCAGATATCACAAGAAGTATTAAATCTTTGATTATCACCCATCTAAACTCTGTAAAGAACAGCCCTTTTATTAGGCCTCTTGCAAAGATCGCACCTGCTAGGCTTATTAGGATATAGGCCAGAACCTCTGGTAAGCCGTGGGGGATATAGCCAATAAGAGTGACTAAGGCATTACCTATTCCTTCAAGCATACCACTAACTCCAATAACTCCTCCCAGATTAACTAAAATATCATTAGCTATAGCTATTGCAAGAATTGATGCATTCCAGGTAATCAGATAAATTGCACCTGCACCATAGAACAAAGATAATAGCCCTGCTCTTAATACAACACCCAAGTTATTAGAAAATATAAGATTAAAAGCATTAGAAAAATTACTTTCTTTTTTTATAATTGTGCCAGAAACTTGGCCTGTCAGGGTGTTACGCGAATGTGCTATCTTTTCAATTTCTGATAGTTGGGTAGAAAATATCTCTTCTCTGGTTTCTGTATTAACAACAAAGAAAATAAATGTAAAGGCTACAAACACTCCTAAAAACGCATATAAAAGCTGTAGCATAATAGTTTTGTGTCTTTTAAAGAAATTAGATGAATAATTAAAAAGATAAGAATTGTACGAGAAAAGCTTAGCAAAAATCGGGATAAAACCAATTGTGATAAAGATAAGAATACCAAAACTCATATGCTCAGGAAGAAAAAATAGCTTTGCTAGTATTACTGCTAAAACAGATAATATTATTGCTTCAAAAAAAATAATTATTGGATGCCTTGATATCCTTTGAGTACTATATATGAATTCTAATACCATTTTTTGTTCTCGCTTTTTCTATTGCCGGTGTCCTAAAAGAATATTTAAACCAACAATATATAAATGTTTTTTTATATAAATATATTGTAGAGATAGACAAAAAACTAACTAATTTGTGATTTTCGTGAGTAATTTAGAATTAAGCACCATTCTAGCCAATATTAAAAAAAAAGAAAAGCTAAATGTTGGAGATGTGGTGATTGGAGAAATTGTTGTAGTTAAGGACAACATGGTGGTTGTTGAGATCCTTAATGCTGGCGAGAGAGTGTTGTCTCCTGCAGACATGGGTGTTATATTTGTTAAAAATATAGACACTAAATTTGTAGAATCAACTAGTGCTTGCTTTGCTAAAAACGACATAATTAAAGCAAAGGTAATAGAAGTTGGACCTTACGAATATAAGCTAGTAACAAACAACCAGGACCTAGGGGTAATTAGAACAATATGTAAAAAATGTAAGGCAGCTATTGGGGCTTCAAAAACTAATGAAGTAATCTGTAGTTGCGGGAACATTATTAAAAAAAAATTTGCAAAAAACGGTGACTTCTAAATGGAAATAGAATTTATAAACAAAAGCAAAAATGAAATAGAATTTGAAGTTAGTGATGAAGACTCTTCTTTCTTTGACATGATTGTTGATATAGCTTCAGGGAAAAAAGATGTAGAGTTTGTCTCAAGAAAAGAAGGTGATAACTTGACTGGCAAGTTTACTATCTATCTTAGAACTAAAGAAAAGCCAGCAAAAGACGTTTTATTAGATTGTGTTTCTGAAGCTGAAGAAAAATTTAATGGTATTATCAAAAATCTTGAAAAGGCCGTTGCTAAAAAATGAAGAAAAAAAATAAAGCTTCAAAAAAACAACCAAAAAAGAATTTTTGGTATTATCTTGATCCATTTAACTATCTTGATATGGGTTTGGAAAAATGGATTGGTAAGCCAGAAGGCTTTTGGAAATCTGCTATTTATTGGCTTTGCTATATTTGCCTTGCTTTTTTTCTTGCAATAGCAATCTATAAAATTTTTGGTTGGATACTTGGGGTGTCTATGCCAATGGCTATTGTATATAGCTCATCAATGGAACCAAACTTGCATAGAGGAGACATTGTAATTCTTACAAAAGCAAAAAACCTTAAAGTAGAAGAAGTAACAATAAATGAGAACATAGCAAACAAAGACCTTAAAGATTTCGCGAAACTTAGCTTTTCTAAAAACAGGTTTGGTATAGAGGAAATAGATTATATTAAGATCGGGGACAAAAACATTTCTTTACTTGACACTATAGAAAATAAGAATAGTGTAGTTGTTTATCAATCTAATGTTACTGGAAAAGACACAATACACAGGGCCATTGTAAAGATAAATGCAAAAGACGGGACATTCCTATTAACAAAAGGAGATAACCATAAGACAAATGTGTATATTGACCAAGATTGCGATATAGAAATAATTAATGAAAAAATCACTATACAAAAGCCATGCCTTAATGTCTTTCCAATAAAGGAAAAAGAGCTAAAAGGCAAGAAACTTGGCAAAATTCCATATATAGGATATATTAAATTAGTTTTGTTTCAATAATATATGAGGTGGGACCATGATAAAATTAGTAATAAAGGATGCAAAAGAGTTTTATAAATGTATAGATGCAATAGGAGTATTGATAAATGAAGGATTGTTTACTATAGATAAGGATAAGTTCTATCTTAGGGCAACAGACCCAAGCCAGATAAGCCTTGTTGATTTTGTTATGCCTAAAAACGCATTTGAAGAGTTTATTGCAGATATTGGCCCAGAATCAGCAAACAAAGTTTCATTTGGAATAAATATTAATAATCTTTTACAGATTTTGGCACACTCAAATGCAGATGATAAGCTTTCAATTGAGATAAAAGAAGGAAAGCCAAGCATTCAGTTAGAGTTTATTGGCAAATCTAAGAGATCCTTTACAATTCCACTAATTGATGTATCAGACCAACAACACTCACTTCCACAAATACAGTTTGATGTTACTGTACAGATTGGCTCTGATCATTTACTTTCTGGAATAAAAGATGCTGCTCTTTTCAGCTCACACATTACTTTAAAAGTTGGAGATGAGAAGTTTATTTTAGAAACACAAAGCTCTAAAGGAAAGTTTAAGCAAGAAGTTGAGGCGGGGGATATTGTGATTTCAGGAAATAAAGCAAAAGCAATGTTTCCATTAGATTATTTACAGAACATGATAAAGAACGCAAAATCAACAATTACTTTAAAGCTAAAAGATGATATGCCAATAGAGCTAAACTACACTATTGGGGATGCTGCAGTCAGGTATTATTTGGCACCAAGAGTAGATAACGAATAATATCTACTTTTTCTTTTTTCTATTCAGGTAATAACAGCTCTTTACTAAAAGTCAATTCTATTTTTCGTGTCTTTCCTTTCTGTGTTGCAATTTCAGAAATCTTTATCAGGCCGACCTTTTTAAGAGTGTCAAGATGGCGCCTTATTGTTCTATCAGATTCTTTTGGAAAAGAAGAATAGAGATTGCCACTATCTGTGCCATCTTCTGGGATTGCTTTAAGAATGTCCTTTTCAATCTGCACAAGATAATTTAATCTCTCACAAAGCTTAACAGCATCAATTAATTTCTCGGATTCTAAAATAGTTTCTTTATCAATCTTTAGATTTCCTTTCTTTTCTGAAAGTTTTGCTGATTTATAAATTATATCAATTGCTATTCTTGCATCACCCCCATTCTTTGCTGCATAGCCGGTAATATAACCAATCAAGTCTTCAGATATGGCATTAGGGATCAAGCCATATTCTATTCTTTCCCTTAGAATTTCTTTTAGTTCTTGAGGAGAATATCTCTTAAACTCAATCTCTGTAAGAAAAAGAGAGCTTTGAACTCTTGGATCAAGAGATAATATAAACTCCTTATGATTAGTTATCAATATTAATGCAAAATATTTCTTTGAAACCTCGATTCTTGATAGATCATAAAGAATGGTTGATATCTCTGATCTCTCTAACTTATCAACCTCATCAATAATAATTACTGGAATAAAATCGTTTTTGCCAAGTTCTTCTTTTACTCTTGAAATTAACTCGTCAATGCCTAGTCCTCTTCTTGGAAGTGGAGAATTATAAAGCGAAAGAAGTTTGCAATATAATGCAAACCTTGTGTTGTCTTCTATCGCATTGATATAAATTGATCTTGCTTTTTGAGTAAATTCTGAGAGTTGCTTAATCACAAACTTAGAGGTTAAGGTTTTTCCAGTTCCTGGCGGGCCAAAGATTAAGATGTTTCTTGCTTTTTTGTTTTCAGAGATTGGCCGTAAATTATAGCTTAACTCTTGAATCTCCTTATCTCTTGCTTTTATGTCTTCTGGCAAATAGCTTGGATAGAATACAGACTCATCTTTAAAGATACTAATTGTTGTGTCAGAAAAATCCTTAACAAATATGTTCTTTTTCAAAGCTTATTCCGTTTTTTGATATTAATATATTTATTGTAGATAGAGCTATTTAAAAACATTTGTTAGATTTTTTGTAAAAACTTAAAGCAAAGAGGCGATTGTTTCAAAAACACAAAAAAAACAAACAGCTGGTTAAATAAAGGAAAGAAATCAAGAAATATCTAATGGCTACAAAAAACAAAGGCTTTCTTAGTCTTGGAGTGTTGTTGTTTACACTTATTTTCTTGTCTATTGCTGGTAATGAAAGAATTGAAAGCAACCTAGATTTTGTAATTGTAAAATCACAAAGCACGAAAAAGCACAGTGCAGCAATTAATTTTGAAGAAATGGTTAAGCACGAACTTGCTATTCCTAACACAGACCCAATAACACTAAATTCGCACATAAACACCAAGGTAGTAAATTATCTTTCTGGTCTTGATACCAAAACAGAAGAATGGTTTGTTATTGATATCAATACAAAGAAAAAACAAAAAGTAAATCTTTTAGAACTACAAGAAATAACAAAAACCATTGTTTTAAGGCCAATGCCAAATGTTTATGTTAAGAGATATACTATAACAAACGGGCTAGCAAAAAACAAATACCTTGGCTTTGAACAGAAAACATCATATTCCAAAACAACTTTTACTTTTCCAAAAAATTACACAATAGAAGTGGTGATATATACTTGAATAAAAAAGGGATAATTACTCTTGAAATGATATTGTGTGTTTTAATTATCATTATCGTGCTTGGCTTTTTTGTGAATGTCAATCTTGGCTTTAAAGAAAAGTTTGAAAAAAGCAAAAATGTAAAAGGGGATATAGAAATTATAAAAGAAAAATATTATCAGGAAGAAAAATGGGAGAAACATGAAATCAAAGGGGCAAGCAATAGTACTTGATGTTTTGTTCTTTTCTCTGTGCCTAATCCTTATTTTATATTTTGAAGTGTTGTTCTTTGAGAACTATGCTAAAGAACAAATAGAAAATCAAAAAGAAACTGAAAAGCTTGAATTGCTTTTGTTTGTTGATAAAATGGTTAGTGACTGTGACTACTTGGCATTCACAGAAATTAATCATCAAAGCCTTTGTTATCAAAACATCTTGGACTTGAGATCTCTATTGGTGTTTGAAAAAGAACTTAAAAAAAATAAAATCTGCAGAATCAAACTATCAGATATTGTGATTTATCAAACAGAAACAACAGAAATTGAATTGAGTATAAAAAGAGGAATAGTGATTAATAATGGCTTTAAAATTTTGGAATTTGCAAAATGCAAATAATGGGCAAATCTTTGTAATTGATGGGCTTTTTGCATTAATCTTTATCTCGCTTTTGATATTAACCATGCAAACAATTGCTTCAGAAAATTTAGCAAAAAATAATGTTGAATTATTAAAGTCGCAAAAAATCAATGACCTTCTAATAACTGCACAATATCTTAAAATTGATAATCTTGAAACTTTAGAAAAAAACTATCTTTTGCTATTCCCACTTACCCCTGGCTATATTAGAATAAACAACAAAAGAAAAGAAATGAATTACTCTGGCATAGAAAAAACAACAACTCTTTCTAATTCCATAAAGTATATTAATAATTCCAATAATAAGATATATATAGAAATTGGAGTTTATAGTTAAGAATGTTTTACATAATCGGAGTTGGATTAAAACCTAAACAACTTACTCTTGAAGCAATGGATTGTATAAGAAACTGCACAGAAGTGTATATTGATAACTACACCAATATCTTCTCACAAGGAGACCTAAAAGAACTAGAAGAGATAATAGAAAAGAAAATAATGCAACTGAACAGAACGGAACTGGAACAGGAAAAAAAATATCTTAAAGATGGCTCCTGTCTTCTTGTTATTGGCAACCCATTATCAGCAACCACTCATTTTACATTGATTGAAGAAGCAAAAAAGAAAAAGATAGATATTAAAATAATTGCAGGTATTTCTATCTTTAACTATAGAGGCATTTCTGGACTATTTGAGTATAAGTTTGGAAAGACTACAAGCATTGTCTATCCAGATGGCAACTACAGGCCTACTAGCTTTTATGATTGTATAATTGAAAATCTAAAGAACAATGCACATACTCTTTGCCTTCTTGATATTAAGACTGACAAAAAAAAGTTTATGAGTATTTTTGAGGCTTGCCAGATACTTGAAGAAATTGACAATGAAAAAGATAAGAAACTAAAAGATGTAGTGTGTGTTGGACTTTGTGGAGTTGCAGGAATTGATCAAGAAATCATTACTTTTGACTTTTTGGAATACAAGAAAATAAAATGCAAAAGCTTTCCACAAAGCTTAATAATCTGTGCAACATTAAATGATATTGAAAGAGATGGAATAAATGAATACAGATGTTAAAGAATATTGTATAAAGTATAGAGGATTACTTGAAAAAGCATTAGCAACTATAAAAATAAATATAGAAAACGAGTCCTTCCTTAAAGATATGGCAGATAACTACCTAGAGATGGCAAACAACTATCTTAAGGATGGAATGGTATTAGAAGAAAAAGGCGACTTTACAAGGGCACTAGCCTCTTATTCTTATGCTTATGGCTGGATCGATGCAGGTGTAAGAATTGGGTTGTTCTATGGTGTTGATAGAAATTTATTTACATTATATAAATAAAAAAGAAAGAAAAACATGAAAGTAATAATAGAAAAAAATCGCGGGCTTGTAAAAGACAATAATCTAAAAAGCCAATTAACTCAGAAAGGCTTTGGCTTTAGAAAAGGCCTTGAGATTTACTTAGATCTTTTTGAATGCCTTTATTTTCTAGAAAAGAAGAAAATAACTATTGCTGATGAAAACAAGAAAGCAATAAGCCAAAAGGAATTAGAAAAAAAATGCAACAAAGAAATTTCAGACTTTTCAGAGAAATATCTTGTGTTTAAAGAACTAATGAATAAAGGCTATGTGGTAAAAGACGGAAACATCTTTGGATTTGATTTTAGAGTTTATAAAAAATCAAAGGCTGGCGAACACACTCATACAGAAATGGTTGTAGATGTTTTCAAAAACACAAAAATCTACACAAAGCAGATTATAAAATCAGAAAGGCTTGCAACAACCATAAACGCCAAATTTGTTATAGCCTTAGTTGATAAGGAAGAAAAGATACAATTTTTAAAAATAGAAAAATTCTAATTACAAGAAACTTTTGCAAAATAATTAACACATTGGGTGCTTCTTACTTCCACATCTATTGGTGTTGTAGCGGCATAGTGGTCAATTACTATCTTTTGAGAATCTAATCTATTAAAGGCTTGGCTATTGATGATGTTTTGATTATCATTATCTAGATTGCCTTCTGCATCAATTAGAATAAGATTAAGATTGTGGTCTTTCGAAAAATTAACCTTTCCTGAATTTACAATAATAAAAGAAAGAGTATTTGTTTGATCATTGTAATTACAATTGTTTATTGTAATTCCTGCACCTAGGCATTTTCTGTCAATAGTGTTATCCACATCAGATGTGTTTCTATTTATAAAATTTTGACCCCAAGAAAGAAGTATGACGACCAATATTAAAGCTAAAACAACTAAAAGTACAGTTGCAATTATTGGTGACACTCCTTTTTTGGAAATCATAATTTTACACATTTTTATTTAAACAACTAGCAGTGTTTTAAATCTGCTGATGCGTTATTTGGGCAAGCTTTTGACCATACTTTTAAGGTAACTGAATCTGCAACGATGTTTGTACCTGAACAGGTTAATACTTGTTGTGCTCCAGGACCTAATGCTGCGGTCTGATTTAATGCACCGTTTAAGTTATTGTTTGTAATATTTCCATCCTCTAAAACACCACAAGTAAAATCATCTGCTGGAAAAGTAAATGTGTCACTTGTGTTTTTTATTAAAAAGGTGGTTGTTTTTGCTGAGCCATTCCAATCACAATTTGAAATTGCAATTGTTGCACCCATACAATTATCACTAGTTACACCACCAGCTTTATTTAAACCCTCGTTTGTAAAATTCTTACCCCAAGCAAGAACTATAACAACCAAAATAACTGCAACTACGACTAAAAGAATTGTTGCAACTATTGGCTCTATTGCTTTTTTCTTAATATTCATTTTATTTCCTCCTAAATTAAATATTAAAATATTTATATTATTAATAAAAAGATATTTAAAGCTTATCTATGACAACCATAGTATGTTGTAGCAGCTAACGGACAATTTGTAGATCTTAAAGTTACATTTATCCATGCACCTGGTTCAGAAGTTAAAGACTGTGTTTCTGGTTTAATATTTGCAATAATTGTCTCACCTTCTTTTAGACCATTCCAAGTTAAACCAGAAGACAAAGTTATTTCTTTTTCCGCATCCATAACACCAGAATCATTATATATAGAAACTAACAGAGCATCAGAAGAATCAAAGATATATTGTGTGCTTGTATTTTTAATTACCAAAACTACATTTCCATCATTATTAATAATACAATCGGCAATTTGAATAGTTGCTTTATCACATTCTTGATTTATCACTTCATTTGCTGAATTTAGATTTGTTGTTGTAAAATTTCTACTCCAGGACAAGAGAATAATAATTAATGAAACAGAAACAAGAATTAATAAAATGCTAGTTATTAAAATACTAAGTGCCTTTAACTTTTTCATGAATAAAACCTATTTTAATCACAACTCATAGTCGTTGCTTTTCTTTCTGGGCAACGCTTAATAAACACATAAACCCTCTGTATTTTTCCAAGCCCATTAAGAGCATTTGGATCAGAAAGAACAGAACTGTTTACTGCCATTATGCCACCTTGAAAGTTTGAAGGAATGCTTGCTGTTTTAGACCTGTTATCTATATCAACAACAGTAATTTCTATATTCTCATCTATATTTACACTTGAATAGTCACTTATAATAAGATTAATTCCAGTATCTGTATCATAAGAACAGCCTTCTTCTATAAACAAATTAATTGCAGAACATTCTATTCGTTGCTGTTGACCATCAGTAACACTTGATACAGTGTTGCTTGCATTATGAGATGCCCAAGAATATAAGATTCCTGCAAGAGCTAAAGATACAGCAACTAAAAGAATAGTTGCAATAAGTGGAGATATTCCCTTTTTTGTAATTTTTAATTTTAACATATTTTTATCCTATTTATATTTATTTCATAATTTTTATAAATCTAACTTATTTAATAAACAACATTGAAACTATCATGTAGATTGGAATGGAAATTACAAGTAATATAATAGAATGTTTTATTCCTGCTATCGCATTACCTTCTGAAATTTTACCGATAATTGGACCTGCAAAACTTGCTTGAATAATCAAAAGATATAAGAAATAGGAATTAAATGGAATTTCTTCTATTGGTGTGCCCGAAGTAGTTATGCTATTTGATTTTAACATTGGCAAGAATACAATCTGTATTGTTAAAATAATTGCAATAAATATAAAAAACATAAAATATGAAGAAAAAACTGTAGAAAAAGTTTTGGCCCTTCTTTCTTCTCCCATCTCATCAATTAATTTTACATAATTGGCTACCGCACTAAATATCTTAATTAGATTACCACCATGTTTCATAGTTTCTGCAATAACATTTGCAATCTTATTAAACATTGGACTATCTACTTCTGAAAAAACTTCAACAAGTGAAGTTTCAAATGGCACACCTATTTTTATTTGAGCAGTTATTCTTCTAATATATGTGTTTAAGGCACCATAATCATGATCTGAAAGAACCTCCATAGAAGTAACTATATTCATCCCACCTTGAAGAAGATTTTTAAGATCTCCTAAAAAAACAAATAGATTGGATTCTAGAGACTTAATTTTTTTAGTATAAACTATTGAAGCAATACCTATTGCGATGATTGTTGGGAAAATACAAAATATAAAGAAATTTGTTCTAAGTAAAAGTATTCCAAGTATAAGTGAACCAATTGCACCTTTTGCGGCTGCATCAAGTAAATATTCCATTCTTGGACTTAATTTCATTTTTATTCCTCTTATGATATAAACTGCAAAATAATAATAAATAAAATATTAACTAATGGTACAAGGCCAAAAACCCCTATCACCAATAACGCTTCAACACTTAAGCCACCTAGCCCTCCACCACCTATCATGCCCAAGAGCATTATTGCAGAAAACAAAAATAAAGGCCCAGCAATAACAATTGCAGAATATATGTCACCAAAGGTCTCTGCTTTTTTATTTTGATTATCAAGCATTAGCTTATAAGTGAATTGAGCATGTTGTGCTTTTTTTTTCATAAACTCTGGTAAAGATCCCCCTGCCTCTATGTTAGATTTTAATTCCATTAAAAATTTCTTAAGCTCAGGAGAGGGAGTTTTATCACAAACATGTTCCATAGCTTGTGGTAAAGATAAGCCCAAACTTAAATATTTATTTATTTTTTCAAATTCTCTGCTGATATTAGGAGTTTCAGACTTCATTGTAGATGTGTGAAACATAGCTTCTGGTGGGGCTCCAGACTCTGCAACACTAGACATACTAAGTATTGCTAATGGTAAATTATTTTTTATTTCTCCAACCTTTGTTCCGATTTTAATATATGGATTAACCAAAGCATAAATCAATATTATAAATACTGATGAAAAACCAACAATGAATAAAACTTTAAGATATTCTGTATAATGAAAAGCAATCAATAATGCAGAAAATAAGATTACTAAAATCAAGGGAATAAATATTGCATAAAAAAAATATCTAGAGAGATAAACCTCTGGTTCTTCAAGTATATCTGCTTGCATTAATTTTTCATCAAATTCTTTAGATCTTAAAAGATGAGCAATAGGTATAAATAATCTATATAAACTTTTTAATTTTTTTTTTGATTTTACAACCTTGTCTTTTTTAGTACTCATTTTTGATTTTCAATTATAGATAGAATTATCCTTATAAAATATATTTTTCTAAAATATTATATATATGTTTCTTTTATAAAGCTTTATTTTTAAGAAAACATACTAATATTATGCAACAAACTCAACAACGTCTCTATCTTGAAGCACATAATCCTTGGAAACGTTCTGCCCTGGAAATCTTGTACTGCCCCAGACTCTTGCACACCTTAGTTCTTTAGAAATTGATTTGTGTATTTGTTTTGCTGCAAATTTAACGGTTGTGCCTTTTTCCAAAACTAACGGATCTGATAAATCTGCTTTTTGCCCAGGCTTTTTTGTGTAGACAATTATTTTATTAACCATTTTAAAAATTTTTTCTGTGATTTTTTTATCATCTTTGAAATCAAAGCATTTTATGTTTTTATAACTATGAACATTTATGTCTGTTTTGGAGAAAGGCATGATCACAAAAATAGAGGGCATATATACTGCTCTTGGGTTAATCAACAACAATAAGTCATCAGTGGTTGTTTTTTGTCCAAGAATTACAGTGTGATTCCTATAGCCTGAATCTTTTAAAAGAGAGATTGCCTGTTCTTTTGGAATTGCCAAGTTTTGTTCATTAAGAAAAGTTAAGCCCATATCTGAACTTTTACGCAATTCTATTTTTGGCTTTTGCTTTGTGACAAAGATGTCTTGAGACTCTAATAGAGTTATGAGCCTATCTCTTTGCTCCATCTCATTATTTGGGACAATAAAAACAATTGCATCAGCAGACCTTATAATAGAAAACAATTGATTTGCCATTTCTTTTGATTCAAGAAACGCAGGAATCTCAACTAATTGAATTAATGCGCCACCGTAATTTAATGTGCCAATCTCTGGCTTTGTAGTAGTAAAAGGATATGATGCAATTGCTGGCTTTGCATTTGTAAACTTTGTTAAGAACGTGCTTTTTCCTGAATTTGCAAAACCGATAATTACTACTTGCCCAGCCCCTTCTTTTTTTATGCCTATTGAATGTCCTGTTTTTTTAAGAGCTGCTGCTCTTTTTTCCATTTTGTTTTTTAAATCTGCAATTCTTTTACTTATGTCTCTACGAAGATTTTCAGAACCCTTGTGAGTTGGTGCAGACGAAAGCATACCTTGAAGAGCAATTAATTTCTCTTCATCAGTTTTTGCTTCATCATATTTCTTTTGAGCTGCTACAAACTCATAACTTACATTTGCTGGCATAATTTATTTTACCCTTTTAATTAATAAATATCCATCAGGTATTGTGTTATCTATACTTAAGCTTTTTTCATGACCTTTAATTTTTAAATATTTTATTATATTATTATGTGTCTCTTGTGATATTGCGGGACTTACTCTTGCAAAGCCACCTGGCTTTAACATACTTGCAAGCTTTAAAACCGCAATTTCTGGATTTCTAGTATGTTCTATCGGACCTAAATCAGAAAATATATAATCGTATTTTCTAACAAATTTAAGATGATTGAAATGTTCAAAAAGATCCTTTTTTGAAAGTTTTTCTAGATTGGGATAATTTTCATTTCTCACAATCTTTTTTGCTTCTGTTGATAACTCATTTGTTATTCCAAAAACATCTATTTTTGGGAAACTTCCCTTTAATAGGTTGTTTAAAAACAAAACCTCCTGTCCTTCACCAGGCCCAAGAACCATGATTTTTGGTTGTTTTATTTCTTTTAAAACAGCAGTGTCTTTTCTAAGGAAAGATTCTGAATCAGGTCTTAATTTTTTGCCTTTAGATATCCAGTTTTCTTTTCGCTCTTTTAACATTAGATCTACTAGACCTGTTGATTCTAATTTTCTTCTGCCTGTTTTTTTACCAATTATTGATTTATGCACTTCAGATTTGCGCCTTAATTTTTGGCCACGATTTAATTTTTTAAATAATTTCATAATTTATGCATGATTTTTAAAACAAATAATTCTTCAAAGAAAAGCTTTTTAGAATCTATGATTTGTGAATTTAATTTCAAATCAGAAAGCTTATCTATAATTTCAGAAACGCCATTAAGAGAAGAAACCAAAAGATAACAAACGCCCGTGTCTTTTAAGTGCCTTGGTAATTGCTCAATAAACAAATCAATTATTTCTCTGCCTTTCTCTCCTCCATTAACTGCCAAGTCATAGCCATTAATCTCATCATCATCTTCACTTAAGATTTCTTCTGATGGCACATATGGTGGATTAAAAACAATTAAATCAAATTTTTTATTTTCGTCTATGGAGTCAAAAAGATTAGAATAGATTATTTTTTGTTTTTCAAGATTATATTTCTCTTTGACATTTAAAAGATAATCAATGACTATCGGGTTGATGTCTGTAGAAATCAGCTCATTTACATTATCATAAATCTCTAAGCTTAAAAAGCCATTTCCTGACCCTAGCTCTATTGCTAAATCAAAATGCTTATTTGATTTTATTATCTCTTCTTCTAAAACAGATATCATTAGGGTTGTATCATCATTAGGTAGATACACTCTTGCAGGAATATCCAAACTATATTGTTTAAAATTAAGTATAGTCATATAATATATATGGAGAATAAAGATTTAAAATTCATAGACATTCATTGTCATTATGAGGATTTGTCAAAAGAATATATAAAAGAAACATTCTCAAAAGAAAAAATGATTGCAATCGCAAACAATGTAGATTTAAACAGCTACAGAAAACTTGAAAGCCTAAGAAAAGAAAATATACCTGGACTTTACTTTGCATATGGGATATATCCTGATGTTGTTGTTAATGCGGGATTAGATAATTGTCTTGATTATCTTAAAATAATATTTGAAAATTCAAAAGATATTATTGCAATAGGAGAGATTGGCCTAGATTACAAGATAACAAAAGACCAAGAACTTAGAAAAAAGCAAAAAATGATTTTTGAAAAACAGCTAGATATTGCAAAATCTAGAAAATTGCCAGTAATTGTACATTCTAGATATGCAACAAAAGCTGTTCTTGATGTGCTTTCTGGATATTCTGGTTTTCCGGTGATACTTCATTGGTTTAGTGGCAACACTAATGAAATTCAAACAGCCCTTGATAGGGGATATTATCTAACAATTAGATTTAATAAACCAAGCATACCTAATATTAAAGAACATCTTGACCAAATATTTGTAGAGACAGATTTCCCAATACCTTATTCAGGAAAAGAAATTGAAATAACAGACATTAAAAAATCCTATGAGGTTTTGGCTAATGAAAATGATATTGATTTAGAGTTTTTAAAAGAAAAAATAAATAATAATTTTAATAAAGTTTTCTTTAAAAAATAAATGTGAAAATAAATGATTAAAAAAAATTCAGAAATTTATGACCTATTAGTTGCATGGCTTGCAATATCTTTATGTTTTACAATTGTTTTAGGAAATTATAGTCTTTTAGATTATATCTCAACAAAACAATTTAATTTTACATGGGCTGATTTTTTAACGAAGTTTGGATTGAGCCTAATAATCACAGCAACTTCTTTTATTTCACATGAGCTTGCACACAAATATATGGCAATACATCTTGGAGCACACGGTAGATTTATAATGTGGCCAGCATTTTTAATAGCAGGCATTGTTTTTGCAGGGTTACTTGGTGTTGTTTTTATTGCACCAGGGGCAGTATATATTTTTGGTAAACAACACAATATCAAAGAAGATGGTAAAATATCTCTTGCTGGGCCAGCCACTAACCTAATAATGGCCTTATTGTTTTTTATTGCTGCATTATTAGGTGCACCAGCAATAATTGTAACTTATGGAGTTCTAATTAATCTATGGATTGCATTTTTTAATCTCATACCATTTGGTCCACTTGATGGTGCAAAAATAATAAGATGGAATCCAGTTGTTTGGGCCATATTTATTGCAATACCATTATTTGTTATTTTTTTGATATTTTAAAAATAAAAAATTATTTGATCTCGCAATTTCCTGGTGGCAAATTAGACATCAGGTCATCAACTGAAACAACAATTCCTTTCTTTAGGAATCTTTCTTTTAATTCCTTACAAATATCTGATTTCTTGGTCTTGCCAGGAACTAAAATATAGACATCTTTACTTGCAAAAGATATTGCAGAGACAGGACCTGCAATAACTACTTTTCTTTTATTATCAAAGCCAACACCAATCTTTAAATCTATTTTTTTATAATAATCTCTTTTACCCCTTATTACAAAAGCACCAGTGCCTAAGGACTCGCCAGAACCAGCAGTTTTAGTTACTTGCCCATAGCCAACGGAATAGACATCCAAAGAAAATGTGCCACTACTCCAGGCAGAAGAATGTATGGCTGCAAAGTTTGCTGCTTCTTCTTTATCCTGCAAGGGAATTTCTTTTTTTTCTGGATTTAATAATAAGGTGTGTGGTGCACCGTGAATATCTGCATGAAAATAAAGATCATTATTTGAGAAATATTTTTTTACAAGCTGTTCGTTGTTTTTTGCATCTCTTCCTGCCAAAACCAAAAAGCCATTAGTGCTGAAAAACCACTTGAATTTTTCATACCACTCCTTGTTTCTTTTTTCTTTTTTTGAAATCTCAAGCTTTGGTTTGTTTGCTTTTTGTTTTTCAAGCAATGATATTTTGTTTTTTGTAATATCTAAGGCCTTATCTATTCCTTTTATTTTTTCTAAATAACGATTTCTGCCTTTGTATTTATTCTCTGCATTTTTCCCAGCAGATAATTCATAGTTTATTTCTATTTTCATAATTATTCTATACCTTGTTCCTTTTCAAGAATGTCAATAATTGTACTACTATGGCTTTTCTGAATATAGGTTGGCTCAGAAAGATAAAAAACGCTTCTATCTTTTATGTTATTATAGATATCTGGATAATTAATAAAATATTTTCTTTGAATATTATTATAATAGTCTTCAACATTCTTTGCCAAATAACCAATTGCGATATTATAACCTCTTTCTGTTATAACTTCTGAACAATGATAGATGTTAGGAATCTTTGTCATTATTTTTTTAAGATTGTTTAAAAGTTTTTGATTAGAGATGTCCATTTGAAGAAAAGTCCAAACCCTTAAACCATAACCTGCAATACTTGAATTTACTGTTGGGATATAATGCTTGATTAGTCCTTGCTTTTCCATTAACTCAATTGAGGATTTTATTGTTGCTCTATGAAAACCAGTGTGTTTTTTTAATTGCCTAATATTTGGAACCAGAACGCCCTGCTTTCTCATAGAAGATAAAATCTTAATCCTTATTGGGTCTAGAATCTTTTTAGAATCATCCATAAATAATCACAAATAATATATGCAAAAAAAGATATATAAATGGGAGTAATGGTGCCAAATTGGACATTACTCAGAAAATTCAGATTTTAAAAGATCAATGATTGTTTGGGCATCAATACCTAATCTTATCAAGGTGGTGTTGCCTTTTACGCCTTTGCCAGAAATTGTTGTTGAAATAAAACCATAGGTTTCAAGTTCATTGATATACTCTCTAAACCATCTTATAGTTACTGCTTTTTCAGAGTACTTATTACAAAGAGCACAATATTTGTCATAGATCTCTCCGGAATGTAAGATATTTGTTTCCATATATTGGCCAGTTAAACCAATAACTCCTTTTGGCTTTAAAGAACCTTGAGCAATAGCAAAAAGAACAAGCTGTAATTGAATAGGAAGAGTAAGAACCATGCTTTTCATAACTTCCTGCTCAACTTTTTCCTTAGCTTCATATACTTCTTTATCTGTGACTTTTGTGTGCCCTTTAATATCTGCAATCTCTCCTGCTCTAAGTAGCAACATAACTGCACGTCTAGCATCTCCAGACTCCTTTGCAGCAATTGCAGCGGCTGCATTAATTGCAGAATCACTAACTACATCTTTTTTAAATGCTAGATCTATTCTTTGATTTAAGATTGCTCTTAACTCTTCAGCATTATAAGGAGGATAGACAGCCTCTTGTTCACAAAGAGAGCTTTTTGTTCTTGAGTCAAGATTATTCTTGAAGAAAAGATTGTTTGAAATGCCTATGATTGAAACTGACCCGCCTTCAAGCTCATCATTTGCTCTTGTTAAGGTGTAAATCAAGTCATCAATTTCTTTATCCTTGATTTTATCTATCTCATCAAGAACAACAACAAAATTAATTTTATTTTCTTTAATGTAAGTTAAGAACTTATCATAAATAAAAGACCTAGAATAACCAAAGAAATTCTGGTCAGGATAAAATAACTGAACACAATATACTAGAACGGTATATTTGGTTTGATAATTTCTACAATTAAGATAAACAGGCAATAATGGCAGGTGTTGATCTTTTGCAAAAAGTTCAAGCTGGGACATTACATGCCTTACAACTGTTGTTTTTCCAGTTCCTACTTTGCCATATACAAAGATGTTGTGTGGCTTTGCTTTTTTTAGAACAGGAGATAGCCACAAAGATAAGTCTTTTATCTGCTCATCTCTGAAAGGTAATTTTTCAGGAGCATAATGCGGTGAAATTTTAGACTTATCAGTAAAAACTGAATTTTCGTTTAAAAAAGTATAGAATATATTCTCTGCCATCTCTTACCACGTTCTAAATTAAAATAGTTAATCTATTACCAGAAATTTATTCCATAGAGAATATTATATATTAAGAATCAAAGGCTTTTTAAGAGTGTTGAATTTGAAAAGCAAATTATTTGTTTACTTTTTTTATTTCTGCAGTCTTTAGCGAGGAATAAATTTTGTTGTGATATTTCGGGTCTTTATTATTAAAAACAGTTAAACCAACACTTGCTACATCTCCATGAGTTACAAGAAGAATTTTCTTTCCTTTGTGTTTCTTCTCTAAATCATCAAGTAATTCTCTAAATCTATTAGCTATTGAATATACTGATTCTATGCCTTTGAATGGTTTTCCAGTAAAATCACATTCCCAAACTTTTAAATAAAAATTTGTATAGTCTTTTTTTTCAAATTTACCAAAATTTCTTTCCCTTAAGGCTTTGGTTAAAATTATTGGTTTTGCTTTTATGTGATCTCTAACAATCTCTGCAGTTTCTCTAGCTCTTTTAAAATCAGAGGAATAGATAATTGTGTGTTTGTCTAAATCTTTGTTTGATCTAATTGAATCTAATGCTTGTTGCTTTCCAAAAGCAGATAAACCATAATGAGGCACTCCGTTTTTTGGATCACTAACAATTATGTGTTTGACATTTCCTGTACTTTGCCCATGCCTCATTAAAAAATATGTGTTTTTCATTTTATTATTCCTCCACCAAGGCATTTATTCCCTTTGTAAAACACACAGAATTGACCAGGAGTTACTACTGTTTGTGGTTGTTTAAAGATTACTTTTGCCATGTTGTCTTTTTGTAAGATAACGGTTGCAGGAATCTCTATTGTTGTGTATCTTATTTTTACTTTTAGCTCTTTAGGTAACTTCTCTGTAATAAGATTAACTTTTTCTAAAGTTATTTCTTTAATTTTTTTTTCTTGTTTGCGTGTAATAATCAAATGGTTCTTTTTGGTATCAAAGCCACAAACAAAATATCTTTTGCCATCTCTTCCAAGACCTTTTCTCTGACCAAGAGTGTAAAACCACAAGCCATTATGATTACCAAGAACTTTGCCTGAAATATCAACAATCTTGCCTGGCTTTTTGCCAAGCTCTTTTTCTATAAATTTAGAGATGTCGCTACCAGAGACATAGCAAAAATCCTGAGACTGCTTGGTCTTTGAAAAAAAATCAAAATCTTGCTTTTGAGCAATAGCATATACTTGATCTTTTGTCAAATCCTGAAGTGGGAAAATAATTCGTGATAGCCAAGCCTTTGGAAGTAGGCAAAGGCCGTAAGTCTGGTCTTTTGTTTTGTCTTTCGGTTTACAAAGATATCCGTTTTTTATTTTAGCATAATGCCCTGTTGCAACATACTTGATGTTTCTTGAATCAGCAAAATCAAGAAGAGCCTTAATCTTGCTATAACGATTACAAACAACACAGGGATTTGGAGTTCTGTTATTTTTTAATTCTTTTTTAAAATAAGAAACAACTTCCTTTTCAAAATTTTTTCTTTCATCAACAACATGATATTCAATATTTAGCTTTTTACAAACATCTTTTGCTATCGCCACTGCCTGAGGAGTGCAACAAGAATTATCTTTACAACTAGCGCCAGAAAAGACAGGGAGCTTTAAAGAAACTGCAATTGGTGTATAGCCCATCTTTTGAAGAACAACAAGAGATATAGAAGAATCCACTCCTCCTGAAACACCAACAACAACTCTTTTGTTTTTCATAATAATCTTTAAAAATTATATGTTTTTGCTTTGGAGATTGCGTCATCTACCAAGCCATCAATATCAGCTATATTGTTTTCTATATATTTAACATCCTCAAGACGACCCTTTGTCTTTGGGTGTTCTGCCACCATAAAAGAACAGCAGTCCGGATATGGGGCAATTGAGATGTTGTAAGTACCAATCTTTTGAGCAATTGCAATTATCTCATCCTTGTTTAGGCCAATCAATGGAGAGATGACTGGAAGCTTAGATACCTCATAAATGCAATTAAGGTTTTCAAGAGTTTGAGAAGCGACTTGGCCAACAGAGTCGCCAGTAATAATACCTAATGCATTTTCTATATCTGCAATCTTATTTATTATTCTAAACATAAACCTTCTATAAATGATCATACGATAATCAGCAGGAACTAGCATCAACAATTGTTTTTGAATATCAGAGAAAGGAACAACAATCAATTTGGTATTGCCTTGAAAATTCTTTAAAACATTACAGAGCTTGAAAATCTTGTCTTCTACTTCTTTTGTCACTAGATTATTACTTTGGATATGCACATAGATGACCTTACAGCCACGCTTGTTTAGCATATAGCCTGAGACTGGGCTGTCTATTCCCCCAGATAAAGAACATACCAGCTTTCCTGTTGAACCTACTGGCAGACCACCAATGCCTTTAAAGGTGTCTTTGTTGGTATATACAAAAACTTCTTTTTCTGTAATCTCAACACCGATATCCAGCTCTGCTCCTTTAAGCTTAACTGCTTTTTTTAGATGCATAAAAATATCAGAACCTATCTCTGCATCCGCTTCTTGAGAGGTTAATGGAAACTTTTTATAAGATCTGGTAGTGGTTATTCTAAAATTAGAAAAGTCCTTTTCTCTGGATTTTGCAATGTCGTAAGCTAGCTTTTTTATGTCTTTAATATCCCTTTCACAAGAACAGGAAAATGAAAAGCTAGAGATGCCGGGCGTGTTTTCAAGGATTGTTTTTAAAGTGTCTAAATTTGAATCATCCTTTAAAACCAAAATCAACCTGCCATATCTCTTAAATGATGATAAAATCTCATCTTTACAAGAAATATTAATGTTTTTTAAAAGAGCATTCTCAAAAATAAAGCGATTAGATTTTTTTATACCAATCTCTGAATAATGAATAATTACATGTGTTGTTTTCATACTTAACATATATTTAAGAACAAAAAGAAATTAAAAAGGAAACTAATTTCAAAAGATAAAGTTTATAAAGGAAAGTTCTTAAATTTCTGGGTTTTTTGAACAAAGATATAACAATTTGTTTTTATATATTTTGGTTCAATAATATATTACTATATTTTTATAAAAAAAGGGGATAAATAAAAAAAAGGTGAATAAAAATGGCATTTTTTGACAACATATTTTCTAGAAAAGAAGAACTTGATGTTGATGACTACTTAAACAACATGGAAGTAGAGGAAGAACCAGAAGAAGTAGACTTTTGGGTAAAACCAATAAGCTTACAAACAAACGCAGAAGTGGAAGAAGTAATAAGAGAGTTAAAAGAGAGAAATATTGTACTTTTAGATATTGAAAACCTAAGCAAAAGAAATGCTCAAAGAGCAAAGCAGTTTCTTGGACAAATAAAGATGTTTGTTAAAGATACAGGTGGAGACTTAGCAATGGTTTCTGCATCAAAGATACTTTTAACACCATCTAAAGTCAAGATCAAGAAGAAGTAAAATATAGATGGAATTAAATAAATTATCCTTTCCTGTCAAAATAACTCTTGAGGAAGCTATTTCAATATTCCAAAAAGAGTTTGACAAAAAAGGGTATAAGGTAAAGATTACAAAAGATAATATTCACCTTAATATCACACCTTATTGGGTCTGTTTCTATGATATTGATTGTAAAAATAAAGAAGGCAAATATCAGCACATCTCTGCACAAACAGCACTTAATTCTTTGACTAACAAAGTTGAGGATGAATTTTTAAAGCTTTTAGATATTACAACCCCTAAGGTTATAGAACGCTTAGATGTTTCTTTTGTAGAAAAGGTAGAGATTAGAATTAAGAAATCTATAGTTAAGAAAAGTGAAGCACAAGAGACAATAACTAAAATGCTGGCCTGTAAGTTTAGTGCAGAAAAAAACAATATCTCTTTAAGTGGCTTTGAACAAATCTACATACCAATCTGGAGATGCGATGCTGAAAATTTAGAAATTTATTTTGATGGCGTGACTTCAAAAATAAATAATTTCAAAAAAATAGTAAAAAGAAAAAAAAGCAATAGCGAGATTTTCACAGAAACGATTAAAGATATCAAGCACCCTAAAAAATTCTTTGAGTATTTGTTAAATTTTATTGTTGGAATATTTAAAGCGCTATTTGAATTATTAAAATATATGATAAAAAACTGGCAAGTCAGTTTGATTGTTTTGGCGATTCTTTTTGTTGTTTTTTATTTCGCCTTTTCTTGAATATTTGAATAATCTCTTTTTGATTTTATTTAATTACTTCTTCTAGAAAATAACCTGTTTTCCTTTTTGTAACAAACACAAATATTTTTTCCCACAAAAAGTTTAAAATGCAGTGCTTTTATAAAAATGTGGGTAAAGACAAATTATCGATTTCTTCTTGTGTCTTTGCAATTGATATCTTTTCTCTAAGCCTTTTAGAACCAGAAAAACCAGAAACTAGCTGTAGCAGATTGTTCTTTTGATATTTGATTTCTAGGTTGTATTTCTTTGAAAGCTTAGTAAATAATCTAATGTTTTCTTGTTTTGTCTTTGGATTTTTATCAGAAATTAAAGAAAAAATCTCTGGGCTATTAAGAGCAGTTCTTGCAACCATTAATCCTGAAAAAACATCGATATCATCAAACATCTTGTAATTGCTTAAGCTTATGTCTCCATTATAGATTACTGGAATAGACAGGTCTTTTGCTATCTTTTCAACAGCTTTATAATCTGAAGGCGTTTTATAACCTTGTGTCTTTAGCCTGCCATGAATAGCAATAGCATCAATCCCTGCATTTTCTAAGGACTTAGCAATTACAGAAATATCTTTTTTTGTAGTGCCTAGCCTTACTTTTGCAGTTATTGCTTTTTGAGTGTCTTGCTTTATCTCTTTAAGAGTCTTAGAAACTAAATCTATATCATCAAGAAGAAAAGCACCTGATTTTCCAGCCTCTATCTTTGGAGATGGACAACCAAGATTAAAATCAATAATCTTAAAAGAAAGATCTTCTATTTTTTTAAAAGCAGAAATTGTTTTTTTAGCATCTGTAAAATTACCAACTAGTTGAAGAGAGGCAGGATAATCTTCATCTTTTGTTTTTAGCTCAGGGATCTCTTCAAGAGAAGAATTAAGAATGTAATTGATATGAACCATTTCCGTGTATGGCAATGCACAACCGTTTTCTACACAAAGACGCCTAAAGGCAAGATTTGTATATTCTAGCATTGGGGCTAATATCCCCTTGTTTCTTATCCTGATTTTACCAATATTAAATGAAGCCATAATAAAACTGATTTATTTAAATAGTTTTTATATATAATAATATATAGGAAAAAGAATAAAAACATGTGAACTTTTTATGAAACTAGATAATAAAACGATTTTCTCTATACTTTTAGTGTTACTTTTTGTTGGGTCAATATTTGCAATAATGACTACTGGGGGGGATAGAGCAAAACCTGGTAGCGATATCAACTCAGATTTAAATGTAAATCTTACGCCTGTTAACTATAATGCACAGTTTGATGCAAATGTCCTAGAAGTATTTCCACAAATAATTGTGGCAGGCAAACCTGTTGATTATGATCAAGCATCTATTGATAACAAGCTATTAGAGCTACAGGGCCTAAAAAGCAAAAATGTTTCTTTTAGACAAACAGAAGATGGAAGCATTAATGTAGTTATTACACTTAATATTCTTGCAGACAAAAAACAAGAAATTGTTTCTAAGATAAAAGAACTAAACATTATTGAGGAGCCAATAGAGATGTATCAATACGCTTTGCTTTCAGTTCCTGCAGAAGTAAACTTTACAAACGATAACAACCAAGAAATCCTTTATTCTTTTGGGGCAACACCTATTGAAGGAATAATTAATATTGAGACAATAAAAGAAGACAACATATTTGTTGCTTGTTATGCTACATTTAGTGGCCAAAAGCTATTAAGTGCCACTGGAATAGAGATGTATAATCTTAGTTCCTATCCACAAATGCTCATAAGCTCTGGAGATTTTAATGTTATTGGTTATGATGCAAAAATACTTCTAGATGCACAAACAACATTAATATACTCCAAAGACAAAAAAGAAATTGAAGAAAAAATAAAAACAGACTATAATGACACTGAAATAACATTTAGCTTCTCACAAAACCTAATGTTTACTATACCAGAAGACAAAAATACAGAAGAATTGGGCATTGCTCTAGATAACTTAAGAGACGAAAATAAATTTTCAAATTATTCTTTAAATGAAGAAGATTTAAGTTTAGAAGTTTATTTAAATGAAGATACAAAAGATAACGAATACCAAGAACTTAAAACACAAATAAAAAAAATTAGTGGTGCCACAGTTATTACTAATGAACCAAAAACAAACATAAGCGCTATTCTAAATTACGAAAACATAGATATTTCTAAAATTAATAATATACTTGAAAAATACGGATTCACAGATATAAAATACAAGACCATAGCTAATGTTGATACTAGCAATCTTATAATTGAGAACAAGAAATACAACTACGAAGAAACAAGCACTCAAGCACTTGTTGATTACCCACAAGACCTTAATAAAACAACTTTAACTTTGCAAATACAAGCATATGTACAAAGAGACAATATCTTGTATCTTGGCTTGCAGAAATAGAATTTAAGATAATAACTCTATGGCTTTTGCAATGTCCCCTGAGGTCTTTTCTAAAGCCTCTTTTGCTTCTGTTTCTGATTTTTTTGTGGCTTCCATTACCATATCTACATCTTCCTTAGGGATATTAACCTCTTCTTTAACATCACCCATGATTTGATAGGTCTTTTGACCTTGCATTGATACTTCTGTTACTGCTGGGTTTTCTATAATTATTTTTTTAGAATCTGTTTCTATAATTACTTTCTTTGCAGGAATATCTTTATTTTCAATACCCATCTGCTTCATCATGCTTTGCATTCTTCTAGGATCTATTCCACCAAACATAATTTATCACATATAATTAAAGATAAGAAATAATTATAAATGGAATAATTTTTGTAATATCACAAAAAATAATTGAAAAAACTATAAAGCTTTAAAAACATTTAGTTTAATTCATCTATACTAAGGCAAGAGCAATGATGTAACTATGGCATTAACCAAAACAATAAATAACTATGAAACCTTCATACAAGAATTGAAGTTAGAAAAAAACAAAGACAAGCCATATTTGGATGCATATTTTAAGAAAAAATTTATAATACTTGAAAATAAAAGAATAATACATCCAAATATTAGAGATATTGATAAAAAAATCACAGAACTGCAAGATACAAAAGAAAAACTAAAAAAACTAAAGAGATACTGGGAAAAAGAAAAAGACAAGGCACAAAACTACTATAGAGACATAAAACTAAAGAAATATTTTAAAGGCAAATTCTGGAAACATAAACTTAAGCAAGCACTAAACCCAGAATACAGAGAAGATGTGATAAACTGTAAGCTAACAGACGAAGTAATAATGGACCCTGAATACGGGACACTTGCAGATACTTTTTTAGTTGATTATGACTATAGAAAAAAGCTGGCAGATACTGTAACCAAATCTTTGATCTATAAAGACAGTGTTATTGGAGACTATAACAAAAAAAGACAACAATTTAAGAAAGAAAACGCAAGCACAAAGATTGATCAGATAACTGAAAAAATAAGCCAAACAAACCTAGAAATACTTGCTTATCAGACTGTTATAAAATATATTAAGATGGTTAATAGATAAGCAAGAAAAAACAACTATTTTTAAGTATTAAGTTGCCTATATTATATATTATATTTTAAAGAGAAGCTATATATGGCACTAGATAAATGGAACAAAGAACTAGAAAAAGAAATTATTCAAAAAGAAATGGAGAGCAGGGTTTTTGAATTTAAAGATAATGATAGGCCAGTGTATAGTATAGACACACCACCACCATATATCAATAGCCCTGTACATATTGGACATGCCTCTACTTATTCTATTATGGATTTTATATCTAGATATAAAAGATTAAAAGGATTTAATGTGCTGTTTCCTTTAGGACTAGATAGAAATGGACTGCCAATTGAGATGGCTGCAGAAAAGAAATTTAAAATCTCCATATTAACAACAGACAGAGAAAGCTATATTGATTATTGTAAAAAAATACTAGAAGAAACATCAACAGAAACAAGCAAAAGCTTTGCAATGCTTGGGATATCTTTTAATACCTATGAAGAGACTGGAAAGATTGGTTCTGTCTATAAGACAGACTCAGAGAAATACAGAACACTAACACAAGAAACATTTATTGAACTTTATAAAAAAGGGCTTATTTATCTTGATGAGAAGGTTACAAACTATTGTCCAGGCTGTAAGACAACACTTGCAGATTCTGAGATTGATTATAAAGTTGTGGACTCTAAATTTTACACAATTTTGTTTAGTGTTAAAGAAACAGGAGAAAAAATACCAATAGCCACTACTAGACCAGAACTTGTTTGCTCTCTTGGGATGGTTATCTTTAACCCAGAAGATGAAAGGTGGCAAAAGCTTAATGGAAAGACTGCTGTTTCTCCTCTTTTTAATAGAGAGGTGCCAATAAAAGCACACCCAATGGCAAAAACTGATAAAGGCACCGGTCTTGTCATGATGTGTTCAGCAGGAGACTACTCAGATATTAGGTTTTTTGTGGAGCAAGGCATAAAACCAATCATATCTATTGACATCTCAGGAAAAATGAACAAAAACGCAGAATTTTTAGAAGGCCTAAGTGTCAAAGAAGCAAGACAAAAGATGGTTGAACTACTTAAAGAAAAAGAACTTGTAACAGAAGAAAAAACAATACAGCACAAAGTTCCAATCTGCGAGAGATCAAAACACGAGATTGAGTTTATTTCATTAAAAGAATATTATCTAAAACAAATGGATTATATTGAGAAGATGAAAGAGATTGCAGAAACCATAAACTTCACAAATCCAGCAACAAAGAAAATATTATTGGATTGGCTAGATGTTGTTTCAATTGATTGGCCAATATCTAGAAGAAGATATTACGCAACTGAAATTCCAATATGGTATTGTAAAAAATGTGGAGAAGCAATACTTGGTGAAAAAGGAAAATATCATAAGCCATGGAAAGAAAAAGCACCTGTAGATAGTTGCCCAAAATGCAGAGGGACAGAAATAGAAGGAGAAACTAGGGTATTTGATACTTGGTTTGATTCAAGTATATCTCCATTGTTTGTTCTTGATTATGGCTCTGAGTTTTATAAAAAACACCCTGTCTGTAGTTTAAGGCCACAAGGAAAAGAAATAGTTAGAACTTGGCTATATTATACTCTTTTGAAATGTTATCTTTTCACTGGCAAAATTATATTTGATGACGTGTATATTCATCAGCACATTTTAGATGATAAAGGAAACAAGATGGCAAAATCTCTAGGAAATGCAATTGATCCTCAAGAGATATTAAGAGACTATGGGGCAGAGGCTTTCAGGCTTTGGGTAGCAGATGAAGGAAACCTAAATGAGAAGGACTTGAAATGCTCAAAGGACAGAATATCAACAGAGCAGAAAACGCTAAACAAGCTATGGAATGTAAGCAAGTTTATTTCTCAGTTTGATAGAAGTGAGGGAATTAATTCTGAATTTTCCGAGCTTGATAAGGCTGTGTTAAAAGAAATAAATAACCTAATAGAGCTTTGTGATAAGAAATATTCAAGTTATGATTTTCACGAGCCAATTATTAAATTAAAATATTTCTTGTGGACAACATTTTCTTCACATTATTTAGAGCTAGTAAAAAGCAGAGCTTATAACCAAGAAGGAAAGTTCAATAAAGAAGAACAAAACGCAGCAATTGATACTCTTAATTATTGTTTGGAAAGGCTACTGGTGTTATTGTTCCCAGTAATACCTTTTACAACACACAAGATACTTGTTGAGCTGTTTGATAATGACCCAAATAAAGAGAGTTACCCAGAAACTGAGAAATTTGAAAGCGCTCTAAATTTAGAGGATATAGAAAACCTAAACAACAGCATATGGAAATATAAAAAAGACAATAATCTTTCATTAAAGGACGAAATAAAAGAATTGAAGATAAATAAGAAATACAAGTGTATTGAAAAAGACATTCAGAAAACACATAATATTTTAAATATTCAGTATCTAAATGATGATAGTATAGAAGTGAATTAAAATGTCATTAGCACATAAAAGAAAACCAATTAATATTTTTGGATTGTTGGTAATTTTAATCATAACTGCAATTGCAGTTTATCTGTTTATTACTGCAATATCAAACTATCAAATGAACAAGATTGCAAAAATCAATGAGAAATACATGGTGACTAGAAGCGACCTTATACCAGATGAACATGGTGGCTATGTTGTTGAATTAAAGGGAGTAGGGACTAGTGAGGCGCAAGCAATCATAGATTATGTTTATCTATATCTTGAAGCCAAAAATCTAGATAGGGCAGTAAGATATGCAATTGTAGAAAATGAGTGCATAACAAGAACAACTGTTGCAAGAATAGAAACACAAATGCAAAATAGAGACAAGGTGCTTAATGGCTTTAAGAATACTTATTCTAAGAAACTAGACAAGATCTATTGGGATACATATATTGATATTTTAGAAAACAGATATCAAATTGAAAGCCTAAAAGAAATGGCAAAAGCCTTGCCGTTCTGTTAATTGAATAAACATGAAAGAAATAAACAAAGGGGCAGAAGCAATCATTCTTCTTGATGGCAAGAAAATCATTAAGAAAAGAATATCTAAATCTTATCGTGATCCTGTTCTTGACAATAGAATAATTAAAACTAGAAACAAGCAAGAATCTACACTGCTAAAAAGAGCAAAAGTTTCTGGAGTAAATACTCCGACTGTTTTTTCAGTAACAAAAGACACCATTGTTATGGAAAAACTAGATAACACAAACAAGCATTCAAAAGTCTTATCTGAAATTGGAAAAGAAATAGCAAAGCTTCATGATTCTGGAATAATACATGGAGACCTTAATCTTATCAATATCTTGACAACCAAAGACAAGAAGATTTACTTTATTGACTTTGGCCTTGGCTTTCTTTCTAACAAGATAGAGGACAAGGCAACAGACCTTCTTGTCTTTAAGAAGACCTTGAAAGCAAACAAAAAAACAGAAAGGTTCTGGGAGAAAATACTTGATGGCTATAAAAAGCAAACACAAAACAAACAAACAATTGACAAGATTGCAGAAATAGAAAAAAGAGCACGATATTTATAATTTAGCGATTGATTATTTTATTGGGTTTTCTTATCGCATGTTATGGTGACATTTTTCTAGTTGTTTGTTATCTGGCAAAAGTTATAAAACCAAAATAATAATATATATAAATAAATCGCCACAAATATATATATTATAGACCTGTTTTAATGGCTATATTTCTATTTAAACGCGCCTAATTAATCGCCACAGGCACAACCATAATGGAAAAACCAAAGTGATATAAATGAGTGAAGAAAAAAAAGAATTAACTAAAAAAGAAATTTATGACCAAATAGAAGACCTTACAAAAAAAGGCAAGACAACTGCAGAAATTGGACTTATTTTAAAGCAAAAATACGGAGTTAAATCTGTATTACAGGCAACTGGGAAAAAGATCGGAAAAGTACAAGCAGAACTTGATCTTAAAAAAGATAAATTGCCTGATGAATTATTGTACCTTATTAAGAAAAGCGTTAAACTAATCAAACACAAAGAAAATAATAAGAAAGACACAAGCGCAAAAAGAGGATATCAAAAAACAGTATCTAAGATTAATAGACTTAGAAAATATAATATTAAAAAGAAAAGAATAGACGGGGCTTGGAGATATTCTGATGAGTCAGCAAAGCTTCTTGTAAAGTAAAATGGTGTTTAAAAGATGGCAGAGAAAAAAAGTACAGTAGATAACTGGAAGAAAAAGAAATGGTATGATGTGCATGCAGACCCTACCTTTGATGAAAAGAAAATTGGAGAAACAGTAGCAATAGTACCAAAAAACCTAGTTGGTAGAAATATCAAAAAAGGCCTTAACGAACTAACAGGAAATATCAGAGACTCAAGCTTTGAAATTACCTTTAAAGTAAATAAAATAACTGGTGCTAAAGCAGACACAATCATTTCAAAGTTCGAAGCAAAGCCAGGAATTCTAAGAAGAATGATAAGAAGACAAAAGTCAAAGATTGAACCAGTATTTTATGTTACAACAAAAGACGGAAGTAAACTAAAGATAAAAGTCATGGCAATAACAGGCTCTAAGTTTACAACACCTCTTAGAACACAAGTAAGAAAGGCAATTGTTGATTTCTTTAATGAAGAGATATCAGCAAAGACCACAAAAGAAAACTGGAATGACTTGATCTTTCAACATTTGTCTGAGAGATGTAAAGCAAAGCTAATAAAGTTAGGTTATATAAATAAAGTAATGGTTGTAAAAGTAACTTTGGTTTAAAGGAGAACTTTTTAATTTATGAACCTTATCTTTTATTTAATTTTTTTTTATGTTTTGGGACTTATTCTATGGATTTCTAAAAAATATGATGTATTTACTGTTTCTTTAATATATGTGATTTGTGGACTTTTTTTGTATTTTGGAAAAACAACATTATTTGTCTATTTACTAATTTATTTTTGTGTGGCAGAAGGTTCTGCAATATTGCTAAAAAACAAGGGAGAGAACAGAAGCTATGTTAATCTTTTAGGAAACTGCATGGTTGGAACTGTCTTAGTTGTGTTTGGACAGATTTATGCAGCTGCTTCAACAATCTGTGCTGCTTTTGCAGACACTCTCTCTTCAGAGATCGGAAGGCTATCAAAAACCAAGCCAAGACTTGTAACAAACCTAAAGAAAGAAGTAGAGCACGGAACAAACGGAGGTGTTACGTTTCTTGGGCTGTTTTCTGCGTTTTTGGTTTCAGTAATAACTTTTGTGTTTTTTTATTTTATATTTAAAGTAGATATGAAAATATCATTGATTATTGCAAGCTTTGGAATAATTGGAAGCATAATTGATAGTATTATTGGGGCAACTATAGAAAACAAGGGATATCTTGACAATAGCCAAACTAATTTTGTAACAACATTTATTGTTGGGGCACTTTCTGTTATTGCTCTTTGTGTTTTATAAATCCCATTTCCAAGCAGGGACTAATTTTGTGTTGTTCATAACAAATATATAAAGGTTTTCAATGGCAATGAACAATTTTGTTCAGTGGTGATGAAAACCCCAATTATTAATTAGGTGTGCAATTAATGGTTTTAGAAAAACAAACTATTGCGATATGTTTAATAAGAAATTGCTAATAATTATTGTTAATGGACAAAAAACAGAAAATAAAATTTATAGTTGTTTTTATAGTTATATATGCCTTATTATTATTGATTGGAGTTTTTGTTTTTGGAAATGTACTTGTGGGACTGGAAGAAAAAATTATACATTTACTTCTTGGCAATTCTGTAAATTATGAGGCCTTTGAGTTTGTAGTATATTGCTCAGGGATCGTGTCTGTTTCTGCGTATCTAGGGGTGATTTCTGGATTTTTAGCAATAAAACAAAAGGTCAAGAGTAAAATGGTATGGGTTGGCGTTATCTTGCTGTTTTTGATAAATATATTAAGAATAATGCTTGTGATGCTATCAGAAAGGGCTGGTTGGCATCACACCACTCATGTGATGTCCTGGTTTTTAATGGTTTTTGTAATTTTATGGCTAATTAAAAAAAGTTTGAAATAAAATCATTTTTTCTTTTCCCAAGCAACAATGCCTGTAATTACAATGTCTATAATAAAAACTAATGGAAATATTGGTGGAATGATATAACCTGCCTTAAATAAACTTAATGCTCCTGGATAGCCTCTTCTCTCATAGATTTTCCAGCACCAAATAATTGCAAAAATTAGATTGATTACTGGCACAAACAAAAAGAAGCCCCAGCCCCATTTTCGTTTTGCAAGTATTGGAAGCAAAAAAAGGTTTGCTAAAGGAACCCATGCTAGCCATGCGTTCTTGTATTTTAGTTTCTTAGCTATCATGTACCAAGCTAATGCAAAAAAAACAAATATTGCAATAAAAAACAAAAATAAGAAAAACAAAATAATCAAAGAAAGAATAGCAAGGCCTGCAAATATTGAAGTAAGGGCACTAATAGTTGGCTGATTAGCAATTGCTATTAATTCATCTATCATATTTATTCCTTTTTACTTTTTTTTAAATTGTGTTTTGTAACAACAAGCTTAGCAATCTCTGCAAACGCAGGTCTAGTAACAAACGCACCAAGAGCAGCACCAAACATTACTGTTATTGCAAAACCAACAAACTTACTTAAACCAACATTGAAGAAGATTATTGGTAGCATTGTAACAAACACTGTTGCAACAGATGCAAAGATAATAAAGAACGCACTCTTTACCTTTGCAGTTAGGCTTTGACCTGTTGACGAGGTTTCTTCGCCTTTCTCTCCTTTTAGCAACTCATCTGTGATTATTATTTCATGATCAACACCTGTACCGATTGCTGCAATAATTCCAGCAATGGTTGCAAGATCAACTCTAAATTGTATCAAAGACAAGAAACCCAAAGAAATTATTAATTCAGAGATATCTGAAAATAATATTGGAAAGATTAAATTAAAAACCTTGTATCTTATAAACAAAACCAAAGCAACTGTAAGCAAAGCAAGCAAACCAATCCATAAAGAATTCTGCAAGAACTCCTTACCCAAGAATGGAGAGATAGACTCTGTGCTTATGCTCTCTATTGGTATTGGAAGAGAACCAGATTCTAGAATTACCAATAACTCATCAAGTCTTGCTTTTGCTTCTTCTCTGGAATTAGCAGTGCCTGTTATTGTAAGATTATTGAAAATCTCAAAGCTTGCTGAAGTAGTGGAAGGGGCAGACATATTAGCTACTCCTTCTGTTAATGAAATTATGGATTTTAGACCTGTTGCTTCCCAGATCCAATAGCCATTCTCTGGCTTATTGATAACTACTACTTTATAGCCAATATCAACCAATTGTTTTCTTATGCTTTCAGGAACATTAGAAGAAACAATTGCTTTTGGATATTTGGCAAAGTCCTCTTGAATCTTAGATAGCTGTTCTTCAGATAAATTGTCACCAACAAGATAATAGTTGGTGTTTATTTGAGAGATAATCTCATCAAAAGACACTCTTGCACTTGAAACAACATCTGGAGAGACAGGAACTTGTTTTTCGTCAATATATGTTTCATTATCTATAATAAATATCGCGTCTGTTGGCCTGTCGATAAAGAAATATGTTTTTGCACAATCGTAAACAACAGCGTTGTTCTCATAACCTACTGGAGTGCATTTGTGGAAGGTCATCTCTGCAAATCTTCTTGAGGCCTCAGGAGATAACATAAATGGCAGAACCCATTGGCTTGAACCTAACTTGTCCATTGTTTGGATACCGTAGCCTTTTGCAGGATCTTTATAGATTGTTCTGATATCTTCACCAACAAACAAAAGATTACCATCAATTGTTGCTTCAAACTTACCTTGTTTTAAAAGAGTGTTTTTCAGTCTAGCAATTTCATCAGGATTAGACTCTGCAAGCTGTGCTGTAATATACTGGTTACCAGAAGAAGTAACCTTTGCATCCTTTAAGCCAGCCCAGTCAAGTCTGCTATTAATTACAGAAACTACTCGAGGCATCTCTTCAGGAGAAACTTGATTTTCAAGAACTATTGAAAAAGAAGTACCACCAGAGAAATCAACACCATACTGTAGCCCTTTGGTTAATAGTAAAATTATTGATAGTGCTAAAATCAATAACCAAATAATAACAATCGGTTTTTTAAATAAACTTTTCATATTGAAAAACACCTTTTTTTAATTTTTGTTTTTATTTTTTCTTTGAACATAAGTGATTATTGCTGGTGCATTGAAGAACCATGTTGCGATTATGTCTCCAAGTAAACCAAAGAATAATATTGAAGCAATCTCTAAGATTACTGACATCTGCATGAAATATGAAATTACTGCCATAACAGCAACTGTTATTATTGTTGTTATAGTCATTGTCATACCTGTTGTCATGGCCTTGTTTGTAGCAGTAAAAACATCATCTGTTCTGTTCTTTAATACCTTTGTGCTAAGAAGGATATTGTCATCTACTGCATAACCAATAAGCATTAATAGCGTTGGTATTGTTGCTAGACTTAATGGCAAGCCTAAGATTGCCATTCCTGCAAGGCCTGCCAGAATGTCAAAGATTACTGCAACGATAACTAAACCTGTAGGGATAATCTTTTTAAAGAACAAATACAAAACAAATGACAATAATATAAAAGAAATAATACCAACCTTTATTGAAGACTTGACAAAATCAGAACCAAGAGTTGCAGAAATCTCTCTTGTCTGAATTCTTGCCTCATCTTCCAGGTTTAATTCAGATTTTACAAAATGAATAATTGAATTATTGAAATTATTGTTTGCAAGAATTATTGTCTCGTTAATATATACTTTTAAATCCTCTTTATTTGTAAAAGAATCAATCTCGTCTATATCTTTTTGAGAAAGATATTTTTTTTCTAGTAATGGTGCAAATAAAGATTTGCTATTTGTTTTTAAATCAACTAAGGCAGTGTTTGTAAAATCAAGCTTTGCTTTCTCTGCTCTTGCGATTTCAATCTCCGGGCTATTAGAATATTCTATGATTAGTCCACTGCTTGTTGGACCAGTTGTCTCTCTTATAATTACCTCTTGAAAGCCGTATTTTTCTCTTATAGAATCTTCAAGCTTTAATTGATCGATTGGCGCCCCCCTTTCGTGTCTGATAATCAGCTGGTTTCCGCCTTTTAGGTCTATTCCCTTCTCTACACCAGGAGTGACAAACACTAATATCAAGCAGATAATTGCCATTAGAAATGGAAGAATCATTAGTTTTTTATAATTCTTTTCTGTAATTAAATTCATAGATTTTTACACCGTTTTACTAATTTGAAATAAGAAGTATATATAAAATATTATATTTATATATATTTTATTAACCAATTGCTTTAAATACCTTTTTTATTAAAGAAAAGAGAAAAAAATATGAACTTTCCAAAAATAGAAAAATCAAAAGAACTACTTGATAATGTTATAACTAATGTTAGAAAGATGAAAGACTTTCAAAAAAACGAGTTTTCTCACAAGTATGTCTCTGCTTATCAGATAGCAATAACTGATAGACTAAATAGAATAAACAACAAGCTACCAGACTATGAGATAAAAAACGAATATTACCAGATGATGTTTAAGAACATCTGTCCTAAAAGCACAATGGAGAAATACAAGAACCACATTGCTAGCACTGTTACTGTTGTTAACAAGATATCTGAGAAATATAAAAAATTATTTTTGAAAATGCAAAGCAGAAGAAGCAGTAAATTTGATAAAGAGAAGTTTGTAAGAATAAAGAAAGAATATGTTGGAAGAATTGCTTCAATTGTTAAAAATCTGGACAGCACATTTTCAAAGCTTTTGGATCTTGAAAAAGAATTTTCAAGAATTGCTAGCCCTGACTTTAATCTTAGGACTATTGTTCTTGTGGGAATACCAAATGCAGGAAAGACCACTTATCTTACAAAGATTACTGAGGCAACGCCAGAGATTAACAGCTATGAATTTACTACTAAAGCCTTGAATATTGGCTTTTTCAAAAGAAGGCAAGACATCTATCAAGTAATTGATACGCCAGGGTTAGTACATACTGAATTTAAAGAAATGAATGCTATTGAAAAGCAAGCAATTGCAGCAATCAAAGCAATCTCTGACTTGGTTGTTTTTGTATATAATCCAACTTTAGACAAAGAAAAGCAAATTGCTATGTTAAAAACAATAAAGGAAAACAACCCTGAAAAGAAGGTAGTGGTGTCTAGCACTTACACAAAAAATCAGGAAATGGAAGGTCAAGAAAACATAAGTATAAAAGAACTTCTAGAAACATATCCTGTAGAAAAGAAAAAGAAAAGCAGATGGTCATAAATCTGCATAAGAAAGCTATTAAAAAAGCTTTTGATACTATATATATTTATTTTCTATTTTTATGATTAAAAATAAAGGAAGTGATAAAAATGCCAAAAAAGAAAAAAGTTGACACTTCTAAAATGATTCAAGAGATTGTTTCAGAAATTGAGTTTCTTGTAGAAGACGGGTCTATTCCTAAAAACCTTAAGACCCTAATATTAAGTATAGATAAAAGACTAGAGAAAAAATGCGACGACCTAGAAATATCAAGCATTCTCTATGAACTAGAAGATGCAACAAATAACAATAATGTTCCACAGTTTTGTAGAAGTGCTGTCTGGTCACTTATTAGTAAATTAGAAAACTTAAAAGAAAGTATAAAATGAAAACATGGATTCCAAAATCATCTGTTATGCACAGAATAAGGATCTGATAATTAGCGAGGATTGCTTAAGACTTTTGAATAATAATAACTATAAAAAAATACTTGATAAACTTGCAGATGAAAAAAAAATATTTGTTGGTACTGAAGATATTAGAAAAGTAATCAGCTCTTTTAATGGAACAAGCCAAGAAATAACAACAAATGGAAAAAACTACAGGATACTTGATAGCTTAGATGTTACTGGGAAAAAACTATCACAAGGGAGTGTTGAAGACTTTCTCTCTCTTTTTCTAGATAAGTATGATACTCTTTCTGAAATTATTAAAAAAAGAGTAGATTTTAGCTATCAGACAATTGCTGATGCAAAAAGAGAAATTAAAGGAAAAGAAGTGCATGTAATTGGAATGGTGCTTGACAAGAGAACAACAAAGAATGGAAACCTTCTATTAACTATTGATGACCCGACAGGGAAAGTAAATGTTGTGGTGATGGAAAACAAAGAAAAGAACAATAGCATAGATGAGATTAATCCTAAGGAAATACTAATGGATAATGTCATTGGCATTAAATGTTCTGTTTTATCAAAAGATCTATTTATCGCAAGAGAAATAATGTATGCTGACATTCCTTATCAAACAAAGACAGAAACATTAAAGGACGATTGCTATGTTGTAATACTTGGAGACACGCATGTTGGAAGCAAGCTTTTTAGAGAAGATGAGTTCACAAACTTTATTGAATGGCTAAATGCTTTTAATGTTTCTGAAGTTGATAAAAAAATTATTGAGAAAATAAAATATGTTATTATTGCTGGAGACCTTGTAGATGGTATTGGAATATATCCCAAACAGCTTAATGAACTTGCAATAACAGATATCTTTGAACAGTATAAGGCGTTTGAAGAATATATACTAAAGATACCAGAAGACATTGAAGTTTTTTTAATACCAGGAAACCATGATGCTGTGAGATTATCAGACCCACAACCAAGTATTCCTGAGAAGTTTTTACCAAACCTTTATTCTAAGAAAAATATACATGTTATGGGCTCGCCTTCATGGGTTGAACTTGAAGGCCTGATGTTTCTCATATACCATGGCGTGTCATTACATGGGATATTTGGAAAAATAAAAGGTCAAAAAATGGACCGACCAGACTTAGCACAAAAAGAACTGCTTAAAAGAAGAGACTTGATGCCACAATTTGGGGAAAAACAAACATTCATTCCGATAGAGAAAAACTTCTTAACAATGAAAGAAATACCAGATGTGTTTGTTTGCGGACATATACATCATCATGCATATTCAAAATACAAGAGCTGTCATCTTGTCAGCACATCATGTTGGCAATCAATAACATCATATCAAAAAGAGCTAGGACACATACCAACAGTTTCTAAAGCAATTTTATTTAATTTGAAGAACCAAAAATTATGCATAAAAGATTTTGAAAAACAGGAAGATAAATGAGTGAAATAAATATTCTTGCAAATAAGGAGACAAAAGAATATTATACAAAATTAACTGCAGACATTGATGCAGCTGTAGCTATAGCAAAAAATGCAAGAAGCCAAGGAAAAGATCTTTTTAACGATATAGAATCTGTGCCTGCAAAAGGAATTGCAGAAAAGACAGAGCTTTTGGTTGGACCACCAGGCGTTGCAAAAGTTTATAACGAGTTGTGGGAAAAACATCAAAAAAGATTTCCAGTAATGCTTGAAATATTTAATATGATACTGGATAAAGAGCTTGGAAATATTGAAGATCCAGAAAAAAGACTAGATCAAGCAATCAGGACCGCACTAATTATTGAGACAGATGGGGTTGTTGTTTCTCCTCTTGATGGCCTACCAGAGATTAAGCTTTCTAAAAACCCTGATGATACTGAATTTATTGATATTTATTATGCAGGACCTATCAGAGCAGCTGGGGGAAACGCACAAACCCTGCCACTTTTGCTTGGAGACCTTGCAAGAAAAAAGCTTGGCATTGACAGATATAAACCAAGCAAAAAAGAAGTAGAAAGAGTGATTGAAGAAGCAATGCTTTATCAAGACGAGGTAGTGGCAAGACAGCAAAGAGTAACAGATGCAGAAGTCAGAATTATGGTAGAGAACTGCCCTGTTAGAATGAATAGCTTTGCAGACAACGAGGTTGAGGTTGTTGCTAATAGAGATGTGACAGGCATTGAGACTAACAGAGTAAGAGGGGCAATGTGCCTTGTCTTAATTGATGGGCTTTATGTTAGGGCATTAAAGATAATGAAGACTAGCAAGAAGATGGGACTTGATTGGTCTTGGCTTGAAAAGCTTGTTAAGGTTAAAAAAACAGCTGAAGGCTTTGAACTTAAGCCATCAACTAAATATCTTGAAGGGCTAGCAGCTGGAAGGCCTGTTTTTGCTTATCCTTTTAGAGAGGGGGGGTTTAGACTCAGGTATGGTAAGGCACGAAATACCGGACTAATGGCAAAAGCAATCAATCCTGCAACCATGTATGTTCTAGACGAGTTTGTTGCTGTTGGAACACACGGAAGAATTGAAAGGCCAGGCAAATCATTGCAGTTTTTTCCATGTTCAACAATTGACGGGCCGATTGTGTTATTAAAGAATAAATCTGTTGTGCAGATTGATGATGCAGAAACTGCAAAAAAATATGTTGAAGAAATTGACAAGATTTTGTTTGTTGGAGATATGCTAGTTGCTGTCGGGGACTTTAGAAAAGCAGGGCACCCATTGATTAAAGCAGGATATGTTGAAGAAGAATGGGTTTCTGAGATTAATTATCTTTATAGAAACGAGAAAATAAACAAACAAACATTAGAGGTTTGTAAAAAATTCCAAAACAATCCAGACCCTTTTACAGCAGTGGCAATAAGTCTGAGATTTGGCTTGCCATTGTATCCAAAATATATATTTTATTATGATCTTCTTAATCACGAAGAATTAAAAACACTGATAAGATGTGTAAGAGATGCAGATAAAATCTTCTCTGACGAAATTGAAGAAGAAAATGAAGACAAGAAAAAACAAAACATCTTTGAGAATATAAAAGAATTATTTGAAAAAACAATTGGAACCGAAATTACAAAAAAAGAAACGCAGATTATTGGGTTGAAAATAGAATATAATAGCGAGATAAAAAGAATACTTGAAAAGATTGGCTTGCCACACAAATATCTTGAAGAAGAAAATAAGATATTGATTGAAAAAGAACAAGCATATCCTTTTTTAAAAACAGTTGGGGCAATGAACGCCATTGATCCTTTAGAAGAATTTAAAGAAGAAATTGATGACAAAAACAAAACTAGTACAGAAATATTAAGCAAAATATCTAAGCTTGATATCAGAGAAAAGTCTGGTTTTTGGATAGGTGCAAGAATGGGCAGGCCAGAAGCAGCACATGAAAGAGAAATGGCAGGAAAGCCAAATGTGCTTTTCCCTATAGGCAGAGGTTTTGGAAACTCTAGAGATTTGATCAAGGCAACTAGGAAAAGAGCAAATGGGGAAAACACACGTGACTTTGGAGTTAATGATGTTGAGATAAAGGCATATATTTGCCAAGGCTGTAAAAAAATAATGTTTAAGAACTATTGCTTTGAGTGTAAATGTAGCACACAAGAAATAAGAGAATGTGTGAATTGCAAAACACAGACTTTTGAAAAAATCTGTGATAAATGTAATAGCGAAACAAAAGTTAAAATTGAACATAAAATTAATATTGATAAGTTAATTGAACAAGCAGCAAATAATCTTAGAGTGGGAATACCAGAAAGTATCAAAGGAGTAAAAGGGCTTATCAGTAAAGAAAAAAATGCAGAGCCACTTGAAAAAGGAATATTAAGAGCAAAGCACGATGTCTATATCTTTAGAGATGGAACTTGCAGATACGAGGCACTTAACGCTACGATTTCGCAAGTGTCTGCTAAAGAACTTGGAATTACTCTTGAAAAAATTAAAGAACTAGGTTATAAGAAAGACTATCTTGGCAATGACTTGAAAGAAGAAAACCAAAGAGTGTCAATATTTCCACAAGATATAATTGTTGATGAACGCTGTGGAGAATACTTTTTGAGAGTTGCTGCTTTTATTGATGATGAACTTGAGAAATTTTATAATCTGCCTAGATATTATGATGCTAAAACTAAAGAAGACCTTATTGGTCAATTTGTTATTGGGCTAGCCCCACACACTTCTGCAGGAATTATTGGAAGAATAATTGGCTATTCTAAATCTAAATTGGCCTGGGGGCACCCTTATTATATTACTGCAAAAAGAAGAAATGTTGATGGAGATCAAGACTCTATGCTTTTGCTAATGGATGGTTTGCTTAATTTCTCTAGTGCTTATTTAGGTGCCGGGAGAGGAGGAAGAATGGACGCTCCACTTGCATTTACTACTGTTCTTTCACCATTTGAGATTGATGATGAATCACATGAAATAGAAACTAATACAGAATACCCTTATGAATTTTATATGGCAAGCAAGAACTTTGCAGAACCTGACAAGATCCCTGAAGTTGTTAATGCAGGGAAGTTGCTTGGAACTGAAGAACAATATAATTGTATAAAATTTACACACGATACAAATTGCTTTGATGAAGGGCCAAAGCAATCAGCATACATCACAATAAAAACCATGTCTGATAAAGTGCAGAAACAAGCAAAGCTTCAAGAAAGAATAGTTGCGGTTGATAATAAAGACTCTTTGGAGAGGTTGTTACACTATCATCTTTTCCCCGACTTTATAGGTAATACTCGTGCCTTTGCACGCCAGAAACTAAGATGTGTAAAATGTAATAAAAAATACAGGAGAATGCCACTTTCTGGAATTTGTGATTGTGGGGGTAAATTGATATTAACAATTGCACAAGGATCAATAAAGAAATATGTAGATGTTGCAAAAAATCTAGTTATTGAATATGATCTAAATCCACATCTCTTACAAAGAATAAAACTTAGCGAAGAAGAGATTGATAGTCTTTTCTCAGATAAAGAAGCAGGAATGCAAAAATCATTGTCTGATTTTTTTTAAATTATTGTGGTTTTCATTCTATCACATAATATGTCATCATATGACATAATATGTGATGGGTTGTTTTTTAAATATATCTTATTTTATAATAAAATTAAGAAAAAGAAAAAAATTATAAAAAACTAATGTAATCTTTGAACTTATCTTGTATTTTCTTTTTGGTCTTTGCATCAATGCCAGCAAGCTTTTCAAGAAGCAGTTTATACTCGCGATTGACGTCAACAGGCTCAGCTAAAATTGCTTTAACAAACATAGAGCCACGAAGACCTCTTTTGTTAGGGTCAGGAACGCCTTTGCCAGCAACCTTAAAGATAGTTCCTGGCTTTGTGCCAGAAGGAATGTTTAATGTGATTACATCTTGAATGCCTTTTATTTTTATTTTTGTTCCAAGAATTAAATCAGAATAAATTATTGGGATCTCACAATAAAGATCAAAGCCTTCTCTTCTGAAAAACTCGTGGTTTTTTACAAACACTTGAATAAACAAATCCCCTACTTGCCCGCCTTGCTGATTGCCTGCTCCTCTAAGTCTTATGATATCCCAGTTATTGACACCTGCAGGAATATCAACAGTTAAATTTGTAGATCTTTTGACATAGCCTTTGCCACCACAAGACTTACAAGGATCGGTAATTGTTGTACCAGCCCCTTGACATTTAGAACAAAGCTTTTCAATTGCAAAAACTCCAAATGGAGTTTGCCTTTTTATTAGTGTTCTTCCTCTGCCATTACATTGGGAGCAGGTTGTTTTAGATTTGGATTTTGAACCTGTGCCTTCACAAGCATCACAGGAAACATCCTTGTCTATTTTAAATTCTTTTTTGCCACCTTTAGCAGAAGTTAAAAAATCAATGTCAATTTTTGTTTTTAGATCAAGGTTTGCTTGTTCTTGGCGTTTACTAAAACCTGTGTTTCTAAAGCCAGAAAAAGTTTCAAAAAAATCATCTTCAGAAAAACCAAAGCGAGAAAAGATCTTAGAAAGATCAAAATCAAAGTCGCCAGAGAAATTGAAATCTTGATAACCACCACCTGAGAAAGCCGCATCACCTACCATGTCATATTGCTTTCTTTTTTCTGCATCGCCTAGGATGGAATATGCATGAGTTATTTCTTTTAGCTTTTCTTCAGCATTTGGCTCTTTAGAGATATCTGGGTGATATTTTTTTACAAGTTGCTTGTAAGCATGTTTAAGCTCTTCAGCACTTGCGTTTTTTTTAACACCCAAGATCTCATAAAGATCTTTCTTTTCTGCCAATGTGGTTCATCTCTTTTATTTGTCTTCAGTTGTGTAATCTGCATCTACTGTTTTTTCTTTATCATCTTTGCCTTTAGGTTCTTCTTGTTTTTCTTGAGAAGCTGAATTTTGGTAAAGCTTTGTTGAAATCTCATAAAGCTTTTTTTGAAGAGCTGTTGTTTTTTCTTCAATATCTGAAGCATCACTATCTATTGCTGATTGAAGATCTGCTTTTTGCTTTTTTATTTCTTCTATATCTTCAGGAGATAGTTTTGCTTTTGCTTCTTCAAGAACTGAATCAACAGAATATACTAAAGATTCTGCCCTGTGTTTTATTTCTATTTTTTCTTGGGTCTTCTTGTCTTCTTCAGCATGTTCTTCTGCCTCTTTTTTTAATCTCTCAATTTCTTCTTTGCTTAGAGAGGTTGTTGAAGTTATCTTGATTGCTTGGGACTTGCCGGTTCCTAGATCTTTAGCAGAAACATTGATTATGCCATTAGCATCTATATCAAAGGTAACTTCGATCTGAGGAACACCCCTTGGAGCTGGAGGAATACCTATCAACTGGAATCTGCCAAGAGTTAAGTTATCTTTGGCTAATGGCCTTTCGCCTTGAAGAACATGGATGTCAACAGCTGTTTGACTATCTGAAGCTGTTGAGAAAATTTGAGACTTCTTTGTTGGTATTGTTGTGTTTCTTTCAAGTAACTTTGTAAAGACCCCGCCTAATGTCTCTATACCTAAAGACAAAGGAGTAACATCAAGAAGCAAAATATCTTTAACTTCACCTGCAAGAACTGCCCCTTGTATTGCTGCACCCATTGCTACAACCTCATCAGGATTAATGGACTTATTTGCTTTTTTGCCAGTTAATTTTTCAACCAACTCAACGACTTTTGGGATTCTTGTTGAGCCGCCTACTAGTATTACTTCATCAATTTTTGAGACATCTAATTTAGAATCAGCAATTGCTTGTTTTGTTGGTATTTCTAATCTTTTGAAGATATCTGTACACAAGTCTTCAAGCTTTGCTCTTGTAAGTTCTATGTTTAAGTGTTTTGGACCATCTGGTGTTGCAGTTATGTAAGGAATATTAACAGTGGCTTTTAGGGTTGTTGATAACTCTATCTTGACCTTTTCTGATTCGTCTTTTAATCTTTGCATTGCCATTTTGTCTTTTGTTAGGTCTATGCCTTCTTTTTTCTTGAATTCTGAGACAAGATAATCAATTATTTTTTGGTCAATGTCATCACCACCTAATTGATTGTCACCAGCTGTTGATTTTACCTCAAAGACGCCATCAGATAATTCTAGAATAGATACATCAAATGTTCCACCACCAAAATCAAACACTAAAATTGTATGAGCATGTTTCTTATCAAGACCATAGGCAAGAGCTGCTGCTGTTGGCTCGTTTATTATTCTTAGAACCTCAAGACCAGCAATCTCTCCTGCAGCCTTTGTTGCTTTTCTTTGAGAGTCTGAAAAATAAGCAGGAACTGTTATTACTGCTTGAGTAATCTTTTGACCAAGTTGCTCTTCTGCATCTTTTTTTAATTTTTGCAGAATATAAGCAGAGATCTGTTCTGGGCTTTGCTTCTTGCCACCTAAAGTCACTTTGTCGTTTGTGCCCATTTTTCTTTTTATTGAATATATGGTGTTATCTGGATTAACAACTGCTTGCCTTTTTGCAAGAGCACCAACAATAATTTCGTCATTACTTAGACTAACAACAGAAGGAGTTATTCTTGAGCCTTCGTTGTTTATTAGAATCTTTGGTTGTCCAGCCTCAACTACAGAAACTGCAGAATAGGTTGTACCAAGATCTATTCCAATAACTTTTGATTTTGCCATATTTTACCACCGTTTATTCTTTTTTCACATATGTCCCAACAACTACTTTTGCTGGTTTTATTAATCTTTTATTTTGAAGAAAACCTTCCTCAACAATCGCTATGACTTTGTTGTTTTGGTTTTCATCTGTTACCTCAAGCTTAGAAACGCAATCGCTTGTGTTCATGTCAAAGTCTTTATTTAGGACATCTAGCTTTTCTAGCTTAAATCTTTTAAGAATATTGTCAAAGCTTGTAAGGAGATGAGAAAGACTTTCTTTTAGTTTCTTGTCTGGCTCTTTTTCAAGAGCATGTAATAGTGTTTCTCTGTAACCTAGAAACTCACAGAATATTTTGCTTGTTTCAATAAAGATAATGTCTTTTGTTTCCTTCTCTATCCTGTTTTTGTAATTGATAAAGTCTGCTTGAGATCTTTGTAAGAGATTAAGATATTCTTTTGATAACTTATCTTGCTCTTCAAGCTTTTGCTTAATCAATTCAATTTCTTCTTCAATTGTCATATTTTTGTCATTACCACTCATAGATATACCTTAAAATTTTTGTTTTAGTAACTCGGGCAAAGAAAATATTGCTATTTCTTGCTCTAATAGAATTGTGTTGCAAAAGTAATAAATGCTTTTTGCCATCGCCTTTATTAAACTTTGCTTTTTTAGGGTAGTTTTGAGGGAAAATCAGATTATTTCTAGGAAAATATCATTGCCAGAATTGTCATAGACCTTAAAGTCTTTTAGCCCAAAAGGGTAGTTGGTGATTATATTTACTGACTTGCTTTGAAAGAAATTAAGGTCTGCTCTTGAAGGGTGTGCAGAACCTGATGGGTGAGAATGCACAGTACCTATTATAGAGAAAGACATCGGTACCAGATCTAATCTTATGCTTGAAGAGTTTCTGTGGTTTTGGGTTGCAGGGATTATGTAAATGTCATCAATTAACTTTTTGTCTTTGTCCCCAACAAGCATTCCACTAAACTCGTTTGGAAAAGAAGATTTTGATAATTCCATGATTGAGAGGAGCACATTTTTTTTAATTTTCCAGTTTTCCATAACTTTTCACCTAAATGTAAAACATAATTGTTGGCAATATTAAATAAGACATAAGAAGCAATTTGTTTTTATTATAGACTATTGGCAAAAGACCAATCAGAAAAGACAAAATAATAAGAAAAATAGAATAGATGTTTGTTACAAGAACAATCAAAAGAACGGAAAAAAGAATTACACAAAGAAGGGTTGTTTTTTTGGAAGAAGAGAAATGAATTTAGAAATCAATGGGTATGAAAAATACAGGAGAATACAAGAAAGAGAGACTGCAAACACAAAAACAAAACAAAGAAGTAAGATGTCTGGAAAAGAAAAGGAAGGGACAAGCCCTTTCTCTAAAAGAACAGAAACAAAACCCAGTCTTGATTTTTTAAAGATTGCTGCCATAAAAAAATAGATTAGGATAACAGAAATTAATGTGCTTGAAAGAAGAACTTTTCTGCTGTTCTTTGAAAGCCTTTCTGAAAAAGTTGCAGGAAAGACTTGGGACATGCCTGGGCTTAAAGAAGGGATAATTGCAATTACTGAGGAAAAGAGAGAACCGAGAAAGGAAGAGAAAATCGCACTCTTAAAACTCATTATTTCTTGGACAGATTTGGAGTCACACCTTTCTTCTGTATTATCAAAAATCGAAAAAACCAAGGTTGGCAAGGCAAACAGGCCAAAGATACAAGGCAAAAGGGGCTCTGAGAAAAAGAAATTGTACTTTAGAGTGATTATGCCTAAAACTCCAGAAAAAAGAACAATTACAAATGCCAAAAGCTTATTGCTATCTGATAAAACAAAATAGGCAAGAACAAACAACAACACAAGAAAAATAAAAACAAAGAAATTAGAGAAAAAAAGAAAAAGAAGATAAAATAAAGGCAAGAGAAAAACAGCAAACAAAGAACCGAAAAGAAAGCCAGAAATATAAAGAGAGGGGTTTTGGCAATTGGGCTGTCCAAGATTTAGTGAGTAATTGTCAATGGTTGACACGTTGAAAAACAGCAAAGGCATTATGCCACTAATGGTCATAGATATTGCAAGAGAAAAGAAAAAATAAAAAGAGTTTGTAATAATTGAAAATGCACCTAAAAAAAGCAAAAGATATGCTAAAACATTAAGGTGAAAGCAAGGAATAACCCCTAATAAAAACCCCAGAAACACGCCCAAAAAGATCTCTATAAAAATCATGAGTAACCTCCACACTTATCAAAATAAAACTTGTAGGCAATAATCTCTGGAGAGCCATAATAATACTCAAATCTGGATTTTATTGTAATCTCTTGGTTTGCCTCTCTTGCATATTCTAGTCTTTCTGCTGTTTTGTTTGTGGGATTAAAATAAACTCCTGAAATGCAATCATAAGAATCGCAAAGCTCGAAAAAAAGAACATTTGATTTAATTTCTATGTTTTTTAGGTTTCCAGAAACAAGATAAACACCAACTTTTGCATCTTCTGATAAAAGAAAAGAAATAGAAACTAAAGATGCCTCAAAGAAATACATAATTGTTAGAATGCCCAAAAGGGCAAAGGCACTTGTAAAGATAAGTATCTTGAATAATTTCTTTTCAAACATTTCTATTAGTCTTATTTTTTCTTTTTCTTTCTAGAAATGTTTGTGGTTTTTCTTGTTTTTATAACCTTCTTTGGCTTTTTTTGTGTTTTTGAAGTTTTGAAATCAGTTTTAGAGTTATCACAAAGAATGCCAATAACTTCTTTTGGTTTTCTAGAAATTGATTGAACAAGCCTTATTGAAACAATTGATTTTAATGGATATTTCTTTTTAGTGTCTATTGTATAGATCTTGCCAGGCCTGTAGAAATCATCTAATAACCTAACTTGCACATTTTTTGGAGTGGTTATTATTACTTCGCCAAAGGTAGTGTCAAACAACACTCTTGAAGAATAAAAGAACGCAACCAATATACAAGATAGAACAATCATATAATTGATGTTTGTTGAATAGCCAGCAATCACAAAAAGAATAGCAAGAATAGTAAAACCAGAGCCAATAAACAAAAACTTATTCCTGTTATATACAAACTCAGGAAGAATCAACAAGCCATATAAAAAAAGCAAACAAACCAAAAGTATCTTTAAAAAAAGATTCTGTTTAATAAATAAACTTACAAATATGCTTGCTATAAAAAACAATTGAAATAATAGGTATTTGCTATTCATGTTATTTTCTCTTTATTCGTTAACATAATAAAATGCTAAATTAACATCTGTAAATTTTGTTGATTGCTTTAAATTTTCTATTGTTATATTGTATTTATCTTCTGTAAGTAAAATATTATCTTTGTTTTTATTAATATAAAGATTCAATTGTAGATTGGTATCTGTTACATAATAATCTATTCTTTCAAGCTGTGCAATTGATCCTTCCATTGAAAAAATATCCATTGTTCTTAGCTTGACTTTAGTAATTGCTTTGTTAATGTCTGTTGTGCCAAACACAGAGTTTGAAAAAAACAATGTAAGGATTAATACAAAGCTTATAATTATTATAAACTCCAAACTAATCTGTGCTTTTTTATTCATTATTTATTCACTTATTAGTGTAATATTGCCGTCTGCTTTTTTTTCTATCATTAATATTCCTGAAAATCCAGGACCAATTTTATTACAATCTACAAATTGCTGGCTTTGCAAAAAGAGCTCTCTTTGGAATTCGCAAACACTATTATTACAACCTGGTGGCAACGGCTGTTGCTTTGATATCGTTATGTTATAATTTAATTTCTTTGCAGCAACATTACAATCTAATTTCGTGTTTCTTGGTAAGTAAAAGTAATATTGCTTTTTTCCATAGCCGTCTTGGGATGCCAATTGTTCAATATTAATAGCTAGATCTTCAATGTTCTTTTTAGAAACAACAATTGCTTGAGTGTCTTGTAATACATTTTCGGAAAATTCAATAGATGGCAGGATCATTGCTTGAAAGAACAATAAAAATATTGCAAGTAGTACTATTATCTCTATTGAAAGTTGTCCTTTTCTGTTCATAAATTGTCACATTTAAAATATTATTAACAACAAAAATGCAAGAAGCACAGCTGGAGTAAAGGCCAGTGTCTTCCTCAAATATATTGTGTTGTTCACTAATTTATTGTTATACATATCTTTTAAAAAAGTTATGTCTTTCTTGGATAAGCCACAGGCTTTGCTAGAATCTATCTTTAACCCCTTATAATATGTTCCTAAAGCAATTTCTTTTATTTTGTTAAAGATGTTTGGTTTTTTTTGTATTACTTTTTTATTTATATAATAGTAATTGTATACTGGAAGATCTCCTTCTTTTAGTTGTGCTATTTTCTTTTTCTCAATTAGCACTTTTTCTTTTACATATCTTAAATATACAAACAACAATGAAATCAAAACAACAATGCCCGAGATATTTAATAACATAATAAATAGTTCGCTTGTTAGCTTGTTTAAGAAAAACAATATTGCTAAAAGAACTAGGTTTAAGGCCAAGACTATATAGTAAAAATATCTTTTTGTTTTTATTCTAAATATCAGAAATGTAAAGGCAAAGGAGATTGTAAAGATTAGAATAAAGTTAGTTATATTAAATAACAACAACAAAAGACTAATTAAAATCAATACTAATATTGAATCAAGAAGCAACACAAGGTTTTTTTTAGAAAACATCTTGTTTAGTAGTAGCTCTCTATATTGCTTTTTTTTTAATAATAGATATTTAGAATAGATTAGAATCCATGGCAGAACCATAAATGCACTTGCCACAAACAAGATAAGAGAAAAGATAGGCAATGTTTCTAATTTGCCTAAGCCAATATCAAACAAACCAAGAGTGCTTTGCATTGTTGGGATTATTGCAGAGATCGCAATAAATAGCTTTGTGTCTCCTCCTGCTATTACTCCTAATTGCCAGAGAGTAATAAATACAACTAATGAGATAATTATTGAATATAATAATGTTAATAATAAGTTATAGTTTTTAGAAACTAGAGCAAAAGTAATGTTGTATGATATTCCAAAAACCAGAAAAAACAAAATTAGTTTGTTTGAAATAGTTCTGGTTTTGATATCAGAAAAAGAAGCAAGCACTAAAAACAAGAATACAAAAAAAAGCATTATAATTGTTACATAAAACATGTTATCTTATTTTATAGATTTATAAAGATGTTAAGATATTATCTCTATAGTTTAGTATTTTTGCTTTAGCAAGAGATACTAGAATATTTAGGTTTATTATCATAAGGCCTGTAATGATTACAAGCATTACTCCAAAAACAATTATTACTAGATATTCTAAAGAAACTTGTGCTTTTTTATCTTCTAGTAATTTTCTAAACATATTTTTATCTTATTCTAAATTATAATTATTTATGGGACTATACAATCTGGTGCTGGTAGTGTTGGTGCAGAATATGCATTGCCCTTTTTAGCAACCAATGACATATTGTATTTTGTTTTTGATGTTAATGCAGGGCTTATATTAGTTATTAACACTTTGTTGTTACTTGTTGGCTCTACACAATTGTCTATGTTAACATCTCCATTTACAACTACACAATATTCTGTTACTCCTTTAGTTACAGAAGGATTAATAACATATGTTGCATTTTTATCATCAATACAAGTAACACTAATGATTGTTGGTGGTATTATTGTGTTTGTTACTAGTTCTTGATAAGACCTTGTGGTTTCTTCGCTACTTTGTCTTCCGCTTGTGCTTGTTCCAAGAACAACGCTAACAACAATGACCGCAACAAGTATTGCTGCGCCTATAAGAATTAAATATTCCAATGCTCCTTGTCCTTTTTGTTTAAATCTCATTTTATCATTGAATTATTGTGTTTTTGTTTTTGTGTTTTGGTTTATTTTGTTTTTAAAAAGAAAAAAAATCAAAAAAATCATGTTTTAAAACAGGATTTTGAATTTATGACTTTCTAGTAACATAAATTGCATTTGAATATGCTGTTGCTCCAGATGAAGCGGTTGTATGTAATGCAATTTTGTGTTGTTTATTTACTTCACATGCACCAGCATTCTCTCCTGAGTAAGAGCTTGTTGTTGAGTCTGCGGTTATATTTTGTATAGTATCATCAATAACTAAATTTACATCTCCTCCATTGTGTGTATAGCTAATCTTTAGTACATTACCATCACAATTTGCTGATTGGAGAACTGATGCAATTGCAGTTCCTGAAATTGCTTGGTTGATTCTGTCTCCGCCTTGAGATGCATTTTTTTTACTTGATGAACCCATACCTACAAGTAATGCGATGACGATAACAGCAATTAATACTGCACCACCGATCAATAATAGGTATTCAAGTGCACCCTGTCCTTTTTTATTAAACTTCATTTTTATTCCTCCGTTTAATTTTAGTTTTTTTGTTTTTGTTTTTTTGGTTTGGTATATATTTAATTGCTTAAATATATCTTTTATTTATTTTATTTGTAAAATAATTATTTATTATTGTTATAGATTATATTTATATACCTTTCTGTTTAGTTAGCCGAACTAAAAGACCCCTTAAAGCTCATTGCTATGTGGCTTATTTCTTGCTTTGTGTGTGGCTAGTTAGTGCCAGAAATTACCTTTTTAAGATAGCCAAATATTGTGGTGTTATGATTCATAGCTGTCTGCTTAAGGTAATAGCCAACCAAAAGAGCAGCTAATACAACAATACCAACAATTAATAACACTTCTAGGCTTACTTGCCCTCTCTTATCTTTTAATAGTTCTTTTAGTTTCATATTTTATATAGCCTCTATTAGTATTCCAGATATCACTGCTTGTGATACCATATATATTATAAAAGAAACAATAACCATTACTGGAAAGAAGACAACAGCTTTTGTAAACTTTCCTTGTCTCATCAAACTAATAATAACAGCAGCAGCTGCAACCTCTATCAATAAATAAACATCAAGTAAAAAAGCTAATGACTTTTGAGTAGCAGTGGCAGTTGCCAAAGCACTCTCTGTTGCAACACCAGCAGTTGAAGATATTGTTGTTAAAAACTGAGTAATAACGTTTGTCAGACCAAAAATAAAAGGAGCAATCACAGCACCTGCAGCAAATATGAAAATAACTTGTAGCATTGTCTTTGTTTCTCTTTCCTTTTTGATCCTAAACATCTGCTTTGTGTCGTTTGCTATTTCTTCAAGAACCTCAGCAAGCTGAGCACCTGTCTTTAAACACTCTTGAATTAAAGTAACTGTTCTTCTAACAATCTTAGATTCTATTCTTAGGGCCATATGCTCTAAGGACTGAGACATTGTGTCCCCCATCTCAAGTCTTCTAATAACCTCATCAAACTCTTTTGAAAGAGGCCCAAAGTCTGCAGAACTTGCTTCTCTTAAAGCATAGTCAAGAGACGATCCTGATTTCATGGTGTCAGCAATCAACCTAAGTGCTTCTGGCCAATACTTCTCTATCTCATCAAGATTTTTAAAATACAAATAAAATGGCATACCTAAACCAAGATCTAAAATTATAGCAAAAAGCAAAATACCAACCCTAGCATTTATCAAAAACGCAAGAACACCAATTAATAATGAAACAATTATGACTAATGCAAACCATGTTGAGGTTTTTATCTTTAGTTTTTGTGAATATAGATAAATCTGGTATCTATCCATCAACTCTTTTAATTTTCCCATTTTCTTCTATCACGTTTTTGGTTCTATCATCTTAATGTAATATGCTATAAATACAAATATAGCAGGCATTACAACAACATAAACAACTGCAAGCAATGTTGGAGTTAATATCCCTGGAAGGAAAAGCTCTCCGCCTTGCCCAATTGGTGCATTTGCAATTGCACTTAAAATTGCCAAAAATACAGGCAAAACAATAGCAACAAAAATAAAAATAATACCAAAGAAATTCATTTTTTCTCCGAACTGCTTTGATGCTTCAAGTAAATCAAAAGAAACCGAGTCTGCAACACTATCAATACTTTGTGAAAGATTTCCACCTGTATTTAATGTTCTAACAATATGAAATATTGCAATATTAAAACTCTTTGATTGGCTTCTTAATGCCATGTGCCTTAATGCTGTTTTTGTGTCTGTTCCGTTTTCAATTTCCATTATTGTTCTTGACATCTCTTGGGAAAGAACTCCGTAATCGTTCTTTGCAACTGATTGCAAGGTTTTATACAAACCAATACCTGCCTGTAACTCTGTAGAAATGTGTCTTAGAACATACGGTAGTTCAGTATCAATCATTACTCCCCTAGTCTTTGCTTTTTGCATTGGAACAAGATATGCAAACCCGCCAACAGCCATTAAAAATATAAAAATCACAATAAACGGCCAAATTATCAAAAACAACGGGTTAATGATAGCAATTATTCCAAGAGTTAATATTCCAATAAAAAAAGTCACAAGTAAAGAATAAATTACAGATAGAACAAGGTGTTGAACAAGAGTTTTTTTAATATCTGCAGAATACAAATAAAATGCAATCTTTCTTCCTATACTTTTCTTGATTATGGATTTTACAATATAATTAATAAAACCAGGAACTGCCTTGTAAATCTTTACTGCGCCTTTATCTAGTTCTGAGGTAGAATTTGCTAAAAGCTTGGCCTCAGTATCAACATTAAGTTTAGCAAGTTTACCTTCAGAGATTATATCTCTAAGTTCTTTCATGTGTGTTTCAGAAATATTACCAGATACTCCTTTTGCACGATCTTTATCTTTAATCTTAGAAACTATGTTTTGTACAGCATCAAGATCTACTTTTGGTGCTTCAGAGTTATCTTTATCTAACTCTTTCTTTAGAATCTTAAGTCTCTTATCTTCTTCTGGCATTTTCTAAATCACTCATTTTTTTTAGCATTATTTGTGTATACTTCTTGTATTGCTTTAGATACTTCGTTTATGCTTCTTATATTATTTTTAACTAAATCATTTATAAGGTTTATCCTTTCTTCTAAAATGCGTTTTATTTCTGCATCTCCATATTTAGTATATGTTTTAATTATCTCAAAGAACTTTATTGGCTCTTTTGTTCTTTCAAGATTGTCTGTTTGAGGATTCCATCTAAAGATTATACTTGCTTGTGGATTATTTTCAAATACTCCTGTAATTTCTGCAATTTCTACAATTCTTCTGACTAGCCCTCTTGAAGTGTTCATTCTTTTTTCAACAATAATGAAATCAAGACCTGCAAGCATTAGCATTGGAACGTCCATTGGCGGAGAGGTGATTCTAACAAGAGTTTCTCTTGCTGAGTTTGCGTGGATTGTACCCATACACCCGTCGTGACCAGTGTTCATTGCAGTAAATAAAGTGCTTGCCTCATGATGTCTAATTTCACCAACTATTATTCTGTCAGGCCTCATTCTTAATGTGTTTTTAACAAGAATTTCAAGGGTCAATTCTCCTGTTCCTTCTAGACCAGGAGGCTTTCCTTCAAAACGAATAATGTGTTTGATTGGCAATTTTAATTCTGCAGTGTCTTCAATAGTTAGAACTCTGCTTGAATCAGGAATAAAGTTTGCAAGAACATTAAGAAAAGTGGTTTTACCAGAACCAGTTCCACCAGATATTAAAATGTTTGCAGGCTTTGCACCAAGTCCTTCAACAGCCATCCAGAGAAATGCAGCAACTTCTAAATTGACTGTTCCAAAATTAATTAAGTCTACTATGGTATAAGGATCAGCCCTAAACTTTCTAATAGTTATTGTTGAACCGTCAATGGATGCTGGAGGAATAGTTGCATTAACACGAGAGCCATCAGGAAGTCTAGCATCAAGCAAAGGATTGGAAATATCTACTCTTCTGCCTAGTATTCTTGCAATTTTATCAATGATGTCTTGTATTTCATCATCAGAATAGAAAATAATGTTTGTATACATCATTCCATAATCTCTGTGATAGATATATACTGGCTTTTTTGGGCCTATTATCATTATTTCTTCAAGCTTATTATCATTTATCAAAGTATCTATTATTCCATATCCTACCATTTCAGTAACAACTGCTTTAGCATAGAAATCAAACAAATGTTTTGGGACATTTATCTCTGGAGCATTCTCTAAGATTTCCAAAATCTTTTGATAATAAATATTTTGTCTTTGTTTTGGGTCTCTTATTTTATAAGGATCAGTAGAAACAAGTCTTGTCGTTGCTTCTTTTAAAGTGTTTATTATTAATTTTTGACTAGGTGATGGTTTTGGGATGTTTGTTTTATAATAGAGTAATGGCTCATCTGGGACTCTATAAACTTCAGTCTCGCCATATTTAGTAATAAGCGTTCCTGTTCTTTCCCATTTAGCGATTAAAGCATCTGCTGCTTTTTCATCTTTTATGTCTCCCATTAAAGACTTTAAAGATTCTTGAGATTGTTTAGGTGCGACTTTGTTTAATTCCTGAGAAACAGAACTAAATGCGTCTTTAAGATTATCAAGCTTTGGCTGTTCTTTTGGCTTTGGTTCAGGCACTGGTTGTGATTTTGGCTCTTCTGTTTTTATCTCTGTTTTTAAGGGCTCTTGTTTATCTGCATCTACTTTCTTGGTTGGCTTTTCAGATTTTTCCATCTGTGCCTTTAGTTCATCTAGATATGATGCCAATTAATTTCACCTTTTATTCAATTAATATTATTTGAGATAATAACGCTTCTAGCTGTATCCTGTCGTTTGCACCCTGCACTAGCCTGTAATTAAACTCAGCAATCTTGTCTATTATTTTTAGTTTTTTGTCAATTGGGATTTTATCTTCTGGATATGCGATTATTTTTTTATAGATGTGACTGATTATGTCTTCTCCTGAAAGGCCATGATCAAACAACAATGTCTCTAATGTAGTTCGTGCTTTTAAAAAATCCTTTGAAAGACAAGCTTCAATTAAGTTTAGAATATCTTGTGGCTGAGCAGAGTTAGAAACAACATAGATATCTTTTTCTGTTATGTGGTCTGTTGTTGAAGCAGCAGTCTGCAAAAGATTAATCGCAGTTCTTAGATCTCCCTCGCACACTTCGTTAATTGCGATGATTGCCTCTTGGTCTATTTTTATTTTTTCTTCTTTAACAATATATTCTATTCGCTCTTTTATGTCTTCCTTTATTAGAGGCTTAAACTTAAATAATGCACATCTGCTTTGTATTGGCGGGATCAGTTTAGAAGAATAGTTTGCATTAAGAATAAACCTGACTGTGTTTGTGTATTTTTCCATTGTCCTTCTAAGAGCCTGCTGAGCTTCAGGAGTTAAAGCATCAGCTTCATCTAAAAATATAATCTTAAAACTTGAAGTTAAAGCAATGGTTCTTGCAAAATCTTTGATTGCTCCTCTAACTACTCCAATGCCTCTTTCATCACTAGCATTTAGCTCTAAAAAATCCTGAGAATATCCGTCTTTAAATAGCTCTTTAGCTAAGGCAATTGCACAACAGGTTTTGCCGACACCTGGTGGCCCAGCAAAAAGCATGTTAGGAATTGATTTGTTCTCCACATATTTCTTAAGCTTAGAAACAACATGTTTTTGGCCAGAGATATCATTAAGCCTCTGAGGCCTATACTTTTCTGTCCATGGTGCTGAATTCGTAATCATGATATTATTCCATTAAATATTATATATTATTTAACTATTCTAATAGTCTAGCAACTTGTTTTTAAATATATTCTTTTAATTTTCTAAACTATTTAAAACTCTTTTGGGGCTTAGAATATTATATTAAAGAAAGTGATATTATGAAAAAAGCCCTTAAAATAATTTTATTTTTCCTATTGTCCTATGTTTTAGCACAAGGATTATTTTATTTTTTTGCAAAAGAGAATTTCTTTACAAGTCCAATGTATATACTTTTGCCAATTGTGGCATTCTTTGGATTATATCTTTTAACACCAGTTGTTGAAAAATACACAAAATGGAACAAATGGACTCTTCTTGCTATTTTTGTTGCTATAAGCGTTTTGTGCTATATTTTGATAATTTACATCTTTGCTTATGAAATTTATGTTGTATTAAATAATATGGCAATACCTAAAAATCTAGGAATCTGGAAGCAGTTAATTTCTTCTTCATTTTTGGGATTTATAGTTTCTGGCGCAATCGGGATTATTGCTTCTGAAAAATAACATGAAAACAATTTTTATAAAAACTTTTGGTTGCACCTTGAACCAAAGAGATAGCCAAGACATTGTTTCTGGAATATCAGAAAGCAAGGACGAGAAATCTGCAGACCTGGTTGTTATAAACACATGCGGAGTAAAAGAACAGACAGAAACGAAAATCTACAAGTATATTTCTGATAACCTAAAAACAATTAAAGACAAAGAAATTATAATTACCGGTTGTCTTGTTGATATTGATTCTAAGAAACTAAAAGAGCTTTTGCCAAAAGCAAAGATGTACGGGATCAAGGACAAAGAAAAGCTATTAAAATATCTGGACAAATTTAGGAACAAAAAACAAGAAACAAAACACGAAATTACAAAAGCAATAATTATAGCAAACGGTTGCCTTGGCAACTGCGCTTATTGTGCAGTTAAATTTGCGAGAGGAAAACTAAAAAGCAAAAGTATTAAAAAAATAAAAGAAGAAATAGCAGAAGCTGTAAAAAACAACACAAAAGAAATACTCTTGACTGCTCAAGATACTGGTTGCTATGGCCTTGACATTAATACAAATATTTCTTGCCTTCTTAAAGAAATAATAAAAATGCCTGGTGAATTTAAGATACGGCTTGGTATGGGAAACCCCCAACATTTCAAAAAATATAAAAAAGAGATTTGTGAAATATTTAAATCTGAAAAAATGTATAGCTTCTTGCATGTGCCAATACAAAGCGGTAGCGATTCTGTTCTTATGAAAATGAACAGATACTATACTAAGAAAGAATATCTGGACTTGATATCTTATTTTAGAAAGAACATAAAAGACCTGACACTAGCAACAGATGTTATTGTGGGTTTTCCTACAGAAACAGAGAAGGATTTTTTAGAAACAATTGAAATTATCAAGAAATGCAAATTTGATGTGGTTAATATTTCTAGGTTTGGAAGAAGAAAAGGAATAGAAGCAAACAATTACAAAGATTTGAACGGAGGAATAAAAAAAGAAAGATCTAGAATTGTTACAAAACTTTGTGCAAATATCGCTCTTGAAAATAACAAAAAGCTTATTGGAAAAACACAAGAGATACTTTTAACAGAGATTGGTAAAAACAAAACATTGATAGGAAGAACAAAAAGTTACAAGCAGGTAGTGGTGCCAAAAGAAAAACTCGTTCTTGGAAAAACACAAAAAGTAAAAATCACTGTTGCAAAACAAGGATATCTTGAAGCTAAGCTTGTTTTTTAGCAAAGGTTAATTATTTAAAAAGAATTCTATTAATATATAATATAAACAAAGTAATATTTATTAAAAAATTAGAAAAATAAAATGGAGAATTAGTATGAGTATGGATATTGCTGTTGCATTTAAAAAGTATGTAAAAAACATAAAAATTGTTTTTGCAACTAGCCTTTTGTTTATATTTACGATGTTTTTGGTTAATCCATTGTTTAGCCTATCAGGAGGAAGTATTAACCTTACTTATGAACTGTTAAATCAAGATCCATTAATTATTATTTTAACACTTATTGCTTTTATTGCAATAATATTTGCATATACTCTTTTTCAAACAATCATTGTTTTTAAGATGGGAAGAGAGTATGACTTTGATAATAAAAATTCTAGAGAAATAAAAAGACCGTTTATTGAACTTTTAAAATTTAATGTTTCTTTTTTCTTGCTTTTGTTTATAGCGTTGTGTATTCTTTTTGATTTTGGGATTATAAACAACATATTTGTAAACATTATATTGTTTGTAATAACCTTGTTATTCTGGTTTATACCGCAAATTATTGTTATAGAAAAACAAAGTGCAGAATACTCTATTGTTTTAAATATAAATTATATAAAGAAAAAGCCAGTATATTTTGTTTATCTGTTTGTAACAGTTTTTATATTGACACTTTTAACTTATATAATTGATGTTATCTTTGGAGTGTTTGCTGGACCAATCATTGCAACGGTTTTCTTTGTAATGTTTGTTATTCCATTTATTGAGATTTTAAAAACAGAAGTTTATCTTGGTAAATACGATTTATTAAAGCCATTCAAATAGAGATCAAATATGCAAGTAATAGATAAGATTGATAAATATATAATTGAGCAATTAGCTGTTAATGGGAGAGTATCTTTTGCAAATATCGCAAAGGAGATTAACCTAACAGATGTTGCTGTAAAGAAAAGACTAGACAGATTAACACAAAGGGGAATTATCAAATCTATTACTGCAGAGATTGATTATGAGATACTTGGATTTAACGAAAAGGCAGAAATATTAATCACGATTGACCCATCTAAACAAAATGACATTATTAAAAAACTAAAAGAAATGGAAGATGTTAAAGAAGTCATAGAGGTTACTGGCGAATATAATGTTCTTGCTAGGGTTATGGCTCTTGATAAAGGAGATCTCAAGGCCTTGCTTGACAGCATCTTTAAGATTGACGGGATAACAAAAGCAAGCATTCTAACAATTTTAAAAGAACATAAAAACAGCAAGAATCTTCCAAGAAAGATTTTACAAACTACTTTTTAGAATAAAATGGACTTAATAATCTCAGAGAAGGCAATTGCAGGAAAAAGGATTGCAAGTATTCTCTCAAAAAATAATTTCACAACAACAGTGGAAAACGGGGTGCACTGCTTTTCATTTAATTCTAATGGCAAAGAGATGTTAGTCATACCACTTAGAGGGCACATCAATACTGTTGATTTTGTTGGAGACAACAATTACTGGAATATCTACACTCTTGATCTTCTAGCAGACAAACAACTTACTTATCTGCAAGTTGAGAAAGGAATAATTGCAAATTTAAAAAAGAAAAGAGAAAATCTACAAAACATTATTGTGGCAACAGATGCTGATCGTGAAGGAGAAGCGATTGGTGTAGAGGCTTACAATTATGTTATTGAGAATAATAAAAACACAAAGTTACACAGGGCTTATTTTAGTGCTTTGACTGAAAAAGAAGTTACTGAGTCTTTTAAAAATTTGAGAAAGGTTGATTTTAATTATGCAGATTCTGTGTTTACTCGTCAAGAAGTTGATCTGTTGTGGGGGGTAATACTAACTAGATATCTTTCAGTAGTATCAAACAGAAAAGGCAAGCTTTTCATTTCTGCAGGCAGGGTACAAACTCCGTTACTAAACTTTATTGTAGAAAGAGAACTTGAAAGACAAAAATTTGTGCCTGAAAAATATATTGAAATAATTGCGAATTTTGAGAAAACAAAAATCAAGTTTTCTGGAAACCATAAAGATGGCAAGTTTTTTGATATTGAGAAAGGAAAAAAAATATTTGAAAGTATCAAAAACGAAAAAAAGGGCGTTGTCAAAGCAGTTTCTAAAAAAGAAAAAACACTTAACAGGCCAGAACCGTTTAATACAACTAGCTTTCTTAGAGCAGCATCTTCTGTTTTTGGGATCAGCACTAATCAAGCAATGAATATTGCAGAATCACTTTATCAACAAGGGTTGATTAGCTACCCTAGAACAGACAATACTGTTTATCCTGCAAGTGTAAATCTTAAAGAAATTGTAGAAATTGTTTTGCAAGATAAAGATTATAATGCAGTTGCTAAAGAAATATTATCTAAACCAATACACCCATCAAGAGGAGCAAAAGAAACAACAGACCACCCACCAATCTACCCTGTTGGTTATTCTAATAAACTATCTGGCGGGGAGAAAAAAATCTATGACCTTATTGTTAGAAGATTTCTTGCTACTCTTTATAGAGATGCAAAGACGCAGAATATCTCTGCATTAATTGATATTAAAAAAGAGCCTTTTGTTGTTACTGGACAAACCATAATTGAGCCTGGTTGGAAGAAAATCTATCATTTTTCTAAACTTAACGAGACGATTTTGCCAGATCTTAAATCAGGGGATATCGTAGATGTTATTGATATTGTCCAGGAGAACAAAGAAACAACACCACCAAGTCGTTATACAGAAGCTGGCTTGATCAAACTAATGGAAGAACAAAACCTAGGAACTAAATCTACAAGGCCAGTGATTATTAAAAAATTAAGAGACAGGGGATATATTCAAGGCACAAAAAGCATATCTGCCACTAACATCGCAATTGCTGTTTGTTCTGTTCTTAATAAACATTGTGAATTAATAACACAACCAAAATTAACAGCTAATATTGAAGATGAGATGGAACTAGTCGCTACTGGCAAAAAGAAAAAGCCAGAGGTTGTTGATGAGACTAGAGGGATATTAAAGAACATAATTAAAATTTTAATTGCAGAAAAAAACGACATATCTCAAGAACTTAGAGCAGCAACCAGAAACGATTCAATTTTAGGGAAATGCACTATTTGTGGAAAAGATCTGATAATAAGAATTAGTAAAAATAACAAACAGTTTGCTGCATGTTCTGGATATCCTGCTTGTAGAAACACCTTTCCATTACCTCAGAAATATAAAGTTGAAGGAACAGGAAAGGTTTGCGAGGTGTGTGGTAACCCAGAGATCAAAATATTAACAAGGCGTGGTGGGATTGATGTTTGCTTAAATCACAAATGTGCAAAAAGAATTGAACAGCAGAAAGAATATGAGGCAAGGCTAAAAGAAAAGCAAGAAGCCAGAGAAGAGAAAGCAAAGGCCAAGGCAGAAAAAGAAAAACAAAAGAAAGAAATGGTTGCAAAGGCAAAAGCAGACAAACCAAAAACAAAGACAACTAAAAAGAAAAAATAATTTAATTAACTGGTTGTATTTTTATTATTTGTTGGATTAATTGCTTTTTTCGTGCTTCAGGGATGTTAATTCTTCCATTCCTTATTCGCGAGATAATCTCGGCTTTATAGCCATTTTTTACTGCATTAATAAATGCATTTTTGGCCATTGCACTAGTAGCTGGCAAATTACGTGAATCTAATAAGTCAATTGTTTTGGAACTGCAAACATTATCTATTATGCTATTTAATTGGCTTTCGTAATTTGTTCTGAGGGTTCTGTTTCTTAAAGCAGATTCAATTTCTGCCCTTGAAAAATCTAATAACAACAATCTAAAGACAGGGTGATTTATATTTGTTGCAACGATGTGTCTTGCATCAACTCCTACTGCTGAAAGTTGTCTTTTTACCTCTCTGGCTTTTTCAGGGGACCTTTGGATTTCATTTAGTAAATAGCCATTATTTAAATATTTTTTAACAACATTTATTTTTGTTTCTGGAAATCTTTTACCTGCATCTAATTTCTTAAATGTTCTTCTTACATCTTCAATCTTTGTACCACTTGTAAATCTAGAACCAGTTACTTCATTCATTGATCTAATGAAAGCAGAAATATTAATGTTTCTTTCTGGCTGATGACCTATAGTTCCTTTGGGGGTTTTTTGTGATTTTGGTTTTCTTAGTGTTCTCGCATCTATCAATCTATTTGGTTGTACTTTCACATCTGGGACTTTCACGCCTATTGGTTTCTTTCCTGGAGATTTCGCACCTTTTACTAATGATTTCGCCCCTACTAATCTTCTTGAGGTTTTCGTGACCATTAATTTTCCTGGTGCTTTCAGGTTAATTAATCTTCTTGAAGCTTTCATCCCTATTGGTCTATATCTCATTGGTTTTGCCATAAATAATCTACCCCTTATATTTTAAATAAAATAATAACATTTTAAAAAGCTTGTTATCAATTAAGATGGGATTTTTATTTTGCAGGAAGAGCAATTATAGATAAACAAAAACACTAAGAGATTGATTTGTTCTTATCTTTATAAAGATAGCATTTAAAATATATTCTATGTATATAAAATATTATGAAAAAGAACACTCTAAAAAATAAAAATAAGAAAAAAGGGCAAGGCTCAATTGAAACATTGTTGTTGTTTGGTGGAGCAGTATTACTTGCAACAATTGTAATTGTCATAATTGTAGGGATAGGTTCTAGTTCTAAACAATCTACTGAAAAAAGCGCCAGCTCAGCAATAACCATGTCAAAGACTGTAATACCTGCTGTTCTTCATTCTGTTGCTTGTGTAAGTATAAATTGTGATGTTCTTTTTCAAAGTTTTAGTGATGGAAATAACGAATTAGTAATTGATGATGATATAGATAATAGAAAAGAAATTAAAAATAACAGAATTACGCTAGATAGCCAATTAGGTATAGGACCCCATTCTGCTTATATTCTTACCACCCTAGATGGCGGATCAGCAAAGTCAAATACATATAGATGGGATGTTTCTAGCATGATCCCGCCACCTGGCACAGGACAAGTTGAAAAGCCTACTGCAACACCAAAAGGAGATACTTACTCAGAGCCACAAAGTGTAAATTTAAAAACGAATCCACAGGACGCTACAATCTATTACACTACTGATGGTAATAATCCAAACACCTCTTCAACAACCTACACTACTCCAATATCAATCACTCAAACAACAACTCTAAAAGCAATTGCTTGTAAAGCAGGCATGACAGATAGCGCCATACTTACTGAAATTTATACGATAACACCTCCAACACACATAAATTTGACTTTCAGACCATCTGCTGGTTTTATAGAGGGTATAGGAGAACAAATAAAAATAATCACTGAACCTTCTACTGATGAAATCTGGTATACTCTTAATGGATCAAACCCTGAAAGAAATGGGAGGAATTCTACACTTTACGAAGACGACATTAGAATTGTGGAAAAATTTACAAGAATAAAAGCAATTGCATATGGCGATAGAATTAATAGCGGTGTGCAAAAAGCAGAATATACTGTTGTAGGACATGTTGCTGACCCGATTGCTGAGCCAACATCAGGGTTTGTTTCTAGAGATGCATCGTTGACTTTAAGCACAACAACTCCAGAAGCAAGAATTTATTACACAACTGATGGAACCGATCCTGATGGGAGTAACTTTTATCAAACACCAATACCATTTAATGAGGTGTGTACAGATCGATGTAATATTAAAGCAATTGCCATATTAGATAATAAAAGCCAAATTTCATCTTTTGATTATACTTTAAAAGACACAGAGGTAGCAACACCTACTGCAGACCCTACAAATTTTAATTTTAGAGACCCTATAACCGTTACATTAAAAACAAACACAAGCAATGCTGTAATATATTACACCTTAGATGAAAGCACACCTACAGATAGATCTACTATATATGATAGAGAGATAAAAATTACAGAAACAACAACAATAAAGGCAATTGCAATATTGGACGAGGTTAGCAGTGGCGTGCTAACCGTGACTTATGAAAGATCACTGTCTTCAAATTCTGAAGGAACACCATAATTTTCTTAAATAAATTGGTTGGGTTTTTAAACTATTTCTAATATAATATTATTTGTATAATTATGGTTGATATAAAAGCAAAGCTTACTGTTAGAGAAGCAGAAATTTATGATGTTGGAAAAGACATTGCAAAAATAGATCCAGTGGTATTTGAAAGAATGGGCTTGACAACAGGAGACACTATAAGAATTAGCAATCTTAAAAATGACAAGGCAGTTATTGCTTATGCTGTAAGAGGCAAAGTAACAGATGCAGGACTAAACATTATCAAGATGGATGGAAACCTAAGACAAAACTCTAGTTCTAAGATTGATGATGAAGTGTATATTGAAAAGATAAACTGCCTAATCGCACACGCAGTTACGCTTGCACCACCTGTTGAGATTCCTGATCTTAAAAGAAACGACATTATTAGCTATATTCATGACAGGATTGTTAACAAGAACATACTAGAAGGAAATGTGGTAATAATCAGAGGCATTAAAATATTTATCAACGAAGAATCAAGAGACCTTTCTTTGACAGTTACAAAAACCTTGCCAAAAGGAGCAGTAAAGATTACTGCTAACACCAAATTGACAATCTCTGAAAAGCCAATTGAAACAAGTAAATATGGAATAACCTATGATGATATTGGCGGACTTAAAAAAGAAATAGAAAGTATTAGAGAAATGGTTGAATTACCGATTAGAAGACCAGAGATATTTAAGAAACTAGGGATAACCCCGCCTAAAGGGATATTACTGCATGGCCCTCCAGGAACAGGAAAGACCTTGCTTGCAAAAGCAGTAGCTTCTGAGACTGATTCTTATTTTACAATAATTAATGGACCAGAGATTGTTAGCGGAGTATATGGTAAATCAGAAGAGAACCTAAGAAACATATTTGAAGAAGCAGGAAAACAAGAGAATGCAATTATCTTTATTGATGAGATAGATTCTATTGCACCAAAAAGAGAACACATACATGGAGAAACTGAAAAAAGAATTGTTGCTCAATTACTTACATTAATGGATGGGCTAAAGACAAGGGGAAATGTGGTTGTTATTGGTGCGACAAACATCCCTGATTCAATTGATCCAGCCTTAAGAAGGCCAGGAAGATTTGATAGAGAAATAGAAATTAATATTCCAAGTAAAGAAGCAAGAAGAGAAATATTTTTAGTACATACTAGAGGCATGCCATTAATTGATGATGTAAAAATTGACGAGTTGGTAGAACTGACAAATGGCTTTTCTGGAGCAGATGTTTCTGCTCTCTGTAAAGAAGCGGCACTAAAGGCATTAAAAAGGCTAATGCCTAAGATTAACAAAGAAACAGGTACAGAACTATCTAAAGAGATAATGGATGAATTAGTGATTACAAGACAGGATTTCTTGGACGCACTTAATGTTGTTGAGCCATCAGCCATTAGAGAGATAATGGTGCAAATCCCTAACACAAGATGGGAGGATGTAGGGGGGCTTACAGAGATTAAACAAGAACTAAAAGAAATGATTGAATGGCCAATGAAACATAAATTGTTGTTTGAAAAGGTCGGAATAACACCTCCTCGTGGAGTGTTGCTTTATGGACCACCAGGAACAGGAAAGACTCTGCTTGCAAAAGCAATTGCTACTGAAACAAAAGCCAACTTTATTTCAATAAAAGGCCCAGAGATATTTAATAAATGGGTTGGAGAATCAGAAAGAAAGATAAGAGATATTTTTAAGAAAGCAAGACAACTTGCGCCAAGCATCATTTTTATTGATGAGATTGATTCCATAACTTCTGGAAGAACAGGACTTGAGACAAATGATGTTAGAAACAATGTAGTTGCACAATTGTTAACAGAAATGGATGGAGTATCAAATCTTAAAGACATAGTTATTATGGGTGCAACCAACCGACCAGACTTGATTGATCCTGCATTTTTAAGACCTGGAAGATTTGAAAAGCTTCTTTTGGTTCCAATGCCTGATGAAAAAACAAGAGAAAAAATCTTTGAAGTACATATTTCAAAAATGAATGTTGATAAAAAAGTTGTGCCAAGAGAGCTTGCAGCATTAACAGAAGATTTCTCGGGGGCAGAGATAGAAGCTGTTTGTAGAGAGGCTGGCCTATCCAAGATCAGAATGATTATTGAAGATATAGAAAAAGATAACAAACTAGATAACAAAAGACCAGTAGTGACAAGAGATGCGTTTATTAAAGCAATAGACAAATTCAAGTCAAAGAAAGAAAGGCCAAAAAAAGAAGAAAAAGATTATGCAATTAGGTAAATTACTATTTCTTTTTTCTTTTAAAGCTATTTTGAACAAAGAGCTCCCATCGTTTGCCAAGAAGCACTGGTTTTAAGATACCAAAAACATATAGCTCTTGGATTATTAGACTTATTGACCAGCCCATGAAAAATACTGTAAGAGTGTATTTTGTAATTGGAGAGAGCGTAAAATAAACATCGTAACTAATAAAGATAATCAGAAACAGAAAGAAAAAAGTCAGTTGCTCAAAAAAAGGCTTTACCTTTTTTATTTTTTCAATTTGTTCTTCCTGATTTGCCATGATTGTCACACATTATTTGTTATAAACTCATTAATCCTTTTCTGTTCTCAGAATTGAAATCTTTTATTTTATGATTTAGCTTTTCTGGCAAGAAACAAGTGTTGCCGATCTTGTGGCTTTCTATAATTAGATCTTTAAGCTCTTGAACAGAAAGGTTTTCTGTAAAATAAATCTTTGAATTAACTACACCATCTGTGTTCTTCTCAAATACTGATTGTAATCTTACAAAGAAACTAGGAGAGATGTTTTTTGCTAAAGGAAATTTAGATTTCGTGTTTTCAGGAACAGACGATTCTAGCTCTTCTATTGACCAGTTAGGATTTAAATCAGGGATTTGTAAAGATAATTCTTTATTTAACTTTTCAGATTTATAGCCGTTTATCCAGTATACCGGTTTATAGCTTAAAATAGGATCAAGGGCATTGCTTGTTTCATTTGCTATAGAATAGAAATCAGAAAAGATTATTGAAAAGGTTGTTGAGTTTCTTAAACCGTATTTCTTTATGTTGTTTCTAAGCTCTACCCAGTCTATTGTTGGCATGTTTTTGTTTAGCTTTTTACTTTGTGTTAGGTCTGTTGAGAAAAGGGTCTTTTGTATAGGTGTTTTTTCAAACTTGAAATTTGATAGCTCGTATTTGCTTTTTATAAACTTAAAGAAAGGCCCTCTGTCTTTTGCAAGCTCTGTTGAACGAAGCTTTGTATAATATGAAATGTAGTCAGATAAGGAATCTGCAAAATAAATTGCATCATCGCTATCATATGGAATGCCTAGCCTTGAGAGCAAAGTTGAATATCCTGTTATTGAAAGATAGATTTGTCTTGTTTCTTTTAGATTTTTAGAATAATCTTCATTTACTTGCTTTGAGAGGTCTATTGAATTATCTAAAAACTCTAGAGAATCCCAGATTATTGTTTTTAATTTTGCCCAATCAAATACTTTTGTTTTGCCAGTAACATTTACTAGTTTAGAAACATCTATTGTTCCAGTCACAAAAGAGCAATCTTCAAAACAAGGCTGAAAGCCTACTGGAGAAATTAAGTATTTTTTATAATTGTTTGTAAATGGATTTTTTTTGTTTATTGTATCTGGAAAGATTAGATTTATTTTCTCACCAGTAACAATCTTAGAAGAAACCAAATCAAATAAAGTTAATGGCTGGATCTTTCTGTTCTCTGTGGTGTGTGTGCTTATAGTATATTCTTGATTATTTTCTAAGGCTTGCATAAACCTGTCAGGAACTAATATTGCAAAGTTATCTGTGACATTGTTTGCTGAAAAATTTAGGAAAGAGACTAAATCAGGATGTTCTATAGAGATATAGAAAAGGTTGTTTGCAGTGTTTGTGCTATAGCCTACAAGGGATTTAGCAGAAACAAAAAGATTAATTATCCTTACTGGCCCGCAAGCATTTCTGTTAATTGATTTTACTTTTTCTTTTTCTGAACGAATATTTGATAAATCAACAGAAACAGATGCGCCATATTTTTGAACTTTGCTTGCTAGAGCAAGAGTATCAAATATGCTTTCTAGTGTGTCTTCAAGCTTAAAACAAAAACTAGAAGAAATATGTTGGTTTAAACCAATTTCTCTTAATAGAGTAGAGCTTGGGTAAAAGGTCCCTTCCCTAATATAATCAAATATTTTCTTATTGAGTTTTTCAAATTGATTTTTTTGTAATTTATTAATTTCTGAATTAATTGATATTAGTTTTGTAGAAACATTATCTGTATCGTTTAGGTTTAATATGCTTTTTAGAACCTTGTCTTTTAGTTCTGTATCTATGAATTGAGTTTCTGGTTTTGCCTTTCTAAGGATATATGCTTGTAAAAGGTCTGTTTGATTTTCTTTTAACAGCGTGTCTTTTATCAACTCATCAAGTTTGGCTATCGGTATCTCTTTAGAAAACTTTGCATTTACTTTGTCACAAATCAAAAAAGCTAATTTTTCTGCTAATGTTAGATTTGGTTCGCCAACATTACACATTATCTCAAATAAAGATATTGCAATCTTTTCTTTAGAGAACTCTTCGGTTTCTCCGTTTTTGTGTGTGATTGTTGTTACAAACGCCATGTTTTCTACCTTTTTTAATCTCTTAAAATATAGCGAGAATCGCTTTTTGATAATTTACTATATATTGTTTTATAGTTTTTATAAGATTTGATTGTGTTCTCATTCACGAATTCTTGGACATAGATTTTGTGTCCTTTTGCCAAATCTACTAATTTATTAAAAGCACTTAATGTCAAGTCAGGGTGGGTTGTTATTCTAAACTCGTGAGGGGTTTTTGCGTTTTTTACAATCTCAAACGAGCGTTTTATATTTTCTACAGGAACTGCTGTATATTCAGAATAATTATCAAAATCATCTTTTAAATCCATGGCTATATAATCAACTAGGTTTTGAGAAACAATCTTTTCAAGAACCTCTGGATTTGAACCGTTCGTGTCTAGCTTAACAAGGTAACCTTTCTCTTTTATTTTTTTAATAAAATCTATTAGTTCCTGACCGTAAATGGTTGGTTCTCCTCCTGTTAATACAACTGCTTCGAGTTGGCCTTTTCGCCTGTCCAAGAAATAATGTATTTCACTTTCTAGCATGTCTTTGCGAGTATTAAAAAACTCAGGAACTACCAGTTCTTTGTTATAACAAAAACCACAGGAGAAATTACAGCCTTTTAAAAAAATTACACAAGCAAGCTTATCTGGATAATCGATAGTGCTTAATTTTTCAAGGCCGCTGATTTTTAGTGACATGTTAGTTGCAATTACTTTTAACAGTTATTTTCCTCTACCTTGAATAATTTCCTGTCTTTAAATTCTGCTTGCTTGCCGTAATTCCAAGCATCAACTCTTCTTACAAAGCCTACTACTCTAGAGTATACTTCGCATTTCTGTCTTTTACTTTCTAATCCTGTTTCCATTTTTATAACCCCCTTTCTACTATATTATATATTGTTATTATTTATTAATTTTTTGATTTAGACAAATAACCAATTTCTGCATCACATTTTGGACAATATTCGTGTTCTCCAAACAAATAGCCGTGTTTTGGGCAAATTGAGAATGTCGGAGTAAATGTAAAATATGGTAATTTGTAATTTGTAGTTATTTTTTTAATCAAAGACTTAATTGCCTCTTTTGATGGTTTCTTTTCTCCTATAAAGAAATGAATCACAGTTCCGCCAGTATATTTACATTGTAATTCATCTTGCAATTCTAATATTTCAAAAATATCATTTGTATAATTTACTGGAACTTGTGTTGAGTTTGTGTAGTATGGCTGTGCTCCATTTTTTTGCACATTTTCTTCATTTGCAACAATAATTGAAGGGAACTTAGCTTTATCATGGCTTGCAAATCTATACGTTGTTCCTTCTCCCGGTGTTGCTTCAAGATTATAAAGGGCGCCTGTTTCTTCTTGGTATTTCTGTATCCTCTCTCTCATAAAATCCATAACTTTATTAGCAAAAACATTGCCTTTTGGAGTTGTTATTGGCTCGCCTAAAAAGTTTAGACAAGACTCGTTCATGCCAAGAAGTCCAATTGTTGAGAAATGATTTTTCCAGTAACTTCCAAATCTGTCTTTTATTAATTTTAAATTAAATTTTGAATAAGGATACAAGCCATCATCTGTATATTTTTCAACAATCTTTCTTTTTATATCTAGAGATTTTTTAGAAAGATCCATTAAATACCCTAGTTTTTCAAAATATTCTTCTTCTGTTTTTGCAAGATACCCAATCTGTGCAAGATTAATTGTAACAACACCTATTGAACCAGTTAAAGGATTAGAGCCAAATAAACCGCCTCCTCTTTTCTGTAATTCTCTATTGTCTAGCCTTAGCCTACAACACATACTTCTTGCATCTTCTGGTTTCATGTCAGAATTAACAAAGTTTGCAAAGTATGGTGTGCCATATTTTATTGTAAGTTCTAATAATTTATCAGAAAGAGGAGAATCCCAATCAAAATCTTTTGTAACATTTATTGTTGGGATAGGGAAGGAAAAGATGTTACCTGCTGCATCTCCTTCATAAAATATATCAAGTAACGCAGCATTAAAGATATCCATTTCTTTTTGGAATTCTCCGTATGTTTTATCTTGTGGCTTTCCGCCAATTATCACTGCTTGATCTTTAAGTGTTGAAGGAACTGTTAAGTCTAAAGTGATATTTGAAAATGGAGTGTTACCTGTAATAAACACCTTGCCATTTCTTTTTGCAATGACTGTTTCATTATCAGTATTTGGACACCAGATTTTTCCTTTGTAATTTACTTCTTTAATACAAGTTATTGTAGTGTCTTTATGTTGAATTATTTTTAAAATAAAAATTGGTTTCTTACCAATTGTTGGTTTTCTGAAACAAGTTGTAAAACCATAACCTGCCAAAACACACATGTGCTGCAGGCCATAAAGCATATCAACAGAAGTTGTAGATATCTTAAACTCTGATGTGCCATCTACTTTATTATAAGTTTCTAAAAACAATCTTGCTTGTTTTTGATTTGCCTTGAATAAATCAACAGGAATAAATTTAATATCACTTTCATCATCAAACCAAGAATGAAGTAACCTAGAGCCTTCTGCATTAATTTTAAAATAATTAACTGACATGCCCAGGGCTTTGTGCTTACTTTCTGAATATTTCAAATTAAAATGATTTAGTAAATTTTTTATTTCTTTGTTATCTTTATTGTTTTTTATCTCTGATTGGTATATTTTTATATTTCTTGAATTTTTATTTTTATGATGTGGTTGTTCAGAGCACCCTCTTGCAATTAGCCAAGCAACTAGTTTAATTTTTTCATCACTCCAAGCTATGCCTTTATAGTTTGTGTCTGCCGCGATAGGCAGTATTATTGGCGATTTAAGGGCCATTACTTTTTCTACCTCTTCTAATACAAATTTATTTTTTGAATTAGATGTTTGTCTTACCATTCTGTGATTTGGAGAAATTAATTGATCTTGTATTTTATTTTTTATATTATACATTTTGCCAGAATATTCTCTAACAAATAGTTTTTTAATAGGCAAATCCTCTATCTTTCCTGTTTTAATATTAAATGTTTTAATTATGTCTCCAACCTTAATATCATCATGTGTTTTCCAACCTTCTTCTGTTAATATTTCTGTATCTTCAGACATGCATTGATAACCCACTCTTGTTGGAACATTCATGTTATATACAAATTTTTCTATGGCTGCTCTAGTTTGCTTATAATCTAGTTTATCATAATAAATAAATGGAGCAAGAAGAGTATCAAAATTACTAAATGCTTGGGCACCTGCAGCTTCGCCTTGTAATGTATATATAAAATTTACAATCTGCCCAAGAGCAGTATCCAGATGCTTTGGAGGAGCAGCAACAATTTTACCAGGCCCTCCTCTAAACCCTGTTTGAAGTAAAGACTGAAGATCCCAACCAACACAATAAGGACCTAAAGTATTTAGATCATGAATATGTAGTTGTCTTTTCTCATGTGCTTCTTTAATCTCTGGAGGATATATTTTTTTTATCCAATAATCAGAAATTACTTTTGTGGACAAGTAATTATTTAGGCCCTGAAGAGAATAGTCCATATTGCTATTTTCTTTAACTTGCCAATCAGAAATATTAATATAACTTTCAACCGCATTTATGCTGTCTATTAATTTAGACATTTGTCTTAAATCATCATGTTGTTTTCTATAGATTACATATGCTTTTACTAATTTTGTTAAGCCTTCTTTAATCAAAACGTCTTCTATAATATCTTGAATATTATCTATAGTTGGTAACTTTTCTTTTTCAAAGTATTCTTGTGATAATATTCTATCAACTTTCTTTGTTAAATAATCAGCAAGATCAATATCTGGGTTGTCTATTGCATCAAGAGCCTTAAGAATAGCTAATTTTATTTTGAATATATTATATGGGATTTTCTCCTCATTTCTATTGATTATTTGGTTAGTAGCCATTCGTGTTCACTTATTTAACTAGAATTAAAAATAGTATATTTATTGTAGTTCATCGGGTTTATAAAGGCTATCGGTTTGGACGTAACTTCGCTATTTATCAATAATTACAAGTTGTTTCTTAATTAGACATTTAATTAACAAACAATATGTATTGAAAAATTTTGCTAAACAAATTATACTTCGGCATAATCTATTTAAGCATTTCTATTCTAATAGTATAGGAAGAATATGAACGAAAAAAACCTAGAACTTCTTAAAAAATTCGAGAATGAATTGAATATAATAGGTTATAGCCAAAAAACAATAGAAACTTATTTGATATACCTTACTAAATTCTCAGAATTTATAAAAAAAGATTTAAAAGAAGTAAATTCAGATGATATTGTGAATTATTTATCATATCTCAAGACAAAAAAAAACTCAGGTTCTGCAACTATGAATCTTGTGCTTTCAGCAATAAAACATTTTTATAATGAATTTTTAAAACTAAATATTTTAATTGATATTAAATTACCAAAGAAAGCAAAGAAAATACCTGTTGTATTAACACCAAAGGAAATTAAAGATTTGATTGAAAACACTAGCAATTACCGTAATAAACTGATAATAGAATTTATATTTTCTACAGGTGTTAGAGTTTCAGAATGTGTAAATATGAAAATAGAGGATCTTAATTTTGAAGAATTTACAGGAAATGTTATTGCAGGGAAAGGAAATAAAGATAGAGTAATAATCTTATCAAAAAAATGGGTTTTAGATTATAAAAAATATTTAGAAGAAAGAGAAAAAAAAGTAAAAAGCGAATATCTTTTCTGTTCAGATTCTGGTAAGCCACTTTCTGTTGATACTATTCAGAAATTTCTAAAAGTTTCTGCAAGTAAAGCAGGAATTACAAAAAAAATAAGCCCTCATAAACTAAGGCATTCTTTTGCTACTAGTCTTCTTGAAAATGATGTTAATATTAGATATATTCAACAGCTTTTAGGGCACGCAAATCTTAATACTACTCAAATTTATACAAAAGTCAATACAAATAAGCTAAAAGAAATAAAAAATCCATTAGATAATCTAGAAAAGTAATTTATCTTACCCGCACACTTCCTGTATTGTATGTAAAATCAAGAAAATTAAGGTTAAGAAAGTTAACTTTTTTAAATAATATTTTTATTTTTAGAAATAGTAATGTATATAAACCCTTTGTATAACCTTTTAGTATAATAATATTATATATTTAATATTTGGAGGAAGAAAACATGACAATGAGAATTTCAAAACTATTCGGTATGGATCTTTATGAGACTAATGCTACATATAGAGGAAAGGTTTATGATTTAGTTGTAAACTTAGAATCTGGGGTAATAGAAACTATTACTACTCAGCCATTAAAAGTTAGCTCAAAGAAAGAGGCTAAAAAGATAATGACAGAGCATAGTATTCCATATAAGAAAGTTATATCTGTTGATGATATTATTCTTATAAACTCAGGAAATGTCCCAGTAGCTGAAAGACAAGTTGTTAGAGAACCAGTAGTTGAAGAAGAAGATAATAATCATGATGCAAAAATAAGAAGAAAGTATATTGGCTATAAAAGCAAATATTCAACAGCTGGAAGAAGATAAATAGTTTATTTATCTTTTATTTTCTATTTCTTTATTGTTATTTAAAATCTTGCTGTAAGACTAAACTTTATTAGATATCCCTTTAGTTCTTGTAATATTTTTTAAATAAGAAAGCTTTATATTATGTATAATTAATAATAATAAATAAGAACAAATAAAAATTATTTAGACTAGTAAATAATAATATTATTATTACTATTATATATATATATATATATTATACATAACATAATCTATAATATAATAAGACTTAATACAGGAAGTATGGGGGCAGACATGGATAAAATAATTAGTAATTATATAAAATATAAGTTTATATTTAATGATAATATAAAACATTCATCTTATCTATATCAAAAAATGTTTAGATCAATTTATGGATACACTCAAAATGTTACTAAAAAAGACAAAAAGACATATTGGTATTATAGAGCAGGTGTTTTAGAAGATATACCTTATATAAGGCCTGGAAAAAATAGTATTATTATTCCAATTAATACAGAACATAAAATTATTAATTTTTTTAATACTGGTAAAAGTCCAATACATAATTTTAAAGAAAAAGGAGAATGGTCTATAAATTATGATATTGAAAAAATAGAAATCAATCAGGAAGATATTATAAAAACAATTGACGATTTTATAAATTCTATATTTGTAATTTCAATAGATGGAAAAAACACAAAGTTAATTGATGAATTAAATAAAATAATAAATGATAAAGAGTATGCTTCAAAATTTAAAAAAGCAAATAAAAATAATTTAATATCTAAAATTAATAAAATTTTAGAAATTGATTGGGTAGATAAAACAAAAGAATCTTCTGAAAATGTAAAATTATTAATTTCGTTATTTGATAAAGCAAAAGAAATATTTGATTACACACCAAAGGATAATTCTGCAAATAAAGATGATCCTACAACTAAAGAAAACTTAGAAAATCCAAACAGCCAAACACTCTAATCACTAATGTTTAATAGTGATTAAAGTAAATAATCATTCTCTGTCTATGATTATAATGTTTTTTTTCCAAGTTCTTTTTTTCCCTGAATTATTTACTTTTATTAGATTTATGTCTGTTAATGTTTTTATGTATGGATAAAGGCTTTTCTCATTTTGATATTCTACATTGTATTGTAATTTTATTCTGTTTTTCAAATCTTCCATATCAACCCATTCATCATCAGGAAGACAAGTAATTATATGTTCTGCTTGGGTATTTTCTCTAATTTTAATTATATCCCAAATAGTATTTATTTTTTCATTACTGATTTTTGAAAAATCATATATTTTAGTACTATCAATTTCTTTTTCGTTATTTATTGTTTTAATATTTAAATTTTTTAATTTAAGTTGTTGTGTTTGCATTGTGTTTGTATTTTGTATTGTGTTTGTTTTTGATATAGTGTTTGTGTTATTGTTTGTATTTTGTATTGTCTCATTTGATTGATATTGATTTTGAGAGTAATTACTTGAGTTATAATTGTTATTTGCAAAAGTTTCTTGGTAATTACCATCTCTCTTTTGATTTTTACTTTTTTTAAGAAGCCCTAATTTTGTTAATAATTTTTTAAATATATTACTCATAGTATATTATAGTAATTACCGTAATTATTTTAAAGGGATTGGTAATTACGGTAATTATATGACCCCCTTTACGGTTATTACAGTAATTACCAAAGCGGGTTTATTTATGTCTGTAAAACCCCTAAATTTATTATGTATAATGACTTTTAAAAACCTCTAAAATATAATGGTTTTTGCAGTAATTACTATCTACTTTCTAGTAATTACCAATCAAATAAAGGTTTTTATTACTATTTTTGTAAAAATAAGGTGCGTTTTTAGTTATTTTGTAAAATAAAGCTTGTTTTTATCAAATATTTAGAAAAATAGCTGTTTTTTTACATTTTCTCGCTTTATTTTGGTGTTTATTAAAATTGTTAATTGTGTCCAAGATTTAGTAGATTTTTAATTAAAAATAAGGTTGTAAATTAGTTAGAAAAACGATTAAAAAATCCTTTAATTCAAAAATATAGCGGAGGATGGATTTGAACCATCGACCTTCGGGTTATGAGCCCGACGGGCACTCCAGACTGCCCCACCCCGCTATTAGATAAAACACAAATAATTAGTTTTTCTTGAAGGTTATAATATATCTATTATACAAAAGAAATATAAATAAATTCTATTTTGAAAATTCAATAAAAATAATATTTTTTATCTAATCGCAGATATAACCAGTAGTTTTATCTTCTATTTTATTTACTATAGCTCTTAACTTTTCTATATTTTTAGTTATCGCTCTTTTCTTTCTTTTTAATGCGCTATTTAATGTTTTAGAATCAAGCATCTGTAAAGGCCTATCACAATTATGGCACTTAAAATTATAGGCAGCTGCAACTTCAAAAGGCACCTCCATGCATTTTTTCGGACAACCAAAATAATCTCTGCCTTCTTGTTCATCAATTGTTTCTTCTATTTTTTTAAGATTTTCACTCTCATGTTCTATAACTAATTCTATTATTTTCTTAAATTTAATCTCCCAATAAAAATCAAAAAGATTTTGTTGATTTCTTACCTTTTTATAACAAGCAATACCTCTAAAATGAAGGCTATTTAAAGTAGATCTAACTGTAGTAATCTTTTTCTTTAATTTTTCTGCAATTTCTTCTGGAGAAAAAGTTTTATCCGTATTATACATTTTTATGATTTCAGGAGCTAAAGGGCCAGCAATTTGCTCTAGAAATTGATTTGTGATTTTATCCATTAGAATTTCTTTTTTGAGCTTGTTTACTGTCATTTGCTTTTCACCCTAAAAACAGAATAATAGAATTAAGTATATATACTATAGTACCAAACTAATTATAAAGTAATAATATTTTATTTTCTTATTATTTTTTTTAAATTATTGGTTGGCACTATCTTTAATTTACAATTACTGAATTCTTTATATAAGCAAGAATTGTCTATTAAATAAAGCATTAAAGCAAGAGCAGAAACCTCGCTGTGTGGTTGATTGCTGATTGCTATGTTATAATCTGCCAATTGAAAATATTCTGAAGGCACTTTTGCCCCACCAATTATCAAAAGTAAATCTTTAGTTTTCTTTAGTTTTTTAATTTCTCCTATCTTATCTTGAGCTCTAAGTCCATACATCGTAAGATGAACAATAACCCCCCCTTTTTCTTTAAATTCTTTTGTAAAAGACAACGCATCTTCTACAAACTTTATCTGGTAATTACCGCCCCAATTCTCATTAGTTTTGGTAATTACAGTAATTATGCCAGAATCTTCTACCCCTGAAAAGTAAAACTCATCAGCTCCAAAGGCTCTACCAACCAACGCACAATGCGTTGTAATCCTTTTATCTCTATATGGCCTATGGTCTAAACGAAGTATAGTAAGTTTATAAATATTTTGCGTCATAAATATAATATACACTAATTAATTATATATATTTCGACCAATAAAAATTTTAGTGAAAAATTCGGATCTGTAGCTCAGCTTGGTAGAGCACGGGACTTTTAATCCCGGTGTCGAGGGTTCAAATCCCTCCAGGTTCAATTCGCCAATTGGGCCCGTAGCTCAGCTTGGTAGAGCACAAGACTCTTAATCTTGGTGTCGTGGGTTCAAATCCCATCGGGCTCACATTGGTAAATTTTTGAGACTGTAGCTCAGCCTGGGAGAGCAATAGGCTGAAGACCTATGTGTCGTGGGTTCAAATCCCACCAGTCTCATATTTACTAATTTTAAAAGAAAAGAAATCATGGATAGAAATTTAACTCCGATGATGAGACAATATCTGGAAACTAAAAAAGCATTTCCTGATGGAATATTGTTATTTAGAGCAGGAGATTTCTATGAGATGTTTTATGATGATGCAAAAATCGCTTCTTCTATTCTAAATATCACATTAACAAAAAGAGGTAAGGGCGCGACCGAAGCTCCATTAGCTGGAATCCCATATCATGCAATCGACCCTTATATATCTAAGTTAATAAAGGCAGGTAAAAAAGTAGTAATTTGTGAACAGATAGAAGACCCTAAACTTGCTAAAGGTTTAGTAAAAAGGGCAGTTACAAGGATTGTCACACCTAGCACAATTTTTTCAGAAACCTATGATAACAACTATCTTTGTTCTATATCGCGGTTAAAAGACTATTGTGGTTTTTCTTTAATAGATATAACAACAGGAGATTTTAAAGCAAACAATTTCGAAAGCTTTAATGAAATTCTAAATGAATTGTCTCTAATTAAACCAAAAGAATTAATTATTACTAGAAACATATTAAATGATGTTGATCAAATTAATCTTTTAAAGAAAACAATACCAAATGTAATTATTAATTATACAGACAATCTTGACCATGATTTGTCTAAACAAAAATTACAAGAACATTTTGGATTGTTATTTTCTTCATTTGGCATAAACAAAGAAGAAGTTTTTATCTCTTGCTATAATGCAATAAAATATCTTAAAGACACTCAATTCATGTCATTATCTTATATTAATAATATAAAAGAATATAATTTAACAAAATATATTAGAATAGACAGAAAGACAGCAAATAATCTAGAGATTGTTTCAAATCTCAAAGACGGAACCACTCAACACACACTTTTTGACATTGTAAATAATACAAAGACAGCATTAGGTTATAGAAAATTATATTTTGATCTACTACATCCATTGACAGGTAAATCTGAACTTTTAAAAATCTACGATGCTGTTTCTGAAATTAAAGAAAACCAATTTTTGCAAGAAGAGCTATCTCAAAACCTTTCATATATTGGCGATTTAGAAAAAATAATTAGTAAAATTGGCTTTGGCAATTGTAATCCAAGAGATTTGATAGGCTTAAAGCAAAGTTTACAAGTAATACCTAGTATAAGAATAGTACTTTCAGAAACAACTTCCCCTAAACTTCATGAAATTAAAGAAAGACTACAACATCTTGATAAGATTGTAGACTTAATAGATTCTGCAATTGTCGATTCACCGCCAATAAGTATTAGAGAAGGGGGATTTATCAAACCAAGTTACTCTAAAGAACTTTATGATATAGTGAATATAAACAAATCAACCAATAAATGGCTTTCAGAATACGAAGCAAATCTTCGCCAAAAAACAAATCTTAAATCTTTAAAACTAAAATTCAATAAAGTGTTTGGTTACTATATAGAAATACCTAAATCTCAAATAAATTGTGTCCCTGAATATTTTGAAAGAAAACAAACGCTTGTTAATTGTGAGAGATATACTACATTAGAATTATCAGAAAAAGAATCTCTTGTTATGCATGCAAAAGAAAGAAGAGAAGAACTAGAATATCATCTTTTTTTTGAGGTGTGTAAAGAAATATTAAAATATCAAGAACCTATTAGAGAAATTGCAAAACAAATAGCAGAACTTGATGAAATCTATTCTTTTGCATATATAAGTTATAAAAACAATTACAACAAACCAGAACTAAATAATTCAGATGTGCTTGAAATAACTGAATTGAGGCACCCTTTGATTGAGAGACAAATTGCCTTTGTTCCTAACGATTGTTATATGGATTCTAAAAACAGAACCATGATTATTACAGGTCCAAATATGGCAGGGAAAAGCAGTTATATGAGAAGTGTTTGTCTCGCACTAATTCTTGGACACACTGGTTGTTTTGTTCCGGCATCAAGTATTAAAATAGGCAAAATAGACGCCATCTTTACTCGTGTTGGGGCGTCTGACGACATTACACATGGCTAAAGTACCTTTCTTGTAGAGATGTCTGAAGTCGCTTATATTTTAAATAATGTTACAAAAGATAGTCTTGTAATCCTTGATGAGCTTGGTAGAGGAACAAGTACATATGATGGCATAAGTATTGCTTGGTCTGTTGTAGAATACTTAAATGAAAAAATTGGTTGCAAAACATTAGTTGCAACACATTATCATATATTAAACAAAATGTCAGAATTATTTTCAGGCATAAACAATTATCACGTTACAGCAAAAGAAGAAGGAAATAATATTCACTTCTATCATAAACTTCAAAAAGGGGGCATAAACAAAAGTTACGGTATACAAGTAGCAAAACTTGCAGGAATTAACAACGAAATAATTGATAGGGCATTAAAAATCCAAAAGGATCTAGAAAACGATTCTTTTCTTAGAAGTATAGAGAGAGGTAATACCACTTGAAAACCATAAAAAAATTAAATCAAGAAACTATAAACTTGATAAGTGCAGGAGAAGTAATTGAATCTCCTAGCGATATATTAAAAGAGCTATTAGAGAACTCAATAGATGCAAATGCCACAGAAATAACAGTAAAAATCAGAAATTCGGGTGTTGATTTACTTGAGATAAAAGATAATGGCACTGGGATTTCAGAAGATGATTTGAAAATATGTACTCAAAGACACACAACAAGCAAGCTCGAAAATATTGATGATATTTATAATCTTGACACTTTTGGCTTTAGGGGAGAGGCATTAGCTAGTATAAATGCAATATCTAAATTAGAAATAACTTCTGCAGATAATTTAAATGGCAAAGGTTACGTTTTAAAAGAAGGCAAGACTTTTCCTGTTGCTTGCCCAAAGGGAACAACAATTAAAGTTGAAGATATTTTCTATAATGTGCCTGTAAGAAAGAAATTTCTAAAATCAAAAGCGCAGGAATTTTCAAAGTTATATAATACTTTTTTGGAGTTTGTAATTCAATACCCTGATATTAGATTTCATTTTAATTCTGAAAAAAAAGATGAAATATTTTCAAGTACTACTCAAGATAAAAGGTACGAGCAAATTTTTGGAAAAGACATTTTAACAAAAGTCGAAAAAATAGATGCAAAAAATGAGTTTCTAAAAATCAAAGGTATAATCACAAAGCCAAATAACTATTTCTTTTACCCTAGCAATTATCTTTATATTAATAAAAGGGCGGTTTATAGTACATCAATTAGCAAGTTAATTCAAAAATGCTATAAAGATTACTTAATGGTTCAGCAAAAACCATTTTTTGTTTTATTTATAGAGCTAGACTCAAAAACTCTTGATGTTAATGTTCACCCCAAAAAAAGACTGGTTAAGATTCAAAACGAATTTATATTTAATCTAAAGCTTAAAGAAATTATTGAAAATACCCTGTTTCCTAAAAGCGATCATGAGCAAAAACCAGCAAGTACCTCTCAGAACTTGCATTATTTTTTGGACGACAAAGAAACAGAAAAAAACGCAAATATATTAAAATCAGAAATCCCTGAAATAATATACCAATTACGCGACAATAATGTTCAATCAACACTCTCTCCACCTGTAAGCAACATAAAAAAAACATATCTTTCCAATTATGAGATTAGAGAAATAATCGGGCAGCTTTTTGAAACATTTATAGTTTGCAGAACTCCAGAAGGATTGCTTCTTATCGACCAACATGCAGCAGAAGAGCGGATAAATCTAGAAAAAAATAGGCGCCTCTACGAGTCAGAATTTAAAGTCCAGTCTTTAGTGATCCCAAAAACACTAGATTTTATTTCCGAATCTCAAAAAGAATTTATAAAACAAAATAAATCTCTGCTATTAAGCTTAGGCTTTACAATAGAATCAAAAGATAACACCTTTATTCTTACAACCATTCCTGAATTTTTAGAGCATTATTTCGACCACACCTTTTTTTTAAATATCTTAAATGAAATTGAAGATACAAAAGATTTTGATTTGTCCAGAATAAAAGAAAAGATCTTGAAATTAAAATCCTGTAAAGAATCTATAAAAGCAAATGAGCAATTATCAATCTCTCAAATATATCAACTTATTGAAAGATTAGATCAATGTAAAGACAAAGGCATTTGCGCTCATGGAAGACCAACATACCTTTTACTAAATAGAAAAGAATTAGAAAAAATGTTTAAACGGATTTAATATCTAAAATCTCACAATCCAGATATAAACAATTATTGTTATAAATAAAAACACTCCAATAATCTCTTTTAAATTATCTGTTTTTACACCTGCTGTGATATTTGTAGTTTCAGCAGATATTCCGTTTTCTACATCTCCAATATTATAATACACAGTTACATTAAACACATGATTACCTACTGAATCAATAGTTGTTTTAAATGGTATTTCTTTAACTTCATATTTCTTAAGAACTGATATTTGTCTTTCAGATAAAATTACTTTGTTATCAAAGCTAGTTTCTATGGTTAGGTTTTTTAGTTCATCTTCTGATACGTTTCTAATAATTATCTTTCCATTTTGTTCTTCATTAACATTTACATTTCTTGCTAAATCAACATACACTTCTATCTTATCTAATCTTTCTCTCATCTGTATAACTTTCTGTTTTGCATAAATTGTTTTTGTCTCTCCAAAATCATTAGTGTATGTTAAATTTGCTTGTGGTGTTCCAAAACTAATATTTTTATTTGTCTTTAAATAATATTTTAGTATTTTTGTTTCTCCAGGATATATTACGCCAGTATAAGATGTTTCTCCAGAAACTGTTTCTAAATTAGATAATCTCAAAAACTCTTTACTTGCATAATTAATACTTACAGCAACCTCTTTTGGACTATTATTTTCTGCATAAATCTCTATTGGTAGTAACGTATTACTATATGTTTGAGTAGATAATACTTTTATATAGAAATCTTCTGGTGTTATTTCTCCAACAATATAACTACCTAATGTACTGTTGTTTGAAATAATTACAACAGGCAATACATTGTTTGACAAACAAACCTTCACATTGTTTTTTTCTTTCATTCTGCCTTTAAATTTTATTCTGTTTTCTTTTAATATATGTGAATTTTCTATTTTTGTTTCAAACACATCATTTAGATAAACAGAAACGCTTAGCTTTTCTTTAACAGGTATGTAGTTTTCAATAATTAGATTAAGATACAGAACACTGTCATTTGTTTGTTTTAATTTATTAAAATAATAAGTATTACATAGTTCTTTATCTCTTGGCACACTGAAGTTATCATAATTTAATGAAGCAAAACTCATTTCTTCAAGTGTATCGGCCCTAACCACTCCTGCAACTATTGCAGTCATCAAAATACCTAATATCATTATTTTTTTAAACATAGTAAGTCACATTAAATTGAGTATATAATATATTATGCATTTTATTTAAATATCTTACCTTTGAAGAAAACGTAAAGAATCAATAATGTCTTAATATCTTTTGTTTCTTTTCCTCTTTGCTAAGCTTTTTAGGTTGCTTTTTATTAACTATAAAAATAAGCAAAATAGCCCCTATAACCCCTAAAATCAGCAAAGAACTATAATTTGTGCTGTTGTTTTTTGGTTGTTTTGTTAAAAGTACCCTAGAATCAAAAATTACTTTTAGATAGTTCCTATTTTCGTAGTCTTTTTTTATATTTGCGATGACTTCTTTATTTTTTGAAAGCGCCTTGGATTTCAAAACATCATTTAGAGCAGAATTAGAATCCTTTTTTATTTGAGCGATTCCCGAATTTATCATTGCTATTTCTTTATTTAAATCCATTAATCTTTCTATTGTTGTAACATTTATCGAATTCAAAATATCTTCATTTTTTTTAGTTCCGTATCTATACAAAATATTTGTAGATTCTTCTTTATATTTTACAGTATCTAAAAATGCAAGCTTTTTCTTTGCCCTTATTACGTCATCAATAGTAACAGCAGGATAATATTTAACAGAATAAAGGTCTTTAATTTCTATGTTAGAATAATACCATTCAACTTCTTGTAATTTTTCCGAAAAATCTGTTTTATCAAAATTCTTAAAATAATCAAACCAATCTAAATTTTCTTTAGTTTTCTTAGTTATTTTTTCATTTATACATTTTTCTAATTCTGTAATTGCAGTATCGTTAGCAGGTGCTTTTTCTAATTCTAAAAATTTTTCTTGTAATTCTAAATCAAAAACGCCATGTGTTTTTGCAAGATCTTTTAGATTGTTTATTTTGTTTTCGTAATTGTTTTCTTTAAGTTCTACAAGTAAATTATTGGAGTTTACAATATCTTCAAGTAGCTTTTTTGCTAAAGAATGTGCTGTTTTTGGGTCTGTAAAAAACAATTTTTCAATTTTTTGAATCTCTGAATCGTATTCTCCGCCTACATTTACACCACTAATTTCTGCAAGCAATCTTTTTGTGTTTTCTAAATATTCGCTTTTTAGATTTTGGCTTTTTTCAAGCTCTGCGATTTTTGATGAGTATTTCAATATTTGCATTATTTCATCATAACTAAAAGTGTCCTTTGTGTTGTATTTATCGTGCACGCTCTTAAAGGCACTAATACTCTCTTTAGATACCTCTTCAAACTCGCTATTCATAAGTGCGTTCATTTTTATAATCAAATCTTTTGTTTTTTCAAAAAGCTCATCAATATCGGTTGCACAATAAGCTTCTATGCTTTTTGTTTCATGCCTTTCAAAACAAGAAGGTGCACTAATTTTACCAATATTTGCATAATAATCGATCTCTGTATTCACACCATTAATAATTAATTTTGCAAGCCCACTTTTACATTCAGCAAAAGAAAGCGTTCCACAAACCTTTTCAGAATATGTGTTTTTTAAATTATATTTTTCAAACACAACAAGATCTTTACCCCCATATTGCTCAATATTCACATCAATATCGTTCTTTTGAAAAATACGTAAGTAATACAAAATTTTGTTCTCTTTTTGAGTAGTGTATTCTATTTCTCCATTTTCATTTAATATATAAGTTGCAGGATCCACGACTTCTGCCTGTCCAAGAAATAATGTGTCTTTTATGCCAGTAGTTGTATTTTTCACAATCGTTTCAAATAATGTTTTTTCTATGTCTAATTTGATTATACGTGTAGTTATGTTTTTCTTATTTTCATAATCCATCTCAAAAAGATTTGTGCCACTATACAACTCATCAAAGCAAACAGTCTTTTGATTTATCCTCATGTTTTTAGTTAAAGACGATGCGCCACTTAATTCTAGGGCACTAATATCTATACAAAAATCAGAAAGCGTGATATTTGATGAGTTTACAAGTTTTAAATAATAAACCCCTTTTTTGTAATATATTTCCTTTCCATCAATTATTTCGGATTTTATAACTTCCAAAAACAATTCTTTAATTTCTCTATTTAGTGCATTTATTTCATTTAAATTTTCTTCAATTTCTAAATATATCTCATAATTGTTTTTATTCTTATACTCTTTTAATCTATTCTTTAATTTCGCAACATCAATTTGTATTTCAAAATCTAAATTAAATTTCTCTATTTCTTCTAATATATTCCTGCAGTCATAATAGATGTTCCAAAACAACTCAAGTTCGTCTGTATATCCTACATTATAATTAATTTGATTAACTAAATCAACACACTCTTCATGCGTATACACATTAATATCCCTAACAACCCCTGCAACCATAAGTTTTTCTAGATTTAAAAAACAATCATCCTGGTCAAGTGCTTTTTTTAGTTTTTCACAAATTGCAATTTTTGCTGTGTTGTCTGTTTCTTTTTCAAAATCCAAAATCAAATTCTTAAAATACAAATTATTGTAGTCATTGATTGATTTAATAAAAGCCTTGCAATCAGAAATTTTCTCATTTTCAATTTTTGCAACATCTTCTTTGTTTTTTAGTTGTTGTTCAATCTCTAATTTAAGTTCTTTTAGATAAGAAAGATAATATCCAAACCCCATTTTCCCAGAATCATAATTTTGTTTATTTTTTTTATATTCTTCAATTTTAGTTTCCTCTAAAATTAATTGGTTGTTTTCTATTTCTTTTTCTAGCATCTCAATTCTGTCTAGTGCCAATTTCAGATCATTGTTTATTTTGTTATTAAGTATTATAAATCTCCTAAACAATGAGTCTTGTGTACCAATATGTTTGTCAAATAATATATAAAGATTATAATTGTCTGTTCTTTTAAGATTTGTATTTATTCTTTGAAAGTTCTCGATAGTGGATAGCCTAGAAAAAACAAAATTGCTTGATTTAGATATAACAGGTATCTTTAATTCTTGTTCTGGGTTATCAACATATTCTGAATAATAAGCATAAACATCCACATAATTAATGCTAGTCATATAACTTTTCAAAAACCCAAAATTGCTTGCCAGCTCTCTTGCAGCCGCTGCTTCTTTTTTTAATATGCCAATATATGTTTTATCATTTATAGTTTCATCTCTTAGCTCATTAATATTTTGATTAATCAAAACAAAAGAACCGTAAATTTCTTCTTCTGTGATTTCTTCAACACCTTGCGATTTAAGAAATATTGCATAGTCCTTTAGAATTTCTATGCTTTTCTGCCATGCCAAATCTTGATAACTAAATACCCTAGAAATATAAAACATCAAATCATTAATATTTTTAATAATTTTTAAATCGTTTTGACCAGAGCAATATGCATATATCTTTTGTATTTCTTTTTCTGCTTTGTTAAAATAATAAACACTGCTTGCTATGTTATTCTTATATGTTAAAATCTTGTTTTTGGTTTCAAAAGGCGCCGTGTCATTAACAATCAGTCCTACCCCATCTATTTTCTTAAAACAAGTAGAAAAACCATTACAGTCTGGAATGCTAGTTTTAGAAAAATCTGTAGAGGACAAACAAAGTTGTTTTTGTCTTGTAGTAATTACATCCAAACAGCCACTAAGCAATACAAGAAACAATACAGATATGAAAACAACCCATCGCATAGATGAATTAAGAAATTAAGTATAATATAAATTCAGCAGTCTGATATTTTTGTAAAATCTATAAAAACACCAAGAAAAAAAGCAAAAACACAAAAGGAATTAGTATTTTACTATTCCTTGAGCATTTATTGTTATTATTTGAAACTTTATTTTCTTCTGTAAAAGTAATGCTAGAACAACACTGTGCTCTTTTCCGCTTCCAGAATGTATATTTAAATCAAGCTCTTTAGTGTCTGTTGGTATTTGTTTTTCCAAGTCTGCCATTATCTCACTAAATCCTTTTCTTGGATCAATTATTATCCAGTTTATTGGTTTAGTACAATTAAATTTATCTTGTGCCCATTCGTTAGATATTAAATAAACCTTGTCATAATCTACATTATCTATGATATGTGCAACTTGTCCCCAAGTACCCTTTCCAGTACTTAATATTCCCAAAAAAGCCTTCATTTAAAATCACCTTTTTATCATATTTCAAATTCTTTTTTTGTGTCTTTGTACAAATTAATGAATTTTTTGCCTTTTTCTGTAATGTAATAAACTTTGTTTTCATTTACCCCTATTTTTTTGATTAAGTCCTTTTGAATAAGGGATTCTAATATATTATATAATATAATATCTTTTTTAATATATATGTATTTCAATAAATCCTTTTTTAGGTTAAGAAAATCAGCACTATTTTGTTCTAAAATATTCAAAACAGCCATGTGTTCATTGGAGTTTACAACATCTAATAGTTTAGGCTCTTCAGTAAACATTTTAATTAAATTGTTTTTATTATCACTCATAAATAATCATTGTCTTAAATGTTTTTAATCATATAAGGTTCTGATAGAAAATATCCTTGTTTTTTATAATATTCTCTAACCCCCACTCCACTAATTATTACTATCTTGTTATAGCCCTCTTTTTTTGCTAAATTTTCTGCTTCTTTTAATAGTTTTTTTCCTATCCCTCTATGTTGTATGTTTTGTTCATCAAATGCTGTTGTTTGACCATAAACATGTAATTCTCTAACTATTGCTGTTTTTTTAGTTATTTGTTTAATGTACGGGTTATTAGGATATCTTAGCCTTATAAACCCAAGCAAATATTTGTTTTTTTCAGCATACAGAAATATTTCTTTTCCACTTGATGCAAAATATTCTTCTTTCTTTATAACATATCCTTTTGTATTTTTAAGTTGCCCTTTTGGTTCTTTGCATCTAATACAATTACATTCTTTCTTGCGTCTTTTTAATTCTTCTTCTACAAGCTGTCTAAGATTGCTTTTCTTAATACCTGCGATTATTTTTGTTGCAGGTATGTCTCTTTGTATTCTCATTATTCTAACCCACTTAGGCACAATCTCTTTAATATCTGCAATTAGCTTAACAGTTTTTTCAAGTTCTAGTGCCTTATATTCTCCTGAGTAATACATTTTCTCTAGTTTAGTTCCTCCAATTACTAGGCAGGGATAGATTTTTATCATATCTGGTTTAAAATCAGGGTTAGTAAATATTTCTTTAAAGCACTCTAGGTCTTTTTTATAATCACTACCAGGAAGCCCGAGCATAACATGATACAACACTTTAAATCCAGCATCTTTTAGTTCCTTAGTTGCTTTGATTATTTCTTTTACCTTATGCCCTCTATTTACAAAATCTAAAACCTTATCATCTATTATCTGTGCCCCAAGCTCAACTCTGGTACCGCCATAATCTAGCAACCTCTTGATTGTTTTTTTATCACAAAAATCAGGCCTTGTCTCAAAGGTAATCCCAACAATTCTGTTCTTGGAGCTCATTGCCTTTTTTTTAAGTTTGTTTAAGTCAAGTTCTGTATCTTTTGAATCTGTGATTTCTTGAAAAATTGATTTTACAAAATAGTCTTGGTATTTTTTTGGTGTTGCAGGGAACGTCCCGCCCATTATAATCAGTTCTATTTTATTAATAGGGTGCCCAGTAGATTTTAATTGTTTTAATCTGTCTTTTATCTGTGCTCTTGCCTCAAAATTATTTCGTTTTGCCCTAAGGCTTGCCGGCTCAAAGCCAGTATAGCTTTTAGGTGCATTTTTCCAGGTCGGACAATATATGCATTTCCCTGGGCACTCTCCGGGCCTTGTCATGATTGCAACAATAGTTACTCCTGACTGTGTTCTTCCTGGCTTTGTTATTAGAAATTCAGGTGGCTTATCAATTCCAAGCGCTAAAAAAACATCAGAAGTTAAAGGGATTTTTTTAAGCCCATATTTTTTTGCAAACGAAACTTTCTTTGCTTCAAATTGCTGTTTAGTAAATTTAGACGAAACGCATTTTTTAAAATAACTAGATAATCTTTTCTTATATAATTCGTCCATGTTTTTTTAAATCTCCTTTTTAAAAAAAGAGAATTATTCAGAAACAATTCTAATTATATTATTAAAAAAATATGCAGGTATTGCACTTAATGCAAAGGTTGGAAAATTATAAAGGTTTGCTGCATATAAGGCAGCCAAGTCTTTTTTAATAAACAAATTTATTGTTTCTTCATTTCTTTCAAACAACACTTTCTTAAAAAAGGTTGTTGTCTGTATAATGCCTGTTTGTGGAACTGCATCAGTATAAATGAACAATTGAATTTCTTTGTCGCCAATTGTTTTAGGTATAAATGAATAATTAACATCTATGGAATCGCTTGGCTGTAAAACAACAGTTACTTCTTTTTTTATATCTGAATCTTTAGAATCAAACCAAGTTATTGGAAGATTAGAAGATATTGTGATTTTTTTTGTAGTTATTGATTTGTTTATTACTTTGATTGTTATGTCTTTTCTTGCGCCAAACTTTGTTTCCTTTTCATATGGCAAAACAAAAGAAGAAATTACATTTGTTGCAACAGTCATTTTGATATATGTACTTTCTGTCTTTCCTGTTTCTGTATTTTTTAAAATAATTTTAACTTGTTGTTCCCCTGTGATATTTTCTTTAATTTTAACAATAGTAAATATGCTTTCTTTTGTCTTTTGTGTGTTTTCAAAGAACAAAAAGTTTGAGCCATAATTATCAGTGGTAATTAAATCATATTTCTCATCAACCCCTAAGAAAAAACTGATCATGAAATATTCCCCCGGTGCAACAGTTCCAAGCTCTATTGCTTTATTAGGAGAAATGTCCGTCATTATTGGCTCAAGCATTTGTATAGCATGAATGCTTGGCAAAATAAACAATAAAGATATTATAAAAATGATTTTTTTGTTAAACATAATTTTTCACATTTTAAAATGCAACAAATATATTATTATTGCTATATATTATATATACTAAATTATTTATAAATCTAATCAAAATTTACCCTAGGCGATTAAGCATGAATAAACAGCTAATTGATTCCAGATTTGCTATGTTAAAAAAGCACCACACTCAAACACTTAAAGATGCAATATCAAAAGATCTAGTTGATTCTCTTGTTATTCCTTTCCTTTTAAAGGTTACTGAAATACCAGACATTTACACTTCTAGTAGCTGTTCAGGCAGATTACTGCTTCTTGGCGGAGATGAAGACGAGAACAAAAAGGTTTCTGGGTTTGTTAATCGCTATCATAGACTTGTGACTTTTGAGGAAATAAAAAGAGACATAAATAATTTTAATACTGGTTATCTTTGGTTAAAAATCGAACCATTTATTTTCCATTTTGCAACAAAAGATTACGCTAAGGCCAAAGAAATTTTAGATTTTTGTAGAGAGCAAGGGCTTAAAAAAGCAGGCATAATCAGTGCAAAAGAAGGGCGCTTTACTTGTGAAGTGACCCACACTGTGTTTATGTCTACTCTCATAAAAATTAATAATAAACAACTTATCTCAGAAGAATATCTAAAGCTAATTGTAGATATTGCAAATAAAAAGCTAGCAACAAATTTCAAAAAACTAGAAGATTTTGAAAATGCTTTTCTTAAGGCATTTCCACCAAAGTCAAAAATAAAAAAGAAATAATTATTTTCTTTTTTTCTTTTCATTCTTTTCTAAGTAACTTTGTATTACTGGCAAATATTCTGTAAGTTCTTTTCTTTCTTTTGCGTTTATCTTGGGATTTCCTGAGTTGATCTTTTCTGAGATGTTTTGTAAAAGGCTTGTAAGTTCCATTGGAAAGATAATCTTTGATGACTGGCCTTCTCCAACCTTTTCAAGTGCCTTAATATAATAATATAATATTGTTTTGTCTGAAAGGCCTTCTGTTGCTTCTCTTATTGCATTAATCTTTGCTTTCTCAGATTCTGCTTCTTCAAATATTGCAAGCTTCTTTTGAACAGCTGCCTTTTGCTTGTGCATAGATTCTACAATCTCATCAGGTATTTGTAGGTCTTTTATTTCAACAGAGTTAACTTTTATCCCCCATTCTTTTGCAACGTTTTTTATTTCTTCTGTTATTTTTTTGTTTATACTTTCCGTATTAGATATAACGTCTGTTAAGACAAATTCACCAAGTATGTCTCTTAACATTGCAATTACAAAATAGGAGGCTGCTTTTTTATAGTCTTCAACTTTTACAACAGAATTGATAATGCTTTCTTTTGTGTTTTCTATAGACAAAAAAAGAATAGCATCTATTGTGACTTTAATGTTGTCTTTTGTAATTATTTGTTGGACTGGCACATCAACAACCTGTGTTCTTAAAGTAACATAAGAATACTTTTCAACAAATGGCAAGACAAGTGTCCAGCCAGGCCCTCCAACTCTATTTACTCTTCCAAACCTGAAAATCACTGCTCTTTCATAATCTTTTAATCTCAGTATAATATTTGCACTAAATAACAAATATATAAAAGCAACAATTATCAGTACAATCAAAACAATTTGTTTTAGCTGTTCGTCCATTATGAAAAATATGGTGCCAACTAATAAAATCCCAAAAATTATTATTCCAAAAAAAATGTTTTTTAGTTTTTGTTCTTCCATTTTTTCACAGTTTGCTTTTTCTGATTTAGATATTCTTTTAAATACTTTTATCTATAAAATCCTATATAAATTATAGATAGAACATTTATTAATCTTTTACCTTGTAAAAATTAATAAGAGGTAACGTCTTTGGCAAAAGAAACAAGAAAAAAAGCTAAACCTGACGAAGTAGCGATGGCAGTTGAGCCAAAAGTGCAACCAGCACAAGAACATATACTTATACTTACAGTTGATAGAGATAATGACATTGGCAAGAAAATAGGCGTTTCTGGGCCAATTGTTGGTTATGAAAATAATCTAAAGGTAGCGACAGATCTGTTACTTAAAGACCCTGAAGAATCAGATGCAAATGCAATTTTTGCGGTTTTAAAAAAATATTCTGAACTTAAAAAAGATTATGTTGTTGAGGTTGCAACAATTACAGGGCATTCTAAAGAGAATTTGTTTTTTGCAGATAAAAGTATTGCTTTGCAATTAAAACAGGTTTTAGAAGATTTTCCAGCAAGTGCTTTTGTTCTAATAACTGATGGTGCTGAAGATGAACAGGTAATACCGATAGTTCAAAACTTTGGTCCAATAATTTCTAAAGAGGTAGTTATTGTTAGGCAATCCCAAGCAATAGAAAGCACATATTATACAATTAAGAAAGCAATAAAAGATCCTGCTTTTTCAAGAATTATATTTGGCATACCTGCTATTATTTTGCTATTGTTTTTCTTTTTTAAAGCCTATGCATTTCAAATTATTGCATTAGTATTAGGGGTTGTTTTCTTAGTCAAAGGGTTCCATTTAGAATCAAAGATTGCCAAATTAGTCAACTCAGTTTTATCTAAATTTTCAATCACAAAGATTAGTTTTCCATTTTATGTTGCTAGTGTTTTTTTCTTGATATATGCAGGGATTACAGGGGTTAACCTTTTTTTAGCTAACGATTCTTTTGTTCTTTGGCAAAGAATAATTTATGTTTTGAGAGCAATACTTTTGTATTTGGTATTTTGTATTGTTTCTTATATTGTTGGAAATATTATTGATTTATTTTATTCTCGAGCATTATACAAGCTCGGTCGTGCAATATTTGGAATAATTTCTACATTTGTATTTTTGGGTTTATTAGATTTAGCAATGCAATTTGTTCTTGGAGAGGCAAGCATGCGTATGTTGATTACAGTAATTTTCATCTCGTTTATATTCCTATTTGTATTATACAAAATAACAAATGTATTTGATATCACAAAAGATATAACGGAATTATTGGTTGGCCTGCCAGTTGTTTCAAAATATGGTGTGTGGATTGGCGAGGTCATAGCAGTAGACAAAACTAAGCAAACAATAAGCTTCAAGAACAGAAGTGGCAAAGTAATAACAGTTCTTTCAAAAAAGCATTTTTTCATTCAAAACGGGCAAGTGATAATTTAGAACGGTTAATTTTCCAAACTTTTTTAAACTTTTTAGTAAACCAATATAAATCGAAACATATATATATTAATCGCCTAACAATATAAATTGAAATATATAATATTTTTATAAGATAATAATAAAAGAGAGGTTAAAAAACATGTACAAATACGCAATAGCAAGACAACTTGCAACAAAGAAATTAATAACAAATAGAGGAGACAATATCGGAAGACTTGTCGATTTAATGGTTAACGAAGTATCTGGAGAGATAGAGGCTTTATTAGTTGAAATCGATCCTTCTTCAAAAGTAGTTAAGCAATTAGATGTTCAAGGCAATCTTCTAGAAATCCCTTACAGAAGTGTAATTGCAGTTTCTGATGTTTTTGTAATTGATGAAAAAATACTATTAACAAAAGACGATGGAACTTTTAATTAAAGTTCTTTCCTTCTCTTTCTTTAATTGTTAATTTTTTCTTAACTTTCAGACTGTTCTTTTATCTCAAGAACATAGCTTCTCTCTTTTGTATCAATGCTTTTGATACTAAGTTCTTTTTGGTTTTTTGAGAAGTACTCGTTTAATTTTTTTATAATCTCATCTGGTGCTATCTTTTTGTTTCTTGCTAGCCTTATCTGTTCATTTATAATTTCAATTATTTGAAAATACTCATATATCTTTTCGCCTTCTTTTTGCAAGTCATTAGCTATCTTTTCATATTCTTTTCTTGTCTTTATTTGGCTTTCAAGAATAGAAACATTTTTGTTTTTGCTTTTTTTCTCAGTGACTGTTTCTTCTGTTTTAAGCTTTTCTGCTAAGGTCTCTGAGATGATTTTAAAAAAATCAAAAGGCTCTTGTTTTTCTTTTCCAATAGCTACTAAAACCAAAATCTCATCTTCGTTTCTTCCTTTTTCAAGAACCAAGGCTGGCGTTTCACAATCATATATTTCTTTTATTTTTTTAACAATTTCTTCTTGTGTTTTTTCTTTGTTTATATAACCAGGGTAGATGTTATATTCTTTTACAAAATAGCTTATTGTTGCTTTAAGGTCTTTATCTTTTATTTCATCAAGCAGTTCTTTTTCTGTTTTTTTAACAATTTCTTTTCCTTGAGGAAAAGAATATATTTCATTTTTCTTAATAATCCTATCTTTCCATTCTTCTTTTTGTTTGGATGTTATTACTTTAAAATCCAAATCAGTAAGTATGATGTTAGAATTACTAAAAAACTCAAAGACAAGATAATAATCATCTAATTTGAAATATACAACTCTGTTGTTTTTGTCTTGTTTAATTTCTTGTATCTTCTGATTATATAGTTTCTTTTTAAGAAACTTAATAAGCCCTCCACTTTCTGGATTAACAGGATAGGCAAGTTCTGTTAAAAACAAGATGTTTGGGGACACAATCAGTTCTTTTGTTTTTTTCTTATGTATCTTTATTTTAATCAGATTATTGTCTTCATGATTAACAAGTTGAAGGTTATTAATATACCCGCCTAAAATTTCTTCTTGTAGTTCTTTAATTATATAAAAAAAAGCTGTGCTTGTTACTTCTAGTTTTTTCATGTTCTTCTTATTCTGTATCTATGTAGCTATTTTGATTATAGCGATATATTATTTTTTTAATTTTCAAACCATTATACTTGTAATCTTCTAATAGTTTCTTTTCATCAGTATTTGTAAACATCTCAAATGGCCCTTTTTGTGCTAAATCGAATATAAAATATTGGTTTTTATATTTTGTCTTGACAAAGGCATGGGTGTTATCATCCTCTAAAAGCACAACATAAACTTGCGCCTCTTGATCATTTAACCCTTGCATTGCAGAACACAAAAGAGCAGAAATATCTTGTTCGTCTGCAATTTTGTTTTTTAAAATCTCTGTTGCATCAAGCCAATATAATACCTTAACATCTGTTTTTACAACTTCAATCTCTGCATCTAAAAACGAATAAATCTTTCTAAGTATTTCTAAATAGTCCTTGTTATATTCATACCCTACTGGCTTGTGTTTTGAGATTATGCTTTTTATTGTCAAATCATTTGGGTTAACTGTTTCTTTTATTTGGGCTATTGTTTTTTGTTCTTGCTTATTAATCAGTTCTTTATATTTGTCTAAAATTTGTTCATAATATTTATTTTGAAAATTGTCTTTAATAGATGGCGAAAGGTTTTTTGTTCCAGAAATGTTTTTTATAATTTCTTCAAGTTCGTTTATTCTGTTTTTCAGATTATCTCTTTCTAGTTTGATTTCGTTAAGCTCGCCTTTAAGCTTTATATTTTGAGATTTTTGATCACTATTATTGTCCTGCATTTTTTGTAGCTCTGTTAATTTAGAAACTTCGTTATTTATTTCATTATCTATTTTTAAAAGCTCAGATGTAATATTTTTTAAATCGCTAGAATATACATCGTCACTAATGCTTCTTGCACTATACTTGTAAGACAGCTCTTCTTTTTTTTTAAGTAGCTCTTTTTTCTGATCGTTTAGTGCTTCTATTTTTTGCCAAGAATTTTGTTCTTTAGTTACTGGCCTTGTGATTTTTCTCTTTAAATTAATAAAGGCAAAAATTACCCCAAACACTATAGCAATACAAATAATCAATATTATCTGAATTAATTCAATTTCCATTTTTCTGATCTTCTTTTATTGCAAATAATATATAATTTAAGGGTAATTTATTTTATATAGATTATGATTTTTATGTTATTCAAATAAAATCTCAAAATAAAGTTTGGAATATAGCAGATTATCCATTTATAAAGTTTTACCTTCTATATTATATATAATTTAATAAAGTCAATTGCATACAAAGACCTTTAAATTGCAATAGATTTTGATTATAATTTTTAAAGAAAATCTGTAAAAAAAACAAGGAGGAATATATATGGCTTCACCAAAACCAAAAATCAATGTTGTTTTTATTGGTCACATTGATCACGGTAAATCAACAACAGTTGGTCGTTTGATGTTCGACACAAAAAACTTAAGTGACCAAGATTATAGAAAGTTACAAGCATTAGCTGAAGAAAAAGGAAAAGGAACCTTTGCTTTCGCATACATGATGGATGTAACTAAAGAAGAAAGAGATAGAGGAATTACAATTGATGTTAACTATAAAAAATTAGAATCTGATAAATATAGTTTCACAGTAATTGATGCTCCTGGCCACCAAGACTATGTCAAGAACATGATTACTGGTACTGCTCAATCTGATGCTGCTGTTTTAGTCGTTGCTTCAAAAGACGGAGTAATGTCTCAAACTAAAGAGCACGCATTCCTTGCTCAAGTAATGGGTATTAAGCAAATAATTGTTGCAGTAAATAAGATGGACGATGTTAATTACAGTGAAGAGGGCTTTAATAAAGTTAAAGCAGATATAGATACTCTTTTCAAAGGTAAGTTTAAAGAAGACCAATATGTAGTCGTACCAATCTCTGCATGGCACGGAGAAAACATAATCAAAGCATCAGAGAAGATGCCTTGGTATAAGGGCCCTTGCTTATTTGATGCAATGAATAATTTCAAAGCACCAGAAGTATTAACTGGAAAACCATTAAGACTTCCAATACAAGATGTTTATTCAATTAAAGGTGTTGGTATGGTTCCTGTTGGTAGAGTTGAAACAGGAATACTTAGACCTAACGACAAGGTTATAATAATGCCAGAAGGAATTGCAACACAAGTAAAAAGTGTTGAAGCACACCACGAACAATTACCTGAAGCATTACCTGGAGACAACATCGGTTTCAATATCAAAAATGTTGATAAAGGAGCAATTAAGAGAGGTTCTGTTGTTGGCCCAGAGAATAACCCACCAACAGTTGCAGCAGAATTTACTGCTCAAATAATTGTTCTAAACCACCCAACAGCAATCACAGCTGGTTACACTCCAGTATTCCACATACACACCGCACAAATGTCTTGTGCAATTGTTGAGTTAGTAAAAAAGGTTGCTCCAACAGTTGAAGATGCTCCAAAGTTCTTAAAGACAGGTGATGCTGCAATTGTAAGAATCAAGCCATTACAGCCACTTGCTTGTGAGACCTACAAAGACTTCCCACAACTTGGCAGATTTGCTATCAGAGACATGGGCAAGACCGTTGCAGCAGGAGTAATACAAGAAATAAAGAAAAAGCAATAAATTTGCTTTTCTTTTAATATTTTTTCTAAAAAAATACAAGTGATAAAATGCAAACAGCAAGAGTAATAGTCACAGGAACTGATTACAAGAAAGTTACAGAATTTTGCAAGGAAATTATAGATGTAGCTTCAAAGAGCGGAGTAAAGCACACAGGCATAATCCCTTTGAAGACTAAGAAGTTAGTTGTGCCAGTAAGAAGAGGCGTTTCTGCTGGCGGAACAGAAACTTATGAAAAATATCAGTTACGAATCCATAAGCGAATAATTGATATTAAGGCAGATGACAAGATTCTTAGAAGAATAATGAGAGTTGATGTCCCTGCAGATCTACAAATAGGTATTGAGCTTAAAAACTAAATATCTTTTTGATAGCATCATAATTAGTAAACTTGCAAATCTATTTATCTTTAGATTTTTTTAAAAAATTTAAAATTTGCAATAAAATGTTTAAACAAACAAAAAAAAATATTTTTGTTGATGAAAACAACAAAGTAAAAATCATTTCTAGTAAATCTCTATTTTCTAAACTGGACAAATCTTGTATAGAACAACTTTATTCTATTTCTAAATTACCAGGAATTTGCGATTATGTATATGGCTTTCCAGATCTTCATGTTGGTCATGGTGTGCCTGTTGGTTCTTGTTTTGTAGTTGATGCTGATAATGATCCAATAATCAGTCCAAAAGCAATAGGGACAGACATAAATTGTGGTATTCGTCTTATTAGGACAAATCTCAAATCTAAAGATATTTCTGAAAAGCAATACAAAGAAATAGTAAAGGCTTTTGAGAAGTTACCTATTGGCCTTTCAAAAGACGGAATAAAGATAACAAAACAGGATTTAAAAGAGATTTGTTATCAAGGTCTGGAATGGGCAGTAAAAAACAGCTACGCAAATAAGTTTGATAAGCTATATGTTGATAGGCAAGGTTGTTTTCGTGATGCAAGTCCAAAATATCTATCAAAGACAGCAATAGAAAAAGGCCTGACTCAGCTTGGAACACTTGGGCAAGGCAATCATTTTATTGATCTGTTGGTTGTTGACAAAATCTTTGATAAGTTTTTTTGTAAAAGGCACAAGATAGAGAAAGATCAAATTCTTATTATGCTTCATACAGGCTCAAGAGGGCTTGGTTATCAAGTTGCTGATGAGTTTACAAAAAAATGCAAGCACAAAGATCCAATCGAATATTTATATTTAAATTCAAAAGATGGCTCTCATTATTACAAGACAATGTGCGCAGCTGCAAACTACGCTTTTGTAAACAGGGCTGTTCTTTCTAAAAGAATAATAGATGCTTTAGAAAATGCACTAAATCTTGGACATGGCACCATCAACGCCCGTCTCCTTTACGATTGCTCACATAATTTTGCAAAAATAGAAACTCGTAATAAGAAAAGGTATCTGGTTACCAGAAAAGGCGCAATAAGGGGAATAATCTCTGAAAGATTATCTGATCATTCAGAGTTTTTAGAGAGTGGCACTCCTGTGATTTTGCCAGGCTCAATGTTAGATGATACTTATGTTTTATTGCCAAAAGAAAAAATGAGAAAAGAGACATTTTCTACTCTTCCTCACGGCTGTGGGAGAGTAATGTCTAGAGATAAAGCAAAGTCAAAAATCTCTGCAAAAGATCTAAAGCAAAAGCTCTTAAAAAAAGGAATTTATCTTTCTGGACATTCAGAGAATGTTTTAAGAGAAGAGCAACCAGCAGCTTATAAGTCCTCAAAAGTGGTTGTTGATTCAGTGGTTGATGCTGGTCTTTGTAAAAAGGCATTTAGCTTAAAACCCAAAGTTGTAATTACTGGTTAAAAAATAAAAATCCGTGAAAATATATGCATGACATAAAATTACTTTCTTGTAGGTCTGGTGAGCATTTCGCAAAGAGTGTTTTAAAGCACCTTAATGAACTGCTTTCTGAGAATAACGAGCCAGAAATTACTTTAACTCCTGTTCAAGAGATCAGGTTTGCAAATACAGAAATAAAATCTAATATCCTAGAGTCAATAAGAGGTTGCAATGTTTTTATTATCCAAGATGTTTCTAACAATAGATACGGTATGTCTGTTGATGATAATATCAGGGCATTAACAACATTAATTGATGCAGCAAGAGTAGCTAGTGCAAAAAATATAACTGTGGTAATACCTGTTTTTCCTTATGCTCGTCAAGACAAGATTTGGGGCAGAGAATGTCTAACAGCAAGGCTTGTCTCTAGAGAGCTGGAGCTAGCAGGTGCAAAAACAATCATTTCTTTGGATATTCACAATCCTGCAATTGCTGGTTTTTTCCAGAATGCAATTCTTGAAAATCTTTATGCTCGTAAAGCCATTAAAAAATACATACTGGACAATATCCCTTTTAACAATCTTTTGATTTCGTCTCCTGATGTCGGGGGTATGAAAAGAGCAACAATTCTTGCATCTAAGCTTGGTGTAGGGGTAATCACAATCTACAAAGAAAGGGACTATTCAAAGATTAACCAAGTAGAAACAATGGAAGTTATTGGCAAGGTCAAAGACAAAGATGTTTTTTTAATTGATGACATTCTAGATACTGGCGGAACAGTCTATAATGCAGTAAAGATCTTAAAAGAAAAAGGGGCAAACAAGGTTTATTTTGCTTGTTCTCTTTGTCTATTAAACGATAAGGCTGTTGAAAGAATGGACGAGCTTTATGATAACGGTCTTCTAGAAAAGATCATAGCAACAGATGCAGTCTATTTTGAAAATGATTTTGCAGAGAATCACCCTTGGCTTGAGATTATCCCAATAAGTGACTACTTTGCACAGGCAATCTTTAATCTTCATTTTAAAAAATCTATTAACCAGCTCTTTGACAAGGACTAATAAATAAAAGGCATTGATATGAAAAATGATGTTAGATGCCCATTTTGTAATGGCAAGACAGTAACCAAATACAGGGACATTAATTTTGATGCTGGGAAAATCGTAATCAAAAATGAGCCTTATCAATCTTGCCAAAAATGCAAACTAGATTTCTGTACAAATGAGCAATTAGTTTCTTTAGATAAAAGGCTTCATGAGCAATTCAAACTAAAAAATAAAAAATCTAATATTGCCAAAAGGCCCAAAAACGTGATTTGATTAAAAACAACAGCCATTTATAAACTATTTGTTGTTTCTTTTTAATAAAATATAAAAGTTAAAGCTTATGGAATCAACATTAATTTTATTTGTTTTAATTGTCAATTCTATTCTTTTGATATTGTTATTTGTATTTATGATCAGGTTTGTTGTTACTAAATTTAAAGAGCAAATAACAGACACAAACGAAAGATTAAAAGATATGGAAGACAAATACAACAAACTAGACATACAATTCTCAAGAATTTCTGCTCTTCGCATCTATCAACATAAAAATGACATCTCAAAAGATATAGAAAAAGTTAAGCTTGTTGTTCAGGACATAGACAAGAAAACAGAAAAGATCTATAAACGAACAGAAAAGATGTATGGCAAGAAATCATAACTTTATACTTTTTAAATGCTTTGTTTTACTTATTATGTTATATAGTCAAATGTGATTTGTTATGCGCGTTATGAGAAGAGCAACAACTATAAAAAAACCAGTTGTTAAAAAACCAATCGTTAAGAAACCGATTGTTAAAGAACCAAGCATTGCCGGAGACAGGGTAGTTAAACCAAAAACAACTAGAGTTAGTGGCAATATAAAAAAAACAACCTCTGAACCAATAAGATCATTTTTAGAAAAGAAAAATCACATACTAAAACTAGAATCACAATTCAAAAAGCATATAAAAAGAAGCTATCCAGAGTCCGAAAGGTATGTCTCTAAAATCTCAGATGTTTATCTACATGGCAAACAAAACATTCAGTCATTAAGAAAAATAGCAAGTGGCAACGAGCCTATTTTGAAATTATTAAATGTTATAGAAGGTCGCCAAAGGGTATTATCAGCAAAGTTGATAGAATTTATTAACAACCCAAAGCCAAGTATGTTTAGGTTTGTAGAAATGGAGATACAAGTAGAAAATTTCCTAAAAGAATATAATCAAATAAAAGATATATTAAAGCCTGAACCAATCAATAAAAAATATCATGGCAAAGGCGACTATAATCCAAGAATACACGGTTCAAAATAGTGTTTTTTGAATATATGGTATTTTTTGTTCTTTTAATATTTCTGCTTCTTTAGCTTTTCTTTCTTCTTCTGTAAAGCAAATGAATGGCACTCCGTAGTGTCCACCACCGCCTGGTCTAAACACCACCAATCCTTTTCTAAAAGCCATCACAAGTTTTGCTATATCTTCATCTAGTTCTTTTAGCTTTTCTTCTGGCAGTTCCAAGACAATTTCTATTTCTGTATGTCTTGTGATTAGCTTTTCATATTTTTCCAGTACTCTTTTATTATAAAGTTCTCCTTTTCCAATCTTCATTTGAATAATCTGAGCAAGCGGGATTAAATATTTGTAATCTGGCCTTTCTGTTATTTGTTTAAGTTCTGTATTTCCTTGAAGTTTAGCTATCTCAATGATTCTATCTTCTACTCCTTTCTTTAATATGCCTCTGCACTTTAGGCATCTCCAGTTGTTTTTTATTGCGTCATTAAGAGTATGTATTTTCTTACAATCTCTACAAGCTGTCCTATTATATTTTCCTTCTTTTGGGTTATACCCTACATTAAACAATATCTTATTATTTCCTAGATTATATAATAGATTTTTAATAGATTCAAAGTTTGGCTTTTCTAGTTCTGCACAAACATATTCTCTTCCTATTCTATAGCTATTAGGAGAATGTGCATCTGAAAATGAGAAAAATTTTAGATCTTTAAGTTCAGGAATAACATTTGCGCTATTACTGTCAGCAGACAGCCCTAGTTCAATAAATCTTACTTCTTTGTAGTTTTCTCCATATGCTTCTTTTAGGTAATCACTTCCTGAGTATATTCCAAAATATGGGGTAAATGCATGTGCTGGCCCAATCAACACATCATGTTTAATGCAAATATCCAATAATGTGCTTGGAGTAATAGAAAGTCTTGGCCTACCCCCTCCATAAACACTCATGTCGCTTGAAAATCTTTCAATTTCTTTTTTAAATTCTAAGACTTGCGAAAGTTCTCTGAAAAACAAAAGATGATGCACTCTTCCTGTTGTTTCAACTTCTGTTGTCAATATAAAATATGTTTTGTTATCTGAGTTTTTGTCATTTTTAAAAATATAACAATCTTTTTCTAATATTAGATTTTCTTTAACATGCTTAAACCAATCAGGGTGTAAGATATCTCCTGTTCCCAAGACATTTAGGCCTTTTAGCTTTGCTTCTTTTGCAAGTATTGGTATACTCATATTTTTAGATACTCCCGAAGCATAAGGCGAATGTATGTGCAGATCAATATTATATTTCATATTTAATTATTATGTTAAAAAACTATTAAAATATATTTGTTGGGTCTATGTTATTTTTATATAAGGGCTGGTTAGGCTTCCTAACTCGGCAGGTTTATAAAGTATTTCTCTAACAAATGTATTATTCTGTTATGTTGTTACATTTTGTTTATTGGATATACTATATATTAATATAACAAGATTTAACACAAAAACAAAAAAACTAAAAAAGGAGAAAAAGATTATGAATTCTAAAATGAAAATATTATTTGGTGTTTTCTTTGTTTTCGCATTATTGACTCCAATATATGCTGGAAGACCATTAACACACTTAACAAATCCAAATGTATTTCCTGAGACATATAATAATACAAATCTAATTGATTATATAGAACTACAGCCAATAAGTAATGTAAATCAAGATAATTATTCATTTACTGTTCATTTCATAGAAGGAAACACTACTCCAATCACTCATTTAAGAGCTTTTTTTGCAGATGGAACAGGTGAATACGAGCAGTTCGATATGAAAGAAGATGAAATTAATTCATTACCTGGTAGCCAATCTAGCATAACTATGGAAAATTTAGATTTGTCCAATTTACAAGATGGGACAAACACTGTAACAGTTTCATATAATAATTTAAGATGCGGATTTAATGATAGATGCGGTGTTCGAACAACAATTACAAAAAACACAGTCGCTCCTAGATTGGAAATTTTTGAAAAAAAGACAATAAGAAAGAACACAGATTTTTACATACGTGGAAGAATTGCTGACTCAGCAACTTTAACTGTGCAGACATTATTAAATGGTGTTGATTTTGATGTTGATTGGTTCTCATGCCATACAAGCAACCCAAATGATTCACCAAACATGGTATCTAATTATTTAGATTTCATATGTTACTTTAATATTTCTCTTGTTGAAGATAGCGATAGATATATGATTAAATTTGTCGCAGAAGATAACACTACAAGAAATATTAAAACTGAAGACATCTATCTATCTATCAACAGATAGATCTGTGCGCAGACAAAGTTAGTTAGAATCTACAAGAAATAAGAAACAATCTTATTTTCTTGTGGTTTTTTCTCTATTTTTTTAAAAACTTTTTTTGTCTTTATAAACTTCTATAAACGAAAGACTAAACCTTCATACTCGGCAGGTTTATAAAGTATTTCTCTTACAAGTATATCAAAATATTTGTTATAATTTATATTATTTGATGTATTTAAAACAAAATAAAAAAAGGAAAAAAATTTATGAATTCAAAAATTAAAATAATATTAGGTATTTTCTTTGTATTTGCATTATTGGCTCCAATATATGCAGGCACATTATCTAAAAATGCAATATCTATGGCGTCTTCTGGACCTTGCAGTTCAGGTAGTAAAGTCGCAGACATCGTCAAGTTCAAATTAGTTCCAATTAATAATGTTAATCAAAATGATTATTCAATCATTTTAAAGTTCAAAAAAAAAGTAACTATCCAAGAATTAAATATATCTTTTATAAATGAAGATTATCCTTCTCAATCTGTCTCTATTACAAAAGACAACATAAGGCCAAACATCAATAGCCTAACTATTAAAAACATAGATTTGTCAAGTTTACAAGATGGCAACATCTCTGTTGTTGTTTCTTTTGATAATGCAAGATGTGGAGTTACAAAAAGAAATATCAAATACACCGTTGCTCCTTATTTGAAGATCTATGAAAGATATACTTCTTTAAAAAAGAAAGCTGATTTTCAAATACGTGGAAGAATAGACCGTTCTTCAACTTTAATAGTGCAGACATCACTAGATGGTGTTAAATTATCTGACAATTGGGTTACTTGTTACATAAGCGAATCACCAACCATGGTTTCTAGGTTTGCAGAATTTACTTGTGACTTTGATATTTCTCTTTTTGAAGATAGTGACAAATACAAGATAAAATTTATAGCACAAGATGATATAGGAAACATAAGGGCAAAAGATTTCGATCTGAAAATCTATAGGGTACAGAAATAATTTAGATTAGCAATAGCACATTTATTTCTTTCTTTATTTTCTTCTACCCAACTCTTTTTTTCCATTATTTATCTGCTAAAACACAAAAATAGGCTCTTTAGATGGCCATTACCTTTTATAAATGAACAGGTTAAATTACCAAACACGACAGGTTTATAAAGGGTTTCCCTCACTAGTATATATTAAGTATTGACCTTACAAGCTTAATATCTGATTTTACAAAACAGTTCAATTAAGAGATCTTATGTTTCAATTAAGAGATCTTATGTGTTTGATTAACATAAGACCGAACAATAATATTAACAAAAAACCAATCAAACAGTAATTTTAAAACCAAAACAAAAAAATAAATAAACAAAACAAAAAAACAATTTAAAAAAATTTAATTTAAATAAACAAAATTTAAATTAAAAAAGAAAAATAAAAAGGAGAAAAGAGAATTTATGAACTCAAAAATTAAAATTTTATTAGGGGTGTTCTTTGTTTTCGCATTATTGACTCCAATATATGCTGGGCAACTAATTTCAACAGAGCCTAAACAAGTCGTTTCTGCACAAGCCCCATCTACTGACTCTATAGGTGCAAGAGATGTGAAATGCCCTACAGCTGTTGAAATAAAAGAAATTAATTTTGTATCTATTAATTCTGTAAATATAGACAATTATTCTGGCAACATCTTATTAAATAATAAAATCAGCGAAAAATGTATTAAATCATTAGAAGTTACTTTTAGCGATGGTACAACCGATGTGTTATTTAATAAATTTGCAGTAAAAGAAGAAAAGATAATTGTCTATGATAAGGAAAACACAGCTAAATTAAATGATTTAAAAGATGGCGAGATAAAGGTTAGTGTTAAAATTACACTTTTTAACGCACAGGAATTAGAAAAGTATGCTAAAATAATGAAAGATACAATATCTCTAGAAATGAAAATAGACACAAAACCAAGACAACACAACAAAGATTTCAATATAACTGGAGTTTTATTTTTAAATGAGAATGAAATTGTCGAGACCGTTATCCAGAATGCAAAGGTAGAGGCAGATATATTACTTAACAACAAAATCCAAAAACCAATTTCTTGTAAACTAGAACTACCAACTGCAGAAGTAAATCCTGGATTATCTAAGGAAAAACAATTCACATGTTATTTTAAAGTAGAGGATTTAGACAATACAGATTTTAAAGAAGATAGTAAAGAATATAAACTAAAAATCAAAGCTTTCGACGCAGCAGGAAATATTACAGAAAAAGACATTAATTTAACAATTGATAGAACTGAACCAATTGTTATTGTAGACCCAATTTCTACACCAACCAGAGAGCCAATGTTAACTGGTAATGTAGAGGATTTAACCGATATAACTGAGTTTAAAATAACAGTAAATGGCAAAGATTACGTTGTAAACTCTATAGATCCAAATGGAAATTGGAGTGTACAATTAGATAGATTGCCAAGAGGAACACACACAGTTTGGTATTCTGCAACAGATGAACTTGGAAACAAAAAAGAAGATAAAGTTGATGCAATAACAATAATAAGGAGAAGCGGAGGCGGCAGAAGAGTAACAGGAACTACAACCACACCAACAGTTAACCCAACACCAACACCAGTAACACCAACACCTCAACCAGTAGTTACAACTCCAACAGTAGTTAATACACCTGCACCTCAACCAGTAGTAACAACCCCAACAACTCCATCACCAGCAACACCAACAGAGACAGCTCCAACAACTGGTAATGTTGCAGTAGCAAATCCTGAAAAGACATCAGGCACAACAGGTTTCTTAGGCCTATCTGAAAATGCATCAACAGGCATTGCTTTGTTAATCGGTGCATTGTTAGTAATAGGTGCATTAGGTTATTTCCTGTTCTTTGCTAGAGATAAAAAGGAAAAGGAATAAATGAAATTTCTCCCTTTTTATTTTTCTTTTTTTTAATTTATGTTTTCAAAATATTTTCAAGTTGTTGATCCTAATTCTATCAAATGCCTTGCTTGTAATAGATATTGTATAATCTCAAAAAACAACACTGGCTTTTGTAAAGTTAGAAAAAACGAAAATCAAAAACTTGTTTCTTTGGTTTATGGCAAGCCTGTTTCTATTAATCTAGATCCAATAGAAAAAAAGCCAATATATCATTTTCTTCCAAACACCAAGACTCTTTCATTAGGAACAGCAGGCTGTAATTTTGATTGTGCATTTTGCCAAAACTATGACATCTCTAATTGTAAAAACATCAATCTAGAGGCAATGGATTATTATTCTCCAGATGAGATCATAAATATAGCAATTGAAAGAAAAACTCCTTCTATCTCTTACACCTATACAGAGCCAACAATCTTTGTTGATTATGCTCTAGACATCATGAAAAAAGCAAGCTCTCAAGATATAAAAAATATCTGGGTAAGTAATGGCTATATGTCTAAAGAGGTTTTAAAAGATATAATGCCATATCTAGATGCAATAAACATTGATCTAAAAGGCACTCAAAAATTATATGATGAACTGGTTCCTGGAATAAAGCTTAAGCACATAAAAGAGAATATAAAAGAATTACATAAAAATAAAATACATATAGAGATCACCAACCTAATGATAGAAGGCTATAACACAAAGCCAGAAGATATCCAAGAAACAATTGATTTTGTATATTCTGTTTCTAAAGATATTCCTTTGCATTTCTCAAGGGCCTTTCCATATTATCGTTTAAAAAATATAATCCCAACAAAGCTAGAAACATTAAAGCTTGCAGAAAAGCTAGCAAAAGCCAAAGGGCTAAAAAACGTATATCTAGGAAATATTTAAATAATCTTAAACAACCATAACAAAAGCATGACCCCCAGACCTGCTGGCCCAAAGATTGCTGATGCTATTAATGTGACTACTATTGGTAACTTTATATTAAATACAAAATAACATATCAAAAAACCCATTGCTCCAATAATGCTATTTAATATTAGGTTTTTTGCTAGCCCAATAAGTAATATTGTAACTACTATTAGTAGTACTCCTATAATCAATAAAAGATAATCCATATCTATTTAATTGATTATAAAGGTTTTAAATACTTTTTTAATTATAAGTTATATATATTTCAAGCAAAATTATGATTATCTATGGAAAAACAATTAGACTACGAGGCTTTACAACTAAAAGAAAAACTAGAAATTCAAGAGCTACAAAATCTTATAGGCAAACATTTAGCTGATTCTTCCAAGACCGAAGATGATCTAATAAGGCTTATCCCTAATGCCAGGTATGAGCAGATTGTTCAGGCTCTAAAAAACATGCTGTTTTTAAAGCTAATAACAAAAGAGGGCTTTCCAGTCAAGTATTCTTTGTCTTCAGAGGTTAAAGATAAGCTAACAGAGAGAAAGAGATTGTCTGAAAATGATAAAAACACAATAAAGGTGGCAGTAATCATAGAGTCTAAATCTAATGATAAACTAAGTTTAAGGAAAGGAATGGAGCAAATTCTAGAGTCCTTAAAAAATGATAAAGAGTATTTAATATATGATAGCACTCTTGCAGAAATAGTGGTGCATGATGATCTTTTTTCTACATACATCTCTGCTACTTTGTCTTGTAACGAGATAAACTCTTTATTTAAGCTAATTTACTTTTACGGAGCGACCTCAGTTGAAGTTCTTAAGCCTGACAAGTTAAATGTTACAATTTCTGATTTACAAAATACAATTATGATAATTACTGATATGACACACGGCTATGCTCAAATGATACATACTCTAAAGAAAGAAAATGAAGCACTATCTAGGTTGAGATAGTTTTCTAAAGCAAGCTGATATCCTTTTTACATGTTGCACTATATATGTATAGTTTGTATTATAATAAGTGAGTGTCATCTAAATTAGTAAAAATCTTTTTTTAAAAAAGATTATTTTTATCTATAATATATATATGTACACAAAGCTTAAGTAAAACAAATTTTCTATTTTTTGCAAATTTCTTGTTTTATTGTTAACATTATACATAAAAATAGTTTTATTTTCTCTCTTATCGCAGTCTTTACCTGCCTTTTCAGCCATCGCAAAAGTGAGCTATAAAAACCAACCCTTTTTAAACATTACTGCTCTCTAAATTCTATATTCCACATATATGGAATACTGAATCTGTTTAGTACTGGATTTTATTTTTTCACCAGTCATTGATATACGCAGGTTCAATCTTCATAAACAAAAAAAGTTTCTTTATAAGAAAAGAAACTAAAATGGAGGAGAAATAAATGAAGAATATAAATGTAAAAAAAGTAGTTGCTGGCGCAGCAGCACTTGCATTAGGTGTAGGTGTTCTGGGCGTAGCAATAGCTGGTAACAACAGTGGCGACACATTTGGTCCAGTTGTAAAAGGCGATGTTTACACAACCTCAACAATGCAACCAAAAGTAAGTATTGTTACCGGAGTAAACGGAGACGACGATCAATGGGCACAGAACATAGCAAACGCAATCGCAACAAGTGCAAAGAAGAGAAACCCACAATATGACGCATGGGTACCAACCCCTAGCACTCCTGGCACAACAACAGATGATGGCACTTTGTTCGATGATGATGATATGGGTTTTGACCTTGATGATGATTTCAGTGTAAAATATACAAAATACAACAAATTATTCGATGGCGACATAGAATATTACGATCACGATGACACAAAGAAAACACTAAAAAATGTAAAAGAAACTATGGATGTAAATGTTTCAGACGTTTACTTTGAGGCAGATGAAGATGTCCAAGCAGTAATCGCAAAAATACCAGCAGGTACTGCAAAATACACCCTAAATTTAGGCAGTACAGGTATTAAAGTAACAGATACATCAGCTACAGATTATACATTGAATGCTGGCGGACAACACGATATAGAAATTCCATTCATGGGTAAAACATATAAGATAAGATCTATTACTGAAGATAAAATAACTTTAGTTGAACAAGAAAATAAGTTAATATATAGAGAGGGTGGCGTTTTCGTAATAGATGATTACACCGTAGAAGTATCAACAATCACACAAGATAGAGTTCTTCTATTGTTAAAGCAAGGATCTTCACAAGTTGGATCACAAAGCTTAAGAGAAGGTAAATCAACCACATTCAATGGCAAGATATCTGAAATAACTGTTACAGAAGTCAACTATGCAGATAATCAACAAGGTTATGTTGAAATTAGCCAAGGTAATGCTGTGTTAGAATTAAACAACGGAGAAGAGATTGAAGATTTCACAGGCGAGGACGAAAGAGAATGGACTGCTAATTGGGATGAAACATTCACTGCAAACCACTACCTTAAAGAAATAAGAGTTACAGATACAGATGGTTGGAGTGACGTTGGAGAAAATGCAGACTTCCCAGCATTAAAAATAGGCGATTCAGCAGACTTCCCAAATGATTTAGGTTCTGTAAAGTTTGTTGGACTAACAGATGAAACAATGTACGACTTTGAAATAACATCTAATAAAACAATAAAGTGGTCAGATTATAAGTACACATATGAAGTTCCATTGTTTTTGAAGAAAGCATTTACAACAGGATCAGAATCAAAAATGAAGTTCGCAGTTGACAACAAAGACTATTATTTGATAAGAGATGTTGATGGCAACTACACAGTAAGCGAAACAAGTGATGAAGACGAATTCATTGCTGGTGCACACGATGTTGCAGCAGACACAAATGTCACCATAGTAAGTGATTTAACTTCAGGTACCTCACACCAATTTAGAATTTTAGCAAATTCTAATGAAATGGCAATTGCATTCAAAGGAACTGATGGAAATATAGGCAAAAAAGGTACTTTTTCAATAACTGGTGGAGACGAAACAGATTTTTTCGATGGTTTCAACACAGGTAGCGACAGAAATGCAACAATCTTTACAATAAAAGATGTAGATACCGCACCTAAAGATATTAACTTCTCTATGGATACAAAGAATTTCAAATTAGCAGATGAAGACGTAATGGATAACTTTACTGGTCCAAAAGTAAAATATGCTAATGGTAATTGGAAATTCAACTTGAATGATGAAGACGACGATGATATCCAAGAAGGATACACAGCAACAGGTGGAGTAGTAAAAATAGCTAACGGATATATCAATGTATCATTACCTGAAGATCCAAAGAAATACGAGTTATTCATTGGTGGAGTAATTACAACACCTGGCGACACAGAACAAACAAACCCATATCACCCATACATTGAAACTCAAGTAAATCCAAGCGATCTTCTAAAGAAAGATGTCATGGAAATATCAGGTACTAAAATCGTAGTAGGTGGACACCTTGTAAACAAGTTTGCTGAAGGTATAACTGAAGATTCCTTAGTTGAAGAAGACGACTTTATCGTAGGTAAACACGCAAACAGTAACATCTATGTTGCTGGTTGGACAAAAGCAGATACAGGCACAGCAGCAAGCGAATTAATAAACGTAATCACAAGCTGGCCAATCGAGTAAGTCTAAAACCAAAATTGTAAAGGGCAAATACCCTTTTACAATTTTTTTCTTTTTCTTTTTAATTTCGAAATTTCTTGCTTGCTATCAGACTAAATGATAACTTTATTTTTGTAAAAATAGTGATTATTTTGGAGTATAAAGTATTATACTTTTATGTCCAAAATCTTTTATTTTTGTTTTTATCCCACAAAGACTACTTTTATTTTTGTTCAATACATTGAACAAAATAGCCTCTTTTTGTTCAACAAGCTGACCAATATTGCTACCCAAAAAACACAAACTTCATTTTACTATTTCTTGAAATCTGTCTATTATAATAGACATAAATCGTCATTTATTTTTTCTTTTTATTTTTCATAAAATAATTAAATATATAAAATAAACAGCCATATAATATTAAATAAATAATATATTTTACATATCTGATAATACACTAGAGGTAATTAATAATGTCTAAACCACTTTCTAAGATTTTATTGTCTTTGTCTTTAATATTTATTTTAGGTTTTGTTTTTGCAGAACCAAGCATAACTGTTAATCCTTTAGTAACAAACGACCGTACACCAGATACAAATGGTAGATTTGATTTAAATGGCATATCAGGAGATGCAAATTTTATAATCATAATAAATTCAATAAGCTATACTTCTTTAGATTCAAATGTAGTTGTAGATTATGATACAAACACTTGGAGTCTTATTGCTTTAGAATTAGCAGATGGCAATTATGATGTAAATGCCATGATGACTATTGAGGACGCTACTTATTATGACGGAACCACATATGAATTGATAATTGACACTACTGCTCCTGTTATTTCTGCCATAGAAGACATTGACACAAACCAGACTGTAACTGTTACTGCCACTGCAACAGATGAACTTTCTGGTATTGCAAGTTATAAGTGGTCTGCTTCTCCTCAGGAAAATATTACTTTTAGTGATGATGATTCTAATGTCACAGATATAAATGCTTCTGCCGATGGCAACTATCATATCACTTTAACGGTTACTGACCGTGCTGGTAATACCGGATATGAAGATTTTAATTTTATTTGGGATACTAATGCTCCAACAATTTCCTTAAATACTGTTTATACCAATCAAACAATACATATCGATTCCAATGCAAGTGATGACGGTTCTGGTATAGCTACTTATTATTGGAGCACACTTGATGAGGTAAACATTCTATCTCCTAATTTAGAATCTAC